>Ga0224558_1000015_pt1 | contig 226580 bp, 189 predicted proteins | sample 714S32024metaG_FD_180682 | JGI IMG/M metagenome (GOLD analysis project Ga0224558, IMG submission 180682) | Peat soil microbial communities from Stordalen Mire, Sweden - 717 S3 20-24 | ecosystem: Environmental > Terrestrial > Soil > Wetlands > Peat | place: Sweden: Norrbotten County, Stordalen... | reverse complement strand
GGCTACCATGTCCATCTGCTCGGCCACGGTGACCATGCCGCGGCCGTCGTCCGGGCGCTTAGCTCAGTTGGTTAGAGCGCAGCCTTCACACGGCTGAGGTCGGAGGTTCGAGTCCTCTAGCGCCCACTCTAGCGCCCACAAGAAAGACCAGGTCACAGTGTAGATCTGGACAACCGGTCGGGCGACCGGCGAATGTGACCACTTCGGGCGTGGTGGGGGAGACGTTCCCGTCCCCGGTAGGTCAAGCGGAGCCGTCGACGCCGTGGAGGTAGCGTTCGAGCTTCGGCACGGACACCCTCGATCGCGAGCCGATCTGGATCGCAGGGCTGAACCGGCCCGGAATTCCTCTGCCATAGGCGCATCTCGCTCGCGACCACCAGCCCACCTCGGGATGTCCACCGCCCGGGTTGTGACCAACAGTGCAATGACTAGCGAGATCGCCTCTTCGGCCATCATCATCAGCTTCGTCAACGGCCTGTTGGCCGAGACGTCGGTTGAGCTGAGAGCGGTGGCGAAGTGGTCGTACTCAATGAATTTCAGTGTCCAACGCGGTGCCACGTGCTCCTCATTCTTCATCTCCGGGAAGATCAGCGCTCCCGGATCGCCACCACCATTGGCCCGGGCTGTGGGGCCACGACGGTCCGGGTTCAAGTACGACAGCACGAAGGTGATCACATTGGTGAGCCAAATGGCCCCGTCGCTCGCCAAAAGCATATTGGGGTTGATGGCGAACACTGAGACGTTGACGATGGAGACCACCAGGCGGACCGCGGCAGGCGGTGGCCAGGGTGGCGATCCCGATCAGAAAGCTGTTCAATTCCCGTAGCCAGGGACGGTCCCGGTCGATCCAACCAGGGTCGCCAATGATCAGCACGCCGAACAGTGTCTCTCGAGGGCAGGGAACAGGCAGCGCGCATCCCCCTCGCCGACCGCCTGCGTTTGGACCGCGTCCACTGCGTCCTTCACGGCCGTGACTTGGGAGGTCTACAGGCCCGACTCGACTGTGATCCGGCCACTGGCCGCTTCGGCCTTGAGGGCCTCGAAATCCTGCTCATTCTGATCGGCAGAGATCTTCACGAAGGTCGCTGGGTACAGGCGGATGCTCGTGGAGCCCGTTGACGATGACGATGGGCGCCTGGGGCGGGGGGCTTCTTGTGGTCGGGTCGAGCCCGGTCGGCGCGATCCCGACCGCGGGCCGGAGGAGCGGCGCGGATGATCCTGTGCGGTCATGGCCGTTGCCTCCAGTCCAGCGGTGAATCCCTGTGTTGGATGAACATCGGTACTCCATGGTGCGAAGCGGGACAACGTGCCCCAGTTCCTTTCATGATCCGGTTCGACGTCACCTCCAACGTCACCCGCGGCCGTCAACCTCGCATATTTCATCTGATGCGTATTCGATTCGAAGTTCCACAACGCCCCTGACCAGGCGAGGGTGGAGGGTGACGTTGCGCGAATCGACGGAATCCGTTGATGGCGATCTACGTGCTGACCTGGGAGTCCAATGGTCGATTCGCATCTGATGCGACGATCAGTCATCTCCTGCGAAAAGCACCACACGTTGGAATTGCTGCTTCCGGTGCTCAACGCGTGCTCGTTCGGACATCGTCGTCAGCGACCTTCTCGCTGGCCCGCTGCTCAGCAGGGTGACACACATGTCGGTTGCGTGCAGGCCCAGCAGCTGGGCCGTAAACCGTCCAACCAGACCGTTCTGTTTGTGTGCACGGTTAGGTGATGGGCTTCAGCACCACTGTGGTCACTTTTGGTGAGCTCGATCCCGCTCGCGCACGTGCCCAGGACGGTAGAGATGCGCGCAACAAGGAGGAGCGAGATCGAGAGTTCGTGCCTGGGAGTGGCGGGCGGCCAGACCAATACGCAGGCATCGAATATGCGTCTCCACCAGTACCCGGTCGGTGGGTCACTCTGACCCGGATGTCACACCGATGTCGGGAACGTCACCTTCAGGTCAGATCGATCGAAGTGATCGTCGGAAATGCGGAGACCCGGACCGGCGCTCGGTGCCAGGGTGACACACCGGGGCGATGCCACGGTGATGGTCGGCGCGGCCGCCGTCTCGGCCAGCTCGACCTCATCGCCGGTCTACGCTCCTCACTCTGCGCAAGTCCAACCCTTGAACACCAGCGGTCGTCCTGGCGTGTTGCCTCTCCGGGAGTACGGACGGGCCGCGCACCCTCACCGCGGCGGGACAGGGGGGTTCCTACTCTGACCCTGATATTGCAGCCGGGTAGGCGAAGGCCGCATTGAGCACTGCAAAGCCCAACCGGCTGCAATATCAGGGTCAGATATTCCGGCGAATCCGGCCCCGCTCCTATGAAACCGCAGGGTGGCCAGCTACCATGAGTCTCACCCGGGGGCGGCGTGCGACCGGGGAAGGCAGGAGGTCGGGACATGGGACTGTCGCTTCGGAGGAGGTCGGTCGGCGTGCTCGTCGCCGCACTGGTGACCGTGGCCGGGACGGGGTTGGCGGCAGGCACCGCCGGGGCTGCCCCACCACCGAGCGGCCCACCGACCGGTGGCGGCCATGCGGTCGCCCACGCGCCGTCGCAACCGTTGCCGTCCACCGTACCGCCCCGCCTGGTCGTCCCCTCGTCGTGGTCGAAGGTCCCGAGCCCGAACACCTCGCCCTCGACGGAGAATGAGCTCTACGGCGACTCGTGTCCCACGGCCACCTTCTGCGTGGCGGTGGGGTATGCCGGCCAAGACACCCTGGTCGAGACCTGGAACGGGAGCGCCTGGTCGATCACCCCGAGCCCGAACGCCCCGGCACCGTCCACCGGTGACGAGCTGGACAACGTGTCGTGCACCAATGCCACCTTCTGCATGGCCGTCGGCTACAACTTCCTGACGACGGTGGGCACACCGCTGGTGGAGGCCTGGGACGGCTCGACGTGGACCATCGTGCCCACACCGCCCACCGGGGCGACCCACACCTATCTCGATGCGGTGTCGTGCCTGAGCCCGACGGCCTGCACCGCCGCCGGCTACGAGGACACCCCGGCGGCATACACGCCCCTGGCCGAGACCTGGAACGGCTCGGCGTGGACGGTGGCCGCCACCGTCAACCCGGCGGGCAGCACCGACAGCGAGTTCGACGCCGTCTCGTGCCCGACTGCCACCTTCTGTGTGGCGGCCGGGTACCGATCCACGAGCGGCGCTGATCAGACCCTGGTCGAGACCTGGCAGGGGAGCACCTGGTCGATCACCCCCAGCCCCAACACCGCCGCCAACGAGGACAACTACCTCCCGTCGGTCTCGTGCGCCTCGCCGACCGTCTGCAGCGCGGTGGGCTACGCCAGCACCCCGTCGACCTTGACCGGCGAGGACAACCTGGTGCTCGACTGGAACGGGTCCACCTGGTCGATCGCGCCGGCACCGTCGGCAGGCACCAACGGTGGTGGTCTCGACGCGGTGGACTGCTTCGGGCCCACCTCGTGCGTGGCGGTTGGCTACATCTACGGCAGCGCCTCCTACAACAACTACCTGAACGAGGTGCTCGCCTGGAACGGGTCGACCTGGGCGTCCGAGGCGGTGCCGTCGGCGTCGACGGCCGACTACCTGTCCGGGGTGTCGTGCGTCCCCGGCTCCACCTGCACGGCGGTCGGCTCCACCGAGGTCGCGTCGCAGTACCAGACGTCGATCCTCACCGCTCCCATTCCCCGACCCGGCTACCTGGAGGTGGCCAGTGACGGCGGCATCTTCGCCTTCGGCGGCGCGCCATTCAAGGGGTCGATGGGCGGCCAGCACCTGAACGCCCCCATCGTGGGCATCGCCGAGACGCCGGACGGCGGCGGCTACTGGGAGGTGGCCAGTGACGGCGGCCTCTTCGCCTTCGGCGACGCCGCCTTCTTCGGGTCGATGGGCGGCCAGCACCTGAACGCCCCCATCGTGGGCATCGGGGTGACGCCCTCCGGCAACGGCTACTTCGAGGTGGCCAGTGACGGGGGCCTCTTCGCCTTCGGCGACGCCCGCTTCGCCGGGTCGATGGGCGGCCAACCCCTCAACAAGCCGGTGGTCGGCATCGGGGTCACCCCGACCGGCGGCTACGACGAGGTCGCCTCCGATGGCGGCATGTTCTCCTTCGGGGGCGCCCCGTTCCTCGGCTCCCAGGGCGGCCATCCGCTCAACAAGCCGATGGTGGGCATGACGGTGACGGCTGCCGGCGGCTACTACCAGGTGGCCAGTGACGGCGGCCTGTTCGCCTACGGCGCGCCGTTCCTCGGGTCGATGGGCGGCCTGCCGCTCAACCTGCCGGTGGTCGGCATGGCCGCCACCCCGACCGGCTACTACGAGGTGGCCTCCGACGGCGGCCTGTTCTCCTTCCACGCCCCGTTCTCGGGCTCGATGGGCGGCCAGCACCTGAACGCCCCCATCGTGGGGATGGCGGCCTGACGGGTCGGGCGTCCGGGGGACTTGGGGGCGTCCCGGCGGGCCGGGCGTCAAGTCGACGCCAGGGCGACCTCGCGCTCGGGCGGTTCCGGCGGGTCAGCCGGGGAGCAACGTCGTCGGCCGCGTGAGAAACTGGAAGCACGTACTCAACACTCTCGTGCTCCACTACGGCGACCGCATCACCGTCTGAAGAAGCTGATCGTGCTCGATACACAAGAAATCGGACAGGCCCCCGGATGGGTGGGCAGCACGGCACCTCGGCCTGCAATGGCCGTGGCAAAGAATGCGTAGGACCCTGTCGTTCGTAGGGCCATCCGGATCGCGTCGTCTCAGCCTTCCGTTACGAGTCACGAGTTCAGGGGGTCACTGTCCACTTGCAGGACCATGAGCTTGGCCTAGGGTCTTGACCATGAAGACTCGAACGACCTTGGCCGCTGGTGCCCTGATGGCCGGGCTGGTGTTGACGGCCTGCGGATCAAGCAGCAGCAGCTCTGCAACCACTTCGACCTCGTCTCCCTCAGCGACCACGACACAACCCGCGAGCGCGACCACCGCAGCCGTACCGACCACTGCAGCCGCGACGACGGGTACTGCGACCTGCCCGACGTTGGCCCAAGCCAATGCTGCGCTCGGGGGCTCCTACGGGGGCCCGATCACCACTCCGACGGCGGGAGGTGGGGTCGTCTGCGAGTACACCAGCAGCGCAGGTAATGCCGGCGTCACCATCTTTGCGCACCAATCCGCAACCGTGTTCGCCGGGCAGGTCGCCCACGCTCCGGGGGCACCCGCGATGCCGAGCATCTCCGGCCTTGGCGACGGGGCCTTTGGCACGACAACCGCCGGTCGTTCCGTCCTCAATGCCTATTCAAATGGGAGCCGGACGATCGTGGCGGCGCAAGGTCCCGGTGCCTTGGCCCCGGTCGAAGCTCTCGCCCGGGTGGCTCTCGCCGACAACTGACCGGCAATGGTCCGTTGCTTCCTTGGCGGCACCTCTCGCGCGTGTGAACAGTTCCACGCTGCGGCGGAGGAAGACTTCACAGGACAATCTGCACGTCGACCAGACCCATGGCGAGAAGATCCAATCGTTCGCGGGCGCGACGGCTCGCGGTTCACTAGTGAATTCCGTGCCTGACGTGCCCGTGGGGACCGGGTCGATGCCTGGCCTCTGCCCCAGATCCCGGCCGGGTATGCGCTCATCACGGCTGAGGCTTTTCGCCCAATGAGCTGAGCGCCGCCGTCCTCAGCCGGGTGAGCTGAGGATAGGAGCAGGCCTAGCCCACCAGGCTGACACTTGATCGGTGCTCAGCCGGCGCAGCTGAGATCAGCCAGTGCCTCAACCTGTCTCGCTGAGGACGCAATCCGGGGCTGATGGCGGCGGGGGCCGCGTGCCCGGATGAGAGACGATTGTCCGAGCAGGTTGGCTCCCTGTCTCCTTGTCCTGGGATCTGGGGGACAATGGGGCCATGGGCTTTGAGCTGCACCACGTATCCATCCACGGCCATGAGGTTGGGTACCGAATGGAGGGCGCAGGGCCAGTGCTCCTGCTCATCCACGGGATAGCCGGTAGTTCCCGGGCATGGCGAGAGGTGATGCCGGCCTTGGCCGACCGCTACACGGTCATCGCCCCCGATCTGATCGGTCACGGCCACTCCGCCAAGCCCCTCGGCGACTATTCCCTCGGTGCCTATGCCAGTGGAATGCGCGACCTGCTCGGAGCCCTCGGCGTGGAACGGGCCAGTATCGTCGGCCAGTCGTTCGGCGGTGGCGTGGCGCTGCAGCTGGCCTACCAGCACCCCGAGTGTTGCGAGCGGATCGTCCTCGTCGACAGCGGCGGTCTCGGGCGGGAAGTGAGCTGGATGCTGCGCCTCATGACCCTCCCAGGCAGCGAGTACGTGATGCCGGTGCTGTTCCCGTCCGTGGTGCGCGAGAAGGGCAATGGGATCAGCCGGATGCTTCACCAGCGCGGCGTCCGCATGGGCCGGATTGCCGAGATGTGGAGCGCCTACGCCTCGCTCACCGAGTCTGCCAACCGCCGAGCCTTCGTGCGGACGATTCGGGCAGTGATCGACCCGGGAGGACAGGCGGTGAGCGCCATGGACAGACTTTACCTAGCGGCGCAGATGCCGACGCTCATCGTGTGGGGCGATCAGGACGCCATCATTCCGGTGGGTCACGCCTACGCAGCTCATGAAGCGATCCCCGGCAGCCGACTCGAGATCATCGAGGGTGCCGGGCACTTCCCCCACGTGGAAACGCCCAAGAAGTTCCTCGACGTGCTTATCGACTTCCTCGAAACCACGGAGCCGGCACACTTTGGCGCTGCAGATCTGCAACATCTGCTTCGACAAAGGGCGATGGACTGAACACGATCGGATCCGGGGCCGGAACGATGGGCCCCGGGTTGCCCCAGATCGCTGGGAGCGGGGCGGTTGTCGACCGTAACCCAGCGGCACTTCAGGACGACATAGACCCAGCTTTTCCGGCTCTAGGTAGAATCGGCACGGTGGGGATGACCCCCATTTATCAAAGCCTCGGGACTAAGGAAGAGAAACAGGCATGAAGAAGAGCGAGTCGCAGAAGAGCAAGTCTCCTTCTCAGCTGATAGACGCGAGAATCAAGGAGCTAGGCGACTGGCGGGGCAAGATGCTCAGCCGGCTCCGTACCTTAGTCAAGGAAGCCGATCCCAAAGTCGTCGAGGAGTGGAAGTGGAGAGGGGTTCCGGTGTGGTCGCACGACGGATTGATCTGCACAGGCGAGACTTACAAGAACGTCGTGAAGATGACCTTCGCCAAAGGGGCGGCTCTGACGGATCCTTCGGGCCTCTTCAACTCCAGTCTTGACGGGAACACAAGGCGCGCCATCGACTTCCACGAGGGCGAGAAGATAGACGAGGAGGCGTTGAAGACTCTCGTTCGCGCCGCCGTGACCCTGAACAAATCCACAGGCTAAAGCTAATCCCCGTTGCCAGGACGTTGTGGCTCTGGGCGTTGCTTATTGGCACTGCCCCTATCGAATCTCCTATGGATGTCAAGAGGCAGTTTGGCGTCGATCGTGATGCTGCGAGGCACGACATGAATGGGCCACGCAAGATGCTGAGGGCAAGCACTTATTAGGCCATCGCGCAATCACTTCGACGAAGGTGGATGCGACTCGGAGCGGCGGGCCGGCAAGTCGATAGGAGACCAACGTGAACGCGGCAGCCGGTGTATGTAGGCCAGAGCTGCCGATCTCGTGGAACCGGACACTCTAGCGCCCACCTTGAGTGACTCGAACCATTCGACTGTTCTCGATCAGGTGCCCACCTTGACGCCGACATAGCCAAGTGGGGCATGACCCCGAAGTGTTGTTGGGGGACGCTTTCACACGTGTGGTCGCGTTATCGGGATCACGGCGACCATGTCCCACTTTCCGCCCAACAGTTGACCCAACAATTCCGTCCTTCTGCGTCGCAAGCCGAAGGGCCGCGTCCCAGCCATCTTCGTACTCAATGCCAATGACCAGGGAAAATAGGCCTCGCTGCGACACGGTTGGAACGGTAGCGACGTCCCGGAACGCCCTTGCAGTTAGCACTGGTGGCCTCCCAACACGAGTGGGTTGATTTCACCGATCACACCGTGTTCGTCGGTGGAAACTGCATGGTCGGACTTGCCATTTCATCCCTCATTCCATCCCTCAAAATCTCTGAAACCGGCCCGGAACGGGTGGGACCGACTGAGAACGTGAATCAAGATACCTCCAGTTCAATGGCACCATTCGGGACAATTCGGGACACCCTCAGAAGGTTGCGATCCACCTCGAAAACCGTTCGAACCCGTGTCCTCACCCTGAGAGTTGCGTGTAGCCGGCCTCCCTTGAGAGGCCGTCTCCAGCCAGGCCAAAGGCGTGGCCGACGGCGATCCATTCGCTAATCGAGTGATGCACCGGCGGATCTCGGCGCCGCGAGATCAGGCCCTGGCGTTCCCGCTCAGCACGACGATGGACTCACCCGCCAGCCCCTCCGACCGCCCTGCCATTACGGCCGAGCGGACCAGCGGGTTGGTCGAGCCGGCCGTCGCCGCGCTGTAGGCCGTCTGGCGGAGCTGAGTACCGGAGGCGAACCATCGGTCCGACGCCACAGCCGCCTCGGTCGACCCGGTGTTGACCAACAGGACGTGTCGCACCTGGCCGAGGTCCGACTCGAAGCCCAGCATCGTCGGTGAGCCAGTGTCGACGGCCTCGACGTGGCTACTGCTAGCCGTCAGCATCGAAGCCAGCTGCTCGCCGTAGTACGGCGGCAGCGGTGCTCCGGCCGCCTCGGTCTCTGGGCTGCCCGACGACACCAGCCCGTAGTCGCCATTGGCGGGGGAGCCGAAGTTGTTGAGATCCCACCAATCCACGCTTTCAGCCCCCTGGGCCAGCCAGGTGAGCGAAGTGGCTGCGGCAAACAGAGCTGACACCGGCTCGAAGTCGAAGACGGTCGGCCGTTCCGAGATGTTGGTCTCCCCGACTACGAAGGCAGCGCCAGGTAACTCACGGTGGAGGGTCGTACGGATCTGGGCCGCCGCAGCCGGGATCCTTTCGGTGGACTGGAGGATCTCCTGCACGGTCAACCCGCTCACCGTGTCGAAGGGGTACCAGTGGGCGTCGACAAAGCTAACCTCCCCCTTCACTGCGTGAAGGACCTTGGCGTTCCACAAGGGCGCGTCATCGACCCCTGCGCCTTGGGCCTGATTGCTGCTGAACGCCCACGGCACGCCAATCTTGGCGCTGGGGCTGGCCTTTTTCATAGCTGCCAGGTAGGGGAGGACGTTGACGGCGTAAGATCTGGCCATCACCGCCGTCGACGGACAGACCGATCCGCCCGGGAGATATCCCTTGACGAAGGTGGGGTTGCCAGCCAGGTGGTGATTGGTCTCGTAGCAGCTGTAAGTCTCGTTTCCCACCTCCCACAGCGCCACCGCATCGGCCTTCGAGGCCGAGGCATGTGTTATCCAGGCGGCGGCTTGGCTCGGGGTGCCCGAGCCGTAGTTGACCGTGATGAAGGTGGAGGCCCCCGCAGACCGGGCGTGGGCCGAAAACTCGTCGAAGCCCAAGGGGTCGCTAGCCTCGCAGGCCGTGGTGACCGTCCCGGCACACTTGGAGGTGTCGGTGTTGGAACTCCAGTCGTACTCATCGGCCCAACTGCCCCCCGAGTAGCGCATGAGTCGCACGCCAGCTGCCTGCAACAGTCCGTTGATGCTGGTGACATCGACGTCGCCGTAGATGCTGTCCCACGCCGCCACGTTGACCCCCAAGGCACTTGGGCCGACCGTGCTCCCCGCTTCGACCTTAGGGACGGCCGCCGTCGGGTTGGACGTGGAACACCCGGCAGCCACGGCAGCCAACGCCACGAACAGGGCAGTCAATCTGGGGCGGGACTTCGGGGACGAATCCCGGCCGCCGCCCGACCTTCCTGGTCCATACCCCGTCGATGCTCTCTCAGGCGGACGGTGTCTCAGATCGGCTTGGTGATCACTTCGGACACCTTCTGGCTTCCGAATCCCATGAACCGGACCATACCCAATATCACACCCAGCGTTTCGATCATGGTGATGGCGTAGATGGCCGGCACGATGATGAGGGACAGCATCAAGTGAGGTCGGGGACGGTCCGATGCCGACAGGTTGATCTTGAGCCCTTCCAGGTAGAACCAGAAGACGCCCGCCAGGCTGATGCTCCACAGGGGGAGGAACAGTGGACTGATCGGGGAGGTGTTGTCCAGGCCCGTGGCGTAGGAGATGAGCAGGGCCAGGCCCACGAACTGCAGTGGGGCCAGGCTCCAGGTGAAGATGGAGTAGAGGAGCGGAAGCTTCGGTAGCAGGGGGAGCCTCCGGTTGAAGGCCAGATGCAGGAGTCCCTCAATCCACCGCCGCCGCTGGCGCAGCAGGTCACGGGCCGACGCCGGCGACGCCCCATAAGAGTAGGAGTTGAGGGTGGTCGACCGCTTCGGGTACTTCTGTGCGAACTGGATGGCAAAGTAGGCATCCTCGATGACGGTGTCGGGGAAATCCCAGCCGATCTCGTCCTCAATGTCTGCCCGAATCACGAGGTGCTCGCCGTGCAGGCCGCCGAGGGGCGTGCCCAGCACTCCGGTGAAGAAGGCGAACCTGGTCAGGTCGTCGGCTGGGCGGATGGAATCGGCCAGACGGCAGAACCTGGACAGGGTCAGCTCGTGGGGGAATGTCAGGATCCCCTGGGCCAGGTAGAAGCGGTCCCCGTCGAGTTCGATGAACTCGGCTAGCGATGCGGCGGTGTCCTTCCCGATGTGGGTGTCGTCGTCGAGGTGGTAGACGTAGCAGTCCTCGGTGTTCTCTCCGGACTTCCTGCGGGCCTCCATGGCGTACTGGTTGGCTCGGGTCTTGAACCGGGCGCCGAGCGGGGTTGTGTACTCGGCCGGAACATTGACGATGCGGATGGGATCCGCCAGTCTGCCGAAGCTCTCGACCCAGTCCTCTAAGGGCTGCTGGTCAACGTCACCTTCGGTGATGATGTCCACGTGGAATCGATTGAAATGCTCCGGCAGGTTGAGAAGCAGAGATAACAGCACCCGCTCCATGGCCGGGAGGTTCCCCTTAGCCAGCAGGGTCGGCACTGTTACCACCAGGAGATGGTCGGACCGTCCTGTGAACTCGGACCGCAGCGGCTTGTGCCGCTTCCTTCGGATCTCCGGATCAGTGGCCGAGGTCATGGCCACGGTCTGTCCGTCACTGGTGCGTTCCGATCGGCCGCGGCGCTGCTGGACCCGGAGGTAGCAGGCACCGATCAGTCCGATAACGATCAGCGGCGCGTAGACGGACCACACCACCGACAGGAAGTAGTTGAGCGGGGTCCGGCGGTCGGAGGTGATCCGGGCGAACACCAAGAAGACGGACCCGAACAGCAGGAAGAACAGCGCGAAGTTGACCTTGGGCGACTTCCGCCGCACCAGCTGACGCTTGAGCTGCGTGCCGTGGGTGGGAACCCGGCGCAGGGCGGGAGGGAGGCCCGGCGAGCTGAGATTCTTTGGCTGGGTCCAGGCGTACTCCACCTCCGGCTCGAATGTCTCCAGCGGGTGGAGTGCCTCGATGGTCGCCCCCACACCCTCGGAGTGGTTCGCTGCAGTCAGACGGACGCCCTGCTCGCCCTCGAAGTCGGGGACCACCATCCGGGTTCGGGTCATCGCCTCGAAGTCGGCCAAGACTGTCCCCTCGCCGGGGTCCGCCTCACGCGGGTCGACGACGGTCATCGACCGACCACGCTCTGCATCGGACCATGGCTCGCCGAGCACTGACTGTCACGCATTGATGACCGCCTCTCGATCGCGTTCGAGGATTGTGGTGAAGAACGCCGCTGTTTTGGGTACTGATTATCCATGCCCGACTCTCTGTGAACAATTGAAAACTTCAGGTAACCGGCGAGGTAGCGGAATTCGAGACCTGATCACGTTATTCCACAGGTCTCCGGCGCCAAATTGGGCTTCTGAACTCGTCTTTTGTGAAGGAACCACTCGTACTCCAGAGAGTGGTCACGTCACTACGAAGAGGGGCCAGCCGACTGCCCGTCCGTCGGGTCATGCTGCCACCGTTCCGGAGGAGCCGTCCCTAACCAGGGAAGGGCCGCAACCTTGTGCTCCAGATGGTCGACCATCGCTCCCGATGAGCTCGACGCCGCCTACCGCCAGTTTCATGAACTGGCCAAAGGGCTGCTGGCCCGAGCATCTCCCATCGATGTCCTGGACCGTCTGATCGAGTGGAATTGGATCGAATGTGCGTGACCGGATCCTCGTTGCCCTCCGGAACCGTGCGTTGAGCGTCTCGATGGCGTTGGTCGTGCAGACCAATCGACCGCACTTCGCTCAGGAAAGAAAGTAACGGAATGAACTCGTCCCAGGAGCCTCCCGAGTCATCACGGCCGGATACTTTCCCCCCACCGCTTCTTCGAACTCCTCGAACCGCTCGGCCTGCGGTGTCAAGGGTCGGGGCGGTGTAGACGGTCCGAATGTCCGTGGTGATCTTCGACCAGTGTCGGCGGGAGGTGTATCGGAGCGTGCGCTCAAAGTGCACGACGCAGGTCTGCACATCGGCTTGGGGTCAGACGGGGGACACCACATCGGGCCGTACGGTCAGCCCGTCGCAGCAGACGATCGCACGTCGAAGACGCCCCGGTTCTTTGGTACGTTGAGCCAGTGCTTGGTGCCCTCGCCGCCGTTGCCCACTCAGAGTCCGAGCACATCCCGCTCGCCGTCGATCGTGACCGCCTTCGCCACGTATATCGGGCGAATCGCCACTGCACCGTCCCGAATCTTCGCGAAGATGGCGTCGCGGAACACCACCGGATAGGGGGCATCAACCGGCCGGTTCTGCCACGCGATGGTCTCGGCGATCACGGCGTCGGTGATCTAACCTGATGGTGTCCTTCGAGACCTCGGCTCCACGGATCTCGGTGGGGTAGGACTGGATCTCTTCGGTTTTCCCTTGGCATACTGCGAGATGACAGCCTGGTCGGAACCGTCCAGCCGGCGGGAGTGCTTGGGCACGATGATCGACTCGAAGCTGTCCTCCCGGTCTCGAGGAACGTTGAACGTGATCGGGCCCACGTAGGTGTGGACGATCTCCTTTTTCGTGCCGTTCCGTGAGTTGCCCGTGCAATGCCCCGAAGGTCGTGGGCCTCGTATCCGAGTCGCTCGGTGAGCTCGGCACGCAGCGCTGCCTCGGGGACCGATTTGGTCACCTTGGTCCGAAGATCATCGGGGCCGACCAGGTCGACCGGACTCTCGTCGAACGAAACAACGCTTTGGACGCTCGCTGCGGGGCATCAGGGTCTGCCTTGTTCCTTTTGTCATTGCGTGCCATGAGTGGTGATCCTCTCCGGCCCGGATCTTTTCGCCGCGGGGGCCTGTGGGCACTGGTCATCAAAGGAGATTGGACTGGTATCTGTGGGATGTTGGATTTCGAGGAGGACGGCGTAGTGAACGGTGGCTGATCCGTGATCAACGCTCTGGCTCGAACGATGGAGGGAGACCTCGAGCGCCAAACCGCCCAGGCGAACATCGACGGACCACCCCCTGCTACGCCCTCTTTGACTTCCCTTGGCCGAAACGGAAAACCCAACATATGACCAACAACTCCGTCACGGCTTGCCTCGTGGCGTCTCGCCGTATCCAAGACCGGGGCAGATCTGGCCTTCTGAACTGGATAAACGGGACATTCCGAGACACGACGCAACTGCGCGAGACTACGGGGAGTCCACTATTAATCCCACGGGGAAGTCTCACTGAATGCCGGCTGGTTCCGGTGGCAGAACTTGGCGCGTCATCCGAGCCTGATGGTCGGACCGGAGACAGATGGAACTCGGTTCTTATTGTGTCCCCCAAGGTCCACCCGGGTCTTTGACCTGCATGTTCGCCATCGCGATCGGAACGGTGCGCGAGCCGTCCGGTACGATGAACCCCATGGACTTCACGGCAGCGATCACTCACGAGGATCCCTGGTACGTCGCGCGGTGTCTCGATGTTGAAGTCGCCAGTCAGGGAGAGACCGCCGAGGAGGCCCTTGCCAACCTCAAGGAAGCCCTTGAGCTCTACTTCGAGGACGAGGTTCTTCCTGAAGGACTGGAGCCACCGATCATTGCCACCTTGCGCCTGAGTGCGTGAGCCCATCGCTTCCGGTCGTCTCGGGAGCGGAAGCAGTCCGATCTCTGGCCAAGGTGGGATTCTTTTGGGCCAGCCAGCGAGGTAGCCACGTCAAGTTACGGCACGACGATGGTCGAGTCGCAATCGTGCCGCTCCACAGAGAACTCGCTCGTGGGACGCTACGGTCCGTTCTGCGCCAAGCCGGAATCTCCACCGACGAGTTTGCCGCGCTCCTGGAGTGAATTGAGAAGGTCCGTTTCTGCGGTCGAAGTCAGCAGTCCAACGTGAAGGCCGGGCCGTCGACGCCAACACGTCGGTTCGTATTGTGTCCCTTCACCTCCACCAGGTCAGAACTACTTTCCGGGGTCCGACCGGATGACAATGTCCTGCGAATGTCCCAGTCGCCGATGAGATCCGCGACATGGTCACATGGTCACTGCGACATGGTCACGAGGACTAGCACCAAGCGCCGGCCGGGCACCATGTGGGAGCGGTCGCCGGGCCACTGGCAGCTACGGTCCTTGCCGGCAACGACCCCGTGACGGGCAAGCCTCTACAGGCAGCGAGGACGTTCAAGGGGACTGAGCGCGGTCACCTCCGAGGCCCTGGCCGCACCGGTGGCCGAGGTCGAGTCGGGCAGGTTCAACCGGACCACCGTCACAGTCGGCCAGCTGCTCGACAAGTGCCTGGGGATGGGGGAGCGGAGCCAGCGATCCCACACGCTCTACGAGAGCGCAAGAGGATTGACGGCCGGATCCGCCCGATCCTGGGAGGACATTCGGCTCGACAAGCTTGAGGCTGACACGCTTGACGCTACCTACCGGAGATGGCTGGACGAGGGGCTCTCGCCCTCGACGGTCCACAAGTGCAACTGCATCCTGTCCGCCGCCTGCCGCCAGGCTGTGAAGTGGGGCTGGATCGATTCCGCACTCACGGCCAGGGCGACGCCGCCCAGGGTGGAGCGGATCGAGATGAAGGTCCCCACTCCCGAACAACTATCTGCATTGGTCAAGGCTGCCGAGGCTGAGGACCCGGTGGTCGCCACGGCGGTGGCCCTGGCTGCGTTGACCAGGGCCACCGCCGTGGCGAGCTGGTGGAGCTCAAATGGTTTGACATCGATCTGGCCAATGGTCGGGTCCGGAGCGCTCGCTCTTTCGCCGTGACCCAGGGAGAGCAGGACACGGGCCCGACGAAGACCCGCCAGGCTCGGGATCTCGCGTTCGACCCGGTATGTGTGGAGGTGCTCCGGCGTTCGGGGGGCTTACATGTTCGATCGGTCGGATCAGGCCGGATGCCGCTCGTGCCGGACCCCTTCGTGCTGTCGTACAACGCCAACTGCGAGATTCGAGTCAACCCGGACAAGCTGACCCACGGATTCGGGCGCGGACTACGGGCTAGCCAACGAGATGAAGATCTCCGAATCGGTGTGCGATCCCTACTCGCCCCATCCCCCGGAGAGAGAGGGTAGTTGTGGTGCGACACGACACCGTTCAGAGCACGGGCGCTCTCCGGAAACTCTTCGCTGCCAAGGCGGAGCCAAGCGGGTTCAATGGCACCGAGACGACAAAGTGCCCTTCGACCCTGGCTCTCTGACGCCCTCTGAGATGTAATGAACCTGTGAGCCTAGCGACGCGACCGGCGACGATGTCGCCTGCACGCCGTTGGGCCGCATTGGTGGTGCTGTGTTCTTCCGTCTTGATTGTCAATGTGGACAACACCATCCTCAACGTGGCCCTGCCAACCCTGGTACGGAAGCTGCACGCCTCCTCGAGCGAATTGCAGTGGATCGTGGACTCCTATGCGATGGTGTTCGCGGGGCTGTTACTCGTCGGTGGCAGCCTGGCCGATCGGTTCGGGCGCAAACGGTTCCTTCTCATCGGCCTGACCGTCTTCGCCGGAGGATCGATCGGTGCCGCATTCTCGGGTTCCGTGCATCTGCTGATCGCGTGTCGAGCCATCATGGGTGCCGGTGCGGCGCTGACGATGCCTTCGACGCTGTCGATCATCAATGACGTCTTCCGCGATCCAACGGAGCGAGCCCGAGCCATCGGTGCCTGGGCCGGCACCAGCGGACTCGGTATCGCCATCGGTCCGATCGCCGGCGGTTTACTGCTCACGAGGTTCTGGTGGGGCTCCGTGTTCCTGGTCAACGTTCCGATCGTGATCGCCGGGTTCGCGGGAGTCCTGATGCTGGTGCCGGACTCAAAGAACCCGAACGCCGACCGGCCGGACCCCGGTGGAGCGGTGCTGTCGATCGCCGGCCTGGGCCTGCTGCTCTGGGCGATCATCGAGGCTCCGACCCAGGGTTGGACCTCAGGGATCGTGGTGGGAGTCGGGCTGGCCAGCTTTGCCGTTCTCGGCGCGTTCGTCGCCTGGGAAGCCCATATCCGCCACCCGATGCTGAAACTGGGGTTCTTCTCTGATCGCTGCTTCTCCGTAGCCGCAGCGGGTGAGTGCCTTGGGGTCTTCGGGCTGATGGGGGCGCTGTTCCTGCAAACGCAGTTCCTGCAATTTGACCTCGGCTATTCACCTTTCCAGGCGGGATTGCGCATCTTGCCCATCGCCGCCGTGCTTGGTGTGACCGCGTCGTTGTCTCCGATCGTCGCCCGCGTCATCGGGACTAAGTTCGCTGTTGCAGCCGGCCTGGTAGCGATCGCAGGCGGTTTGTGGCAGATGTCAGCGGCGTCCACGATTGCGACGACCTATGGGAGTGTGGTGCCCGGCATGCTGCTGATCGGTTTGGGGGCCGGCCTCCTGCTGCCGACGGCGACGAACTCCGTCGTGGGATCGGTCCCTCAGGGCGACTCCGGGATCGGATCAGCGACCAACGGCGTGGCTATCCAGGTAGGTGGCGCGCTCGGCGTCGCTGTGGTCGGAAGCGTGATGTTGACCCGCTACCAGAATCACATGACTGCCACGCTTGCTGGCCGGCACGTGCCGATAGCCGCCACGCACACCATCCTCGGATCGCTCGGTGGTGCTCTTGCCGTGGCGGGTATTGCCGGAGGCACTACCGGCGCCCTGTTGGAACGCACTGCCCGCGCCGCGTTCATGAGCGGCTTGGAGGTATCGATGTTCGTCGGCGCCGTCGTCGCCCTCGCTGGTGCCTTCATCGTGCTCGCCCGCCTACCCTCGCGGACCTCGCCTCACCCACCAGATGGCGGTGCGGACTCCTAGAACGGCTCAGGTGCCTTGGGGTGCCCGATCGACGGCTCAGACGTCGTCTTGGCCGAGCAATCAGCCATACCGGACGCGCGTCCCACAATGCTCAACCGAGTCCGGCACTCGGGTGCCCCCGAAACAATGCCGGCTCGTGGTGCGCTTGTCCTCTCTCCCCAATTCGGCTAACTAGCCAGCGGTGATCTCGTCGAGCATCGGTGGCTGTGCATCGGTGGACGCCGTGATCCGAACGGCGACATAGTGGACTGCGGTCGGCGGAAAATGCAACGCATCATTGGGATGCCCCCCGATAACGCTGGGCTAGCGTCATGAAATCGCAAGGTCGGTGGATTACGGTCGAGTTGACGGTCTCGAGAACGGGAACGCAACATGAGACTCCGCAATACTTTGGTGTCGCTTGGCCTTGTCGGTGCTCTAGCGTGTGGATGGGCGGCGACCGCAAGCGTAGTCACGAGTGACTCGATGTCGCAGGCAATCACTGCCAGAAGTGCTGTCGTCACGAACAGGTCTTCTCAACTCGACGAGCTGGGCGCCCATCATCGCGACGACAACAGTGACGACATAGCCGCCGTCTCGTTGTTCGGGCTCGCAGTCGAGATCGAGTTGCCCAAGGAGATCGGGGATCCCACCGGCCGAAGTGTGGAAGCGCCGAATGTGTCTGCATAGGGCACCCCGACCAAACGAACCTGGTCGTGGGAAATCCGTCGCTGTGCAGATCGCCTCACCTGTTCCTACCTGAGCGAAGTGGGATCGGAATGCCAAGCACGCAGATCAGACGGATCTGGGACTTCTCCCTTCTCGCGCACGGCGCCGTTAGCTCGTGGTCCCAACTGCAATGTCTATTCGACTGGACCGGGCTGGAGGTGCTGTTACCGGTCGGGTGAATACCCCCAAACGGCCATGCGCCTCCTGACGGAACCTCTCGGAGCCATCGACTCGGGGCAAGCCTCCCGCCCCGTCGATAGTGTTGGGCTGATTGACGGCACGAAAGGCAGGGCCAGGCATGAAGTCCGAGGACACCTGGACGTACATCCACTCCGAGCGGGCCCAGTTGGCGGATACCTGGGTTGACCTGTCTTCCGAACAGTGGGCTACTTCCTCGTGGTGTGAAGGCTGGTCCGTCCAAGACACCGCCGGCCACGTGCTTGCCGCGGCCGAGCAGACTCCTTTGAACTTCTACAGGGAGATGATCTCGGCCGGTTTCAGATTCAACGTCTTCGCAGATAGGGCCGCCAAGCGCCTCGCTTCCGTTGGCCCGGACGAACTGGTTCGCCGGCTTCGTGCCCGGACCTCGACCACCAATCATCCGCCCGCTCCAGTGATGGCCATGCTCGGCGAAATCGTCGTCCACGGTGAGGACATCCGCCGACCGCTGGGCCTGGAACATACGTCGCCAGAGGGGGCCTTGGTGGCGGTCGCCGACAGCTGGAAGAACTCGAACCTCCTCATCGGGGCGAAGAGGCGGATCGCCGGGTTGCGACTCCGAGCTACCGACAGCGAATGGGTCCACGGCGATGGTCCTGAAGTCTCTGGCCCGTTGATCTCGCTGGTTCTGGCAATGACGGGACGCAAGGGTGCTCACCCGGACCTCACCGGCGAGGGTCTCGCCATCCTCGCCAACCGGCCCTGAACTGACTGCTCGGCCGTTCGGGCCGAGCAGGATGAAGCGACTCGGCTTCAACCTCAGATGGGTGTCTCATATTGTCGGGAGGCTGGCATCCCTGGCCGCTGATCTGTGGGCCAGAGGTAAGTTGCCGGGTGGCCGGTAACCCGCCTTCAAGCAACAGCCGCGTCGGCCTCGGCTGCCGCCGTGAGGAGCGCCACCGTCCGCGAAGTGGCCCCACCTCCGGCGTTCCGGGCCAGCGCCGCCGCAGCGACGGAGGCGTTATCGGGCATGTCAACGACGAGATGAACGTCGGTGTCACCGAACGCGAAGCAGAAGGACTCGACCTTCCCACCCAGGTGTGCGTCCTCACCGAACCCGAGTCTCGATCGTGAGAGTGGAACTTTCACGGGGAGCGGAGGCCCCGCTCCTTCATCGCATCACTTTGAAGGCAACCCCTACGAACGTGCATGAGATGGACTACCCGGCTTGTGTCGCCGAGCCCACCGTGGGTGCTTTGAAGAGGCCCAGTTCGATGCAGGTATGGACCATTTTGTCGAGCACATTGCCAATCGTCTCAGCGCTGTGGCTTGGGATCGCAGCGCTGAGACTTTTGCCTTCATCGTGAAGCTCGGGATTCTTGGCGGACCCAGCGGATGCAGCGAGGGCGCTGAACAGCTCAAACGTCATAGGGTCTTTGGCCCATGACTGCACGTAGCTACATGCATTGGCATTGGTTCGGCTGTGCGAGGGGGAAGTCGATGTGGAGGAACCGGACTGTGTGGCTGTCGAGCACCCGCCGAGGAAAACCGCGAGTCCAAGCGTGCCTACTGCAAGCCACCGACGCATGATCCACTGTAGGCCCACTGACGGCCATGATGAACGATTTGACTGCCACCTACCGCCGGTCCGGTCAGGGCAGTCCGGCATCTTGATGACAGCGTCGTCGATATGGCGACGAGGTCGGGCTCGAGCCGGCTCCCACACACCACTCGTTCCCGAAGCGCCTGTTAACCAACAGTGGAATCACGCTATGCCATGCTCGGACGCAAGGACTACACCCAGGAAGAGCTTGACCACAGTAAGGCCGCGATCGATCAGCAGCTTGCGGTGTACATGACGCTCGTCAAAGCTGTTGCCAGCAAGACAACGGACAAGTAAGTCGACGCTGCCCTTGAAACGTTCGAGATGCCCTTCTTCAACAACATGGTCCTCGTCCTCGACCGCTACTTCGTCCACAGACTCCGTATGGTCACGGGCAAGGACGGCAATCCACTGAACGAGGTCGAAATGCTTTGGGACTCCTTGATGAACAACGATGGAATCCTGCGTGGCAGCAATGTGATCAAGCTGATTCCTGATCAGTCAGTCTTGAAACTCAGCATCGGCGACCCCATTCGGATCACCGAGGAGGAGTTCGAGCGTCTTTCTGCGGCGTTCTTCGCCGAGATTGAAAGCAAGTTCGTGTAGATCTGTGGCACATCGGCCGTCAGAGCGCCTACGGGTGGCCCAGGGAATCCTGGCTCGAAGCCCGGCAGCAACAACCCCTTGCTCTCGAAATTGTCGGCTGGGAGGTGTGCCCCCATGCCAATGACACTGTCCCGTAGGGTCCAGCGCTTGACCGATGCGGCGAGTGTGGCCCAGTGATGCGGGTGCAAGGTGTCGGCACCAGGTTCTCGACGAGCCCTCGGTCTCAGCCCAGAGACGGCTGAGACCGATTCAGGCACCCGGAAAATTGTGCGCTGTGTGACGAGCGAAGTGGGCAAGGTGGGGAACGCTCACTTGTCCTTGGACCAGATGTCACCGTCTCGAACTCGCCGACCCTGGGCGATCTCGACCAGTACCCATCCGGATCGATTGCCGTCATGACTCGCTCCCACGGTTCATCGTGGGGCGGCTCGTGAAATGTCACGCCCCTGGCCGTCAGCTCCTCGAATAGAGCTTCAAGGTCATCGGTCGTGAACTCGATGTGGATGGCCCGCTTCTGGGTCGGAGTCATTTCCTCGGCGCCTTCCTTGCGCACCTCCTCGATGGAAATCAGCCCGATGGTCCCGCCACGCACTCCACCGACTTTGATCATGGCAAATGCTGGCTCCGAGTGATAGGCCACTTCGAGCCCGAGGGTCGCGCCGTAGAACTCCCCGACTTGGCGACGCTCTCGACCGTGAGCGTGAGACCTTCCAATCGCAGCCCGTCCTGCAACTCGAACCTCCAGGAGTACGAGCGGGCCGAAACCAAGGGACGGCCGCCTGCTCTCTGATGTCAGACTTCAGCGTCGGCGCGAATGGCCAGGAAGTCAACTGCTGGGCTCGATCTCGGAGTATCCGCGACCATGCGTCCCCGAATCCCGCGCACCCCCGGTCGCCGAACGCTTGTGCTCTCAACCGGGCAACGCAGGGTGTCTTCGGAAGCCACGGAGCGACCACGTACTACCTCAGGCGAGTTCGACGATCCGGGAATGGTCGTCCATCGGGAGGGAGGGCCCCGCGATCGCTGATACCTCAAGGCGCTCGAGGTCGGCGATGCCGCTGGTCACCGCGGCAAAGGCAGTGTCCGCCGCATCCCGTCCGGTGGCGATGCGCACGAGGGATGGCCGTGGAGCCAGGCCGGTGGGATCGTGGACACACCAGCGCCCCTCTTCGAACGCCTCGAACACGGCGTGGAAGTCCATGGGGAACAGCCCTGGCGCATAGACGGCCGCGAATCGAGCAGGAACCCCGGTGGCCCGGCAGAGGGCAACGCCGAGGTGGGCGAAGTCGCGGCACGTCCCCACGCCGGTGAGGAGGGTGTGCTCCGCGGAGTCATGCACCGTGCCCGATCCCGGGACATACTCGATCCGTTGCCGGATCCACTCCGTGATGGCGGCGATGCGCTCCCCGGTATCCGGACCGGCCCCGAACTCGGCCACGGCGAAGCCGATGAGGTGGTCGCTCGGACAGTACCTGCTCGGTCGGAGATACACCTGGCGCTCGTAGTCCGAGGACCGCCGGCCCTCCGCTCCGGCTGTGGCGTGGACACGGCGGCGCTCCGGAGATCCCTCGGCGCCCACCCGGATCCGGGCGCGGTAGCTCACCGTGAGCCGGCCGGGCTCCGAGTGGATGATGTGCATCGTCGCCCCTTCCGGGTCACGGAGCTCTGCCAGTGAGGAAGGAGGCTCGCCACTGGTCAGGATCTCGAACCGCTCATCGACGACGTGGCCGGCCGAGCTCGACGCCACCGCCTGCACGACCACCTCTGCCGGCTCTGACACGAGGAAGGCCATGTCACAGGTCACCGTCCGTGTCGCGTCTGGACCGGCGCCCGGACCCGGATAGTCGAAGTTCGTCACAGCACAGCGTCCCACGGATCTGGCAGCTGCAACGAGGGTTGGGTCGTCGAGCCGTTGATTCGGACCTTGGCGCCATCCGCTGCAAGCCATTCGGGGCGGATCAGGTCCCACGAGGACTGCGGCCTTGACCACACGGGACCGCCATTTCGTGACTTGGCATCAGTTATGGGAGCAGCGGGAGTGGGATCTGTGGCGGTTCCGGAGAAGGCGGAACGGCGCTCCTCCGTCGGCAGATGCTGGCCGCATCGTTTCGAGCTGTCGAGTCACACCAGGCCGGCGACCAAGCTGGCGAGTGCCTGGGCTCCGGGTCCATCGATGGGCAAGTGCGTGCCGTCAGAGTTCAGCCAGCCCGGATTCTGCCCAGCCAGGTCATTCCAGTCGGCCAACACGGTGTTCGGGTAGTGCTCGACTCCGGCCGCGAGCACCGCGTTGTTCGGGTCCTGCCAAGGTTGGTCAACGTGGATGTTCACGAATACCAAACGTGATGCCCCCGAAGCGGATCCCGCCCGTTCGTCCCAGGAGGGCCAGACTTCTCACCGCCGTCGAGAACCACCCTTGTCGTCCACTGCACGCTTCACCAGCAGCAAAGGGAGCAACAGGCCTGCGAGAAGTCCGATGGTGTTCTCCAGCAGCCGGATACCCATCGAGATCAGGGAGCGGATCACAGATCGAACCCGCCGCCCGGCATACGCTCGCAACGAGGGCCATCAGCTCCGGTTCCCTCTCCCTCGACCGTCCAGACCCCGTTGGTCGGTCTCTGCTCCACTCAGGGTACCGCCCAGCACCCGGTTCGGGTCACCGGCGGGGTGGGATATCTTGACTAATCCGATCGACTACATCATGATTAGCACCCGGTGTCGCAGAACCGAGGAGGAGATCAGTTCATGGCGGGAACCGACGACGTCGCCGAGCGCGAGCGGGTGGAGATGCTCTTCACGGCTCTCGGGGCCGACCGGCTCGAGGAGTTCGTGTCCGGCTGTTCGGAACGCCTGCTCATCACCATGCGGGGGAGCGGCGCGGCCAGCACGATCCTGTCCCGCGCCCAACTCCCGGAATGGTGGGAGGGCTTCCGGTCCTTGACCGAAGGCAGCCTCCGCTCGGACGTCGTGCTGACGATGACCAGTGGTGCCGCCCACGTGGTGGCCCTCCGCCACACCTTCGTCCTCGACGGAAGGCCTCGACGTTACGAGACGATCAATTCCTGCACGTTTCGCCAGGGGTCGATCGCCTCTTGGTTCTCGCGTCCGTTGGACCTCCATGGCTATGCGGAAGCCTGGGGGATCCGCCCCGCTCCCACGACCATGACGGTGCGCACGGGTGGCCGGGTGGGCGGGCCGTTGGTCCGCGGCACAGACCGCAATTGAGGGCCCAATGCAGTCGACGGGGGCGGGTGCCGAAAGGTCCCCCAGGGTGTACAGCGGGACGCGAAAACGCCCGTCCCACGAAACATCGGGGATCGGGCGTTCTACTTGACTTGTACTCCGAAGACGAACCGTCATTGGGGAAATGGCAATCAGCGGAGCCTTCGGGCCCCTTTCCGTCGCAACGCTCCCACTCCGAGTTGGTTGCCCGTACTGTTGTCTGAGCCTTCCGGGATGCTGCCCCAGAAAATCCCCATCAGTCCGTTCTCAGGATGAACCATCCTGGTGAGGTATCAATAAGCCACCTCTCTCCGGATCCTCACGGATCCTTCGATCTGATTGTACACCGCACCGGTCACGTTGAGAAGTGCCCAATGCCCCAAATGGCGCCGAGCCGGGGGCCACCGGGTGCCGGCCCGGCCGGTGCCTCACGCGCCGGAACCCTGGCTCTCCTGTCCCGTTCCGAAGCGTTGATTCGCCACGGACAGTCGATGTCTCACCTCTGCTTCGGCGTTCTCGATGGCGGTGTCCGGAACGAACCACCGCACGACGGCGCCCAGGACATCCGGACCGGCGCCCATCACCCAGTCGACGGGACCCTCGCGGTCCGATGTGGCTGCCATCTGGAAGATCTCCGCCCACTCGAGATCGGGGTTGGCGCTCAGCTTCCACTCGACCTCGATCCTATCGCCGACCTCCTTGACGGCGGTCCTCTCGACGATCGTGATCTCTTCCCATCCCTCTTCAGCCATGGCCTCCTCCTTCTCCCACCCGCCTTGCGGGCAAGGACACATTCCACGGGCCGAACCTGAGTCGACACCGCGGCAACCAACGGGGCCGGATGGCACAAGTCATCCATGCTCCGGGAGGACCGGCACCTGACCCCGGGCAGATCATTGCAGGGTGCGGAGGGGCCCGGAGCGATCACCGGCACCACACCGACGGTGAAGCGGAGCCCCGTTCGCGGAACCGCACCCAGCCGGCGATCCGGGGGCGGGTCGCATCTGCCGGCCGGACGACATCTGCCTGCGGGCCGGTCGGCCGTCCGCCGACCGAGCGGGGGCGAGGTCGCTACCGCTCTCGAGGATGTCGGCGATGCCGAGGCGCGACCCTTGCTGGAGGCGGGACCTGACCGTTGACCGCGTCGCGGAGACAGTGGTGGCAACCGACGCCCGCAGATGGCCCGGCTGTCTTGCGGAGGGAGGCACCGAACCTCTACATTCGGAAAACAGCCATTTCGACCTGGTGTAAGTAAGTAGGTACATGCCCAGGGGCGACGGTCGCGCACCTCGGCAGAGACCGACCGGGGACAACATCCCGCCAGTGATGCCGTGCGTGCCATCCCGCCGGGTCCGTTGAGCGAGGTTCCGCCGCCGAGCTCCGGACCCGGCCCTTATCATCAGGAAGTGGATCCGGAAGTCGGCACCCGCCCACGGCGATCTCCGGTGGGGGCCGACAGGACGGCCCGAGTGAGGTTCCTCGGGGTCGGAGGGATCACGGGCGTCCGTGCAGGCCTTCTACATTCGATTGTTGTCGAGCCAGGACCTGACCCGAGAGAATTCCTCTTCGGGGGGAAGGTGCCACCAGATGCTCTCGGCCGGCCCGTACACGAGGAAACCGCAAACCCCGCAGGCGCCCGGAAGGGGTGTGGGCCCCGAGGTTTCGACTGCGTGGTTGCTGTCCAATCTTCTGCCCAGTTCGCTGGCTTCCGCTGCGTACGGCGCACCGTACGTGCCGACATCCCACTGGCTGCCGTCGTCCATAGATTCCCCCCGCAGCGATCACCCCGCCGCCTCCCGTGGTGGCCGGAGAGATCCTAGCCAGGTTGCGAGGCACCTCGGATCGACCGTTGCTCACGCTACCCAACGAGCCCGCGCCCGATGGCGTTGCTGGCGGGGCAGGGCAGCCGGGACCGAGTGAGCGCGTGCAATCAGAACATCGTCGCTTCGGGCCTGTGCTCCGGCTGGTACCAGGACTGCGTGCCACCGGCGTCGGCGCATGCGAAGGTGCGTCGACGCGGCGCTCCTGGCCTCACCAGTGGCAACACGGCTTCTGCAACCCATGTTGCCACTGTCGGGGCAGACGGTCTACCATCGCTTTCGGACGACCTTCGCGCATCAGACGTCTGAAGCAACCTTCCGATGCACGTCGGTCGGTTGCTCCGCTGATGCCATAGCGCCGGGCCCGTTGAGCGAGGTCCCGCCGCCACGCTCCGGGTCCGGCACTTTGTCCATAGAGGGTGGGGCGCGACCATGTGGCCGACCGCCACGTGCCGGTGCCGTACCCCTGGCCCCGGGCGCGGGGGATCCGGCGCGCCGGGGGTCAGCGTGCGGTGATGTACTCCATCAGCTCGTTCCGGTGCTTCTCGAGCTCGCCGATCCGGCTCTTCACCACGTCGCCGATGCTGATGATCCCGCACAGTCGACCGTTCTCGACGACCGGGACATGGCGGACCCGGTGCTCGGTCATGAGGTTCATCACCGACTCCACGTCGTCCGAAGATTCGCAGACCTGCACCGAGGTGGACATGATGGTGGCCACGGCCTCGTCGAGCAGATCGACGTGGAGTTCGCTCAGCCGCTGCACGATGTCACGCTCGGACACGATGCCTTCGATCCGCTGTCCGTCCGAGGAGACCACCAGTGCACCGATCCGGTGCCGTACCATGTGCGCCACCACCGATCCCACGCTGGCGTCGCTGGTGGTCGTCACGACCGCGGTCCCTTTGGCCTCGAGCAGATTTGCTACGAGCATGATGCTCCCCCTTGCAGAGTGTCCCCCTGGTTGCGACCGTCGAGTCCGCCCGCCCCGTCATCATCGCGCCATGCGGACCGAAAAGAAACAACCGGGCGCCGACGTGGGTGTCGGGACTGCGCCGGGTCCCTGCGTCGACCAGGCGCGGCCGACACCCGTGAGGAGCATCACAAGCTCCAGGGGGGTCACCCGACGGCAGGTCGGCTGGTCCGGGAGTAGCCGGGGATCCAGGGGGACCCGCCGGTCAGACGACGCCGGTCAGACGACGCTGGTCCGTTCGGGGAAGTGGCACGCCACCGGGTGGCCGCCACCGCGGTCGACCAGCTCGGGAACGTCCTGGGCGCAGATGTCCTGGGCCTTCCAGCACCGGGTCCGGAATCTGCAGCCGCTGGGCGGGTCCTCTGGGCTGGGCACGTCCCCCTCGAGGACGATGTGTTTCCGCGAGCGCTCCTTCCGCGGGTCCGGCACCGGCACGGCCGACAGCAGTGCCTGGGTGTAGGGGTGCTCGGGGTGCTGGTAGACCTCGGCCCGGGTGCCGGTCTCGACGATCCGGCCCAGGTACATGACCGCAACCCGGTGGGAGATGTGCCGTACGACGGACAGATCGTGGGCGATGAAGAGGTAGGCGATACCCAATCGCTGCTGGAGGTCCTCCAGCAGGTTGACCACTCCCGCCTGGATCGAGACATCGAGGGCGGACACCGGTTCGTCGAGGACCAGCAGCTTGGGGTCGAGGACCAAGGCCCTGGCGATCCCGATGCGCTGCCGTTGTCCGCCGGAGAACTCGTTGGGGAAGCGGTTGGCGTGGCCCGGTTCGAGCCCCACCATCATGAGCGCACGGGACACGAGCACCCGCCCCGAGGTGCGGTCCCACAGTCCATGGATGTGGAGCGGCTCGGCGATGGACTCGCCGACGGGCATCCGGGGGTCGAGGGAGGCGAACGGGTCCTGGAAGACGACCTGGATGTCCCGCCGGGCGTCGCGCATCGGTCGGGCGCCCAGGCCCACCAGCTCCTGCCCGTCGAACCGGACGGAGCCCGACGTGGGCTCGATCAACTGCAGGATCGCCCTCCCGGTGGTGGTCTTGCCGCATCCCGACTCACCCACGAGGCCGAGGGTCTCGCCCCGGTGGATGTCGAAGCTGACACCGCACACGGCATGGATGTTGCCCACCTGCCGGCGGACGAACGCCCCGCCCCTCTTGGGGTAGTGCTTGACCAGGTCGGTGACCGACAGCAGGGCCTCGTTGTCCCGGGTGGCGTCGGAAGCGGACGTCGCTCCATCGCCCACCGGTCCGAACTGCAGGTTCGGCCCTGGGGCCTGCTGGCTCACGGTGCCACACCTTCGTGGTCTGCCGACGTGTCGGGGAACATCGAGGCCACCGGCAGGCGGGCCACATCGCCTGCGAAGTGACACGCAGCCACGTGCCCGGCATCGTCGATCTCGTCGAGCGCCGAACCTGCGGAGCCCGACCCGTCTGCAGGGGAATCGAGGGGTTGCGAGTCGACCGGTGCCAGGTTCGGCTCCTGCTCGTCGCAGATGTCGGCGCGCATCGGGCAGCGCGGCGCGAACGGGCACCCCTTCATCTCCCCGACCATCGACGGCGGTGCCCCCGGGATCTGGCGGAGGCGCTCTGCCCCCTGGCTGTCGAGGCGGGGGAGGGAGCCCAGCAGGCCGTGGGTGTACGGCATGGCCGGCCGGTAGAAGATCTGGTCGACCGTGCCGATCTCCACGGGGCGGCCGGCGTACATGACGAGGACCCGATCGGCCAGGCCGGCGATGACCCCGAGGTCGTGGGTGATGAGCAGGAGGGAGGCCTTGGTCTCCGCCAGTGCCGTCTTGAGGGAGTCCAGTACCTGGGCCTGCACGGTCACGTCCAGGGCGGTGGTGGGCTCATCGGCCAGGATGACCGCCGGGTTGTTGGCCATGGCGATGGCGATGACCACCCGTTGGCGCATACCGCCGGAGAACTCGTGCGGGTAGTCCTGCACCCGCCTCTCGGCGTTGGGGATCCCCACCAGCTGAAGGAGCGCCACGGCCTTGGCCATCGCCTCGTTCTTGTCGACGTCCTGGTGGGCCTGCACGGCCTCGGCGATCTGCCAACCCACCGTGTAGACCGGGTTGAGGGAGGTCATCGGATCCTGGAAGATCATGGCGATGCCGATGCCGCGGATCTTGGCCAGCTGCTTCTCCTTGAGACCGAGGATCTCGCGCCCTGCGTAGGTGATCGAACCGGTCACCGTGGCGTTCTTTGCCAGCAGGCCCATGGTCGCCAGGGCGGTGACCGATTTTCCCGATCCGGACTCGCCGACGATGCCCAGCACCTCCTGGGGGGCGAGGGAGAAACTGATGCCACGGACGGCACGCACCGTGCCGTCGCCGGTGGAGAAGTCGACCACCAGGTGGTCCACGGTCATCGTGGCGTCGGTCATGTCAGGCGCGCACCCGGTTCTTCTTCGGGTCGAGGGCCTCGCGCAGGCCGTCGCCGATGAAGAAGATCGAAAGGATGAGCACCACCAGGATCACTACAGGGAAAACGAACAGCCACCACTCGGTGGTGGCCGAGTCCTGGCCCTGGTCGACGAGGAGCCCCAGGGAGACGTTTGGTGGCTGGATGCCCAGGCCGATGTAGGAGAGGGTCGACTCGAGGACGATGCTCAGGGCCACGGTAATGGTGGCGTTGACGATGATCGGCCCCAGGGCATTGGGGAGCATGTGGCGGACGATGATCCTCCGGTTGGAGGCGCCCAGCGCCCGGGACGCCTCCACGAAATCGCGTTCCCGCAGGGAGAGGAAGTCGGCCCGGACCAGCCGGGCCACGTAGGTCCACGAGACGGCGCCGATGATGATGGCCAACCAGAGCCAGTTGCTGGCCTGCTTGGCGACGATGTGGGCCAGCACGATGAGGATGGCCAGGACGGGGATCACCAGGATCAGGTCGACGAAGCGCATGAGAGCGGTGTCGGTGCCGCCGCGGTAGAAGCCGGCGATGGCCCCGACGGTGGCCCCGATGAACGTGGCCAGCACCGCCACCACCAGGGCGATCTCGATGTCCTGGAGGGTTCCGTGCATGGCCTGGGCGAACACGTCGCCGCCGATGGAGTTGGTGCCCATGGGATGGGCCAGGGAAGGCGGGGCATTCAGCGTATTGGTGATCGAGGTGTAGCTGTAGGTCCAGAACATCTCGGTCAGGATCGCTGCCACCGCCAGGCCGAAGAAGATGCACAGGCCGATGACGGCCATGGGGGAATGGATGAAGCGCCTCGCCACTGTGGCCAGCTGGCCTCGGGCGTCGCCGGCCATCCCGTACCGGGCCTCGTCGTCCGAGCCCGCCGGGGGGACGGCTTCGGGGAGGGTGTGCATCCCCACTTCGGAGGTGGACACCCTCCGGAGGCGCTGTTGGCGCGGGGACAGGTCCGAGGTCTCAGTCATACCGGATCCGGGGGTCGAGGAAGGCGTAGATGATGTCGGCGAGCAGGTTGAAGAGGATGACGAAGGTGGCCGTGACCAGCAGGTAGGCCAGGGTGATGTTGATGTCGAGGCCGTTCACCCCGTTGAGAAACCAGATCCCGAGGCCCTGCCAGCCGAACACGATCTCGGTGATGAGGGCGCCACCGAGAATGGCGGCGAAGTCCAGGGCGATCACCGTGGTGACCGGGATGAGGGCGTTGCGGAAGACGTGCCGCATCAGCACCCGTCGCGGGGAGATGCCCTTGGAGCGGGCCAACCGCACGTGGTCGCTGTCCAGTGTCTCCAGGATCGACGCCCGCTGGTAGATGGCCCAGGACGAGTAGCTGACCAGGATGAGGGTGATGGTCGGAAGCGCGGTATGTGCGGCGTAGTCGGGTAATCGGGAGAAAAACGACCCGGACAGGGTCGGGCTCTGCTCGCCGTTCGTGTAGAAGACGATCCGGTTGAGGTGCTCGTTGATGGGGATGGCCACGAACTCCTTGAGGAGCAGTCCGACCACGAACACCGGTGCGGCCAGGAAGAGGAAGTTGGTCACGGTGGCCACGTGGTCGGCGACCTTCCCCTGCCGGAGGGCGGCGTAGACGCCCACGGCGAGAGCCAGCACGATGGAGATCAAGGTGGCCAGTATCACCATGCGCAAGGTGACCAGCAGGTGGGACACCAGCTGTGGCCGGACGGCCTGGCCGGCGACGGTGTTCCCGAAGTCCCCGTGGATGGCGTGGGAGAACCAGATCCAGTACCGCTCGTAGAGCGGGTCGTTGAGATGGAGGAGATTTTCACGGGCCAGGATCACCCGGTGTGGGATCTTCGGGTTGGCCCGCAGGAGGGCCAGGGGGTCACCGGACTCGGCAACAAGGAGGAACACCAGGATCGTCGCCAGGAACAGCACGAAGATGCTGATGACCAGTCGTCGGAGGATGTAGGCGAGCATCGGGCGGTGGAAGGGAAATCACCGGAGATGCGCACAGGGACGGGCCTCGGCCCGTCCCTGTGCGGTCACTCGATGATGGCGTCCGGACCTAGGAGGCCTTGAGGCCCCAGAGGTTGGCGTTCCAGGGAACGCCGGTGGTCGACGCATTGGGTATGACGTTCCCGTACTTGTTCGACCAGGCGAAGTACTGCGGCTTCTGGTAGAGCGGCAGGGTGGCCATGTCGTTCCACAGGAGCTTGTCGGCCTGGTTGAAGTCGGTGGTTTCCTGGCTGGCCGAGGTGGCGGAGGACCCGGCCGCCAGCAGCTTGTCCTCTGCAGGATTGGCATAGTGGAGCCAGTTCTGCCCGCAACTCGAGCTGGTGTAGGAGCAGTAGATCGACTGGTTCCCCGATGGGAACGGCGTCGACACCCAGGCGAACTCGGCGATCTGGTACGTGCCGTTGGGGAGGTTGGTCCCGAAGAACGTGTTGGCGTCGTAGTTCTGGATGTTGATCTTAATCCCGATGGCCTTCATCTGGGCCTGGAACAGCTGCTCCGTCTGGGCCCTGGTGGAGTTGCCCGAGGTGGACTGGATGGTGAAGGTCAGGTCCTGGCCGGACTGCGGCCCGTAGTTGGGCTGGAAGTACCCGTCGGAGGCCTTCTTGAACCCGAGTCCACTCAGCAGCGACTCCGCCTTGGACGGATTGACGGTGTCGTACTGGGAGCCGTCGTTCACGTACTGCGGCTGGGAGGCGACGAACATCCGGTTCCCCAGGGGGACGATGCCCGAGGCCACCTCACCGACGGTGTGGGAGATGATCTCCTGGCGGTTGGTGCCATAGGCGATGGCCTGGCGGACCGGGAGCTTGGCCAGGTACGGGTCGGCCTCGTTGAAGTCGAGGTGCTCGAACTCGAGCCCGGGGACGGTCACCTTGGTGGTGTTCGGCACCTGCGCGGCGCTCTGGGTGATTGCCGTGTTCACCGTGGCCGGGTTGATCAGCTGCACCTCGTTGTTCTGCAGCGCCGGGACCTCCTGGGTGTCGTCGGAGAAGAACTGGAAGACGATCTTGTCCAGCTTGCCCGGCGTGCCCCAGTAGCTGGGGTTCCGGACCAGCACCACCGACTGGTTGGCGGTGTAGCTCTGGATCTCGTACCAGCTGCCCGAGATGGTCTGGGCGGGGCCGGCAAAGCCGGTGTTCCACCCCACGGTGCGGGCGATGTGGGCGGGCACCAGGTTGCCGAACAGGCTCTGCCAGTCGGCGAAGGGAGTGGTGTACTTGACCGTCACCGTCCTGCCGTTGGGGCACAGCCCGACATTGCGATCGGCCGCCGAGCCGGGGTCGCAGGCCGCCCCGCCGGTGGGGTTCGATCCGGTGACCGTGGCGATCTGGTTGTAGCCGGACGACGAGGCGGCATCGTAGGTGGCACCCCCGATGTCGGTGTAGGTCGAGTTGCCGCTCTGGGCCTGCCAGTTGTAGATGAAGTCGTCGGCGGTGATCGGGGTGCCGTCCTGCCACACCGCCTTGGGGTTGATGACGTAGGTGACCGCCTGGGGGCTGCCGCCGGACGTTGCGCTGGTGATCAGCTGCGTGTTGAGCACGGGCTTGAGCGCGGCATTGACGATGAAGGGCTGCGGCCACACCTGGTCGAGGATCTCCTGGAGGACGTACTCGCTGGCCGCCGAGGTGTTGATGTTGAAGCCGGCCAGGTTCTCGTCGAGGCCCATGGTGAGCGTGCCACCGGTCCGGACCGAGCCGGTGGTGCTGCCACCGCTGCTGGTAGTGCTGCTGCTGCTGTTGTTGCTGCTGCAGGCAGCGAGGGTGATCGCTGCCAGGCCGATCGCGGCCACCACTCCGACAAGTCGTCTGCTCGGTCTCATCCACGCTCCTATCGTCGGGCCGCATTCACGTTGGCTGATGTGCCCACGCAGTGGGTTGAAACGGAACGGTAACCTAAATGCAAGGTGAATGGGCAACTCACCCCTGGAGGTTTCTCTCGGCGACGGGTTCCGGCCCCCCTCCTCAGACCTCCACCCCGACCTGGAGGCGCTCGGTGGCCTCAATGTACTCCTCTACCATCGAGAAGACCACGTCCTTGGCCTTCCGGACGGAGGTGGCCCGGCCGATCACCTGGCCGCAGGGGTTGAAGTTCACGTCACGGGCCTGCTCGGGGTAACGGTGGCCCCGGGACACCGCCTCGATGGCCACCATCATCTGGAGCGGCATGGGAAGGGGGTCAGGTGTGTCGTCGGCCTCCCACGCCTCGGTCCAGTCGTTCCTCAGCATGCGGCACGGCTTGCCGGTGAAGGAGCGGGACCGCACCGTGTCGCGGCTGGTGGCGGCCAGGTAGGTCTCCATCTGCTTGGGAGGGATGTCGGCTTCCTCGACGGTGAGCCAGAGCGTTCCCGACCACACCCCTTGGGCACCGAGGGCCATGGCGGCGGCCATCTGCCGTCCGCTGCCGACGCCACCGGCCGCCAGGACGGGAATGGGTGCGACCGCGTCGATGACCTCGGGCCACAGGACGATGCTCCCCACGTCGCCGGTGTGACCGCCACCCTCGGAGCCCTGGCAGATGATGAAGTCGAGCCCGGCGGCCTTGTGGTGGAGCGCGTGCTTGACCGATCCGGCCAGTGCGCCGATCATCAACCCCGCGCCTTGCACCTTTTCCACTACGTCCGGCGGGGGAGTACCCAGTGCATTGGCGACCAGCTTGACGTTGGGGTGACGGAGGGCCACGTCGACCAGCCCGGCGGCATGGGCGGCGGTCCACCCGATCATCCCGTTGCTGCGCCGATCCTCCTCGGGGAGCTCGGGGACGTGGTGGTCGGCGAGGATCCGGAGCGCGAACTCCTTGTGCTCGGCAGGCACCAGGGCCCGGATCTGGGCCTCGAGCTTGTCGGGGTCCATCTCGTCCATGCCCTCGTACTTGGCCGGGATGACGATGTCCACTCCGTACGGCTTGTCGCCGACGTGCTCGTCGATCCAGGTGAGCTCGACTTCGAGCTGCTCGGGGGTGAAGGCGATGGCACCCAGCACGCCGATCCCCCCGGCGTTGGTCACCGCGGCCACGACGTCGCGGCAGTGGGTGAAGGCGAAGATCGGGAATTCGATGCCCAGCTTCTGGCTGATCTCGGTGTTCATCGGTGTGGCTCCTCATCTGGATGCTCGGTTGCGGAATTCGAATCGGTCGGGGAGAGCGATCCTGATCGGGCCGGCGCGCATAGCTGCGCTCCGTGCTCGGGAACACCCAACAGCGAGCACAGCCCTCGCACGGCGAGCTCGTCGCTCACCGACTCCGGGTCGAGGCGCCGCTGCATGGCCAACCCGGTGAGGAGCGCCTTGAGCAGCACGGCCATGCCATCGGGGGCGGCGATCGGCCGGGAGTCGACGGAGGTGGTCCACCCGGCCAACTGGCGGGCGCTGTAGCGCCGGGCCTCGGCGTCGCGCACCCGGATCACCTCGGCCACCTCGGGGTCGCGGGCCGCCCGCAGCCAGAGCTCGTGCTCGAGCAGCGACCACCGCCCCGAGCTCTCGTCGGCGGTGTCGGCCACGTTGTCCCACACGGCACGCAGCTGGCCACGGGGAGAGTCGGATACTGCCACCTCGGCAAGCAGCACGGTGAGCACCGAGTCTTTCCACGAGTCGAGCAGGGCCAGGAGCAGCCCTTGCTTGCTGCCGAAGTGGGCGTAGACCGCGCCAGAGGTCCGACCGGCGGCCTCGGCCACGGTGTCCACCGAGACCGCATCGATTCCTTGCCCGGCGAAGAGGTCGGCGGCGGCCCCGAGTAGCCGCGCCCGTGTGTCGGCCTTCCGTTCCTCCTGGGTTTTGGACATGTTCCCCCGTCACGTCGCTGCGGTTCTGTGCTACCCGGGAATCTACATATATCGGAATCGCTATGCAACACGGACTGTGTCGGCGCGCGGACGCGGGTGACCGGACAGGATGCGACTGAGCAGGCGGCCCGACGTAGGGTGTCCGGAGACCTCGAAGCGCGAAGGAGCACCATGGAGCCGATGGAGACTGTTGTGCACGACAAGCTCTACATCGACGGAGCGTGGGTCCCTTCCACCGGAACGGGCTCGATCGACGTCATCGACTCCACCTCCGAGGAGGTCATCGGGACGGTTCCCGAGGGAACGACCGAGGATATCGACCGTGCAGTGGCCGCCGCCCGTGCCGCGTTCCCGGCATGGTCCGCCACTCCCGTCGAGGAGCGCACCGCTCTGCTGACCCGGGTGGGTGAGGCCCTGGGGTCCCGCATGGACGAGCTGGCCGACCTGATCACCCACGAGGTGGGCATGCCGCTGGTCCTCTCCCAACTGGTGCAGGTGGGGCTGCCCATGGCGTCCTTCGGCTCGATGGCCCAGGTGGCCGCCGACTTCACGTGGGAGCAGACCATCGGCAACTCGGTTGTCGTCCGCGAGCCGATCGGCGTGGTCGGCGCCATCACCCCGTGGAACTACCCCCTGCACCAGATCGCGGCCAAGGTGGCGCCGGCGCTGGCGGCCGGGTGCACCGTGGTGCTCAAGCCCAGTGAGGTGGCCCCGCTGAACGCATTCGTCCTCGCAGAGATCTTCGACGAGCTCGGCCTGCAGGCCGGGGTGTTCAACCTGGTCACCGGCTTCGGGCCGGTGGTGGGCGAGGCGGTCGCCGGCCACCGCGGCGTCGACATGGTCTCCTTCACCGGCTCCACCAGGGCCGGAAAGCGGGTCTCCGAGGTGGCCGCGGCCACCGTCAAGCGGGTCGCCCTCGAGTTGGGAGGGAAGTCGGCCAATGTGATCCTCGACGACGCCGACCTGGCCCGGGCTGTTCCCGACGGTGTGGGCAAGTGCTACCTCAATTCTGGCCAGACCTGCAGCGCCCTGACCCGGATGCTCGTGCCTCGGGAACGGTTGTCGGAAGTGGAGGAGCTGGCCAGGTCCTCCGCCGAGTCCTTCACTCCGGGCGATCCCTTCGACAGCGGGACCCGCCTCGGGCCCCTGGTGTCCGCGGCCCAGCGCGACCGGGTGCGCAACTACATCGACAAGGGGATCGGCGAGGGAGCGACCCTGGTGACCGGCGGCGGCGAGTCACCTGTCGGGCTCGACACGGGCTACTTCGTCAAGCCGACGGTGTTCTCGTCGGTCTCCCGCGACATGACCATCGCCCGGGAAGAGATCTTCGGCCCCGTGCTGGTCATCATCCCCTACGACTCCGAGGAGGAGGCGGTGGAGATCGCCAACGACACCGAGTACGGGCTCGCAGGTGGCGTGTGGTCCGGTGACCCCGAGCGGGCCAAGGCGGTCGCCAGGCGCCTGCGGACCGGCCAGGTCGAGGTCAACGGCGGGGGATTCAACCCGATGGCCCCCTTTGGTGGCTACAAACAGTCGGGCAACGGACGCGAGTTCGGTGCCTTCGGGCTCGAGGAGTTCCTCGAGGTCAAGGCCATGCAGCTCTGATACCACGAGGCGCCGCCCGTGGTCGGAAGCGCACGGCCCGGTACGGATCAGAAGCCGAACTGGTCGTCGACGAGGCCCAGGTAGATCCTGGCGGCGTCGGTGTAGGACTTCTCGCCGATGAATACGTGCTGGGTGCCGGTGTACATGTCGCGGAAGGCCCGTTCGAGGCGGGTGCCCTCGCGGATGGCGGTGGTGCCGGCGGCGAGGTGGGCCCACTGGACGACCTCCCGGCTGGCCTCGGTTGCGTAGGTGGCGGCCACCCGCATGTCGGCCCGCAGGGTGGGCGTGAGGGGGTGACCGTCCATCACCTCGCGTTCGACGTCGCCGAAGGTGGTGACCACGAGGAGGCGGGCCGCCTTCCACATGGCCAGGTGGTGCGAAAGGTTCCGTTGGAACGTGGCCCGGTGGGCCAGTGACGCGTCGTCGCCCATGCGGACCTTGGTGGCGGCCAGCTCCGTGACGTCGTCGAGCATGCTCCTGGCCACCCCCAGGGCCCACGACGCATGGCCGGCCGCGGTGATGGGGATCAGGCCCATCCTGAACGCGGCCGAACAGCCACGCTCTGGCGCTCGGCAGAAGAGTGGGAACGTGCGATCCCCGGGCACGAAGAGGTCGGTCACGTTGTAGTCGTACGATCCGGTCGCCTTCAGCCCCTGCACGTGCCAGCCATCGGTGAAGACGACCTCGTCGTGGGGGATGACCGCAACCAGCAGCGGGGGGATCCCGTCGGCACCGGTGACCATCTCACCGCCGGCCGTCGGGATGAACCCTGCGGCGACGTACTGCGCGTGACCGGTTCCGGAACCGAAGTTCCAGGCGCCCGTGATCCGGTACCCCCCGTCGACCGTTTCGCCCAGACCGTTGGGGAAGAACTGGCCGCCCACCGTGACCCGGTTCGCGTTTCGGGTGAAGACCTCGTCGAACCCGTCGGCGGGCAGATAGGCGGCGCAGGCCGCCGCCGATGGCAGATTTGCGATCCCGATCCAACCGAGCGAACCGTCCTGCCATGCCAGCTCGATCCAGGTGTCGATCATTTCCGCGAAGTCCGGCTCGCTGCCGCCGGCCTCGGCCGGATTGCACCACTGCATCAGCCCGCTGCCCCACAACGCCTCGACCGTCCGCTCGTTGAGGGTGCGGTTCCGCTCCGACTCCGCCGTCTCGGTGGCGACCAGGGCGCGCAACGAAGCTGCGGCCACCGGTCCGTCGATGGTCACGCTTGTCGCCATGGGTTCACTCCTCGGTCGGGTCGGGGGTCGTCGTGGGTCACATGCCGAGTTGCTCGAGCAGCCCGACGTGCAGGCCCGCGGTGAACCCACCGTCGACCACGAGGGCGTGTCCGGTGATGAAGGAGGCGTCGTCCGAGGCGAGGAAGGCGGCCGCTGCGGCGATCTCCGAAGGGCGGCCGAATCGACCGAGCAGGTGCTGCTCGCGCAACTTGTCGCGATAGGGCTCCATTCCGTCCGCGTCGGTGATCGACCGCAGCAACGGGGTGTCGACTCCACCGGGGCAGATGCAATTCACCCGGATCCCACGGCGTCCGTAGTCGATGGCGATGCTCTTGGTGAGCAGGACAACGCCTCCCTTGGAGGCGTTGTAGGCGCTGCCCCCCTCGGTGCCCTCCAGTCCTTCGATGCTGGCGATGTTCACGATGGAGCCGTGGCCCTGGGCCAGCATGTGGATGGCGCTGTGCTTGTCGACCAGGAACGTTCCCTTGAGGTTGATGTCCACCACCCGGTCCCACTCGTCTCCGTCGAGGAGGTGGATCGGGCCGCCCCCGGCCACCCCGGCCGCGTTGACCACGGCGTCGAGACGCCCGTGGTCGCCCACCACCGAGGCGAAGGCAGCCTCCACCGCCGCCTCGTCCCGCACGTCTACCAGGTGATCCACCGCACCCGTGACATCGAGGGTAACCACCGTGGCCCCCTCCTCGGCCAGGCGCTCCGCGCACGCGCTTCCGATCCCTGATGCAGCGCCGGTCACCACGGCGACGGTGTCGTCGAGTCGTCCCATCGAGCTCCCCCTTCTACGGTGTCCCGGCCGGAGGGGCCCGAACCTCTGGGGTGAACGTAGGGGCGGTTGCCCGAGCTGGTCAAGGAGCGGGCGGACCGCCGGTGGTGCGCCCCCTCGGGTGCACAGGTCGGGCCGCGACCGGTCAGTCCGGGAGTTCGGTCAACAGGTGGTGGCTCACGTCACCGACCAGGTCGACCAGGTACCGACGCTCCGAGAACCACCAGACGCCACTCCGGCGCTCGAACCGATCGTGGTAGCGGCCGGCCAGGATGGGCTGAAGGGGGAGGCCGGGCACCGCCTGGAGCACGGTCCAGTACGAGCGCACCGTGGCGGTTCCGGCATCCTCGTCGATCTCGAGGATGAGGTTGGTGGTGACGTGCCTGGTGCCCGGGGTGCCGTCGGGATGGAGGCGCGTCGTGGAGGAGAACAGCTCGCGGATCGCCTCCCGACCGGTGAGCAGCGGCCCACCGTCCCCGCCTCCCACGGCCGCGTGTGCCAACAGATCGGCCGTTCCGTCGAAGTCGCCGCCGTCGATGCACTCCGCGTAGCGGGCGATCAGGTTCCCCAATTGGGTGGCGCTGTCGGTCACAGGCCGACCCCGCTCCTCGCTCCGGGGTGCGCCGCTGGCGTCGGGCCGGGGGTGCCGTCAGGCGAAGGACAGGTCGGCATCGTCCCAGTAGGCGTGGACCGAGGTGAACAGTCCGTCGTCGTCGGCGGCGAAGACCTCGATGCCGTCGATGGTCATGGTCGACCCCCCGGTGACGAGGCTGATCTCGAAGTCGATGGCGACGTTGCGGGCGCACGTGTGGACGGCCGTTGCCGTGAAGGTCCACGTCTCACTGGCACCGATCCCGGCCTTGAAGAACGCGGCGATGGCCGCACGGCCCACGTTCGGCGGATTGGATGCCGGGTCGGCCTGCACCGCATCCTCGGAGAAGAGCGCGGCGATGGCCTGTGGGTCGCGGGCGTTGACCGCGTCCACGTACTCGGCGATGCGGGCACGCAGTCGGTCCGGGGTCAGCATGGCGATTCCTCCGTCCAGGTGGCTCGTGGGAGCGGACAGGTCACCGGCTCCGCCGCCGTTAGGCGCCGACGGCGTGCACTCCGCCGTCGACGTGGAGTATCTCACCGGTGGTCATCGGCAGGAGGTCCGACAGCAGGGCGAGGCAGGCCCGGGCCACGACGTCGGTGTCGAGCACGTCCCACCCCAATGGCGCCCGGTCCGCCCAGGTGTCCTCGAAGGTGTTGAAACCGGGGATCGACTTGGCCGCCATGGTCTTGACCGGGCCGGCCGCCACCAGGTTGACCCTGATCCCCTGAGGACCCAGGTCCCGCGCCAGGTAACGCGACAGGGACTCGAGCGCCGCCTTGGAGACGCCCATCCAGGCATAGGAGGGCCAGGCCACCGAGGCGTCGAAGTCGAGGCCGACCACCGACGCTCCGGTCCGGCCGCCCTCACCGGCGGCGATCAGCAACGGGAGAAAGGCCTCGACCAGTGCCTTGAGCGAGTAGGCCGACACGTGGAGGGCGACCTGGACCTGGTCCCAATCGGCCCGGAACATGTCTCCTCCCAGGCACTCCGGTGGGGCGTAGCCGATGGCGTGGACCAGACCGTGCAGCTGGTCCCCACCGGTGGCGAGCTGCACCGCGGCCGCCGCCAACTGCTCCGGCCGGGTGACGTCGATCTCGAGCACGTCGGCTTCGACCGGCAGCTTGCGAGCGGTCCGCCTGGTGAGGGAGAGGCCGCGGCCGGCACCACTGAGGACCACCTCGCCTCCCTCCTGCTGGGCCGTGCGGGCGACCGCGAAGGCCAGCGAGGCGTCCGTGAGCACCCCGGTCACCAGAATCCGTTTCCCCTCGAGCAGTCCCATGCGGGGCTCAGGTTACAGCCGGTCCTCCCGTAGGCCGTGAATCCTTGTGCAAGGGTGGGACCATGCGAATCGGGATTCTGGGAGGGACCGGTCCTGCCGGCCGGGGCCTGGCGGTTCGGCTGGCCGCCGCCGGCGAGGAGATCGTCATCGGGTCGAGGGACGAGCACCGTGCCGAGACCGTGGCCGAGGGCCTGGTCGCGGCGTGGCCCGACCACCGGCTGGCCATTGCCGGCGCGTCGAACGAGGACACCGCGTCGTGCGGGTTGGTGGTGGTGGCGACACCGTGGGACGGCGTGATCGCCACGGTGAGGCCATTGGCTCCTGCACTGGAGGGGAAGGTGGTGGTGTCGATGGCCAACGCCCTGGTCAAGGAGGGCCGCGAATTCCTCGCCCTGCTGCCGCCACGTGGCTCGGTCGCTGCAGCCCTGCAGGCTGCTCTGCCCCGTTCGTCGGTATCGGCGTCCTTCCACCACCTGCCCGCCTCGGAGATGGAGAAATTGAGCGCGCGGATGGCCGGGGATGTGTTGGTCTGCTCGGATCACCCCGAGGCAACGGCGGCCACTGTGGAGTTGGTCGACAAGATCGACGGCCTGCGCGGGGTGGACGCGGGAAGCCTGTCCCAGGCAGCACCCATCGAGGCGTTCACCGCGGTGCTCATCACGGTGAACATCCGCCACAAGGTGCATGCCGCGATCCAGCTGTCCGGATTCGGCGATCATTGATCGGATGACCGGGCGATCGGTGGTCCGCCTGCACGACTCGGCCCGACGCGGAATCGTCCCCCTGGAGCCGGGCCCGCTGGTGACCCTCTACTCCTGTGGCATCACCCCGTACGACTCGGCCCACCTGGGGCACGCCCAGGTCTACTTGACCTTCGACATCCTCCAGAGGAGGTTGCGAGACCTCGGCCACGAGACCCGGTGCGTCAGGAACGTCACCGACGTCGACGACGACATCCTGCGCAAGGCCCGTGAGCTCGGGGTCCACTACCTCGATCTCGCTGCCGAGGAGATCGCCCGATTCGACGCCGACATGGCCGCACTGGGACTGATCCCCGCGTGGTCGGAGCCCCGGGCCACCTCGGCCATCCCCGAGATCCTCACCCTGATCGGCTCGGTGCTCGACTCGGGCGCCGCCTACCAGGCCGGCGGCGCCGTCTACTTCGACGTGGCCACCTTCCCCCGGTTCGGGGAGGTGAGCCATTTCGACCCGCACCGCATGTTGGAGCTGGCCGCGGAGCACGGGGGCAATCCCGATGATCCGAACAAGCGCCATCCACTCGATTTCGTGCTGTGGCAGCCCTCGCTACCCGACGAGCCGTCGTGGGAGTCACGATGGGGACCGGGCCGTCCGGGGTGGCACATCGAGTGCTCGGCCCTGGCCCTCCGTGAGTTGGGGGAGACCGTCGATGTCCACGGTGGCGGGCGCGACCTCATCTTCCCCCACCATGAATGCGAGAACGCCCAGTCGGAGTCGGTGACGGGCAAGGCGTTCGTCCGCCACTGGCTCCATGTCGGGTTGGTGGGGCTCGGCGGAACGAAGATGTCCAAGTCCCTCGGCAATCTGGTGTTCGTCGGCGATCTGCTGAAGGAGTGGGAGCCCGCCGCGGTGCGCCTGGCCCTGCTCGGTCACCACTACCGCCCCGACTGGGAGTGGGCGGCCGAGGACATGCCCCTGGCCGCCCGCCGGCTCGACCTGTGGCGGTCGTCCGGCACGGGACGTGGTGGCCCGGGCCCGGGGGCCGGCACGGGCGGCCTCGACGGCGAAGGGCTGGCGGTGGTCCGGTCGTTCCTGGACGACGACCTCGACACACCCGGTGCGTTGCGCGCCCTCGACGCCGAGGCGGCGGCCGGGCGGCCGGTCGTCGCTGGGGCGGCCCTGCTGGGCGTTAGCCTGTAGTCCCGTCGCCCGAGGGGCCGACGGCCGGCCAGAGGCGGCTTCCGACCGATCGCCCCGGATGCACGGTCAGCACGATTCACGACCTGATGGACACGACCCGATGGAAAGGCAGACCCATGGCAGCCGTCACCGTTCGACTTCCTGATGGTTCGACCAAGGAGTTCGACGAACGCGTCACCGCCTTCCAGCTCGCCGAGTCGATCGGTCCCCGCCTGGCCAAGGCCGCGGTGGCGGCCACCGTGGACGGCGTCGAGGTCGACCTGGGGGCGCGCCTGCCGGACGGAGCAGAGGTGACCGTGGTCACCTCCGATTCCGAAGCCGGCCGCAACGTGCTGCGCCACTCCACGGCCCACGTGCTCGCCCAGGCGGTCCTCCGACTGTGGCCGGGAGCACACTTCGCCATCGGCCCGGTGATCGAGGACGGCTTCTACTACGACTTCGAACTGCCGGGCGGCGCTCACTTCAGCGATGACGATCTCGAGCGCATCGAGGCCACCATGCGGGAGATCATGGCCGAGGACCAGCCCTTCGTCCGGCATGAACACACCATCGACGAGGGCCTGGCGCTCTTCGAGGGACAGCCGTTCAAGCGGGAGATCATCGAGGCGGTGGGGGCCGGCCAGGACGAGGTGGACGCTGCGGCCGATGGTGCCTCGGCGGCCTCGGTGTCCACCTACTGGAATTCGCCGGCCTTCAGCGACCTGTGCCGGGGCCCTCACGTGCCCGCCACGGGCCGCTTGGGCCACTTCGCCCTGATGCGGGTGGCGGGGGCCTACTGGCGAGGCGACGACAAGCGCCAGCAGCTCCAACGCATCTACGGAACAGCCTGGGAGTCGGACAAGGCGCTGGCCGGGCACCTCCACCGACTGGAGGAGGCCGAACGGCGCGACCACCGCCGGCTCGGCGCCGAGCTCGACCTGTTCTCCTTCCCCGAGGAGATCGGCTCGGGGCTCGCCGTGTTCCATCCCCGGGGCGGCACCATCCGCCGCCTCATGGAGGAGTACTCGCGCCAGCGCCACGTGGCCGCCGGTTACGAGTTCGTCAACACCCCCCACATCACCAAGGCAGAGCTGTTCGAGACCTCCGGCCATCTCGACTGGTTCGCCGAGGGGATGTTCCCTCCCATGGAGCTGGACGGCGGACACCAGTACTACCTGAAACCGATGAACTGCCCGTTCCACATCCTCATCTTCAAGAGCCGGCAGCGCTCCTACCGCGAGCTGCCCATCCGGCACTTCGAGTTCGGGACCGTCTACCGCTACGAGTTGTCCGGCGTCGTGCACGGGCTCACCAGGGTGCGGGGGATGACCCAGGACGATGCCCACATCTTCTGCAGCCGCCAGCAGATGGCCGCTGAGCTGCACTCCACGATGACCTTCGTCCTGTCGCTGCTCCGCGACTTCGGGCTGGACGACTTCTTCCTCGAGCTGTCGACCCGGCCCGAGGACAAGGCGGTGGGCTCCGTCGAGGACTGGGACGAGGCCACCGAGGCACTGAGGACAGCGGCGCTGGCCATGGACCTGGAGTTGGTCCTCGACGAGGGGGGAGGCGCCTTCTACGGGCCGAAGATCTCCGTACAGGCCCGCGACGCCATCGGCCGGACCCATCAGATGTCCACCATCCAGCTCGACTTCCAGCTGCCCCAGCGGTTCGATATGGAGTACATCGGCGCCGACAACGCCCGGCACCGGCCCATCATGATCCACCGGGCCCTGTTCGGCTCCGTCGAGCGGTTCTTCGCCATCCTGCTCGAGCACTACGCCGGCGCCCTCCCCACCTGGCTGTCGCCCGAGCAGGTGCGGGTACTCGGCGTACGGGATGACCATGAGGAGTACGCCCACAAGGTGGCCGACCGGCTGTCGGCCGTCGGGGCCCGTGTCTCGGTCGAACCGGCCGACGAGCCGCTGGGGGCGCGGATCCGCAGGGCCAAGCTGTTGAAGGTGCCGTATATCCTGGTGGTCGGGGACGACGACGTGGCGGCAGGCACCGTGGGCGTCAACCGACGGGGGAGCGAGCTGCCCGTGCGGGGGGTGGAGGTCGTCGCCTTCACCGACCAGCTGGAGCGGGAGATCGCCGAACGCCGTCTCCCCGAATCCGCGCCATGAGCCTCGAGCACCTGTGGGCCGGGTGGAGGAGCGGCTACGTGTCCTCGGTCGGCTCGCCGGGGCCGGCCCCGGTCGGGGACGAGCACCCCGCGCCACTCGACGACCCCGACCACTGCGTCTTCTGCCGCATCGCAGCCAGCGGCCCGCCGACCGCCGGCAACGGTGTGCTCTGGGTCGGGCGCCACGTGCTCGCCGTCCTCAACGCCTATCCGTACTCGTGCGGCCACCTGATGGTCGTGCCCCTGCGGCATGTCCGGTCGGTCGGCGAGCTCACCGAGGAGGAGGGAAATGAGCTGTGGTCAGGGCTGCGACGGGGCGTGACCGCGCTCGAGGCCTCCTTCTGCCCCGAGGGGATCAACCTCGGGGCCAACCTGGGTCAGGCCGCGGGAGCCGGGATCCCGCGCCATCTTCATCTCCACGCGGTGCCCCGCTGGGTGGGTGACACCAACTTCATGACCGCGGTGGCCGGTGTGCGGGTGCTGCCCGAGACCCTGGAGGACACCTGGCAGCGCCTGCACGGTGCCTGGCCCGCCTCACCGGCGGGGTGACCGCCCCGGCGGCGCAGCCGGCCGGCGGGAGCCGGCCCCGGGTCCCCGGCACCGGCGGGCCCGGTCGGGTGCGGGGACCCAACCGCTCACTTCAGCTAGCAGATGGTAGAGTTGGGTGAGCTTTGTGAAGGGAATTCCATGTTCGACGGGCGCTGGCGCGACACGGTGGACCGGGGTACCGGCCCCGTCGGTCGCAAGCTGCAGAAGGTCGGCATCACTGCCGACATGCTGACCGCCACGGGATTGGTGTCGGCTGCCGCCACCGCCGTGGCGGTGGCCACCGGGCATCTCCATCTGGCCATCCTCCTGCTGATCCTCACCGGCCTCCACGATCTGCTTGACGGACCGGTGGCAAAGGCGTCGGGTACCTCGTCGACCCGCGGGGCGTTCTTCGACTCGGTCACCGACCGGGTGTCCGACGTGCTGATCCTGGGCGGCGTGGCCTGGTATCTGGAGTCGACCCACCCCGGCCACCTGGTGCTGCTGCCGTTCGCCGTACTCGGTGCCACCTCCCTGGTCTCCTATCAGCGGGCCAAGGCGGAGTCACTGGGGATCTCGGCCAAGGGGGGGCTGATGGAGCGGGCCGAGCGGATGATCCTCTTGGGGATCGGTTTCCTCTCGGCGTCGTTCCTGGTCCCGGTTCTGTGGCTCATGCTGGCGCTCACCATGGCCACAGCGGTGGGCCGTTTCACCAAGGTGTGGCGGCTCGCCGAGGCACCGGTACCGTCGGTCGCATCCCGACGTCGCCGGCGGACGAGGACCTCCGCCGGCGGCCGCGCCTCGTCGGCGTCGCCATCCCGCTGGCGTGCCCGCCGGCAGGGCGAACTGGCCAGCCGATCGGGTCGGACGTGGCGCGCCCGACATGCCCGCCAGGGCATCCGTCAGCGTGCCAGTCGCCGGCATCCCTGAGCACCTTCGCCGTTGCCTGGCACGAGTTGAGGTCGCGTGAACAAGGGGCCAGTGGTATTCCGCACCTACGTGACCCTGGGCCGATGCCTGGCCTCGCTGCCCGAGCCAGTGGCCCTGGGAGTGGCCAACCTGGTCGGTGACGTCCTGTTCTGGGCCCGGCACGAGCAGCGCGCCATGGTGTCGAAAAATCTCAGGCGTGTGCTCGATGCCGATGCCTCGGACACCGCCATCCTCGACCGTTGGGCACGACGGGCGTTTCGGGCCTACGCTCGGTACTGGGTCGAAGGGGCCCGGCTCGGAGGCACGCCATCGAGCGAGGTGGAACAGCGTACGTTCATCCAGGGCATGCAGCATCTGGTGGAGGGGATGGCGCTCGGCAAGGGCGTCGTCATGGCACTACCGCACGTAGGGAGCTGGGAGTATGGGGGCGCATTTCTGGCATCGCAGGACCTTCCGATGACCGCGGTCGCCGAGCGGCTCGACCCGCCCGAGCTCTTCGAATACTTCGTCGAGCAGCGGGCGGCCATGGGGCTGACCATCGTGCCCCTCGATTCGTCCTCGGGCGGTGTGCTGCTCGCCACGCTGCGGCGGGGCGGGCTGGTCGGGCTGCTCTGCGATCGGGACATCGAGGGCACCGGCATCGAGGTCGATTTCTTCGGTGAGACCACCACCATGCCCGCCGGCCCGGCCACGCTGGCCCTGAGGACGGGTGCCGTGCTGACCACCGGCGTCGTCTACAGCGGCCCGGGCCCTGATCACCGGGCCGTGATCGAGCCGCCGATCGACACGTCCCGCCGGGGGACGCTGCGCACCGACGTCGCCCGGCTCACCCAGGAGATCGCTCATCGCTTCGAGGGGATGATCCGTCGGGCACCTGAGCAGTGGCACGTGTTCCAACCCCTGTGGCCGGTGGACCGACCGGAGGACGGCGCGTGACCAAGTTCGAGAGCCGACTGGCTTCCGGCGACGCCGAGCTCGGCCTGTTGGGCCCCCCGGTGATCGTCAACCACCGGGGGGAGAATGGCGCCGTCCCTTCCCGGCCGGTGCCCGACCTGGAGATCCCCGACCGGAACGGATCGGCAGGGGAGCCCCGGTTCCGCGCCCTGACCGAGCACGAGTTCGACGTGGTGGCGGTCGTCAGCTCAGAAGGACGGTTCATCTTCGTGAGCGCCTCGGCGGAGCGGCTGTTCGGTTACGACCCCAGCGGCGTCATCGGCCAGGACGCGTTCGGTCTGTTCGACTCGCTGAGCATCGAACCGGTGCGGGCCCTCTTCAACGACCTGGTGGCTCGGCGCCGGCTGTCGGTCTCCCTCGAGATCCAGACGGTGCGTGCCGACGGGAAGACGATCGACCTCGATGTCACGGCTGCCAATCATCTCGACGATCCCATCGGCGGGATCGTCGTCAACATCCGGGACATCACCGACCGCAAGCGGCTCGAGCAGAGGATCCACTCGCTCGACGAGCGCCAGGCCACCATCATCGAATCGTTGGCCGACGGCGTGATGACAGTCGATGCGAAGGGGGTCGTCGTCGGAGTCAACGAGTCCTTCGAAGTGATGTTCGAGGCCCCCCGGGTGCGGGTGGTGGGGCGGCAGCTCGATGACCTCCTTGCCATCAGCCGGCACCGGGGTATCGAGCTGCTCGACGGCGAGGGCAGTCTCATCGACGGCGAGCAGCAGCCGACCCCGTCGGTCCTGCGTCATGGCCGGCGATCGGTCGGGGTCGTATGGGGGCTGCGGCGCGAGGGCCGGCCACCGATGTGGGTCCGGGTCAACACCCAGGCCATCCGCGATTCCGATGGCAGGGTGACCGGCGCGGTGGCTTCGTTCAGCGACATCACCTCGGCGCGCCAGTCTGCCGACGAGCTCCAGCGCGAGGAGCAGTTCCTGCAGGTGCTCCTCGGCACCCTCGAGGAGGGCATCGTGGCGTGTGATGCCGAGGGGCGGATCACGGTGTGCAATCCGGCTGCCCGGCGGTTGCTGGGACTGGAGGAGGGCGCCGATCCCACCGGGAGGAGCCCGTTCAGCTTTCAGCTGCGCCGGCCGGACGGCGCAGCCATGGAGCCGGAGGAGAACCCGCTGATCCAGGCCATGTCGGGCGAGCAGCTGCGTGAGGTAGAGGTCATCCTCGACTCCGATGAGCGTGGGCAGCGCAAGGTCAGCGTCAACGGCGAGGCCCTGGTCGACGAGGGGGGAAGGATGCTGGGGGCCGTGGTGGCCATCCACGACGTCACCGAGCAGAAGCTCAACGAGGAGCGCCTGGCCGAGCTGGCCCTGCACGATCCGCTGACCGGTCTGGCCAACCGGACCCTCCTGGCCGAACGACTGCAGGAGGCCATCGACGGCCTTGCCCAGCGCCCGACGCTGCCCGACGGCACGGAGGGCAGGGCCTGGTCCGGGGTGGCGGTGTTCCTGCTGGACCTCGACGAGTTCAAGGAGATCAACGACGTGCTCGGCCACGACGTGGGTGACGACATGTTGATCGCGGTGGCCCGCAGACTGTCGGCCATCGTGCGCCCGTCCGACACCGTGGCCCGGCTCGGCGGGGACGAGTTCGTGGTGGTCTGCGCTATCGAGAGCGGTGAGGAAGAGATGCTCAGCATCGCCGAGCGCATCTCGACTGCGCTGGCCAGGCCCTATCGGATCGACGGCCGCACACTGTCCGTGCTGGCCTCGGTGGGCGGCGTCTTCGCCGACAACCCCGATACCGACCCGTCGAGACTGTTGAGCCGGGCCGACGATGCCATGTACGGCGTCAAGTGGAGCCGGCGTCGGCAACGTCGATCCATGACCGAGTGAACATCCGGTGCCCATCACCGATCCGCCGGCGCGGCCGGTGCTCCGCATCGCCCTGATCTGCCCGTACAGCTTGTCGCGCCCGGGCGGCGTCCAGGGGCAGGTCGTCGGGCTGTCGAGGGCGCTCGGCTCCCGGGGCCATCAGGTCACGGTGTTCGCCCCACTCGACGGCGCCGGCCCGGCTCCGGAGGGAGTGGACCTGGTGGCTACCGGCCACTCGGTGTCGCTGCCGGCAAACGGGTCCTTCGCCCCGGTGACCCTTTCCGTGCGGGCGGTGCTCCGCGCCCTCCGCTCCCTGCGGTCGACCGGGTTCGACGTGTTGCACGTGCACGAGCCATTCGCCCCCGGCCTGTCCTACGGGCTGTTGGTCGGTCGCCGGCTCCCACCGGTGGTGGCCACCTTTCACAGGAGCGGCAGCAGCGTGCTCTATGAGCTCCTGGGTCCGCTGGCCAGAAACCGGGCCAACCGTCTGGCCGTCCGTTGCGCAGTGTCCGAGGCGGCGCGAGCTACCGCTGCCGGTGCGCTGGGTGGCACCTACGAGGTGCTCTTCAACGGTGTCGAGATGGAGCACTACCGGTCGATCGAACCATGGCCCACCGACCGCCCCACCCTGCTCTTCCTCGGCCGCCACGAGGAGCGAAAGGGGCTCGGGGTGCTGGTCGAGGCCTTCGAGGGCCTGCTCCGCCTCCGGCGTGACGACCCCGCTGTCGACGGGAGTGTGCAGCCGGTGCTGTGGATCGCCGGCGACGGCCCGCAGACCGACTCGTTGCGCCTCCGCTATCCCGAATCAGCGGACATCCGGTGGCTCGGTGTGCTCTCCGAGGACGAGAAGATCCGCAGGTTGGTGGCGGCCGACGCACTGTGCGCCCCGTCACTGGGCGGGGAGTCGTTCGGCATGGTGCTGCTCGAGGCGATGGCCGCCCGCACCGTGGTGGTGGCCAGCGACATCGACGGCTACCGGGACGTAGCCGGCGACCATGCCGTGCTGGTACCGCCCGGCGATCCCGTCGCGCTGGCCGAGGCCGTCGACGGGACGCTATCGGGCCGGCTGGCACCGCAGGAGGGTGGCCCCGGGGCGGACACCGGCGACCCCGCTGCCTCCCGAAACCGGTGGCTGGACGCGGCAGAGGAGCGCGCCGAGCAGTGGTCGATGGACCGTCTGGCCGAACGGTACGAGGGCATCTACCTGTCGGTGGTCGGGGGCAGGGGCTGACCGGCCGTACACTGCTCGGACGATGAGCGATTCCCCGGACTCTCCGGACCTGCCTGCTTCGCCCGGCGCCGCCCCGGGCCCTGACGCGCCCGGTGCGCTGGAGGGCGGGTCGGCCTCGGAGGGCGGCGGATCCGGCGACCGCAGCCGAAATCGCAGCGGAGGCAGCAGTAGCGGTGGGCGGGGAAGCGGCGGTCAGGGCGGAGGTCAGGGCGGAGGTCAGGGCGGGCGCCGAAGGAGTGGCCAGGGCGCCGGCCAGGGGCGCAACCGCAGCGGTGGCCAGGGCAGCGGCACCCCCCCCGGGGGGAAGAGCCGGGCGGGCTCCGCCTCCGGCGACGGACGCGGTGGTGGCCGGAGCAGCGGTGGCGGACCATCGCGGGCCCCGTCGGGAAATCGACGCAACTCCGGTGGTGGATCTTCGAATCGCGGCGGTCCGGGCCGGGGTTCCGGCAATCGGGCGGACACGACACCCACCGGACCCGGCTCCGACCTGGCCGTTCCGGCGAGAGCGCCGGCGGGCACCGTCGATCGGGGATCGGAGGGCGTCGAAGAGGCTTCGGCCATCCGTTCCAACCGCCGCCGGGCGATCACGCTGTGCCTCCTTCCCGGTTTGGCAGCCGGGCTGATCGTCGGCCTCGTCCTGGTGTCGGCCGGGCTCCCGTTGTTCGGAGCGGCCGGTTTCGTCCTGGTGGTGGCGGCACTCTCGTTGTGGTTGTACCGGACTGCGCCCGGCACGGTGGCGCGGGCGGTGGGGGCACGGCCCAGCAGCGAGTGGGAGCAGCCCCGACTGCACAATCTGGTCGATGGGCTCTGCGCCACCATGGGGCTGCCGCGACCCGCCATCGCCGTCGTGGAGAGTCCGGTTCCCAACGCCATGGCGCTGGGTCGCGACCCCGCCTCTGCCGTGCTGGTGGTGACCTCGGGGCTCGATCAGGCGCTGAGCCTGGTGGAGTTGGAGGGCGTGCTCGCCCACGAGCTCGTCCACATCAAGCGTCACGATGCGCTGCTCGCCGGCGTGGCGGTGATCGTCACCGTCCCCTGGTCGGCGATCAGGGGCATCGCCAACGGTACGGCCACCGTCCACCACCTCATCGGGCGGGGACGCGAGTTTTCTGCTGACCAACGAGCCGCAACGGTCGTCCGCTACCCAGCCGGCATCCGCTCTGCCCTGGACACCATGGTGGATCGTCCGTGGTCACCGCCGGACTGGCCACCGGGGGGCGGCCGCACGGCGGCACTCACCCGCTGGCTGTGGTTCGACCCCTTGGCCGGGGGCTCGGATCAATCGATGGAAGACAATCTCGACGACACCCGCGTGCGCGCCGCCGCCCTGTCTCTCTACTGACCTGCTGACAGGGATACGCGGCCCGCTGACAGGGAAGACCGGCGGAAGGGTGGTCAGCCCGCCGACGGGCAGACGTCGACGTCGTCCTGGGTGAGACCCCACCCGGTGTTCTCCTCCAGGACGTGGTCGCGCAGCCGGCGCAGCAGGGAGGCCAGCGTCTCCTCCTCCTCGGCGGTGAAGACGTCACTCAGCACCTCGCCGACATGGGCGATGTGCTCGGGGATGGCCTGGTCCATCAGCTCCTGACCGGCGGGCGTGAGGACGGCGAAGGCGCCCCTCCGGTCTTCGGGGCAGGTGCGCCGGGCGACCAGGCCGTTCTCGTGCAGTCGGTCCACCGACCGGGTGAGCCCGCTCGGGGTCAGCGAGGTCTGTGCAGCAAGTTCGCTCATCCGCAACTCGGAGCCGGGCGAACGGGCCAGGCGGATCAGGACGTCGAAGGACTGGTTCGAAAGCGAGCGCTCCGACGCGAAGCGTCGCTGGAAGAGACGGCGCAGCCCCCCCGCGGACTCGAAGAGGAGGCCGACGGTTGTCAGCCGTTCATCGCCCGGCGCCGTCCCCGGTGCGGTCTCCCGACCTGCCGTCTCCCGACCAGCCGTCCCTTGCCGTGCAGTCCCTTGCGCCATGGTGCCATCCTACAAGATCGGACACAGTAGTTGCGACCACAAATACACCTGCTATAGTTGTAGACACAAACAACTCGAGCACCAACGTGAGTTCGAGGAACGAGCCCAAGGAGATGTCATGGCAGATACCACAGAGGTAACAAGCAGGACCGTCAACGGGGTGGAGTACCCGGCAGTGGGCACCTACGCCATCGACGCCAGCCATACTCGTCTCGGCTTCGCCGTCCGCCACATGGCCGTGTCCAAGGTGCGCGGCGGGTTCAACACCTTTGAGGGCACGCTGCAGCTCGCGGAGAACCCGGTCGACTCCAAGGCGTCGTTGACCATCGATGCCGGCAGTGTGGACACCCGTGACGAGACTCGTGACGGCCACCTGCGGACCAACGACTTCTTCGATGTCGAGAACCATCCCAAGTGGACGTTCACCAGCACGTCCATCGGGACGCAGAGCCCGACCGAGTGGAAGGTCGACGGCGACCTGACCATCCGGGGCATCACCAAGCCGGTGACGCTCGACGTCGTCCTCGAGGGCGTGGTCAAGGACCCCTACGGCAACCACCGGGTCGGCTTCAGCGCGTCCACCTCGATCAACCGTGAGGAGTTCGGCGTCGCGTTCGGCGCCGTCATGGAGGCCGGCGGCCTGGTCGTGGGCAAGAAGGTCGACATCGAGATCGAACTCGAAGCGGTCCTGCAGCCCTAGTTCCCTGCAACGCTGTCGCTATGGCGACGGACGGCCGCCCCGGGTACCCGGGGCGGCCGTTGTCGCGCCGGGCAGCCGGATCCGCGCCCGGAGGTAGAATGCGCCCATGACCGATCCCGCGAACGACTCTCACCCGACCGGCACCTTCACGGTCAAACGTGGCCTGGCCGAGATGCTGCGGGGCGGGGTGATCATGGACGTGGTCGATGCCGGGCAGGCCAAGGTGGCCGAGGATGCCGGAGCGGTGGCGGTCATGGCCCTCGAGCGCGTCCCGGCCGACATCCGGCGTGACGGCGGCGTCGCCCGCATGAGCGATCCGGCGCTCATCGAGGGGATCAAGGCCGCAGTGACCGTGCCGGTGATGGCCAAGGCCCGGATCGGGCACTTCGCCGAGGCGCAGGTCCTGGCCGCGCTGGGTGTCGACTACATCGACGAGAGCGAGGTCCTCACCCCGGCGGACGAAGCCCACCACATCGACAAGTGGGCCTACACGGTGCCGTTCGTGTGCGGCGCCACCAATCTGGGCGAGGCGTTGCGTCGGATCTCCGAGGGAGCGGCGCTGATCCGCTCGAAGGGCGAGGCGGGCACCGGCAACATCGTGGAGGCGGTCCGCCACCTGCGGTCCATCCTGGGGGACATCCGCCGGGTCACCGAAGCGGACTCGGCCGAGCTCTACGGCTGGGCGAAGGACCTGGCGGCACCGATCGGCCTGGTCCAGGAGATCGCCGAGACCGGCAGGCTCCCGGTCCCCCTCTTCTGTGCGGGTGGGATTGCCACCCCTGCCGACGCCTCGCTGGTCATGCAGCTGGGCGCCGAGGCTGTCTTCGTCGGTTCGGGGATCTTCAAGAGCGGCAACCCGTCCGCGATGGCCCGGGCCATCGTGGAGGCGACCGCCCACTTTGCCGACGCAGACCTGGTGGCGAAGGTCTCGACCGGACTGGGCCAGGCCATGGCCGGGCAGGAGATCGGCACGCTCGGCGTCCATCTGGCCGAGCGTGGTTGGTGACCGGCGCGCCGGCAGGGCGCGCCGGGGGTTCCGTCGATGACGGTCGGGGTGCTCGCTCTTCAGGGTGACGTGCGCGAGCACGCGGCAGCCCTGGCAGATCTGGGCGAGACGGTGCGTCCGGTGTTGCGGCCCGACGACCTTTCCGGCCTCCGCGGGCTGGTCCTGCCCGGCGGCGAGTCGACCACGCTCTCGCTGCTGCTCGAGTCGTCCGGCCTGTTCGAACCGCTGGGGGAGGCGCTTCGCAGGGGTCTGCCCGTGTTCGGGACCTGCGCAGGCATGATCCTGCTGGCCGACCGGGTGCTGGACGGTCGGGCCGACCAACGCCGCTTCGGGGTGATCGACCTGACCATCCGCCGCAACGGGTACGGGCGGCAGGTGGCCTCGTTCGAGTGCGACGTGGAGGTGGCCGGCCTGGGAGCGGACCCGCTCCACGCCGTGTTCATCCGGGCTCCGGTCGTCGAGGAGTCGGGGCCGGGGGTCGAGGTGCTGGCTACGCTGCCAGGGCCCGCCGGGCAGCCGGACCATCGCCGGCCGGTCGTCTGCCGACAGGGACCCGTGCTGGTGACGGCCTTCCATCCCGAGCTGACCGGTGACCGTAGGCTGCATCAGTTCTTTGTGGAGATGACGAAAGAGGAGAGGCGCTAGGCCATGTCGGGACACTCGAAGTGGGCGACCACCAAGTACCGGAAAGGGGCGCAGGACTCCGCCCGGGCCAAGGTGTTCGCCAAACTCATCCGCCAGATCGAGGTGGCGGCCCGCGAGGGCGGTAGCGACATGACGGCCAACGCCAGCCTGCGCACCATGTACGCCAAGGCCCGCGACGCGTCGGTGCCCATCGACACCATCGAGCGGGCGATCAAGCGCGGCTCGGGAGAGCTCGAGGGCGTGCGGTACGAGTCGATCGCCTATGAGGGCTACGCCTCGGACGGCGTGGCGGTGATCGTGGAGTGCCTGTCCGACAACCGGAATCGCACCGGGGCCGAGATCCGGAACCTCTTCAACAAGAACGGCGGGTCGATGGCGGAGCCGGGCGCGGTGAGCTGGCAGTTCGAGCGCAAGGGGGTCATCTCCTTGCCGCGCACGTTCGACGAGGAGCGGGTGATGGAGGTGGCCATGGAAGCCGGCGCCGAGGACCTGTCCGACGAGGGGGAGCAGTGGGTGGTCACCAGCGCGCCGGCCGACCTGATGGCTGTGCGCGCCGCGCTGGAAGAGGCGGCGCTGGAGCCGGGTGCGTCCGAACTGTCGATGGTCCCGACATCCACCGTGGAGGTCACCTCCGAGTCGGAGGCCAAGCGCGTCCTGCGGCTGATCGAGGCCCTCGACGATCATGACGACGTCCAGAACGTGTACTCCAACTTCGACATCCCCGACGCGGTGATGGCCGCCTACGAGGGCTGAGCCTTCTCCCTGCTCGCCATGGTGCAGACGGCGGGGATCACCACCATCGCGGTGGCGGCCGGGTAGCATCGAACGCATGTTCGTCCTGGGTATCGACCCCGGCCTCTCTCGCTGCGGCTACGGCGTGGTGACCCGGCGCGGAGGCTCGCTGGTCGCCGTGGCGGGGGGCGTGGTCTCCACGGCGCCTTCGATGCCCCTGCCCGATCGGCTGCGCACCCTGTCCGACGAGTTGCGGTCCCTGGTCGCCGAGTATCGGCCGGCGGCGGTGGTGGTGGAGCGGGTCTTCTTCCAGGTCAATGCCCGCACGGCCATGGCCACCGGACAGGCCGCCGGAGTTGCACTGGTGGCGGCGGCCGAGTCGGGGTGCGAAGTGGCCCAGTACACGTCGAACGAGGTCAAACAGGCACTGGTCGGGTACGGAAGCGCCACCAAGGACCAGGTCCAGCGCATGGTGGCCTCGGTGCTCGGGCTGTCGGAGCCACCCCGCCCGCCCGACGTGGCCGACGCGTTGGCGCTGGCTGCCTGCCACCTCACCACCCAGCCCCTGCGGCGGGCGGTGGCGGCGGCCACCGGTGAGCCACAGTGATCGGCTCGTTGCGAGGGACCTTCCTCGACCGACCGTCACCCGGCGAGGTGATCGTCGAGGTCCAAGGGGTCGGCTACCGGGCCTCGGTGCCGACCTCCGTACTGGCTTCGCTCGGTGGCCTCGGGAGCGAGGTCTTTCTCCACGTCCATACCCATGTGCGCGAGGACGCCATCGTGCTGTTCGGCTTTGCCCACGCCGATGAGCGGCGATGCTTCGAGGCGTTGCTGGGCGCCCATGGGGTCGGGCCCTCGCTGGCACTGGCCATCCTGTCCTCGATGTCGCCGGCGGCCCTGTCCACCGCCGTGCTCGAGGACGACCTCGACACCCTGTGCCTGGTGCCCGGGGTGGGGAAGAAGACAGCGGCCCGCCTGTTGCTGGAGCTGAAGGCCCGGCTCGATCTGCCGACCCTGGGTGGGGACGGTGCGACGGTCGACGGGCCCGGCTCGCCACGCGGTGAGGCGCGGGCTGCCCTCGGCGAGCTCGGCTACGGCCCCGACGAGATCCGGGGCGCCCTGGAGGCGGTGGGCGACCTCGGGTCGGTCGAGGAGATCGTACGTTCCGCTCTGCACGAACTGGCCCGGGCCCGATGACACCGGACGCCCGGCGCGAAGTGCTGGCATCTGCGGACCCGTCCGGTGTGGGGGTCGACGGGCCGACGGCGGAGCCCGACGGAGTCCGGCCGGTGGACCCCGTGGCCGCTCCCGCCGAGGAGATGGAGGAGGCCGGGCTGCGACCACGGAGCCTCGCCGAGTTCGTCGGGCAGGGGCAGTTGACCGAGCATCTCCAGATCGTCATCGAGGCAGCGTTGAAGCGCGGACAGCCGGTCGACCACCTCCTCTTCGCCGGGCCGCCCGGATTGGGCAAGACCTCGTTGGCCGGGATCGTTGCCGCCGAGATGGGGGTCGGTCTCCGCATCACCGCCGGGCCGGTGCTGGTCAGAGCAGGCGACCTGGCGGCACTCCTCACCGACCTGCAGGAAGGCGACGTCCTGTTCATCGACGAGATCCACCGCCTGCCCCGGTCCGTGGAGGAGATCCTCTACCCGGCCATGGAGGACTTCAAGCTGGACATCCTGATCGGCAAGGGGCCGACCGCGCGCAGTATCCGTCTCGACCTGCCCCGATTCACGCTGGTGGGGGCCACCACCCGCACCGGGCTGGTGGCCGGCCCACTGCGCGACCGCTTCGGATTCGTCGGCCGGCTCGACCACTACGACGTCGAGGAGCTCCAGTCGATCGTCACCCGGTCGGCCGGCATCCTCGGTGTGCCCATCACCATCGAGGGGGCCCGGCGCATTGCCGAGCGCTCGCGGGGTACGCCCCGTATCGCCAACCGGCTGTTGCGACGGGTCCGGGACTTCGTCGAGGTGCGCGCCGACGGCAGCATCACGTCGGAGGCGGCCGTGGCCGGGCTCGACGTGTTCGGTGTCGACGAGTTGGGGCTCGACAAGGTCGACCGGTCCATCCTCGATGTCCTGTGCCGTCGATTCGCCGGCCGGCCGGTCGGGCTGACCACCCTGGCCCAGTGCATCGGCGAGGAGCCGGACACGATCGAGGACGCCTATGAGCCCTACCTGCTGCAACAGGGCCTGTTGCAGCGGACCACGCGGGGGCGGGTTGCCGCGCCGCGGGCGTGGGCCCACCTCGGCCTGGCCCCGGTGGAGTCCACGCTTCTCTGACCAGGTGCCGTTCTGACCAGACGCCGCCGTCCCGTCCCTCGCCGGCCGGGCGCCTGCACGCCCGTCTGCCACCATGGTGCCCATGTCGGACCTCATCGGAGATCAGTTGCGGCCAGGTGACGCCGCCGCCGACAGGTCGGATCACGGATCGCAGGCGGGGCCGCAGGTGCGGGGCGACCACGGGTCGCGGCGGCAGGCCGGCCTGCCGATGGACGCGTACGACTACGGCCTCCCCGATGCCGCAATCGCCCAGCGGCCGGTCGAGCCCCGCAGCGCGGCGCGTCTCCTGGTGGCTCCCGGACTGGCCGGAGGCGGACTCCCCGCCCACGCCACCGTGGCCGATCTCCCGCGGATGCTCGGTCCGGGCGACGTCCTGGTGGTCAACGAGACCCGGGTGCTGGCGGCCAGGCTGCCGCTGACCAAGGCCACGGGCGGGAGGGCGGAAGTGCTGCTGTTGGAGCCGGTGGACCTGCAGGGGGCGGTGTGGGAGGCGCTGGTCCGGCCGGCCCGCCGGCTACCGTCCCCTACCCTGCTGTTCGAGTCGGCCGAGGGCCCACCCGTGGTCGAGGTGGGCGAGGCCGTGGGTGGGGCCGAGAGCGGCCGGCGACTGGTCCGACTGTTGGACCCCACGGTGGTCGACCGGGCCGGCATCATGCCCCTGCCGCCCTACATCGAGGGCACCCTGAGTGATCCGGATCGCTACCAGACGGTGTACTCCGCACCGGGCGACCCGGGGGACAGGTCTGCTGCCGCCCCCACCGCCGGGCTTCACTTCACCCCGGAACTGCTCGACGCGTGCCGTGATGCCGGTGCGCGCCTGGCGCGGGTGGCCCTGGCCATCGGCCTCGACACGTTCCGCCCCATCACCGCCCCGACCGCCGAGGAGCACGTGATCCACTCCGAGCGCTATGCGGTGCCGGCGGAGACCATGGCGGCCTGCGCCGAGGCGGACCGGGTGATCGCCGTGGGGACCACCGCCGTCCGGGCCCTCGAATCTGCTGCCGGCACGGGCAGGCTGTCCGGCCGGACCAACCTCTACATCCACGGGGACCACCGGTTCCGCGTGGTGGACGTCCTGATCACCAACTTCCACCTGCCCCGGTCGAGCCTCCTGTTGCTGGTCGAGGCGTTCTGCGGCCCGGTGTGGCGTGAGCTGTACGCCACCGCCCTGGCCGAGGGGTATCGGTTCCTCTCCTTCGGCGACGCCATGGTGGTCGGCCGCCGGGGCCCCAAGGGGCAGCCGCTGCCGCTCATCCCGCCCGGGCCTGCCGGATGAGCCAGTGCAAGGCGGAGGTCGTCGTCACCGCCACCGACGGGGCGGCCCGCGTCGGTCGGATCCACACTCGGCGGGGGTCGTATGCGATCCCCGCCTTCATGCCGGTCGGCACCCGGGGCGCGGTCAAGGCACTCGACAGCGCGGACCTCGAGCGCCTGGGTGCGGGGGTGGTGCTGGCCAACACCTACCACCTGATGCTGCGGCCGGGCGCCGACGTCGTCGCCCGACTGGGCGGGCTCCACCGGTTCACCGGGTGGGGCGGTCACACGCTGACCGACTCCGGCGGCTACCAGGTGCACTCGTTGCGCCCGGCGGTGGATGACGACGGTGTCACGTTCGCGTCGGTCTACGACGGCGCCACGGTGCGGCTCACCCCCGAATCGGCAGTGGAGGCACAGGGGCTGATCGGTGCGGACATCCAGATGGTGCTCGACATCTGCGCCACCCTGCCCGCCTCCCGCGAGGTGCTCCGCGAGGCGGTGGACCGGACGGCGGCGTGGGCCGGCCGGGCCCGCAGCCACCACCGGCGCCTCGAGGCCAGGCCGGAGGGGCAGGCGCTCTTCGGCATCGTCCAGGGCGGCACCGACCCCGCGTTGCGACAGGAGAGCGCCCGCCGCACCGTCGAACTGGACTTCGACGGGTACGGCATCGGAGGGCTGTCGGTAGGAGAGCCCCGTGCCGCCATGCTCGACGCACTGGCCCTTACCGTGCCGCTGCTGCCCACTGACCGGTCCCGCTACCTCATGGGCGTGGGGGACCCGGTCGGGCTCCTCGAGGCGGTCGCCCTCGGGGTGGACCAGTTCGACTGCGTGGCCCCCACCCGGATGGCCCGGCACGGCTCCATGCTCACCAGCGCCGGCCGACTCAACCTGCGCAATGCCGTCCACGCCACCGACGACGGACCCCTCGATCCCTCCTGTGCCTGCTCGACCTGTGCCCGGTGGTCCAAGGGCTATCTCCGGCACCTGCTGGGGGTGGGGGAGCCCACTGCGTGGCGCCTGTTGAGCATCCACAACCTGGCCTTTGTGCTGGATCTGATGGCCGAGGCACGCACCGCCATCGCCGAGGGCAGGCTCGACGCGCTTCGGGCCAGGACCGCCGCAGTATGGGGTCTCTGAGGGGCCCGGCATCTGACCGCTCGGGGGCTGGGCTACAGTCTGGGCGCTGTGCGCACCGACCATCCCCCCCTGAACCGTCCATGACGGCCGCCCTGACCGTGACGGCGCCCGTCTTCGCTGCCGCGGCGAAGACGTCGAGCAGCGGTGCCTTCATCTATCTGCTCCTGATCGTCGGGGTCGGCTTCTACTTCCTGATCTACCGGCCGCAGCAGCGGAAGGCCAAGGCCCTCCGGGAACAGTCCAACACCTTCGAGGTGGGCGACGAGGTCCTCACCGCCGGGGGGATCGTTGGGTACGTAATCGAGGTCGACGGCGACCGGGTCACGCTGGAGACCAGCGTCGGGGCCTCCTTCGTGGTGCTCAAGCAGTACGTCATCCGCCGCCTGGATGCCGCCGTGCAGGACGACCCGGACGTGGAGGACCACTCGGACGCGGAGGACGAACCGGACGCGGAGGACGAACCGGAGGAGCACGAGGAGTCGGACGCCGGCGAGCAGGGCCACGGCGCCGACGCCGAGGACCACACCGGACACGAGCTCGAAGACGAGGGCCACACCGCAGAGGCCGAGGGAGATGCATCCCACGCCGCCGAGCAGGACGGCGACGACACGGCCGGTCCCGGCGCCCCCCCGACCACCTGACCCCTGATGAAGAACAAGCGCTCCCTGTGGATCAGCCTGCTCTCGGTCATCGCCGTGGCGGTCATCGCCCTGAGCGTCACCCTGGCCGCCGGATGGTCGCCCAAACTCGGGCTCGACCTGGACGGCGGACTGGCCGTCGTCTACCAGACGCACACACCGGTCAATTCGGCCCAGCTCGACACCATCGTCACCATCATCAACAACCGGGTGAACGCCGGAACCAGCGGGGCCACTGTTGCCAGCCAGGGCAAGAACCAGATCTCGGTGTCCATCCCGGGTGAGAAGAACTCGCAGCAGATCCTGGCGACCTTGGGCAACACCGCACAGCTCTTCTTCCGCCCCGCGCTCTGCTACGCCCCCTCGCTGACGGTGGCCAAGGGGAAGGTCCCCTCGACCGGCCCGTTGCCCACCTGCGCGGCGGCCACGCAGCTGTCCGCGGCCAACCTGGCGGTCACCCCGAACTCGAGCAACATCAACGGCTACACGTTCAACTCGAACATCAGCGAGGACCCCCAGTTCGCCACCTATCCGTCGACCTCGCCCGACAACGACAACAAGAACGCCACCGTGCTGCTCCCCGGCTCTTCGTCGGGCCAGAGCGGGCGCTACGTGCTGGGACCGGCCACCGTCACCGGCACCGCCGTCCGTTCGGCCACCGCCCAACTGGTCAGTGGCCAGTGGGCCGTCAGCATCGTGCTGACCAGCCAGGGCGCCAAGCAGTGGGACGCGCTGGCCCAAGAGCAGTTCCACGCCATCATCGGGATCGACCTCGACGGGCAGGTGGTCTCGGCGCCGATCACCCAGCCGACGCAGTCTTCCTTCTCGTCGTTCAACGGCCAGGTGCAGATCTCGGGCAGCTTCACCGAGGACCAGGCCAAGACGCTGGCCACCGAGTTGACCTACGGGGCCCTCCCGGTGAAGCTCGACCGCCTCACCGTGCAGACCGTGTCGCCGACGTTGGGCAAAGCCTCACTGCAGGCAGGGCTCCTGTCGGGTCTGGCGGGCCTGATCCTGGTGCTGCTCTACATGATCTTCTACTACCGCCTGCTGGGCATCGTGGTCGTTGCCGGCCTGGGGGTGACCGGAGCACTGCTCTGGGCGATCATTGCCGCCATGGGCCAGAGCCTCAACACCACGATCGACCTGGCCGGCATCATCGGCCTCATCGTCTCGGTCGGCATCACCGTCGACTCGTACGTCGTCTACTTCGAGCGTCTGAAGGACGAGGCCCGGGCAGGGCGCACGGTCCGCACCAGCGTGGACCGCGGATTCGCCAGCGCCTTCCGCACCGTGCTGGCCGCTGACGCCGTCTCGCTGCTCGGTGCGGCCGTCCTGTACTTCATCTCGATCGGGCCGGTCCGGGGATTCGCCCTCTTCCTCGGCCTGTCCACCATCCTCGACGTCGTCGTCACCTACTTCTTCACCAGGCCCTTCGTCATCCTGCTGGGCCGCAGCCGCAGCGCCACCGAGGCCAAGGGCATGGGTGTGGCGAGCGGGCTCGGCATGACTGCCGAGGCCCGGCCATGACGCCGCGAGACGGCAACGGCAACCGGCCCTCGGACCCGACGGAGGAAGACGAGGCGGCTGTCGAGCTCGAGGAGGCGTTCGACGAGGAGCTGGAGCTCGCCGCCGAGGAGCAGGAGCGCGAGGCCGTCGGTGCGAAGGGCCCCAACGTCTTCCAGCGCCTCTACCGGGGCCAGACCTCGTTCGACTTCATCGGCAACCGGCGGTGGTGGTTCGGCATCTCGGCCCTGATCATCGTGCTCGGTGTCATCTCGCTCGGCACCCGCGGCCTCAACCTGGGGATCGATTTCAAGGGCGGCCAGTCCTGGCTGGTCTCCTCCCAGACCCTCACCGTGGCCGAGGCCACCTCGGCCGTGGAGTCGGCCGGAATCACCCAGCCGACCGTGGTGCAGCTGACGAACCAGATCAACGGCCAGAAGCAGATCCAAGTGCAGGTCGACCTCAATTCGAAGTCGGTCGCCGAGCGCACCACCATCGAGAACAACGCACAGGATGCCCTGGCCCGGGCCGCCCACACGTCGCCCAACAACGTGAACTTCGACGATGTCGGGCCCACCTGGGGCGGCCAGGTGACGCAGAAGGCCATCGAGGCACTGATCGTCTTCTTCATCGCGGTGACCCTCTACATCTCCATCCGGTTCGAGTTCAAGATGGCGTTGGCCGCCATCGTGGCCGTGCTCCACGACATTCTGATCGTCGTCGGGATCTACTCGCTGGGAGGGTTCCAGGTGACGCCGGACACGGTCATCGCCGTCCTCACCGTGCTCGGGTACTCGCTCTACGACACGGTGGTCGTCTTCGACCGGATACGTGACAATGCCCAAGGCTTCGGCGCGTCCGGTCGGATCACCTACTCGGACATGGTCAACCTGTCGATGAACCAGACGCTGGCCCGGTCGATCAACACCTCGTTGGTGGCCATCGTCCCGGTGCTGTCCGTGCTGCTGGTCGGTTCGCTGCTCTTGGGCGCCTCGTCGCTGCAGAGCTTCGGCCTCGCCCTGGTCATCGGCCTCACCAGCGGCGCCTACTCGTCGATCTTCATCGCCTCGCCGCTGCTCGCCATGTTGAAGGAGCGGGAGCCCCGCTACGTCACCATCCGCCAGCGCCTCGAGTCCCGCGGTGAACGCGCCGCGCTCCTCACCCCGGCGGCGGCTGCCGCCATGGCCGGCGCCGCCGGCGGAGGCAACCGTTCCTCCGGTCGGGCCCGCCCCCAGTCGTCCGGCGTGATACGCCCGGGTGCTGCCTCGGAGGGCAAGCGAGCGGGGAGCGGGGCACCCAAGGGGGGCGGAGGGGAGGCGCCCCGGACCGGCGCCGCCGGGTCCCCCTCGGCCGCAACGCCGAAGAGCGCAGGTGCGGGTGCGGGCGGCCGTTCGGCATCCGGCTCCACCCGACCCGGGGGCAATCGACCCCCACCGAGGCCCCGCAAGGGGAAGGGCGGGAAGGGCAAACGCCGCTGAGGCGTGCGTCCGGAGCATCGGTTCCCGGGAGTTGTGCGACCCTGGGTCCCTCGGCCCGCGGGCAACGCGCCGAGTGGTCTCCCGCCCCGGCTGTTCGGACCGGTCCACCCGCCGTGACAGGTACCGTGTAGGGATGGCTCTGGCCACACCAGTCCCAGCCGAGGGAGCCGCGAGAGCAGGCGACGAGTATTTCGTGAACTCGTCGCTGCCCCCTGCAGAGGCAGCCCTGCTGGTGCCGGTCGTGGAGGCATTCCTCCGGCGTCACCCCGGTGACGACACCTCGATCATCGTGCGCGCCGCCGAAACGGCCACCCGTGCCCACGCCGGGCAGCTGCGGAAGTCCGGCGAGCCCTACATCACCCACCCGATCGCCGTCGCCGGCATCGTCGCCGACCTGGGGTTGGACGCCCAGACGGTCGCCGCCGCCCTGCTCCACGACGCCGTCGAGGACACCGGGGTCACCACCGAGCTGATCGAGCAGGAGTTCGGTCCGGCGGTCGCCCTCATCGTCGAGGGGGTCACCAAGCTCGATCGGCTCCAGTTCGACTCGAAGGAGGCCCAGCAGGCCGCCACTGTCCGCAAGATGCTCGTCGCCATGGCCAACGACTGGAGGGTGCTGATCATCAAGCTGGCCGACCGCCTCCACAACATGCGGACCCTGTCGGCGATGCCGGAGTGGAAGCAACGCCGCACCGCCCAGGAGACCCTGGACATCTATGCCCCGTTGGCCCATCGGCTGGGCATCCAGGGGGTGAAGTGGCAGTTGGAGGACCTGGCGTTCGCCACCTTGCACCCCAAGCGGTATGCCGAGATCGAGCAGATGGTGGCCACCCGGGCCCCCATGCTCGACGAGTTCCTGGCCCGGGTGCTCGTCTCGGTCCGGGAGCGACTGGCCGCCTCGGGCATCGCCGCCGAAGTGACCGGGCGTCCCAAGCACCTGTGGAGCATCTACGAGAAGATGGTGGTGCGGGGCAAGGAGTTCGACGACCTCTACGACCTGGTGGGCATCCGGGTCATCGTCGAGTCCGAAAAGGACTGCTGGGCGGCGCTCGGGTCTATCCACGCCATCTGGCCACCGGTGCAGGGCCGCTTCAAGGACTACATCAACTCACCGAAATTCAACCTGTACCAGTCGCTGCACACCACCGTGATCGGCCTCGACGGCAAGCCGATCGAGGTGCAGGTGCGCACCCACGAGATGCACCGCCGGGCCGAGTACGGCATCGCCGCCCACTGGGGGTACAAGGAGAACCCGACCCGGCCCGACCGGGGACCCGCTCCGTCCGTCAAGGGGGTCAAGGACCCGGGGGGCGGTGGCGCATCGGGCACCAAGGCCCGGAGGGGCAAGGAGGGCAAGGAGTCCGGGTCCAAGTCCCTGCCCGGCGAGCACGGCCGGGCGGACTCTGGCAAGAAGGGCGCCGGCATCACCACCGCCCAGCGGGCCGAGCTGGTCGAGCGCGACCGGCGGGCGGAGCGGTTGGCCCTGGCCAAGGAGACCTCCTCGACCACGGCCGAGGTCGAATGGATGCAGCGCATCGTCGACTTCCAGAACGAGACGACCGACCCCATCGAGTTCCTCGAGGCGCTCAAGCTCGACCTCGAGGAGGACGAGGTCTACGTCTTCACCCCCAAGGGCAAGGTCATCGCCCTGACCGCCAACGCCACCCCGGTCGACTTCGCCTACAGCATCCACACCGAGGTGGGTCACCGCTGCATCGGAGCCAAGGTGAACGGGCGGCTGGTGCCCCTCGACACCAAGCTCAACTCGGCCGACGCCGTGGAGATCTTCACCTCGAAGGCGCCGACAGCCGGACCGTCCCGTGACTGGCTGGGGATGGTCGCCTCGTCCCGGGCCCGGACGAAGATCCGCCAGTGGTTCTCGCGGGAGCGCCGCGAGGACGCCATCGAGCTCGGCCGCGAGGAGCTGATCAAGGAGCTCCGCCGCGAGGGGCTACCGGTGCAGAAGCTGGCCTCCGAGCGCTCCCTTGCCGAGCTGGCCACCGCCATGAACTACGCCGACCTCGACGCCATGCACGCGGCCATCGGTGACAACCGGATCTCGGCGCGGGCGGTTGCCCAGCGCGTGCTCCGCGATCTGCGCGGTGGGGTCTACGAGGAGCAGCTCCCCATCACCGCCCGCCGCCAGCCGACCGCGGCCCGGCCCGGACGCGGCTCTGCGGTCGGTGTGTACGTCGAGGGCCTCGACGACCTGATGGTGCGGCTGTCGCGCTGCTGCACCCCGGTCCCCGGGGACGAGATCGTGGGGTTCGTGACCCGTGGACGTGGGGTGTCGGTCCACCGGGCCGACTGCGCCAATGCCGCCTCCCTGGCCAGCAGGTCACGCGAGCGGTTGATCGAGGTGGAGTGGGACCACAGGTCCTCGAGCGTCTTCGTGGCCACCATCGAGGTGGTGGCCATCGACCGGTCACGGCTTCTCACCGACGTGACCAAGGTGGTGTCCGAGCACCATCTGAACATCGTGAGCGCCAACACCCAGACCGACGCCGACCGGATCAGCCGGATGCGGTTCGACGTGGAGCTGGCCGACCCGGCCCACCTCGAATCGGTGCTCAACCTGATCCGGCACCTCGACGCGGTCTACGACGTCTACCGAATCCTGCCCGGCAAGAAGGACTGACCCCAGGTGTCCGACAGAACCATGGCGGCGCGCGCCCCGAGTGGCACCCACGACGTGCTGTGGCCGGAGTCGGCGCGGTGGGAGGCACTGGTGGCCCGGTTCGCCTCCGGCGTCGAGCGGGCCGGCTACGGCCTGGCCCACACGCCCATCTTCGAGGACGTAAAGGTGTTCCGCCGGGGCATCGGCGAGGGCAGCGACGTGGTGGGCAAGGAGATGTACGAGTTCGAGGACCGCGGCGGGCGGACCCTGGCGCTGCGGCCGGAGGGAACAGCCCCCATGGTCCGGGCCTTCGTCCAACACCGGCCACCGCTGCCGTGGAAGGCGTGGTACGTCACCCCGGCCTTCCGGTACGAGCGTCCCCAGGCCGGCCGCTACCGGCAGCACCACCAACTGGGCGTCGAGGCCCTCGGGCCGGTCGACCCCGACCTCGACGTCGAGGTCATCGCCCTGGCCGACGGGTTCTTCCGCTCTCTCGGTCTGGTCGCAGTGGGCCTCCGGCTCAACTCGATGGGCGACGAGGTCTGCCGTCCGGCCTACCTCGACCTCCTCCGCTCCTGTCTCCTCGAGCGCCGCGACCAGCTGTGTCCGGAACACCGTGACCGCTTCGAGGCCAACCCGCTCCGGGTCCTCGACTGCAAGAGGGAGGAGTGCCGCACCGCAACGCAGGGCGCACCGGGCTTGTCCGACCACCTGTGCGATCCCTGCCGAGCCCACTTCGAGCGGGTCCGCCGGGGCCTGGACGCGCTGGGGGTTCCCTACGCGCTGGACCACCGGCTGGTCCGGGGTTTCGACTACTACACCCGCACCACCTTCGAGTTCTCGGCCGAGGCGCTGGAGTCGGCCCAGAACGGCATCGGCGGGGGAGGCCGCTACGACGGGTTGGTGGAGATGCTCGGCGGTCCGCCCACCCCGGGCATCGGCATCGGCATCGGCATTGAGCGGCTCCTTCTGGCATGCGATGCCGAAGGGGTGTTCCCGGTGGACCCGGTCCCCCTCGACGCCTTCGTGGTGGACGTGGTCGGCGGGGAGGCGGCCCGGGACATCACCACCGCACTGCACCGGGCCGGGATCGGGGCCGACCGGGCCTACGACAACCGCTCGATGAAGGCCCAGCTGAAATCGGCAGACCGCTCCGGGGCCCGAATGGCCCTGATCGTGGGGCCCGACGAGTCCGCAGCGGGTACGGTGTCCCTCCGACCTCTGCGGGGCTCCGGCGACCAGCGCATCGTGCCGGCCGCCGAGGTGGTGGACGCGGTCCGTGCCGCAATCGGCGACCTCGGGTTCGAACCCCCGGCCCCCGTCCCCCCGTCCCTGTGATCGCGCCACACCCCCGAAAGGATCGTCCTTGACCGTTCCCCCCACACCAACGGGCGCCACCTCCATGCGCACCCACCTGTGCGGAGCCTTGCGCGCCGCCGACATCGGGTCCACGGTGACGGTGTGCGGATGGGTGGCCAAGCGCCGCGAGCACGGTGAGCACCTCGCCTTCATCGACCTGAGGGACCACACCGGTATCGTCCAGTGCGTCATCCCCGGAACGGTCGACGTCCGCAGCGAGTACGTCATCTCGGTGCAGGGTGCGGTCCGAGCCAGGCCGGAGGGAACGTTGAACCCTGATCTTCCGACCGGCGAGGTCGAGATCGGCGACTGCATCGTCACCATCCTGAACAGCGCGGAGCCGCCGCCGTTCGCCATCGACGATCGGGTTGAGGTCGACGAGGGGATCCGCCTCAAGCACCGCTTCGTGGATCTCCGTCGGCCCCGGATGCAGGCGAATCTGCGCATCCGGGCCATGGTCAACCACGCCCTGCGGTCGGCCATGGACCGCCAGGGGTTCGTCGAGGTGGAGACACCGTTGCTGTGGGCGCCCACGCCCGAGGGGGCCCGCGAGTTCGCCGTGCCCAGCCGGCTCCATCCCGGGTCGTGCTACGTGCTGCCCCAGAGCCCGCAGCTGGCCAAGCAGCTCCTGATGGTGGCCGGTGTCGACCGCTACTACCAGATCGCCCGGTGCCTGCGCGACGAGGACCTGCGCGCCGACCGGCAGTTCGAGTTCTCCCAGTTGGACGTCGAGGCCTCCTTCGTGACCCAGGAGGACATCCTGGGGTTCGTGTCCGAGGCAGTCCTCGACGCCGCCGAGGCCGTGACCGACGAGCGCCCGGAGCCGGTGCCCCGGATGACTTGGGCCGAGGCCATCGACCGGTACGGGACCGACAAGCCGGACACCCGGTTCGGCATGGAGTTGATCGACCTGTCCGCGGTCTTCGACGGCACCGAGGTGAAGGCGTTCGGCGCACCGTGTGTCAAGGCGATCGTGCTCGAGGGCGGGGGCACCCTCACCCGATCGAAACTCGACGGGCTCACCGACCGGGCCAAGGGGCTCGGGGCCAAGGGGCTTGCCTGGTTCCGGGTGGCTGCGGCCGAGGGAGCAGACAGGGCCGAGGGGGTCGGGTCGGACTGGCCTTCGCTGGTCCTCGACTCACCGCTCGACCGGTTCCTCTCCGACGGCGAGCGTGTCGGCCTGCTGTCCGCCACCGGCGCCGGAGCGGGCGACCTGATCCTGGTGGTCGCCGACGAGTACCGCACCGCATGCACCGTGCTCGGCCACTTGCGCCTCGAGGTGGGGGGGCGCCCGGTCAGCGAGGGCCCCTATCGCTTTCTGTGGGTAGTGGACTTCCCGATGTTCGACGGCGTCGACGAGGCGGGCCATCCCATCGCCGCCCACCATCCCTTCACCATGCCCCACCCCGACGACCTGGGGCGCCTGGAGTCGGATCCGGCGTCGGTGCGTAGCCAAGCCTACGACCTGGTCCTCAACGGCTGGGAGCTCGGATCCGGCAGCGTCCGTATCCACCGGGCGGACATCCAGAGCCGGGTCTTCGCCGTCCTGGGGATCGACGAGGACGAAGCCATGTCCCGGTTCGGCTTCCTTCTCGGGGCCTTCCGCTTCGGTGCACCGCCCCACGCCGGGTTCGCCGTGGGCATCGACCGGCTGGTGGCCATCTTCGCCGGCGAGGACAGCATCCGCGAGGTGATCGCCTTCCCGAAGACGCAGTCGGGGTCGGACCCGATGACCGGTGCCCCCAAGGCGCTGGCACCGGGGCTCCTGGGCGAGCTCGGCCTCCAAGTGATCCCCCCGCGGGACTGAGGGGACCTCCGTGGCCGGTGACGACCTCTTCTCCGGCGCTGCGCAGGAGCGCCTGGCCACCAGGGCCCCCCTGGCGGCCCGCCTCCGTCCCCACACCCTGGACGAGATCATCGGGCAGGAGCACCTGGTTGGCCCGGGTGCCCCTCTGCGGGCCCTGATCGAGTCCGACCGGCTCACCTCGGCCATCCTGTGGGGACCCCCCGGAACCGGCAAGACCACGTTGGCCTCGGTGGTGGCGACGGCCACGGCCAAGCAGTTCGTGCCGATGTCGGCGGTCACCGCCGGCGTCAAGGACGTGCGGGAGGTGGTCGAAGGCGCCCGCCGGCTGCTGGGCGAGCAGGGGAGGGGGACCATCCTCTTCCTGGACGAGGTGCACCGGTTCAACCGGTCGCAACAGGACGCACTGCTCCCCTCGGTGGAGGAGGGGCTGCTGGTCCTCATCGGTGCGACCACCGAGAACCCCTTCTTCGAGGTCAACGCCCCCTTGTTGTCCCGGTCGACCCTGTGGCGGCTCGAACCTCTGTCCGGCGACGAGTTGCGGGAGGTGGTGGCACGGGGACTGGCGGCCGAGGGAGCCGCCGCCGAGCCCGACGCCGTCACCGCCCTGGTCGGACTGGCCGACGGCGATGCCCGAGCGGTACTGACCACCCTGGAGGTCGCCCTGGCCCTCGCCGGTACCCGTCCGGTCACCCTCGAGGACGTCGAGCGGGCGCGCCACACCCGCCTGCAGCACTACGGGGACGAGAGCCACTACGACCAGGTCAGCGCGTTCATCAAGTCGGTGCGCGGCTCCGACCCCGATGCAGGCCTCTACTGGCTGGCCCGGATGCTCGAGGCGGGCGAGGACGCCCGGTTCATCGCCCGCCGGTTGGTCATCCTGGCCAGCGAGGACATCGGGGAAGCCGACCCGCTTGCCCTCGTGGTGGCCGACGCCGCCGCCCGGGCTGTCGAGTTCGTCGGATTGCCGGAGGCGCAGCTGAACCTGGCCCAGGCCGTGGTCCATCTGGCCTGCGCCCCCAAGTCGAACCGGGTCACCGTGGCCCTGGGCCGGGCCCAGCACGATGTCCGCCAGGGCCCGAGGGGGGACGTCCCCGCCCACCTGAGGGACGCGCACTACAAAAGCGCGGCCTCCATCGGGCACGGGGAGGGCTACGTCTACCCGCACGACCAGCCCGATGCGTGGGCGGACCAGCAGTACCGCCCGGCCGAGCTCTCGGGCAACCGCTACTACGAACCGAGTGACCGCGGGCACGAGGCAGTGGTGGCCGAGCGTCTGCGGCGCTGGCGCACCGGTGACGCCGACAGCGTCGGTGTCGGTGGTGGTCGTCGTGGTGACGGGAGCGGTGGCAGTGGCAATGGTCCTGACGGCGGTGGTGAGGGTCGCGGTGATGACGGCGATGGGGCCGACCCATCCCCTGCACCGTGATGAGCGAAACTGATGCCATGAAGAGTCCCGAGCCGGCCCGCCCGGCCGACCCGGAGACCTCGGCCGCCCCTGCCACGCCACGCGATTCCAACTTCGGAGGCGTCCGGTTCCGGCTCCGGCGGACGATGGGCAAACGGCTCACGCGGCCCGTGCTGTCGATGGCCGGGGTGGTCCTGGTGGTCGCAGCCTCGATCGGACTCGTCACCGGCGGTGGCGCGGTCGAGGCCGGCGCAGCGCAGGCGATGAGCACTCCGGGTGGTGCGGGGGAAGTGCCGCTGACCGGCTCGGCGGTCGGCCTTCCCGCCGGTGCGCAGGTCACCGGGGCCACGAGCTCCACCGCCACGGTGACCGCAGACGTCTCCCTCAAGCCACGCGACCCGGCGGCCCTCGAGGCGTTCGTCCACGCGGTGTCCACCCCCGGATCTCCGCAGTACGGCCACTATCTGGCCCGCGGGCAGTTCGGACCCGAGTTCGGCCCGACCCCGGCCACCGTCGCCACCACCCGTGCCTGGCTGGCCTCGTCCGGCCTCAGGGTGGGTGCCAACTCGTCGGACGGACTGCTGATACCGGTATCAGGGACCGCTGCGCAGATCGAATCCGCCTTCGGTGTCCCGCTGGAGAACGCCAGACTCGCCGGCGGCCGGATGGCCCGGGCAGAAACCGCCGAGCCCCGGGTGCCGGCAGCGTTGGCCGACAGCGTCGCAGGAGTCCTCGGCCTCTCCACGGTGGCCGAGCCCCATCCCCAGCTTGTACCCGGCCAAGCATTGGCTGGAGGCGGGTCTGCGTCCGGCTCCACGTCTGGTGGCACCTCTCCTGCCGGCTCCACGTCCGCGGGCAGTGCCGGGTCACGCCCGGCTGCGGTCGCCCATGCCGGGCCGGCGGCGTGCCCTGACGCCAGTGCCGCCGCCTCGGATGCCCGTGGCTGGACCGCCGATCAGCTGGCCTCGGCCTACGGGTTCAGCACGCTCTACGGCCAGGGCCGTGTCGGTGCGGGCCAGACCGTAGGCATCTACGAGCTGGAGCCGTTCACGCCGAGCGACATCCAGGCCTTCGAGGCCTGCTACGGGGTCACGGTGCCGGTGTCCACGGTGCCGGTGGACGGCGGGGCCGGTTCCGTCCCCCAGTCGGGCGAGGCCGCCCTCGACATCGAAATGGTGGCCGGGCTGGCGCCCTCCTCGTCGATCATCGTCTACGAGGGTCCGAACGGCAACGGCAGCGGACCGGGCAGTGGTCCGTACGACACTTATGCGCAGATGGTCGACGACGACACGGCGAAGGTGCTCACCACCAGTTGGGGGGAGTGCGAGGGGGCCAGTGGCATCAGCCACGCCGAACAGCAGTTTGAGACCACGTTGTTCACCCAGGCGGCGACCCAGGACCAGACGGTCTTCGCCGCGTCCGGCGACTCCGGTTCCACCGACTGCTACGACCCGTCGGCCGGGGTTACCGATCAGACGCTCTCGGTCGACGACCCTGCCGACCAGCCCGATGTGACCGGGGTCGGGGGGACGTCGCTCACCAGCATCTCGACGCCGTCGCCCACCGAGTCGGTCTGGAATGACGGGCCGGGCGGAGGCGCCGGCGGTGGCGGGTACTCAAAAGACTTCACCGCGCCGACCTGGCAGGCTGGAGCCCCAGTCCGCGAGGTTCCCGACGTCTCGGCCTCGGCCGACCCCGACCACGGCGCCATGATCTATGTCGGGGGCCAATGGAGACCCTTTGGGGGGACGAGCACGGCGGCACCGTTGTGGGCGGCGCTCACCACCGTGATCAAACAGGGTTGTGCGACACCGGCCGGATTCCTCAACCAGACGCTCTACACAGCAGGCGCCGGTGGCTCTGCGCCGTTCAACGACATCACCACCGGCAACAACGACCTGTTCGCATCAACTCCGCTCGACTATCCGGCGACCTCCGGTTACGACCTGGCCTCGGGATGGGGGTCGCCCAAAGGCGGTGCCCTGCTCGGCACCCTGACCGGCTCACCCGCCGGCTGCCCGGCGGTCACCGGGCTCAGTGCCAACTCGGGCCCGGCCACCGGTGGCCGCACCGTGGTGATCACCGGCAACGGGTTCGGGTCGTCCACCCCCGCGGTCCACTTCGGAGGGGCGACAGCCGCCGTCCTCTCCTCGACTCCTAACTCGGTGACCGTGCGCACCCCGGACGTGACCTACGGACAGCAGGCCGGCGTGACCGTCACCGTCTCCGCCGGTCCCGCCGCCGGAACCAGCGCCACCGTTCCGGCCGGCGAGTACACCTTTGTCTCGCCGCAGATCACCGGCATCGTGCCGGGCAAGGGACCCACCTCCGGCGGGGGGACGGTCATCGTCGACGGCTCGGACTTCTCCGGAGCCTCCTCGGTGAGCTTCGGATCGGCAGCTGCGTCGTTCACGGTGAAGTCGGACACCTCGCTGGTGGCCCAGGTGCCGCCCGGCCCGGCCGGCGGGGCCACGGTGGAGGTGGTCGTGCAGAGCCCCGACGGGACCAGCCCGTCGGTGGCGTCGGACCGGTACCTCTACGCGCTCCCGGGCTACTGGTTGGTGGCCTCCGACGGCGGCATCTTCGCCTTCGGGCACGCCGGCTTCTATGGGTCGGCCGGCGGAACGGCCCTCAACGAGCCGGCCGTCGGCATGGCAGCTGTCCCCGATGACGGCGGTTACTGGCTGGTGGCCTCCGACGGCGGTGTGTTCTCCTACGGGAACGCCGGCTTCTATGGGTCGACCGGCGCACTGCGGTTGAACAAACCGGTGGTCGGCATGGCGTCCACCCCGGACGGCGGCGGATACTGGCTGGTGGCCTCCGACGGCGGCATCTTCGCCTTCGGCGATGCGGGGTTCTACGGGTCGACCGGCGCGCTGCGATTGAACAAGCCGGTGGTGGGCATGGCCGCTACGCCGGACGGCCGTGGCTACTGGCTGGTGGCCTCCGACGGCGGCATCTTCGCCTTCGGAGATGCCGGGTTCTATGGGTCGACCGGCGCGCTACGACTGAACAAGCCGGTGGTCGGCATGGCGTCCACCCCGGACGGCCGTGGCTACTGGCTGGTGGCCTCCGACGGCGGCATCTTCGCCTTCGGAGATGCCGGGTTCTACGGGTCGACCGGCGCGCTGCGACTGAACAAGCCGGTGGTCGGCATGGCATCCACCCTCTCCGGACACGGCTACTGGCTGGTGGCCTCCGACGGCGGCATCTTCGCCATCGGCGATGCCGGGTTCTACGGGTCGACCGGCAGTTTGGTGTTGACCCGGCCGGTGGTGGGGATGGCCGGGACCTGATCGACGGACAGCCGGCACCGCCGGAGCATCCGGTGGCACCGGCTTCCCCGCCGAGGCCAGGCAGCGGGGCTGCACGATCTAAGCTGACCTGATCATGTCCGCCGGAGAGATCGCTGTGCTCGTGGCCAGCATCGCGTGTGTGGGCGCGGTCATCGGGCTGCTGGTCGCTGTGGGGTCGCTGCGTCGTGAGGTCCACAGGTTGGGGGCGGTCTCCGACGAGCTCCGCCGCCAGACCGTCCCGTTGGTGGCCGACGCCCACCGGGTGGTGGACCAGGCCGCAACCGAAATGGAGCGGGTGGGTGCCGTGCTCGACTCCACCGAGTCGGTCCATGCCACGGTGGACTCGGCCTCGAGGCTCGCCTATCGGGCCTTCGCCAACCCCGTTGTCAAGGTGCTCGCGGTCCGGGCCGGCGCTGCCACCGGGCTCCGCCGCCTCGCTTCGGGTTCGGATCCGGCAGGCGGCGCCGGTGCTTCGCCCAACGGGAAGGGCCCGCGCTAGCCCATGCCGAAACGTACGTTCTGGCTGGTCACCGGTGCCGCAATCGGCGCGGGGTCGTCGCTGTGGGCGGAGCGCAAGGTACGCCAAGCGGTGCACCAGGCGGCTGCCCGGCTGCAACCCGACGCCATCGTCGTGGAGGTGGGGCGATCGGCGCGGCAGGCGGCCGGCACAGCCGGGGACCGGGTCCGGGGGGCCATGTCCTCCGGCCGTGACGAAATGCAACGACGCGAGGAGGAGCTGTGGGCCGAACTGGCGGCCCAGGGTGTGGAGCATCCCGCCACGGCGGCCCCGTTCGCCACGTCGTCCTCAGTGCCGGCCGCCATCCCGGCGCCCCCGTTCGCCACGGCACCGAATCCGTCCCCCGGGGAACCGGTTCGCCGAACGGCCTCGCCTCGGGGATCAAGGGCACTGGGAAGATTGCGGCGGGCGCCGGCAAAATCAGCCTCTCACCTGGGCAACTAGGATTCCCGGTCGTGACCCCCGGCACGGCGCCTGACGCCGACGACCTGCGCGCCTCGTTCACCCGCTTCTTCACCGAGCGTGGCCATGCCGCGGTGCCCTCGGCCAGCCTGATTCCCCACGATCCCTCGGTGCTGTTCACCATCGCCGGCATGGTGCCCTTCAAACCGTTCTTCCTCGGTGACGAGGTGCCGCCGTGGACGCGTGCCACCTCCGTGCAGAAGTGCTTTCGCACGCTCGACATCGACATCGTGGGCACGACCCAGCGCCACTGCACCTTCTTCGAGATGCTGGGGAACTTCAGTTTCGGCGACTACTTCAAGGCCGAGGCCATCCCGTATGCCTGGGAGCTGGTCACCGAGGTCCTGGGCATCGACGGCGACCGTGTGTGGATCACCGTCCACGAGAGCGACGACGAGGCCGAGCACATCTGGCGTGACTCGGTGGGGGTGCCTGCCGCGCGCATCCAGCGGATGGGGGAGGACAACTTCTGGAAGATGGGGGACACCGGCCCGTGCGGGCCGTGCTCGGAGCTCTACTTCGACAAGGGCGCCGACTACGGCGCCGACGGTGGTCCGGCCTTCGGGGGCGCCGAGCGGTTCGTGGAGATCTGGAACCTGGTGTTCATGCAGTACAACCGCGGCACCGACGGGTCCACCGAGGACCTGCCCCGCCCGAGCATCGACACCGGCGCCGGCCTCGAGCGGATCCTGCCCCTCCTGCAGGGCGTCGACTCCATCTTCGCCACCGACCTCTTCCTGCCAATGATCGAGACGGCTCAGTCGATCACCGGCCGGACCTACGGTCGAGACGAGAGCGTGGACATCGGGTTGCGGATCCTGGCCGACCACGGTCGGGCCATGTCCATGCTGGTGTCCGACGGCGTGCTTCCCGCCAACGAGGGCCGTGGGTACGTCCTGCGGCGGATCATCCGCCGTGCCATTCGTCGTGCCCGTCAGCTCGGTGTCGACGGATCGTGCACGCCCCGGCTGGTGGACGCCGCGGTGGGGATCCTCGGTGGGGCCTATCCGGCCATGGCCGAGCAGCACGGGCTGATCTCCGACGTGGTGTCCCGTGAGGAAGAGGGATTCCTCCGCACCCTGGCCACGGGGTCGACCATCCTCGAGGAGCAGTTGGCCTCGAGCCTGGCGTCGGTCTCCGGCGAGGTGGCCTTCCGACTGCACGACACCTACGGGTTCCCGGTCGAGCTGACGGTGGAGATCGCCGAAGAGGCCGGACTGGCAGTCGATCTCGCAGGGTTCGAGGAAGCCATGGACCGCCAGCGCAGCCAGGCCCGCGCCGCGGCCCGTGCCGGCAAGACCGTGGCCGGCGAGCAGGCTTATCGGTCGGTGCTCGACCTCGAGGGCCAGACGGTGTTCGTCGGGCAACGGCCCGATGGTTACGCCGCGCCGGCCAGGGTGGTGGCCGTGCTGGCCGACCTCGACCCCGGGCGTGTCGGGCAGGCGGAGATCTTCCTCGACCGCACGCCGTTCTACGCGGAAGGCGGCGGCCAGATGGGCGATACCGGCACCATCGTGACCGAAACGGGGACCGCCCAGGTCTACGACACGGTGTCGGCCCTGCCGGGGTTGACCTCCCATCGGGCCACGCTGACCGGTGAGATCTTCGCCGGCCAGGACGCCCTGGCCGCCATCGACGGTCCCCGCCGCGACGCGCTGCGCCGAAACCACACCGGGACCCATTTGCTCCATGCGGCGCTGCGGACCGTGCTCGGGGACCAGGTGCGCCAACAGGGCTCGCTGGTCGCCCCCGATCGGTTGCGCTTCGACTTCAGCCACCATGGCGGGGTCTCACCCGAGGAGCTGGCGGCCGTGTCGGCCATGGCCAACGCGGAGGTGCTCACCGACGACGAGGTGGTGGTCGAGGAGACCACGAAGGCCGAGGCCGAGGCGATGGGGGCTCTTGCCTTCTTCGGCGACAAGTACGGCGAGCGGGTCCGGGTGGTTCGGGCCGGAGAGCACTCGGTCGAACTGTGTGGTGGCACCCACGTGGGTGCCCTCGGCATGATCGGCCCCATCACGGTGGTGTCGGAGTCATCCATCGGCTCGAACACGAGGAGGATCGAGGCGGTGACCGGCGCGAGCGCCATCGAGCGGATCGCCGCCCGCGAGGGGCTGCTGACGGAAGCGGCTGCCCTGCTCCGGACCGAGCCCGAGCACGTGCTCGAGGCCATCGACCGCCTCCTCGAACGCCAGCGTGCCGCGGAAAGGGCCCTCGAACAGGCCAGGAGCCGCGAGCTGCAGTCGGAGGCAGCCTCGCTCGTCGCCGAGGCCACCCAGGGGGTGGTGGTGGCCCGCCGTGACGGCCTGGCACCCGACCTTCTTCGTGACCTGGCACAGAGCATCCGCCGCACCGGTGGCCTCCGGGCGGTGGTGCTCGGAGGCAGCCCGGACGGCGAGCGGGCTGCGCTCGCCGTGGCGGCCGATCGGACGGCGGGCCACGAGGCTGACGGCGGCCAGGTGCACGCCGGCGACCTGGTGAAGCAGGTCGCCCCGCTCCTCGGCGGCGGGGGAGGCGGCTCACCGGAGGTGGCGGTGGCCGGTGGCAAGGAACTGAGCGGCATCGACAGAGCGCTCGACGAGGCGCGGCGGGCTCTTGTCGGTGGCTGAGCGACGGTGACAGGGGGGACCCGGCTGCGGCGGGGCAGAGCTCTGGGGATCGACCTCGGATCCCGCCGGATCGGCATCGCTGTCAGCGATTCGGCCGGCACGATGGCGCTGCCGCGCGGCACGGTGGTCCGGACGGGCGATGCTGACCGCGATCGCCGTGCCCTGGTCGAGCTGGTTCTGGAGGCGGAAGCGGTCGTGGTCGTGGTCGGACTGCCGCTCTCCCTCGACGGTTCGCGAGGCCCCGCAGCCACGGCTGCAGGCACCGAGGCCGACGCCCTCCGTGTGCTTCTGGAGGATCACGGGATCCCCGTCGAGCTCTTCGACGAGCGCCTGACCACGGTGACCGCGCACCAGGCGCTGGCCGCCGCCGGCAGCAGTGAGCGCAAACGCCGGAGCATGGTCGACGAGACCGCTGCGGCGGTGATGCTCTCGGCGTGGCTCGAGGGGTCGGGTGGGCAACGGTGAGCCCGGCCGCCGGCGAGGACCAGGGCCCGCTCCCCGGAGGGGGCCCCGGAACAGGCCCAGGTCCGGTCTCCGGTGCGGGCCCCGGCGAGGCGGTGCCCTACCCGGAGGATACGTTCCCTGACGCAGGGGCCGGTGGCGGGCCCGACGTCCCTCAGATCTACGGACGCGACCCGGGGGCGGAGGCGGGCGACACGGGAGCCGGGGGCGGTCGTCGTGTGTGGCGGATCGCCGCGCTGGCCTTCGTGCTCCTCGGCCTCGCGGTGATCGTCGGCGGCTACGTCTGGGTCAGCTCCGAGGCGAACCCCTCGGGACGCCCGGGTCCCCAGGTCATCGTGACCGTCCGGGCAGGTTCCGGCGTCAACCGGGTGGCGGCCACCCTGGAGGCCAAGCAGGTGATCGGCAGTTCCTTGGCCTACCGGATCTGGGGCCAGTTCCACAGCCTTCCCGGCGTGCTGGCCGGCGCCTATGCCTTCGACAAGAACTCGAGCTTCTCTGAGGTGAACTCGGTGTTGGCTGCCGGACCGAACGTCTTCCCGCTGGAGGTCCCCCCGGGGTTCACGGTGTCCGAAGTGGCCCAACGGGTCGGCCAACTGCCGGGCCACCACGCCAGTGCATTCGACGCGGTGGCCACAGGGGGCACGCTCCATTCGCCCTGGCAGCCGGTGGGCTCGACCAGTCTCGAAGGGCTGCTGGGCACCGGCGTCTACGTGGTGGTCCCCGGTGAGACCGACTCCCAGCTGCTGACCCAGATGATCGACCGGTTCGACAACAAGGCGACAGCACTGGGGCTGGCTGCCGGATCGGCCAGTCTGGGGCTCACCCCCTACCAGGTGATCACCATCGCCTCCATCGTCGAGAAGGAAGGGGTCATCGCAAAGAACCTCGGACCGGTGGCCAGGGTCATCCTCAACCGGCTGGGTGCGGACATGCCCCTGCAGATGAACTCGACCGTGCTCTACTCGGAGGGCCGGGACGGAGGGCCGGTCACCTCGAAGGATCTCGCCCTCCAGACCCCGTACAACACGTACCTGAACAAGGGTCTGACTCCGACACCGATCTGCTTCCCGTCCGCTGCCTCACTGCAGGTGGCCCTCGATCCGCCGGCCGGTTCGTGGCTCTACTTCGTGGTGGTCGAGCCCGATGGGACCGAGGCGTTCTCCGACACCTACCCGCAGCAACTTGCGAACGAGGCGCTGGCCAAGAAACGTGGACTGGGCTAGCCGGGCCAGACTGCACGGATGCCACCGACACCGACCACCCCGACCGCTGGAGCGGGGCTTTCCGCCGCCACCGTCGTCGTCGGGGTGATCGGCGATCCGGTGGGCCGGTCGCTGTCGCCCCTGCTGCACAACACGGCCTTCGCCGAGCTGGGCATCGACTGGGTCTCGGTCGGCTTCACGGTGGCTCCGGGAGCTGTCGCCGTGGCCCTCCGTGGCGCTCGGGCCCTGGGGATCAAGGGCCTCTCGGTGACCATGCCCCACAAGGACGTGGTCGCAGGCCTGGTGGATCGGCGGACACCGCTGGCCGACCGCCTCGGAGCGGTGAACTGCGTGATCAACGAAGGCGACGGGATGATCGGTGACAACACGGACGGAGCCGGTTTGGTGGCTGCACTGCGCCGGGGAGGGGAGTTCGACCCGGCCGGGCGCCGCTGCCTGGTGATCGGAGCAGGAGGTGCGGCACGGGCGGTGGTCGCGGCGCTGGCCGACGCCGAGGCCGACCAGGTGGTCGTGGTCAACCGATCGGCGGAGCGGGGCGCCACGGCGGCCGCCCTCGCCGGCGCGGTCGGGCGTGTGGGGGTTGCCGGAGATGCCGCCCGCTGCGACCTGGTGGTCAACGCCACCCCCCTCGGCATGGCTCGTGGACGCGGCGGAGGTCCGGAGGAGTGGCCCCTGGACCCCACCCTGCTCGGCCCCGGCCAGCTGGTGGTGGACCTGGTCTACCAGCCGCCCCTGACGCCCTGGTTGGAGGCTGCCCGTGCCCGGGGTGCCTCGGTGACCAACGGGGTGGGGATGCTGGTGCACCAGGCCGCCCTGCAGCTGACCCTCTGGACCGGGCTGGAGGCACCGGTCGACGCCATGTGGCGAGCGGTGAGCCGCCACGCGGCCCTGGGAGCGTCCCAGTAGCCCTGGGAGCACCCGAGCACCACCTGGCAACCCCGAGCAGGCCCCGGAAAAAGGCCCGGGCGCGCCGAAAGGAGTCCCTGGGCGGGGGGTAGCCTGGTCGATCGGAGCATCCTGGTGACCTACGCCCCTGTAACCCTTGGCACCCGGTCGCGGCAGGTCTCTGCCCGAATCGACGTGCTGCTGCTCGGCGTGACCGGGCTGCTGGCCCTGACCGGGGTCGTCATGATCTATTCGGCGACCAAGGGCAAACTCGCACTTGCCGGTGAAGACCCCCGCTACTTCCTGAAGCGCCAGGCCGTGTTTTTGGTGCTGGGCCTGGTGGTGATGGTCGCACTCTCCCTCTTCGACTACCGAAGACTCGAGCAGTTCAGCACGGTGCTCTACGTGGGCATCGTACTGGCGCTCCTTGCCGTGCTGTCCCCAGTGGGATCCCATGCACTGGGGTCGCAACGGTGGTTCGCACTGGGACCCCTCCAGCTGCAACCGTCCGAGTTCGCCACCCTGGTCCTGATCATCGCCATCGCCACCTACTGCACGCGACGGCCCGAGGGCCTCGACTTCCGTGACCTGGTCCGGCTGGTGCTCATGTCCGCCCTCCCGATTGTGCTGATCATCAAACAGCCGGACCTCGGTACCGCCATCGTCATGCTGGTAATCCTCATGGTGATGCTGGCCGTGGCCGGCATGCCGGGCCGGTATCTGCTGTTGCTGATCGTCGGTGCCGTGGTGCTCGTGATCTTCGCACTCAACGTGGGACTGCTGAAGCACTACCAGATCGTGCGTTTGACCAGCTTCATCTCGCCCGAGGGCGCCAACCAGAGCGTCACGTACAACGTGACCCAGGCCAAGGATGCCATCGCTCACGGCGGCATCTTCGGTCAGGGTCTGTTCCACGGTGCGGTCACCAACCTGGCCTACGTCCCCGAACAGCAGACCGACTTCATCTTCTCCGCCGTGGGCGAGCAACTCGGGTTCGTCGGGGCCGGAGTCCTCCTGCTCTTGTACGGGGTGGTGGCCTGGAGGGTGCTCCGCACCGCACAGTTGGCCAGGGACACCTACGGGCGGCTCATCTGCTCGGGCGTCTTCGCCCTCCTGGTCTTCTCGGTCTTCGAGAACGTGGGCATGAACATGGGGATCATGCCGGTGGCCGGAATCCCCCTCCCGTTCTTGTCGTACGGGGGGTCGGCGATGATCGGCTTCATGGCGGCCATCGGACTGGTGACCAGCGTGCACATGCGGAGTGTGCGGTGAGCGATCCGGTCGCAGCGCCCATCGAATCGACGGACCCGGGCAGCGGCGGGGACGCCGCGGTCGACGCCCGCGGGTCGGAAGGCCGTCCGGCCGAAAGGGAGGAGACAGGGGTGGGGCCTTCTCCTGCCCCGGAGGCGCCCGAGGATGCGTCCGTCGTGGCAGTCACCCCTCCCGAGGGGTCGGCGGCTGCGGGCGCGCCAAACCTGGCGGACTTCCGGATGGCCCTGGTGTCGTCGGTGACGGTGGACCTCCCCAACCAGCATCCGACGGTGGTACTGCGGGAGTCCGAGTCACCCCGGCGCCATCTCTCCTTCTCCATCGGCCTCCCGGACGGCATCGTCCTGTCGCACGCCCTGCGGCGGATTCCCACCCCGCGGCCGCTCACCCAGGAGTTGATGAGCACTGTGCTCCGGAGCTTCGACATCGACGTGGTTGCTGTGCGGCTGGTCGGCCGCCGTGGGGCCGTCTACTTCGCCGAGCTGGACCTTCGTGGCCGAAACGGGCACACGGTCCTCTCGTGCCGACCTTCCGATGGCCTCACGGTGGCGCTCCTCCAGCCGGTGCCCGTCCCCATCCTCATCGACCGCCGGCTGTTCGAGACGTTCGGTGACGTGACCCCACCCGGGGCGGCCGCCCAGGCGGTCTGAGGCTGCGGCGCGCCGGGTCGGCGAAGCACTCGCCTGGTGGGACCCGGTCGCAGGGGCCCCGGGGGAAGTGGTCACGAGCCGGTGAGCAGCCGCTGCCTTCGCTGCTGGTCCTGCTCGAACTGGGTCTGCTCGGCCTCGTCGATGGTGGCACTTCCTTCGTCGGAGATACGCATGAGGAGGGCGATCAGCACGTAACTTGCGATCAGGGCAGAACCGCCGTAGGAGACGAAGGGCAGGGTGATGCCGGTGAGCGGGAGCAGGCGGACCACACCACCGATGATGAAGAAGGCCTGGAACCCGATGATGATCGTGAGTCCGGTGGCGGTCAGCTTGGCGAACTCCGAGCGCGCCGCCTGGGCGACTCGCAGGCCGGCACCCACCAGCAGGAGGAACGCCACCACCACCATGGTGGAGCCGAGCAGCCCCATCTCCTCCCCGATGGCGGCGAAGATGAAGTCGGTACGCACGTTGGGGATGCTGTAGGCGCCGAACCCCAGGCCCAGGCCCGAACCGCCGATTCCGCCGCTGCCCAGGGCGTACCACGCCTCGCGTAGCTGCCCGCCCGGATCGGAGGGCGGAATGACCTTCCAGGGGTCGAGCCAGGTCTCCACCCGGATATGGGTCTGCGCGAAGTAGCGGCTGGAGACGTAGGCACCGACGGCAAACAGCAGGATCCCGAACACCAGGTAGGCGGTTCTCCCGGTGGTCACCCACAACATGCCGATGAACAGGGTGAACAACAGGGCCGAGAACCCGATGTCATGTTCGAGGCTCATGACTCCGATGGCGAACGCCCAGGCCAGCACGATGGGCACCAGTGGTCGGGGATCGAGGAACAGCCGATTGCCCAACCTGGCGGTGGGAATGGTCAGGAGCTCGCGTTTCTCCGCGAAGTACGCAGCGAAGAAGACGCAGAGCACGATCAGGCCCAACTCCACCGGCTCGAACTCGAAGGAGCCGAAATGGATCCACAGGCGGGCACCGTTGATGTTGGCCCCCACGTGGGGGACGAGTGGTAACAGCAGCAGGACGACGCCGACGGTCAGGAACAGATAGCGGTACCGGTCCAGGTCCCGGCTCCGACGAACCAAGAGGAGTACGAGCACGTAGGCGCCGATCCCGGCGGCGGTCCACGCAGCCTGAAGCGGCGCGTAGCTCTTGGCGGTGGCGAGGTCGATGCGGAGGATCATGACGTAGCCGAGCCCGTTGAGCAGGAAGGCGATGGGCAGGATCACCGGGAGCGCGTCGGGGACGAAGAGCCGGTTGGCGATATGGGCCAACCCGCCCAGGCCGAGCAGGGCTACCAGCAGCGGGACCACGTCGGAGGGCACCCTGGCCGTGTTGCCCAGGATCATCAGCGTGTAGGCGGCGACGACGATGACCGAGGCGGCCGCCAGCAATCCGAGCTCGGTGCGGCGGCGCGCCTTCACCCCGCGCCGGGACCGCTTCGATTTCGAGGCACGCAAGGTGAAAGCCGGCACGGCGGCGAGCCTACCGGTGGAGGACCGTCCGGAGGCGGAGCCGGGCCGGGGCCCCCGGGGATACGATGGGTCGGCGATGAAATCTGCCTTGACCGAGCTGCCATGACGGACACGGGGCGGATGTGACGGCGGACCGGTCGACCGGCGCTCCTTCTCGGACGTCGGTGGATTCGCCCAAGTTCACCGGCCCGGCCAGCGCGGATCCGGTGCGCCGGCCGAACCGCTCGACGGTGCAGGCCGTGCAGGCCGTGCAGGCCGTGCAGGCCGTGCAGGCCGTGCAGGCCGTGGCGCTCGAGCCCGGTCCCTCCGGGGTGGCGGCGCCCGGGAGTCAGGCCCCGGCACCCGGAACCGAGCATCCTGACGGCCGCTTCTCGACCCGCCCGGAGCGGTTCATCAACCGTGAACTCTCGTGGCTCGAGTTCGGTGCCCGCCTGCTGGAGCTCTCGGCGGATGGCCGCATCCCGTTGTTCGAGCGGGTGAAGTTCCTGTCCATCTTCTCCGAGAGCCTCGACGAGTTCTTCCAGGTGCGGGTAGCCGGGCTCGAGGACCAGATCGCCGCCGGCTTGCGGACCCGGTCACCGGACGGGATGAGGCCGGCGGACCAGTTGAAGGCGATCACCGAGCGGGTTGCCCTGCTGGTCGCATGGCAGGGCCGGATCTTCTCGGAGCAGGTCGAACCGGCCTTGGGAGAGGCCGGCGTGGTGGTGTCCGACTGGCACAACCTCGATGATGACGACCGGGACTATCTCGTCGAGGTGTTCAACAGGCAGGTCTTCCCGATACTCACTCCGCTCGCCGTCGACCAGGGCCATCCCTTCCCTTACATCTCCAACCTCTCGCTGAATCTGGTGGTCCGCGTGGTAGATCCGGGCAGCGGCGACCAGCGCACCGCCCGGGTAAAGGTGCCGCCCCTGCTGCCCCGTTTCGTGGTCCTCCCGGACGGGGAGCGGATGATCCTGATGGAGCAGGTCATCGCCGCCCATCTCGGCTCGCTCTTCCCGGCCATGACCATTGCCGAGCACCATGTGTTCCGGGTCACCCGCAATGCCGATCTCTCGGTGGAGCAAGACGAGGCACGGGACCTCCTGGCCGCCGTCGAGCTCGAGCTGCACCGGCGCCGGTTCGGCCAGGCGGTGCGCCTGGAGGTCTCCTCCGGCATCTCCACCGACCTCCTCGACATGCTCATCGCCGAAGTGGACGTTCGGGAGGACAACGTCTACCTCTTCGACGTTCCGGTGGACCTCGGCGGGCTGCGGGCGCTGATGAACCTGGACCACCCCGAGCTCTCGCCCCGGGCGTGGACCCCCCTCACCCCTCCCCAGCTGGCGGGTGACGAGGACATCTTCTCCGTGGTGGCCGACGCCGACGTGCTGGTCCACCACCCCTACGACTCGTTCGCCACCTCGGTACAGGCGTTCGTTGCCCTGGCTGCCGAGGATCCCGATGTCCTGGCCATCAAACAGACGCTCTACAGGACGAGCGAGAACAGCCCGATCGTCGACTCGCTGATCCGCGCCTCCCAGTCGGGGAAACAGGTGACGGCCGTGGTGGAGCTCCAGGCCCGCTTCGATGAGCAGGCCAACATCGCCTGGGCCCGTGCACTCGAAGAGGCGGGCGTACAGGTCGTCTACGGGCTGGTCCGGCTCAAGACCCATTCGAAGATCTCGCTCGTCGTGCGGCGTGAGAGGAACGAGATCCGCCGGTACTGCCACATCGGAAGCGGAAACTACAACTCCTACACGGCCGGCACCTATGAGGACGTCGGCCTGCTCACCGCCGACCCGGTCATCGGTGCCGATGTGGGCGAACTGTTCAATCTGCTCGCCGGATCGGGGGACCCGCCCGAGTTCCGCCGGCTGGTGGTGTCGCCCTTTTCGACCCGCTCCACACTGGTCGCGTCCATCGAGGAGGAGGCCCGTGCCGGCGCCAGTGGCCGCATCGTCCTCAAGACCAACGGGCTGACCGATCCGGAGATCGTCGACGCGCTCTACCGGGCGTCGCAGGCCGGGGCGTCAGTGGACCTCATCGTGCGAGGAAAGTGCTGTCTTCGCCCCGGGCTGCCCGGCCTCTCCGAGAACATCAGGGTTCGTTCCATCGTCGGCCGGTACCTCGAGCACTCCCGGATCTTCGTCTTCGGCGGCGTCGGAGGCAGGTCGATCAGGGTGTCCTTCGGCTCCCCGGATCTCATGGAGCGGAATCTCGATCGCCGGGTGGAGGTGGTGGTCCCCATCGATGAGCCCGGGATCCAGCGGCGCCTCGTCGGAATCGTGGAGGATGCCCTGTGCGACGAGGCCAACGCCTGGACGCTCTCGGGCGACGGGAGTTGGCACCGGGTGGCGCCGGACCGAGGGCCCGGCAGTCTCGGGTTCAACCTGCAGGATCACTTCCAAGCACAGGCCCTCGAATCCCTACGGCATCGCCGCGATGAGACCCAGGCAGCTCGCCTGGGATCACGGCCGGCGCCGGCGGCTGTTCCCGAGTTGGCGGCGGAGCAGCGACCCCGCCGGTGGATGGGCTGGAGCCGGAAGCACCGCTGAACCGGGAGGACGCCCGGGTCGATGAGGCGGCCTGTTGCGGGGCTGACGGTGCAGCCCTTTCGTGACGCAGGTCGACGCGTCCCTGCAAGTACTCGCGGAGCCGGTGGTGAGGAGCCCTTCGCTCGAGCTCGAGCGAGGCGTAGGCCAACCCCCCGAAGGGGATCGGGAGCCAGAAGTTGACGGCCCGGTAGGCCAGCACTGCCGACAACGCCTGCCCGGCCGTGGGGCCGAAGCCGGTGATCATCGACACCAGCACGAACTCGACCACACCGAGACCCCCCGGGGTGATCGGGATGGCAGCCAGTATGTTGGCCAGCCCGTAGGCGGTCAGAAGGTCTACCGGGGAGATGAAGTGGCTGAATGCAGCCACGAAGACCCAGAGCGATGCGGCGTCCAGCAGCCAGTTTGCGGCGGCCCATCCGACCGCCCTCCACAGCAGGGGCCGGTCCTCCATGAGGACGGCGAACCGCTGCGCCAGCCGCTCGACCAGGGCGGTCGTCCGGTCGGCATCGAGGAACCGGATCCGCTCGGAGACGCGCCGGATGATGCGGCTGGCCCGCTCCTGGCCGCGTGTCAAGAGGTAGAAGAGGCCCCCGAAGGCTCCGAGCAGGACCACGCCGACTCCGGCGGCAACGATCACCAGGATCGAGGCGGACTGCGACTGGCCTCCGTGATGGCTGGACGGGGCATGGAATCCATGGGCCACGAGGAACGCCACCAAGGCGAACCAGAAGATGACATTGAGCACCACGGCCGAGCCGATGCCCTGGGTCCCGAGGGCGAATCCGGTGTCCGATCCGGACACTCCTGACTGGGTGAGCAACCGGTAGCCGAGCGCCGCGCCCGGAGCAGTGCCACCCGGCGAGACGTGGCTGAGGGCCAGGGTGGACATGTTGATCCGGAACAGGCGGAACCTGCTGGGCCCGCTGTGCGGGAGTACAGCATGGGTGAGCTGGGTATAGGCCACCAGCGCGGCGATCTCGAGGATCACCCCGAGGGCCAGGTAGGCGGTGTTGATGTGGGTGAGGGAGGTGAACTCGGAGCGATGGCTGGCCAGCAGCGGAAACGCCACGTAGAAGACGAAGAGGAAGACCAGCAGCGTCCCGACGCTCAGGCGGACCTCGCGACGGACGAAGGGCCCCCGGTGCCACCACCGACGGTGCGGTTGCTCGTCTGGCTTGTCGGCGGCCATCTCCCTCATGTTGACACGCCCGGCCCCGCGGACCTGACATGCTGAACAGGTGGTGGAGAACGCGGAGAAGCCAGGGGGGCGCTCCGAGGCCGCGGCAGACCGGTCCTCGTCGGCCTTGGATCCGGTCTCCTCCAGCCCGTACGGACCTGCCGCCCGCGTGGTGCCGCCCGGCCCGACCACGGTCATCAGCGAGACGCCCGTGGAGCGACTCGACCGCGAGATCGGTCCGGACGCCCCCCGCCGCGAGCGCCTCTTCGCCGCCGCCTCGGCCAAGGGGGTGCCCCTCCGGACCATCCTGACCATCGACGCCGTGGTCATCGCCACCTGGGTCCTCTACCGCCTCATCGGCCGCCTGAGGGAAGTGATCCTGTGGACCCTGATGGCGGCATTCATCGCTCTGGTGCTGGATCCGTCGGTCGCGTTCCTCCAGCGCCACCGGATGCGCCGGGGGACGGCAGTGGGCCTCGTCTTCGCCTGTGCCGTGCTCGGCTTCGGCGGCCTCCTCGCCCTGTTCGGCTATCCCCTGGTCAACTCGGTGACCCACGTCGCCGAACGACTCCCCACCATGGTCAATCAGGTGGAGAAGGGGCACGGCTGGCTCGCGCACACCCTCCAGCGCTTCAGACTGCTGTCGTGGGTGCAGAAGAACGCCCCGAAGCTCAAGACGGCCGCCAACAGCCTCGGGAAGCCGGCGCTCACCGTCGGCACCAACCTGGGCAAGGCGGTGTTCTCGACCATCCTGGCGCTCACAACTATCGCCTTTCTCTCGCTCTTCATGCTGCTGGAGGCACCGAAGCTGCGCTCCGGTCTGATGGGAGCCCTCAACCCCGACCGAAGGCACATCATCGAGGACGTCGCCCATCGCGTGTCGCGATCGGTGACCTCCTACGTGCTGGGCACCATCGCCATGTCGCTGCTCTTCGGCGTGGTGATCCTGCTCACCATGCTGATCCTGGGGGTGCCCTTCGCCCTGCTCATCGCCTTGTGGGTAGCCCTGGTGGCCATGATCCCCCTGGTGGGGGGACTCATCGCCGGTGTGCCCAGCGTCGCCTTGGCCCTGCTCCATTCGCCGACGGCCGGTGTGGTGACCCTGGTCGTGTTCGTCGGCTTCCAGTTGGTGGAGAACCATTTCCTCTATCCGGTGGTGATGAGCCGGACGGTCCGGATGAACCCGCTGTGGGTGCTGCTGACCGTACTGGTCGGAGCCAACCTGGGCGGGGTGTTCGGATCCTCCCTGGGGGCGCTGTGCGGCGCCCTGGTGGCCATTCCGGTGGGAGGGGCCATCCAGGTGATCTTCCGTGAGGTCTGGCAGCGCACCAGGGCCACCAGGGCCACCGGGGCGCCCGGTCCCGTGGAGGACGGCCGCCCCCCGGGCCCCCACGGCCCGGAACCGGACGCCGGAGGAGGGGTGGTCCTCGGGGAGCGGGCCAGCGTCGAGTCGTGACCAGCCCCTCTCGGGCAGCGCCATCCAGCGGCCCCGGCCGACCCGGTCCACCCCGTTCCGGTCTCGTAAGCTGCTGGGATGAACGTCCTGGTAGTGCTTCCGACCTATAACGAAGTGGAGAACATCGACCATGTCCTCCGTCGGGTCAGGAGCTCGCTGGCCGACGCCACTGTGCTCGTGGTCGATGATGGCAGCCCGGACGGGACCGCCGAACTCGCCGAGGCGATCGGCAAGGAGCTCGGCAACATCGAGATCCTCCGGAGGCACGACAAGTCGGGCCTCGGCAGTGCCTATCGGGCCGGTTTCCGGTGGGGACTCGATCAGGGATTCGACGCCTGCATCGAAATGGACGCCGACCTGTCCCACGAGCCCGAGGCGCTACCGGAGCTGGTTGCGCCTCTCTCCGAGGGGTACGAGCTGGTGATCGGATCGAGATATGTCGCCGGTGGTTCGATCCCCAACTGGACCTGGCACCGGCGCATGCTCTCCCGAGGGGGGAACATCTATGCTTCGGCCCTGCTCGGACTGGGTGTCGCCGACTCGACCGCCGGATTCCGGGCGTACTCCGCCTCGGTTCTCCAACGCATCGACCTGGACGATGTCAAAGCCGAGGGCTATGGATTCCAGATCGAGATGACCTACGAGGCAAGGCGGGCCGGTGCGGCCGTGGTCGAAATCCCCATCCGGTTCATCGACCGGGTGGAGGGCGAGTCCAAGATGTCCATGTTCATCGTCGTGGAAGCCCTGGGCCTGGTGACCTGGTGGGGCCTCCAACGGCTGGTCGGAAGCCTGCGGAACAGAACGCAGCCCGTGCACAGCTGATGACGGCCCGGTGACCGGCATCGGCCGCATCCTCGTCGTCGACGACGAGCCCTTCATCACCGATGTCCTGTGCGCTGCGCTGCAGTTCGAGGGGTTCGTCACCGAGGAGGCAGCGACCGGCCGACAGGCACTGGCCAAGGCTCGCGTCGGAGGGTACGACTTCATCGTGCTCGACGTGATGCTGCCCGACGTCGACGGTCTCGAAGTGTGCCGACGGCTCCGGGCCGAGCAGGTCTCGACCCCGGTCCTCTTCCTCACCGCCCGTGATGCCACCGCCGACAAGGTGGCCGGGCTGGCCCTCGGCGACGACTATGTGACCAAGCCGTTCAGCATCGACGAGCTGGTCGCCCGGATCCACGCCGTGATGCGGCGCGGCACCCTCGAGGAAGATGCCGACCAGGCCATCCTGCGATTCCGCGACCTGGTTGTGGACGTCCGCACCCACGAGGTCTGGCGGGGGAACCAGCCCATCGAGCTGACACCCACCGAGTTCAACCTCCTCCTGCACCTGTTGCGCAATGCCCGTCAAGTGCTCTCCAAGACCCAGATCCTCGATGCCGTATGGGACGAGGGCTTCATCGGGGAGTCCAACATCGTGGAGATCTACATCTCCTATCTGCGCAAGAAGATCGACTGCTTCGACCCCCCGTTGATCCACACCATCCGCGGGGTCGGCTACAGCCTCCGGGAGGCCCAGCAGTGAGGCTCCGCCGTCGTCTGGTGGCCACGATGATCGTGTTGGTCGCGCTCGGCCTGGCAGCTGTCGACATCATCACGCTCACCTCACTGCACTCCTATCTCTTCGGTCGGGTCGACGCTCAGCTCGATGCCGCCAGTGCCCAGGTGGCCGACTTCGTCGCCAGGGCCGATGAGCGCGGGTTCGTCGTCACGGCTGCTTCTGTCCAATCGCGGGTGAGCCCCGACGTCTACGTGGAACTGATCAATCCGACAGGTCGGGTGGTGGTGGCCAAGCCGTCGGGATCCCGAACCCAACCCGACCCTCGGCCGATCCTCCCGGACCCGCTTCCGGTCCGCCCGGCCCCGGATCTCGACAACCCTGCCAAGCCGGACCAGGTCTATCGGCCCGATTCGACGTCGATCACCGTGGGAATGGCCGGGCCGGGCCGGCAGGAGTACCGGCTCCAGGCCACCGCGCTCCCCGGAGAGACACTGGTGGTCGGCACCCGACTCGACTCGGTGAACGCCACGCTCAATTCCCTCCGCAACATCGAACTGGCGGTGAGCCTCGGGCTGTTGGTGGCCCTGCTGGTCCTGATGACCCTCCTGGTCCGATTGGGCCTCCGTCCGCTGGAGGACATGACCGAAGCCGCGGACGCCATCGCAGCGGGGGACCTGACCCGGCGGGTGCAGCTCGCGGACGGCAACAGTGAGATCGCCCGGTTGGGACGGGCCCTCAACGGCATGCTGGCCCAGATCGAGACCGCATTCGCGGAACGGGCCAGGTCCGAGGACCGGCTGCGCAGCTTTCTGGCCGATGCCTCCCACGAACTGCGCACACCCCTCACCTCCATCCGTGGCTACGCGGAGTTGTTGCGCAAGGATGCCCTCGGCGACCGGGCGGCGCGGGACCGGGCGCTGTCGCGCATCGAGAAGGAAGCGGCCCGTATGGGTGTGCTGGTGGGCGATCTGGCCATCCTGGCCCGGGAGGACGAGGGCCCGGCGCCCGGCCGCTACCGGGTCGACCTGGCAGCGGTGGCTGCCGATGCGGTTGCGGATGCCCGGACCATCGACGCCGGTCGTCCCATCGAGCTCTCCGTGTCGACCGAGGTCCCCGTCGCGGGCGACGACGCCCGGCTCGAGCAGATGGTCCACAACCTGCTCCGGAACGCCCTGGCCCACACCCCGCCGGGCACACGGGTCGAAGTGAGCGTTGCGGTCGAGAGTGACCATGCCGTGCTCCAGGTTCGGGACGGCGGCCCGGGGATGAGCGCCGAGCAGGCCGATCACGTCTTCGACCGGTTCTATCGGGGGGACACCGAGGGCCGCGAAGGCGGGTCGGGGTTGGGCCTGTTCATCGTGGCCAGCCTGGCCCGCACCTTCGGGGGGCATGCCACGGTGGTCACCGCCGTGGGGGAGGGGGCCACGTTCGAAGTCGTACTGCCGCTGTACGATCCGCCAGCGACGCCAGCGACGCCCGCGACGTCGACGGCATCTACGCCGGGCTTGCCGCCTGCCCCGACCGGTACCGGCCGAACCGACCGAACCGACCGAACGGCCGGTGGCGTTCCTCCGCCGGACCCCTCCGGTACGGTCGACCCTGTCTCGACCCAGTCCTAGAGTGTCGTGATGCTGGCTTCCATCGAGCGAGGTTCCGGGCATCCAGTGCTGCTCCTCCACGGCCAACCGGGGACCGGCGCTTCGTGGGATCCGGTGACGCGCCTGCTCGAACCCGACGTTCGGGTCCTCGCTCCGGACCGGATCGGCTACGGCGCGACGGCGGGGACCGCACGCGGGCTGGCCGACAACGCCGAGCTGATGGCCGAATTCCTCGAGAGCCGGAAGGCCACGCCGGCCACCGTGGTGGCACACAGCTGGTCAGGTGGGGTGGCCGTCCTATTGGCGACCCGTTATCCGGAGGCGGTGTCGAACCTGGTGTTGGTCGGCGCGGCATGCACGCCGGACAGTGTGGACGCCATCGACCGGCTGCTCGATGTTCCCGGGTTGCGCGACGTCCTGACCGTGGCCGGCCTGCTGGCGATCGGAGAGGTGCTTCCCCGGATGAGGCGTTTGGTACGTTACGTCCCCGAGAGCGTCCGCGACCAACTGTCCACTGCGCTACCAGACCAGTCCGTCCTGGGCGGAGAGCGGGGTGCCCTCGGCCGGCACAAACGCAGTTTCATGATCGAGCAGCGTGCCCTGATGGATGAACTGCCGTCGGTGACAGCGGCGCTCGGCGACCTGGCGGTTCCGGTAGCAGTGGTGGGCGGCGCCTGGGACCTGGTGGTGCGCCCCGAGGCTGCGGAGACTCTGGCGAAGGCCATCCCCGGTGCTGAACTGATCATGTTCCCGAGGGCCGGCCACTTCGTGGCACGCGACGCCCCCGAGGCACTCGCCGAGGTGATCCGCCGTTACGCTCGCACGGCGTCCGGCCTGCCGGCCACCTGATCGGGAGGGGCGTTCGGCGGAACCGTCCTCAGCCGACCGCGGCACGTGGGCCGGCATCGGTCCCGGCCCTGTCGCTCGTGGAGAACGGAGCACCGGGGGCAAGGGCGTCGAAGACGGCGGTGAACTTCAGATTGGCCTCGGCCAACTCGGTGCTCGGCTCCGATCCGTCCACGATTCCCACCCCTGCACTCAGACGTGCAGTGCGGCCCCTGATGGTCATGGCCCGGATACCCACGACCCACATGCCGTCACCTGCCGCGTCAACGTAACCGACCGGCCCCGCGTAGCTGCCCCTCGACTGGGGCTCCGAGCGGGCGATCATGGCCCGGGCCGACGCGACCGGCTCGCCGCCGACGGCCGGTGTGGGGTGGAGCGCAGCGACCAGTGCCAGCACGCTCGGGACGTCGTCGTCCGTACCTCCGGCGAGCCGGCCGATGATCGAAGTGCCCAGGTGGGTGATGTTGTGGAGATGCACCAGATCCGGCTCCGTCGGTACATCGAGGGTGGAGGTGAAGGGGCGGAGCGCCCGCTCGATGGCGTCGACCACCAGGCGGTGCTCGGCACTGTCCTTGGCCGACTCGAGGAGTTCCACGGGCAGGGCGCTCCCGCCGTCTCCTCTGAACCGGTCGGTGGTCCCGGCCAGTGGCCGACTGTGGATGTCGGTGCCGGATCGCTCCACAAGCAACTCAGGACTGGCGCCCACGAACTGCCCCTCCGCCGTCGGCAGGGAGAAGATCGTGCAGTTCGGTTCGAGCCGGCTCCATCGACGGAGCAGGTCATCCACGCGGATGGCCTTGCTCATGATGACATCGACGTGCCGGGCCAGCACCACCTTGACCAGTTCGCCCTTGTCAATGGCCGCGATCGCCCTGGCCACCATTGCGCAGAAGTCGTCGTCGGAAGCGAGTGGGTGGATCTGTTCGGGAAGACCGGGGCGGTCGAGCGCATCGCGTTGCTCGCCCAGGTAGAGGCCGCCGAGGAGCTTTCCACCGAGGATCTGTGAGCGGAGGCCGGCGCCGGTGGCGGGCAGGACGACCCGCTCGGTGCCCACCACGGTGACCCACTCGCCTCCCTCGTGATCCGAGGAGTAGAGGACCTCCGGGACGACCAGCGAGGTGGGTGCGGACCGGTCGAAGGGAAGGGCACCGAACGCGACGACGGCATGGCCTGCACCTGCAGGGCTGCGCCCACCCTCGGGCCCGTCGCCGGTGTCGAGATGGTCGGAGCACTCGATCGAGGCGAGGAGTTCGGCAACCCGGTTGATGTCGGCGTCGGAATCGAGGCCGGACGCGAGGGGGATGGTGAGGGCGGTGCCCAGGCCGACCAGGACCCGGTTTCCGGTGTGCACGACGATCCCGCTCGGTCCGGCCAGGGTGAACGGATCGATGGCCGGGCCCGGGTCGAGTGGGAATCGCGTGGCAACCAGCCCCGAGGCCCCGAGCGGGATCGGGGCGGTCACGGCTGGCCTCTCCGGGTCGCAGTGATCAGTTGGCTCAGCCCTCCCGACAGTGCCCGCCGGTTGACTGCGGAGAACCCTGCGTCCATGAGCATCGACCGGAGCTGTTCGGTGGTAGGGAGATAGGCCGTGGACTTGGGAAGGTAGCGGTAGGCGGCACCATCGGACAACAAGCCGCCGATCACGGGAACGACCCGGTGGAACCAGATGCGGTCGCCGGTCCGCAGGAGTCCGTGGTCGGGCTCGGCGACCTCGAGCAGGCTGATCCGGCCACCTGGTCGCACGACGCGGCCGAGCTCGCCGAACACCTTGTCCAGCTCGGTGAAGTTGCGAAGGGCGTATCCGCAGGTGATCCCGTCGATCGAGCCGCTGGCCAGCGGAAGCCACGTCCCGTCAGCCTGCGCCAGGGGCGTACCGCTGCGATTCGCGGCCAGCATCCCCCAGGACAGGTCCATCCCGAGCGGCCGGAATCCAGTCGCCCGGAGGATCTTCAGGAAGTCTCCGGTCCCGCAGGCCAGGTCGAGCACCCGTGAGCCTTCGGGTAGGCCCAGTGCCCGAGTCGACTTCTTGCGCCATCTGACGTCGAGCCCGAAGGTCATCAATCGGTTGACCAAATCGTAGCGAGGAGCAATGGCGTCGAACATCGAACGCACGAGAGCTGTCTTTTCTGCTCCGGTGGGCAGATCGGCGCTCGCTGCCCGGGCTGCGGCCGTCCGCGCTGCGGCCTCCCGGGCCGGTGCCACCGTGCCGGCGGAGTGCGTATCGGGCGACGGTGCACCGGTCATCGGCTCGGCGCCGGGCTCTCCGCCGGGCTCTCCGCGTCCAGGACGTCGAGGACGCCCGACTCGGCCAACCGGGCGTGGTCCGAGATGGCGCGCCGTTCCGCGTCAGATCCGACCAGTTCCACGTGATCGAGGGCAGCTTTGACCAGGGTGCGGGTGAAGTGGTGGCCGACCAGGGCGTTCACGGCGGGGAGGAGCTCCGAGTAGGCCTGGAGGAGCCTGTCGGTGTCCCTGTCGGCCGGGCCGTCCGCCGATTCGTCTGCCGATTCGTCTGCCGTCTTGCCGTCTGGTTGCGCGCCGTCGGCCTCGCGGCGCTGCCCGTCGCGCAGTGGTCCCCGCACGTAGACGGAGAAGATGGCAACCGCCTCTCTCGTCACGGCTTCGGTCGCCTCGTGGTGACGTCGCGCCAGGTCGAGTAGTGCCGAGAGGGGGATTCCCCATTCGAGAAGCAGGAGCCCGGCCTTCGATGCCGCCACGTCCTCGGAGGTGTAGCGCTCCTGGCCATTGACGCGGCGGGCAATGAGCAGGCCCTCGGCCTCGATGGCCTTCAGCAGCGCCAGGGGGACACCTGTCTCGATTGCCAGCTCGCTCAGCGTGTAGGCGTCAGTGTGAGCGCCCGGATTGCCCGCCCCGCTGTCCCCTCCGCCGCCGCCGTGTCGGCTTCCGGGGTCGTCAGCGCGCCCGTCCTGTCGCACTGTCCGTCCGGTCACTTGACGGACGCCCGACAGCTCTCCCAGCAGTGCTTCGTCGGCGGCGTCCAGTTCGCCGGTCACGAGCCGGGCGATGGTGGCCAGTGTGAAGCCGCGCTTCTGAAGGGATCGGATGCGACCCAGCCGTTCGAGATGCCGTGCGTCGTACCAGGCAATCCTGCCCTCCCGACGGGGAGGATCGAGCAGGCTCTTGCTCTGGTAGTAGCGAATCGTGTCAACCGAGACATCGGACTGGACGGACAGCTGTTCGACCCGCAACTCCATGTCCCACACTCTAGGAGTAATCGCTCGCATTGTTCGAGCGCGGTCCCCAACGGTGAGGGACGGGCGGTTCAGGCCGATATCGGGGCCCGACTCCTAAGCCAACAGGGGCCCGACCAGGGGGCCTATCTGTGGCCTGAGCAGGGTCCTGCCCGAGGTCGATCGCCGATCGGCGGTCGACGGCTGAGCGGCCGATCGAGCGGTCAGTGGTCGGCTCGGTGGCCGGCTCACCGGTAGTAGCGGTAGACCACCTGGGCGACGCAGCTCGGCTTGGTCGACCCTTCGGTGTCAAGGGTGAGATCCAGTACGACCTGGACTCCGCCGGAGACGTCCTCGACGCCGGCCACGGAGGCTCCCAGGCGCAGTTTGCTGCCCACGGGAACAGGAGCGGGAAAGCGAACCTTGTTGCAGCCGTAGTTGACGCCCATGGAGATGCCCTCCACCACCAGGACCTCTCCCAGGAACACCGGCGCGAGGGAGAGCGTCAGGTAGCCGTGGGCGATGGCGGTGCCGAACGGGCCGCTCTTCGCCCGCTCGGGATCCACGTGGATCCACTGGTGGTCGCCGGTGGCGTCGGCGAACAGGTTGACCTGGTCCTGGTCGATGCGATGCCACTCGCTGTAGCCCAGATGCTGCCCGACCAGATCCCGGAACGAATCGATGCCCTGCACGGTGGTTGCCATGGCCCAGACTGTACGGGATCCGGGTCCCGGGACACCACCCGCTCCGGGCGCACCGTCTCGGATCGCGCCGGGTGGGAGGGGCCGCTCCGTGCCCACCAGGGCCCGCCCCCGGGTCGGGGCGGGTCGGGCTTCTACCCGGATACCTCGGCGGTCCTATGAGGGTTCCCTTCCACCGGTCGTGAGCGTGCCCTCATCGATGTCGGGTCGGTACGCTCTCCTTCGTGGCCGTGGAAGAGCATCATCACCGGAACCTGCATGGCGGGGGAGCGCGTGCGGCCGTGTTCGGCATCAGCGACGGATTGGTCTCCAATGTGGCCCTCATCCTCGGCATGGCCGGTGCCAACTCGTCGGCAGGGGCGGTCCGCCTGGCCGGATTGGCCGGGCTCATCGGTGGCGCGTTCTCGATGGCCACGGGCGAGTACATCTCCATGCGAGCCCAGTCCGAGCTGATGGAGCGCGAGCTGGATGTCGAACGACAGGCTCTTCGGCACGAACCCGAAGTCGAGCGCAAGGAACTGGCCGCACTCTACGAGAGCCGCGGGCTCGACGCCGAGTTGGCCGAGGAGCTCTCGGTGAAGATGATGCGGAACCCCGAGATCGCACTCGAGACCCACGCCCGCGAGGAGCTGGGCATCAATCCAAAGGAAACCGGCAAACCGCTCGAGGCCGCCTTCGCCTCGTTCTTCACCTTCGCCCTCGGGGCGTTCATCCCGCTTCTGCCGTGGTTGTTCACGGACGGAACGAGAGCGACGCTGTGGTCGGTCGCTCTCGGCGCGGTGGGTGCCTTCAGCGTGGGTGGGGCCCTGTCCGTGTTCACCGGTCGTTCCTGGCTGTGGTCGGCCAGCCGCCAGCTCTTGATCTCCAGTGCTGCTGCAGGGATCACCTACCTGGTGGGCCACCTCGTGGGCGCAAGCTGACCCGGGTCTCGCCGAGCGGGCCGGTTGCCGGGGATGGGATGTCTGCGATCCGGTCGTCACACCCACCTGGGACGATTACCACATGGCGTCGGCAGCCTCGCACCACCCGGAACCCCAGTCCCCACGGACGCCACAGGCAACCCAGCCGGCTCACCTTCGGCTGGATGGATCAGCCCTGTCGGATGCGTTGGACGCCATCGCCGGCTTCGTGTCGGAATTCGAGCCCGGCCGGTACGGCGGTGAGGACGCAGCCCGACTGGTGACCTGGTTCACCCGGGCAGAACGTCTCTGCGCCGCTGGCAAGACGCTTGCCGCAACCCGGGCGGCTGCAGCCAACTGCCATCGGACGACCGGACAGCGGTCAGCGGCGCACCGGCTGGCAGGGGTGACTGGCGAGTCCGTGGGGAACGCAGTCGAGCTCCTGCGCCTGGGGGAGACGCTCGAGTCCCACCCCGGCGTGGACGAGGCCTACCGGACCGGCAGGCTGTCCCCGTCGGGTGCCAAGGCCGTCGCCGGTGCGGTGGCGGTCAATCCGAACAGCGAAGGAGAGCTGCTCCAAGTGGCAGAAGGGGACACCCTGAGTCGTCTTCGGGATCGATGCCTCCGGGCCAGGGCCGAGGGAAGGTCGAAGACCGATGCGGCCCATGTCTACGAAGGGATCCGGGCCGCACGACATTGCCGGACCTGGACGGACGCCGATGGGGCCTTCCGGCTGGATGCCCGGCTCACCCCCGATGCAGGTGCGGCGGTGCTCTCGTCATTGAGCGCCGGGTCCGACCGGGCGTTCCGTCGGGCCAGAGCAGCCGGCATCCGTGAGTCCCGGGACGCCTATGCCGCTGATGCCCTCGTGGCGCTGGTGACAGGGCGGGGGATCAGCGTTCCCGATCAGACCACGTCGGCGCGTCGCTCGAGGGAGGGGGGATGCGGAACCGGCGATGGGGCCGATGACGACGCCGGCCCCGACTGCCATGTCCTCGAGCCCAAGGCCACCGTCCACCTGCGGGTTGATCTCGAGGCCCTCAGGCGGGGGAGCGTGGGTGACGGAGAGCGCTGTGAGATTCCCGGCGTCGGACCGGTCCCCATCGAGGTCGCCCGGGACCTGATGGGCGATGCCATCACCGACCTTGTCATCACCAACGGCATCAATGTGACCACCGTCTGCCATCTGGGTCGATCGATTCCCGCTCCATTGAAGACGGCACTCATCGAACGGGACGCGATCTGCGTCGTCCCCGGCTGCGACGTGGCCGCCGGCCTGGAGATCGATCACTGGGTGGTTCCTTTTGCCGCCGGTGGACCGGCCTCGTTGGAGAATCTGGCGCGTCTGTGCGGTCACCACCACTATCTCCGAACCCACAAGGGATTCCGGCTCGATGGCGGTCCGGGCAACTGGAGGTGGCGACCGCCTGCTGCGCAGAAGGGACCCGGCGGTCCATCGCCGGGCCTCGCCGGATCGGCGGACCGAGACTTTCGTTCCGAGGTCCCGGAGCTGTTCGGCGGAGAGTGAGCGGTCCGGTTGGGACCACCCGGGTCTCGTCGCAGGGACCGTCGACATCGCGGTCAGCCGTTCCTCAGGCCGGGTCGAACCAACCCGAATAGGACCGATCCACATGATCCTCGGCGAAGCCGATCGAACGGTACAGCGAGACGGCTGCGGTATTGGCAGCGTCCACGTAGAGCATTCCCACCGACATGCCCGCCCCGGCCAGCCAGTCCAGGCCGGCAAGGGTCAGGGCACGGCCCCATCCACGCCCGTGGAAGTCCGGGTCCACGCCGATGACGTAGATCTCGCCCATCGGCGGATCGGTATCGGCATGGATCTTCGTCCAACACGAGCCGGCGATGCGCCCACCCTCTTCGACCACGAGGAAGCCACTCGGATCGAACCACCGCTCCTTCTCCCGCTCGAGCAGTGTCGCCATCTCCCACCGGCCCTGCTCGGGGTGGCCCGCAAACGCCCTATTGTTGGTGGCCAGCCATGCCGCTTCATCGACACCGGGCCGAAAGCTCCGGGTCGGAACCGGCAGGTCGGGTCGGGTGGTTTCGCTGGTGTCGAGCGGCAGCTTGCACCGCATCTGGATGAGGTTGCGCTCGATCCGCAATCCGTGGGCAGCTGCCAGCGCATCGTCGGCCGTGGAAGCCCGTGCCACCCACAGCCGCACGGTTCCGCCGCCCGCCCGGGCTAGCTCGTCAAGAGCTGTTCCCAGGAGGGCGTCACCCACTGCCGGCGCCGCGAACCCCGGATCCACCACCAGCTCGACCGCGAACGGTCCCGAGTGGGTTTTCCCGACCACCTGTGCGTATCCGATCAGGCCTTTTGGGGGGCGTGGACCGCCTCGGTCCACTTCTGAGTCCAGACGGGCGAGGACGCCGACGGAGAGAGTGGGGTCTCCTGTTGACGCATCCGTACGATCGACGGTACGTCTCAACGCCTCCCGCTTGTGCTCACTGAGAGCATCGTGGCCTGTGGCCTTGGTGACCCGGCTGAGTAGTTCGTCGATCTCGTCCACCACGTGTCCATCCGGCGCCGTCACCACCGCAATGTCGAGGCTCATCATCCACAACAAGCTACCGGTAGTGTCCGGGCCATGGCCCGACCACGGACACCCGCCGGACGAGCGAGGGTGACCAACGAGCGGTTGGGCATGGAGTACCCCGGCTCACCACGGGAGCTGTGCGCGCTCCGCCACGCCGATGCGTTCGAACTGCTGGTGGCGACCATTCTCTCGGCTCAGTGCACAGACGAGCGGGTCAACATGACCACGCCCGCCCTCTTTGCCCGCTTTCCCGACGCCCTGGCGCTGGCCTCGGCAGATCTGTCGGAGATCGAGGAACTGATCCGCTCCACCGGGTTCTACCGGGCCAAGGCCCGAAACCTGGTGGGGATGGCACAGGACGTCGTCGTGCGATTCGGTGGTGAGGTCCCATCGCGCCTCGATCAGCTGGTGACACTTCCCGGAGTCGGTCGCAAGACGGCAAATGTGGTGCGTAGCGTCGCCTTCGGGTTGCCCGGTCTGCCGGTGGACACCCATGTGCAACGGCTGTCACTCCGCCTGGGCCTCACCGACCAGACCGACCCGGTTCGGGTCGAGACGGTCCTCAACCGCATGATCCCGGCCTCCGAGCGAGGCGCCTTCAGCCTCCGACTGATCTTGCACGGCCGAGCCACCTGCAAGGCGCGCTCACCTCGCTGTGACAGCTGCGTTCTCTCGGACTTCTGTCCGTCTGCGCCAACTGAAGCTCTGGCTGGCCGGAATGCCCCCCGCAGCAAGGGAGTCGCGAGAGGCGCCTCCTGACGGGTGTTCTGCTATCGGCGGAGGCAGGGCTTTGATTGCATCCGGACGGCGAATCGACGAAACCGAAGCATCTACCTGGTATTTCGGATTCCTAACCGTTGTCCGCTTCCGGGTGGGGCGTGAAATCCGCACCGCTGACTGGAATCCGTCCGAAAAACGTGGTGTGCTGTTGCCGTCGAAACCGATTCCCGCCAATCGGTTTCGCGCAGAGCGGAGTTCGGGATCCGCCGCCCGGCCCGCTCGCGCGAAGGCACCCTTTGGGGTGCCTTCGTCGCGTCCGGGGTCGGTGTGAGATCGTTGACGGCAGCTCCATCCGGTCGGCGCTGTCATCTGCGGCCCAGAGCCAGGGAGAGTCTGGCCATCCTACGGTTTGCGCTGTTGAGGGCGCGTTCGATGGCGAACAGCTCTCGGGCCGTCTCCTCGTCCTTCGCCGCATTGGCTGCGTCGGCGTGCACGGTCACCCGGCGGGTCAACTCGTCGAGTGCGGTGGCGAGGGAGGAGAGTTCTGCGGAGCTGGCGGCCATCCACCGATCATTGCACCGCTCCGCCCGCCCGGGACCACCGAGGGCCGCCCGCTCCGCCCGCCGGGGACCACCGAGGGCCGCCCGCTCCGCCCGCCACCCGAGGTCCGTTCCTCGCCGCTTTGCGACCGCTCTTCGAGGACGGCCCTCCATCCGGTTCCGATAGCATCGACGGCCCATGGCCCTTCGTCGCCTCGACTTCCGCGGCTTCACCGGCGATCGCAAGGCGTTGCGTGCGGCGGTGCCGAGCCCGACGGACGAGCAGGAACGCTCGTCCGAAGCAGTGGCCGCCATCATCGGCGAGGTGCGCTCCGGTGGCGATGCCGCTCTGCGCCGCCTGACGGCGAAGTTCGATGGCGTCGATCTCGACGAGCTGCGGGTCCCCGCTGAGGAGATCGGGGCGGCTCTCGGGCGCGTGCCGTCCGAGCTCCAGGATGCGCTGGACATCGCCCATGACCGGATCCTGGCGTACCACGCCCACGAATCGGCAGCTGCGGCGGCCGACGACTTCGATTCCGGTGGGATCAGGGTCCGCCATCTGGTCCGGCCGGTGGGGCGTGCCGGTTGCTACGCACCCGGTGGACGCGCCCGCTACCCGTCGACGGTGCTGATGTGCGCCGTCCCGGCACACGTCGCCGGCGTGGAGGAGATCGTGCTCTGCGTCCCTCCCGGGCCCGATGGCCACATCGACGATGCCACCCTGGCGGCAGCGGCGGTAGCGGGTATCGACGAGGTCTTCTGCGTGGGCGGCGCACAAGCCATCGCGGCCATGGCCTATGGCACCGAGTCCATCGATCCGGTGGATGTCATCGTGGGCCCGGGCAACCGGTATGTGGCTGAGGCCAAGCGCCAGGTCTCCGGAGTCGTCGGCGTGACCTCGGCATTCGCGGGGCCGTCCGAGGTGGTGGTGATCGCCGGCCCCGACACCCCCACCGAGTGGGCCGCCATCGACCTGGTGGTGCAGGCCGAGCACGGGCCGGACGGCATGGCCTGGCTGATCACCTGGTCGGAAGCGGTCGCGGAGGCAGTCGCGGCGCATGTCGATCGGATCGTGAAGGAATCCCCGCGACGTGCCGACCTCGAGGCGACCCTGGGTGCCGGCGGCTTCGCCGTGCTGGTGGACGGTCCGAAGCAGGCGATCGCCATCGCCAACATCGTGGCGCCGGAGCACCTCGAGATCCTGACCGGCAACGCCGAGTCGCTGCTGTCCCAGGTGACCTCGGCCGGGGCCGTGTTCCTCGGGCCGAATTCGCCGGCCAGCATGGGTGACTACCTGGCCGGCCCCAATCACGTGCTGCCCACCAATCGGACCGCGCGCTTCGCCAGTGCCCTCCGGGTGGATGATTTCCAGAAGCACATCCATGCCGTCAGCGTCAGCGACAAGGCGCTGGAGGTCCTCGGGCCCCACGTCGTGACCCTGGCCGAGACCGAGGGCCTTCCGGCCCATGCCCAGTCGGTGCGCCTGCGATGGCCCCGGTAGGCCGTGGCACGGGCGGGCACCTGGGCCTCCCTCCCGTGCGCCCGGACCTGGCGGCCCTGACCGGCTACCACTCGGAACAGGTCGACGTCGAGGTCCGCCTCAACACCAACGAGTCGCCGCTACCGCCCCCGCCTGGGTGGTACGAGGCGTTGCTTTCCGGAATCGCCCGCATCGAATTCAACCGGTATCCGGATCGAGAGGCCACCGAACTCCGCCGAGGGTTGGCCGACAGCCATGGCGTGCCACCCGAACAGGTCTTCTGTGCCAATGGGTCGAACGAGGTGCTGCAATCGCTGTTGTTGGCCTACGGGGGACCGGGTCGCGCCGTAGCTCTCTTCGAGCCCACGTACACACTCCATCGCCACATCGCACGCATCACCGGGACCGAGGTCGTGGCAGGACGCCGGTCCGATGCCTTCGAACTCGACCTCGGCGAGGTGCGCAGGGTGGTCGGTGCCGGCGATCCGGTGATCACCTTCCTCTGTTCGCCGAACAACCCGACGGGCAGGGCCGATCCGCTGGCCGACATCGAGGCGGTGGTGGCCATGGCCCCCGGCCTGGTGGTGGTGGATGAGGCGTACGGGCAGTTCGCGCCGTCGTCGGCATTGGAGATCCTGCGTGGCAGGGGCCCGGGGGCGGAGCGCACGGCGGCGGTCCGGACGTTTTCGAAGACCTGGTCGATGGCCGGGACGAGGCTCGGGTACCTGGTCGCAGACCCTGAGGTAGTCCGGGCCTGTGAGATGGTGACGTTGCCGTACCACCTCGACGCGGCAAAGCAGTTGGCTGGGCGCCTGGCCCTCCGGTTCGTCGACGAGATGGAGGACCGGGTGGCGATGGTGAGGGAGGAGCGGGGGCGGATGGCGGCCACGCTTGCCGCGCTGCCCGTCGAAACCTGGCCATCGGACGCCAACTTCATCCTCTTCCGGCCGTTGCGGAAGGAGGCCCGCGACGTGTGGACTGACCTCCTCGGCGCATCGGTGCTCGTGCGAGACTGTTCGAAGTGGCCAGGCCTCACCGGTTGCCTCCGGGTGACGGTGGGGCTCCCATCGGAGAACGACAGGTTCCTGGCCGCACTGAGCGAAAGCCTTCAATGAGCGCACCGACACCGAGCCCAGCGCCGACACCGGAACCGTCCCCGGCATCGTCCCCGACCCGCCGTACGGCGACGAACCGACGGGCGACCAAGGAGACAACCATCGACGTGACCATCGACCTGGACGGTGGCGGCACCAACGAGGTGTCGACGGGTCTGCCGTTCTTCGACCACATGATCAGCCAGCTGGGGCGCCACGGCGGGTTCGACCTGACCGTCTCCGCCGTGGGTGACCTCGAAGTCGACGCCCACCACACAGTCGAGGACGTCGGCATCACCCTGGGCGAGGTGCTGTCCGAGGCCCTGGGGGACAAGACAGGCATCCGCCGCTTCGGCTCCATTGCCCTCCCGCTCGACGAGGCACTGGTGGAGGTGGCCCTCGACCTGTCCGGGCGCCCGTACCTGGCCTACGGCATCGAGTTCCCCCCGGACACCACTCCATTGGGCACCCCGCCCTTCGATCCCCAGCTGGCCGAGGAGTTCTGGAGAGCCTTCTCCACTTCGGCAGGTCTAACCCTCCACTTGAGGTTGATATCAGGAAAGAACACCCATCACATCGTGGAGGCTTCATTCAAAGGGGTGGCGCGGGCCCTGCGGGATGCGGTCCGGGTCGAGGGTGGCGGCATCCCGTCCACCAAGGGCGCCCTGTAATCGCCGTGTCCTGCGGTGCACCTCGGAGGGGACGGCACGTCCCTCGGCCGTCCCGGCGCCAGTGATCGCCGTCCTCGACTACGGCATCGGCAACCTGCGCTCCGCGGAGAAGGCACTCCAGCACCTGGGGGCCGAGGCCGAGCTCATCGATGACCCCGAACGCGCCGCCACGGCCGACGGCGTGGTGCTCCCCGGGGTGGGAGCCTTCGGGCGTTGTGCCCAGGCCTTGAGGATGAGCGGGCTGGACGGCGCCGCGCGTTTCGCCATCGGCCGCGGCGTGCCGTTCCTGGGCATCTGCGTGGGATTCCAGCTCCTGTACGAGGGCTCCGACGAGGATCCCTCTGCATCGGGCCTCGGCATCCTGCCCGGCACGGTGAGGCGGTTACCGGACGGGGTCAAGCATCCCCAGATGCAGTGGAACGTGGTCGAGATCGCGGACGGATGCGACTCGGGCCTCCTTGGCGGGGTGCCTGATCCGGCGTGGGTCTACTTCGTCCACTCGTACGCCCCCGAGCGGACGGCTGACACCACGTCCACCTGCGAGTACGGCGGCGCGATCACCGCGTCGGCCGAGCGGGGCGCCTTGTGGGGAACCCAGTTCCACCCGGAGAAGTCGGGGGCGGTCGGACTGGGCATCCTGGCCAACTTCGTGCGCCGCGTCGATGAGGCCTGTGCCTGATGGACCTCTATCCGGCTGTGGACATCAGAGGTGGCTCCGCCGTCCGGCTGAAGCAGGGTGACTTCGACAGGCAGAGCGAGTACGGAGACCCGGTGGCCCTGGCCACCCGGTTCGCCGATGCCGGTGCTCCGTGGCTGCACGTGGTGGATCTCGATGCGGCGCGTTCCGGCCGGCCGGTGAATCGTCCGACGGTGCTGGCCATTGCCGCCGCCGTGGGTGTGCCGGTCGAGACCGGCGGGGGAGTTCGTTCGGAAGGGGATATCGAAGAGCTCCTCGACGGCGGCATCAGCAGGGTGATCCTCGGCACCGCTGCCCTCGAGGACCCGGGGCTGGCACACAGGGCGGCAGCCAGGTTTCCCGGTCGGGTTGCTCTCGGCCTCGACTACCGCCAGGGTACGGACGGTCGTGCGGAGGTTGCGATCCGGGGCTGGGAAGAGGGGAGTGGCCGCACGGTCTCCGATGTCCTGGGGGAGTTGGGCGACGTGGAGTTGGCCGCAGTGATCGTGACCGCCATCGATCGCGACGGCATGCTCTCCGGCCCAGACCTCGACGGACTGCGGGCCGTCTTGCAGCGGACGGTGCTCCCGGTGATCGCCTCGGGTGGCGTGGGGTCGGTGGCCGACATAGAGGCGCTTGCCGGCCTGGTCGTCCGGGTGGAAGCGCCGGAGACTGCCGGTGGCCGGGGGGAACGGCGGCTCGGTGGTGTGATCGCCGGCAGGGCTCTGGTCGACGGCCGGATGACCGTGGCAGAGGGGGTGGAGGCTTGCGGACGGTCCGTGTGATCCCCTGCCTGGACGTGGACGCAGGTCGGGTGGTCAAGGGCGTCCGGTTCGTCGACCTGTTCGACGCCGGCGACCCGGTCGAGTTGGCGACGCGCTATGACGCCCAGGGTGCCGATGAACTGGTCTTCCTCGACATCACTGCTTCCTCGGACAACCGCCGGACGATGGTTGACGTCGTCTCGCGGACCGCCGAGGTGGTCTTCATCCCCTTCACCGTAGGCGGAGGGGTGCGCTCGGTCGAGGATGCCCGGCAGTTGCTCCGGGCCGGAGCGGACAAGGTCGGTATCAACACCGCAGCGGTGGACCGGCCAGCTCTCATCGCCGAGCTGGCCGACGAGTTCGGTAGCCAGTGCGTCGTCGTGGCGGTCGACGCCCGCCGACGCCGACCGGAAGGGGCATCGGGCGAGGCAACGGAATGGGAGGTGTTCACCCACGGCGGCCGGACGCCCACCGGCGTGGACGCCGTGGCCTGGTCGGAGCAGTGCGCGGCCGTCGGAGCGGGAGAGTTGTTGATCACCTCGATGGACCGCGACGGCACCCGCGACGGGTTCGACCTGGAGCTGACCCGCACGATCGCCGAGCGCTCCCCGGTGCCGGTCGTTGCATCGGGCGGTGTGGGGACGCTCGACCACCTGGTCGAGGGAGCCCTGGAGGGATCCGCCGATGCGGTGCTTGCCGCGTCGATCTTCCATCTGGGTGAGTTCACCGTGGGCGAGGCGAAGGCGTACATGCAGTTGGCGGGGGTGTCGGTGCGCCCGCCGTCACCCTCCTGACTCGTCACCCTCCTGACTGCACTCGTTGTGACCGCAGCCGCTGCCTCGCCCGAACGGGTCATCCCGGCCTATCCCGGGCCCTCCGACCCGCTCAGTCGGCTGGGCTGGCTCAGTCGGCTCAGTCGGCTCAGTCGGCTCCGGCCGGGCCCCATCACCCCTGCGGTAGCCTGAGATCGTGGCTTCCACGACGTCAGAAGTTCCAGCAACCAGCCAAAACGGGGACGGGAGCCGGGCCCAGCTGCCCATCACCGTTCTGGCCGACCGGGTGTTGGTCCAGGTGGGGCCGTCGGAGGGCGAGCGTCTTTCACGGGCGGGGATCCTGATTCCGGCCACTGCCCAGGTGTCGCGGCGGCTCGCCTGGGCCGAGACGGTGGCCGTGGGCCCCCACGTCCGATCGGTCAAGGCGGGGGACAACGTCCTGTTCAACCCCGAGGACCAGTTCGAAGTGGAAGTCCAGGGCGACGAGTACATCATCCTCCGCGAGCGGGACATCCATGCGGTCGCCGCGACCCGCATCGACGGCGGGACCGGTCTCTATCTCTGAACATGACTCCCGAGGCCGGGCACCGGACACGCCGCATCGAGCGGTATCCGCCCCGCAGCCGCTCTGCTCCGCTCCGACGACCCACCTTGTCCGACGACCCAGATGACGACCTGCAAGACGACCCGGACGACGATCCAGACGACAGCAACGACACGCACCAGGGAGCACCTCTCGTGAACACCGGCACGAACGACACCACCGCCTACACGGCCACCCCGATCGCCTTTACCGATGCCGAGTTCGATCGGATCACCTTCAACGGGGACGGTCTGGTCGGGGCCATCGTCCAGGACGCCTCCGACAGTGCCGTCCTCATGTTCGCCTGGATGAACAGCGAGTCCCTCCACCGCACGCTCGACACCGGAAGGACCTGGTTCTGGAGCCGTAGCCGACAGGAGTACTGGTGCAAGGGCGAGACCTCGGGCGACCGCCAGTACGTGCGCAGCGTCCACTACGACTGCGACGGTGACGCCCTGTTGATCGAGGTCGACCAGGAGGGAGCGGGGGCCTGTCACACCGGTCACCGCACTTGCTTCTACCGCTCCTTCGGCGACACGACGTCGGATCGATGACACTGGCGTTGGAGCACGACCCGACCGGCCCGGGACCATCCGGCTTCGTGGCATTGGCATCCAAGCACCGGATCGTCCCGGTCTGGCGCGAACTGGTGGCCGACACCATCACCCCGGTGGCTGTCTTCCTGCAGATCGTGGGCAGCGGGGACACCACGGGGTTCCTGCTCGAGTCTGTGGAGGGCGGCGAACGGTGGGGGCGGTACTCCTTCATCGGGAGGAATCCCCTGGCCACCGTCACCTCCCGCGGCGGCGTAGTGACCACCGACGGCACCCTCGACCTCGATGCGGTGACCGGCAACGGGGTCAGCGGGACCGGGGGAGTCTTGGCCGCCCTGGAGGCGATCCTGGGCGCCTTCAAATCACCGGAGCTGGCGGACCTGCCCCCGCTGCATGCCGGACTGGTCGGTTATCTCGGGTACGACGTGGTGCGCGAGGTGGAGCACCTTCCGAACGCCCCCCACGACGACCTGGGCCAGCCCGACGCCATCCTGGCCGTCATCGGCCAGCTGGCCGCCTTCGACCACTGGCGCCAGAGGGTGGTGCTGATCGACAACGTGGTCATCGACCGGGACTGGGGAGTCGACGATCTCCATGCCGCCCACCACGCGGCTGAGACCCGGCTCGATCAGCTGGCCGCCGACTGCTTCCGCCCGGTGGACCAACCGCCACGCCTCCTGCCCGAGCGTGTCGACACCCCTGCAGATGTGCGACGCACGATGTCCGACTCGCTCTACGAGGACGCGGTCCGGGCCGCCAAGGAGCACGTCACGGCCGGGGACATCTTCCAGGTGGTCCTGTCGCAACGATTCGACCTGGGCTCCCTGGGTGCGGATCCCTTCGACGTCTACCGCGTCCTCCGCCTGGTCAATCCGAGCCCCTACCTCTACTTCCTCCGCTTCCCCGAGGTGACCGTGGTGGGTGCGTCCCCCGAACCGATGGTGCGCCTCCGCGACGGAACGGTCATCTCGCGGCCCATCGCCGGATCTCGCCCCCGGGGGGCGACTCCCGAGGACGACAGCCGGCTCGCCGGCGAGCTCGTCGAAGACCCGAAGGAGGTTGCAGAGCACGTGATGCTGGTGGACCTGGCGCGCAACGACGTGGGCCGGGTGGTCAGCTTCGGGACCGAGGTGGTCGACGAGATGATGGTGGTGGAGCGCTACAGCCACATCATGCACCTGACCTCCCAGGTGTCGGGCCAACTGGCCCCGGGCAGGGGACCGATCGACGTGTTGCGCGCCACCATCCCGGCAGGAACCCTCTCCGGTGCCCCGAAAGTACGGGCGATGGAGATCATCGACGATCTCGAGCCGACCAGGCGTGGCGTCTACGGCGGGGTTGTGGGGTATCTCGACTTCTCGGGCAATCTCGACACCGCCATCGCCATCCGGACCATGACCGTCGGTCCGGACGGGACCGCGTCGGTACAGGCCGGGGCGGGCATCGTGGCCGACAGCGATCCGGCTTCGGAGAATGCCGAGTGCGCCCACAAGGCAGCGGCCATCCTGTCGGCGGTGGCCATGGCCCGAGCCGCGACGGCACCGCGGTGAACGGGTGACCGCGTGACCGGCGCCGCGACGAACCTCGGAGCCGAGTACGAGGCCCTTCGCCACGGGGTGGGTGCCCACCAGCTCGACAGGGACGTGCTGTCCGTGTCCGGTGCTGACGCCGCCTCGTACCTGCAGGGCCAGTGCAGCCAGGACGTCGAGGGCATGCCGATCGGAGGGTCCGCGGACGCGCTGCTGTTGAGCCCGCAGGGGAAGATCGATGCCTTGGTCCGGGTCACCCGGAGGGCCGCCGATGTCTTCATCATCGACACCGACGCGGGGTACGGGGAGGTCGTCGATGCACGACTGAAGCGGTTCCGGCTCCGGGTCGAGGTGGAGATCGAGCCGCTCCCGTGGAGCTGTGTGGCGATCCGCGGACCTGAGGCCGACGGATGGGCGGTGACCCTGCCCGCAGACGGTGCTGATCCCGGCACCGGTGCCGGTGTGGGTCCCGACGGGGTGCTGCGCCTGCCGGTCGAGTGGCCGGGCCTGTCTGGATTCGACCTGGTCGGACCCTCACCCGCGCCCGGAGGCCCGATCGACGGCTGGGTCGACCCGGGCGTGCTCCGGTGCGGGGATGCGGCATGGGAAGCAGTGAGGATCGAGGCGGGCGTGCCGGTGAACGGAAGGGAGATCACCGATTCGACCATCGCCGCAGAGGTCGGGCTGGTCGAGCGCACGGTGTCGTTCACCAAAGGTTGTTTCACCGGCCAGGAGCTGGTGGCCCGACTCGACGCCCGGGGCTCCAAGGTTGCCCGAAAGATGAGTGGGCTGGTGCTCGGGGCCGGCGCGCCCGGCGGAGTCGAGGGAAGCGCGGGGTACGAACTGCCGCCGACCGGCGCCGCAGTCCTGACCGTCGACGGTGAGTTCGAGGTCGGGCATTTGACCTCCGTCGCCTGGTCCCCCGGACTCAGGGCCGCGGTGGGGTTGGCGCTGCTGCACCGGCGGATCGCTCCTCCGGCACAGGTGGTGGTCTGCTGGACGGCCGACGGCGGCCCCCGGCAGGCAGCAGCGGAGGCCCGACCGCTTCCCCTCGTCGAGTAGGAACGCGGACCGCGCCGCCGCGGGTCTCGGAACGGCATGCGCTTCGAGCTCCGGATACGCAGCTAGTGTCCGTGACCTGCGAGGAAGGAGAGGCGGAGTTGAAGGCGAAGATGGCGACGGTGATGGTGACGGGCATCGGAGTGCTGCTCGCCGGCTGCTCTTCAGCCGCGCCCCCTTCGACCACCGGGACCACCGGGAGCACCGCCTCGACCATCGGCGGTGTGGCCGGGACCGCCGTGTTCTCCGTGCGGCCCGTGCTCTGTGCAGCTCCCGACTACGCCGGAGCCGCCGGACAGTCCCCTCCCGCCGGTGCCCTGCCGCCCTGCGCGGCAGCGTCCCAGCTGTCCGTTCTCAATCTCGTGGTGACCCCCAGCTCGAGCAATCCTGACGGTTACACCAGCAACACGAGCATTCCACCGGACGCGCAGTTCGCCGCCTACCCGTCCACGACCCCCGCCAACGACACCGCTACGGCCACGGTCCTGCTCCCTGCTGCGCCGCCGACTCCGGCAGCCGGTCGCTTCGTACTGGGTCCGGCCGGCCTGACCGGAGCGTCCGTCCAGTCGGCTTCTGCCCAGGTCGGGAACGGCGGGTGGCTGGTCAATATCACGTTGACCAGTGCCGGCACTGCCGCATGGAACGAGCTGGCGAGGACCCAGTTCCACGCCTTCGTCGCCGTCGACGTGAACGCGCAGGTGGTGAGCGAGCAGCTCATCCAGCCGACCGCCCTCTACTTCACCACGGTCAGTGGACAGGTGACCGTCGCGGGATTCACCGAATCGGAGGCCCGGACCGTCGTCAGCGAGATCACCGCGGCCCGCTGAGCCCGTCTTGCCCGCCTGAGCGCATCGAAACTACGACACGGCGCGGGTGGACACGGCGCGATACTGGCCCGCAGCAGTTGCGGACGAATTCGGGGGGAAAGCATGGGTCCGAAGGCATCATCAGGCGCGGTTTCGGCGGAGGGTCGGGTCGAGATGGACCCCGAACGCATCACCACGTCGACCCGCGACCCGAAGAAGCTGGCCGAGCAGCTCCAGCGGTGGCTGGCCGACACCTTGCCGGCCAGCAGCGAACCGGTGATCACGGAGGTCACCAGTCCCGAGGGCAACGGCATGTCCTCGGAGACCCTCCTCTTCACGGCTCTCTGGGACGAAGGGGACGGGCCCGTCGACCACCGTCTGGTGGCACGCATCGAACCTCCCAGTACGGCCTACCCGGTGTTCACCACCTACGACCTGGACATGCAGTTCAAGGTGATGAAGCTGGTGCAGGAGCACACCTCGGTCCCCGTACCGGAGTCACACTGGTACGAACCCGATCCCGAGATCCTCGGGGGCCCGTTCTTCGTGATGGGGCGGGTCGACGGGCTGGTGCCGCCGGACGTCCTGCCCTACACCTTTGGCGACAACTGGGTGTTCGACAGCAGTGAAGCCGATCGCCGCACCCTGCAGGAATCGGCCATCCGGGCTCTGGCCGGAATCCACTCCATCACCCCCGAGCGGCACGACCTCGGATTCCTCGAACATCGCGGTCGCGGTGCCACCTCGCTCGAGCGGAGCCTCGACCATTGGCGGTCGTATCACGACTGGGTGGTGGGGGATGCCCCGTCACCGTTACTGGAAGAGTGTTTCACCTGGTTGATCGACAACCTCCCCACCGATGTGAGTGCCGATGCGCTCTCGTGGGGCGATGGCCGGATCGGGAACATGATGTTCCGCGACCACCAGGTCGTGGCGGTGCTCGACTGGGAGATGGCTGCGGTGGCCCCGCCCGAGGTCGATCTCGGGTGGATGTGCTATCTTCACCTCTTCTTCCAGGACCTGGCCGTGCAGCTCGGCGCACCCGGGCTTCCGGACATGTTCCGGCCGTCCGATGTGAGCGAGTCCTACGCCAAGGCGTCAGGACGGGCTCCGGGGGACCTCACCTGGCACATCGCCTACGCAGCCATCCGGCACGGCATCATCATGCGGCGGGTCACCGAGCGATCCATCTTCTTCGGCGAAGCGGAACCTCCTGACGACATCGACGACCTGATCATGCACCGCTCGACCCTCCGGGGCATGCTCGACGGCTCGTACTGGTCCGCCATCGGCCTCTGAAGGGATCAGCGGCGACCCATGGCACGAAGAGAGGTGCTGCCGGTCAGACGCCGAGACTGCCCTTGGCCGCCACTTCGAAGAGGCGGTACGGCATGAGGCGCTTGCTGATGATCCCCACCCGCTCGCCAGGCTTCCCGACCGAAACCCGCCGTCGGGGGTGCCTGGCCTCGAGGGCGCGTTGCACGGTCGCAGCCGCCTCGTCAGGGGTAATCCCGTGCGCCTCGTCGCGGGCCATCTTGGCGACCGCCCTGGCCACCGCTGCAGCGTAGGGATCGTCACCGTCCGGTGCCTTCACGTCCCGGCGGCTGCTGGTGAAGTCGGTTCGCACGTTGCCGGGTTCGACCAGCGTCACCTGGATGTTGAAAGGCTCCACCTCGTAGGCGAGCGACTCCGCGTAGCCCTCCATGGCGAACTTGCTGGCGCTGTAGAAGGCCTGGAACGGGATCCCGATGATCCCGCCGATGGAGCTGATGAGGACGATCCTGCCCGACCGCTGGCGGCGCATGACGGGGAGTGCCTCCTGAACGACTCGCACCGCCCCCCAGAAATTTGTCTCCAGCTGGTCCCGCGCATCGGCGATCGGTGTCTGCTCCACGGCTCCGGCCAGACCCCACCCGGCACAGGCGACCACGGCATCGAGCCGCCCGTGCTGCGCCAGCAGGGTCTCGAATCCCGAGCGCACCGAGGTATCGGTGTCCACGTCCATCACCATGGGGTCCCAACCGCCGGACGAGGTGCCGCGGCGACTGGCACCGACGACCTTCCACCCCTGGTGATGCATCCGGTCGGCGCAGGCCCGGCCGATGCCCGCCGAGGCGCCGGTGACAAGGATCACCTGGTCCATGGGTCCTCCTTCTCCGTCGGGATTTCCTTCATACTGCGTCCTGGTGCCCCGGATCGAATCGGATCGGATCGAACCGGATCGATGGGCTCAGGCCGAGGGAACGGCGGCAGGGCCGGGCAGGCCGCTCGAACCGCCGGTCGGCCGTGGTCCGCTCGGGCCGCCGGGCGCCTCGGGGAGGCGACCGGGCCGGAAAGCCACCGACATCCGTGTGCCCTGTCCCTCGGCCACCGGCGATTCGGCCCGGACCGTTGCTCCCATGGCGGCTGCCAGCTCCGACACGATGGCCAGTCCCAGGCCCGAGCCCGTGCGCCGCCCGCGGACTCGGTCAGAGACGAAGTGTCGTTCGAACACTCGTGACAGTTGATCGGCGGGGATCCCCGGGCCGTCGTCGACCACCCACACTCCAGGGGTCCCGCCCACGGAGGCCGCTCCCACCACGATGCGGTGCCGGGCGAACGAGGAAGCGTTCTCCACCAGGTTGACAAGAACCTGGGCCAGCCGATCGGCGTCAGCCAGTACCCAGAGCGGTCCATCCGAGCCCGGTGCGGTGACCAACTCCAGTCCGAGCTCGCCGGCCCTGGGCAGGAAGCCGTCGACCACCTGACGGACGACCGCGGCACAGTCCACGGGCTGCAGGTCGAGGGAGAAGCGATCGGCATCGAGTCGGGCCAGATCGAGGAGATCCTGGACCAGACGCTCGAGTCGGCGGGACTCGGAGCTGATGACGGCCGCCGCCGCGGCAGCATCGTCCGTGGCTCCGTCGATCACCGCGTCTGCGTAGCCTCGGATCGAGGTGAGTGGCGTACGCAGTTCGTGTGAGACCGAGAGGAGGAATTGGCGCTCTTGGTCGCGCGCCCGCACCAGATTGGCCCCCAGGGTGTTGATCGATTCGGCCAGCTGGGTGAACTCGGGGTCCTCCCGGGGGTGGACCGCCACGGTGGCATCGAGGTCCCCGGACGCAATGCGCCTGGTAGCGGCAACTGCTGCCACCAGGGGGCGGGTGAACCTCCGGGCCAGGGCCGCAGCCACCAGGGCAGCAGCTACCAGGCCGATGGCTCCCACCAGGCCGAAATAGCGGAACCCGTTGGCCGGGTTGTGGGCCTGGCGCGTGATCACAAGGACCGGTACGTAGGCGGTCACCCTGGCGATGGGCGTGGGCACGGCGGTGTACACCAGGAGGGACCTGCTGCGGCCGCTGGTCTGCTGCCCGGCCTGCAGGGCCGGTATGTCGAGCTGCGCCTCGGTGATGCCCGACGGGAGCTGACCGGTGATGGTGCCGTCGGGGTACAGGGCGAGCACGCTGATGTCGGCGAAGGCTCCTGCGTCGGCAATGACTCTGAGCTCGCGCCGGAACGTCGCCTTGGTGATGTCGGTGGTGTTCGAGAAGGTCTGGGAGATGGCCCTGCCCTGCCCGATCAGCTCCTGTTGGGCGGTGGACACGGCGGCACGCCGGATGAGCACGTAGCTCCCCACGCTGGTGGCCAGGAGGGTGACGGCCACCAACAACAGGATGGCAATGGTGAGTCGTCGTCTCATCCGAGCCGGTAGCCGACGCCCCAGACCGTGGCCAAGGGGAGGTCGTCGCCCAGTTTCTTGCGGAGCTGGCGGACATGGACGTCGACGGTGCGCTCGTCGCCGATCCAGTCGTCCCCCCAGACTCCGTCGAGCAGTTGCCGCCGCGACAAGGCCAGTCCGAGGTTGTCCGCCAGGTAGGCCAGCAGGTCGAACTCACGGGTGGTCAACGGGATCACCTCGCCGGCCAGACGGGCCTCGCGGCGACGGGAGTCGACCTCGACGCGGCCGATCTGCTCCACCGAGGGGCCGGCCGGGACCAGTGGCGTCCCGACCCGACGCAGAATGGCGTGCACGCGGGCCACGAGCTCACGGGCCGAGAACGGCTTGGTGACGTAATCGTCCGCACCGAGTTCGAGGCCGAGCACCCGGTCCACTTCGTCGTCGCGGGCACTCAGTATCAGGATCGGGACGTCCGCGGCGACGCCGCCCCCGCCACCTCTGGCAGCCCGTTCTTCCCCGCCCCGGCGGTCGCCACCCGGCGGTGCCGTGCTGCTCCGGAGTCTTCGGCAGACGTCGAGACCGTCGAGGGCGCCGGGCAGCCCGATGTCCACGATGACCAGCTTCGGATGCTCGCGTTCCACCAGGGCCAGGCCCGTCTCTCCGTCTTCCGCCTGGAGCACCCGGAAACCGTCACGCCGCAGGTACATAGCGACTAGGTCCGATATGTGGTGATCGTCCTCGATCACCACCAGGGTCTCCTCGGCCGGCACCATGAGGTCCAGCCTGCCACCGGGCCGGCAGTGCCGGCTGTCATGGTTAGGAAAGTGTGAACGGAGCCCGGCTGCCAGCACCGGGGGCGGCCATGGCCCCGGTAGGCTTCCGATGCCATGCCGGCCTATCTCGACTCCATCCTCGCTGCCCATCGCGCTGCCGCGGCGGCCGACACCCGCGACGTCGAAGCGGCCGTCGAACAGGCGGAGCGGGGCGGGGCCACGCGCTCGTTCGCCGATGCGATCTCCGCGGCGAGCACACGGTACGGCATGGCCGTGATCTCCGAGATCAAGCGGCGATCGCCGTCGAAGGGTGATCTCGACCCTGACCTCGACCCGGCCACGGTGGCCGTCGAGTACGAGGCCGGGGGCGCCGCCTGCCTGTCTGTGCTCACCGAGCGACAGTTCTTCGGTGGACTGCCGGACGATCTGCGCGCTGCTCGCGCCGCGTGCTCCCTACCGGTGCTGCGGAAGGACTTCACGGTCAGCGCCCTCGACGTATGCGATGCCCGTGCGATGGGGGCGGACGCGGTGCTGCTCATCGCTGCTGCCCTCACCGACCAGGAACTGTCGTCGTTCCTGCAGCTGGCCGACAGATGTTCACTTGCAGCCCTCGTGGAGGTCCACGACGAAACGGAACTGCGCCGCGCCCTCGATGCCGGTGCCGCCCTGGTGGGCGTGAACCAGCGGGATCTCCGTACCTTCGAAGTCGATCGTCAGCGTGCGCTCTCGCTGGGAGCGGCCATCCCTGCCGGGGTCCTGGCGGTGGCCGAATCGGGAATCCGCGATGTTGGAGACGTGGCCCGCCTCGCCGAGGCCGGCTTCCAGGCCGTGCTGGTGGGGGAGACCCTGGTCCGATCGGCCGACCGGCGGGCTGCAGTGGCCGAGCTGCTCGGGGTGCGCCTGTGAACGTGTTCGCGATGCCCGACCAACATGAGGAGGACGGGGTGTTCGTGAAGGTCTGCGGGATCACCTCCGAGGCCGATGCCCTGTTGGCAGTGGGGATGGGGGCCGCCGCTGTGGGCTTCATCTTCGCTCCGTCCCCCCGTCAGATGGCGCCGGCGGCAGTCGCCGACATCGTGAAGCGGTTGCCCCACGAAACGGTCACGGTGGGAGTGTTCCGGGACGAGTCGCCCCGGCGGGTCATCGACATCGCCAATCAGATCGGTCTGCGAGCAGTGCAGCTCCACGGTGTCGAGTCCATCGAGGACACCCGGTGGATCGCCAGCCGGGCGAACTGGACGATCAAGGCGTTTCCCGCCGGCCACCGCAACATCCAACGCTTCGCGGAGTACGGGGCCCAGTCGCTGCTCATCGACGGGGCCAATCCGGGGTCGGGTGAGCTGTTCGACTGGCGACTGGCGGAAGGCGTCGTCGACCCGAGTCGGCTGATCGTCTCGGGTGGCCTTCGGCCGGACAACGTCAGCGGGGCCATCGCCCACCTGCATCCCTGGGGGGTGGACGTGGCCAGCGGCGTCGAGTCGGCGCCCGGCGTGAAGGATCCCAGCAAGTTGCGCGAGTTCATGGCTGCCGTGCGGACGGCGGAACGGGCGGCGAACCGGGCCGGCCGCCGGGAGGCGGCCCCGTCGATCCAGCCCGACGACGGTCGGCACCCCACGGCCGACGCAGACCGACGGACACCGACCTCCGACCCCGACCTCTTCGATTGGCAGGACGAACCGTGACCACTGAGCCAGGCGTGACCAAGGGCGCGACCACATCGCCGACTCCGGAAGGCGGGTCGCCCTCGGTGCCCCCGATCATGGGCGACCCGGGCCCGTCGGGCCGGTTCGGCGGGTTCGGCGGCCGGTTCGTCCCCGAGTCGCTGGTGCCAGCGTGCGCGGAGGTCGAGGCGGCCTTCCGGTCCGCCTGGGTGGACCCCGCGTTCCACGATGAGTTCCGCAACATCCTCCACCACTACGGTGGCAGGCCCACGCCGGTCACCGAGTGCGCCAGGCTGTCGCAGGAGCTCGGAGTCCGGGTGCTGTTGAAGCGGGAGGACCTGGCCCACACCGGGTCACACAAGATCAACAACGTGATCGGCCAGGCGCTGCTGGCAATCCGCATGGGCAAGAAGCGGCTGATCGCCGAGACCGGAGCCGGGCAGCACGGCGTGGCCACGGCCACCGCGGCAGCGCTGTTCGGCATGGAGTGCGTGGTCTACATGGGCGAGGTGGACACCGAGCGCCAGGAGCTCAACGTGTTCCGCATGGAACTGCTCGGCGCGGAGGTCCGCCCGGTGTCCAGCGGTAGCCGCACGCTCAAGGACGCGGTCAACGAGGCACTGCGCGAGTGGGTGGCGTCGGTGGGGGAGACCCACTACTGCCTCGGTTCGGTGATGGGGCCGCATCCCTTCCCTTGGATGGTCCGGGAGTTCCAACGGATCATCGGAGACGAGGCCCGGAGCCAGTGCCGCGAGCTCCTCGACGGCGCCGATCCCGACGTGGTGGTCGCCTGCGCCGGCGGAGGTTCCAACGCCGCGGGCATCTTCGCCGGGTTCGCCGATGCCACACGCTCCGAACTGGTTGCCGTCGAGGCTGCCGGGGGGGCCGCTCTGTCCATGGGGATTCCCGGGGTGCTCCATGGCATGCACAGCGCCCTCCTCCAGGACGAGGCCGGGCAGATCCTCGAGGCGAGCTCGATCTCGGCAGGCCTGGACTATCCGGGCATCGGGCCGGAACACGCCCACCTGGCCGAGCTCGGTCGGGCGCGGTACGTGGCAGCCGACGACGCAGAGGTGCTCGACGCCTTCCAGCTCCTGGCCCGGACCGAGGGGATCATCCCGGCGCTCGAGTCAGCCCACGCCATCGCCTGGGTGGCGGCGGCCTCAGGCGCGGAGATCCCGAGCGGATCCACGGTACTCATCAATCTGTCCGGACGAGGCGACAAGGACGTGGCCCAGGTGCGGGACATCCTGCGAGGACGGGCGTGAGCAGCGATCGGCCGCCTACCACGGGGTACCTGCCCGGACTGCTCGAGTCGACGCTGCGGGCCCGACGCGACGCGGGGCACAAGCTTCTGGTGCCCTATCTGACCGGGGGCCTGGACGACCAGTGGCTGGTCACCCTCGAAGCGCTGGCCGGATCCGGAGCCGACGCGATCGAGGTGGGCATCCCCTTCTCGGACCCGATGATCGACGGCGTCACCATCCAGGATGCGTCCCGGCGGGCACTGGAGCGCGGGACCACGCCCGACGGCATCCTGGCGGATCTCAGCCGGGTCGATGTGGGGGTTCCCCTCGTTGTGATGACGTACTACAACCTCATCTTCCGGGCCGGCCACGCACGGATCGCCGGGCTGATGAGCCAATCAGGAGTGTCCGGCGCGATCATCCCCGACCTCCCCCTGGAGGAGGTCGGACCATGGGCCGATGCGGCAGACCGGGCCGGCGTGGCCACCGTGCTGCTGGTGGCACCGTCGACCCCCTTGGACCGGATCGGTCGCATCTGTGAGCGCTCACGGGGATTCGTGTATGCCGTCGGCCGGATGGGAGTGACTGGGGAGCAGAAGGTCCTGGCCGAGTCGGCCCGCCAGGTGGCGGAGAGGGTCAGCGGTGCGACGGACCTGCCGGTGTGCGTGGGGATCGGGGTGTCCACCCCCGAGCAGGCTGCCACGGTGTGCGAAGTCGCCGACGGAGTGGTGGTGGGCTCTGCCCTGGTGCGCCGCCTGCTGGAGGGCGGTGGGCCGGAGGGTGCGGCCGCCTTCGTCTCCTCCCTGCGTAGGGCACTCGACGCCGGTTGACGGTTTCGTCGGGACCCGAGGAAGGCCGGCCCCGGAGGCTGACCCGGCCCCGGCCCGGCCCCCGGAGGGTCAGCCCCCGGTCAGCCAACGGTCAGCCCCGGTCGGGCCGCACCAGCCGGTAGACCGCCCGGAGGAACGACCGGCGACTTTGGCTCTCGCTGTGGTGCTGCAGTCGTCGCCGAATCAGCTCCCTGCGCTCCTGCAGGTCGCGGAAGGTGATGGAGTCGGTCTGGTCGGGGAACCCCAGTGCCGCCCGATAGCCGTCGAGGTCGATGGGTGCCGACAGCACATCGAAGCCGACGTCGCGGGCGATGCGCTCGCCGTGCCGTTCGCTGAAGTAGGTGGCGACGGCGACGACCTCCCCCAGGATGTCGACGTCAGGGGCCATCGAGGCCATGGCCCCGTTGAGGAAGAGCATGTCCTTTACGAACAGCATCAGCTCCTTGGGCAGCCGGGCACCGTAGCCGAGGAGTGCCTTGGTCACCTCGCGGAGCTCGGCCATCATCTCCTCGGCGGTCAAGGTGGTGGGATCCACCGCGGGCCGATCGAGCCCGAGATCGCGGATGACCGCCTGCACGTCGGAGTCGCCCGGAAGGGCGCCCAGGTCCCGCAGTGCCTCGACCTGAAGGGTCAGATTGTTGGTGGTGGCGCCCATCTCCAGGCGGAGGAATGCCTGGCGCCTGAACTCGTCGAGCCGGCCGGTGATGCCGAAGTCGAGCAGGGCCACGGTGCCGTCCGGCTGTACTAGCAGGTTTCCGCCGTGGAGGTCGCCATGGAAGACCCCGTAGAGCAGCGCACCCTCGAGGAAGGCGATCAGGCTCGATCGGAGGACGGCGGCGGTGTCGATGCCCGCGTCCCGCATCCCTGCGGCATTCGCCCAGGCGAAACCGTGTAGGTGCTCCATCACCAGTACCCGCCGTGTCACCAGCTCGGGGTGCGGCCTCGGCACCACGACCGACCGCTGGCCGGTGCCGGCGAAGACGGCGGCGATATCCAGCATGTTCTGGGCCTCGAGGCGGAAGTCGAGCTCCTCGACGATGGTCTCGGCGAACAGCTCGACCAGGGCCGGCGGGTTGGTAAGTGCGGTGACCGGGATGCGGCCGACCAGCAGCGGGGCGATCCACGACATGGAGGCGATGTCCAGGCGGACCATCGAGGCCACCGTGCGCCGCTGGACCTTGACCACGACCCGTTCCCCGGTGCGCAGCGTGGCCGCGTGCACCTGGGCGATCGAGGCCGAGGCGATCGGGATGCGGTCGAACGACACGAAGACCTCCGCGAGGGGCCGGCCCAGCTCTTCTTCGATCGTCCGCCGGACGGTGGCGAAGCGCTCGGGGGGAACGCGGTCGCGCAGGAGTTGGAACTCCTCGACCAGCTCCTCCGGGAAGATCCCCTCTCCCGAGGAGATGATCTGTCCGAGCTTGATGTAGGTGGGGCCGAGTCGCTCGAAGGCCGGCCGGAGCCTCCGGGACAGTCCGGCCCGCGAGCCGGGAGTGCCACGATCGTGGATCCCCCAGCCCACCAGGGCGGAGCCCAGCCGCAGCCCAACGGTCAGCACCCGACCGACCGAAGGAATGTGCTGCGGCTTGACCAGTCGGCGGGCCAGCGCGGCCGCCTCGGTCCGAAGGACGTCGATGTCACCCTCCGTGCCGGTTGCGAAACGCCACGGCATGGCATCGGGGTCGACCGTCCACGGACCGTTCGGGGTGAAGGCGCCGATGGCCAGGTCCGGATTGTGAGGGGCAGGGGGAGCGGGGGCCGCGCCGGTGGTGCCGGGCGCTTGGGCGGAGGTCATTCGGTCAACCATGGGTTCCCAACCGTAGGGGGATAGCGGGCGGCATCGACCGCACCCTTCGTACGGGACCGCAGCGGATGGCCCGGTTCAGGCCGGGGTGATCACCAGGCAGCCGTTGTGGCCGCCGAAACCGAACGAGTTGGAGAGCACCGGGGCGGGCACCCAGGGGCGGGCTTGGCCGGCCACCACATCGAGGTGGATGTCCGGGTCCGGTTGCTCATAGCCGGAGGTCGGCGGGATCAGGTGGTGCTGGATGCTCAGTGCCACGGCCACCGCTTCGATGGCCCCACTGGCTCCGAGCCCATGGCCGGTGATCCCCTTGGTGGAGGTGACCGGAGGCGACGCGCCCCCGAACACCTTGGTGATGGCATCCGCTTCGGCCCGGTCGTTGAGGGGTGTCGATGTCCCGTGGGCGTTGATGTGGCCCACCTGGTCGGGTGTGATCCCGGCATCTTCCATGGCCAGTGCCATGCACTCGGCCGCGCCGGAGCCGCCGGGGATGGGAGCGGTGATGTGGTGGGCATCGGCGGTGCTGGCGGCACCGGCCAACTCGCCGTAGATGTGGGCACCACGGGCCACGGCGTGATCCCACGCCTCCAGGACGAAGGCGCCGGCGCCCTCGGTGATGACGAAGCCGTCGCGACGGAGGTCGAACGGACGCGAGTTGCCCGAGGTGGAGAGCGCGGTCATGTTGGCGAACGCAGCCATGCCGACACCGGTCATCCCCGCTTCGGACGCACCGCCGATGGCCACGTCACATCGGCCGGAAGCCACCAAGTGCGCGGCGTAGGCGATGCTGTGGGCACCGGCGGCACACGCCGTGGTGATGGTCTCGGATGGCCCGTGCCAGCCCATGCGGATGGAGACGGCCGCTGCTCCGGCGTTGGTCATCATCATCGGTACCAACCGGGGGGAGACCCTGCGGGCCCCCTTCTCGCCGAAGATGAGGATCTGGGTCTCCAGGGTCTCCAGGCCCCCGACCCCGGTGCCCATGATGACTGCGCAGCGGCCCGGGTCGGCTGTGATCTCGCCGGCATCCTCGAAGGCCATGGAGGCGACCGCCACACTGAACTGGGCGAACCGGTCGGTCTGGCGGGCCTCTTTGACGGTGAACCACCGCTCGGGGTCGAAGTCGGGCACGCGGCGCTCACCGATGGGCGGCGGTCCGTTGAGCCCGGACCACAGGGCCTCGGTACCGACCCCGCAGCACGAGACGACTCCCACGCCGGTGATGGCGACGCGCCGACCGGCGATCGGACCGTCAGGTCCGATGCCCAGTCGCATCAGATCTTTGCGGAGATGAGATCGAATGCCTGGCCGATGGTTTCGATGCCATCGAGTTCGGTCTCGTCCACGGAGACGTCGAAGGTCTCTTCGAGGGCCATGACCAGTTCGACCAGATCGAGGCTGTCGGCATCCAGGTCCTCGGCGAACCGGGCCTCCCTGGTCACCTTGCCGGCAGGCACCTGAAGCACTTCCACCGCGCACTCCTGGAACTTCTCGAATGCCTCGTCGTTGCTCACTGGATCGCTCCTTCTTCGGGGGTCGCCCGCTCTGGTGATGGTCCAACTGTCACGTGGCCACGGTGCCCGACGCCGTCCAGACGGGGCGTCACAGGCCCATGGCCAATCCCCCGTCCACGGGCACCACCACCCCGGTGACGTAGCCGGCACCGGCCGAAGCCAGGAATCCTACGGCCTCGGCGACCTCCTCGGCCCGGGCCACCCGACCCAAGGGTACCTGGGCCCGGATTTCGCTCATTCGCACTTCTCCGAGTGCTGCGAGCATATTCGTTTCGACCAGCCCGGGGGCAACCACGTTGACGGTGATCGAGCGGCTGGCCACTTCGCGCGCCATCGACCGGGCCATTCCGACCAACCCGGCCTTGGAGGCCGCATAGTTGGCCTGACCGGCCGAACCGATGAACGCACTCACCGAGGAGATCATGATCACGCGCCCACGGTGGAGGCGGATCATCTTGGTGAGCGCCCGCTTGGCAACTCGGAAGACGGCGGTCAGGTTGGTGTCGATGACCTCGGACCAGGCCTCCTCGCTCATGCGGAGGACCAGTGTGTCGCGCGTGATGCCGGCATTGGCCACGAGCACTTCGACCGGTCCCCACGCCTCCTCGATGGCCGAGAACGCAGCAGTGACCTGCTCGGGTTCGGTCACGTCGCACTTCAGCGACATGAACCGATCCGTGCCGGCGTCGAGGCGGTCCTCGACCGCGCCGGTCCTCGAGGTGACCGCCACCCGGTCCCCACGGGTCAGGAACCACTTGGCGCAGGCCAGGCCGATGCCGCGTGAGCCCCCGGTGACCAGCACGACTCTGCCGCGGGCGGGGTCTGCACCGGGCTCCTCGTCGCGTCCCCGGTCGCCGTCTCGTCCCCGGCTCCCTTCCTCGGGTCCGGTCATGACGAGCCTCCTCCCGTGCGGATCCATACCACCGGTTGCCCTTCGACCACCCGTTCGCCCCGGACCGCCAGCCAGCGCACCAGGATGCCGGCGAAAGGGGTCCTGACCTCGGTCAGCCCCACCGTGCCGACCAGGTCGCCCACTGCCAGGAGGGAACCGGGCGCCGCCCCATGGCCGCTTCCGGGGGCCGCGTTGGCCTCGGCCAAGGCGGTGCTCTCGAGTGCGGCCAGTTGGACCTCGGGTTCGAACACCCCGGGAGCAGGGCTGACGATCACCCGTTCCGAGGTGTAGAGGTGCTCGCCTTGATGGGTCGGCCCCGAAGTGGTCCACTCGTCGATGCCGGCAACGGTGTCGATCAGCTTGTCCAGGTCGGCAGGGACGGCGACGGCGACTCCTCTCACGTCCGGAACAGTCCGGCGCACCATGCCGGTGAGCACGCCGCCCGGACCCAGCTCGACGATCGTGGTGGCGCCCCTGCCGCTTAAGGTCTCCAGGGACTGGCGCCATCGGACCGGGCTGCACAACTGGGCGGAGAGCAGGCCCGGCCACTCACCAGGGTCGGTGTGGACCCGGGCGTCGACATTGGCCACGACGGGTACCTCGGGGGAGTGGAATGCCACGGTGTCGAGCGTCTGACGGAGGCGGGTCCGCGCCGAGAGCATCAACTGGGTGTGGAACGCGCCCGACACCGGAAGGGGCAGAACCTTGCGGGCGCCGAGCTCCTTTGCCCTGTCGGTGGCGTTGGCCACCGCATCCACCGTTCCGGCGATGACCACCTGGCCCGGTGCGTTGTAGTTGGCCACCCACACATCGTCCTCGGCCCTCTGGCAGGCGGCCTCGGCGTCGTCATCGGCGATGCCGATGAGCGCGGCCATCGTTCCGGGGCGCTCGTCGGCGGCGCCCTGCATGGCGTTCCCGCGCTCGATGACCAGGCGGGTCCCATCGGAGAGCGAGAGGGCCCCGGTCGCCACCAGGGCGGTGTACTCACCAAGGCTGTGGCCGGCACACGCCGCCGGAGCCAAGCCGAGTCGCTCGACTGCATCGAGTACCACCAGGCTCATCACGAAGGTGGCCAGCTGGGCGTTGGCGGTACGGGTGAGGTCCTCCATGGGAGCGTCCAGGAGCAGGGTGGTGAGATCACGCCCGGCGATCTCCGACGCCTCGGCGGCCACCTCCCACGAGGGGTGCTCGACCCAGGCACGACCCATGCCGGATCGCTGCGACCCCTGTCCTGGGAAGGTAAAGGCCAGCACCTACGGGCTCCTCTCGAATGATCCCGGCCGACCTCGACCGTGGTGGACGGACAAGTGTGGCACGGCCGGATACAGGGGAGGTGATTACTCGCTGGTCACTTCGCGGCCGGTGGCCGACGACCACCGCACTGGTGCCCGGGGCGGGATTCGAACCCGCACGCCCTTTCGGACAATGGATTTTGAGTCCACCGCGTCTGCCATTCCGCCACCCGGGCTGGTGGGGGCGCAGCCTATCCCCACCACTGCGTGGCGCAGCGATGTCGGGAGGGCCGGAAACGTAGGATCCGTTCCCATGGACGGTGCAGCTCCCCCGATCGGATTGTCCGAGGCCTGGGCCGCGGTCGGCGAGCACGGCGCGTTCGCCCTGGACTGCGTCGAACTGTGGTGGATCGACGTCCCGTTCGTGCGCCCCGTCTCGACAGCGGTCGGCGTGCACAGGAACCGACCGCTGGTGCTGGTACAACTCCGGGGGAGCGCCGATGGTCGGTCGGTCGACGGCTGGGGGGAGTGCGCCGCCCTCGCCGACACCACCTACGACGACGAGGACGTGGCCGGGTCGTTCTTCGCTCTTGAGCACCGCCTGGTACCGGCCCTGGTCGAGCAGGCGACCAGGTCGCACGGCCGGTTGCCCCGACCCTCCGCCTTGGACGGGATCCGGCGTGCCGCCCCCGGGGGGACACTGGCCTTCGCCGCCTTGGAGATGGCAGTGGCGGACGCCCATCTCCGATCCGAGAGCCGATCGTTCGCCCAGGTGCTCCGGGTGGAGGATCGGCAGGTCGAGATCGGCGCGGTGGTCGGGACCTGCGGGGACACCGGCACACTGGTCGACGCGGTGGCTGCGCTGGCCGCCCAGGGATTCACGCGGGTGAAGATGAAGATCGGCCCCGGGTGGGATGTCGAACCGGTGGGTGCGGTGGCTGCCGCCATCCCGGGCCTGCGCGTGCAGGCGGACGCCAACGGGTCGTATTCCGAGTCGGACAGCGCCCACCTCGGGCGGCTCGACCGGTTCGGACTTCTCTGCCTGGAACAACCCTTCGATCGGTCCGACCTCGGGGCACACGCCCGCCTGGCGCGCCGCCTCGCCACCCCCATCTGCCTCGACGAGAGCCTCGACTCACCCGAGCGGACCGCTGCCGCCATCTCGATGGGAGCGTGTTCGGTGGTGTGCGTCAAGCCGTCGCGCCTCGGTGGCCTGGGTGCGGCACTGCGGGTGGTCGAGGACTGCAGGGATGCCGGCATCCCGATGTGGATCGGCGGCATGTACGAGTCGGGCTACGCCCGTGGTGTCAACACCACCCTGGCGGCAGTGCCCGGCTTCGCCTGGCCCGGGGACCTGAGCCCGGCCCCGACCTACTTGACCGATGGGCTGGTGGAGCCCCTGGGCCTGGTCCGGTCGACTTCGAGCGGTGCACTGGAGGCTTCTGTGCCCGGCGGGGACGGGATGGGTCCCGCTCCCGACCCCGCCACTCTGGAACGCCTCCTGGTGCGGCGGGCACGGGTGGCCGGCCCTGGGGGGTGAAGGCGGCGCCCGGCAGGGGTCGCCAAGGGCGTGCCCATGGTGCCGTGCGGGCAGTCCGGACCCTCGGCGCGGAGTTGGTTCCCACCATGCGTAGAATTGTCCTCCCATGCATCGCACGATCATCGAACGCCGCCTCAGTGACGCCCACCAACGGTTGGTGCGCGCCCGGAGCGAATTGGCGGTGCTCGACGAGCAGCTGGTGGTGGTCAACGAGATCGCCGATGACACCCGGTTGAGGGCACTGGTGTCCGAGACGCCGGTGGCGTCCAAGGAACACGACGAAGCCAACCGGCATGCCACGGTCATGCTCCAGACACGGACCGCCCTGTTGGCGCTGATCGCCGAACTCGAGCGGCGGCAGGACGAACTGCTCAATCGACTGGTGGTCGGCCCCGGTTGACCCGGAAGACCATGATGACCATGCGGGCCGGGAAGACCATGCTGAAGGTGTCCACCGTGCCGCACGAGGATCTGACCTTTTCGTACCGTTCGCCGACGTCGTCGGAACCCCAGCCGAGAGGAGCTGACACACCATGACCAGGCGCGTGGTCATCGCAGAGGACGAGGCCATCATCCGTCTCGATCTCAAGGAGATTCTGTTGGACGAGGGGTACGACGTGGTGGGCGAGACCGGCCGCGGGGACGAGGCGGTCGAACTGGTCCGGGCCCACCGCCCCGACCTGGTGATCCTCGACATCAAGATGCCCGGCTCCGACGGGCTTGCCGCAGCCCGGTCCATTCGCGATCTGGACCTCAAGGTCGCGGTGCTGATCCTCACCGCCTTCAGCCAACGGAGCCTGATCGACGAGGCGCGCGATGCCGGGGTGGCCGCCTATCTGGTGAAGCCGTTTCAGCGCATCGAGCTCATCCCGGCCATCGACCAGGCCGTGGCCCGCTGCGAACAGGAGTGGGCGATCGACGACGAGGCACACCGGGCACAGACCGAGGGGGGCGTCGACCTCCAAGCCAGCGCCGAGGACAAGCTCGAGACCCGACGGATGGTCGACGGTGCCAAAGGCGTCCTGATGGAGCAGTCAGGCCTGTCCGAGGCCGAGGCGTTCGGCTTCATCCAGAAGACGGCGATGACGACCCGTTCGCGGATGGTGGACGTGGCCCGACAGGTGCTCGAGGGCACGCTCGCGCCCTAGGCCGGGGCGCCCCTCCGCCATGGTCGATCGGCCCTCTCCCCGACAGGTATCGAAGATCCCGGACAGCGGGCCGGAACCGCCCTCGGGGCCTCTGATCCTGCTCGACGGGATGTCCCTGGCCTTCCGGGCCTACTTTGCCCTTCCGACCACACTGACCACAGCCGATGGGGTGGTCACCAACGCCGTCCATGGTTTCGCCTCGATGCTGGTGAACCTGATCCGCGATCACCGACCGGTCGGGTTGGCGGTTGCCTTCGACCTCCCGGGCGGCACCTTCCGGGACGAGATCGTCGAGGAGTACAAGGGTGGACGCGCCGAGACGCCCCCGGATCTACCCCCCCAATTCGACATGATCCGGTCGTTGCTGGAGTCCTTGTCCATCCCGGTCGTCGGGGCCGAGGGATTCGAGGCCGATGACGTGCTGGCCACCCTGGCCACCGAGGCGCGTGATCGCCGGCACCCGGTGATCATCGTCACGGGGGACCGCGACTCCTACCAACTGGTCGAAGACCCCTACATCCGGGTGCTCTACAACCGGCGTGGCGTGAGCGATTATTCCCTCTACGACGAGGCCGGCATCGAGGAGAGGACCGGGGTGGAGCCGGCGAAGTACCCGCTCCTCGCCTCACTGCGGGGCGACCCGTCGGACAATCTCCCCGGAGTACCCGGCGTCGGGGAGAAGACCGCAGCCAAGCTGATCAACGAGTACGGGGACCTCGAGACCATCTACGCCCATCTCGACGCGCTCTCGCCGAAGCTGAGGGAGAACCTGGCCGCCCATCTCGATCGGGTGCGCATGAACGCCGAGGTGATCCCCCTGGTCCGGGACATACCCCTCGACGTCCATGTCGACCAGCTGACCCTCGGGGGATGGGACCTAGAAGAGGCCCGCCGCACCTTCGCCGAGTTGGAGTTGCGGACGTTGTGGACGCGCTTTTCGGCATTGATGCAGGACGGGTATCTCGGCAAGCCGGCGACACCTGCCACTGGTGACGCCGACACCCCTGGTCCCGGCGGCCTCGACGGGCTCGGTGCAGCGGCCGCAGACGAGGTACCGGACTGGCTTGGGTCGCCCTCAGTGATGGCACCCAGGGACGCAGCGTCGGCATGCGAGGCACTGGAGGCCGTGTTCGCTTACGCCCGGGCCACGACGGGGAGCGTCGCCCTCTCCGCACGCTGGTCTGGGGATCCGGGCCGGTCGCCCCTGCTGGGCCTGGCGGTGGCCGGCGAGGCGGTGGCTGACGGCCCGCCGCCGGTTCCCGTGGTGTACCTCGGGCCCGGCACAGACCCGGACATCCCGCTGTCTGCCGACCCCGGGGTTCTCGAGGCACTCGACGGCGGATTAGGGGCGGGCGGCGTCGGCGTCGTGGCCCACGATGCCAAGGAGATCATGCGGTCGTTGCTGCCACTCGGCGTGGACGTCACCCAACTGACCATGGACACCGCCGTGGCCGCCTACCTCCTCGATCCGTCGAACGACCGGTACAGGGTGACGGATCTCGCTGCTCGCTTCTTGGGGGTGGCCGTCGGCGATGGCGGAGGCGGTAAGGGCCAGGGTGCCTTCCTGCTCGAGCCACCGCCCGATCCGTCGGCTGGGCCGGACGTGGCGGACACGCCGGACACGCCGGACTCGCCCGGTGTGACCCATGCCCCGGCCGATCCGGTCGATGCCCTCGCCATGGCGGAGATTCGTCTGACCTCGGTCCTCGCCAGGCTGCGGGCCCCTCTGGTGGAGGCCCTGGCCGACGTGGGGGAGTCGACGCTCTTCGACGAGATCGAACTGCCCCTCGTCCGGGTGCTGGCCCGGATGGAGGTGGTGGGGATCCCGGTCGACCGGGAGGTGCTGCGTTCGATCGCCGCCGGTCTGGCCGAGGAGTGCCGTGTGCTGGAGGCGACCATCCACGAGCTCGCAGGCGCCCCCTTCAAGATCAATTCGGTGCCCCAGCTCCGAGCGGTGCTCTACGACCAGCTGGGCCTGACCCCGGCGCGCAAGACGAAGACGGGCTTCTCCACCGACGCCCGCACGCTCGAGCTGCTCCGTGGCCAGCATCCGATCATCGAGGCCCTGCTGCGGTACCGGGAGATTGAGAAGCTCCGCTCCACCTATGGAGAGAGTCTCGCCGGCGAAGTGGCACCGGACGGCCGCATCCACGCCACGTTCCGCCAGACCGTGGCCCGCACCGGGCGGCTGTCGTCCGACCGACCCAACCTCCACAACATCCCGGTCCGCACCGAGGAGGGCCGTCGCTTCCGAGAGGCGTTCGTGCCTTCCGCCGGACGTCGCCTGTTGGTGGCCGACTACGACCAGGTGGAGTTGCGGGCCATTGCCCACCTGTCGGGTGACCCCGGTCTCACTTCGGCATTCGCTGCCGGCGAGGACATCCACCGCACCGTGGCGGCGCGGGTGTTCGGCGTCGAGCGCGACAAGGTGACCCATGCCCAACGGTCCACCGCCAAGATGGTGTCCTACGGGCTGGCTTACGGAATGGAGGCCTACGGGCTCTCCCAGCGGCTGGCCATCCCGGTGGAAGAGGCCCAAGAGATCCTCCGGGCGTTCTTCGAGGCCTTCCCGTCCGTCCACGACTACATGGAACGCGCGGTGGCCGAGGCACGCACGAACGGGTACACGGTGACCGCATTCGGGCGCAGGCGCCCGCTCCCGGACCTGACCTCCACCAACTACCAGGTGCGCCAGGCGGCCGAACGGCAGGCGATGAACGCCGGTATCCAGGGCCTGGCTGCCGACCTGTTCAAAGTGGCCCTGATCCGCCTGGACGCCGGGCTCGAGGAGGGGGGGTTCGCATCCGATCTGGTGCTGCAGGTCCACGACGAAGTCCTGGTCGACGTGGTCCCCGACGAGTCCGAACGGGTAGCCGCCCTCACCGAGCAGGCGCTGACCGGGGCGGCCCAACTGGCGGTCCCCCTCAAGGTGGTCATGGCCTGGGGCTCATCCTGGGCGGAGGCAAAAGGAGCCTGACCAGCCCCTGACCAACCCACGACGAGCCGGCCCGTCATGGCGTTCGGGCTGGTGGAGTACGATGACTAGCCGGCCACGCCTCTGTGGCCCTTACCGTCACCGTCGTGACCCCGAGGGGTGCCGACGGATCCGTCCGGAAAGCGAGCTACCTACTTCATGTCCGATACCCAAGTCGTACCCGAGGGCACCGCCCTGCTGTCTCCCGAATCCATGGGCACATTCGACGAGAACGGGGTCTACATCCCCCGCTCGGTCACCGAGGACGATCTCGGCGGTGCATCCCTCGAGGACGCCATGGCCGGCACCATCGTCGAGTTCGAGGACGGCGACCTGGTTGAGGGCACGGTCGTCAAGATCGACCGCGACGAGGTACTCCTCGACATCGGATTCAAGTCCGAAGGTGTCATCCCGGTGCGCGAACTGTCGATCCGCAACGATGTGGATCCGTCGGAGATCGTGACGCTGGGCGAGGCCATCGAGGCCCTTGTGCTCCAGAAGGAGGACAAGGAAGGCCGACTGATCCTTTCGAAGAAGCGGGCTCAGTACGAGCGGGCATGGGGCACCATCGAGAAGCTGAAGGAGGCCGACGAAGTGGTCTCCGGTCCGGTGATCGAAGTGGTCAAGGGCGGCCTGATCGTGGATATTGGCCTGCGGGGCTTCCTGCCGGCATCTCTGGTGGAACTGCGGCGGGTGCGCGAGCTCCAGCCGTATGTCGGTCGGACCATCGAGGCGAAGATCATCGAGCTCGACCGCAACCGCAACAACGTGGTGCTGTCTCGCCGAGCGTGGCTCGAGGAGACCCAGAAGGAGCAGCGGGGAGAGTTCCTGGTCAACCTCAAGCCGGGCGAGCGCCGCAAGGGTGTTGTCTCGTCGGTGGTCAACTTCGGTGCGTTCGTCGACCTCGGGGGAATGGACGGACTGGTCCACGTGTCCGAGCTGTCGTGGAAGCACGTCGATCATCCGTCATCGGTGGTATCGGTGGGTGATGAGATCGACGTCGAGGTGCTCGACGTGGATCTGTCCAAGGAGCGCATCAGCCTGTCGCTCAAGGCCACCCAGACCGATCCATGGCAGGAGTTCGCCAACTCGCACCAGGTGGGGGAACTTGTCTACGGACGGATTACCAAGCTGGTGCCGTTCGGCTCGTTCGTCCAGGTCGGAGATGGTATCGAGGGCCTCGTCCACATCTCGGAGATGGCCGGTCACCATGTCGACCTGCCTGAGCAGGTCGTCACCCCGGGCGAAGAGCTGTGGGTGAAGATCATCGACATCGATCTCCAGCGGCGTCGGATCAGCCTCTCGATCAAGCAGGCGGCCGAGGGCGGCGAGGTCTCCGAGGAGTACCGCGAAGCGTTCGGTGAGCACGCCTATGACGCCGAGGGCAACTATGTGGGCCCCTTCGAGTTCGCCGAGACCGAGTTCACGCCCGAGACCGAGGCCCAGGCAGCCTGGGTGGACTACGTGGCCGAGCACGGCCCGGGTGAGGGCACCGCCGAAGCCCCTGCCGCCGAGCCGGCCCCCGCCGCCGAGCCTGCCCCCGTCGAGACTGCTGCGGTCGAAGCCGCCGCCGAGCCTGCCCCCGTCGAGACTGCTGCCGCCGAGCAGACGGAGTCGACGGAGATCGCCGAGGTGCCGGTTGCCACCGAACCGGTGAGCGAAGCCGGCTGACAGCCGGCGCGCTACCCGGCCACCGGGCCACGCTTCACAGGAGACTGCTCAACGCCCCCGACTCGCCGTGTGGCGCCCCCGAGTACTTCGCCGGCGGAAGCGGATCACATGCCAGCCGTGCAGGCTCAATCCGCAGGATTCGGGGCCGCCGAGGTGTCCGCCTTCCCCCCGACGAGGGGGAAGTGGCATGCCACCTGGTGGCCCGGCGCAACCTCCCGGAGCAAAGGTTCCTGTTCTGCACACAGCGGCGCAGCATAGGGGCAGCGGGTGCGGAACCGGCACCCTGACGGTGGGTTGAGCGGTGAGGGGAGCTCTCCCGACAGGGCCTTGTGGGCGGACTTCTGTTCGGGGTCCGGTTCGGGGATCGACGCCATCAACGCCTCGGTGTAGGGGTGCGCGGCCGAACGGTAGAGGTCGTCGGAGCCAGCGAGCTCTACCAGCTTCCCCAGGTACATCACGGCCACCCGATCGCTCACGTTCTTGACGACGGCGAGGTCGTGGGCGATGAAGACCATGGTCAGGCTGAATCGGGCCTTGAGGTCAGCCAACAAATTCAGGATCTGGGCCTGCACGGACACGTCGAGCGCCGACACCGGCTCGTCGCAGATGAGCAGGTCGGGGCCGGCCATCAGGGCCCGAGCGATGCTGATGCGCTGGCACTGCCCGCCGGAGAACTCCTGGGGCCGGCGGTCGCCTGCCGTGTCGGGGTCGATGCCGACCGCCTCGAGCATGGAACGCACCTTGTCGGCCTTCTCGTCCTTGGTACCCCTCTTCCAGATGACCAGGGGTTCGGCCACGATGTCCTTCACCCGCCGCCGGGGGTTGAGTGAGGAGATCGGATCCTGGAAGATCATTTGGATCTTGGTCCGGACCTTCCGCAGCTGCCGGTTGGACAGCGCACTGAGGTCCTGACCCAGGTAGTTGACACTGCCCGAGGTCGGTGGCTGCACCTGCACCAGTGCCCGCCCAGTGGTCGACTTTCCGCAGCCCGATTCGCCCACGAGCCCCAGTGTCTCGCCCTTCCTCACCTGGAAGCTCACATCGGAGACCGCATGGACACGCTGCCTGCCGCTCTTGAACTCGACCACGAGATGGTCGACGCTCAGCACGGTGTCCTCGCTGGCGGACGGCGGCCCGCCAGCGGTGGCGGCAGAGACGGTGCTCATGGTGACTGCACCACTGGCCCCGGGTCGATGGTGGTATCGCCAGCTGCCGATGCCGATGCCGATGCCGATGGCGCCGTGGACGTGCCGTGGACCAGCGGGAACCAGCAGGCGAACAGGTGGTCGGGCGAGCCGGCGGTGCGGAGTGGGGGATCCGACTCCCGACACTTGTCCTGGGCGAAGGCACAGCGGGGGGCGAACCGGCAGCCCTTCGGCGGATGGATGAGGTCCGGTGGCCGTCCGGGGATGGCCTGCAGCCGGGTGCCGCTCGGATCGGCGAGGCGGGGGATCGATTCCATGAGCGCCCGGGTGTAGGGCATGTGGGTTTCGGCGAACAACGTGCGGGTCGGCGCCCGCTCGACGACACGCCCGGCGTACATGACCACGATCTCGTCGGCCCGGTCGGCCACCACCCCGAGGTCGTGGGTGACCAGGATGACCGCCATGTGGCGCTCTCGCTGGAGCTTGCCGAGCAGGTCGAGTATCTGGGCCTGGACGGTGACGTCCAGGCCGGTCGTCGGCTCGTCAGCCATGATCAGACGTGGCGCGCAGGCGAGGGCGATGGCGATCATCACCCGTTGCCGCATTCCCCCCGAGAGCTGGAAGGGATACCACCGCACCCGTTGCTCGGGCGACGGGATGCCCACAGATCGCAGGAGTTCGACGGCCGTGGCGTCGGCCTCCTTGCGGTCCATGTCCAGATGGAGCCGCAGGGATTCGGTGATCTGTATCCCGATCCGCTTGACCGGGTTGAGGGCGGTCATCGGATCTTGGAAGATCATGCTCAGCTCTGCACCCCAGATCTCTCGGAGCTGGTCCGGTTCCATGGCGGTCAGGTCGTGACCGGCGAAGTGCACCGTGCCGCTCTTGATCACGTCACGCACCGGGAGCAGGCCCATGATCGACCTCGCCAGCACGGTCTTGCCCGAGCCGGACTCCCCGACGATCCCGAGGGTCGTCCCTGCCGCGACGGTCAGGGAGACACCATCGACGGCGTGCACGGTTCCCCGGCCGGTGCGGAACGAGGTGTGCAGGTTCTCCACGACCAACAACGGCTCGTCGGATTCTCCCACGTCCGGGAACTCGAGGGCGCGCTTGCCGTTCTGTGGGCCTCTCCGGCCGATCACAGGAGGCCTTCCCTGATGTCGAACCGCTGGCGCATCCGGTCGCCGATCAGGTTGATGGAGAGGAGCAGGAGGAACATGGCCGCAGCAGGCCACAACATGATGTAGGGGTTGATGCTCAGATTGCCGTTGGCGGTGCCCTCGGAGATCATGTTCCCCCACGACGGGGTGGGAGGCGGTACCGACAGCCCGAGGAAGGCGAGCGACCCCTCGAGGACGATCACCCCGGCCACCGTGATCAGCCCGAAGGTCACCGCCACCGGCACGACGTTGGGGAGGATCTCACGGAACAGGATCCGGGGCGTGGTGGCGCCCATGGTCCGGGCGGCGATCACGAAGTCGCGGTTGGCGAACGAGAGGCTCGACGCCCTGACTACGCGGAACATCAAGGGAATAGTGCCCACGCCGATGATGATCGTGATCTTGAGGAGCGACGACCCCCAGAAGGCGACGATGGCGATGACCGCCACGATGGCCGGAAAGGCCAGGAGGACGAAGGAGGCGGCGTTCAGCGAGATGTCGAGTGACCCGCCCTTGAACCCCGAGATCAGCCCGAGCGTGCCGCCCACGATCGTGCCGATGGCCACTGAGGCGAACCCGACGATCAGGGACACACGGGCGCCGAAGATCAGTCGGCTCAAGAGGTCCCGCCCGAGGTCGTCGGTCCCGAGCAGGTGGTGGATGTTCGGCGTGGCATTGATGGCGGAGTAGTTCTGGAAGTCGGGGTTGGGAAGCGGCAGCAGATTGGCGAACACCGCCAGGAGGAAGACCAGGCCCAACCAGCCGATGGCCATCCAGAACAGGAACCCGAGCGGCTTGGTGACCAGGATGTCGTCGGACTCGAGCGCCTCGGTTTCGCGGGAGAGCACCATCTCGTCGGTGGCGGCCTGGCCCGGGAACATGTTGGTGAGCAGCTGGTCGGAGGCGTCGCTGCCACCGAGCTCGCGGTCGTCAGGCATCGCTCACTCCCGGACTACCCTCGGATCGACAACGGTGAACAAGAAGTCGATGATGAACTGCAGCACCACATAGGCGATCGCCACCACCAGGGAGATGCCCTGGACGACCAGGTAGTCCCGCTGCTGGACCGCCTGCACCAGGGAGTAGCCGAGGCCGCTGAGGGCGAACAGGTACTCCACGATGAAGGTGCCGGCCAGCAGGGCACCGATGTTGACTCCTGCCGCGGCCAGAAGAGAGAACGTCGAGGGTCTGAAGGCGTGGCGCAACATGATCCGCCGATTGGAGAGGCCCTTGGAACGGGCCATGGTGATGAAGTCCTCCTGGAGGGTGCTGATCAGGTCCGATCGGAGAAGACGGTAGTAGACGGCGATCGACCCGGCGGTGATGGCGAGCGAAGGCAGGATCATGTCATGGAGGTTGGTCGCCGGGTCCTGGGTGAGGGGCACGTAGCCGGTGGCCGGAAACCAGTGGAGACTCACCGCGAAGACGGCCACCATGATCGGGGCGATGACGAAGGGCGGAAGGGCCAGGAGCCCGAATGTCGTGGTGGTGGACACGTTGTCGAACGCGCGGTTCGGTCGCCGCGAGGTGATCAGGGCCAGCGGGATGGCCACTGCGAAGGCGATGACCTGGGAGATCACGATCAGCTCGATGTCGATGGGGGCTCCGGTGGCCACGATGTGGGTGACCGATTCGTGGTTGAGGTAGGACTGACCGAGGTTCCCGTGGAACACGGCGTTCAACCAGGTCGTGTACTGCTGCAACAAGGGCTTGTTGAGCCCGAGCTGTTTGAACAGGATGGCCCGGTTGTGCGCGGTGTCGTTGGGACCGAGGATGGTGACCGACGGGTCTCCGGGGAGTAGGTGGACCAACAGGAACACCAGCACCGAGATGATGAACGCAACGACGACCAGCTGGAGGAATCGCTTGATGAAGTACTTGGTCATGGATCAGTCGGGACGTCGAACCGGTTGCCCGACCCGCTATCCGGCCAGCCAGATCTGTGTCGGGACAAAGATCCCCTCGTCGAAGGCGTACTGGGGCGTTCCGTCCGGGAGGGTGGGGTTGTTGAAGTTCTGGACCCGGCCGGCGCCGACCTCGGAGAACACGTACTGCTCCACCCACAGGTAGGGCAGCTGCTTGGCCAGTTGCTCGTTGACGGTCTGGTAGGCGGTCACCCGTGTGGCCTGGTCGGTGGTATGGCGGCCGGTCAGCAGGGCCGACTCGATCGTCGGGTCGTTGACGCGTGTGAAGTTGAGGCCGATCTGGCCGATCGGTGAGATGGTGGTGGTGCTCCACCAGACGTAGTTCAGGTCGGGATTGACCGCGCCGAACTGGTAGGACGTCGCTGCCTGGAACTTCCCGAAGACGAAGTCGTCGATGATGGTGGCCTGCTCAACCTCGGAGACGGTCACATCGAATCCCACCTGGTCCCACATCTGCTGGACGGCCTGCACCACCTTGATCTCCAGTGGGTCGGGGATGGTCAGCAGATTCACCGTCGGGGTCCCGTGCCGGGCCTTGTACGCGCCGACCAGGGCCTTGGCTCCCGCCGGATCGTAGGTGGGGTAGTCGGTCTCGCTGTAGTACGGCGAGCCCGGGAGGAACATCCCGGTGGCCGGCTTGGCGGGCGGCCCCCCGATGACCTTCTGGACCGCAGCCTGATCCAGGCCCTTGGCCAGCGCCTGGCGGATGCTGAGGTCGTTGGTGGGAGGTACCGCCGTGTTCAGCATGATGAAGGCGAAGGACGGCTGGCCGATGACCCCGGTGCTGGTGTCGACCAACTGAAAACCTGTACCGCCCGAGCCCGAGAAGTTGGTGATTGTCGTGGGGTCGACGGACTCGATCATGTCGACCCCGCCCGTGCGGAGCGTGGATTCACGCTGCGTGGTGTCGGGGATGGGCCGGAACGTGATCGAATCGAGGTAGGGCAGCCCGCTGCGCCAGTAGTTCGGGTTGCGGGTGGCGGTGAAGTGGTCGTTGGGCTGCCACTGCGCGTAGATGAACGGCCCGGTGCCAATGGGGGTCAGCGGGGCCGACGGGTTGGACGTGGCCTGCTGGATCATGGCCTCGCCGACGATGTAGCCGACCTGGGTGGTGAGCCCGGCCGGAAACGTGGGATTTGGCCCGGTCAGGGTGTAGACGACCGTCATGTCGTCGGGAGTGGTGACCGACGCCACCTGGTTGAGCGCCACGCCGGTCAGGGGGGATGCCTTCAGAGCGCTGTAGTTGGCCATGACCACCGCCGAGGTCAGTGCGGAGCCGTCGTTGAATTTGACGCCGGGGCGCAGCGTCAGGGTCCAGGTGTCGTAGGTGGAGTTGCTGGTCATCGACTTGGCCAGATAGGGCTTGACGGTCCCGTCGGCCGCCACGGCCATCAACGGGTCGTAGATGGCATTGGCATAGATGAACCCGTTGGTGTCCCAGTGGTTGGACGGGGGGTAGAACCCGTCGATCTCGGCGATGGTCCCGACCGTCAGGGTCCCTCCGCGGACGGGTGAGCCGGTCGCCACACCGGGCTTGGAACCAGGTGCGGCGGTGGAGCTCGACGACCCGGAGTTGCTCGACGAACAACCGGTCAGCGCGGTGGATGCGGCGGCGCCCAGCATCACAGCTCCGCCGGTGGCGGCGCCACGGGACAGGAAGGTCCGTCGGCTCATTCCGCTACCCGATGTCACAGAGTTCCCCCATCATGCCCTCCCCGTCGCCGGTCACCAGTGATGTCCGGCCGCGGGCGTTGCCTTACGAACCTGCACTCTGCCACGGGTGCAGCTGTCGTGGGGGCACGTTACCGCCAAGTAGACCCCTGGTCCATGAAATCAATGCAAGATTCGACCCGGGTATCCCACCTGGGTCACGGTGCTGGGTACCATGCGGACCATGGAAGCAGCTCCTCCTGGACCTTCCTCGGTGACCGCACCGGGGGCCGTGGCTCCCCCTCCACCTTCGGAGGCCGGCGCCACCGGGGCTCCGGTGGCCGCTCCGGACCGTGCCGCACCGGGGGTCGCCGGACAGGCGCCGGCCGGTGGGACCTCCACGTCGAACGGCGCGACCCCGGACCGGTTGGAGCCGCAGGCGGCCGACGGGGACCCCGAGGGGCCGCCTTTCGGCAGGACCGCCGTCGCTCTGATGGCGGTGGCCACGGTGCTCGTTCTCCTGGCGTCCCTTGTGCTGCGCTTCTGGACCAAGTCGGACATGTGGTTGGACGAGGCCCTCACCGTGAACATCGCCGTCCATCCCCTCCACCAGCTTCCCTCGCTGTTGCGGCGGGACGGTGCGCCACCCCTCTTCTACGTCCTGCTGCACTTCTGGATGGGTTGGTTCGGCACCTCGGACCTGGCGGTGCGATCCCTCTCCGGTGTGATCGGGGTGGCGACCGTGCCCCTCGCCTGGTTGGCCGGCCGCCGGCTCGGAGGTCGGACCGCCGGATGGGCTGCCATGTTGCTCGTGGCGAGCTCACCGTTTGCCATCCGCTACGACACCGAGGCCCGCATGTACTCGCTGGTGGTACTCCTGACGGTCCTGGGCTTCCTGGCGCTCGACCGTGCACTGCGACGCCCGCGGCCCGGCAATCTCATCGCCGTGGCCGCGGTGACCGGGCTGTTGCTCTACACCCACTACTGGTCCATCTACCTCATCGGGACGGTCGCCCTCTGGCTGGCCTGGCAGGCGTGGCGGGGCCGTCCGGAGTGGGGGCAGGGGGCGCGTGCGGCACTGCTGGCCGGAGTGGTGGGGTGCCTGACCTTCCTGCCATGGGTGCCGATCTTCGTGTTCCAGTCCCTGCACACCGGGACGCCGTGGGCAACGCCGGCCAACTTCGCTGCCATGGTCAGCGCGGTGGCATCCTTCGCCGGTGGCAGCACCAGCCAGGGCCGGGCGCTGGCCCTGATCTTCTTCGCTCTGGCCGGCCTGGGGTTGTTCGGACTGGCCACGGATCGGAGACACATCGAGCTCGACATCCGCACCCGTCCACTCGGTCGCCCGGTGGCCATCGCAGTGGCCGGGACCCTGGCTGCGGCGATCATCGGCGGCCTGATCACCAACAGCGCATTCGATGCCCGATATGCGTCGGTGGTGTTCATCCCGCTCATCCTGCTGGTGTCCATCGGCCTGACGGTGTTCCGGGACCGGCAGGTGCGGACGGGCATCCTGGCGTTAGCGGTGATTGCCGGATTGGCCAGTTCGGTTCCCAACATCACGACCAATCGAACCCAGGCCGGCCAGGTGGCGGTCGCCATCGCCGACCACGCGAATCCCGGAGACATCGTGGCCTACTGCCCCGACCAGTTGGGCCCCGCCGTCGACCGCCTGCTGCCCGCCGGCCGCTACCAGCAGGTGACGTTCCCGCGGGGCACCGGCCCGAAGCTGATCAACTGGGTCGACTATGCCGCCGCGGTCCGGGCCGCTTCGGCACCGGCCTTCGCCGAGGAACTGGTGTCCCGGGCCTCCGCGGCAGGCAGGCAGATCTTCATGGTGTGGGCGGGCGGTTATCAGTCCTACGGGTACAGGTGCGAGGCAATGGTCCAGACGCTGCAGATGAATGGCGGCTATCGCGTGAAGGAGCTGGTCGTCGGCAACACGAACGAGTTCTATCAACCGATGTGGATGGTGGAATTCACACCGACCAAACCCTGACGGTGTGACCGGCAGCGAACGACGCGTTGTCGAGGCGGGCCCACCGGGGTGTCCGATGGAGTCACCGGGCCCGACCGCCGGGGCGGAGAGCAGCGGTCCGGCGACACCGGCGTGCACCGGCACGGGAGCCATGGCCCGCACCTTTGGCCGGGCCGTCCTCGCCGTGCTGCCGGCCTGGATCGTGGCCCGCGTCCTGGTGGCATTCAGCCTGGTCCTTGCCCACTGGACCTACCCCCACGTCGTGGCGCGCTCCGAACGGGCCGACCTTCGGCTGCACCAGGGCCTGCTGGCGTGGGACGGTGGCTGGTACGAGTCGATCGCCGGCCACGGCTACACGGCCTCAGGCCTGCAGTCCGTGCGCTTCTTCCCTGCGTACCCCATGGCAGCCCGTGTCCTCGGGTGGTTCCCGGGACTCGGTGTCGGACCGGCCCTGGTGCTGATCTCCAATCTGTGCGCCCTCGCCGCCATGGCCGCACTGTTGGTCCTGGTCCGCCGGGAACAGGGCGACCTGGCGCTGGCCCGCCGATCGGTGTGGCTCCTGGCGCTGGCTCCTTCGGCGTACTCGTTGGTCCTGGGGTATGCCGACGCGTCGTTGCTGCTCTGTTCGGTGGTGACCATGCTGGCGGCCCGGACCCGTCGCTGGTGGTGGGCAGCTGCTGCCGGACTCGTTGCGGGCGCCGTCCGCCCGATCGGGGTGCTGTTGGTGGTGCCGGTGCTGGTAGAGGTGTTCCAGAGCAGGCGGACCGCGTCCACCACCGGGGGATGGGTAGCCCGTGGCGCGGCCCTCGTGGCGCCGTTGGCCGGGATGGGCGCCTACCTGGCCTGGGTCGATGCGCAATTCGGTGACATTTGGCTGCCGTTCCGGGTACAGCAGCAGGGTGGACACAGGGGCCCGATCACCTCTCCGCTCGCCGCCATGTGGCACAACGCGGTGTCCGTGGCCCACGGTCACCATCTGGGCAGTGCCCTGCACATCCCCTGGGTGGTCCTGTGCGTGGTGCTCCTGGTGCTGGCCTTCCGCAGGCTCCCCCTGTCCTATGCAGCGTTTGCCGCCGCCGTGCTGGCGGTGTCGCTCACCACATCGAACCTCGATTCGTTCGAGCGGTATGCCCTGGGGGCCTTTCCCCTGGTCGTGGCCGCATCGACCCTCACCACGCGGCGGTGGGTCGAATTGACCGTCCTGGTGGCCGCCGGGACGACGATGGTCGGCTACGCGTTCCTGGCCTTCAGTGGTGTGGTGGTGCCGTAGGTGCAACGGGCGAGCCTTCCCCCGGTCGGCCGGACGAGCAACTATCCTTCACCAGCGCAGTGCATCACCGGAGGCGTCCTCATCGGGTGGCCCGCCGTCACGGACCCGTGGGAGGCGGGTGCCCCGGCCCGGTCGCCCCCGTCGGGACGCAGGGTCGGGAAGCCTCTCCCGCACTCGTGATCGGTCGGACCGGCCGGTACGAGCGCCCAGGTCGCCGATGCGATGACAGGGAGGAGGGAGATCGGGGCGGGGAGTGCGCGGATGGGCGTGACCTGCCGGAAGTAGTGGCCAACCAGAGCAGCACCGATCAGAGCAGCACCGATCAGAGCAGCACAGCACTACAGCAGCACAGCACGACAGCAGCGTCGGAACCACGATCGACTGGGCCACAGCGCACCGGGCACGAGCCCCGAGCGTGTCCCCTGGGCCCCCGCAGACCAGAGAGAACGGATCACACCGAGTGGCATCAACCAAGGACCGAGTGGCCAGCCCCGACGAAGCAGGCGCCGACGGCATCGCTGCGGCCTCCGGGGCGCGCTCGGGGTCGCCTGGGGGTGTGGGCGACGCCCCGGTGGTCGTCATCGGCGGAGGTCCCGCAGGGCTCACCGCGGCGTACCGACTGGCGGAGGCCTGCGACCCGGTCGTCATGGTGGAGCAGGACAGCGTGGTGGGCGGCATCAGCCGAACCGTGGAGCGCGACGGTTGGCGCTTCGACATCGGAGGACATCGGTTCTTCACCAAGGTCAGGCCGGTGGAGGAGTTCTGGCACGAGATCCTCCCTCCCGAGGACTTCCTCCTGCGCCCACGCATGAGCCGGATCTTCTACGGCGGGAAGTACTACGACTATCCCATCAAGTTGGGGAACGCCCTCTCCAACCTCGGCGTCGTCGAGGCGTTCCGCTGCGGCCTGTCCTTCCTGTGGGTCCGGGTGCGCCCACCCAGGGACCTGACCACGCTCGAGGGCTACATCGTCACCAACTACGGATGGCGGCTGTACCGCCACTTCTTCAAGACCTACAACGAGAAGGTGTGGGGCGTGCCCGCCTCGGAGCTCTCGGCCGACTGGGGTGCCCAGCGGATCAAGGGGATGTCCTTGTGGAACGCAGTGTGGGAACCGATCCGTTCCTCGCTCGCCGGCAAGCGCCGCGACAAGTCGAAGCAGGTGACCAGCCTGATCGAGGAGTTCCAGTATCCCAAGTACGGACCGGGGATGATGTGGGAACGGTGTGCCGACAGGGTCACCGAGCTGGGCGGCACGGTCAGGATGGAGACCTCGGCCACGGCAGTGCATCTCGAGGACGGGGCAGCGGTAGCCGTGACGGTGGCCACCAACGGCTCCGAGGAGCGGATAACCGCCTCGCATGTGATCTCATCGATGCCCTTCACCGCGCTGGCCCGGATCGTCGATCCTCCAGCGCCCGCCGAGGTACTGCGTGCAGCCGACGACCTGCACTACCGCGACTTCCTGACGATCGCCCTGGTCGTGCCCGAGGAGCGGGGCTTCCCGGACAACTGGATCTACATCCACTCTCCCGATGTGAAGGTGGGCCGCATCCAGAACTTCGGTTCATGGTCGCCCTACCTGGTGAAAGACGGCCGTACCTGCCTGGGTATGGAGTACTTCGTGTTCGAGGGCGACGAGCTCTGGAACTCTTCCGACGAAGAGCTGGTGGCCTTGGGGACGAAGGAGCTCGCTGCGATCGGCCTGGCCGAGACGTCGGACGTTGAAGCCGGCTATGTCGTCCGGATGCCGAAGGCGTATCCGGTCTACGACGACGTCTACCGCAACAACGTCGACGTGATCCGCCGCTGGTTCGAGGAGAACGCCCCCAACGTCCATCCGGTGGGCCGCAACGGCATGCACAAGTACAACAACCAGGACCACTCGATGTACACGGCAATGCTGACGGTCGAGAACATCCACGGTGCCGACCACGACATCTGGACGGTCAACGTGGAAGAGGAGTACCACGAGACGGGCAACGGCCGAAGCGGCGGGGACGCCGGGCGTACCGGTCGCGATGCCCCGATGCTCCCTCACCGCGTCGCCTGAGCCGGGAACGTCGCCGGATAGTGTCCGAGGTGGGGGAGCGGGCAACGGCATCGGCCCCGGGGGCTGCCTCCTTCCGATGGTGCATGGCCCTCACGGCCTTGGCCGGACTGGGTCTGCGCCTGATCTTCGCCCTCGTGGTCAAGGCCGGTGCCCCGTTGCAGGGCGATGCGGCCTACTACCACGGTCAGGCAAAGTTGAATCTCGAGGGCCACTGGTTCGTCAATCCGGTGGTCTTCCACGAGCGGCATCATCCGGCCGCGCTGGTGCAGTCGGCTCAGCACCCTCCGCTGTTCACCCTGGTCCTGACCTTGGGGGACCTGCTCGGGCTCCGGACCGAGACTGCCCAGTTGGTCCTGGTCTGCCTGATCGGTACGGCCACCATCGTCCTCACCGGAATGGTGGCGAGAGACCTGGCGGGTGATCGGGCCGGTGTGATCGCGGCGGTGATCGCCGCCCTGTATCCGGGCTTCTGGGTCTACGACGGCGAGGTCATGTCCGAGGCGATGGTGATGCTCCTCACCGTCATCACCATCCTGGCGGCAGTGCGATGCTTCCGGGAGTGCACCACATGGCGGGTGGTCCTCCTCGGCCTGTTGGCCGGATTGTGCGCCCTCACCCGGGCCGAGCTGGTGCTCCTGATCCCCCTGGTCGCCCTGCCCACCGTCCTCTGGCAGCGGGGCATGGCCTGGCGCCGGAAACTCGCGCTGTGTGGTGTGGTCCTCCTGGTGTCGGTGGGGACGATGGCCCCCTGGGTCGCCCGCAACCTCGCCGTGTTCCACCACCCCGTGTACCTGTCGGACCAGCTGCCGATCACGCTGGCTGCCGCTAACAACTCATCCACCTACAGCGGGCCGCTCACTGCGTCGTGGTGCTTCGACTGCTTGTTGGGCGTCCACTTCACGCCCACTGAGGACGAGTCGGATCAGGGGGTCTACTGGAGCGCCAAGGCCAAGCGGTACATCGAGTCGCACAAGGCTCGGGCGCTGGAGGTGGCAGCCCTTCGGGTGGGGATCGAGTGGAACGTCTACGCCCCGCTCCGCCAGGCGGAACACGACTTCATAGAAGGCTGGCCCACTCCGGTGTCGGATGCCTGGCTGATCTGGTACTACCCCTTGATGACATCGGCAGTGGTCGGAGCAGTGATCCTCCGCCGCCGGCGCCGACCCATCTATCCCCTGGTGGCCATGTTCGTCGTCGTCACCTTGGCTGCCTTCGCCACCTACGGGAACTACCGGTTCCGGGCCGAGGCCGAGGTCGCCATGGTGGTGCTGGCTTCGGTCACGCTCGATGCCATCTGGGCTTCGATCGCGGGGCGGCCCCGGCCGGGGGTGCTCTTCCGTCCCGATCACCCGGGAGACGGGGGCGCCTCGGCGGACAGTGGCGACCCGGCGGCACCGCCCCGCGAGGAGGTGCGGGTGTGACCGAGCCGAACACCGCACCGAAAGCGCCGGAAGGAGATTCGGGAGGGCAGGGCGCCGAGCAGGTACCGATGGAGAGCGCCGAGACGCCTGCGCTGGACGTGATCCTCGAGGAGATCGACACTGTCGTCGAACCCGTCCACGAGGCGACCTCCATGGCCCCGGCCGTTGGTATCGCCGTTGCCGGCGGCCCCATGATCACCCTGCCCGGGGAGGTAACGGCCCCCGCCTTCGAGCGGAAGGGAGATTCGGTCCGGGCCGGCCTGAGTCAGGCCGGCCCGGTAGCCATCGCCGGTATGGTCGTGAACGCAGCCGGGGCCCTGGTGGTGGTGGTGGTGGCCCGTCTGGTCACCCCCCAGGCCTACGGCGACATCGCCCAGCTGCTCGGGCTCTTCTTCATCCTCTCCATGCCCGGCTCCGCCGTCCTGGTCGGCGTGGTCCGCCGGGTCACCGCCCTGCAGACCTCCGGCCAGGCCCACCTGATCCGGCAGTGGGTGGCCAGGGTGCACCGTATCGCCCTGGTCGCCCTCGCCCTGGAGGTGGTGGTGGTGATCGTGCTCCGGGATTGGATCGCCCATCAGCTGTCGCTGCCCAACAGCCAGGGCGTGGTGCTCATCTTGGTGGCGGCAGGCATTTGGATCCTCCTCAGCGTGGACAGGGGCCTCCTCCAGGCACACCGCGCCTACCGGCCGCTGGCCGGCAACCTGCTGATGGAGGGTGCGATCCGCACCCTGTTCGTCGTCGGGCTGGTGGCCGCAGGACTGGGCGTCGCCGGCTATGCGTTCGGCGTCTTCATCGGCGAGGTGGTGGCCACGGCCCATGCCCACTGGCTGGCCTCGAGGGTATGGGCCGACCCCGCCACGGTGCCGGTCAAGGTAGCGTCCCCCGACCTCCTGGCCGCAGGGGTCCTGGCCCGCCGGAAGCTCCTGGCGGACGTCTCGGCGGCGTTCGTCGGACTTGCCCTCCTCGGCCTGTTGCAGAATGTGGACGTCATCCTCCTCGGCCGACTCGACCACGCCAACGTGGGGCCGTATGCCGCGATCTCCGTCGCATCGAAGGCCCTGGTGTTCGGTGCCATCGCCCTCGGTGCCTACCTGCTGCCCGAGGCGACCATCCGGTGGAACGAGGGCGGCCACGCCATCCGCCAGCTCGGCGTCACCCTGATCTTCCTGGCCGTGCCGGCCATTGTCCTGCTGGCCATCGCCGAGTTCATCCCACACTGGTTCCTCACGGTGGTCTTCTCGGCCAAACTGAGCGCGGGGGCGCCGGCGTTCGCCACACTGGTCGGCGCCATGATCTTTCTCTCGTTCTCCGTGCTGGTGACCAACTACCTCTTCGGAACCGGGTCCCGTTGGATCGTCCTGCTCCTGGTCGGCGGCTCCGGACTGGCCCTGAGTCTGATCAGCGCCGCCCACGGGCAGATCGTGGCCACGGCGCGCGCCGACCTGGTCGTCCAGGCGGCATTGGCAGTGGCCATGGGGATCGCCTTCGCGTCCATCCACTATCGGCACCGCGGCCGGCACTGGGTCGGCCGTCTCCGTCTGCGGAGGCAGGCGCCCGCCTCCTAGTACACTGCCCAGCCATCGGCGACAGGCCGGAGTCAGGGGGATCCCAAGGTTGAGGCAACGAATCGAGCAGTCGGGCGCTGCCAGCAAATACGGCACGGACGCCGGTCAAGGGCCCGTGTTCCCCTATCTGGTGCCCGTGCCCGATCCGGACGGCGCCCCGGTCGGTGAAGGCGACGGCCCGGGGACACCCGTCGGGGCGGGCGCCCCGGTCGGAGTCGACCCGACGCCACAGTTCGAGCAGCCCGGTCTTCGGCGATTCCGTGGGATGTCCGTCCGAGGGATCGCCGAATATGCCGGCCTGAAACGGATCGACGTCATCGCCTGGCGCGACTTCGACGACCCCGAGGCCGGGGGTTCCGAGCTCCACGCCCACCGGGTGATGACTGCCTGGTCGCAGGCGGGTCTGGATGTGTCGTTGACCACGTCTTCGGTGCCCGACATGCGAACCGTCGTCCGACGTGACGGCTATCGGGTCATCCGGCGGGCCGGGCGCTACTCGGTGTTTCCGCGGACGATCCTGTCCGGTGCGCTCGGCAGGATCGGCGGGGGCGATGGCCTGGTGGAGATCTGGAACGGGATGCCCTTCTTCTCGCCGCTGTGGTCCCGCGCTCCGCAGATCGTCTTCCTTCACCACGTGCACGCGGAGATGTGGAAGATGGTGCTGCCCACTGGAATGGCCGAGTTCGGGCACGGGGTGGAGCACCGACTGGCGCCGCCGGCCTATCGGCGCAGCCGGATCGTGACACTGTCGAGCTCCTCCAAGGCGGAGATCGTCGAGCGCCTGCGAATTCCGCCGGAGCGCATCGCCGTCGTCCCGCCGGGTGTGGAACCGTCCTTCTCACCGCTCGGCGAGCGATCGAACCTCCCGCTGGTGGTCGCAGTTGGACGTCTGGTCCCCGTAAAGAGATTCCACTTGTTGATCGAGGCGCTGGTCCGGCTCAAGCCGGCGCACCCCGAACTCCGCGCCGTGATCGCCGGCGAAGGGTACGAGCGCCCTGCGCTCGAGGCCCTCATCCGGCGCCACGACGCCCAATCGTGGCTGTCGCTGCCGGGCTACGTGTCGGAAGAGGGACTGATCGACCTCTACCGGCGTGCCTGGGTGGTGGCCTCGACCTCGCTGCGGGAGGGCTGGGGTATGACGATCACCGAGGCCGGTGCGTGCGGAACGCCGGCCGTCGTCACGAGGATCGGTGGGCACGTCGACGCGGTGGATGACGGCCGGTCGGGACTCCTGGTCGACGGATCCGAAGAGTTGGTCGGCGCCTTGGACACGGTCCTGCGCGACCAGGTGCTCCGCAAACGGCTCGGCGTGGCCGCTCTCGAGCACGCGTCACAGCTCAGCTGGGATGCCACTGCGCGGGGAGCGCTCGCCGCACTCGGGGCCGAGGCACTGGCTCGCGCCTAGGGCGGGCCGTCAACCGGCCTCGGTCGTCACCCGCCCGGTTCGTCCTCGCCGCGGGCGACGCCGCAGGATCACGTCGACGACGCCGTCGGCTCCGAGGAACACCACTGCGCCCCATGCCCACTCGCTGGCCTTGCCGAACGAGAGCGGCCACGCACCGTCGGGGGGGATGTGGTGGTAGCTCTGGTGCAGCACGGTGTACCCGCCCGCGGCCACGACGCAGGCCACGGCGACGAGGCCCAGTACGACCCGGAGTCGCGGCACGAGGAGAACCACCCCCGTGGCCAACCCCACCGCGGCACCGGCCATGGGGGCGGCGATGGCTCCGGCGACGGCGCCGGTGAGCACGCCGGCGAGCAGGGCCACCCACACCGGTGCCCGGGGCCCCTCAGGGCGGAAGGGCGGGGCAAGGGACGGGGCGTCGGTTACCACCGGGTAGGACGGGGAAGCGGGCTCGTCGGACGCCGCACCTCTGGACGCCAGCCCGGCCCCACCGAGCGCTGTCCCCCCGACCTCGCCGTCGAGTGGCTCTGTGGTCCGGCTGTGCTGCCTCTTCCTCCGCCTCGAGCGCCTGCGGACCGGGAGGATGGCGAGGACCAGGCAGCCGATGATGGCCACGGCGGAGATGATCAGGGCGATGTTGACCTGCTTCTGCGGCTGCCACTGCAGGACCACCGAGACAGTGCCGCCATGGACGGCGCTACCCAGGTCAGACGGATCCATCCGCCAGCCGTTGGCGAACCCGTCGATCAGTACCGGAGGGCCCAGCCTTCCGCCACCGACCACCGTGGCTGTCCACCCGGCATTGATGCTCTCGCCGAGGATCAGATCGGCCGGGCCTGACCCGGCACCCGAGCCGAGCCCGGTGACCGTGAGGTGGACGGTGGTGGCCGTCGCCGCGACCACGCGGACGGAGGGCGCCGGGGCCACCACGGGCGCCGCTAGTTGGGTGGGGGATGCCAAGGGCATCGGGCCGCCCGCTGGCGCCGAGTCGAAGGCCAACTGGTCGAGGTCGAATCCGGCGGTCTGGCCCATGGTCGACCGCAACGTGTGCAGGCCGGGCCCGAGGGTCACCCCGTTGGCATCCGGGCCGCATGGCGAGACGGTCAGTGCCTGGCGGTCGAGGGCCGCGGCGGTGGATCCGGAGATGGAGATCCAGAGCGGTGCGCCGTCCATCGTCACCAGGTCACCACGGCACGAGCTCGGGATGTCGGCCGGCAGCGGGGCGGCCTGCAACCCGGCGATCCCGACCTCGGCGATGCCGATGGGCATGGCGATCGGCGTCTTCGAGTAGTAGTTGGGCGAGTTCTCGATCCGCACCGTGTCGAAGGTGATCTGGATGCTCTGGCCGTGGAGTGGGGCGAACGTGACCGGCACGTCGACCACCGAGCCCGGCGTGCGGCTGTCGGCGAGGGGAGGAAGGGGGACGGTGGCACTGCCGCTGTCGGCCGAGACGGTCAGTTCTGTGGGCACGGAGTGCTGACCGTCGGCGACCACCTTGAGGTCCAGGCGGTCGAAGGTGACGGGCCGGGGCAGGTTGTAGTGCAGCCACTCCCCGGCCTGGTGGCCCACCCCGAACCCCGGCTCCCACACGGTGGTGGGATCGTTGTCGAGGGTGGCGATCGCCCCGGCCCGGAGGTCCCCGGGCAGCCGGCCCTCGGAATAGGCCACGATGCCCGTGTGGTTGGACCCGGGCCGCCCTACCAGTCGGTCGATCTCGTCGTCGGGGATGAGCGACGAGATGCGGGCGGATCCGGTCAAGGAGAAGGTCCGCTGGGTGGGGAGCCAGAAGGTCCGGGCCAGCGACGTCTCCACATCGGAGCGCGGTGGGGTCCCCGAGCTCCGCAGTCGGGTCATGACCAGGCTGAGCCGGTCGAACAGGGACGACGGCCCCGCCGCCCGGAGCAGATCCTCGGGCATGGCGATGGTCTCGTCGACCGAGATGCCCGGGATCTCCACCTCGGCTAAGCCCACCGAGCTGCGCGAGCCCACCGGGACGCTCGGATCGGCGACGGCCACCCCGCTCACCGTGATGCGCATCGTGGTGAAGGTGCGGGTCGGGAAGTTCACCACCTGTCCGGTCGGCGTGCGCGAGGCGGGTCCCAGCGGAACGGTCACGGGATGCTTCCCGTCGAAAGTCAGGGTCACCGAGGTGATCGAGCGGTCGGGATCCCCGGTCTGCGGTTGGACCAGGGTCACGGAGCTCTCGGTGCGGGGCTCGAGTAGCACCACCTGCCACCACTGCCCGAGCTGCTGCGTGAAGGAATCGGTCAGCCAGGCGGTCTGTATGTTGGCGTCGAGGGCGGCCGAGGGGCGGTCCTCGGGCAGGTAGGTGATCGAGGACCCGTAGGAGGAGGCGGTCACCGACGAAACCCCGGCCAGCACCGAGGTGGTCTGCGCATCGGCCGGCGCCTTGGGGAACAGGTTGAGGGGAGCGTCGCTCGGGTCCGAGGTGTCCGGCGACTGGGTGGCGGTCTCGGTGTAGCCAGTGTTCTCGTTCAGCGAGTTCCAGCGGAAGCCCTGCTTGCGGTTGGTGTCGGTCACCACCAGGTCCGCCGGGGTTGCCAGTGTCTGCTTCCGCAGGACCGGGTCGGTGTCGAGGGTGCCGGCGTAGAGGATGGTGGGGTTGTTCGCCAGGAGCCCCACCGAGGAGGCGTTCACGATGCCCGAAGCGTCCCCGTCCACGACGAGCGGCACCTTGGTCGTCTCCGCCCGGACGATCGGTCGCGGGTTGCTGACCGTGTAGGAGACCAGGGGGGCGGTCCAACCGGAGTTGGGCGGCAGGGCCAGGGTGGCCTCGTCGAAGTGGGGGATGAGGGAGACGTTGGGTCGGGGGGTGCCGTAGGAGACCGGGTCGGACAGACCGGGCGGCGTGACGGCGAGGTCGGCCGCCAGCAGCTGGGGGAGCGGCGTGTCGTAACGCTCGTAGGCCTGGTCGTACTGGGCCAGCACATCGCCCGCGTCCAGGAGGGAGGACATCGGCCCGAGCGCATTCCAGTTCATGGTGCCGTCCTGGAGCGGGGTGTCGACCGCCTGCAGGATGTCGGCAGTCGCCAGCGAGCCCATGATCTGCTGCTCGTGGGTCACGAAGGGCCTGGTCATCAGGCCGGGATAGACCGTGTCGATGGTGTCCCCCCACCGGTAGGCGGCGAAGTCGTTGCCGGGGAGCGCATAGACCCGCGTCCCCGGATGGGTGCCGTTCAGCGCCGCAGCCGCCTGGCGCACGTAGGTCGGCGGCACGGCCGGCTGGGTGAATCCGTTGGCAATGACCGCCCCTGTCCACAGCGGGGCGGAGGCCGCCGCGATGGCAGCCACGGCGAAGGCACCGATGACCAGGCCCGTCCGGCGGACCCGGAACGTGAGGGCGCTGACCCCGGCGCCGAGGAACATGGCCAGGCTGAGGATGATGACCGGCGAGGCCCGGTCGGTCGACCGCATGGCCAGGCCGGCCGTGGTGTCCACCATGATCGCCTTCAGCACCGATCCGACGGTCGAGGGGTCGCTGTAGGGGTTCGGGCCCACGGCCAGCACCATGCCCACCACGGTGATGAGCACGAAGTAGGAGCGGTATCGCCAGCGGGAGAAGAAGGCGGCGGCGAAGGCGAGTGCGGGGACGAGGAAGCTCAGGCCCATGAGCCAGAGATCCTGGGTGTAGGCGACCGACGCCTGGGTCCAGGCCCCCACCCGGTCGGACCCGTAGAAGTACCAGTAGCCGAGCCCCCGGATGATCTCCGAGGCCAGGGAGGCCCCGCTGGTAGCCGGCACCGTCTCGGTGTACTTGAGGACGTTTACCCCGTAGGCAGCCTCCACCTGCAGCCCGACAGCCCACCACAGGGACGCCAGGACCGTGAGTCCGGCCACCTTCCACGCCACGCCCCACGCCTGGCGCCAGGTCGACTCCTTGGCCACCAGCACGGCGTAGGGGAGCCACAGGGCAGGGGCGATGCCCACGTAGAGGATCGAGCTGGCATTGATGCCGCTGACTAGGGCGACCACCAGGGCGAAGAGGGCCGGGTACCTCCAGCCCCCTCGCCGCAGGGCCAGGATGACGAAGGCGATCATCCAGGGAAGTCCGGCCCACGGCAACAGGATGACCGAGATCCGCCCGGTGTACTGCAGTACATAGGGCGTGAACATGAACCCGAAGGCGGTGACGTAGCGGCCGGGACCCGAGAGCCCGATGACGCGGCACAGGTAGAGGGCACCGGCACCGGCGGCGAACAGGAGGGTCCCCATCCACAGGCGCTGGGCGACCCACAGGGGCACGTGCAGCTCGGCCATCACCCAGTAGAAGGGCCCCATCGGCAGCAGATACCCGATGTTCTGGTGGGTGACCGTGCCCAATCCCACGTCGGGGTCCCACAGTGACGCTGCCTGGCGCACGTAGCGACCCGGATCGAGGTAGAGGTAGGTCTTGGTGTCGTCAGTCACGGTCCCCGGGCGGGAGGCCAACATCGGGACGAAGGCCAACACGGCGATGGCCAGGTAGTCGACCGTGGCCCGCAGCCGGCTGGGTGACCGCAGCCGGGCATAGGCCGTCCGGACCGGGCCCTGGGCCCGGCCCGAGGGCGCGACAGCGGAAGGTTGGGGATCCGACACGAGTGATCGGTAGTGTAAACAACCGACGAGTCGGGGTGTCAGCACTTCGACCGGGCAGGCAACGGCACGACGCCAGACACAGGGAGCCAGATGAGCGAGAACAGGTCCGGGCCGGGTTCCACGGTGGCAGCGATCGTCGGTGGGCACCAGGCGCCCGGCAAGCGCCTCACCGGGGAGCGCCCCCTGGAGGGGGTCACCCCCGACTCACTGCTGGCGCTCCACGCCGCCGGCTACCGGACGGTCATCGAGCGACTGGGCAAGGGGACGATGCTCGATGTCGGCTGTGGCCAGGGGTTCGAGTCGGCCCGGTTCCTGGCCGATGACCGTGTGGTCGTCGGGGCCGACTACAGCGCCGACGCCGTCGGGGCGGCCCGCCAGCGGTGGGGACGGTCCGGCCTCCAGGTGGCCCGGATGAACGCGCTGGCGCTGGGGTTCGCCGAGGCCAGCTTCGACTGGGCGTGCTCGTCGCACCTGATCGAGCACTTCGAAGAGCCCGAGGGGCACGTGCGCGAGCTGGCCCGGGTGCTGTCGGACGAGGGCACCGCCTTCTTCCTCACCCCCAATGCGCCCGCCGACTTCGAGAACCCGTTCCACATCCACCTCTTCGAGCCCGCCGAGCTGCAGCGGTTGCTCGAGCGCTCCTTCCACGACGTCACCGTCCAGGGACTCGACGCGGTGCCGCACGTGAAGGCCGATTTCACCGCCCGTCGGGTGAAGGCGAACAAGGTGCTCAAGCTGGACGTCCTCGACATCCGCCACCGGATTCCGCTGTCGTGGTACATCGGGATCTACACCCGCATCCTCCCGCTCGCCTACAAGGTCATCGCCCGAGGCGACTCGGGTGGCCTCACCGGCATCACCGCGGATGACTTCTTCGTCACCGATGACCTCGACCCCACCACGATGGTCCTCTTCGCCACTGCGTCCCGGCCGCGTCGGCCCGTCTGACCGGCCGGCCGCCTTGCTCGCCATCGGGCTCACCGGGGGGATCGGCGCAGGCAAGTCCACAGTCGCCGGGCTCCTGGTCGGCCACGGCGCGGTGCTGGTGGACGCCGATGAGGTCGCCCGCGAGGTGGTCGCCCCGGGCGGCCCCGCCTACCGACCCCTGATCGACCGGTTCGGCCCCGGCATCGTCGACGAGGACGGGTGCATCGACCGGCCGCGCCTGGCCGCGCTCGTCTTCGGCCACCCCGACGCACTGGCCGACCTCAACGCCATCACCCACCCGGCCATCGGCGTGGAGATGATCGACCGCAAGGATCGATACGCCGGGACCGACGACATCGTGGTCATGGACATCCCCCTCCTGAGGGACATCCACCGCGAGTTGCTCGGACTGGCCGCCGTGGTGGTGGTCGACACCCCGACCGACCTGGCCCTGCACCGCCTCGTCGAGCTCCGGGGCATGGCCGAGGCGGACGCCCGTGCCCGCATCGGGTCGCAGCCCGATCGGGAGGCCCGCCTGGCCGGCGCCGATCTGGTGGTCGACAACTCGGGTGACGAGCAGCATCTGAAGGGCGAAGTGGACCGGGTCTGGGCGCTTCTGGTCGAACTGCGTCGACGCGCTGACCCCCCGGTTGGAGACGCACAGCCGGCGGACTGAGCCTTCCCCTGTCCCCCCCTCGGCTGCGGTGTCACACCCGACCGGTACCATCGCAGGCGTGCCCAGATTCGAGGTCGTCTCGCCCTTCCGCCCGGCGGGGGATCAGCCCCAGGCCATCGCCGGCCTGGTCGAGGGACTCGGGCGTGGCGACCGCTACCAGACCCTGCTGGGCATCACCGGCTCGGGCAAGACGGCCACCATCGCCTGGACCATCGAGGCGGTGCAGCGTCCGACCCTGATCATCGAGCCCAACAAGTCGTTGGCCGCCCAGCTGGCCGCCGAGTTGAAGGAGCTCTTCCCCCGCAACCGGGTCGAGTACTTCGTGTCCTACTACGACTACTACCAGCCCGAGGCGTACGTGCCGTCCTCGGACACCTACATCGAGAAGGACTCGTCGATCAACGACGAGATCGACCGGTTGCGCCATGCATCGACCTCCTCCCTGCTGCTTCGGCCCGACACCATCGTGGTGGCGTCGGTGTCGTGCATCTACGGGCTGGGCTCACCGGACGAGTACCGCGATCGGATCGTGGCCCTCCGCCCGGGTGACGTCCACGACCAGCGCTACCTCCTCCGACGCCTGGTCGATCTCCAGTACTCCCGCAACGACACCACCCTGCTGCGGGGGCAGTTCCGGGTGCGGGGCGACACCGTCGAGATACACCCGGCCTACGAAAGCCGGGCGGTCCGTATCGAGTTCTTCGGGGACACCGTGGAGCGGATCCGGCCCTTCGACGTGATGACCGGGGAGATCGGCGACGATCTCGAGGAGCTGGTGGTCTTCGCCAACACCCACTACGGCACCGGGGACGAACGGATGCGGAAGGCCGTCATCGGCATCGAGGCCGAGCTCCGCAGCCGTCTGGCCGAGCTGGAGGGGGCGGGCAAGCTCCTGGAGGCCCAGCGGCTCCGGATGCGCACCGAGTACGACCTCGAGATGCTGGCCGAGACCGGCGTGTGCGGGGGAGTGGAGAACTACAGCCGGCACCTCGACGGGCGGGCTCCCGGTGAGGCGCCCTTCACCCTGCTCGACTTCTTCCCCAAGGACTTCCTGGTGGTGTTGGACGAGAGCCACGTGGCCGTGCCCCAGCTCCGGGGCCAGTACGCCGGTGACCGGTCACGCAAGGAGACCCTGGTCGACCACGGGTTCCGGTTGCCATCGGCCATGGACAACCGGCCGCTGCGGTTCGAGGAGTTCATCGAGCGGACCGGCCAGGTCATCCTGCTCTCGGCGACCCCGGGCCCCTGGGAGCTGGAGCACAGCGCCAACATCGTCGAGCAGGTGATCCGGCCCACCGGACTGGTCGATCCCGAGGTGGACATCCGCCCGACCACCGGTCAGATCGACGACCTGCAGGAGCGGATCGACGCCACCGTGGCCGCCGGCCACCGGGTGCTGGTCACCACCCTGACGAAGAAGATGGCCGAGGACCTGACCGAGTACCTCGCGGAGCAGGGCGTGCGGGTCCAGTACCTTCACTCCGACGTGGACACCATGGCCCGCATCGAGCTGCTGCGCGAGCTCAGACTGGGGGTGTTCGACGTCCTGGTGGGGATCAATCTCCTCCGGGAGGGGCTGGACCTCCCCGAAGTGGCCCTGGTGGCCATCCTGGATGCCGACAAGGAAGGGTTCCTCCGGTCGACCTCGTCGCTGATCCAGACCATGGGGAGGGCGGCCCGCAACGTCAGCGGCCGGGTCGTCATGTACGCCGACACCGTCACCGACTCCATGACCAACGCCATCGGAGAGACCCAACGCCGGCGGGCCCGCCAGATCACCTACAACGAGGCCCACGGGATCGACCCCCAGACCATCACGAAGTCGGTCACCGACATTCTCGAGCGGGTCCGGGGCGACTCCCTCGGTTCGGCCGGGACCGCCTCGGGCACGAGAGCCAGGCCGGAATCGGCACGGGGCCGGAAGGGTCGGCGCGGGGGGGTCGACCCCCGGGCGGCGGCCGCCGAGATGGCCCACGCCCTCGGTCCCGATGCCGACGAGCTGTCGAGCCTCATCCACCGGCTCGACGCCGAGATGGCCAAGGCCGCCGAGGAGCTCCGTTTCGAGGAAGCCGCCCTCATCCGGGACGAGATCTCCGAGCTGCGGTCCCTGCTGGTCCGCGATCCGGTGGACGGTTCCGCCGTCCTCACGGGATCCACGGCCGACGTCGTGGCCACCGTCCCCCTGTGACCGCCGGACCGGGTCCCGGGCACCGGTAACCTCACCGCCATGGCTGATCGACTGGTTGTGCGGGGCGCGCGTGAGCACAACCTCCAGGACGTCTCGCTCGACCTCCCGCGTGATCGCCTGATCGTCTTCACCGGGCTCTCCGGCTCGGGCAAATCCTCGCTGGCCTTCGACACCATCTACGCCGAGGGCCAACGCCGCTACGTGGAGTCGCTGTCCGCCTACGCCCGCCAATTCCTCGGCCAGATGGACAAGCCCGACGTCGACTTCATCGAGGGCCTCTCGCCGGCCATCTCCATCGACCAGAAGTCGGCGTCCCGCAATCCGCGCTCCACGGTGGGGACGGTGACCGAGGTCTACGACTACCTGCGGCTGCTCTACGCCCGGATCGGCAAGCCCCACTGCCCGACCTGCGGGCGCCCGGTGGCCCGCCAGAGCCCCCAGCAGATCGTCGACCGCATCCTGGGCATGGAGGAAGGGACCCGCTTCCTGGTGCTGGCGCCGGTCGTCCGCGGCCGCAAGGGAGAGTACGGGGGCCTGCTCGACGACCTGGCCAAGCAGGGGTTCGCCCGAGCCCGCGTGGACGGGACGACGGTGGAGCTCGCAGACCGTGGCGACCTGGACCTGGCCCGCTACGAGCAGCACACCATCGAAGTGGTGGTCGACCGCCTGGTGCGGCGCGACGACATCCGTCGCCGGCTCACCGAATCGTTGGAGACGGCCCTGTCCCTGGCCGAGGGAGTGGCCGAGATCGTGGTGGTCGACGCGGAGGGGACCGAGGAAGAGGCCATCACCTTCAGCCAGCACCTGGCCTGTACCCACTGCGGAATCAGCTTCGAGGACCCGTCGCCCCGCAACTTCTCCTTCAACTCGCCCTACGGGGCCTGCCCGGCCTGCACCGGCCTCGGCACCAAGTTCGAGGTCGACCCCGAGCTGGTCGTGCCGGATCCGACCAAGTCGTTGGAAGGGGGTGCCCTCGCACCGTGGTCGGGGGCCCGTAGCGAGTACTTCGCCCGGATGCTGGGGGCCGTGGCCGAGTTGGGCGGCTTTTCCGTCGACACCCCCTGGGAGAAGCTGCGCAAGGCGGACAAGAAGGTGGTCCTCTACGGGGCGGGCGCCAAGCAGGTCCATCTCAAGTACCGGAACCGGTACGGCCGGCAACGGTCGTTCCACTCGCTCTACGAGGGCATCATCCCCTGGCTCCAGCGCCGCCACGCCGAGGCGGACTCGGACTTCCTGCGGGACAACCTCGAGGGCTACCTCCGGGAGGTCCCCTGCCCCGAGTGCGGAGGGGCCCGGCTCCGCCCGGAGTCGCTTGCCGTCACCGTGGGCGGATACTCCATCTACGCCCTGTGCTCGCTGCCCATCGGGAACGCGGTGGAAGTGGTGGCCTCGCTGGACCTCTCGGACCGGGACCACCTGATCGCCGACCGGGTGTTCCGCGAGGTGCGTGAGCGGATGCAATTCCTGCTGGATGTGGGCCTCGACTACCTGACCCTGGCCCGGTCGGCTGCGACCCTGTCGGGTGGGGAGGCCCAACGGATCCGCCTGGCCAGCCAGATCGGCAGTGGCCTGGTCGGCGTCCTCTACGTGCTGGACGAACCGTCCATCGGCCTGCACCAGCGGGACAACCAGCGGCTCATCGGCACGTTGAAGCGCCTGCGCGACCTGGGCAACACGGTCATCGTGGTCGAGCACGACGAGGAGACCATCCGGGTCGCCGACCATGTGGTGGACGTCGGACCGGGGGCAGGGGAGCACGGCGGCCGCATCGTCCACTCCGGCCCGGTCACCGGGCCCGGGGGGCTCGTCTCGAACGAGGACTCACTGACCGGCCAGTACCTCTCGGGAGCCCGATCCATTCCCGTGCCCGCGGTGCGCCGACGCGGCAGCGGGGAGGTTCTCGCCGTCGAGGGGGCCCGCGAGCACAACCTGAAGAACGTGACCGTCGGGTTTCCGCTGGGGCGCCTCATCGCGGTGACCGGCGTGTCCGGGTCGGGGAAGTCCACGCTGGTCAACGACATCCTGCTCCGTTCGCTGGCCAAGCAGGTGCACCGGGCCAAGACCCTCCCGGGCCTCCACCGCACGATCACCGGTGTCTCCCAGGTGGACAAGGTCGTCGAGGTGGACCAGGCGCCGATCGGCCGCACCCCGCGGTCGAATCCAGCCACGTACACCGGCGTCTTCGATCACATCCGGAAGCTCTTCAGTCAGACCTCGGAGGCCAAGGTCCGCGGATACCTCCCCGGCCGGTTCTCGTTCAACGTGAAGGGTGGTCGTTGCGAGGCGTGCTCCGGGGACGGAACCCTGCGCATCGAGATGCACTTCCTGCCGGACATCTACGTGCCGTGCGAGGTGTGCGAGGGGGCCCGCTACAACCGTGACACGCTGGAGGTCACCTTCCGGGGCAAGACCGTCGCCGAAGTGCTCGAACTGTCGTGCGAGGAGGCCCTGGGCTTCTTCGCCGCCCAACCCCCCATCGCTCGGCACCTGCAGACCCTGGTCGACGTGGGCCTGGGGTACATCCGGCTCGGGCAGCCGGCTCCGACCCTCTCCGGTGGTGAGGCGCAGCGGGTGAAGCTGGCGTCCGAATTGAGCCGCCGGTCGACCGGCCACACCCTGTACGTGCTGGACGAACCGACCACCGGGCTCCACTTCGATGACGTCCGCAAGCTGCTCGATGTGCTCAATCGACTGGTCGACCAGGGCAACACGGTCATCGTCATCGAGCACAACCTCGATGTCGTCAAGAGCGCCGACTGGATCGTCGACCTGGGTCCTGAAGGAGGCGACCGCGGAGGGAGGGTGGTGGCGGAGGGCTCGCCCGAGGACGTGGCTCTGGTGAGTGCGAGCTACACCGGCGAGGTGCTGGCCCCCTTGCTCGGTCTCTCGGGGACTGCACCCACCGGAGCGGGGAAGGCAAACACCGCGGCCAAGCCCCGGTCCAAGGCAACGTCCACCTCCAAGGCGAGGGCCACCTCCAAGGCGAGGGCCAAGGCATCGGCAACGACACTCACCGAGCCGGCCGCACCGCGCACGCGTGCGAAGGTCCCTCGGTAGTCGCGCACACCGCCGTTCCGTTGCGGCCGTCCCATCGACAGCGCACGGGCTGCTTCAGACGGTGGCCAGCATCCTCTCGAGGGCGACCCGGGCCCATGTGGCGGTCTCCTCGTCGACGGTGATCCGGTTGCGGACCTCGCCGTCCACGAGGCCCTCCAGCACCCAGGCCAGGTGGGGGGCGTCGATGCGGAACATGGTCGAACACGGACAGACCAATGGGTCCAGGGAGAGCACCGTCTTGTCGGGGGTCTCGTCATCGAGGCGCTTGACGAGGTGGATCTCTGTGCCGACTCCGATCACAGATCCCGAGGGGGCCTCGGCCACCGCCTGGATGATGTAGTCGGTCGAGCCGACCTGATCCGCAGCTTCGACCACGTCGTGGGCGCACTCCGGGTGGACGACCACGATGCCGCCTGGATGCTCGGCCCGGAACGCGTCGATGTGCTCGGGCCGGAAGCGCTGGTGCACCGAGCAGTGACCCTTCCACAGGAGCAGGGCCGCCGATTTGAGGGTGGCATCGTCGAGGCCTCCGCCCTCCAGACGCGGGTTCCACACTGCCATGTGGGCGCCTGTGTATCCGAGTTCGAACCCGGTGTTGCGGCCCAGGTGCTGATCGGGGAAGAAAAGCACCTGGTCGCCGGCACCGGCGCCGCTGCCGTCCCCGAGCGCCCAGGTCAGCACGGCCCGGGCATTCGAGGACGTGCACACCATGCCACCGTGCCGTCCGACGAAGGCCTTCAGCGACGCCGACGAGTTCATGTAGGTCACCGGAATGACCCGATCGATGTCGGTCACCGCTCCGAGTGTCTCCCAGGCTTCCTCCACCGACTCGATGTCGGCCATGTCGGCCATCGAGCACCCGGCGTTGAGGTCCGGCAGGATCACCTGCTGGTGCGGGCCGGTCAGGATGTCGGCCGACTCGGCCATGAAGTGGACGCCACAGAACACCACGAACTCCGCCTCGGACTGGCCGGCGGCGATCCGGGACAGCCCGAAGGAGTCTCCCCGGGCGTCGGCCCAGGCCATCACCTCGTCCCGTTGGTAGTGGTGCCCCAGGATGATCAGTCGCGAACCGAGTGCGTCCTTGGCCTGCCTGATCCAGGCAGCGAGCTGCGCAGGATCGGCTGCCGTGTAGCGATCAGGAAGGGCCGTCTGTAGCCGGAACATGATGGGTATGACCCCCTTGAGGAGGCGCTCCGGTAGTGGCCGGCGGGGACAGCCTGGTCGCCCATCCGCGGGGATGTCGGCCCCGAAGCGGTAGATGTCGCCGGAAACCAGGCCGGCGTCCCTCCAGTGTAGGGCCTCCGGCGCCCATTGGCGCGGTGGAAGGGCCCCGACCCGGGGCCGACCTCGGCATCCCACCGGACACGGCACACTGGTGGTGTGGCCACCCGTCCGCTCCCTGGGTCCGTCCCCGATGCCCCCGGCTCCTACCAGTTCCTCGACCGGGACGGCCGCGTCCTCTACGTGGGGAAGGCCAAGTCGCTCCGGCAGCGCCTCAACTCCTACTTCCAGGACACCGGCGGGCTCGCACCCAGGACGGCCCAGATGGTCGAACAGGCTGATCATGTGGAGTGGATGGTGGTCGGTTCCGAGACGGAGGCCCTGCTCCTCGAGCACAATCTGATCAAGCAGTTCCAACCGCGCTACAACGTCAGGCTGAAGGACGACAAGAGCTATCCCTGGCTGGCGGTCACCGTCAACGACGAATGGCCCAGGCCGGCGGTGGTCCGGGGACGCAAACGAAGCGGCGTGCGGTACTTCGGTCCCTACTCGAATGTCGGTGCCATCCGGGAGACGCTCGACCTTCTCCTGCGGTCGTTCCCTGTGCGAACCTGCTCGGACACCAAGTTCCGCCGCCATGAACGCCTGGGCCGGCCCTGTCTGTTGTTCCACATCGAACGGTGCTCCGGACCGTGCGTGGGGGAGGTCAACAGGGCGGACTACGACCGGATGGTGGCCGACCTGATCTCGTTCCTGAGCGGCGATACCGGCCCCCTCGAGCACGGGCTCGAGGCCGCCATGCACGAGGCGGCGGGCGCGCTCGAGTTCGAGAAGGCATCGGTCTTCCGGGACAAGCTCGAGGCGGTCCGCGCCGCGGACGCGGTCCGCCAGATGGAGCTCGAGCGTCCCGAGGATCTGGACGTGCTCGGTGTGGCCGGGGACGAATTGGAAGAGGCGGTGCAGGTCTTCCACGTGCGATCGGGGAAGGTGGTCGGACGCCTGGCTCTCTTCGTGGACAAGGTCGAGGACCTGACCGCGCCCCAGCTGATCGAGAGGATCCTGATCGACGTGTACGCGGAGTCGGCCTCCGGCGTGCCGAAGCAGGTGTTGGTCCCGACCATGCCGAGCGATGCCGACGCGGTGGTCGAGTACCTCACCGAACGGCGGGGTGGCCCGGTCGCCTTGCGGGTCCCGGTCCGGGGCCCCAAGCGGTCGTTGCTCGAGACCGTGGAGAACAACGCACGCGACGCCTTCATCCGTCACCGCTTGCACCGGACATCGGACCACAACAGCCGGGCCCGGGCCCTCGAGTCGCTCCAGCGCGAGCTGGGGCTGCCCGAAGCCCCCCTCCGCATCGAGTGCTACGACATGAGCCATCTCCAGGGCACCGACTACGTGGGATCAATGGTGGTGTTCGAGGATGGACTGCCCAAGAAGAGCGACTACCGCCATTTCCGGGTGGCATCCGTGCCCGGCAACGACGACTACGCGGCGATGGAGGAAGTGCTCACCCGCCGCCTGACCGCCCTCCTGGCCGAGGAGGCTGGTGGTGCCCGTTCCGACGGTGTGGGACCTGGCGGCACTCCAGGGACGGCCCCGGCCGGGAGTTCGACCAGGCGGCGATTCGCCTACCGACCCCAGTTGCTCCTCCTCGACGGGGGGCTGGGCCAGCTCAACGTGGGGGTACGGGTGCTGGCCTCGCTCGGGCTCACCGAGCGCATCCCGGTCGCCTCGCTGGCGAAGAGCTTCGAGGAGGTCTACCGACCCGGCAGTTCCGAGCCGATCCGGTTGTCCAGGCAGTCCGAGGGCCTCTACCTCCTCCAACGCCTGCGGGACGAGGCCCACCGCTTTGCCATCTCCTACCACCGCACCCTGCGGGGCAAACGCATGACCGTGGGAGCACTGGATGGAGTCAAGGGGCTGGGGCCGAAGCGCCGGGCGCGGTTGGTGGATCAATTCGGGGGCCTGGCCGGGCTGCGGGGCGCCTCGGAGGACGACCTGATGGGCGTATCGTGGTTGCCGGCCGAGGTGGGTGCTGCTGTGTTCGACCGGTTGCACACGCCACTGTCCCCGAATGGATCGACCGAGAGGCGTGCAAGGGTGGACGGATGAGCGAGTATCTGGTAGTCACCGGCATGTCCGGGGCCGGCCGTTCGACGGCGGCGGCCACCCTGGAGGACCTCGGCTGGTTCGTCATCGACAACATGCCGTCGGCCCTGATCTCCAAGATGTCCGAGCTGGTCGACCGCACAGGTTCGGAGATGGAGCGTGTGGCCTTCGTCGTCGGCCGCGGCGGGGGAGACCTCGATGACGTGCTGCCCGCGGTGGATGCGCTCGAGGCGGGGCGGAACCGAGTGCGCATCTTGTTCCTCGACGCCGCCGACGACGTGCTCATCCGGCGGTTCGAAGGCACCCGCCGGCGCCACCCCCAGGCCGCCCGCGGCGTGGTCGACTCGATCGCCGACGAGCGGCTCCTTTTGGAGGGGCTCCGGGACCGGGCCGACCTGGTGATGGACACCGGTGAGCTCAATGTGAATCAGTTGCGGATCCGGCTCATCGAGGTATTCGGTGGAGAGGAACCGGGGAGCGCCATGCGGACCTCGATCGTCTCGTTCGGCTTCAAGTACGGGGTGCCGCTCGACGTGGACCTGATGTTCGACTGCCGATTTCTGCCCAACCCCTACTGGGACGAGGCCCTGCGCAATCACAGTGGCCTCGACCCGGAGGTGAGGGAGTACGTCCTCGAGCGTCCGGAGACATCCGAATTCCTCGACAAGCTCGAGGACCTGCTGACCATGTTGATCCCCGCGTACATGCGTGAGGGGAAGTCATACCTGACGTTGGCCATGGGCTGCACCGGTGGCCGGCACCGGTCGGTGGTGCTCGCCGAGGAGATGGTGAGACGGTTGGATCGGCACGGCATACCCACCACGGTGTTCCACCGGGATGTCGAACGATGAGCCCGCAGCCAGCAGCCGGTCCCGCCGCCCGGCAACCCCGGGTGGTGGCCATCGGCGGCGGCCACGGCCTTGCCGCGACGCTGCGGGCCGTCCGCACCTACACGGATCAAGCGACCGCCGTCGTCTCGGTGGCCGACGACGGCGGCTCGTCCGGGCGGCTCCGCGAACTCCTCCACATCATCCCGCCGGGTGACCTCCGCAAGTGCCTGGTTGCCCTGGCCGAGCCCGGATCACCCCTGGCCCTGGCATTCGAGCACCGCTTCACCGAGGCCGAACTGGCCGGGCACTCCCTCGGCAACCTGATCCTGGCCGGCCTGATGGAGGTGGCCCGCGACCCCATCGATGCCCTCGACGAAGCGTGCCGACTGCTCGGGGTGCGGGGGAGGGTGCTGCCCGCCACGGTCGAGCCGGTGGTCCTGAAGGCGGACGCGCTCGGCGGCCCGGTGGCGGGCCAGGTGGCCGTCATGGCCACCAACGACATCCGGAGCGTCTCACTGGTGCCCGCCGATCCCAAGGCCCCGGCACAGGTCCTCGCCGCTCTGGAGGAGGCCGACCAGATCGTTCTGGGCCCCGGATCCCTCTTCACGAGCGTGCTGGCCGCCATCGCCGTTCCCGAGATCCGCGAGGGCGTCAACCGATCCGACGCCCGCACCGTCTACGTCTGCAATCTCCGACCCCAGGTGCCCGAAACCGAGGCATTCGACGTGGCGATGCATCTCGGGGCCCTGGCGGCCCACGGAGTATCCGTCGATGTCGCCTTGTGTGACACCTCGACCCTCCCTCTCGGGAATCCAGGCGTCCCGGTGGTCGACGTCGACCTGGCCCGCCCCAGTGGACTGGCGCATGACCCGGTCAAACTGGCGTCGGCGCTCGCCGATCTGCTCGGATAGTGCCGCCGGCCACGAGAATGCCCTAGCGTGGTCGCCGTTCTCCGTTGGGCGGAGGGGCATCAGCCCGGACTCCAACGTGTGATGGGTATGCACGGATCGCTGAAGGGTGAGGTGGGAAGGCCATGACGGTACGGATAGGCATCAACGGCTTCGGGCGCATCGGGCGCCTCTATCTTCGGGCTGCCCGTTTGATGGGGGCGGACGTCGAGGTGGTGGCCATCAACGACCTGACCTCGCCGGAGATGCTGTGCCATCTCCTCCGGTACGACTCCACGCACGGCCGCTTCGACGGCGATGCGGAGGTCTCCGGCTCGTCGATCGTCCTGGATTCCGGCCCGATCGCCGTGCTGGCCGAGCGGGACCCCAAGGCGTTGCCCTGGGGCGAGCTTGGCGTGGACGTGGTGATCGAGTCCACCGGGCGGTTCACCACTCGGGAATCGGCAGCCGCCCACCTCGATGCCGGAGCCACCCGGGTGATCGTCGCCGCGCCGGCCTCCGGCGTGGACGCCACCTTCGTGATGGGGGTGAACGACTCGGAGTTCGATCCGGCCAAGGACTTCGTCGTCTCCAACGCCTCGTGCACCACCAACTGCTTTGCCCCGATGGTGAAGGTGCTCGATGATGCGTTCGGGATCGAGAGCGGCATGATGACGACGGTCCATGCCTTCACCAATGATCAGAACCTGTTGGACCTCCCCCACAAGGACCTGCGGCGGGCCCGTGCTGCTTCCGTCAACATCATCCCGGCGTCGACGGGGGCGGCGCGCGCCACCGGCTTGGTGCTCCCCTCGATGAAGGGCCGACTCGACGGCTGCGCGCTCCGGGTGCCCGTACCGGATGGGTCGATCACCGATTTCACCGCGGTTGTCCCCGGTCCCGTCTCGGTAGAGCAGGTCAATGCGGCATTCGCCGCGGCAGCGTCGTCGGGCCCGCTCTCCAAGGTGCTGGTCTACACCGAGGACCCCATCGTGTCGTCCGACATCGTGGGCAGCCCGGCCTCATGCACGTTCGATGCCGGCTTGACCATGGTGATGCCGTCGGCCTCGGGAATCACCCTGGTCAAGGTCCAGGGTTGGTACGACAACGAGTGGGGATACTCAAACAGGCTCGTCGACCTCTCGCTGCTGATGGGTGCCGGTTCCTGAGGGAAGGTCAGAGGATTCCGGGGGAATGTTGAGGGGAGCCGAGGGGAGGAGTGACGATGGGTGATCATGAGCAGAATCCGTTGCTGGAGGGGTTGCCATTGCTCGCCGATCTCCCGGTCCTGGAGGGGAGCAGCGTTCTGGTCCGGGTCGACTTCAACGTCCCCCTGCGCCCCTGCGCCGGTGAGGCCCCGACGGTGGTCGACGACTTCCGGATCCGTGCCGCGTTGCCCACCCTTGAGTACCTGATCGAGCGGGGGGCCCATGTGACTGCGTGCACCCACCTCGGGCGGCCCAAGGGGGCGCCGGACGAGAGGTGGGAGCTCGGCCCGGTTCGCCAGGAGTTGACACAGTTGGCCCCACAGGTCGAGCTCCTCGAGAACCTCCGGTTCGACCCGGGCGAGGAGCGGAACGATCAGGCCTTCGTCAAGAAGCTGGTCAACGGCCACGACGCTTATGTGAACGATGCATTCGGCGTCTCGCACCGCCGTCACGCCTCGGTGGTCGGACCCCCTACCCTCCTGCCGAGTGCTGCCGGGCTGTTGTTGCAGCGGGAGCTCGAGGCGTTGGGCCGGCTCCTCGGCACTCCGACCCGACCGTTCGTGGCGGTTGTGGGAGGTGCCAAGGTCGCCGACAAGCTTGGCGTCCTGAAAGCACTGCTCCACCAGGTGGACGCCCTGGTCGTCGGAGGTGGGATGGCCTTCACGTTCCTGGCTGCGGCCGGCCACGATGTCGGTGGCTCGATGGTCGATCCGGACAGGATCGGCGAGTGTGCCGAGCTCCTCGGATCCGGCGGACGCATCTTGCTGCCGACCGACATCGTGGCGCTCGAGCCCGGTGCCGACTTCGGATGCGACTGTGTGGACGGAGAGGTCCGGACCATCGGGGCCGACATTCCCGAGGGATGGCAAGGACTGGACATCGGACCGGAAACCGTCACCACCTATGCCCGCGAGATCGCCTCCGCCGGGACCGTTCTGTGGAACGGGCCGATGGGAGTCTTCGAGGATTCGAGGTTCAGCGCGGGGACCGCCGGAGTCGCCCGGGCGGTGGCCGACTGCCCCGGCTACACCGTGGTGGGCGGGGGTGACAGCGCCGCTGCCGTCGACGAACTCGACCTGACCGACCGCATCAGCTTCATCTCCACCGGCGGTGGGGCTTCGCTCGAACTACTCGAGTACGGCGATCTTCCCGGCCTCTCGGCACTCAGGGGGGCGGTCAATGCCCCCGTGGCCGGACACGGCGCTCGTCGTGACGAGCCGCCGCGGTGACGGACTCCGGCGCCAGGCGGCGTCCGCTGATCAGCGGAAACTGGAAGATGAACTTCGATCATCTCCAGGCCATCCATGCCGTTCGTGACCTCGGCCTGCGACTCCGGCCCGCGGACGCCGGGCCGGTCGACCTTTCGGTGCATCCGCCCTTCACCGATCTCCGATCGGTGCAGACCGTCATCGAGGGCGAAGGCGTCCCGGTGGCGCTGGGAGCCCAGAACTGCGCGGTGGAGGATTCGGGGCCGTTCACCGGAGAGGTGAGCCCGGCCATGCTGGCCAAGTTGCACGTGGACTACGTCATCGTGGGCCACTCGGAGCGCCGGCAGCTGTTCGGGGAGTCCGACGAGCTGGTGGGCGCCAAGCTGAAGGCGGTGCTGCGCAACGGGATGACGCCGATCCTCTGTGTCGGCGAGACAGTGGACGAACGAGACGTGGGCCTGACTCGTGATCGGTTGGCCACTCAGGTCGAGATTGGCCTGGGGGGAGTGCCCCCGGAGTCGGTGGCGGCCATGGTCATCGCCTACGAGCCGGTGTGGGCCATCGGGGCGGGCCAGGCGGCCACCCCGGAAGATGCCCAGGAGGCCTGCTCGTGGATCCGCGACGTGGCCACCCGGTCGGTCGGCGCGGGAGCCGCGGGCCAGGTACGGATCCAATACGGGGGGTCGGTGAACGCCGAGAACACCGAATCACTACTGCGCTGCCCCGATATCGACGGGGTCCTGGTGGGCGGGGCGAGCCTCGATGCGGCTGCGTTCGTGGGAATCGCCCGGGCTGCTGCCATCGCCACCCGTTGAGTTTGCTAGCGTGTCCAACGGTCATGGACCAGAGGAGGAAGATCCAGTGCTGACCGCAATCATTGTCGTACTACAGGTGCTGGCATGCCTCGCCTTGATCTTCCTCATCCTCATGCACAGCGGCAAGGGCGGCGGCCTGTCCGACATGTTCGGTGGCTCGGTCGGCTCCGCGGCCGCCGGTTCGACGGTGGTCGAGAAGAACCTCGACCGGATCACCGTCACCGTGGCGGTGATCTTCGCCTTCACGAATCTGATCCTCATCATGCGCCTGCAGTGACCGATTCCGGCGCCGAGCCCGTCGAGCGCCGCCCCCGTGTCGCTCTCCGGTGGAGCGAGTACCGTGCCCGGTGGAGATTGCCCCTGGTGATCATCGTCATCATCGGGGCAGTGGCCATCATCGACCACCTCGGTTCTCAACGGATCAGCCAGGTCGATGAATTGGCGCCTCCGGCACTCGTTGCCGCTACCGGCGGATCGGCCACCGTCCACCTCGACCGTCCCTGGGACGGGTTCAACCCCGACACCCCCTCGGGGGCGACGTCATCGACGCCGACGCTGCTCAGCTCAGTGCTGCCCAGCGCCTACATCGTGTCTCCCAAACTGGTCCCGCAGGTCAACAACGACCTCCTGTTGAGCGTCGAGGCCACCTCGACGGCACCGTTGACGATCCAGTACGTGATCAGTCCCCACGCGGTGTGGTCCGACGGAGTGCCGGTCAGTGCGGAAGACTTCATCTATGCCTGGCAGTCCCAACGGGGGGACGGGGTCGATGTCGACGGACAGCCTGACCAGGTTGCCTCGACGCTCGGGTACCGGGACGTGGCCTCGGTCACCGGCAGCAACGGCGGGAAGACGGTCACGGTGGTGTTCAGCACCCCCTTCACCGACTGGCGCGTCATGTTCGACCACATGGTGCCGGCCCACATCGCCATGCGGGTGGGCTGGAACAGCGGGTTCGATCTCTTCGATTCAGCGGTCGACCTTTCCGCCGGGCCGATGATCGTGCAGTCCGCCTCGGGAGACTCGAGTGCGGTGTTGGTGCGGAACCCCAAGTGGTGGGGGACGCCGGCCGTGCTGGACCGGGTGGTCGTCTCGGTGGCGCCGACCCAGAGCGCCTGGCTCGGGGCTCTGGCCGGGACCAGTCGTGCCGTGGCCCAACCGGACCAGTTCAACTTGGGCACCCTCGACGCGGTGTCATCTCTGCCGAATACACAGAGCTCCGTCAAGCCGTCTCTGAGCTTCCTGCAGCTGGAGTTCAACGTGAAGTCACCCGTCACCGGCAAGGTTGCCGTGCGCCAGGCGATCGCTCACGCCCTGGACCGCACCGCGATCCTGACGAAGACGTTCTCCTCCATTGAGCCGGACCTGGTGGTGAGCCAGGACCATCTGGCCGCCCCTTCGCAATCGACCTACAACGCGTCATCGGCATCCGGCGAGTACGCCCACGTCGATCCGGCGACCACCGACCAACTGCTGAAGAGCCTGGGGTTCCACCAGGACCAGACCGGCAACTACGTCGATGTCGATGGAAGTCAGCTGACCATTCGGATGGCGGTCGAGTCCGGGGATCCCTGGATCGGCGAGGTAGCGGCGGGCATCAGTACCCAATTGCGGAGCGCGGGCATCTCGGTGGTGACCTTCCCCGTGGCGGGGAGCGCCGGCCTGGCTGCAGCCGCTGCCGCCAACTCCTACGACATGGCGCTGGTCACCCGAGTCTCGAGTCCGTTCCAGACGGTCACCGAGGGCTGGTACTCCGACGGCCAGGGGCCCGTGGGCCCGGACGACTCGGAGAATTGGAGCAAGTTCGACGATCCTGAGGTGGACCAGCTCTTCCTGCAGGCCTCCCAGGCGTTGAACCCGGTGACCGGAAGCACCGTCTATACGCAGATCGACGATCAATTGTGGGATCAAATGGTCGCACTTCCCCTGTTCGGGGAGCCGGCCCTGCTCGCCAACGGGGTGCAGATCGCCGGCCCCGTTTACAACGCCTCGGAGGACGGCATCCTCTGGAACGTGGCCCTCTGGACGATGCTCAAGCCCGGTCCGTCACATTCGCAGGCGTGAGGGGCCCGGAAGCTCGGGCCGTCACTGCGGGGCACGATCCGGCGACCGGCGCCTGAACTTCGGTCGACCCAGGCCGCGCTACCATGCCAGACGCCCCGATAGCGATATCGGAGTCACTTCGTCGGAGTGGCGGAATAGGCAGACGCGCTAGCTTGAGGGGCTAGTGTCCGAAAGGACGTGGGGGTTCAAGTCCCCCCTCCGACACCCTGTTTGACCAGGAAGAATGCTTGACCGGCTACAGCTGCCACCGTGCGCCGACCGGCCGGTGTCAACATTTTGTCAACGGGATTCCCTGACCGTCCGTTGTCAACGGATGTCAACCGGTGGTGCCCGCCAGCAGCCTAGGCAGCCGTGCGCCGGCCGCCTCGCCCATCCCGGGCATGAGGTGCTGATACACGTTGACGGTGACGGCGGGGGAGGGCCGGTCGTGGCCAAGACCGTCCGACGGAAGTTCATCAACGTGCCCGGCCGTCTCACACGCCGATCGAGGCGAGCACAGCTTCACCTGCCGACGCAGTGGCCATGGGCTACCGAATGGTCTGCATGTTTCGACCGCCTCAGGGCACTGCCTCTTCGAAGAGGAGCTTCGCAAGCGAGCCCAGCGGGCAGTTGCCGCGTTCGCTGCTCTGACCCACATCGTCGGGGATTCGGTCAAGACCGCCGAGCGCGCCGTGTTCGAGATCTCCAACCTGGCTGGCAAGCTGTCGTCGTCCTTCCTTCTGCCCGACCCGCGAACGTGAAAGACCCCCGGTCGGAACCGGGGGCCATGGTGGGTATCGTCGAAGTGCCGAGCCCGTCGAGCAGAGGTCTCCGCCGGCCGATGCTCCGGGCCCGGCGTTGGGCTTTATACGCTGCGCTGAGCCCTGGCGGGGCACAGGCGCGATCCTGTGCGGAGTGGGAGCGTCCAACGGGGTTCGCCACCTGTTCGACTACCTCGAAGTATCAGGCAGCCTCACCGCAGTTGTTCAGACATCCTCGTAGATTTCGATTCGAGGAGCGCCGCTCACACCGGCGCGCTCCATGGCCGCCTTCAACCTCGGGTCATCGGCGAATGCCTCGGCCTGGGCGACGGTCGGAAAGTTATGCACTGCCACTACATCGTTCGGATTGTTGGGAATGTGCATTACCTGCTGAGCGGTGTAACCGTGCTCGACCCGTAGCGGCATCAATTCGTGATAGATCCTTCGCCAGGCTGCATAGTCGGCAACGGTATATCGGGCTATCAGCGTTCCACCCATTGAAATCCCCCTTCATCGAGGAGACCGCCCGTCTCCATTCTGTCACCGTAGCCAGATTGACTCTCGGCGTTCGGATTGGCGAGTGCTGCGGCTGTGCAGTTGTGCCGGGACGCGATGGTCCCCCGACGCGAAGGGGAGCCATCGCCAGCCGATCGAGCGGCCCTGACTCGCCCGGGCCGGGGACGTTGGACCTGGGACGGAGCTGGAACGCACCGTCCCCTGCGTCGCAACTTCCGCCAAGGTGCAACACAATTGATTCAACTCGTATCCAAAGGAAAGTCGATGCCCAACTGGCCTCAGTCGTCTCGCCTGGACTTTCCGTACCGGGCGAGCTCGCATTTGGCCCTTATCCCATCGAGCAACTCAGACCGTGGGACGCGAAAGCCCCGGCGGACGGGGGCTTTCGGGTGCGCGCACCGATCCGTCCAGCCCGCCGGGGACACGTGTCGACGGCGTCACCCGGTCGGTCGCTGAACAGATTCTGCAATGCATTTTCACTCGCAAGCGGGTTTTCCGACTAGGGCCGAAAGTCCCCGTTTAGCCGTGAACGCGAAAGACCCCCGGCCGGAACCGAGGGCCATCACTGACGCCGGGTGGTCCGGTCAGCTGCTCACGCCGACGCCGCCCCGTCGAGATCTGCACGCGCCGCCCGATGGTCAAGGCCCAGCACGTCCAGCGCCGAGGACACGCCACGGCCCATGGAGGACACCATCGCGATCAACACCTTCACCTGTACCTCCAATAATGCGACCCGCCGATCGATCTCGGTTGCTGACGGTTCGCCGGTCTCCCCGCCTCCCCGTCGGTCAGGTTCACTTCGTCGAGCCGGTCCATGCACGTGGTGAATGGACCGGGTCCGCGCACCCAGCTCACGACCTTGTCGATAGCACGCCCCAGTTCGTCGGCATCTCAATCGAGCCCGGCTTACCTTGGTAGCGCGACCTCCGCCCAGGTCTCCGTCACCGCCGGTTCGAACTCCTCGTTGTCGATGTCGGTTGCTTCGATGGTCATAGTGTTCCCTTTCGTTTTGACGGCAGGGAACACTGCCAACGGGACTGGACCTCTGACACGCGAACCGTGTCGGGTTTCCTCGCCCACGCTGACACCGGTCACTCGGTGTCGGCCACGGCCCCCGGATCGCTTGCGCGGTCGCGTGGGCGACTATCTGTCCGGGACATCTTGCGGGACCGGACCGGGAAAGTCATCGAAAGTCCAGGTCGATCCGGTATCCGGGTTGTGCATAAGACTCTCGCCGCCACTGAGATCGTGCGCCGCTTCGAGTACCGGGCTGGGGAGCTGGTGCGGGTTGGGCAGGAGGAGGGGACGATCCGCAAGCACGGCGACGATACCCGCACAGACCTAGTCGACCGCATTCAACCCGGTCCGAAGATCAGCCCGATGGACTTCGTTGGGGTTCACGACAAATCGGAACTGCACCCCTCTGCAAGATGGCGGACGCCGACCTCGCCGACTTCGAGCGGGCCATCGAAGGGGCCAGGGCCGAGGGTGACCTGGGCCGGGCCAACGTCGTAGGCTCACCCGGTCGGGTCCGTCAAGTAGACCTTCTTCCCGATGGGCGCTCCGGACCCGGCTCCTTACATATAACTCCCACGTCGAGCCGTAGCGGGGCACAGGGGCGATTCTGTGCGCTGTCAACGGTCGCAACGGGGGTGCCGAGGCGGCTATGCCAGCCGAGCCTGGGTGGTGGACCTGTTCGCGTGGGCATGGACGGTATCAGCGGCCCAGCAGCACTGCATCCTCGGGCTGTTGCTGGGCTACGGCCTCGACGCCATCCGCCTGTTCGAGGAGCTTGGCACTACGGTTGGTCCATTCGACCAGAAGTAGGAGGCGGACATGGACAAGTTCGGACAGGAAAATGCATGTGCGAAGTGCGGTAGCGACAATGCCGGATTTCAGTTCCATGAAGGCATGAGGGCGAACTGCGAACTTCCCGAACAGACGATTGATCACATGCACCGCAGTTGCAGCCAGTGCGGCTACGAGTGGGCCGAAGTCGCACTCGACGCTTCTTAGTCCAGCAGCCCGGCGATCTCCCACGCCGACCAAACGTGGCTCTCCTGACGCCCGCACAGTATTTTGACCCCTACCCCGAGCGTTTCAGCGCCACAGGGGCGAACGTGGGGGAGTGGCAGTGATCTAGGGGCTTCGAGGAGGCCCTTCCCTCTCGCTGTCAATCACCTTGCTAATCAAACGGTCGCTCACCTCGCGCAGCTTCATCAAGGTCATTGGGTCTTTGGTATTCCGCCAACCCAGGTCGTGGGCTCGGTTGTAGGCGGCGTCCTCGGCAGCGCTCGCCGCATTCAGGTACAGCGGCTCCTCCTCGGCAACGAGGCGATCTAGCTCTCCGGCCGATCCGAGGTCCAGGGTTGCATCGATCATCGCCGTGACGGCAACCGTCCCCTCGACGTACAGGAATTCTCCAGTGTCCCGGATAGTGGCGCCCACGATTACCATTCGGGCGTTTTCGTCGGACACACCCTCAGGGACATCGAACGCTCGCTTCATCGCGTCCCACCATCGTTTTCTGGGGTCGTCTGGTTGCCCGGCATCGGTCATGGAGCGAGCATCTCGCCTTTCTGCTGCCACCATGACAGCCGGTCGAAGCGTAGCCACGTGACCCCAGGCGTGTCAGCCTCGCGATCTAGCGTTGCCCGGCTGGTTGCAGCTCCGCCAGTCCCTCGAGGTGCCGGCCGCACGACCACAGCCGCATCTGCTTGCGCCCGATCATGGCCCGGCCGATCCACCGGACGGGTTCCGGGCAATCAGCGGGAGCGTCGACGCGGTAGCCGGCGGGACGGCTCACCATCTGCCAGCAGACCCGCGGCTCGGCCCGGACGGCGAAGGCGTAGTGATCACGGTGGTCCATGGAGCCAGGGTAGGGCAGGGGCGTGATCCGCTGCCGGGCGCGTGTGCTGGGCTGGGGGCATGGGTCAGAGCGACAGGCCGGACCCTTGAACCCACCCAAGCTCCGGTTTCCGCTGACCGACGATCAGCTGGAGGAAATGGCGTCCCATGTGATGTACGAGAGACGTACGTGGCAATGGGCATTGGATGGTCACGTGGCCGACAGTGCACCCGGCCCGCAACCCAACGCCCTCATCGAGGTGTACAACCTGCATTCGCGGACTTTGACGGAGTTTCTGGCCTGCGCTTCGAGCCACAGGGACGCCCGTTTCCCTGGCAATCGCCTGAGACGCTAGAGCGGGGGAGTGATGGTCGCTCTTGTCAACGCATTTGTCAACGGGACTGTACGGAATCGCTCTGATCGGCCGGAGCAGACCAAACGAGCCACCGCCGAGCACTGCACCTGAGCAGGTAGAACACGATTGGCCGGAGTAGGCTGAACGTGCCTCATCGGATTGAGGGGCTAGTGCCCGCAAGGGCGTAGAGGCTCAAGTCCCCCATCCGACACCATTGAACTCCCTGGTCAAAGAGCGTACGACTCGGGCCAACGAGTCCAGATTTCTACCGAACTTCTACCAGGAGCACGGACTGATGGCACCTGACCCACTCGAGGATCTTGCGAGTTCCGTTCGTGGGGCGAAGGGGATCAGTCCGGCGGACCAATGGAACAGTGTCTCGCAGATCATTTCGGGCGCACTGTTGGAAGCCTCGGCGGTCCTTCAGAACCAGGGCGGCATCGATGGCTTCGTCGATTCACTCGACGATCTGAACGGCGCCGGCGGGGTGATTCTGGCCATCGTTCATCTGGGGAAGAGACCGGCCCTCATCTTCCGGCCCACCTCCACCGGTGTCGAGGTTGTCTACGCGGCGACCATCGAAGCCCCCCCGGGTTCGTCCACATGGGGCCTGGCCGGTCAGGAGTCAGTAGAGAACTCGTGGGGGTTCGACCAGGTCACGCGAGACAACGTGATCAATGCGGTGAACTTCTTCGTTCGGGCCACCGGGGTGATCTCGTAACGATCGGCGGTGATGCAGCCGACGGTCATCGGCGTTCGCGTGCCGACCGCCGCGACCCAGCGTCCGGTGAAGAGCGAGGCAAGCACCATTCCACCAAAGAGAGGCAAGAAGTCCAGCGCCAACGGGTAGGGAGAGGCCGACCCGACCACCTCGAGACGCAGAGCAACGGAGAAGAAGACGGAGATGGCGAAGTAAGTGGTGGTTGCCACCAGCGTCGATCCGGCAAAGGGGGGCCGCCGAAAGAAGCTCAGGTTCAACTTGAGTTCTCCGCGCGGTGCTCGACGAAGATGAGTGCCAGGATGCTCACCCCGTACAGCGCGAGGATCCACCCGGTCGGGTAGCCCGCCGACTCCCCGGTGATCGTGGCAAAGGTTGCTGTGCCCAGCGTCAGCGTTCGAGAACGAATCCCCTGACATCGGGGCGCTCCTTCGAGGGATCCGAGCTCTCGGGCGGGACGACCATGCCGGCCAGGAATGCGAGTCTGCCGAACGCCAAGTCGAACCAGAATACCGCCCGGCACGACCAGAAGCCCACCAACACACCACCGAGGACCGGTCCCGTGGCCAGCGCCGCACCAGAGACTGCAGCCCAGGCACCGACCGCCCGGGCCCGCCGTTTCTGCTCGGGACAGAGGTGCCGGACCATGGAGAGCGTCCCCGGCTCGGAACCGGCGGCGCCGATAGCCATGTCAGCCCGCCCGCCCGACGACCAACATCGTCGAGCGGGCCGATAGAGCGCAGACCCCCCATTGGGGTTGCGCGACACCGACATGCAATTCGGACTGCACATTCGACAGCGCGGCACTGATGACGGTGTTGTCGAGGAAGGTCAGGAAGAGGAGGCGAGCAGCACGGCAAGTCCGAAGTGTGCCCGAAACGGCTGCACCGCGGATTCGGCCAGACCGTCACGGGTGGAGGCGGCGCTCTGGGGGTCGGCGCAGGAGTCATCGGTTTCGTCCGAGCTCTCCGGTTGGTGGATGCCGCACGTCTCGCAACCCTCTCCACCCTCCACACCTTCGTGGATGGGACCGGCCGGAAGTGCCCACACCCTCTGTGACATGTCGTCCCGTGATGACCAGGCCGCAAAGATCGGCGACCGCCGCGACAATCGGGGCTGACCCGAGCCAAGCCGGCTGAACGGACATGCACCGACCCAGGCGACCCAGGCGACCCATGACCGACGACCCAGGCCTCCTCGTGCGCACCGACGAACCAACGGGCGCCGCCCCCGACCCCCAGGACGGTGTGTCACCGGCAGACGGCGCACCCCGGCCCTCAGCCCACAGGCCCCGAGTGGGACAACGCCCACTTGTCCGGCACGGGGTCCCCTCTCCGACACGCATCCGTGGCACTGCTGCCAGTTCGACAGGGGACACGCCAGCCTAAGCCTCAACGTGAGCTTGAGAGAGCGGCATGAGCTGCTCAATCCCGTTGGTGCCGGCGGCTCACAACAGCAGGGCCGGCCCCGACGAAGGGATCTCCTGTGTGCCCGTATCGTCCCAGTGGACGACACAGCGGAGATCGCCCGCTTCCGGCCAATGCTCCGGGACCCTGCAGGCACGGTCGCGCTGGCTCATCCGATGCCCACAGATCACAGTCCGATCACCGACTTGGCGCCCATGGCCAGTGCGCCCGTCGACCCCCCCACCCCGCGCCGTGGTGAACCGATTGCTGCGCACCGGCAGGGGGCAACGGCTCTTGCATCTGCCCAGGACCCACTCGTTCCCGTCGCAGGCCTTACCCACGGATCCGTCGGCTCGATCCCCATTCCGGGCGGCACTGACGCCTGCGTCCACGGTTCGGCGGGCCCGGGATCCCCGGGCCGCGCAAGGGCCGCCGGACAAGTCCCAGGTGACTCCCGCGAAGCGAGGGATGTGCCGGCGAAACGCCGGGGTCAGCCCCCGATCGGACCCCGTAACTTCAGGGTGATTACGCGGTAGTGCAGGGTAGAAATGCCGTGCCTCAAGCCTTACGGTGCCATCAGGCTCCTTGCGCGGATGGCGCGCTCGGTCGGAGGAAGGGCAAATCAATCTCATGACTCGTTTTCGGCGGTCCGTCGCTCTACTCGCTATGACCACTGTCCTGGTGGCCACGTTGGTGTCGGTGGCCGCCCGCTCGGCGGCGGCGGCCGCCCCGATGCAGCTCAACCTCAGCGTGCTCCTGGTCGGCTCGGGACCGTCGGATCCGACCACTGCGGCGTGGCAGTCGGCGCTGAGCAGCGAGGGCGTGGCCTACACGATGGCCACCGCCGCCGGGCCGACTTACGGCGCCGAGACGGTCGCCCTGCCCGCCCTGACCACCGGATCGGTGGGCAACTTCAACGGTGTGGTCTTCGCCGACTCGCCAGCGGCCTTCGCTGTGGGCCAGCTGAGTGCCCTCGACACCTATGAGTCCACCTACCGCGTGCGCCAGATCGACGGCTACACCTACCCGATTCCGGCCCAGGGGATCACCGCGGTCTCTGGCGCGACTACCACCCTCGACAACACCACGGCCACGCTGACCGCGGCCGGCCTGGCCGGGCTGCCCGGCCTCAAGGGCACGGTGCCCTTCGACACCGGGACCTATGGCGTTCCGGCGTCGGTGGTAGCCGGAACGATCGGAGCGGCCTTCACCCCTTGGCTGGAGAACGCCGCGGGCCAGGTGCTGGCCGGCGTGTACCAGCACCCGGGCATCAGCACCGCCCCCGATCCCCAGGCCGGGGTGTCCGAGCTGAGCCTCACCTTCGACTACAACGCCACCATGCTGCAGTGGCTGCTGCTGGCGCCCGGCCTCATCAACTGGGTGACCCAGGACACCCACCTCGGCCTCTACCGCAACTACTTCGGCCAGGACGTCGACGACAACTTCATCGCCGACAACTCGTGGAGCTCCCAGTACCAGTGCACCCCGGGGGCGACCGAGCCACCCGACTACACCTGCCCGGCCGGGGTGGCCAACAACCCGACCGACACCCCCCCCGACGTGCAGATGACCGCGGCCGACGTGGCCTACGTGGTGGCCTGGGAGGCCCAGACCGGCATCAAGTTGAACCTGGCCTTCAACGGCGTCGGGGCCTGCACGGCACCGAGCGTGGCCGCCGAGTCGAGCGCCAACTGCACCGGGTCGGTCACCGACAGCGGGACCACCTACACCGATCCGGGACAGGTGGTCGACACCACCGTCCCCGCCATCCCCGATGACTCCGGACTGGTCAACGCCCTGCTGGCCGACAAGGCCGACTTCAACTGGATCACCCACACCTGGAGCCACGAGTTCCTCGGCTGTGTCGTGTGGCAGCCCCAGGCGGTCAACTCGGTGACCGCCAATGCCACCGACGGCTCGTTCACCGCGGGCGCCTACAACTACGAGGTCACCGCGGCCACCGCCTACGGCGAGTCGGAGCCCTCCCTCCCCCAGAGCGTCACGGTGGGGGCGGGCGGGTCGGCGACCCTGAGCTGGCCGGACGCCACCAACGGGGTGGGGACCAATGGCACGGCCGGGCCCACCCTGGCCGCAGAGGAGGCCAACCACACCGGCGGCAGCGGCTTCTGGGGCTACAACGTCTACCGGGAGAACCCCGGGACCACCACCTACGGCCTGGTCGGCCAGGTGGCCGAGGACCCGTCCGGGGCGACCGCCACCTACAGCTTCACCGACACCGGGGCGACCGCACCGGCGGCGGCCCCCGGATCCAGTGACACCTTCCCCACCGCCACCAACCCGGGCATCGACTGCTCGAGCGCGGCGGGCAGCTGGGACCCGGCATCCGACCCCAGTGGCACGACCGACGCCTCCATCCAGACCGAGATCGCCTGGGACCAGGCCTTCGCGGCGGCCAACGGGCTGCCCAACTACACCTCGGCCGCGGTGGTCACCGGTGAGCACTCCGGGGTGGAGAACCCCAACATGCCAGCGGCCCTGGCCGCAACCGGCATCACCACCTTCGCCACCGACGCCTCCCGCCAGCCCAACCAGTACTCGCTGACCTCGGGATCCTCGACGGCCACCTCGGCCCCGCGCTACCCGAGCAACATCTACTACAACGCCTCCAACTGGACCGACGAGCTCAACGAGTACAACACCCTCTACGTCGCACCCGGCGTCTCGCTCGGCAATGCCACCTACCCCACCGAGACGGGCCACTGCGACGCCTCGTCGGCCACCACCTGCCTCAGCACCCCGGCCACCGAGTCCTCCCTCCTGGCCTCGGAGTCCCGCATCATGTTGAGCCACGTGCTGGCCAACAACCCCCGGGTGGGCTACGCGCACCAGACCAACCTGATCGGTGGCAGCGATCCGGCAAACGGGTACACCCTGTTGACCCTGCTCAACAACATGCTGACCCAGTACGACGCCTGGACGAGCACCGCGGCACCGCTGGTCCAGATGACCGACACCACCGAGGCCCAGGTCCTCGGCCAGCAGTCCGCCTGGGCCGCCGCCGAGACGGCCGGATCGGTGAAGGCCAGCGAGACCAACGGCGTGGTCACCGTGACCAACGCCTCGGGCTCGCCGGTCAGCGTCCCGGTCACCACCCCGCAGGGCACCACCGTCGGGGGAGCGGCCTTCGGCCAGTCCTACGGCGGTGAGCTGTCCACCTGGACCACCATCGCCGCCGGTGCGTCGCTGACCCTCACCGAGCACGTCGCTCCGACCATCATCAGCGCCAACTCGGCCAGCTCCATCGTGGGGACGGCCTTCAGTGCCACGGTGTACACCACCGGTGAGCCGGCACCGGCCATCACCGAGACCGGGGCCCTGCCCGCCGGGATGACCTTCGTCGACAACGGCAACGGGACGGCCACCCTGGCCGGCACCGCGGCCAAGGGCAGCGGTGGGCTCTATCCGATCACCATCACGGCAGCCAACGGGGTCACCCCGAATGCCACCCAGGCCTTCACCTTGACCAACTCGGAGGCGCCGACCATCACCAGCGCCGCCACGGCGAGCTTCTACACCGGGGTGGCGGGCACCTACACCGTGACCACCACCGGTTATCCGGCGGCGACCATCACCGAGACCGGGACCCTGCCCGCAGGGCTGACCTTCGCCGCCCCCACCCCGGCCACCGGCAGCGCCACCATCGCCGGCACCCCGGCCGCCGGCAGCGTCGGGAACTACCCGGTGACCATCTCGGCCACCAACTCGTCGGGCTCCATGGCCACCCTCAACCTGGCAATCACCGTGGCCTCGAGCGCGGCTCCGGTCATCACCAGCGGGGCCACCGCGTACTTCACCCTGAACGAGCCCGGGTCCTTCGCCGTGACCACCACCGGCGCCCCCCCTGCCTCGATCACCGAGACCGGGGCCCTGCCCGCCGGGCTCACCTTCACCGACAACGGCAACGGCACCGCCCTGCTCGCGGGAACCCCGACGGTCTCCGCCACGACCAACCTGACCATCACCGCCGACAACAAGATCACGCCGAGTGCCACCCAGACCCTTTCGATCATCGTCGGCAACAGCCCACACATCACCAGCGCCGCCTCGACCACGTTCGTGGTGGGCGACCGGGGCAGCTTCACCGTGACGTCGACCGGCTTTCCCGCTCCCTCCCTGGGCTGGTCCGGGACGCTGCCTGACGGCATCACCTTCGTCGACAACGGGAACGGCACCGCCACCCTGTCGGGGACCCCGGCTGCGGGGACCGCGGGGAAGAGCTACCCGCTCACTCTCCTCACCGCCAACGGGACCGGCACCGCCAGCCAGAGCTTCATCCTGATCATCGATCAGGCCCCGGCCATCACCAGCGCCAACTCGGTATCGCTCACGGTGGGCAAGGCATTCACCTTTACCGTGACCACCTCCGGGTACCCCACGCCTTCTCTGGGTGATCCCGCGGCCCTGCCTGCAGGAGTCACCTTCGTCGCCAACGGCAACGGCACCGCCACGATCGCCGGGACCCCGGCCGTCGGCACCGCCGGGAGCTACCCGATCACCCTGACCGCCTCCAACGGGACCAGCCCGGACGCCAACCAGAGCTTCACCCTCACCGTGCTCGGCGTCCCGGCGCTGGCTGGGGGTGACCGCCTGGCCGCCACGCCCGACGGCAACGGCTATTGGATTGTCGGACCAACCGGCTCGCTCGCCACCTACGGCACGGCCGCTAACTACGGCTCGATGGCCGGCCACCAGTTGAATTCGCCCATCGTCGGCGTCGCCAGCACCCCTGACGGTCAGGGCTACTGGATGGTCGCCTCCGACGGCGGGGTGTTCAGCTTCGGAGACGCCCAGTTCCATGGATCGATGGGTGGAAGGCCGCTGAACCGGCCCATCGTCGGCATCGCCGGCACCCCTGACGGTCAGGGCTACTGGATGGTCGCCTCCGACGGCGGGGTGTTCAGCTTCGGAGATGCCCAGTTCCATGGTTCGATGGGCGGAAAGCCGTTGAACCAGCCCATCGTGGACCTGACTTCCGACGGGAGTGGCCAGGGCTACTGGATGGTCGCCTCCGACGGCGGGATCTTCACCTTCGGTGACGCCCAGTTCTACGGTTCGACCGGCGGCATCCACCTGAACAAGCCGGTGATCGGCCTGACCGCGACCCGCGACAGCCAGGGCTACTGGATGGTCGCCTCCGACGGCGGGGTGTTCACCTTCGGCGATGCCCAGTTCCACGGCTCGGGAGCCGCCTCCGGACGCACCGCCGTGGGGCTCATCGCCTCACCCAGTAGCTCGGGGTATGCCGTCATCGATACCGATGGGACCCGCGCCGCATTCGGATGGTAGGCGGCGGTGGCGACGCACGCCTCCATGCACCTGGATCATCGCCGATGTCCCTGATGCGACGTTGGGTGGCGGCAACCACCCCATCAACGGCTCGGATCCGTGGCTGACGGGCAGCGGGTTCATTGCCCAGCCGCGACCGCCCTCTCGTCGCAAGGGCGAGTCACCGGCACGGCTGCCTTCCACCGTTCAGGTTGACGTTGAACCGGGCGCCATTGAATCCGACAGTGTTGTCCGCTGGGCAGAATGCGCTGGTCGCCAGGTTGTACTCGGCATTGAACACCGCCTTGTGGCCCAGGTAGGAGGAGAGCAGGCTGCACGTCTGGTACTCGTTGCACTGCTCGGTCAGCACCCCATCGGCCAACGGCTCCATGTCGGCCGCGTAGCTGTCACCGGTGTCGTCGGGGTTCTTGATGATCCAGCCCAGGCCGTGGGCGTGCATGAAGGTCGCCAGCGTGGTCATGTACTGCTCTTCCGCTGCCTTGCTGATGATGAAGCCGGTCGTGCCGTCGCTGCCGCTGTAGGTCTCGTCCAGGTCGGTCTCGACTGCGTCAAAGCCCTTGGCCGCGCACTGCTGCTGGATCATCGACTCGACGATGGACACGGTCGTGTTCGACGTGATGTTCAGGAACGACTCGGGATACCCCGACAGCTTGTTGCCGAGGACACCCGCTGCCTGGAACTGGGCGTAGTACGTCGTGGCGATCCCCTCGTCGGCTGCGCTGTAGTAGTTGCCCGCCGTCCCCACCTCGATGTAGCAGATGGCGTGGTCACCGGCAGCGTGCAACGCGGTCACCGTGCTGGCCGGGTTCTCGATCCCGTCGATGTCATAGACCACCGGGTCTGGCGCCGGCGCTCCGGTGTACGTGGTCACACCCGTTCCCATGTCGCTGGCGCTACTGAGGTTCAGCGGGTGGTCGATCTCCCACTGCCAAGGGACGTTGCCCAGCGGTGGCGTCCACCAGGTACCTGCGGCCGGGGTGGTGCTCGACGGTGGAGTCGTGGTCGGTGTGGTCGTGGGGGGTGGAGTCGATGTCGGTGTGGTAATGGGGGGTGGAGTCGATGTCGGCGTGGGCGCGGAGGGTGGGGCCTTGGTCGGCGCGGTAGTGGGGGGAACCGTGGAAGGAGGCACCGTCGTCGCGGTGGCAGCATCGGCCTTGCACGTCAGGTCGAGCGAGTTGGCCGCCTTGTTGCTCACGGACAGCGACTTGCCGGCGCAGGTGACATGAGAGCTGTCACCTCCCATCATGCTCAGGCCCGGAACGGCCGACGCGGCGACGCCGATGGCCGTCCCCAGCAGGACGACTGCTCCCAGGCCGATGGCGACGCCTTTGGCGATCCGGTGGTTGCGGGGCCTGCTCTCTTGGTCCATGGTTCCCTCCTCAGGATGGGGGCGAGGTCATGCGACCTGCCCCTTCGTCGTGGTCTCCGTCCGTGCCGGAACGGTCGAACGCGTGTTGGGGATGACGACAAGTGGGTGGCGCGGACATCGAGTTGCAGATGGCCGGCGGCCTGGCGCGCACGGTGCTTGCTGCCACCACCGGCAAAGTGCCTGGCCGAGCCGTGTACGTCGGATTGAGATGCACTGCGCCTCCTCTGCTGCCTGGTTCGGCCGAGGGACTCGCCTCGGGGCTATCCCCGCGGTGTTCATCCGCCGTCACTCCGGTACTCCGTCATGGAGGCAGGAGTGAACGGCCATCCAGTGAGCTATCGGCCGGACCGGCGCCGAACTTGAAGCCGAATGTGTCCGCCGTAGCCCGTCCCCACGCGTCCCTTCTGACGACAGCCGTCACGAGACGGATCGGAGGCGGTTCTGCTGTCCGGCGCCAGCGGACGGGGGTCTCGGTCGCCCTCAGACGGGCCGGTCACCATCCGCCGGAAAGCCCCGGGGCTCGGACCTGACGGAGATCACCTGGTGGTCACGTTGCTCCATGGGCCACGGCTCAGCGGGGGAGTGACATCGCGGTGCAGCGTTCGACTCGAAGGTCTCGGCGTCCTCCAATTCAAGTCGGTCCATCGGAGTGCCGATGTCAGTCAGCCGGGCCCGTCGAGTACTTGGCAGGCTCCGGGCCCGGCTTTCCTATCACTCGTAGTACCGAATGTGGGGGACCCGGATCGACATGGCAGAGACGCGGGCCCCACGTGGGATCCCGTTCGAGGGTGTCACGCGATCGGTGAGCGTCATGGTCTGGTCGTCCGACCCTCAACAGGGGGGCTGGCGAGGGTCGGACGATCCTGACCAACGGTTGAGACGAACGAATCGCCGCCTACCGCCGCGTTGCAGTCTCCGCCGAGCTGCAGTCTCCGCCGAGTTGCAACACATCGTTTCTAGCACCGAGGAACTCCGGTGACAAACCGTCGACCGGGTGATCGACCCGCTGATCGGTCTCGAGTCGCCGACGGAATGCCGAACGGGGACCTTCCGGGAAGCCCGGCGACTCCGCCGTCGCCACCTGTGGCACAACCCGCCCATTCCGCTCAAGGAGCAAGGACGGCGTGACGATGCACAGCACATGGAATCGGAGCTCCGTTTTGATACCGATGATCCCGAATTCGTTCGGGGATTCGAGATCGGGGTGTTGTGGGAGCGCCTGTCGGTCGACCCCGAGTGCGAGATCACGGTGCACGCGTCCAACGCCGAGATGGTCATGCGTGTGGCGAAGGCCGTCGGTTGCCAATTCTCCGGAAGAGATCTGGGCGATGACCGGATCTTCGTCGAACTGCACAAGGTGAACAGCTGCTAGTTCTGCGGTGTGGTATCCGACCGATGCAACGGGCTCGAGCTCGGTTCAGATGGCTCGACCGGGGTTGAGGATGCCGTTGGGATCGAATGCACGCTTGATCCCGTGCATCAACGAACGGGCGGTCGGACCCACCATCTCCTCCATGTAGGGCAACTTCAGGCTCCCGATACCGTGTTCGCCGGTGATCGTCCCGTCATTGTCGAGGGACAGTCGGACGATGTCGTCGAAGGCGAGGCGGGCCGCGGCCACCGATTCTGGGTCGGCTGCGTCGAACACGAGGGTGGGATGAAGGTTCCCGTCGCCTGCGTGCCCGAATGTCCCGATGGTGACCTGACGCCTCTCGCCGATGCCCCGAATGCCCTCCAGCATCGCCGGAACGCTTGGGACAGGTACCGCGACATCATCGAGGAGGGTCGTCCCCAATCGCTCGAGCGCAGGTAGCGCGGCACGCCGAGCCTCCAGGAACAGCTGGCCTTCGGTGACATCCGTCGTGTGTGCCCGGTAGGTCGCGCCTGATGCGGCACAGGCGGACGAGGCCGCCTCCATCTCGATGGCCGCTGACGGCGAGTTCGACTGGACGACGAGCAAAGCTCCGGCCTCGGTTTCGAGACCCATGTGGGTCATCTTCTCGACCGCACGGACCGTTGTCCGGTCCATCAGCTCGAGAAGCGACGGTTGGGCCACCTCCAGGATCGCCACCACCGCCTGACCGGCGGCTTCGGGGGAGGCGAAGAAGGCCACCAGCGTCGAGGCGGGGGAGGGGGTGGGGTGCAGGCGGACCCTCGCCTCCACGATCACGGCCAGAGTTCCCTCGGACCCGACAAGCAGGCTGGTGAGGTCGAAACCAGCTACGTTCTTGCGCGTCGACGCTCCCGTGACGAGCATGCTCCCATCGGCGAGCACCGCGGTGAGCCCGGCGACGTGGTCGCCGGTGACCCCGTACTTGAGACAGCAGGCGCCGCCGGCATTCGTTGCGATGTTCCCGCCGATGGTCGAGATCTCTCGGCTGGCAGGGTCAGGGGGATACCACAGGCCGTGCACCTCCACCGCCCGTGCCAACGTCCCGTTGAGGACTCCGCACTCCACGGCCGCAAGTCTTCGCGGGACGTCGATGTCGAGTATCCGGTCCATCGCGGCCACGGACAGTACGACGCACCCTTCGATGGCGTTGGCCCCTCCCGACAGACCCGTCCCGGCACCCCTGGTGACCACGGGAATGCCGTAGCGGTTGGCGATGCACAGGACCTCGACCACGTCGGAGGTCTTCTGCGCCCGGACGAGTGCTGCCGGTTCGCCGGCGTCGGCGAACGCAGAATGGTCCCGTCGGTACGAACCGAGGATGTCGACATCGACGACGACGATCTCGGGGCCGAGTCGGTCCAGGAGATCGAGTACGGCTGCCGAGCGTCCTGGCTCAGGCATCCGGTGGGACTTCGCTCGTGTAGAAGCCCCAGACGTGGGCTTCGAGCAGCCTCTTGGCCAGGTCGCGATCCCCGTCATCGAGGGCGTCGAGTATGGCTCCGTGCTCTGCGGTCAGGACCTGGAGCGCACCTGCAGGATTCTGCAGGGCCCCGAGCGCGCCGCGGAGGTGCCCAGCGATGGTGTCGCGGAGTGCGGTCATAACGAGGGAGAAGGCGCAGTTGCCGCTGCATCCCGAAAGCGCGATGTGGAAGCGCACGTCTGCGTCGTGGAAGGCGTCGATGTCCGCACCCGCGGCGCGCATCTGGTCGAGTGCCTCTCGGGCGACGGCGATGCGTCCGCTGGCGGGATCGGCGTTCCTCACCGCCTCGCCCTCTAGGAGCAGTCGGAGCTGGATCAGGTCCCCCAAGGGAATCTGACGAAGGCGCATTGCGTTCACCAGGGCGTCGGAAGCGCTGGTGAAGGTGCTCTCGATGGACACACGCGGTCGAGCGGTGGAGACGGAGTCCCCCCCACTGAGGAACCCCTGCGCCTGCAGGACCCGGAGCGCCTCTCGGATCGTCGATCGACCGACACCGAACTGCTCGGACAACTCCTTTTCGGACGCGAGCTCGGTCCCGTCACGGAGGTCGCCGGAGACGATGGCTTCGCGCAGCTTCCCGGACACCAGGAGGCTGAGGGGGGCTTTGGTGACCGGTTGAAAGGACTGCCTCACGTCTTTCATGCGTGCATCCTAGGTGCTTGCATGCTTGTCTGATAAGTGAGTAGGGTCGGTTGCGACCAGGCCGAGGAAGCCAGTCAGTACCGGTGCGATGAGGGGGTTCTGAAGATGTCGATTGATCCGACCACGACCGCGGTGGTGCTCATCGAGTACCAGAACGACTTCACGTCTGACGGCGGTGTGCTCCACGGCGCTGTCGAGGGAGTCATGGCCAAGACCGGCATGTTGGACAAGACGCAAGACGTCGTCGATGCGGCACGCCGGGCCGGTGCCACCGTCATGCACGCTCCCATCACGTTCCACGAGGGATACAACGAGATCAGTTCGCACCCCTACGGGATCCTCAAGGGCGTCGTGGACGGCAACGCGTTCGTCAAGGGAACCTGGGGCGCCGCAATCGTGGACGAACTGACCCCGCAGGAAGGCGACATCGTCATCGAGGGCAAGCGAGGTCTGGACACCTTCGCCAGCACCAATCTCGACTTCATCCTTCGGAGCAAGGGCATCACCACCATCGCCCTCGGAGGGTTCCTGACCAACTGCTGCGTCGAATCGACCATGCGATCGGGCTACGAGAACGGCTACCAGGTCATCACCCTGAACGACTGCGTCGCTGCGACCTCCGTCGAGGAGCACGAGAACGCCCTCGCCTACGACTACCCGATGTTCTCCCGGCCGATGAGTTCGGCCGAATTCATCGGAGCGCTCGAGGGGTCGTGAACCCGGGCTCCCAGTCCTGACGTCGACGGCGTGATCGCGCGGCTGCGGTCGACCCGGGCCGCGCTGGCCAGCGTCTTCAGGGCGCCAAGGGCTTCGATCGACACCCGTCGACGGCCCTCATCGAACGAGGCGTTTCGGGACGTTTGGCCCTATGTGAACATGTTCACACATAGCTAAAGTTACCATCGTGCCATCCAGGGACACCCGGAATGGCACGACGAGACGAAGAAAGGCGTGAATCGTGAAACGCAAGACCTTCGATGCAATATTGACTGCCGTCGGAGCCGCACTGACGGTCTTTCTGATCGTGGCTGGATGTCTGGGCATGTGGGCCTACAGCTTCGCCAACTCAAATGTCTGAAAAAGGACCCTTCTTAAAAAAATCGTCTGACCAGGGACTAGGCGTCTGGTGGACGTTCAGAGTGGTGGGCACACGGGCGAAAGGTGAAGCCGGCCAGACCGGTAGAGTCTTGAGCCTCCAAACGAAAGGAAATACCTGTGGATCGTAGAACAATAGACCTACTCATCGCTGGCACTGGCGCAATTGTTGTCGTTGCATTACTGGCAGCGGGAGCTTTGGGTTTGTGGGCGGCATCGTTCACAAACAGCAATGTCCACAGCCAGCTGGCGAAGCAGGACATCACGTTCCCAGCTGCATCGGCATTCGCGCACGCTAAGGCCGGCACCGAGATCACTCCAAGCATGATTCCCTCCGTGTCGATGTACGCGGGTCAGCAGCTGTTGACTGGTCCTCAAGCTAAGGCATGGGCCGACGACTTCATTGCCGTTCACCTGAGCGAAATGCCCTACGGTGGCGTGTACGACGCTGTATCAACAGCGGCGCGAGCCGATCCGACGAACAAGGCGCTCGCTGCAGAGGTGACTACCTCGTTTGAGGGAACGACACTTCGTGGCCTGCTGTTGGAAGCCTACGCATTCAGCGTCTTCGGTGAGGTCGCCACATGGGCCGCAATCGGAGCATTCATCCTTGCCGGATTGATGGCGATACTCGTCGTACTCGGCTTCCTCCATGCGCGCAAGGAAGAGCCAAGCAGTCGTACGCTTTCCGACACAACCGCAACTTCCTAGCAGAAAAGAACGGCGCCATGCCGGGCGCCGAGCATGGGGACCATTGCCTCCCCTGCTCCGCTCGGCAGCTTCACCAAACGAAACATGCCGCCCTTACGGGGGCGGCATGTTTCGTTCAGAAGGTGACCGGCACCAGCCGTGCGAACTGGTGCCGGTCTATGCGCTCAACGGTGCGGGGCACACACCGGAGCAGGGCAGGGCTGTAGGGGGAAAGGAGGTAACTACCTACAACCGTGCGGGTGGTCCGGTAACTAGGTGAAGAGAGGTGATGACTAGGGCACCTTGAACCTGGTTACCGGTAGATCACGGCACAGGGGGGATCGAGGAGCGAGCATCACTCCGTAACTTGGAGTTCGTAACCCTTCCCGATGACCAGCACCTCTCCACCGATGACGCGACCGCCACGTAGGAACGTCTTCGCCACCAGGCCCACGGAGCCAGTTGTTGTCTCGCCATTGCTGGTGACGGTGATCAGCGCCGGAAGCATGTGGGGGGCGAGCTTCGCTGGGACGAAGCCGATGACCTCCCCGCCGCTCTGATTGAGAATTTCGATGGCGTTTGGGTCGTGGGCGTTGTCGGGTCGGTGCCGCAGTAGAACCTGCGAGAAGGTGTCCCCGTCGAGTTTGTCGGCGGCTCGATGGTGGGTTGCCCCCGCGATGCGGAAGTAGAAGATGCCCTCGGCGACTGCGCCGTCCTCGGAGTGGCTGAGCATCTCACCGTCGGGAGTGAATACTCTGTGCCCGCGCACCACGATCTCCGTGCCATTGTCACCGCTGAATGATCCGTCATCCGGCTCGACTCTCAGGACCAGCGCCTTCAAGGGCTCCTGAACCGCTGCTGCCTTTTTGCGACCGAACATGTGAGCACCACTCCCTGCCGTCACGATGACCGTTGCCGCAGCGTAGATCCCGAGCGTTGGCTCGTGCCCTATCCCCAGAATGCCGTGATGAACTGGCCGACGACTAGCAGTCCCACACCGATGGCACTAATCCAGAGAACGTGGCCAGCCAGACCTTCGATGTGGTCACGCACATCAGAAATCTCGGCTTCTCTGGTTCGAGTCTCGTTGGCATCACTCGTCTTTCTCTCGCTGGTTTCCGTTCTCAGATCGCGCGTCGTCTGCCCCAGCCTTTCCTCGACTTTGAGTATCTCCTTCATCAACCAGTCCACCTTCTCTCCGGTTGAGCCTCCGGTCGGGATGATGGTTGCCTCTGCGCTTGCACTGGCTGTTGCTGTGCCCGTAGCTGCTGCTGGATGAACCTGAACCGATCCCCTTTTGCCACGGATCTTTGCCAATATCGATCGAGTTCGTGCCGCGACCCGTATGGCCCAATCCTTGGTGATTCCCCAGATCCCAAGTCGCTTAGTGAATCCCCGACGGTTAGATAGACGCCCAACGCGGTCGTGAGGATACCGGCAATGGTCAGACCGAACCCCACCCAATAGGCAGCTGGGTGCGAGGTCATTCCTCTAAGGCCCCGGCAACAAAACCCGCGATCAACTCACGGTTGCTCAGCCAGCTGTCTCGGCGTTCCGCCACTTCCGTAGCGCACGCCATTGCTTCCGTGGCACGGTAGCTTTTGGACACGAAGAAACCGGCGCAACACCCATCAAACTGCGCCGGTTTCAATGTGCTCGACGGTGTGTGGGGTAAACGGAGCAGCGCAGGGCTGCTAGGCGAAAGGGACCTACGCAGCCGTGCGATTGGAACCGGCCACCATCGAGGCAGTGTGGACAAGACAAGTCCATGGTGACCGGAAGATTTCCGGTAGGGAATCCCCGAGCCCTACCGGAGTCCCTCAGATCAGTCGGACGCAGCTGCAGCGGCTTCCCTCGCCTGCTGCCAAGCCCGGCACCGAGATCACCCCCGGGATGCTCCCGTACCTGCAGCAGTACGCGGGCCAATCGCTGGTCACCGGCAAGCAGGCCGAGGCCTACGCGGACCACTTCATCGCCGTCCATCTCCAGGAGATCGGCGGTGGCAAGACCTACTCGCAGCTGAGCGCAGAGGCCATGGCATACCCCAAGGGTTCCCCTCAGTACACAGCGGCCGAGGCCAAGGTCCAGACCGTGTTCCAAGGGACCACGCTGCGAGGCCTCCTTCTCGAGGCCTACGCCTTCTGGAAGATGGGACAGATCGCCCTGTACGCGGCAATCACCTGCTTCGTCTTCGCAGCGATCATGCTGATCCTCACCATCCTCGGCTTCATCCACTTGCGCAGGACACCGGACGAAGCAGAGATCTGAGACCCGTCTCGATCTGCCCGCACGACCGCTGCAGCCCGGGACGACCGAGCGCAGGTGCACAGGTCACTACGGACGTCCCGACCAGCCCCACCCCCGGCCCGCCACGGCGGCCGGGGGTGGGGCTGGCTGCCGTCGACAGCGGGGCCGGGCAGCATGACGCGGAACCACTGGATGGGAGATCTTCCCTTGCCCCGCGCCCTCCACCCATCGTCCCTCCGTTCCCGGCGATGCCGCCCGAGACGACGACGGTGACGACTCCCGCCGATCGGGACCGCTCCACGCCGTCCGGCGACAGCACGCCGGGAGGAGTCGATCCACCGCGGGTGACGGTCTACTGGCGGCCTGGCTGTCCGTTCTGCCGGTCGCTACGGCACAGACTCCGCAGGGCAGGTGTCCCGACCGATGAGGTGAACATCTGGGAATCTCCGACCGGTGCTGCGCTGGTGCGCAGGCACGCGCACGGGAACGAGACAGTGCCCACCGTCGACGTCGCCGGGACGATGCTCGTCAACCCCGCGTCGTCGACGGTGGTTGCCTGTGCCGAGCGGGCGGGCGTCCGCCTCTCGGCGCCGGCCCCACGCTGGTGGCGACGGGGATCGCCAGCACATGCCGTCCCGCGCGGGCGGGGGGCGGAGTAGGGCCCAGCAGATCGCTCTCGTTTCTACCGATCTCAACCGGCGTCGTGCACGTAGCGACGTGCCGGGGTGCCCGGCGGGTGGGTCACCCCGGGCTCGACATCGGGATTCTCCACGCACACCTCGCCTTCGAGCCCGTCGGGATCGCGAAAGAAGATGCTCAGCACCGGACCGAAGTCGGTCACGAAGGAGTCACTCGCCCCCCGGGGCCATCAGCCGCTCGCGAATGGTCTCGAAGCTGTCCAGCGATGCGGCCTGGAGGGCGAAGTGGTCCAGCCGCCCCCGTCCGAACATCGGTACCTGGCGGTCGGCCTCGGTGTTGCCCTCGATCTGGAACACGTTCAGTTCGGAACAGGGGCCGATCTTGATGATCGAGAGGCGGACCGAGTCCTCGCCATCCAACTCGGGCGCGTCCCGGATGACCTCGGCTTCGAACACCTCCTCGTAGAAGGCGTGCAGGCGCCGGGCGTCGTTGGTCAGGGTCGCCACGTGATTCAGGCCGCTGGTCAGCATCGGGTCCCCCGATCGTCGGTTGCCGGTCGTCCGCAGCGTAGGGCACGAGGGGAGCCCATCTGGGATACTCCGTACCATGACCGCACTGCCCTTGGAGGACCGCTCCGACTTCGACGACGCCGACCGGGGGTGGATCGGCGCCCTCGAGCCCGCCGTCGTCACCGCGGGGGACGGGCGCATCGTCTGGGACAACGATGCCTACGGGTTTCTGGCCGGCGAGTGCCCCGACACCGCCGATCCGAGCCTGTGGCGCCAGGGTCAGCTGGTGGCACGCCAGGGCCTCTACCAAGTTGCCGACGGCATCTACCAGGTGCGCGGGTTGGACCTCTCCAACATGACCCTGGTCGAGGGCGACACCGGCGTCCTTGTGATCGACCCCCTCATCTCGAAGGAGACCGCGGCGGCGGCGTTGGCCCTCTACCGCCGGCACCGGGGTGACCGCAGGGTGACCGGCGTGGTGTACACGCACGCCCATGTCGACCATTTCGGCGGCGTCCACGGCGTGGTCACCGAGGACGTGCCGATCATCGCTCCGCACGGGTTCATGGAGTCGGCGGTGTCCGAGAACGTCTACGTCGGCGTGGCCATGGGCCGACGGGCCTCATACATGTACGGAGCGCTCCTCGAGAAGGGTCCGGCTGGTCAGATCGGCTGCGGCCTCGGAATGACCACTTCCACCGGTTCGATCGGGCTCATTCCACCCACCATCGACGTCACCCACACCGGTCAGGAGGAGACCGTCGACGGTGTGCGGATGGAGTTCCAGCTGACACCGGGCACGGAGTGTCCGGCCGAGATGAACTTCCTCTTTCCGGATCGCAGGGCCCTGTGCATGGCGGAGAATGCGACGCACAACCTGCACAACCTGGTCACCCTGCGCGGCGCGGTGGTGCGGGATGCCAGGGTGTGGGCTAGGTACCTCGACGAGGCCATCACCTTGTTCGGACGCCGGTGTGACGTGGCCTTTGCCTCCCACCACTGGCCCACGTGGGAGTCGGAGCGGGTGGCGGACTACCTCTCTGTCCAGCGCGACCTCTACGCCTACCTCCACGATCAGACTCTCCGCATGATCAATGAGGGGTACACCGGGATCGAGGCCGCCGAGCTGATGGTGATGCCCCCGGCACTCGAGCGGGCCTGGCACACCCACGGGTACTACGGATCGGTGAGTCACAATGTGAAGGCGATCTACCAGCGGTACATCGGCTGGTTCGACGGCAACCCGGCCACCCTCTGGCAGCATCCGCCGGCAGAGAGCTCGTTCCGCTACGTCGACTGCATGGGTGGTCCCGCCGAGGTGATTGCCAGGGCTGAGGGGTACGCCGAACGCGGCGATCTGCGATTCGCCGCAGAGCTCCTCAACCGGGTCGTCTTCGCCGACCCCGAGCATGTGAAGGCCAAGGAGCTGCTGGCCGACGTCTACGACCGGCTGGGTCACGGCTCGGAGAACGGCACCTGGCGTAACTTCTATCTGATGGGTGCGTTCGAACTGCGGAACGGCATCGTGGCCACCCCCGCGGTGACCGGATCCGCCGACATGCTGCGGGCCCTGAGCGTCGAGCAGATGTTCGACGCTGTCGCCGTCCGGGTCCACGGTCCGCGCGCGTGGGACGATCGGATCGTCATCGACTGGCGGTTCACGGATCTGGGCCAGACCTACCGCACCACACTGCGTAATGGCGTCCTGACCCACAGGGTGACTGACGGGGAGGAGGGTGCCGACCTCACCTTGACACTGACCAAGCTGCAGATGGTGGGCATGCTGACCGGCAAGGGGTTCGACCAGATCGGCCACGAGGGCGACCTCGCTGCGATCGGGCGGCTCATCGGGGTGCTGAATACCCCCGATCGCGACTTCCCGATCGTGACGCCCTAGACCCGAACGGTCGCCCGGGGGCCCGCTCAGCCCGCTACGTGGACGATGTCCACGATCAGCAGAGCCAGCACCATCCCTCCGACCACGGCGTAGAGAGCGGAGAACACCCACCGCTGGTGATGGTCGGCCAGCCAGAAGCGGCGGATGCCCAGGTAGTCGAAGGTGAGGGCCAGGAGCCCGATCGGGATGGAGATCACCGGTCCCACGCCCCGGGCCAATCCGATGGCCGGCAGCACGATGGGCAACACGATGTAGCTCAACAGGCACCGCAGCGCCGAGAGGAGGATCGAGGCGCTGAAGATCCGGTGGGTCTCGGACTCGTCGATGGGCGCTTGTTGTTCGGGGATGCGCAGGAGGCGCCGCATGGCCTCGTCGGCACGCGACCGCGTTGGCCGGTCGATGGTGCGAGGCACTGCCACGGAGACCTGATCCACGGAGCTCATGGTAGGCGGTCTACCGGGCTGCGACCAGCCACCCCCAGGCCCCTCGGCGGCAGCCGAACGGGGAGCCGAACCGGCCTACACTCCGAAGCGGACCGATCTTCGGACCAGGCTGCCCGCCGGCGCTCCGCGGGCCCGGGCGACGATGCCGAGGGGCCGAAGGAGCCGAGAGAGTCAGGGGAGGGCGTTGTGACCAGTGGCCTGGAGGAAACCGTTCGGGCGTTCTTCGCTGACTGGACCACCCGCGACCCCGACGTGCTGGTGTCGTACTTCGCCCCTGACGCTGAATGGTCCGAGGCCAACCGGGCACCGGCCCGGGGGCACAAGGAGATCCGCTCGGTGCTCGAGCTCCAGGTCGGGTTCGGGAGCGGGTTCGAGTTCGAGTTCCGCACCATCGGGACGTTCGGGAGCATTGTCTTCACGGAGCGCATCGACCGCTTCATCATCAACGGGCGGCCGATGGTGGTGCCGGTGGCCGGACTGCTCGAGTTCGACCAGTCCGGGAAGATCCGGGCGTGGCGCGACTACTACGACTGGAGCGCTCTCGAGCGTCAACTCATCGAGTCCGGCGTCGACATGAGCGGTGCGGATGACGCCTGACCCGCGGGCAGCTCACGTACCCGGGGGCTGGTCGTCGGGACAATCGTTGTAGCGGGTGGGGTTGTCGGCCCAGCCGGAGGTGGTCCATCCGGGGGCAGGTGGGCTCAGGTCGAACATCGGGGACAGCTCGGAGGTCACCTTGGCGGCGAGCACTGCCGCACCCGGAGGGCAGAGGTGGGTGTTGTCGGTCATGCGGGCCCGGATCCAACCGCCCGCGACCGTGGGCAGCCAGGCCGAATAGCGGCCGTCCACCTCGAGCGACGACGCCACCGGAAGGTAGGTGACCCGTCCGGGGTAGGCGGCCGGCAGCGTCGACACGATGCGATCGAAGGCCTGGCGATTGCGCTCGGCCGCCACCAGAGCCGCTTGGCGCTGCGCGGGGTCGATGATCTGGACCTGCGGGCCCACCTTGGGGAACTGGACGATGGCGATCCCGTCGACGCCGTCGCCGGGGGCCAGCATGACGTCGATGGCTTCGGTGAGGAGCCGTAGGTACTCCGCCGGGTGTTCGTAGGCGTAGCCGTTGTCCCACGACCACATGGCCACGATCACCTCCGGGTGGTCGCGGGTGACGGCGGAGGCCAGGTCGGTCTGGAAGTTCGTGTCGTTGATCAGACCCCAGCCCGGGAATGCGCTGGTGCTGACCTGGGCCTCGCCTGTGGCCTGCAGGACCGCCTGCAGGGCGGGCTCTGCGGTCCACATGACACTGTCCCCGATCGTCATGATGCGGAGCGGTGCCGATGGGGACACCGTGCGACCGGCGGGGAGGAGGATCGGCGGCGGCGGCGGGTTGGGCCGCGCGGTGGGCGAGACGATCCTCACCACATGACCCTTGCGGCTGGTCACCGGGGGCACAGCCACCGCCGGCACGGCACTGAACAGGACGGCCACCGCCGTCCCGGCGGCCGCCACCGTCATGACACCCAGGAACGGCCATCCCTTCCACTGGTATCGGCGGACGGGTCGTTCCACCAGGTAGAAGCTGGCGGTGGCTGCAGCCAGGGTGGCACTCAGGCGGGCGATCAACAAGGCGGTCCCCTCGAGCCCGGTGGTCACATCGGTCATCAGCACGTAGACCGGCCAGTGCCAGAGATAGAGGCCGTAGGAGATCCCCCCCACCCAACGGAGTGGGCGGACCGAGAGCACCCGGCCCAACCACCCGGCATCCGGTTGGGCCACACCGGCGATCACCACGGCAGCCAACAGGCCGGCCACCACGAGGCCGCCCCGGAACATCCAGGTGGAGGGATTCCCGGCATCGTCGCCGGCCGACACCCACAGTACGCCCAGCACCGCCGCGGCCAGCGGTGCCGCCACGTGGAGCAGGCGACGGACCCGCGGCGAGTGGTCCGGCCTGCCCGTGACCAGGAGGGCCAGCGCGGCGCCGATCAGGAGTTCGAAGGCGCGGGTATCGGTCCCGTAGTAGATGCGCGAAACATCGGCCCCCCGGTCGTACAGGACCACCATCTCCACCGCCGAGGCCGTGGCCAGGGCCACGGTGCACCAGAAGGCCGCCGGCCTGGGCATCGCGCGCCACCGGCTGCGTCGGGTGGCCCGCGTCGCGTCCCCGGACGTCGAGCGACGCGTGCCGATGCGGAGCCCGGCCAGAACCAGCAACGGCCACACCAGGTAGAACTGCTCCTCGATGGCGAGCGACCAGGTGTGCCGAAGGGGGGACGGGATCAGGAACTGGGCGAAGTAGGACTGGTGGGTGAAGATCAGATGCCAGTTGGCGTAGTAGAAGAGCGTGGCCAAGGCGTCGGCGCCGAAGGTCGACGCATTGATGTTCGGCCCACCGAGGCGTGCGTAGAGCGACAGCACGAGGAGCAGGAGCATCACGGCCGGCAGGAGGCGCTTCGCCCGGCGGAACCAGAAGGACCGGAGCCCGATGGTGCTGCGCTGGTTCCACTCGCCCACCAGGAGCCCCGTGATCAGGAACCCGGAGAGCACGAAGAAGAAGTCGACGCCGAGGTAGCCGCCGTCTGCCCAGTGGAGTCCGAAGTGGTAGGCAACCACACCTGCCACCGCCAGGGCCCGCAGGCCGTCGAGAGCCGGCAGGTAGCGATGGGAGCCGGAGACGGGCGGCACTTCCACCGCGATCGACTCGAGGTTGAACTCGGTGCCGAGGGCGTCGGCCGTGACTGGGCCACGGTCCCCGGAAGACGCCGCTCCCGCCGCGGCCACCGACACTCCCTCCATCCATCCATGGTGGCATGACCGGGCATGGGGGCGGGATCACTCCGAGCCTCCCGGGCGATGCCTCCTCCAAGGGTTCCACCTGTATCGTGCACCATCATGGGCGCGGGACGATGACCTCCAACTCGTCGAGACGGGTCCGCTCGGCAGCTGCACGATCCCAGGCCCCGACCGCGACGTCCGGGGCGGAGTCCATGTGGACGGTGCAGCGCTCGGACGGCACGGTGGCCACCGGATGGGTGCTCATGCCCCTGCGGCTCTTCCTCGGGGTCACCTTCCTCTTCGCTGGCCTCCAGAAGCTCGCCAACCCTGCCTTCTTCCGAAGCTCGAGCCCGGCCTCGATCCATGCCCAGCTCGCCGGGGCTGCCCGTTCGAGCCCGGTCCACGGGCTGCTCTCCCACCTGCTGGGGATCGCCCCGGCCGTCGGGCTGGTCATCGCCCTGGGCGAAGTCGCCATCGGCATCGCCGTGGTGCTCGGCCTCCTGACCCGGGTGGCCGCCATCGCCGGCATGGCCCTCTCCTTCGGGCTCTTCCTGACCGTGAGCTTCCATGCTTCCCCGTACTTCACCGGATCGGACATCGTCTTCTTCTTCGCCTGGACGCCGCTCGCCCTCGCCGGAGCCGCTGGCGCTCCCGCTCTCGACACCTGGCTTGCCCGGTCGCACGAGGCCGATGCGGTCGGCGGGCACGGCGTGTCGCGCCGGGAAGTGCTGAGCAAGGGTGCACTGACTGGCATCGTTGCCGCCGCGGTGGTGGTGGGAGGCGGACTGACCGCCCTGCTCGGACGGGTGGTGGGCGGAACGACGAGCTCGGCCAACGGCGCCGGCACCCGCTCCCTCGCCGGAGGCGGCTCGGGCCCGACCGGCACGACCTCCCCGCCGACGACGGCCGCGTCGTCCGGTGGAGGAGGGTCCACTACATCGCCGGCCGGCTCGACACCGGCCGGTACCGAGGTCGGGCCTGCATCGAGCGTGCCGGTGGGTGGCTCGGCCAGTTTCACCGACCCGTCCACCGGTGATCCGGGCCTGGTCATCCAAGGGAAAGCGGGTGACTTCGTGGCCTTCGACGCGGTGTGCCCCCACGCCGGTTGCACGGTCGCCTACGTGCCCTCGGCCAAGATCATCGCCTGCCCCTGCCACGGTTCGACATTCGACGCTGCCACCGGGAACGTCCTCAACGGACCGGCGGCCACGGGCCTGATTCCGATCAAGATGGCTAAGGGTTCGAACGGGGACCTCTACGTCCAGAAGTGAGCGATCGCCGGATGCTACCCAACGGTCTTCGTACACCTCGTCCCGGACTCCGTTCGGTTACTATCTGAGAGCCCTCGCCCACCGGCGACGGCCCCCGACCATGAACTCCGCCCTCACCGAGCCCACCGACCCCTCGAACCCCACCGGCGCGGACCGGTCCGTCGATCGGACCGACTGGGTGGCGGCCATCCCGTTCTTCGCCGTGCACGTCGCCCCTCTGGCCGCGTTCTTCGTCGTGGTCACCTGGCAGGACTGGGTGCTGTGCGCCGTGCTCTACCTCACCCGGATGTTCTGCATCACCGCCGGATACCACCGGTACTTCTCCCACCGCAGCTACCGGATGGGCAGGGTGGCCCAGTTCCTCATGGCGTTCGGCGGGACCACCGCCCTGCAGAAGGGCCCCCTCTGGTGGGCCGGCCACCACCGACTGCACCACCGCTTCAGCGATCAGGACGACGACGTCCACTCGCCGCGTGACGGGTTCTGGTGGAGCCACGTGGGCTGGATCCTGTCCACCAAGTACAAGTCGACCGATCTCTCGACCATCAAGGACTTCGCCTCCTTTCCGGAGCTGCGCCTGCTCGAGCGGTTCCAGTGGGTCGGTCCGTGGATGCTGGCCATCGCCTGCCTGCTGATCGGAGGGTGGGGCGGCCTGTTGATCGGGTTCTTCCTCTCCACGGTGCTGCTGTGGCACGGGACGTTCCTGGTGAACTCGATGGCCCACCTCGTCGGCCGGCGGCGCTACGCCACCCCGGACACCAGCCGGAACTCGATGATCATCGCCGTGATCACCGGAGGGGAAGGTTGGCACAACAACCATCACTACCTGCCGGCCTCCTGCCGGCAGGGGTTCACCTGGTGGGAGTACGACCCCACGTGGTACGTCCTGCGCGGGCTCGCCGCCATCCGCGTGGTCAGGGACCTGAAGGACCCGCCGGCACGGCTCCTCGACCAGGCGCGGGTACGCGACGGAGCCTTCGACATCGGGATGTTCCGGTCCTACTGGGAACGGGCGGCGAAGGTCACCGGCGAGCGGATCGCCGACCTCAGTGCCCGGCCGATGGCACCGTCAGCCGAGGCTCTTCCACGGATAGAGCCGGCCGCCGCAGAAGATGCCGGGGCCGACGTGCCGAACGAGCCGCTCTCGACCCTCTCCGGACTGATCTCTCGGGTGCTCGAGTCAGCTGATCAGCTGGCTGCATCGACGCGCCGGACCCGCAAGGGCTCCGTGGTGGCCTCGACCGAGTCGGAGGCCACCGACCAACGAGCGGAATGACCGCACCCCAGTCGGTTCGTTCGGCACAACCGGCGTTCGGTACGGCCTCGCTATGGATCGTCGACCTCGACGGGGTGATCTGGCTGAGCGGCGAGCCGATCGGCGATGCCGCCGGTGCAGTCGGCGCACTCCGTGCACACGGTGTCCGGGTGGCGTTCGCAACCAACAACTCGGCACCGACCACCAGCGCGCTCCTGGCCCGCCTGGCGCGCATCGGCATCGATGCCGCGCCCGGCGATCTGGTGACCTCGGCGATGGCCGTCGCTTCCCTGGTGGAGCCGGGCCAGTCGGTCAAGGTCCTGGCCGAGGGAGGCGTGCTCGAGGCACTCGACGAACGAGGAGTGGCGGTCGTGGACGGCGGATCGGTGGATGCGGCCATCGTCGGATGGAGCCATGCCTTCGACTTCGACTCCCTGGCGGCCACGGCGACGGCAGCCCGAGCCTCGGGTCGGCTCATCGGCACCAACGAGGACCCGACCTTCCCGACGCCGGCCGGGTTGCTGCCCGGCTCCGGTGCCCTGCTCGCCGCGGTGGCCACCGCCTCCGGGCTGACACCCGAGATCGCCGGAAAGCCGCACGAACCGATGGCTGCGCTCATGAAGCGTCGTTTCGCCTTCGATGACGGAGACCGCTCCGTCGTCATGGTCGGCGACCAGCCCCGGACCGACGGTCGGCTTGCCGAGCGTCTCGGGATCCCCTTCGGACTGGTCGACTCGGGGGTGACCCCGGCGGGGGGTCACGGCTTCGACACGCCGCTCGCCGCGCGCGGGTCCGACTTCTTCACGCTCGTCCGCGAGGCGCTCGCCCACTGACCGGGAGATTCGTCCTGGCTGCGGGCAGGCGGTCCAGGTAGAGTAGGCAATATGGCCAACAAGAACAGAGATGGATTGCAGCGATACGTCGATGCCGGCATCAACTTCACCAACGTGAACCGTGCCCGTGCCGAGGAGTTCGTGCAGCAGCTGGTCCAGAACGGTGAGGTGCAGCGCAGCGACGCGCGAGCCAAGGTAGATGAGCTGCTCGAGCGCAGCCGCAAGAGCCGTGAGGCACTGCTGGCGCAGATCCGTCGCGAGGTGAGCCACCAGCTGGATAACCTCAGCGTCACCAATATCGAGGATCTGGCCAGACAGGTCGCTGCCGTGCTCCAGCGGACAGCTGGGGCCGGACGGTCCACAACGGCGCAGAAGAAGGCTCCGGCCAAGAAGGCTCCGGCCAAGAAGACCGCAGCGAAGAAGGCTCCGGCCAAGAAGAGCGCAGCGAAGAAGGCCACGGCCAAGAAGGCTCCGGCCAAGAAGACCGCGGCGAAGAAGGTCCCGGCCGAGAAGACCGCGGCCGCCGGGTCGGCAGGCTGACCTCGCCGGCTCGACAGCGCCTCGACCGTGCACTGGTGGCCAGGGGGCTGGTCAAGAGCCGGCCTCTGGCTGCGGCACTGATCGACCGGGGGCTCGTGCTGGTCTCCGGGACGATTGCCGACAAGTCGGCGCGGCTGGTGGCACCCGCAGAACCCATCGAACTCCTCGGTGCCCCTGCGCGTTACGTGGGCCGGGGAGGAGAGAAGCTGGCTGCCGCGCTGACCCGGTTCGGCATCGACCCCACGGGCACCCGGGCCCTCGACGCAGGCGCATCCACCGGGGGATTCACCGACTGCCTGCTCCAGGCGGGCGCGGCCTCGGTGGTGGCGGTCGATGTGGGGAGGGGCCAACTGCACCACCGGCTCCGCCTCGACAGCCGGGTGGTCAACCACGAGCGTCTGGACATACGGGAGGTGACGCTGGCCACCGTCGGGGGTGTTCCGGTCGACCTGGTCACGGCCGATCTCTCGTTCATCTCGCTCTCCCAGGCGGTGCCGGTCCTGGTGGGGGACATCGCGGTACCAGGAGCTCCGGCCCTCCTCCTGGTCAAGCCCCAGTTCGAGGCCGGCCGGGTGGAGGCCTCCCGCGCCAAGGGTGTCATCCGCGACCCCGTCATCCACCGTCGAACCCTCGGAGAGGCAGCCAGCGCCCTCTGCGCCTCCGGAGCAGTCATCATGGGGGCCATGCCGTCACCGATCACCGGGCAGGCCGGCAACATCGAGTTCATCCTCCACGCCCGCACGCCATGCGGACCGTCGGCGCCGACCGCACCAAACCTCGACGCCATGCTGGACGCGGCGGTGGCCGAGGCACATCACCGGAACCCGAAGGGATAAGCGACCCATGGCAACCATCGCCTTCTACGCCCATCCCATGCGGCCCGAAGCGGCTGCGCTGGCCGAGCGGGCAAGCGCGTGGTTGGCCGAACGCGGCCACCGGGCCATCATGGCACTCCAGACCGACGACTCGGTGGCGATCGATGGTGCCGATCTCCTGGTCAGTCTGGGGGGCGACGGTACCCTCCTGCGTGCCGTGGACAGCGCGCTGGAAGGCGGCATCCCGGTGCTCGGCGTCAACATCGGACGCCTGGGCTATCTGACCCAGTTGGAACCGGGTGGACTCGAGGATGCGCTCTCCGGGTTTCTGGAGGGTTCGTACCAGGTGGAGGAGCGGATGACCCTCTCGGTGACCGTGCACGGCCCCGACGGCGCGCTGATCGACGAGCGGATGGCGCTCAACGAGGCGACGGTGGAGAAGACCGTGCCCGGGCACACCGTCCGGATCGCGACATCGATCGACGGGCGGCCCTTCGTCACCTACGCGGCCGACGGCCTGCTGGTGGCCACACCCACCGGCTCCACCGCCTACAACCTCTCGGCCCGAGGACCGGTGCTGTCGCCACGGCTGCGGGCCATCGTGGTGACGCCGGTCTCCCCGCACATGCTCTTCGACCGCCCTCTGGTCCTCGACCCGACCGAGCGGCTGCGCCTGGAGGTTCTCGAGCCCCGGACGGCGGTACTGGTCGTCGATGGCATCAGCGTCTCCCTCCTCGAACCGGGAGCCACCGTGGACTGCAGTGAGGGCAGGCAGCCGGCGCGGCTCGTCACCTTCGGGACCCGTGATTTCCACGCCATCCTGAAGGCGAAGTTCCACTTGGCCGACCGGTAGGGGCCTGACCCATTGGGACGCATCCTGGTCGAGCTCCGAGTGCGTGACCTCGGTGTGATCGATGATGTCACGGTCACCCCGGCATCGGGGATGACCGCGCTGACCGGCGAGACCGGGGCCGGCAAGACCCTCCTGGTCGAAGCGCTGGGCCTGCTGCTCGGGGGCAGGGCCGATCCGTCGACGGTCCGAGCAGGTGCGGCCGAGGCTCTGGTCGAGGGCCGGTTCGTGGACCCGGCCGCAGGGGAGCCGGCCGGCGAGACATTGCTGGCCCGGTCGGTGGCCCGCGAGGGACGGTCCAAGGCGTGGGTCGACGGGCGGATGGTTCCGATCGGTGCGCTGGCCGAAGTGGCCGGCGATCTCATCGAGCTGCACGGGCAGCACCAGCACCGGTCGCTGGTCCACTCCGACGCCCAGCGGCGGGCGCTCGACCTCTTCGCCGGCATCGATCTGCCGCTGCTCGGAACGGCACGCCAGCACCTCCGCCGACTGACCGACGAGTCGGAGGCCCTGGGTGGAGATGCCCGGCAACGGGCCCGCGAAGTGGAGATGCTCCGGTATCAGATCGAAGAGATCGAAGGGGCCCGCATCGAGGACGGCGACGAGGACGCCCGGCTCGAGGTCGAAGAGGATAGACTGGCCGCAGCCGGCGCCCACCGCGAGGCCGCAGCCCGTGCCCTGTCCGCCCTCACCGGGTCGGACGACGACGGCGCCCTCGACCGCCTGGCCGACGCGTCCGCCGCCCTCGCCGGAAGGGAGCCTCTGGCCGCCGTCGACGCCAGGGTGCGATCGTCGATGGGCGAGCTCTCCGACCTGGCCACCGAGTTGCGGACGGTGGTGGAGACGTGGGAGGACGACCCGCAGCGCCTCGAGGAGATCCGCACCCGCCGCCAGCTGTTCCGGCAGCTCGAGCGCAAGTACGGCGCCACGCTCTCCGGCGTGCTGTCCTTTGCCGGGGAGGCCCACCGGCGCCTGGCGGCCATCGACCACGAAGACCGAAGGGCGGTGGCCCTGGACGGAGAGATCGGGCTGGCCCGATCGGCGCTCGCACAGGTCGAATCGAAGGTGGCGGCGGCCCGGAGGGAGGCCGCCCCCCGGCTGGCCCGCGACGTCCAATCGACGCTGCGCGGACTGGCCATGGGCTCGGCCCGCTTCTCGATCTCCGTGGAAGGAGCCGGGCCGGCTGACGACGTCACGTTCGAGCTGGCCGCCAACACGGGAGAGCCCCTGCAGCCGTTGGCCAAGGCGGCCTCCGGCGGCGAGCTCTCCCGCGCCATGCTGGCCCTGCGACTGGCGCTGACCGATGCTCCCGGGGTGATGGTGTTCGACGAGGTCGATGCCGGGGTGGGGGGCACGGCGGCAATCGCTGTTGGTGCCGCCCTCGCCGATCTGGGGCACCACAGCCAGGTGCTCGTCGTCACCCACCTGGCCCAGGTGGCGGCGCAGGCCGACCACCAGCTCGAGGTGCGGAAGACCGAGAGCGCCGGCCGAACGCACGCTGTCGTCGTGCCCCTCGACGACGAGGGAAGGGTGGTGGAGTTGAGCCGGATGCTGTCGGGCAGGCCGGACAGCGCCTCGGCCCGGCGCCACGCCCGGGAGCTGCTCGACGGCGTCCACGGCGCCGGCGTCCGGAAGTGACCGACCCAGCGACGACGCAGGGTCCGCACCTTGGTCCGGACGGTTCCGCTAGCCTCGTCAGGTGCTCGACGTGGACGGCCCGCCCGTGAGGGAGAGCGGGACGAAGTACATCTTCTTCACCGGCGGTGTCTCCTCCTCTCTCGGCAAGGGACTCACGGCGTCGTCGCTGGGACGCCTGCTCAAGTGCCGGGGCCTCCGGGTCACCATGTGCAAGCTCGACCCGTACATCAACGTCGACCCGGGCACCATGAACCCCTTCGAGCACGGCGAGGTCTTCGTCACCGAGGACGGGGGCGAAACCGACCTCGACCTCGGCCACTACGAGCGGTTCATCGACGAGAACCTCCACAAGGACTCCAACGCAACCACCGGAAGGATCTACTCCTCGGTCATCGCCAAGGAGCGGCGCGGTGACTACCTGGGGAAGACGGTCCAGGTCATCCCCCATGTCACCGACGAGATCAAGGGGCGCATCAAGCGCCTCGGCACCGACGACGTCGACGTCGTGATCGTCGAGATCGGCGGCACGGTGGGCGACATCGAGATCGTGCCGTTCATCGAGGCCATCCGCCAATTCCGCCGGGACGAGGGCCGTGAGAACGTGGCGTACGTGCATCTGACCCTGGTGCCCTACCTCGGCCCGTCGGGGGAGCAGAAGACCAAGCCCACCCAGCACTCGGTGACCGAGCTGCGCAGTCGGGGGATCCAGCCCAACGTGATCGTGTGCCGGTCGGACCGGATGATCTCCGACGATCTGAAGCGGAAGATCTCGTTGCTGTGCGACGTGCCCATCGAGGCGGTGGTGTCCGCGGTCGATGCCGACAGCATCTACCAGATCCCGCTGGTCCTGCACGAGGAGGGTCTCGACAGCTACCTCCTCCGGCTGCTCGAGTTCGACGAGGACACCCATCCCATCGACCTCTCCGGCTGGGAGCGCCTGGTCCACCAGGTCGACGCCGCGGTGCGGCCGGTCCGGATCGGCATCATCGGCAAGTACGTCGACCTGCCCGACGCCTACCTCTCGGTGGTGGAGTCGCTCCGCCATGCCGGGTTCCACCATGGGGCCAAGGTGCAGATCGAATGGGTCCAGGCGGCCACCGTCCCCAGCCTCCTGGAGCACGACGCACTGCGGGGTTACGACGGCCTGGTCATCCCGGGCGGCTTCGGGGAGCGCGGTGTGGAGGGGAAGATCGCGGCGGCGCGCTATGCGCGCGAGCACGACGTCCCGCTGCTCGGCCTCTGCCTGGGCCTCCAGGTCATGATCATCGAGGTGGCCCGTTCGCTGGCCGGCCTCGAGGGTGCGAACTCCCGGGAGTTCGATGCCACCACCCGCCACCCGGTCATCGATCTCATGGACGACCAGAACGACGTGGTCGACAAGGGAGGCACCATGCGGCTGGGCTCCTACAGCGCACAGCTGACCCCGGGCTCACAGGTGGCCAGGGCCTACGGGGCGGAGGTCGTGTCCGAACGACATCGTCACCGCTACGAGGTCAATCCGCGCTACCGCAGCCGGCTCGAAGAGGTGGGCCTGGTGTGTTCCGGAGTGTCCCCGGACGGTCGACTGGTCGAGTTCATCGAGTTGCCGGGCCATCCGTTCTGGATCGGCACGCAGGCACACCCCGAGTTCAAGAGCCGTCCCGACCAGCCCCATCCCCTGTTCCGCGAGCTGGTGGGGGCTGCCTTGGAACGAGCCGAGGGTCGAGACCCCCGTCTGATCGACATCGGTGCCGTCGGCTGATCCCGGAGGGGCAGGGGGGCAGCCCGCCGACCTTCCGAGGTTTCGGGCCGTCGGAGAGCAGACGGTCCATCAGGGCTGGTTCATCTCGGTGAGCCGTGCCACGTTCGTCGGCCCCGACGGCGTGGCCTTCTCTCGGGACGTCGTCCGCCACCCCGGCGCGGTCGCCGTGGTGGCGGTCACCGACGGGGGCTCGGTGGTCCTGGTCCGCCAGTTCCGACCCGCGATCAACCAGTGGGTCCTCGAGATCCCGGCGGGCACCCGCGACGTGGAGGACGAGCCCGTCGAGGACACCGCCCGACGCGAACTGGCCGAGGAGGCCGGCTATGCGGCAGTGCGCCTGGACCGGCTCGTCCGATGCGTGATCACGCCGGGGTTCTGCGACGAGTTCGCCACCATCTACCTGGCCACCGGCCTGACCAGGGTGCCATCGGAGCGCCAGGGCGTCGAGGAGCGGTTCATGTCGATCGTGGAGGTGCCCCTGGACCGGTTCGACGGGATGGTGGACGACGGGGAGATCATCGACGCGTCGACCATTCTGGGGGTGGGCCTGGCCCGTCGGCGGCTGCAGGGCGGACCGGCGACCGACGCACCGTGAACCAGCCCCTGTCGACCGGTGCGGAAGAGTACCTGTCCTGGTTGGCCGTGGAGAAGGGGCGGTCGCGCAACACCCTGGCCGCCTACCGGCGGGACATCGGGGCCTGGGAGCACTGGGCCCGGAACGCCGGGGTCGAACCGCTCGACGCCGGCCCCGATGCCATCGAGCGCTACCTGGCCGAGCTCCGGGGTGGAGGGCGGAACCCGGCCTCGGTGGCCCGGTCGACCACCGCCCTGCGCGGCCTCTACCGCTTCTTGGTGGGGGAAGGGACCATCGCCGACGACCCGACGGTGGACGTGCGGTCCCCCCGCCTGCCCCGACGTCTCCCGAAGGCCCTCGAGGAGCGCCAGGTGTTGCTGCTCCTCGAGCAGGTGGGCGGGTCAGAACCCGTCGACCTGCGGGACCGGGCCCTCCTCGAACTCCTCTACGGCACCGGGGCACGCATCTCCGAGGTGGTCGGGCTCTCGCTCATCGATGTCCAGGGCGACGATGGCCTCCTCCGGGTGTTCGGCAAGGGGGCCAAGGAGCGGCTGGTCCCTCTGGGCGGCCCTGCCCGTTTTGCCCTCGACCGGTGGCTCTCGGTCTCCGGGCGGCCCCGCCTCGCCCCGGCCCGGTGGGCGCGGCGGAGCGACTCCGAGGCGGTCTTCCTCAACACCCGCGGGGGTCGCCTGAGCCGCCAGGGGGCGTGGGCCATCGTGAGCCACCGCGCCGAGCAGGCCGGGCTGGGCACGGTGGTCAGCCCCCACGTGCTGCGGCACTCCTGCGCCAGCCACATGCTGGCGCACGGGGCCGATATCCGCGTGGTCCAGGAGCTCCTGGGCCATGTCTCGATCGCCACGACCCAGATCTATACAAAGCTCAGCCAGGAGCACCTCCGCAATGCCTACGAGCAGGCCCACCCGCGGGCTGGAGGGGTCCGGGCCAGGTAGGATCCTCCAGGTGATGAGCGATGCCCCCGCAGTTGACTACCGCCAACTCCTCGAGAACGAGCAGAGGCAGCTTCTGTCCGAGCTGTCCGAGCTCGGCCACGGCGAGGGCGGGGGCCTCCACTACGACTCCAATTTCGCCGACACGAGCCAGGTCACTGCCGAGCGGGGCGAGGCCGGGGTGCTGGCCGTGCAGCTCAAGGAGTCCCTCGAGGAGGTAGCCCAGGCCCTCGGGCGGATGGAGGACGGCAGCTACGGCCACTGCGAGGTGTGCGGCGTGGCCGTCCAGCCCGCCCGCCTCGAGGCGATGCCGGCCACCCGGTACTGCATCGACCACGCCAACCGGTCCTGATCGGACCGGGGCCCTGATGGCCTACGGGGGCTATGGCGGATCCGGTGGTGGGTCCGGGCGGCCCAAGCGACGATTTCAGCCGAGCCGGCGGAACGTCATCATCGTGACGGTGGCCGCGGCCATCTTCGTCTTCCTGATCAGCACCGACCGGATCAACCGGTTCGAGATCATCTACTTCCTGGTGCTGATCCCGTCGATCATCCTCCACGAGATCTCCCACGGCGTGGTGGCCCTGGCCTTCGGGGACGACACGGCGAAGAAGGCCGGCCGCCTCACGCTCAACCCGCTGGCCCACGTCGACCCGGTGGGGACACTGCTGGTACCGGCCGTCCTGTCGCTGTCGGGGATTGGGGCCTACGGCTGGGCCAAGCCGGTCCCGGTCAACACCAACCGCCTCCGGAGCCCGCGCAACCACACGGTGATCGTGTCGCTGGTAGGCCCGCTCACCAACTTCGCGTTGGCCGCGCTGATGGGCTTCCTCTTCGTGCTCACCACGCCCCAGGTCATCCGCCAGATCGTCTATTCGGGCGGGTACTACCCGCCCACGCTCCTCGGTCAGGTCATCTTCCTCGCCGGGATCGCCAACATCGTGCTCGGGGTGTTCAACCTCATCCCGTGCCCGCCGCTCGACGGGGCCTCGGTGCTCGAGCGCTTCATCCCAGCGCGCTCGTTGCCCGAGTACTACCGGCTCCAGCCATTCTTGATGTTCCTCCCGCTCATCCTCATTCTGGTGTTCCGCAACGAGTGGACGCTGCTGCTCGACCACGTCATCCACTGGTGGTCGGGTCTGCTGGTGTGAGCCGGGACCCCCTTGGCGTCTCCACCAGCCGGTGGGGGCCCTACGTCGTGGCCGGCGCCCTGCTGCTCGTGGACTACCTCCTGATGGCCCGCGGGTTGTCCCATGTGCGGGCCGGCTTCGACTACCAGGTCTGGTCGCTCAACCACGGGCTGTACTCCGACATCCTCAACCTGAGCCTCAACCACTACATCCGGGTCGGCCACGTCATCCATCCGCTGCCCTACGTCCACGACCGCATCGAGTACCCGGTGCTCCTCGGGTTCGTGCTCTGGCTCCCGTCGTGGCTGCCCGGCGGACCGGCGTCCTGGTTCGCCGCCGCCGGGGTGCTGACCGCAGCGGCCACCTTCGGGTCGATCGCCCTCCTCCGCCGGCAGCACCCACCGTCGGCCTGGTGGATCGCCGCCACGCCGGCGCTGCTCCTCGACGCCGCCATCAACTGGGACCTCGTCGGCATCGTCTTCCTGGTGGCGGCCGTGGTCTGGTTCGGTGAGCGCCGTTTCGCGCTCAGTGGCGCCTCGGCCGCGCTGGGGACGTGGTTCAAGCTCTTCCCGGTGATCGTGGCCCCGATGGCCGTGGCCGCCCTCGGGGCACGGTGGTGGCGGTCGTCGGCGGCGCCTGCGCTCCCGGCCGACACGGGCACCCCGGACGGGTCCGGCGCGGTCGTCGGGCCGTCCCCGGGGAGGCTGGTGGCCCGATGGCTGATCCCCTTTGCCGCGCTGAGCGCGGTGATCATGGTGCCGTTCCTGGTGGTGGCCCGGTCCAACACCCTGTGGTTCTTCCGCTTCAACAGCGAGCGGCCGGAGAAGGACTCCCTCTGGGGGATGCTGGGCAAGGTCGTGGGCACCACCGTTGTGGGCAATCACACCATCAACGACGGCTCGCTGCTGGTGGTGGGGGCGGCCGTGGCCTACGGGGCATGGATGGTCTGGCGGACCGCCGATGCCGACCAGGCCCGGGCGGTGGCCCTGGCCACCGCGATGACCATCATCGCCTGGATGGCGGTCAACAAGATCTGGAATCCGCAGTATGTGCTGTGGGTGTTCGCCGCCGGGGCCATCGCCGCCATGCCCGCCCGATACGGGGTGTCACTGGGCGTCCTCTCGGCATACGACTACTGGTTCGAGTTCGTCCTGCGCCTACCCGACCAGCCCAACTCCTACTCGTGGGTCGGATTCGGCTCGACGATCGCCCGCACCGTCATCTTCGTCCTGATGGCTGCCTGGTGCGTCCGGCAGCTGCGGCGGACGGCACCGAATCCGGTGGCCACCCCGGCGGTAGGGTCCGCGGCTCCCGCCGGGTCATGACGGCGGCCGGCAGGGAGCCGACGGCCATCGGCCCTCCCGGGGCCACCGGTGGCCGGACCGATGTTCTGCACCGGCTCGCGGGCTGGGTACGCACCCACCCCGGCCTGGTGGTCCTGCTGGTGGCGCCACTGGTTGTCCTCACCGTGCCGCTCTTCAGCGGGCGGGTGTTCCTCGACGGCGACAACTTCCTCCAGAACTTCCCTCTGCGGGTACTGGTGGGGCGGTACCTCCAGCACGGTGCCCTGCCACTGTGGAATCCGTACCTGTTCAGCGGCACCCCGCTGCTTGGCGGGTTCAATGCGGGAGCCGCCTACCCGACGAACTGGCTCATGGCGGTGTTGCCCCCGGTCACCGCGTGGACGATCAACCTGGCCCTGGTCTACGACGTGGCCGTGGCCGGCATGTACGTCTTCCTGCGACGCCAACCGGTCGACTCCACCGCCGCCACTTTCGGTGCGGCCACCTTCGCCTTCGCCGGCTACATGACCGCGCAGATCGTCCACATCGACATCGTGCAGGGCGCGGCCTGGCTGCCGTGGATGCTGGTGGCCGTCCACGAGCTGACCGACGGGGCCGCGGGCCGTCTCGACGAGACGGTGGACCCGCAGACGAGCGAGCCGGACACGGTGGGGGAGCGGGCCCGTGCACGCCGCCGCGCACGCGGCTGGACCGCGCTGCTGGCGGTGGCCGTGGGCATGTCCCTCCTGACCGGAGGCGCCGAGTCCGCCGTCGACAGCGGCGTGCTGGTGGCGATCTACTGGATCGGCCGGCTCGTGACGTCGGGCCGGTTCAGGCGAGACGAGCGAGGCCGGCTCGTCCGTTCGACGCTGTCCATCCTGTGCGGCGTGGCCCTCGGCTTCCTCCTCGGCTCCGCCCAGTCGATCCCCGGCCTGGCCTTCCAGGCCCACTCCCAGCGGGCGGGCTCCTCCTACTCGTTCTTCGCCTCGGGCTCCCTCCCGGGCCGGCTGGTGACCCTTGTGGCGTCCCCGTTCCTGCTTGGCACCAACCGCAACCAGCCTGGCTTCTACGCCGGGCCGTACAACTTGCAGGAGGTCACCAGCTACGTCGGCGTCCTGGCCCTGATCGCCGGCTGCTCTCTGATCGTCCGGCGGTGGCGACGCCGGCCCGAGGCCCGATCGTGGTGGGTCTGGTACGTCGTGCTCATCGTGGGGCTGCTCTCTGCCCTGGGAACGGAGACACCCTTCGGACACGTGTTGTTCCTCCTGCCGGTCATCAACACGGAGCGGCTGCTCAACCGCAACCTCCTGATGGTCGACTTCTCGCTGGCAGTACTGCTGGCCTGGTGGGTCCACCTCCTGTTGGCCGATCGCCCCCACGGGTCCGCGCAGCTTCGGTCCGCGCAGCCTCGGTCCACGCCGGCGCCGGACGCGCCGGACGCGCCGGCGCGCCGCTGGTGGGCTCCGGGTCGGCGGGCCGAGCTCATCGCCACCTGCACACCACTGGCGTTCATCACCGTGGTCTGTGTCATCTTCTGGGCTGATGGCGCCCGTCTCCAGCGCTTCCTCGGCATCCAGTTCACGGTCGACGGCGCCACGCGCTACAAGACGGCCGGCCTGGCCACGGTCGGCGCTCTCATCGCCGCCGCGGCAACCTTGGTCGTGCTGTCCGAGCGACGTCTCTCCGCGCCGATGCTCCGGCGACTGCTGGCGGGCGTCCTTGCCACCGACCTCATCATGTTCAACCTGTTCACCATCGCCACCCCGACCACCCAGACACTGGCCCTGGCCCAGGGGGCGACGGCGGCCCGGTTCGCCACGCTGGTCGGCGACGCCCGGTTCCTCATCTACGACCCCGACGAGCTCGACGACCCGCAGCTCTACGCCCTGGGGCAGACCGACCTCAATGTGCTCAACCAGGTCCACAGCGGCCAGGGCTACACGGCCCTGACCGATGGTGGCTACTACGCCGCCACCGGAGCCCACTACCAGGAGGACCTGGCACCGGCCTCGTTGGCGGGCACGGTGTGGGACGATCTCAATGCCCGGACCCTGCTCTCCCTGCCCAGCTACTTCATGACCCCGGTGCAACCGGCGACGGCCAACGCCAGCAGTGGCACCGCCCGTTCGGTCCCGTTCCCTACCACTCCGAACATCTACAACGGGGCACCTGCGGCGCGCACCGGACCGGTGACCATCGCGCCGGGCCAGTCCCACCGGTGGTACTTCGGTGGGGCGCTCACCTTGGACAGCGCCGCGTTCGGTGTGCCGCACGGGAATATCGGCGGCGTGACGGTCGGCATGGTGACGGCCACCGGCGCCGTCGAGTGGCTGGGGGCGAGCGGCTCCCCGGTCGTCCACCGAGGGCCCAGCCGTTCCGTCCAGGTGTCCTTCGGCACCCCGGTCCGGGCCGGGGGCCTCATCGTCCGCAACGACGGGACGACGCCCACCGTCATCGACATCCCCACCGCCCGCACCGCCGAGACCGGTGCGGTGATGTTGAACGGCGTCCTGCAGTACGGGGTCCACTGGCCCCACTGGAAGTTCACCGGCACCTTCGGCGTCTTCGGCGTGTTCGAGAACACCGCCACCCGCGGGTGGGCCTGGGCCGGCGCCCCAGGCGGGGGAGCGCCGCCACCAGGAGCCGAGGTGACAGCCGGCCCGCCGGGCACCAACGGCAGGCAGCAGGTCGTCGTACACGCCCCCTCGGCACTCGTCCTCGAGAGGAGCGTGTCGTGGACCACGGGGTGGCAAGCCACGGCGCAGCCCATCGAGCCACCGTCGGGCACCGGCGTCGCCGGGCACGCCCTCGGCCCTGCTCGCGCCACCACGGTGTACCAGAACGGGGTCGTCCAGCAGGTCGCCCTGCCGTCCCCGGGCTACTACCTGGTGACGTTCACCTACTCGCCGAACGTCGCCCGCGCCGGGATCGCCCTGTCGGCCCTCGCTGCAAGCGCCCTGGTCCTGTGGGGAGCATGGGAACTGCTCGGGAGCAGGCGGCGCCGGGATCAGCCCGGTGCCAGGAGGCCCATGGCCTCGGCGGCCCGCCGGTAGGTGGCCGAGGCTGTCGACCGTGCCTTCTTCGCTCCCACGGCCAACAGGGTGGCCACCGCCCCCGGGTCTGCGGCCAGGGCCTCCCGCCGCTCGCGCAGCGGGCGCAGCAGCTCCACCAGGGCTTCGCCCGCGTCGTCCTTGAGGTCCCCGTAGCGTGCGTAGGAACCGGCCACGTCCTCCGGCGTCCGCTCGGTGGCCACCGCCAGCAGCTCCATCAGATTGGAGAGTCCCGGCTTGGCCTCGGGGTCGTAGCGGACCTCGCCGTCGGTGTCGGTCACGGCCTTTCTGACCTTCCGGAGGATGTCCGCGGGCTCGTCGAGGATCAGGATGGTCCCCAGGGGGGAGGCCACCGACTTGGACATCTTGCGCTCGGGATGCTGGAGGTCCATGACCCGGGCGCCCATCTTGGGGATCGATGCCTCGGGGACCACCAGGGTCGGACCGAACCGGTGGTTGAACCGGATGGCCAGCTCGCGGGCCAGCTCGAGGTGCTGGCGCTGGTCTTCGCCGACCGGCACCCGTTCGGCGTCGTAGAGCAGGATGTCGGCGGCCTGGAGCACCGGGTAGGTGAACAGGCCCACCCGGACGGAGTCCTTGCCGGCGCTCTTGTCCTTGAACTGGGTCATCCGCCGCAGTTCCCCCATCGTGGCCGTGCACTCGAGCAGCCAGGCCATCTCGGCGTGCTCGGTCACGTGGCTCTGGACGAAGAGTGTGCACCGCTCGGGATCCAGGCCGGCCGCCAGCAGGTCGAGCGCGGTCTCGTAGGTGCGGGTGCGCAATTCCGCCGGGTCGATGTCGAGGGTGAGGGCGTGCAGGTCGACGATGCAGTAGAAGGCGTCGTGGGCATCCTGGTCGGCAACCCAGTTCCGGATCGCGCCCAGGTAGTTTCCCAGATGCAGGTCGCCACTCGGCTGCAGGCCGGAGAGAACTCGGGACATGGCGGTCATCGTAGGTCGACACCCACGGGTGCACGGAATGGCGCGTCCCAACCGGTATGGTCGGATGTCGTGACCGCCACCGTCTCCACCCCCGTCTTCGACGGTCCTGCCGACGTCCTGCTCCAGCTGGTCAACAGCCATCAGGTCGACATCTTCGACGTCCCCCTGGCCTCGGTGGTGGACGCCTTCGTGGCCGAACTCGCCGGGTGGGAGATCGTGGACCTCCAGACACTGTCCGAGTTCCTGGTGATCGCCTCCGTGCTCATCGAACTCAAGTCGCGGCGCCTGCTCCCCGGCAGCGGTGACGTGGAGCAGGACGAGGAGCTGGTCGGTTGGGAGGAGCGGGACCTGCTCCTGGCCCGGCTGCTCGAGTGCCAGGCCTATGCGGCGGCCGCCGACGGGTTTGCCCTGCTCCTCGAGCAGGCGGCACGCTCGGTGCCCCGGACGGCCGGGCTCGACCTCGACTTCGTGGTCCACGCGCCGGACCTCCTCGAAGGGGTGACACCGGACCAGGTGGCCGCGGCCTTCCTGCGGGCCACTGCCGAGCGCCCCGTGCCGACGGTCGACCTCTACCACGTCACGGTGGACACGGTCACCGTGTCCGACGCGGTCACCGAACTCACCGGCATCCTCCCGGGCGCGGGGCGGGCAACCTTCCGCCAGTTGACCGGACACCTCACCTCCCGGATCGAGATCATCGTGCGGTTCCTGGCCCTGCTCGAGCTGTGCAAGCAGGGGAGGGTCTCCCTGGACCAGGGCCATACGTTCGGCGACCTCGAGGTCGCCTGGATGGAGGGGGCGCCGACCGCGGTGGCCGTCGGCGCCGGCACGTTCGACGAGTACGAGGGCTGATGATGGCGCTCTCACCCGAGGCCCGGGCCATCGAGGCCGTCCTCATCGTCGCCGTGGAGCCCGTCCCCGCCGGCCTGCTGGCCGAGCTCCTCGAGCTGCCGGTCGAGCTGATCGATCCGATCTGCGACGAGCTGGCGGAGTCGTGCCGGCTCGAGGGGCGCGGGTTCGGCGTGGTGAGGATCGCCGGGGGCTTCCGGATCCAGACCAGCCCGGACTTGGCCCCCTACGTGGAGCGCTTCGCAAACGTGGGTGTCTCGTCGAGGCTGTCGGCCGCGGCGTTGGAGACCCTGGCCATCGTCGCCTACAAGCAACCCGTGTCGCGGGCCCAGATCTCCGCCCTGCGCGGCGTGAACGTGGACGGGGTGGTGCGCCTGCTGGAGCACCGGGGGTACATTGCCGCCGTCGGGCGGGCCGCCGGCCCGGGGCAGGCGGTGCTCTACGCCACCACCGATGCCTTCCTCGAGCGGCTCGGCCTCGACCGCATCGAGCAGCTGCCGCCGGTCGAGGACCTGTTGCCCGGGCCGGAAGCCCTGGTCGAGCTCGAGGAGCAGATGCGCCCGGCCGGCGATGGCTGAGGGCTCCCCGGCTCCCTTGTCGACGGGGGAGCGGCTGCAGAAGGTGCTGGCCCGTGCCGGGGTCGGTTCACGCCGGGTCTGCGAGGAGCTGATCACCGATGGCCGGGTCACCGTCAACGGCGAGGTCCCCGTCCTGGGCCGCCGGGTGGACAGCGCCGTCGACCTGGTGGAGCTGGACGGGGTTCCCCTGCCGGTGCGGCCGGGCCTGGTCCACTACCTGTTGAACAAGCCGGCCGGAGTGGTCAGCACCGCCGAGGACACCCACGGCCGGCCCACGGTGATCTCGTTGGTGCCGGACGAGCCACGGGTCTATCCGGTCGGACGCCTCGACATGGACTCGGAGGGGCTCCTGGTCCTGACCAACGACGGCGAGTTGACCTACCGGCTCACCCATCCGTCGTTCGGGGTCCCCAAGGAGTATCTGGTCCATGTCGAGGGCGAACCCAGCTCCGGCGCGGTGAGGCGCCTGCGCGACGGGGTGGAGCTCGATGACGGGCCGACGGCACCGGCCCGGGTCGCGGTCGTGGCACCGTCGCTCCTCCGGATCGTGATCCACGAGGGGCGGAACCGTCAGATCCGCCGGATGTGCGAAGTGGTGGGCCATCCGGTGCTCCGGCTGGTGCGGACACGGATCGGCCCGATCACCGATCCGTCGCTGGGTCCGGGCTCCTATCGCACACTGTCCTTCGACGAGGTGCGCAGCCTGGCCACTGCGGCCATCCCCTCGGAGGCCGCTCCGTCGGAACCGCAGCCGGCCCCTGAGTAACATGCCTGGCTGATGCCACTTTCCGTTCGAGCCATCCGCGGCGCCACCACGATCGACGACGACACCCCCGAGTCCATCACCGAACGCGTGGTGGCGCTGCTCTCCCGGATCATGGAGCGCAACGGACTGGTCGAGGAGGACATCATCTCGATCCTCTTCACGGCCACCGAGGACGTCGTGTCGGCCTTCCCGGCCACCGCGGCCCGGTCGATGGGCCTGGGTGCCGTTCCCCTGATCTGTGCCCGGGAGCTGTCCATCGTGGGCTCCGTGCCGCGGTGCATCCGGCTCATGATGCACGCCTCCACCGATCACTCGCGGGAGGACATCCACCACGTCTACCTCGAGGGCGCCCAGGGACTCCGTGACGACCTCCCCGACTGAGGGCGCCGGTGCCGAACGGGCCGGGGCCGGGCCTGTCGACGGGGCCCGGTCCTCGCCCGCCGCCCGCGCCATGATCTTCGGCACCGGCCTGATCGGCGGCTCGATGGGACTGGCCCTCCGCCAACGGGGCTGGCACGTGAGCGGCGTGGACACGGCCGAGGGCGTCGCCGCACGCGCCGTGGAGCTCGGGGCGATCTCCGCCGAGGGCGTCGACACCCGGGCCGACCTGGTGGTGGTGGCCACACCGGTCCACGTGGCTGCAGACGTGATCTTCGACATCCTGTCCTCGACCGAGTGGAACCCCAGGGCGGTCATCACCGACGTGGGGAGCGTGAAGGGTCCCCTGGTGGCGTCGATCGACCATCCCCAGTTCATCGGGGGCCACCCCATGGCCGGGTCGGAGCAGGTGGGGTTGGACGGGGCCTCGGGCGAGCTGTTCGTGGGCGCCACCTGGGTACTGACTCCCACCGCGACCACCGATCCGGCCGCATACACCCGGCTCCGCAATGTCCTGGCCGACCTGGGCGCCGACGTGGTGGCCCTGGCCCCGGGCCAGCACGACTCGCTGGTAGCTGTGGTGTCCCACGTGCCCCACCTGACAGCGGCCACCCTGATGGCCCTGGCCGCCGACCTCGGCGAGGAGCACGCCGCCCTCCTGCAGCTGGCCGCCGGCGGGTTCCGGGACATGACCCGCATCGCGGCCGGGCAGCCGTCCATCTGGCCGGGCATCTGCGACGACAACGCCCAGGCCATCGTGGAGACGCTCGACCTCCTGATCGATGCCCTGATGGCCATGCGCAGGAGGGTCGCCGACCACGACCACGCCTCGCTCCTGGAGATCCTGGGCCGTGCCGCCACCGCACGGCGCTCCCTGAGCGACGATTCCCCCCCTCCGGAGGGACTGGTCGAGGTGCGGGTTCCCGTCCCGGACCGCATCGGGGTGATCGCCGAGATCACCACCCTGGCCACCGAACTGGCCGTCAGCCTCTTCGACATCGAAATCGCCCACTCGGTGGAGGGCGACCGGGGCGTGCTGGTGCTGGTGGTGGACGGACAGGCAGCGCACGCCCTCCTGGACGCCCTGACCGAGCGTGGCTACCGTTCCAGCAGTACGCCGATGGGACCGACCCGGTGAGCCGGCGCGGCGCCCCTGACCCGGCAGGCACCGAGGAAGGAGGTCGCATGCAGCAGGTCGCCGGCGGCCGGCCCCTGGTGGGGACGATCGAGGTCCCCGGAGACAAGTCCATCTCGCACAGGGCCCTCCTGCTGGCCGCGCTGGCCGAGGGGACGTCGACCATCGCCGGGCTGTCGGACGGTGACGACGTGGCACGCACCTCCGCCGCGGTCACGGCCCTCGGTGCCGTGGTCGAGCACCGCGAGGGGAAGGTCACCGTGCAGGGTGGACGGTCGCTGCTCCGCGCCCCCGTCGAGCAGGTCGACCTGGGCAACTCCGGCACCGGGATGCGGCTGCTGGCCGGCATCGCTGCCACATTGCCCGGGACGACCACCCTCACCGGCGACGACTCGCTGCGTGGGAGGCCGATGGACAGGGTGGCCGAGCCCTTGCGGCAGATGGGAGCCCGCGTGGCCGGCCGAGGGCTTCGCTGCCTGCCCCCGATCGCCGTGACCGGCGGGGGCCTGCACGGCATCGAGTACACCCCGCCCATGGCGAGTGCCCAGGTGAAGTCGGCCGTCCTCCTCGCCGGTATCGACGCCGACGGCGAGACCGTCGTGCACGAGCCGGTCGCCACCCGGGCCCACACCGAGGAGATGCTTGCTGGCGCCGGGGCCGATATCACGGTGGAAGGTGCCGGCGCGGGACGGGTGGTCCGGGTGCGGAGGAGCACCCTGCGGGCCGGGGCGTTCACCGTGCCGGGTGATCCCTCCCAGGCTGCCTACTGGGTTGTCGGCGGGACGATCGTCCCCGGCAGCCGGGTCACCGTGTCCGGCATCCACCTGGGCGCCGAGCGCATGGGATTCCTGGACGTGCTCCGACGAATGGGGGCGGCGATCGAGGTCGAGGAGACCGGCGAGGGGATCGGATCGGTGACCAGCCGCACCTCACGGTTGGTGGGCACGGTGGTCGAGTCCGCCGAGATCCCGTCGCTCGACGAGGTCCCCATCCTGGCCGTGGCCGCCGCACGGGCCGAGGGGCGGACCACCTTCCGGGACGTGGGCGAGCTGCGGGTGAAGGAGTCGGACCGCCTGGCGGGAACGGCCGAGCTGGTCGAGGCGTTCGGCGCCCGGGCCGCCGTGGAGGGTGACGACCTGGTGGTGACCGGGGCCGGCGGACCGCTCCAACCGGGCCGGGTCGCTGCCCGTGGGGACCACCGCATGGCCATGGCGGCCGCCATCGCGGCCGCTGCCTGCCCCACGGACACCGACGTGACCGTCATCACCGGGTGGGAGTCGGTCGCCACCAGCTACCCGGGCTTCACCGCCGACCTGCACCGGCTCGGCTCGAACGGGGAGGGCGGCTGATGACCGCGGTCGACGCGGAGAGCCGGCCGTACCCGGTAATCGCCATCGACGGCCCTGCCGGCTCCGGCAAGTCGACCGTGTCAAGGGCCCTGAGCGAGCGTCTCGGCGTTGAGCGCCTCGACACTGGCGCCATGTACCGGGCCGTGGCGTGGGCCGCCCTCGACCGGGGGATCGATCTGGGCGACCGCCAAGGAGTGGCCGACCTCGCCCGTTCACTGGTCATCACGGTGGGCGAGCGGGTGGTGGCCGACGGTTCCGACATCACCGAGGCCATCCGGGGGGCAGAGGTCAGCGCGGTAGTGTCGGCCGTCGCGGCAAACCCAGCTGTCCGCGCCGTCCTCGTCGAGTGCCAGCGCCAGTGGGTGGCGGCACGGAGAGGGGGCGTCGTCGAGGGAAGGGACATCGGTTCGGCGGTGTTCCCCCAGGCCGACCTCAAGATCTACCTCACCGCTTCCGAGAGCGAGCGGGCCCGTAGGCGGCCCGAGGAGGGGGCCGACGCAGTGGCGCGCCGGGACAGGCTCGACAGCACCCGTTCGGTGTCACCCCTGGGAGTGGCCGACGGCGCCCGGGTAATCGACACCACCGAGCGGTCGGTGGAGGACATCGTGGAGGAGGTCGTGGCATGGCTGTGAGTCCGAACGGGGAGGAGGGCGGGGCCGGTGGTGTCCCGGTGGACATCGAGCTCCGGGTGGACACTCGGTTCACCCCGATCTACCGGTTCCTCCGGCTGTTGGTCCACGGGCTGAACCGGCTGCTGTTCCGCACGACGGTCGAGGGGGCGGACCGGGTGCCGGCCGAGGGGCCGGTGATCATCGCCCCGGTGCACCGCTCGTTCATCGACTTCTTCGTGGCCTCGGAGGTGACCCACCGGAAGCTGCACTACATGGCCAAGGACACCCTGTGGAAGAACGGCCTGCTGGCCAAGATCCTCCCCTCGGTGGGGGTCTTCCCGGTCCACCGCGAGTCGGCCGACCGCGAGGCAATGCGCAGGGCCCAGCAGGTACTCGAAGCCGGAGAGGCCCTCATCCTCTTCCCCGAAGGCGAGCGCCGCTCGGGCCCGGTCGTCGGGGACCTGCACGAGGGGGTGGCCTTCCTCGCTGCCCGTACCGGGGCGACGGTCATCCCCGTGGGCATCGGCGGGTCAGCGTCGGTGATGCCCAAGGGGAAGAAGATCCCGCGTCCCGAGCACATCCACCTGGTGGTGGGAGAGCCCATTTCCGCCCCGGAGCGCACCGGAAGCGGCCGGGTCCCGCGCAGCAGGATCCACCAGCTCACCGAGGAGCTGACCCGGTCGATCCAGGATCTCTACGACCGTGCGGTGACGGTCACCGGACGGTACTGATCCGGGCGCCGGGTCGAGGCCCGGAAGCGATCAGCGACGCCGCCGGTTGCCGACGGTCACCCGCAGCCAGGTGGAGAAGATGACCCGGGCGTACTGCAGACCGAAGAACAGGTTGCCGCCCTTCTTGGACGGGCCGGACGCACGGGGGTGCCACACCGTGGGCTGCTGGGTGATACGCCAGCCGCGGCTTGCCGCGGTGATCACCACCTCGGCTGTCTGGTACTGGTCCTGCACCAGATGGGGACGGATGTCGTCGAGCAGCTCGATCGTGAAGGAGCGGTAGCCGTTCGAGGAGTCGGAGAGCCGCTGGGACACGATGGCGTTGAGGATCCAGGCGTAGAGCTGGACGCCCGCCTGCCGGAACCGGTCGGTTGTCCGATCCACACCCAGTCGGCGGGAGGCGATGACGAAGTCGGCGGTGCCGTCCAGCAGCGGCTCCAGCATGGTCGGCATCTCGGTGGGATCGTTCTGACCGTCGGCGTCGAGGGTGACCACGAAACGGGCCCCGTGCTCGGCGGCGAGCTCGTACCCGAGCCGGAGGGCGGCACCCTGGCCCAGGTTGACCGGCAGCACGCAGGTGAACACACCGGCGTCGATGGCGACCTGGGCGGTGTTGTCACCGCCGCCGTCCACCACCACCAGGGTGGAGACCTCCAGATCTCCGATGAGGGTCGGCATGTCCTTGAGGACGCCGCCGATGTTGCGCTCCTCCTCGTAGGCGGCGATCAGGGCGAGCACCGGGCCGAATCGGGCATGGGGATGGCGCTGTTCGAAGTCGGAACGTGCCGAGTCGAGCGCCAGACGATGGAGTTCCCGGTAGCGCCGATGCCCGCGATTTTCCGGCAGGGTCAGCCACCGGTGCCGCTGGGTCGGTGCCATCAGATTGTGTGTGGCCTGGCGAAGACCGCCCGTACCCTCGGTTCGAAATGGGCGAGGGGCTCGGTGGGGAAGTCGGGGTCGAAGCTCGTCTGGTCCCACTCGTCGGCGAACCGCTCGGCCAGCTCGTACCACGGCTCGTCGCGGTGGTGGTCGCGCAGGTCGGGGTCCATGCGGAAGTGGTGGTAGTAGTGCCGGCCCTGGAAGTCCTGGTGGTAGAGGATGGCGGCGACCACCTCCGACCGCACGTAGGGGCGCAGGATCTCCGCGGCGATGCGCGGGTGGTTGGGCACCGACACCGCCTTGCCGATGTCGTGGCAGAGCGAGGCCACCACCAGTTCGTCGTCCGCTCCCGCCCGCTCGGCCCTGGTGGCCGTCTGGAGGCAGTGGGTCAGCTGGTCCACGGCGAAGCCGTCGACGACGTCGGACAGTGACTCGAGCATCACCAGCACCCGGTCGGCGACCCGGCCCTGGTTCTTGGCGGTCTCGGCGCCGATCAGCGCCCAGTCGTCGCCTGTCGAGACATCCATGCTGGTGAACGAAGTCGTCGTCATCGTCTCATTCTCGCGCCGATCGCTGGTCCGGGACGTCGCCGGACCAGCCGCCCAGCCGCTCGAGCACATCGGCCGCAGCGGTGGTCCTGTCGGTGGCCAGCACCGTGGACTCGGCGTCGGCCGCAAGGGGCCCGGTCCCGTCCGGGTGGGGGTCGGGAGCCCCATTGAGCAACGACAGCGCCGCCTCCAGCGCTCGGAGCAGTTCGCGGAGCTCCGGTGGGGGAGGGAAGTACTCCTCCTCGACGGTCACCGGCGAGCTCTGCACCCCGTGGACGGGGGCCAGGCGCTCCACCACCGCCCGCACCAGGGCCTCCGGGGCGGAGGCCCCCGCGGTGACCCCGACGGTGCCGGACAGGTCGTCGGGCAGTTCGGAGGCGTCGTTGACCCGGATCACCCGGGGGCAGCCGAAGGCCTCGGCCACCTGTTCGAGGGCCACCGTGTTGGACGAGTTCTCCGAGCCGATGACCACCACCGCGTCCGCCTGCCCGGCAATGGCCTTGAGCGCCGCCTGGCGGTTGGTGGTCGCGAAGCAGAGGTCGCTCCGATTGGGCATCCACAGATCGGGGAACCGTTCCCGCGCCCGGTCGACGATGCCCGCCCACTCGTCGTGGCTGAGGGTGGTCTGGGCCAGAAGTGCCACCTGGCGGGCCTCTCCGCCACTGCCCTCGAGATCCGCGATCCGGTCGACGTCCTCGACCCGTTCGAGCAGCTGCACCGAGTCGGGGGCCACGGCCATCGTTCCCACCGCCTCCTCGTGGCCGTGGTGGCCCACGTAGAGGACGGTGTAGCCCTTCCGGGCACGGACCTTGAGCTCATGGTGGACCTTGGTGACGAGGGGGCAGACGGCGTCCACCACCACCCGGCCCTCGTCGCGTGCGGCCGAGACCACTTCGGGCGCCGATCCGTGGGCGGAGAGCATCAGGGGGGCGCCGGCGGGCACTTCGCGGACGTCGTCGACGAAGATGACGCCCTGGGCGCGGAACTGGTCGACCACGTGCCGGTTATGGACGATCTCGTGGTAGCAGTAGACGGGCGGCTCGAAGACCCTGACCATCCAGGCCAACGCCTTGATCGCCTTCTCCACCCCGGCACAGAACCCCCTGGGCTCGGCCAGGAGCACTCGATCGACGGGCACCTCCCCAGGCTACCGGGGCATTCGGCCTTACCGGACCGCACCCGACGTCGGAGCGGAGCAGGGGACAAGGTAGCCTGGCTGCATGTCGGCGCCCAGAGTGACGACGGCACCCAAGGTCGTCGCCGTCACCGAATCGTCACCGGCCGCGCGGTCCGGGCTCCGATCCGGTGACGAGCTCCTGTCCCTCAACGGGCGGTCCCCGCGCGACGTGATCGAGTACAGCCTGCTGGCCGACGAACCGGAGCTCGACCTGGTGGTCCGCCGGCGTGGCCTGCCCGAGCCGGTGGCGCTGTCCGTCCGCAAGCAGCCCGGGGAGCCCCTGGGCATCGAAGTCTCCTCGGCCGTCTTCGACCGGGTCCGCACCTGTGACAACCACTGCGAGTTCTGCTTCATCCACCAGCTTCCCAAGGGAATGCGCCGGAGCCTGTCCATGAAGGACGACGACTACCGCCTGTCCTTCCTCTACGGCAACTTCACCACCCTGACCCGATTCACCGAGATGGACCTCGAACGGGTGCTCACCGAGCGCCTCAGTCCCCTGTTCGTGTCCATCCACGCCACGGATCCGGACAGGAGGGCCGACCTGCTGCGGAACCGGCGGGGCGCCACCAGCCTGCGCTGGCTGGGCGCACTGCTCGAGGGGGGCATCGAGGTCCACGGGCAGGTGGTGGTGTGTCCGGGGCGCAACGACGGGCAAGTGCTCGAGGACACCCTCGCCGGCGTGCTCGACCGCTATCCCACGCTGGCCACCGTGGCCTGCGTACCGCTCGGGGTGAGCAGGTTCTCCCACGAGGAGGCCATGCGCCCTCACACCCGGGACGAGGCCGCCGCCGTGTGCAACACCGTTATGGCATGGCAGGACACGTTCCTCTCCGCCATCGGGCGCCGGATGGTGTTCGCGGCCGATGAGTACTACCTGATGGCCGAGCGGCCCTTCCCTCAGACCCACACCTACGAGGGATTCCCCCAGCACGAGAACGGGCTGGGCATGGCCAGGGCCTTCGAAGCCGCCTTCGGCGGCGACGAGCACGCGGCCCTCGGCGTGCGCCCGGGGTTCTTCGCCGCCGTGGACGGGGCGCCGGCCTCTGGCTACCGGGCCCCCCGGGCGCCGGGCGGAGTGCACTCCTGGCACCGCGGCGCACCCGTGGCCATCCTGACCGGGGAGTACGGCGCCAGGGTGCTGGCCCCCCTGGTGGCATCCCTCCCGCGCCGCGACGTCCGACTGGTGCCCGTCGTCAACCACTACTTCGGGGGGAACATCGGAGTCTCGGGCCTCCTGACCGGCACCGACCTGATCGAGGCGCTCCGGCATCAGCCCGAAGGGCACCGTTATCTGCTGCCCGACTCATGCCTCTCGGAGGGCAGGTTCCTCGACGACCTGACCGTCGCCGACCTGCCCCGCCCGGTCGAGGTGGTTCCCACCGACGGGCTGTCCCTCCGGCGCGCGTTGGAGCGCATGGACGCACTGCCGCCGGAGAGTGGGGGCGCTCCGTCGACGGAAGGGCCCATCCCCGAGCGGGTGCCCGTCACCTTGGGGGCACCCCGATGACGCCCACCGGCACCGACCTCGGACCGGCGGTGGGCGAACGGCCCCTGGTGGTCGTCGCCGGCCGCCCCAATGTGGGCAAGTCAACCCTCGTCAACCGCATCGTGGGGCGCCGGGCCGCCGTTGTCGAGGAGCGGCCCGGGGTCACCCGCGACCGCAAGGAGTTGGATGCGGAGTGGTGCGGGTACGCCTTCACCGTCGTCGACACCGGTGGATGGCTGTCCAGTGACGATCCGCTCGACGTCCAGGTCAGTGCCCAGGCCGAACGGGCCATCGCCGAGGCCGCCGTGATCCTGTTCGTCGTCGACGTCACGGTCGGCCTCACCGACGAGGACCTTGCCGTGGCGAGGGTGCTCAAGCGTTCGGGTCGACCGGTCCGGGTGGTGGTCAACAAGGTCGACTCGTCGCAACGGGAGTCGGACGCATGGGACGCCGTCTCCCTCGGCCTTGGCGACCCCTGGCCGATCAGCGCCCTGCACGGTCGGGGCACCGGAGACCTGCTCGACGATGTGGTGCTCCTTCTGCCCACAGGGCCCGGGCCCGACGACGCACAGGAGGAGGCCGAGCCGGACGGTCCAGAAGCAGCCGACGGGCAGGGGAGCGGCGCGCCGGTCCCCCGAGTGGCGCTGGTGGGACGGCCCAACGTGGGCAAGTCGACACTGTTCAACCGCCTGGTGGGCGACGAGCGCTCGGTCACCCACGACGCGCCCGGCACCACCCGGGACGCGGTGGACACCGTCGTCGTGACGCCCGAAGGCACCGTGTGCTTCATCGACACCGCGGGCATGCGCAGGAAGTCGCGCACGGAACGAGGCACCGAGTACTTCTCCGTGCTCCGGGCACTCGACGCGCTCGACCGCGCCGACATCGCCCTGTTGGTCATCGACGCCACCGCCGGCATCACCCACCAGGACCAACGGTTGGCCGAACGGATCGGCGCCGCCGGCTGCCCGGTGGTGGTGGTGCTCAACAAGTGGGAGCTCATCGCCACCGAGGACCGGACCGACATCCTGGTCGACGTCGGCGACCGCCTGGCCTTCCTGGGCGAGGCACCGGTCCTGAAGGTGAGCGCACTGTCCGGCCTGGGAGTCCACCAGATCCTCCCGGCCGTCGCCGCCGCCGAGCAGGCCTACCATTCGCGCATCCCGACCGGAGAGCTCAACCGGGCCCTCAAGTCGATTCAGGTGGCACATCCCCCGGTGGGGGCCAGGATCCAGTACGCGGTGCAGGGGGCCAGCGATCCCCCGACCTTCACGCTGTTCACCAACGGGCGCCTCCAGCCCACCTACCTCCGGTATGTCGAACGGGGACTGCGGGAGCGGTTCGAACTGGGGCCGACGCCGATCAAGTTGCGGGTTCGGGCCAAGGGCGCCAACGGGGGTGGGGGGCGCAGACGGTGACGCCGGTGAAGCCAGCCGCGTCGAGCCGAGGCCGCAGTACCCACGAAGGACCGGTGCCACGTGCCCTGGTGTGAACAGTGCAACGAGCGGCTCGGAACGGACGAGCTCACCGAGGAGGGCATGTGTCCGTTCTGCGGCTCGGAGCCGTTGGAGCACCGCAACTCCCCGTGGTACTTCAAGTTCATGGTGGTGGCCACGGTCATCTACCTGGGCTACCGGGCGTTCCAGGGGATCACCTGGGTGATCCACCACGTCTAGAATCACCACTCTCCGTACCTGTCAGCCATGTTTCGTAGACGCAGAGGGCCGACTGACGGCCCGTGGCCACCGGGACGGTCGTCCGTGGTCCGGGATCTGGGTCCTTGTGCCAACAAGGTGTATTCGAGTTCGTTGAGGGGATCTGCAGTGCGCAAACGATCGACGGCGGCACTCCTCGTGGGCGCCGTGCTGGCCATCAGCGTGACCGCCGCGGGACTGGTCTCTCTGCCGGGCGTGGGTGGTGCGGCCGGGGTGCCCCGAACGCGTCTCTTCTACCTGTCACTCGGTGACTCCTACTCGGTGGGCTATCAGCCCGGCAAGGGTGCGACCGCCGGGTACACCGCCTATGTGGCCAAGCAGACCAAGATGCGGCTCGAGAACTTCGGGTGCGGCGGGGCGACGACCACCTCGATCCTTTCCAGCACGGGCTGCACGACATCGGGTTACGGGCCCGGGGCCGCCATCGATCCGGTGGACTATCCGGCCACGACCCAGGTGGCGGCGGCGGTCGCCTTCATCGCGGCCAACCCGGGCAGGGTCGGCCTGGTCACCGTGTCCATCGGCGGCAACGACGTGACCAGATGCGCGTCTGCCCCCAGCCCGGTGGCGTGCGTGGTCAAGGCAACGTCCACGGTCGCGGCAAACGTCGGTACGCTGGTCGCCAGGGTCAAGACGGCGCTGACCGCGGCGGGCGACTCCACGGCCAAGATCATCGGTTTGACCTATCCCGACGTGCTCCTTGGGCTCTACGTCCACCCCTCGGTGCCACCGACGAAGACCGCTGCCTCTCTGGCCGACCTCTCGGTGACGGCGTTCGACACGCTCATCAACCCGACCCTGATGACGGCCTACACTTCGGTACAGGGCGGGGCCTTCGTCGATGTCACCTCGGCCCCTTACCAACTGGCCACCTCGGGGGACGCCACGCCGCTCACGACGACGGTCCGACTCACGCCCTACGGCGTCGTCCCGGTCGCGGTGTGGGAGATCTGCAAGCTGACCTACTACTGCAGTGCCGGCAACATCCACGCCAATGCCCGGGGCTACCGGTTCATCGGTCAGTTGGCGGTCGCGGAGTACACCAAACTCTGAGCAACGGCGACTGCTGGGGCGCAAGGGCGGCGACGCCGGGTGAGTGCCGCGCTCAACACCGCGGGTGGCGATAGTGCACGGCGGCGCCACCGAGCCCCGAGGAGAAGAACTCCAATTGGCCGGTGTCGTCCCACCGGACGACGTAGCGGGGGCCGCCGCTTGCATCCAGGACGTCCAGCACTTTGCAGGCACGGTCGCGCCGGCCGCTCCAACGCCCGGAAATCACGATCCGATCCCCAACTCCTGCTGGCATGATGGCCCACATCCTCGGCCCCTCACTATCGTCATAGTGAACCTGCGTTCGGTCGCTTTCAAGAGCCAAACTTCCCCGAGTTGCCAATCGTGCCCGTCCGACCACCCCGCCCGAGTCCCACGCCCCTGCCCGAGCGCAGGCGTCCGGCGCGTGCGGGAGTCTAGTGGTCCGTCGCTGATATACATGAAGTAGATAGAATGCGAGCATGAGATCAGTGCTTGCGGCCCCACCACTTGAAGTCTCCGAGGAACAGCGAGCTGAGCTCGAGCGCATCGCCCGGTCCTCG
>Ga0224558_1000014_pt1 | contig 228106 bp, 187 predicted proteins | sample 714S32024metaG_FD_180682 | JGI IMG/M metagenome (GOLD analysis project Ga0224558, IMG submission 180682) | Peat soil microbial communities from Stordalen Mire, Sweden - 717 S3 20-24 | ecosystem: Environmental > Terrestrial > Soil > Wetlands > Peat | place: Sweden: Norrbotten County, Stordalen... | reverse complement strand
CCTGGCTGCTCAACGCAAGACCAAGAAAATCTCTGGGCTGGAAATGCCCCGCAGAACTGTTCTTGCCAGACTTCGACTTCGTGAAATACTACTCGAAGTTCTTTGCACTTCGAAGTTGAAACCGGCCACCTGCCAGAATCCATGCAAGAACGAACCGAACTCCGAGAGATTTCAGCAAAGCAACAGAAGTGTGAACGTGAGGAATCATCTCTAAGTGCAAGCGAATTGCAATTGGAACGACTCCAGTTTGAGGACTTTCTTCCTCCTGTTACCTCCCAGTCCATGCGAATCTCACATAAGGTGGTTAAGGATGCTTTGCCTGCAGTTCAGAAATCCTATTCAGAATACGAAATCCGCCCAATCAAGATGGTAAAGCCGAATCAACCAGACGTTCTCTGCATTCCGAAGGATGATAAAAGCGCACAATACCAACTCATTGGTGCTGGGGCGTGGTGGGCGTATTCGTTTGGACATTCCGATGAGATGCCGAAGAACGATGTCCCGAACATATCTATCAATGCACTCCCATGGGGTCTCGATTTCGCAATAAATGCCGAGTTGCGTACGTCCCAACAGGTAATGCGGGATAGAATCGCAACTGCCCCGAATCGCTTTGACCAACTTGTTACTGAGCACGGCAATCTGCAGTTGCAAACGTGGCTGAAATTTGAGTTTCAACCTCGTCTTTACTATTGGGTTTTACTCCCGAAGTTCCCGTCGAAAACATGGACAAGCCAAAGTCTTCTGACTATTTATGAACGGTCAACCATGAATTTCGATTCGCTCCGAATGCATTGGACCTCTTGGATAAAAGAGCATAGCGGAAACCTCACGGCGGCTCAGTTCAATCATCTTGACAGCAGGAGTAAACACCTAAACCTTGCTATGCGCTTAGTCTCCTCATTCGAACGGGAAAATGAAGTATGGCGCCTCCCGTATCCAGAACAGATATTGCGATTCGAAAGTGAATACGGAAAGCTAAAGCCATTAGTAGAGTTTTTTCAATAGGAGTGACGGACGTGTGCCTCAGATCCCGCTTTTGGAACTTGGGATGATTCTCCACTGTATGCCGAAGGCCGCTGGCCCCACCGCAGGTGGTGATATTCTAGATCAGTGGATAGAACGCAGATTCACAGTTCAAATCAAAGTCAGGTCATCTGAGCCAAGCCATGTCGATTACCGATCTCGAATTCGCTTACGCTCCCGTGCGCGACCAAGTCCGCGACCTGCGGGAGTATCTTTGACCCGGCTCGCATCCGCCGGGAACTCGCTGAAATTGAAACGAAATTAGCCGATCCGGCGCTCTGGTCCAATCCCAACGCCACCAAACCTCTGATGCGCGACAAAAAGCGCCTGGAAACGCTCGTTGCCGACGACGAGGAACTGGTGCGCCGCACCGGCGACATCGAGGCCTACTTCGAGCTGGGGCGCGAGGGCGAGGACGTGCTCGGCGAAATCGAGAGCGAGATCAAGGCTCTGGCTGCATTCAATGAAGAACTGGAAGCCCGGACGATGCTCAATGGCGAGGCCGACGCGCTGAACGCCATCGTCACGGTGCACCCCGGCGCGGGCGGCACCGAGAGCCAGGATTGGGCCGAGATGCTGATGCGTATGTACCTGCGCTGGGCCGAGCAGCAGGGCTTCAAAACCGAGATCAACGACTACCAGGACGGCGACGAGGCGGGCATCAAGTCGGCCACCTTCACCATCATCGGCGAGTACGCCTTCGGACAGCTGGCTGGCGAGAGCGGCGTGCACCGGCTGGTGCGCATCTCGCCCTTCGACTCGGCCAAGCGGCGGCACACCAGCTTCGCCTCGGTCTACGTTTCGCCAGAAATTGACGAGACCATCCACGTGGACCTCAAGGTGGAAGACCTGCGCATCGACACCTACCGCTCGGGCGGCAAGGGCGGCCAGCACGTGAATACTACCGATTCAGCCGTGCGCATGACCCACCTGCCCACGAACATCGTGGTCTGCTGCCAGAATGAGCGCTCCCAGCATAAGAACCGTGACCGGGCCATGAAGATGCTGCGCTCGCGGCTCTATGAGTACGAGCTCGAAAAGAAGCGGGCCGTGAGCAAAAAGCTGGAAGACTCGAAGCTCGAAATCAACTTCGGCTCGCAGATCCGCTCCTACGTCTTGCAACCCTACCGCATGGCCAAGGACCATCGCACCAAGGTCGAGGTGGGCGATGTGGACAAGGTGCTGGACGGCTACCTGGAGCCCTTCTTGCGTGGCTACCTGCTGGCCAAGCGGCGCGGCACCGCGGTGGTGGCCGAGGCTGGCGACGACTTGGACGTATAAGGCAGGGAATAGGGTACAGGTAGAGCAGGGGATGGGTCGTCCGTGTTCTTTTCTCCATTCCGGCACACGAACTTTGTGAGCTGGGGTGGAGAAATGTGATGTTATTGCGGCTGTGTGAGTTCATCGTCTCCCAGGTCCCAGAAGCGGGACCTGGGGCACCCGCACCTACACAGTCTGTCGGGCGGCTGAATCCCGCCGGGCGGCCGGATCGTGGCGCAGCCGGTAGCCGGCCAGCTCGGCGATGCTCAGCACAACCATTTCATGGCGCTCGGCAAATTCGTCGATCTCGTCGCCTTTGGCCATGGTCCCGTCGGGGTTGGTAATCTCGCAGAGCACGGCGGCGGGCTTCAACCCAGCCAGCCGCGCCAGCTCGACGGCGCCTTCGGTGTGTCCCTGGCGGGCCAGCACGCCGCCCGCGGAGGCCCGGAGCGGGAAGACGTGGCCGGGACTGACCAGGTCGGAAGGCTGCGCGCCTTCCCGGATGGCCGCGCGGATGGTCGTCACGCGGTCCTGCGCCGAGACGCCGGTGGTGACGCCTTCGCGGGCTTCGATGCTCACCGTGAAGGCCGTCTGAAAGCGGCTCCCGTTAGTCTTCACCATCAGCGGCAGTTCGAGCCGGTCCAGCGTCTCCTGCGGAAGGCAGAGGCAGACGATCCCGCTGCACTCGCGAATGAGCACGGACATGGTGGCGGGGGTGAGCTTCTCGGCGGCGACGATCAGGTCGGCCTCGTTCTCGCGGTCGAAGTCGTCGACGAGAATCACGGGGTGGCCCTGGCGCATATCGGCCAGAGCCTGGGAGAATCTTTCTTCAAAGGGAATGGATGCAGAGCCGAGCAAGGTGCTGGCTACGGATGAAGATGGCATTTTGGAAACGCTCCTCGTACGCGAGATCGACGAAAAAACGTTTCAGGGCTGAACCAACCACCACGCGCGGCTCCGTGAATTGAACCGGGGGAAAACTGGCGGTACGGCACATCTTCTTTCGTCCGGACTGTAACCGTCGGCTCTGGAATCTCACCAGATCTGCTGACCCTGCACTGGATGCAGGCGCTTGCGGGCTTTCACCGCCGGTGGGGAGTCGCACCCCGCCCTGAAGACGTACGCCAAATTTCTTCCATTATGCGCGGGCGGGCCGGGATGGCGCAAGTGCGCGAGCCAGGCTACCCACTCTTTCCGCGATGAAGTCGGCGAAAAGAAAGTGGCATCCGTAGAGAAGGTTAAAATGCAGATTTCGTTTTGGGCTGACTCAGAGCAGTCGATTTTGCCGCGCGACGCAGTAAGTGAGGGAGGGGTGAAAGGTTTGGCATCAGGCGACAAAGGTCTTTTGGCTTTGGGTCAGGTCGCCTTCGCCAGCCAGCAGGCCGGCAATGGAGATGTCCTCGTCCAGCGCTTCCCAATGCAGGCCGCGGCTGCTGATGCGAAGCTGCTCCCGCTGCTCCGCGGTGGCGTGGAGAAGGCGGGGAAACCAGGCCAGCGGCACGGCGATGATTCTGCCGTCGCTCAGGTCGACCCACATGCTGTCCTGATCGAAATGCACGCGCGTTGCCTTAACGGAAGAATTCATTCCAAGCCCTTTCGATGAGGTCCTTGTTGAGTTCGACGATCCCCAGCAGTTCGCGGAGAGTACGGGCGTCGTACCCATCATTGTAGGACACCCGGAGTTCCGGTTCCAGCCAGAATTTTGCTTCCAGATTGTCTTTCTCAACGTGAATGTGGACCGGCTCACGCGGCATTCCTTCGTTGGAATAGAAGAAAAACTTGAAACCGCGCTGATGAAAGACGACCGGCATGGCTTTCACTTTAACAATTTTCGGGCCAACCTGCCCGATGTTGCTCTCCCACCCTGGCGACAAAGTAACAAGAAGCAGGTTCCCTTCGGCTTCGCTCAGGGCAGGCTTTCGGCTCCGCTGCGCTTCGCTCAGAATGACAGCTTGTTAGTAGTGCCAGGGCGCGGGACTTACTTCAGCCTCCGCCGCGCTTTCCGGCGCGGATGCGGCGAATCTCTTCCATGCGCTGGGCGAGGAGCTTTTCGCGGCCCTCCTGGGTGGGGTGATAGTAGCTGCGGCCCTTCAGCGAGTCGGGCAGGCAGTCCATGTCGGCGACGCGGCCCTCTTCGTTATGGGCGTAGCGGTAGCCCTTGCCGTAGTCGAGTTCCTTCATCAGTTTTGTCGGCGCATTGCGCAGATGCAGCGGCACCGGCTCCTGGCGGGTCTCTTCGACCTCGCGCTGGACGGCTCCGTAGGCGGTGTAGACCGAGTTCGACTTGGGGGCCAGCGAGAGATAGACGACCGCCTCGGCCAGCGCCAGGTCGCCCTCCGGCGAGCCCAGGAAATCGATGGCCTCCTTGGCCGAGAGAGTCAGATTCAGCGCCTCGGGGGCGGCCAGGCCGATGTCCTCGACGGCCATGCGGACGACGCGGCGGGCGAGATAAAGCGGGTCCTCGCCAGCGGCGAACATTCGCGCTAGCCAGTAGAGCGCGGCGTCGGGGTCGGAGTTGCGCACGCTCTTGTGCAGCGCCGAGATCAGGTTGTAGTGCTCCTCGCCGGATTTGTCGTAGATCAGAACCCGCTGCTGCACGGCCACCGTGGCCAGGGCTTTGTCGATGTGGTTCCTGGCGCGGCTTCCCTCCAGGGCTAAAGCCCCCTTCGACTCGGTTAGCGTTATACGGGGGTTAAAACCCCCGCCTCCCTCCGAATCGAGCTTTTCCGTAGCAGGGGCTAAAGCCCGATCTTGAATGTTGGCGCTTGCGGCACGACTGAAGTCGTGCCCTGACACATTGCCCGAGTTGGATGCGGGCTCGCGGGCCTTGGGCGGTTTGGAATCGGGGCTTTCCGCAGCCGGTTCCTGGGCCAGTTGCGCGGCCACTTCGAGGGTGTTGTAGGCCGAGCGGCAGTCGCCCGAGGAGTAGCTCGCGATCAGTTGCAATGCGTCATCGTCGGCGGTTAGCTCCAGAGAGCCCAGGCCGCGCTCCTTATCTTCCAGGGCGCGACGCAAAAGGGCGGTGATCTGCTCCTCGGTGAGCGGATGGAGGACGTAGACGCGGCAGCGGGAGAGCAGCGCGGAGATGATCTCGAAGGAGGGATTTTCGGTGGTGGCGCCGATCAGCCGGATCGAGCCGCGCTCGACGTAGGGCAGGAAGGCGTCCTGCTGGACCTTGTTGAAGCGGTGAATCTCATCGATGAAGAGGATGGTCCGCGAGTGCATCTGCGAGGCCTGCGCGGCAGCGGCCATCACCTGCTTAATCTCCTTGATGCCGCTCATCACGGCGGAGAACTCGATGAAAGTGGCCTGTGTGGAGTCGGCGATGATCTTGGCCAGCGTGGTTTTGCCCACCCCCGGCGGACCCCAGAAGATCATCGAGCCGGGGTCGTCGCGCTCAATCTGGACGCGCAATGGCTTGCCGGGGCCGACCAGGTGCTCCTGGCCGCTCAGCTCGTCCAGCGTGCGGGGGCGCATCCGTTCGGCCAGGGGCGCGGTGCGGGGCGGGCCTTTTGCGCCTTCCGGTTCGCCGTCAAAGAGACTCATCGCGGACTCCTTCTTGGCTTTCGTCCAGCCCGCTGCCGGGAGGCTTCGTAGAGCAGCACGCTGGCGGCCACGGCGGCATTCAGGCTCTCCACCGGGCCAGGGCAGGGAATCGTCACCGCTTGATCGGCTTGCGAGGCCACCTCTTCCGGTACGCCGTTACCCTCATTGCCGATGATGAGCGCCACGGGCCCGGCAAGGTCGATGCGATCAGCCGCTTCGGCTCCGTCGACGGCGGTCGAGAGAATCTTCACTCCGGCCGCGCGCAGGCGGGCAAGGCAATCTTCAGCGCTGGCAGAAATCAGCGGAAGCCGGAAGAGACTGCCCGCCGAAGCGCGCACCGCCTTGGGATTCCAGGCGCTCACGGTTCCCGGCAGGCTGAGGACGCCCGTGGCGCCGAAGGCCTCGGCGGAGCGCAGAATCGTCCCCAGGTTGCCGGGATCCTGCAAACCGGCCAGCACGATGACAAGTGGCGTGGCAAGGGCCAACAGCGAGGCGGCTTTTTCCCTGAGGCCGAGCAATTGCTCCCAACTCCACTCCGGCGGCTCGACCAGCGCCGCCACCGGCTGGGGCGTCTCGGTGGCCAGTACGGAGTTCAACAATTCCCTGGGCACAAGCAGCACATCAGCCGACTCGGGCAGCCTGAGCCCTTCCAGCAAATGCTCCGCGCCCTGCGCAATGAAGACGCAATCGAGGCGCAGGCCGGCGCGCAAAGCCTCTTCGAGCAGATTCGGCCCCTCGATGCCGGCCAGGCTGCGGCGGTCGCGGCCGGCCGCGCCGCTCTTGTCCTGGCTAATCGCTCCGCTCAGGTCCCGGCCAGGGCAGGCCAGCGCGCGGCGCAACTCTTTCAGACGAATGTTCTGCTTACTCTGTACAATGCGGAGAGGCATCTTGTGCGAACCGGCCCTTCTTTGGCGATTCTGGCTTCGGCGATTCCAGCTCTAGCTGATTCTAGTCTGTCAGTGAGCATCCAAGCCGGCGGGCGGCTTGTGCCGTTGCAGGGGCTGTGATAGCTTTCGACTTGGTGGCGTCTGCATTTCGGGAACTGAGGTAGACCTTCTTGTCCGCGGAGATCTTGCGCGTCCATCCCGATGAACCCCAGCCTGACCGGATCGACTATATCGTCTCCTGTCTGCGCAAGGGCGATGTAGTTGCCCTGCCGACCGACACCTTCTACGGTCTGGCCGTCGACCCGGTGAACCTTCATGCGGTCGAGCAGATTTATCAGATCAAAACCCGCCAGAAGCACAAGCCCTTGTCGCTGCTGATCGCCTCGCTGGCCCAGGCCTATGAACTGGTCCGGAACACCGATCCCATGATGGACAAGCTGGCGGAGCGCTTCTGGCCCGGCCCGCTGACCATGATTGTGCGCGCCGGAACCAAACTGCCTTTGCGTTCCACGGCGAATACCGGCAATGTGGCCCTGCGCGTGCCCGATGCCGCTATTCCCCGCGCGGTGGTGGAGCGCTTTGGCTTGCCCATTACAGCCACCTCGGCCAATTTGCAGGGGGCCGCGGAGTGCACCCACGCGGCCTGCGTTCGCGACCAGATCGGCGACCGCATTCCGCTCATCATCGACGGCGGTCCCACCGGCCACCGGCAGCCCACCACCATCGTCGATCTCACGCTGGGCGAGGGACGCTGGGAGATTCTGCGCGAAGGCGCCATTCCCACCCACGAGATCGTCATGGTCTTGCAGCGGTAGGATGAAAGTTCGCCCGTGATGCGCCAGACCAATCCGAAATCACGCCGATGGGCACTTCGTGCCGCGCTTTTGCTGGTGCTCGCGCTGGCCGTGGGGGCATTGGGCTGGTGCCGCTGGGTCTACACGCAGATTGAGCGCTATGCCGGCCAGGATCAAGCTGACCAATTCGCCCAGACGGATCAGACTGCTCAGGCCGCTCCCGCCGACGCCATCGGCGTCTTCGGCGCGGCCGAGTACGACGGCCGGCCCTCGCCGGTCTACCGCGCCCGCCTGGACCACGCTCTTGTCCTCTATCATCGTGGCGTCGCTCCGCTCATTATCACCCTGGGCGGAAACGGCGGCGACCAGTACAACGAGGGGGCCGTGGGCAGCGAGTACCTGATGGCGATGGGCGTCCCCGAGAGCGACATCATCGCCGAGACCGAGAGCCGCAACACCGAGGAATCGGCCCGCCGCATCGCCGTCATCGCTCGCGCCAACGGGTTTCGGCGGCTGGTGATCGTCAGCGACCGGACGCACCTGTTCAGAATTCACGAAATCTGCGCCGCCGAGGGGCTGAATGTGCTCACCTCGCCGCGTCCTCGCGTGGAAGTCGAGAGCGTGACCAATGAATCGGCGGGGGAGTTCGAACGCATCGCCCACGAAATTCTCAGCTATACGGCCTGGCGGATGGGCCTGCACTGAAGCGTGGTCGAGAAGGCGGGATCGAATTTAGAGCGGTTTTCCACTCTTGTGCCAGAAAAAGTGCAAAAATGCGCGCCTGGCTCGAAAATTGCGATCAAGTCACTCACGGATGAGGCAGTACGGCCAGCAATCCCAATGCGAAGGCCGCCGCGCTGGCCGTCGACAGGAAGTTGACCGCGTCGTTGTTCAGCCAGCCGCGCCGTTCCAGGGTTGCGCCCAGCAGGCTGTCGAAGAAGAGTCCAAAAACGCCGCCCGCGCTGCTGATCCAGAAGAGCGCCAGGCCGCCTCCGAACGCCAGTGCGCCCACGCCCGCCACGACCCCCGCCGCGGCCACGCCGGCCAGTGTTCCAACCAGGCTCACAGCGCCGTCCGTGCCCGGCTCGGCCTGGCGCAGGGTGGTGATCATGCGCGGCCGGCTGCCCAGCGCCAGGCTCAGAACCTGGCCCGCCTCCGAGGAGACGGTGTCGGCGGCGGCCTCGGCCAGCGCCGCCACTCCCACGGCGAACGGCAGCGCCGGGGTTGCGTGCGCAAGCCAGCCCGCGCCGCTGAGCCAGGACTGCGCAAACTCACTGGAGACCAGCGCGGCTACGCCCAGGTTGGCTGCTACCTGCGCCGCGGAGCGCCCTTCGCGCCGCTCCGCCGTGCCCAGCCGCTGCTTTTGCACCCGGCCCAGCCGGGTGGTGACCGCCGTGAGCAGAAAAACCGCCAGCACCGGAACGAGGGCGGTGTGCCAGGGGGCATAGACAAGAGCCTCGGAAGGAGAAAAAGTTACAGTGGAGAAGATCAGGCTGGCGGTGATCGCCGCGCCGCAAAAGGCCGCCGCGGGCGTGGCGGCGCCAAGCCGCAGGCCCGCCAGCCCCAGCAGCAGGCTCAGGCCCACCGCCCAGACGGCCACCGGCCAGCAGTTCACCGCCCACCAGTGAGTTTCGAGCACCACGCTGGCCGCCGCAAAGGGCAGTACCACGAGCAGCACCAGCTTCGATTGCCAGATCAGCTTCATTTCCGTCACGCTTCATCGTAACCCCCGCATGGCGCGGAGGATGGCGGCGAAACGGCGGGGGCGGCTCGCCGTCCTGACCGTAGCAATTCCCTTTTGCCCCGCCGCGCCGGATTCCCGCTTGCCTGATTTACAATCACGGGGTAAGCAGGAAAGAACTGAATGAGGTTTTTCGCATGAATTTTGGCCAGGCGCTTACGCGGTTGGTTCAGGCGGGCGCGATCCTTGCGGCTGCTGTCCTGGTTGCCGGTTGCGGCGCCAACTACCGGCCCGTGGTTACGCCCACCAACGGCAGCGGTCCCGCTGCGGAGCCGGAGTCGTTTGTGGTGGTGGTTTCAGCTCCTTCGGCCACGGCGGACGGCATTGCCACCATCGTCGATTACTCCGGCGATTCGATAGAGGCCCAGGCTGACCTCGGCGTTAACCCCATCGCATTTACCGTGGACGAGGCCGGCGCCAACGGCTACTCCCTCAATAGCGACGGAACCCTGACCGGTTTCCCTGTTTCCATTTCGCTGCAGGAAAAGCAGGTGACCTATACCACGCTGCCCGGCACGGCGAAGCCATTGAACCTGTTTTCGCCATCGTCCGGGTTGTGGGTGGCCGACCTGTGCGGCACCTACATTGCCAGCCATTGTGGCAGCGCCGCAGATGTTTTCGCCGGCAGTCCCGAAAAGGAGCAGTCTTCCGTTTCTGTAGCGACCACCCCGGTGATGGTGGTGGGGCCCAGCACTGTCGGGTTATACGACTATGCCATCAGCCAGAACATCTCCAATCCCACGGGTGTGGAGTGCAACCGTTCACCCACGACGCAACCCCTCGGCGCGGTGACTGAAATCGCGGTCTCCAGCAATACGCCCGTGAAGCAGATTCCGGTGGGCAGGTGCCCCGTCTACGCCGTCGAAAGCACTGATTCCAACACCTACGGCTCCCAGCGGCTCTTTGTGCTCAACCGGGGCAGCGACACCATCACGGTCATCAACACCCTGACCGGCGCGCTGGACACCAACTGTGCGGCGGAGAATCAGGATGGTCAGCCGATCAACTGCCCCGCGAATGGCACCTTGCAACTGCCGGCTGGCTCGGGCCCGGTCTACGCCGAGTACAACGCGGTGACCAGCCAACTGGTGGTGGCCAACTACGATGGCGGAACGGTCAGCATCATCGACGTGGCCCTGGACAAGTACGGCAACGACAGCGCGGCCTTCGGCACCACCTACACCGTCAAGGTGGGCAACAATCCGGCCAGCGTAACCGCTCTCACTTATAACGGCAGTTACGCCTATGCGGCCAACCAGACTGACGAAACCGTCAGCGTGGTCAACCTCACCAGCCACACGGTGGAAGCCACTCTGCCCGTCACCGGCCACCCGCGCACGGTCGTCTCGACCCAGAGTTCGGAGGAGTATGGCAAGGTCTATGTGGCCTCGCCCGACAGCCCTTACCTGACCATCATCAATGCGGGCGGCACTGGTATGAACACGGTGGATACGCCGCTCCTGCTGGCTGCGGGCAACCTTGTGGATGTGCGCGTGAGCGCGCAGAACGGCGTGAGCGGAAACAGCAACAACGTGAGCCGGCTGCCCGGCTACGGCCAGCCCTGCAACCTGCCGGGCGCTGCGGCCACGGCATCGATTGCTGCTTGCCAGGCGATGCAGTAGAGCTTTTGCTTGAGTTAATGGAATCAAGACAGCCAAAGAGGCTTTTCCCTTCAGGGAAGGCTCCTTTGGCTGTTTTTGCGTTGGTATCATCACGCTGCGCAGACGTTTTGGCCGGCGTGTGAAACGATGGAGATCATGGCCAGCAGCACAAAAATGCGCGTGGACCTGCTGCTGGTCGAGCGGGGACTGGCGCCCGACCGCGAGCGGGCGCGGGCCTTCATCCTGGCCGGCCGGGTTCTGGTCAGCGAGCAAAAAGTGGACAAGCCCGGCACGACGGTTCCCGCGGAAGCTCCCATCCGCCTGCTGGGCGATGATCCGCCCTACGTCAGCCGCGGCGGAGTCAAGCTGGCCGCCGCGCTTGAACACTGGCGGATTGCCGTTCAGGGCCGCGCCTGCCTGGATGTGGGCGCCTCCACGGGAGGGTTTACCGATTGCCTCTTGCAGCACGGCGCGGCGCACGTGACCGCTGTCGACACCGGCTTCGGCCAGATTGCCATGAAACTGCGCAACGACCCGCGCGTCCGCCTGCTGGAGCGCACCAACGCCCGTCTGCTGGAGCCCGGTTTTTTTGCGTCAGGAGCGATGGCGGAAAAGACCAAAATTCAGGAGCAGGGAGATGCCGAACCCACGCTGCTGGTGATGGACGTCTCGTTCATCTCGGCCACGCTGCTGCTGGGGCCGGTCCTGGCTGCCGCGCCGGGGCTGGCGGAGGCCGTCATTCTGGTCAAGCCGCAGTTCGAGGCCGCGCGCGAACACGTCGGCAAGGGGGGGATCGTCCGCGACCCGGAGGTCCATCAGTTGGTCATCGACAAGGTGGCCGATGGCCTCCGCGCACTGGGCTGGCAGGTGGTCGAGACCATCCCCTCGCCGATTACCGGCGCCGAGGGCAACCGTGAGTTTCTGCTTTACGCGCGGCGGCGTTAGCGGAGCTCGGTTGGCCCCACCGCAGGTGGTCCGGTACACTGAAACCGCATGGTTCACGTCGCGATTGTCTGCAAGCCGCAAAAAGAAGAGCTGGCCCGGATTCTGCCGGAGTTGATTGGCTGGCTGCGCCAGCATGGGTATGAACCGCTGGTGGACCGCGAGGGCGGCCAGTACACCACGGCCGCGCCGGCCGTCAATCGCGCCCTGATGCCCGAATACGCGCCGGGGCTGGTGATCGTGCTGGGCGGCGATGGCACGCTGCTTTCGGTGGCGCGCATTTTTGCCGCGACAGGAACGCCGATTCTCAGCGTGAACCTGGGATTTCTTGGCTTTTTGACCGAGGTTCGCCTGGCCGACCTTTATTCCACGCTCGAGGGCTGGCGCAGCGGCTGCCACGGCCTGGATGCGCGCACCATGCTGCACGCCGAGCTGTGGCGCGGCGGCGCGCTGTGCACCGATTGCGAGGCGCTGAACGAGGTGGTGGTCTCCAAGGGCGACATTGCCCGCATGGGCGACTTCGCGGTCGAGCTGGACGGCAAGAGCGTGGCCCGTTTCCGCGCCGACGGCGTCATCGTCTCCACCCCGACCGGCTCCACGGCCTACACTCTGGCCGCCAACGGCCCCATCCTGACACCGGATGTGGACGCGATGGTGGTCACGCCCATCTGCCCGCATCTGCTCACGCTCCGGCCCATTGTGGTGCGCGGCGATGCGCTGCTGACCGTCCGGGTCGAGGGTGTCGCCAACCGGGCGGCGCTGACCGTGGACGGCCAGAAGGCCGCCGAGTTGCTGCTGGGCGATGAGGTGCGCTGCCGGAAGTCCCGCTACACCGTCAACCTGGTGCGGATGAGCGAGAGCGGATTCTTCGAGGCGCTGCGCAGCAAGCTGAGCTGGGGCGAGCGGTAAAGGGTTTTTGCAACTCACGCCGTAACTTGCGTTTCCACTGCGCGCCCTGGTCTTCGTAAAACTTGTTTAGAGAGCATTTCTCCAGTGAACGTGGAGTTTCGAGTGCCGTGCGAGGTGGCTGCGGTTTCCCACTACAGCAACTGGAGAACCGCTCTAGAATCTACGTTCCGGTGCCGGCCAGAACCACGCCCACAGTGCGCAGGATGATCTGAATATCCAGCCAGATGCTCCAGTTTTCGATATAAGTCACATCCAGCGAGATATAGCTGTCGAAGGAGGGATCCTGGCGGGCTTGCACCTGCCAGAGGCCAGTGATTCCCGGAGTTACGTCGAGCCGGCGCAGGTGGCCCAGCTCATACTCGCGCACCTCGCTGCCGATGGGTGGCCGTGGACCGACTATGCTCATATCGCCGCGCAGCACATTGAAGAACTGGGGCAACTCATCCAGTGAGTATCTGCGCAGGAAGCGGCCGAGTCTGGTGATGCGGGGATCGTCGGCGATCTTGAACAGCACCCCCCGGCGCTCGTTCAAGTGCATCACGCTGGCGCGCCGCCTTTCCGCGTCGCGGATCATGGTGCGGAACTTGATGCAACGGAAGACGCGGCCCTTCTTGCCGATGCGGTCTGAGAGGTAGAGGACAGGGCCGGGAGAATCCAGCTTGATGGCAATGGCGATGGCCAGGAGCACCGGCAAAAGAAGGATTAAAACCAAAGCAGAGAAGAGAATGTCGAGCGTGCGCTTGACCAGCAGCGCCGACTCGGAGACATGGCCGCAGTGCAGCGGAATCGTCGGAAACTGGCCAATGTATTCAATGGCGCTGTTAAAGGTCAAGCCATCGTATATGTCGGGGACCATGCGCAGGTCCACGCCTTGGATGCGGGCCTGCTCGACCACAGCCCGGATAACGCCGCTCTCGCAAGGCGTAGTGAAGAATATCTCATCGACAAACTCCTTGCGGGTGTGCTGGAAGAGCGTCTCCAGGGTGCCAACCACATCGGGGCCGGCCAGACTGCCGGAGGGCGCTTTGAAGTGGGCGCTAGAGCTTGCAGCTTCCGCAGAACCTGGAGCCTCGCCAGAACCTGGAGCCTCAATGAAGCCTTTGAATCTGTATCCCAGATGGCGGATGCTCTCCAGGTAATAGCGCAGCGCCATGGCCTGCTGCCCGGTGCCCACGATGAGCACGTTGCGCGTGCCCACCCCGCGCTCGAAGCCGCGGTAGAGCAGAAGACGGTAGATCAGCCGGCGCAGGCTGAGCGCGACGGTGACCAGTCCCACGGTGACCAGAACAATGCTGCGGGGAATGTCCTCGGCACGCACCAGATAGAGCGTGCCGGTCAGCAGCAGGCCGGAGGTGAGGCAGGCCTGCGCGCTGAGGCGCTGCTCATGGAGAATGCTGGACAGCTTGGTGGGCGCATACAGATTCAACCGCCGGCTGGTGATCATCAGCGAGATGGCGAATCCGCACAGCAGGGCCAGCAGAATTTCCATCGAACGGCCGTGGATGAGCGTGCCGTGCCATAACCCCTTTGCGCCCACAATGGGGTTCGTATGCTTTCGATAGACGGTGGCAATCACGACGGAGGCGAGAATCGTCATCGCATCCAGGAACATCCAGAACCGGCTCATGCCCCGCGAACCCTGGGCGGCGTCCCTGGCCGGAGCTCCCGCGCATTCCTGCGAGGGAGCAACTGAAGCGGATACTCTTTGCCAAAATTCTGCTGTTGCCATATGTGTTTCGCAGCCCTTTAAACGAACAACACATCAGGAAAAAAGCGGGTATTCCGCTCCCGCGGGAAAACGCCCCCAGGACGGAAGACCAAACGCAACAATAACCTCAGCCACAGTCCCGGCAAACAGCCCGCTCCGGTCAGTGGAGGCAAATCAAATTAAAGAATCCTCTCGCCAAAACCGAGCCAGGCCGAATCGATCCTGTCTGGCCACAAGGTTCACTTCGTGCCGTTGACTGCTGATGGCAGCCAAGCGCAATAAGAAGTTGCGTCCCTTGACGCCTGGGGAAATGGTCTTGCCACTACGGAATCGGCCCGGGAAATTAGCACAACCACGCGCCATTCTGGTTAAATCGAAAACCGATAAGAGTAAACAATGTAAGCAAGCCAATTGTATAACACTCCCCCGGCTATGACAGACCACAATATTGAGATTTTTCTCAAAGCCGAGATTGACCCAAACTCTTCGGTCAAGCCGCTCGCCTTCAAGCCAACGTCAACAGCATGACCGCTGGCGCCCACGCTCCACAAGAATTTATTTTACCCTCCGGTTACGGTGTGAAAAGCTTCTTACTCCGAAGGTAACAGGTAGGCGTCCAGGTTAAGAAATTGCTGAATATGTGGATCGGAAGAGCCCACAAATCCCTCCAGCGGACCAAAGAATTGAGCCCGTCCCTGATGAAGGAAGAGCACCTGGTCGGCCAGCCGCTCGGCAACGCGCATATCGTGGGTGACCACAATGCTGGTGAATCCAAGCTGCCGCTTGAGCCGCTGAATGAGGTCGCCGAGGCGGCGGGCGATGATGGGATCGACCATGGTGGTGGGCTCGTCGTAGAGCACCACCTCGGGCCGCGCGGCCAGGGCGCGGGCGATGGCCACGGCGCGCTTGCGGCCGGTCGAGAGGCTGGCCGGCAGCGCTTCCACCGTGTCTTCGGCGCCCACCAGGCCAATCAGCCGATCGACCTCCTGCTGGATCTGCTCTTCGTCCAGGCCGCCGCGTTCGCGCAAGGGGAAGGCCACGTTTTCGCGCACGCTCAGCGAATCGAAGAGCGCGCCATTCTGGAAGACCATGGTGACGCGCTTGCGGATGGCCCTCATGCCCTCTTCGCCGAGCGTGGTAATCTCCTGGCCCTCGACGTGAACCGAGCCCTCATCCGGCTTGAGAAAGCCCATCAGAATGCGCAGGGCCACCGACTTGCCCACACCGCTGCGGCCCAGGATGCAGAGAGTTTGACCGTGGTTGACCGAGAAGCTTACGTCCTCCAGAACGGGGCGTCCATCGAAGGAGATGCTGACGTGGCTGAAGACGATCATCGGCTCCCGCAGCGCTGAAAGAGCCGCGGCGTGCTCCCGTTCTTCGGCGCCTGCCAGGGCTGGCGTCGCGAGAGGCTCCGCATTGGAAGAGGAATCGAACATGGCCGTAGATTCAGCTTACGCGACCGGAGCCGTGAAGATCGAGGACTGCGAATTGAATTGGAAAGGGGTGCCCCTGGTTTCGATTTTGAGAGCTGAGATGGACAACTTTCGCTGGACGCGTAGTCCTCTTGATTTTGAGACCTGGGATTGCAACTCAGCGGCCAGCCTCCTCCAGGAAACGCATGATCGATTCAATCCCCAACTCGAAGTTCCTCAGATGAAACTTTTCGTTGGGGGCGTGAATGTTGTCGTCGGGCAGCCCGAAGCCCATCATCACGCTGGGAATGCCCAGATGGCGGGCAAAATCGCCGACGATGGGAACCGAGCCGCCGGAGCGGATAAAAACCGTCTCGCGTCCCCAGACCTCTTTCAACGCTCGCGTCGCGGCCTGAATGTAGCGGTTGTCGACCGGAATCAGGCAGGGGTCGCCAGCGCTGATCAGCCGCACCTCGACATCGACGCCAGCCGGAGCAATCTTCTCGGCGTAGGCCTTGTAGAGAGCAAAGATTTTGGCCGGCTTCATGCCCGGAACCAGGCGCATCGAGACCTTGGCCAGCGCCTTGGCGGGGATCACCGTCTTCGCGCCCGCGCCGGTAAAGCCGCCCGGAATGCCGTGCACGTCCAGCGTGGGCCGGGCCCAGGTGCGCTCCAGGACGCTGTAGCCGGGTTCGCCCACCAGGGTGCGCGAACCGACCTCGCTGATGCGGTACTGCTCCTCGTCGAAGGGCAGGCTGCGCCAGGCCTGCAACTCTTCAGGGCTGGGGGGGATGATGTCGTCGTAGAAACCGGGGATGAGAATGCGGCCGTCCTCGTCCTTCAGCCGGGCCAGCATCTGCGCCAGGGCCATGAAAGGGTTGGGCGCCGCGCCGCCGTACATTCCGGAGTGCAGATCGCTCCTGGCGCCGTGGACTTCCAATTCCGTATAGATCATGCCGCGCAATCCCACGCACAGAGTGGGCAGGCCGGGCGCAAAGAGTTCCGTGTCCGAGATCAGGGCAAAATCCGCCTTCAGTTCGGGCGGCTTGGAGGCGACAAACTGGGCAATCCCCTCTCCTCCGACCTCTTCATCGCCTTCGAAGAGGAGACGCACATTCAAGGGCAGCTTGCCGTTCGAGGCCATCAGCGACTCCAGCGCCTTGATCTGCGCCCAGACCTGCCCCTTGTCGTCGGCCGCGCCGCGGGCGTAGAGGTTGCCGTCGCGCACGACCGGCTCGAAGGGCGGCGAAAGCCACTCCTCCAGCGGGTCGGTGGGCTGCACGTCGTAGTGGCCGTAAAAGAGCGCGGTGGGCTTCCACCCCGCGGACGAAGACCTGTCCGCGGGGGCCCCGGGCTTGGCCTGGGCGTGCAGCCAGTCGGCATAAACCAGCGGATGGCCTTCGGTTTCAATCAGCCGCGCGTTCTCCATGCCGATGCAGGTCAGTTCAGACGCTAGCGCCTCGGCGGTGCGACGGCAGTCGCCCTTGTTTTCAGGCAGTGTGGAGACCGACGGAATGCGCAACAGAGCCTTCAGTTCATCCAAAAAGCGAGGTTGGTTCTGGCGGGCGTAAGTTACGGCAGGCGAAGACATACGGGCCTCTCTTCCGTGAATTCTGTTCATGCAAAGTATAGGCCGTGCAAGCCTCTTGCCGCGATAGTCTTGAATAACTTAGCTCTGGCTCATCGTCGATTTGGCCCCTCCGCCCGCCGGCCGTCCTGGCAACACGATAGTCTAAGGAGAGATGCCTCCCATTCTCAACGTGCAGTCAGTAACCAAACAATTCGGCGCCAAGCCGCTGTTTTCGAACATTTCACTCACCGTCGAGGAAGGCAGCCTGATCGGCCTGATCGGCCCCAATGGAGCGGGAAAGTCCACGCTGCTGGCCATTCTTGCCGGCCAGGTCGAGCCGGACTCAGGCGAGCTGGCGGTGCGCAAGCGGGCTCGCGCCGCCTACGTTCCCCAGAACTCGCGTTTCGCCCCCGACCTTTCGATCCGTCAGGTTCTGGAGCGGGCTCTGGCCGCCGCCCAGGTCAACGAATCCGAACGCGAGGGCCGTTTGCGGGAACTCTCCGGCCGTGCCGGCTTCACGGACCTCGACGCCGAGGCCGCCTCGCTCAGTGGCGGCTGGCGCAAGCGGCTGGCCATCACCGAGGCCCTGGTCTGCGAACCGGAGGTGATGCTGCTGGATGAGCCGACCAACCACCTCGATCTGGCCGGCATCGAGTGGCTCGAGGAGCTGCTCACCTCCTCCTCCTTTGCCGCCGTCACGGTCAGTCATGACCGCTATTTTCTCGAATCCACATCGAGCGAGATTATCGAACTGAACCGGGTTTATGCCGACGGCCTCTTGCGCGTGAAGGGCAATTTCAGCCGCTTTCTCGAAGAAAAGCAGGCCTACCTGGAATCGCAGAGCCGCCAGCAGGAGAGCCTGCGCAACGTGGTGAAAACCGAGATCGAGTGGCTCCGGCGCGGCCCCAAGGCGCGGACCAGCAAATCAAAGGCTCGCATCGACACGGCCAACCAGATGATCGGCCAACTGGCGGCCATCGACGCGCGCACGACGGCGGCGACGGCCGGGATCGACTTCGAGGCCAGCCAGCGCAAGACCAAGCGGCTGGTCGAGTTCACGGGCGTCTCCTGCGACGTGCCCGCCAGCGTCGAGCCTCCTGAATCCGGCGTTGAGCCTTCTGAGCACGGCTCAGAACCGGCAAAAGCCCGCCGTCTCTTCAGCGATTTGAACTTTATTCTCACCGCGGGCATGAAGGTGGGCCTGGTGGGCCCGAATGGCAGCGGCAAAACCACGCTGCTGCGCCTGTTGCGCGGCGAAATCGAGCCGGCCGAGGGCTCCATCCGCCGGGCAGATGCGCTGCGGCTGGTCTACTTCAGCCAGATGCGCGAGCTGGATGAGAGCCTGACCCTGCGCCGCGCGCTGGCCCCGGAGGGCGATGGCGTCGTCCACCAGGGCCGTCTGGTGCACGTGGCCAGTTGGGCGGCGCGCTTCCTCTTCACCAGCGAACAACTCAACCAGCCGGTCCGCAACCTCTCGGGCGGAGAGCGGGCGCGGGTGCTCATCGCCAAGCTGATGCTGGAGCCGGCCGACGTTCTGCTGCTCGACGAGCCGACCAACGATCTGGACATTCCGACCCTGGAAATCCTGGAAGAGAACCTGCTCGACTTTCCCGGCGCGCTGATCCTGGTGACCCACGACCGCTATTTGCTGAACCGCGTCTGCTCGACGGTGCTCGGCCTGGACGGCCGCGGCCACACCGGCCTTTTTGCCGACTATGCGCAGTGGGAGGATTGGATTGAAGAGCAGAAGATGATCGAGCAGGATCAGATTGAACAGGATCAGGCCGGGCAGGGTGAAAGCGGGCCGCGCAAGCCAGCCGAGCGCAAGGCGGACGGCTCCAGCTCGGCCCAGACGGCAGGCGCCGAGCCGGCCTCCGGCGCGGGAGGCAGGAAAAAGCTCTCTTACCTTGAAGCCCGCGAGTTTGCGGCCATCGAGCAGCGGGTCGAGGACTCCGACGCGCGGCTGGCCCAGGCCCGCGAACACGTCGAAAGTCCCGCGATTGCCACCAATGCCGCGGCCCTTGAAGAGGCTCTCAGGGAGCTGGACGCGGCACAGCAGGAAAACGACGCCCTCTACGCTCGCTGGGCCGAGCTGACTGAAAAGGCCGGTTAGAGTATTTTCACTGTTGCGTTAGAGCGGTTCTCCAGTTGCTATAGAGGGAAACCACTGCCGCTGAGTGGCATTCTCAAGAAAAAGCCACCCTACCCGCCGCCAGTAACACTGCGTGAACTGGAGAACCGCTTTGAGAGTTAGAAACTAACGGCTCCACGCCCTGGGTTACACTGAATCTGTGAAGATTGCACTGGCTCAGATCGATCCAACGGTTGGGGATTTCACCGGAAATCTTGAAAAAATTATCGCGGTCAGCCGCCGCGCCGCCGCCCTGGGCGCGCGGCTCACTGTCTTTTCCGAACTGGTGATTTGCGGCTATCCTCCGGCTGACTTTCTTGAAAAACCCAGCTTTCTGGCTCGCTGCCGTTCGGCCGTCGATGAGCTGGCCGCGGCCACCCGCGATCTGACGACCGCCGTGCTGGCGGGCGTGGCCCTGCCGGCCGCCCATGCGGCCGGGCTCGAGAACGGCAAGCTGGGATTCCCAGCAACAGGTCCAGGTTGCTGGGGGGGTAGGCCGGCCGTCAATGCCGCGGTTCTGATGGAGGGCGGCCGCCTGCTGCTCGAGCAGCACAAGCGCCTCCTGCCCTTCTACGACGTCTTCGACGAGCAGCGCTACTTCATCCCCTCGCAGCCCCAGCAGGTGGTCGCGCTGGATGGCGTGCGGCTGGCCATCACCATCTGCGAAGACGCCTGGAACGACAAGAACTTCTGGCCGCGCCGCCTCTACACCGTCGATCCGATGGAAGAGCTGATGCGCCAAAATCCCGCCATTCACATCAATCTCTCTTCGTCGCCCTTCTGGCACGGAAAGCGCGCGCTGCGCCGCCAGATGCTGGCCGCCGTCGCCCGTCACGACGGCATTCCCGTGCTGCTGGTGAACCAGGTGGGCGGCAACGACAGCCTGATCTTCGACGGCACCTCGCTGGCCATCGATGCGCGCGGCGAACTGTTCGCGCAGGCCGCCTCCTTCGCCGAGGATCTGGTGATCGTCGATCCATTCCTGGCTTCCGTCCCGGCTTCTGCTGGCGCTCCGGTCGAGTCCGCTCAGCTGGTCGAGTCCGCTCCGCCGGTCGAGCCAGCTCGCAAAGTTGCGTCCGCGCCCCTCGAAGTTGCGTCTGCGCCCCTCAATGACGACACCGAGGACGACACCGAGGCCGCCTACCGCGCCCTGGTTCTGGGCACCCGCGATTATGTGCGCAAGTGCGGCTTCCGCAAGGCCCTGGTGGGCCTCAGCGGTGGCATCGACTCGGCCCTGGTGGCGGCCATCGCCGCCGATGCGCTGGGAGCGGAAAATGTGCTCGCTATCGGTATGCCCAGCCCCTACTCCTCGACGGGTTCCATCGACGACAGCCGCCAGTTGGCGGCCAATCTCGGCATTCGTTTCGAGGTGATCGGCATCAGCAACCTCTTTGAGGAGTTTACTGACACCCTGGGGCCGCTGTTTGCCGGAACCAAACCGGACATCACCGAGGAAAACATTCAGTCCCGGATTCGCGGCAACCTGCTGATGGCCCTCTCCAACAAGTTTTCCGCGTTGGTGCTCACCACCGGCAACAAATCGGAGATGGCCGTCGGTTACTGCACCCTCTATGGCGACATGGTGGGCGCGCTGGCGGTGATCGGCGATCTGGTGAAGACCCGCGTCTATCAGGTCTGCCGCTGGATCAACCGCTCGGGCGAGGTGATTCCCTGGGCAATTCTGGAAAAACCGCCCTCGGCCGAGTTGCGCCCGGATCAGAAGGACACCGACTCGCTGCCCCCGTATGAGGTTTTAGATCCGATTCTCGAAGCCTACGTCGAGCGCTATGAGACCCCCGAACAGATCGCCCAGGCAAACGGATTTCCTCTGGAACTCGTCCAACAGGTGGTGCGCCTGGTCGAGCGCAGCGAGTACAAACGCCAACAGGCCGCGCCGGTTCTGAAGGTGACCTCCAAGTCGTTCGGCATGGGCCGCAGATTTCCCATTGCCGTCAAGGTTCAGGTGTAAGACAAAAATCAGGAGCATTTCCGCGATTTTTCGGGAGCGTTCCCACAATTTCGGCAGTGTTCCCGCAATTTAAGGAGAAAGAGCTTGATCCGCCTGTCCGCCCGTTTTGCCGGTCTTCGCCTTGGTTTTTCCCGTCCTCGTCTTGGTCTTTCCAGTTCTCGTCTTGCGAGTGTGGTCGCGCTGATCGCCCTGTCCCTGCCCGTCCTGCAGGCCGCCGCCCAGCCGGATGCGCCCTCGGCGCCCACTGCTCCCGCGCCTGCCGCCGCGCCCGTCTTTCCCAAACCCGACCCCGCGAATTTCACCGCCGCCGAGCCCACCAAAGAGGCCGTCAACGCCTTTTTAGAGGCCAGTTGGGGCTACGACGAGAGCCGTTTCTGGCAGGTTCAGGCCATTCTGAAGACGCCCGTCGAGGGCGTCAGCAAGGTGGTGATCCTGGTCGGCGACAAGGACGGCAAGGAAAAGCCAGCCGCGGTCGAGTTTTTTGTCCTTCCCGGCGGCAAGTACTTGCTTGCCCAGAATGACATTCTTCCTTTTGGCGAGCATCCGTACGCGGAAAACCGCGCCCAGGTGCGGCAGCGCGCCGACGGCCCCTACCGCGGCTCGGCCTCGAAGGAACTGGAGATTGTCGAGTTTGCCGATTTCCAGTGCCCCCACTGCAAGGACGCGCAGGCCAACATGGACAAGCTGGCGGTGGATTTCCCCAAGGCCCGCATCGTCTTTGAGACCTTTCCGCTGGAGCGCATTCATCCCCAGGCCAAGCTGGCGGCTGCCTACGGCGTCTGCGTGGCCAAGCAGGGCGGAAGCGATGCGTTCTTCACCTTTGCCGCGGCGGTTTTTGACGGCCAGGAGGGATTGGAGACCGCCGATGGCGCCACGCTGACGCTGAATAGCGCCGCCAGCAAGGTCGGCCTGGACCCAGCCAAAATCGCCGCCTGCGCCTCGGCTCCGGCGACCCATGCCGCAGTGGAGGCCCAGGTGAAGCTGGCCCAGGATCTGAACATCAACCAGACCCCCATGCTGATGGTCAATGGCCGCCCGGTTCCCGCAAATGCTCCCTACGACTCCCTCAAGAAGATCATCGAATTCCAGGCCAGGATGGACGGCGTAACGCGGTAAAGCAGCTGGCAGCCAACAGCAATTGGAGAACCGCTACAGGCTTGTTCCGGCATGACTGGAGCAAGCCGGGACTAAACCACAAACTGCTGGCTTGCTGCCCCGTCGGCCGGTGCTACCTCTCCGCCTGGCCGCGCTCCACGCGCATCATCGGCGAGTGGCCGGCGGCCTGTGTGCCGCGAATCACGTGGGGCGTGATCAGAATCAGCAGGGTTGCATAGTTTTTCTGGGTGTCGTTGCCGGTCAGGTTGTTCAGGCCGGGAATCTCGCTGATGCCCGGCGTTCCGCTGATGGCGCGGCTCTCCGACTTGTCCATCTCGCTGACCACTGCCACGGTCTCGCCCCGCCGCAGCGTCACCACTCCGGAGTAGGCGCGATTGTTGAGCTCCGGATTGCCATTGAGAGAGGTTCCCGAGAGGGCGTCGATCTTCATGTCGATGATGAGCGCCACATCGTCATTGCGCATTACCTTGGGGGTAGCCTTCAGGGTCAGGCCCAGGTCCTGGTACTCCACCATCGGGACATTCGGCACACTGCTGGCGTAGGAAGCCAGCAGTGCGGCCAAAGCGCTGGAGGTTCCCGCAGCGGTGAGCCCGGCAATGCTCGAGGCGCTCGACGAGAGGCTGGAAAACGATGAGGTCTGAATGGGATAGCGCTCGCCCATGCGCACCGTTCCCTCCTCGCCGTCGCCCAGGCGCATTTGAATCTGGTCGAGTTCGCGCGAGTCCGATGAGTTCAGGTTCAGATTGGCCGTGACCGAGCCGGGCGCGAGGGCCGATTGCGTCAGTCCGCCGCCAAACAGGGCGAGGCCGTTGGAGAACATGCCGCCCGACACATCGCCGGCGGCGATCAGAATGCCAAGAATCGCCAGCGGATCGCTGGCAGAAGCCAGTCCCGAGGAGATGATCTGCTGCACCGTGGACGCATTGGCTTTGAGAATTGACTGCTCCTCGGAGTAGACGTTGAAGGCCGAGACGCTTTGCGGCGGCTGGACTCCGGTGTTGCGCGTCTCGGTGTGCGCAAGCTGGATCAGGCGCACCTCCAGCAGCAACTGGCTCTTGCCGTCGAACAACTGGCTCATGGTGGCGTTGAAGGCCTTCAACCCCTGATCGGGCGCGCGCAGGATGATCGTGCCGGCCGTGGGCTCGGCCACCGCCTGCTGCGCATTGAAGACGCTCTTGGCCAGCGTGGCCGCCTCGGTCAACTCCGCCGCGGTCAGCCCCGGCAGATAGACCGTCTCCAGTTCCTGGCGCTGAAACTGCTGGCGGTTTTCCCTGGTGTCAGAGGCCACCAGCGCCCGGTGGGCATCGAGCGGCACATAAAACGAATCCGTCACCATTCCCAGAATGCGCGCCGCCGCCTCGAAGCTGACATTATCCACATCCAGACGGGCTTGGGCGCCGCGGACGCTGTCGTCCACGGTGGTCTCAATTCCATAAGCCTTGAAGACCTGCCGGATGATCTGGCGCTGGTCGGTGCGCAGGTGAAAGCTGTGCACACCGGCCGTGGGCTCGAGCTCCACCGCTTCGCCGGCCGTCTCCGCGCCCTGCTCGTAGACCGGCCTCGATTGCCCGGTCAGGGCATCGTTTCCCAGTTCGTACAGGTGTTCGTTCACCAGCGGGTTTTTGGGGTCCAATTCGAGAGCATGCGCCAGGGCCGCGCGGGCGGCCGCCGCATCGCCGCGCAGACGGGCCTTGGCCGCGGCCTGAATCAGCGCCGTCGCCGCGTGGCTGCGAGCCACGCTGGCCGCCAGCGGGTAGTCGGCATTGCCGGGGTCCAGCCTGGCCGCCTGTTCATAGCCGCGCATGGCCTCTTCAAAGTGCTCAGCCAAAAATAGCTTGCTGGAGGCAAGATAGAGCTTGGCCGCCCGCCGCCGGTCGGCGTTGCGCACGGGGGGCTTGGCTGGCGTGGTCTCCTGGGCCTGCCCGGGGTTCGGAACTGGAGCGTCAGAAACTGGAGCGCCCGGAACTGGAGCGCCCGGAACTGGATTATTGGAGTCCGGAACTGCCGAGGAAGCCGACCCTGGGGGGGCGTCCTGCGCAGAGGAAATTACCTGTGCCGTCCCGCTCTGCGCAAGCTGGCTTTGCGCAACCTGACTCGGCGCGGCAGTTTCCGCCGTCTGGGCCTGCGTGAGGCCGGGAAAAACCACCAGCAACAGCGTGGCCGTCCAGAAATTCGACCGCAGCCCGGGCGGCCATTGCCTGAACGCGTGGCGCGGCCGTTGGCGCGCGGAGGATTCGAGGGCCTGTGGTGTGGTTTGCATTGTTTTGAGAAACGCCGTCAGCCTTGGCGGAAGCCCACGCGCACGGCGTTATAAATGACAGGACGTTCGCTGCGCGGTGGACGCTTGAGCGTGGCGCGCACCTCGGCCAGGCTCAAGTCCAGCTCCGCCATGGCGCGGCTCAGCGTGTTGCGGTGCATCCCCAACTCTTCGGCCGCCTTGCACTGGTTTCCCCGGTGCGCCATCAGCACCTCACGCAGGTATTGCTTCTTGAACTCGCGCACGGCGTCTTCATAGCGGATGCCGCTGGAGTGCATTTGCGTCACCAGGCTGTCCAGTGTTCGTCTCACGTCCACCTCTGCATGCTCTTGTTAGCTTGCCACACTTTTGGGGGCTGTGCGTTGCCCCAAATCACAATTTGCTGCCGCCGGGGTGCAGCCACCGCGGCGACTCTTCTTCCAGTGTCCGCAGCCCATGCTGGATGCGTTCGGCCAGTTGGTGGGGACTCATATGGGCGCTCAAATGGCAGGCCCCAAAAAACAACCGGGGCAGTCTGGCTTCGGCCAGCCAGCGGGCCCGCGGGAAAAAAGCCACGGCCACCAGAATAACCAGCGTCACCAGCAGTGCGCCCTGAAAAAATCCAAAAATTGCTCCTGCCAGCCTGTCCAGGCAGCCCAAGCCTATCAAGTGGAAGGCCCTGGACAAAGCATTGCCGGCAAAGCCAACCAATCCCATCACCAACAGCGCAATCAGCAGAAACCCGATGGCGTTGGCCACCGGCTGGATGCGCACCAGGGGCAAAACCAGCGCCGCGATGCGGCCGTAGTTCCAGGCCGCCAGCACCAGGCCCAGGAACAGGCCACCCAGCGCGCAGACAGAGCGAAAAAAGCCCTGTCTCAGCCCCCCTAGCACGGAGAGCGCGATAATCCCCACGATAGCCCAGTCCACCAGCCCCATGCCGCGCTCCGTTTACGCTCCGCAAGCCCTATTCGTGCTCTACAGAAAGCCAGACTACACTCTGCAAATTCCCATCACACTCTGCAAAAGCCCTGCTGCTTTGGGCAAATCCGCATCACGCCCCGCAAATTGCTTGCTGCGGCCTACAAATTCAAATCCCGGCCGGTCAGGCGGCGGAAGGCTTCAAGGTACTTTGCCTGGGTGCGCTCCACCACTTCGGCGGGCAGCTCCGGCGCGGGGGCCTGCTTGTTCCAGTGGATCGCTTCCAGGTAATCGCGTACAAACTGTTTGTCGAAGGAGGGTTGCGCGCCGCCCGGCTTCCACGAAGCCGCTTCCCAGAAGCGCGAGGAGTCCGGCGTGAGCACCTCATCGGCCAGAATGATTCCCTCCGAAGTCCTGCCAAACTCGAATTTTGTGTCGGCCAGGATCAGGCCGCGCGACTCGGCGTGCGCGGCGGCCTTTTGGTAGATGGCCAGCGTGAGCCGCTTCAGCTCCGCCGCATCGGCTGCGCCGATGGCCGCCTCGGTAGCCGCATAGGAGATGTTCTCGTCGTGGGTTCCAACTTCGCCCTTGGTCGAGGGCGTGTACAGGGGCTCAGGCAGCCGCGAGCCGTCCAGCAGGCCGCCAGGAAGCGGAATGCCGCAGACGGAACTACTCGCCTGATACTCCTTCCAGCCCGAACCGGTCAGGTAGCCGCGCACCACGCACTCGACGGGAAACATTTTGGTCTGTTTGACCAGCATCGAGCGGCCTTCCAACTGGCTGGCATAGGGCTGCAAAGAAGCGGGAAATTCACTCACTTCGGCCGTAATCAGGTGGTTGGGAACCAGGCTTGCCAACAGGTCAAACCAGAACAGGGAGATTTGCGTCAGAATCCTGCCCTTGCCTGGAATGCCGGTGGCCAGCACGTGGTCAAAGGCCGAGATGCGGTCGGTGGCCACCAAGAGCAGCGCCTCCTGATCAGCGCTGGGGCCCGCGCAGGGGACCGCGTAGAGGTCGCGCACCTTGCCCCGGCCGAGCAGGCGCGTTGCGCCCAGATTCGTCGTTAAAAGAGCTGCCACGTGGAGGTTTACCTCGGAAGAAACTGAGTCTCCGATTTTCTAAGCCGCGGCGCGCTTTGTCAATCTCTGCTCCGCGGCCTTGAGAAGAAAGCGGTTACGGCGCGCAGCGCGCCAGCTCTAGCGCCAAAAGCACAAATGAAAGGGCCCTTTTGAACGGATCTGGCTTGAGAGCCCATCCCAGCGCAAGGGAACACAAACCAGCGCACGCAGGAAACTTGGAATCGGCCAGCGAAGAGTTTTTCTTCAGAACAGGAGCAGATTTCTTCAGTCTGCGAGCGGATTTTTCAGACTATGAGCGGACTTTCTTCAGACCATGGATAGATTTTTCTCAGAATGTGAACAGATTTTTCTGCGTCCGGCCGGATTTTCTTCAGCGTTTGAGCCGATTTGCTCAGCCATTTGCCTTTGCCTGCTCGGCAACCTTTCTCTTTTCGGTCATTTAGCCTGGCTGCGCAAGCTGGCTGGCGACTCGGAAATCTGCTTTTGCCGCGCAGTCCAGTGGGTGACTGTTACACGACACCGTGATGACCGTCACAGAACACCCTGTCCGCATCATAGACACTCCAATTGTCAACATGGTTCGGAAAGCGCCTCCGTGCGCATTCCTGGAGCCGGGCGACACGAAGTAGCCGTGGAAAGGGGAAGCCGCAGCTCTTCGTTCTATAGGGATCTCCAGTAGCCGCGTACCACCGACCTCCAGTACCGGCTACTGGTTCCCTTCCACGGCTGTGGGGCTTCTTTCAAGGCTGTGGGTTCTCTTCCAATCCAGCCTGCTGCTGCTCTTCCTAGGCGATTCGTTCTCTTCCAATCCCAGGTCGCTGGTCTTCGTGCTCCGACAGGCCTTGTCCTCATTGGTTTGCCCAGCTTAATGCTCTGATTGCTGCTGCTATTGGCTCATTCCGGCCGCGGCCCCGGAATGGCGCTAAGATTTTCCGGAGAAAACCAAGCCAAGCCAGATTCACGCCGCGGCTGCTGCTGCTGTGTTACTTTTGAGCCCAGTACGCAGTTTGAGCGTAATGTAAAAACAAGGTGTAATCCATGCGGGCGGGCAGGCTGCTCAAAATCAAGTACTATGTGGAACCGGATAAGGCGGCTGTAGCGCGCCGCGCGGCGCAGTATTTTGTGGAGATGGCCGGAGAAGCCGTCGAGGCGCAGGGGCGGGCGCGAATTGCACTGAGCGGCGGCACGACCCCCAAGGCCGCCTTTGAACTGCTGGCCGACCCTGCGCAGCCCTGGCGTCAACGCATGCCCTGGGAGAGCCTCGACATCTATTGGGTGGATGAGCGCTCGGTTCCTCCCGATGACGCCGAGAGCAACTACCGCATGATCCGCGAGGCGCTGCTGGACCACGTTCCGCTGCACCCTGGGCAGATTCATCGCATCGAGAGCGAGTTGGGGCCCGAGGCGGCCGCGCTGCGCTACGAATCGGAACTGCGCTCGAGCTTCCGCATCGAGGAGGCCGGGAGCCCGCGCTTCGACCTGGTGGCCCTGGGAATCGGCGTTGACGGCCACACCGCCTCGATCTTTCCGCACACCGCGGCCATCCACGACATTGACCACCTGGTGGTCGCCAACCACGTCTCCCAGCGGGAGGCCTGGCGCATCACCCTCACCTGGCCGGTCATCAACTACGCCCGCTCGGTCTTCTTTTTGGCTTCCGGGGCGGAAAAGGCCGCTATTTTGAAGGAAGTGCTGATGGGGCCGCACGATCCGGAGCGGCTGCCCAGTCAGTTGATTTGGCCTTCCAGCGGTATACTCACCTTGATCCTGGACAGGGCCGCGGCCGCGTTATTACCCTCGACCGATGAGGACGGCTGTGGAGTTTTAGAAAGGGAAAGATGATTCTGGCGGGTGATGTGGGCGGCACCAAGGTTCACCTGGGGCTGTATGACTTTGTCGATGGAAGGCTGGAGTGCAGCCGCGAACGGCGCTATGCGGCTGGAGAGTACTCCGGGCTGGAGGAGATCGTAAAGGAGTTTCTCGGCTCGCTTCAGGTGACGGCGGCTTGCTTCGGTGTGCCCGGCCCGGTGCGCGACGGCCGGCTGCGGCTGACCAATCTTCCCTGGACGCTGGATAGCCGTAAGCTGGCGGCCAACCTGAGCATCACCCACCTCTTCCTGATCAACGACCTGGAGGCCAACGGCTATGGCGTGGCCGAGCTCTCCACCGAGCAGATTTACACCCTCAGCGAGGGCGACCCAAGCCAGATTGGAAATCGCGCCCTGATCGCCGCCGGAACCGGCCTGGGCGAGAGCCTGCTGATCTGGAATGGCCACAACCACATTCCTTACCCCTCCGAGGGCGGCCACGCCGACTATGCGCCGCGCAACGAGGACGAGATCGACCTGCTGCGCTTTCTCAAGCAGAAGTACCAGGGGCGCATCAGCTTCGAGCGCGTCATCAGCGGCCCTGGCCTGACCAACATTTATGAATTCCTGCGCGAGGTCCGCGGCCTCGATGAACCCGCCTGGCTCAGCGAGCGCATCGCGGCCGAAGACCCCAACGCGGTGATCACTGAACTGGCTCTCGCGGCCAAGAGCGAGATCTGCGAACGGGCTCTGGAAATCTTCGTCTCCGCTTACGGCGCCGAGGCCGGTAACCTGGCTCTCAAGCTGCTTTCCGTGGGCGGCGTCTACGTGGGCGGCGGCATCGCCCCGCGCATTCTGGAAAAGCTCCGGGACGGCGCGTTCATGCGGGCCTTCACCGACAAGGGCCGGCTGAGTCCGCTGCTGGAGAATATGCCGGTGCGCATTATCCTGGAGAGCCGGGCCGCCCTGCTGGGAGCGGCGGCCTACGCCGAAGCCCGCGCCGCGGAACTGAGCGGGATTTCACCCCGCGCCGCCTCGGTCAAGTTCTAAAGAGTTCTCTCTCGCATTTCATGCCAAGACAGATTGAGGGCCAGCCGGATAGGGCTGGCCCTCAGTCTTCATAGACCTGCGCCACTGCTCAAGGCTGGATGGGATTGCTTTCTCCAAACCAGTTTCTTTTCAGCCACAGCGAGACCTGCACCAGCAGAATCAGCGCGGGAACCTCGACCAGAGGGCCGATGACCGCGGCAAAGGCCGCGCCGGAGTTGAGCCCGAAGACGGCCACGGCCACGGCGATGGCCAGCTCGAAGTTGTTGCTGGCCGCGGTGAAGGACAAGGTCGCGGTCTTCGCGTAATCGGCGCCCGCCCGGCGGCCCATCCAGAAGCTGACGAAGAACATGACAGCGAAATAAATCACTAGCGGCAAGGCGATGCGCAGCACATCAAGCGGAAGCCGGACGATGAGGCTGCCCTTGAGGCTGAACATCACCACAATAGTGAAGAGCAGCGCGGCCAGCGTCAGCGGGCTGATGGCGGGGATAAAGCGCGTCTGGTACCACTGGCGGCCCTTGGCCCGCAGCAGCACAAAGCGGGTCAGCATCCCGGCCAGGAAGGGAATACCCAGGTAGATGAAGACGCTTTGCGCGATCTGGCTCATGCGAATGTCGACTACCACGCTCTTCAATCCAATCAGCGGCGGCAGCACGGCCAGAAAAAACCACGCGTAGACGCTGTAGAAGAGCACCTGGAAGATGCTGTTGAAGGCTACCAGGCCAGCGGCGTAATCGGTGTCTCCCTTCGCCAGCTCATTCCACACAATCACCATGGCGATGCAGCGCGCCAGGCCAATCAGAATCAGCCCGGTCCGGTACTCCGGGTAGCCGCGTAGAAAGATGACCGCCAGGGCGAACATCAGCACCGGGCCGATCACCCAGTTTTCAATCAGCGACAGGCCCAGCACCTTGCGATTGTGAAAGACCTCGCCCAGGCGCTCGTACTGCACCTTGGCCAGCGGCGGATACATCATCAGAATCAGCCCCACGGCGATGGGAAGGTTGGTAGTGCCCGCCTGGAAGCGCTGCAGAAGCGCCGGCACGGCCGGCACAAAGCGGCCCAGCGCGACGCCGGCCGCCATGGCCAGAAAGATCCAGAGCGTCAGATAGCGGTCAATGAATGAAAGCTTTGAATCGCCGCCCGGTACGGCAGCCTGACAGCAAAGTTGCGGTTCTGTCTGCATTCGATCTCTCCTCTGTGGCTTAGTGCGCGGTTACAAAAGCTGTTTCCCGATGGCGCGCATTTTTGTCTCGATGGCCATGCGGTCCAGAGTCTCCAGCGGCAGGCTGAGAAACAGTTGCACGCGCGTGCGAATCTGACGCAAGGTGAGCGCGAAGACCACGCGCTTCTGTTCGACCGTGCCAACGACGGCCGCCGGATCGGGAAATCCCCAATGCGCGGTCACGGGCTGGCCGGGCCAGAGCGGGCACGCCTCGCCGGCCGCGTTGTCGCAGACCGTCACGACGAAGTCCATCTGCGGCGCGCCGGGAGAGGCGAACTCGTCCCAGCTCTTGCTGCGCAGATTCTCTACGGGATAGCCCAGCTCCTGCACCAGTTCGATGGCGAAGGGATTCACCCGGCCGGTGGGGTGGCTGCCCGCGCTGAATGCCCGGAAGCGGCCCGCGCCCATGGTGTTGAAGAGCGCTTCCGCCATGATGCTGCGCGCCGAGTTGCCGGTACAGAGTACGAGGATGTTATACAGCCGCTGCATGATCTTCTTCCTCATGGGATTGGGGTGCCCCAGGTTCCGATTCTGGGACCTGGGATTCTGCATTCTCGTCAACCGCAACAGCCGGAGGAGCAGCATCCGCCCGCCGATTTTGCCGCCCCAGGTTTCGCCGCACGAATAAAGGCGCTCATGAACTTGCCCTCGACCAGCGGCGCTACGGCGTCCACATCGACGCCTGACTTGGCCAGAAATTTCCGCGCATCCTCGATCGAGTACACGCGTGTTGGCTCGATCGAGACGCCGGCAAAGCCCGCCCGCGCCAGCTTTGATTTGTACTCCTGCTCCTCCAGCGCCCCGGCGATGCAGCCCACCCAGAGCAGCATGCTGGTGCGCACCTCATCGGGAACCTCGCCGCGCACCACGACATCGGAGACCGCAAAGCGTCCGCCCGGCTTCAATACCCGGAAGGCCTCGCGCAGCACACGGTCCTTGTCGGCCGAGAGGTTGATGACGCAGTTCGAGATCACCACGTCCACCGAGCAATCGGGCAAGGGGATCAGCTCGATCTCGCCCTTCAGAAACTCGACGTTTTCGACCTTCGCCTGGCGCTGATTTTCGCGGGCCAGGTCGAGCATATCGCCGGTCATGTCCAGCCCGTAGGCCTTGCCCGTTGGCCCCACGCGCCGGGCCGAGAGCAGTACGTCGATGCCGCCGCCGGAGCCCAGATCGAGCACCGTCTCGCCCGGCTTCAGCTCAATCAGCGCCGTGGGGTTGCCGCAGCCCAGCGAGGCCAGCACGGCCGCAGCCGGCAGCCCGCTCATTTCGGCCTCGTTGTAGAGGTTGGTGGTGACCGGGTCACAACAGCGCCGCGCCGGAGCGCCGCAGGCTACAGAGCCGTTCTCCCGCACCTGCCGCGCCGCGGCGCCGTACTTTTCCTGAACCAGAGTTTTCGTATTCGTCTGAGTCTCCACAAGCTCTCCTTACATATGCTTAAGCGAATATATCGGCGGGGTTCGTATTTGTCAATCCGTATAATCAATTCATGAATCGTGGCTCCAAATCTCCCTGTTTGGCTGTCCTCTTCGCGGCCTTGGCCGACGCCACCCGCTTGCGCCTGTTGAACCTGATGGCCGGCCGCGAGGTCTGCGTCTGCCATTTTGTCGAGATTCTCGACCAAGGCCAGCCGAAGATTTCGCGCCATCTGGCCTACCTGCGCAAGGCCGGCATCGCGACCGCGCGCCGGGAAGGGAAGTGGATGCACTACAGCATTTGCGCGCCCGCCGACCCTTCGGCCGCTTCCATTCTCGCCGCCGTGCTGGCCGCCTTTGCCAACGACCGGCAGATGAAGACAGATTTGATCAAACTGGACAGAAGCAAACCGGAACTGACTAAGCTGGACCGTGCCGGAGCCGTTCGCGCCTGCCTGCCAGTCAGGCTCAAAGGGAAGAGTTCCGTCTGTTGCGGAAAGGCTGAATCCGCATGACGCGCTGCCTGAAGGCTTGCTTGCTGCGTTGGCTGTTGCGGACAGTGGTGGTTGTGGCGGCGGTGTTTGTGGCCGTCTACGCGGGCGATTGGGCCGTCTTCAAGCTGCGCGGCTCGCCCCTCTCGACGGCCACCGTCAATCGCTACGTGACGATTCCGCTCAAGGGCAACAAGCTGGAGTTCGACTATCTTGGCTCGGTCGACGCGCCCTGCTCGGTTTCGCTCTTTCCCCAGGCCGGCCAAAGCGCCTGCTGGCAACTGCGCCGCCACCCCAACCACGGGACAACCCTCTAAATTCAAAGATTTTCCTGAAAAGTCGGATTCTTCATACTGGCGGCCGAACATCGACCAGTGACGCGGGTCACGTAAGGAAGCGGCAAAGCCATCTAGCATCATGCGTAGAGCATTTTTTATTTCACACATAGCCCATGCGGCAGCATGAAAGAAGGCTTTTTGAGAGAAAAGCCATCGGGCCGCTTGGTTTCTGTAATGCGGAAATGAAAATGCTGGAATCTTGCCAGACCATTCCGAGGAACGATGTACAGCCGCACTCAAAACGAGAACGGAAGCTACGATACCCGCTGCCTCTACTGCTTCATGACCATCGCCTCTGCCGTGGAGACAGAGAAGGAACTGGATCAGATGGAGGCCCGGCACATCTGCCCGGAGCGGGCGCTGGCGGAGTTGCTGGAACTGGGAAAAGCCATCGAATCCCGCAGCCACCGGGCTAGCCTCTCCTGACCTGGCAGTGAGCCACTCCTGACCCGGTAACCCCCGCCCGGTTGCGCCTGGGCCGCTGCCTCCGCGGTCGGTCTGCCGCCGTCTCCTATACCGTGACAGTGTGTTCTTTGAATGCCGGCGGGAAAGTCTGTGTGCCCTAGGTTCCGTTTTCGGAGCGGGGAGTTCGCCAAATTCATGCGGCCGCAATTGATTCAGCCGCAGCCTCCAGGATGGTCTTAAGGCTCCTGCCAGTGAATGGCTTCGGACTCGTTTTGCCCCAACGTCAGAGCCAATCCAGCTTGGCTCCTACGATCCGCCCTACTGCCTCTCGAAAGCGCGCAGGCAAGCCTTCGCGAATCCCCTTCCTGTTGCTCCCGCCCCCTGCGCTGCTACACTTCCGAGTCAGAGCATTCCAGCGAAACTGCTTGCAGCCACTCGGAGACCAACCGTGCCAGAGCCTCACCCCCCGGCTTTTCAACCTTTTGTTTCGCCCCACGAGAGCCGTCCCGAATTCACCCTCCGCGCCCTGCTGCTGGGCTCGTTTTTCGGCATCGTTTTTGGCGCCGTCACGGTTTACGTGGGCCTGAGAGCCGGCCTCACGGTGGCCGCTTCGATTCCCATCGCGGTGCTCTCAATCAGCATTCTGCGCGCCTTCGGCCGCGCCTCGATTCTGGAAAACAACATCGTCCAGACCACCGGCAACGCCGGCCAGTCGATCGCCGCCGGGGTCATCTTCACCCTGCCGGCGTTGATCTTCCTGGGCTTCGACCTCGAATACTCCCGCATCTTTCTGCTGGCCTTGATCGGCGGCTGGCTCGGCGTTCTGTTCATGATTCCCCTGCGCCGCCAGTTGATCGTCGAAGAGCACGGCAACCTGGCTTACCCCGAGGGCACGGCCTGCGCCGATGTGCTGATCGCCGGCGAGCGCGGCGGGTCGCTGGCCAGCCGCGTCTTCCTCGGCCTTGGGCTGGGCGCGCTCTACACCTTCTTCCAGAATGAAAATCTCTTTGGCGCCTGGCCGGGCACTCCCGAATTCCAGCCCGACTTCGGCCCCCAGCACATTCTCAAAGGCGCGTCGATCAAAGCCGACGCCACCCCCGAGTACCTCGGCGTCGGTTACATCATCGGTCTGCGCGTGGCGGGCGTCATCTTCGCTGGCGGCGTCTTCTCCTGGCTGGTCCTGATGCCGCTGATCTATTTTTTCGGCAAGGAACTCCCCCATCCCGTTTACCCCGGCACCGTTCCCATTGCGCAGATGGGCCCCAGCGACCTCTGGGCCACCTACATCCGTCCCATGGGCGCAGGAGCCGTGGCCGCCGCCGGACTGATTACCCTCATCAAGACGTTGCCCACCATCTTCGGCGCGCTCGCCTCCGGCTTCAGGAAGATGCGCCCCGGCTCGGCGGCCAGGGTCAAACCTCTCCGTACTGAAAACGACCTCCCGATGAGCGTGGTTGTGGGCGGCTCTATTGTGCTCGTAATCCTGATGTTCTGCTTCCTGGAGTTCAAGCCCGTCCCCGGAGCCTTTGTGGGCTGGGAAGCCAATCTGGCCGCCTCCTTGCTGATTGTCGTCTTCGGCTTTCTTTTCGTCACCGTCAGCTCGCGGATTGTGGGCCTGATCGGCTCCTCGGCCAACCCCATCTCGGGAATGACCATTGCGACCCTGATGGCCACCTCGGCGATCTTCCTCGTCAAAGGCTGGACCAGCCCGGCCTTCGGCGCTTTGGCCATTACGATTGGCGGCGTGGTCTGCATCGCCGCGGCTAACGCTGGGGACACCTCGCAGGATCTGAAAACCGGCTACATCGTCGGTTCCACGCCCCGGCTGCAACAGATCGCGCTGATGATCGGCGTGGTCGTCTCGACCGTTGCCATCGGCCTCACCCTCAACCTGATGAACCGGGGCTTGCAGGAGTTCCGCGCGGCTCCGCAGGCCTGGAATCTTGCCGCGCCCCACCCCGGCGTCGCCATCCAGCAGGACACCGACGGCCTCCAGGAGCAGTTTCCCGTTATCGGCCCGAACAAGGCCACAACCATCCACCACAAGAGCGAGTACATTGTACTGAATGCGCTGGGTTCGCCGGAGCTGGCCGACGGAAAGTACCTTTATTCGCCGAAGACGGGCCAGATCGAGGTGCAGTGGATCTCGGGCATCGGCAGCGAGAAGGCCGCCGCGCCGCAGGCCCGGCTGATGGCCACCGTTATCAGCGGAATTCTGAGCCGCAAACTGCCCTGGGGACTGGTTCTCTTGGGCGTTTTCCTGGTCATCGCCGTCGAGTTGCTGGGAATTCCTTCGCTCTCCTTCGCCGTGGGGGCCTATCTTTCCATTGGAACCACGCTGGCCATCTTCGTCGGTGGCGTGGTGCGCTGGCTGGTGGACGCTGCCGCTGAGAAGGCCGGCGGCGAGGCTGACGCGGAGGGCAACGTCTCGCCGGGTTCGCTTTACGCCTCGGGGCTGATCGCCGCCGGAGGCATCATCGGCCTGCTCGGCGTAGCCCTGAAGCTCTACGAGACCACCTTCGGCAAGCAAGACCCCATCGCCTTCCCGCACACCTTCCTGGACCACTCCGGCGTCTCGGTGGCGGCCTTCCTGGCGCTGGCCTTCTCGCTCTATTACTTCGCCCGCAAGCCGCTGAAGAAGTGAGGCTTCGGGGCCTGATTTCCGGGCGGGGGCCCCTGCAGGCCTCAAATCACGGAGGCGCAGAATAGGAGTCAGTGGTATCTTTTCCAATGAGGGCCGAAACAATCCTTTGGCTTCACCGAGGAGCAACCGATGAAAGAAATTGTCTTTGAAGTGGTGCAAGAGAGCGATGGAGGGTTTTGCGCCGAAGCGCTCGGCGAGAACATCTTCACGCAGGCCGATAGCTGGGAGGAACTGAGGGCGAACGCGCAGGAGGCGGTTCACGCCTACTATTTCGACTCGCCCGCTCCCACTTCGATCCGCCTGCGCCTCGTCCGCGATGAAGTGCTGGCCGTGGCATGAAGCTGCCGCGCGATCTGGGCGGGGAGGAGCTGGTGAAGCACCTCTGCAAGTATTGGGGATACCAGCGAGTCCATCAGGTGGGAAGCCACGGCCTCTTGCAAACCGAGCACCCGGCGCCCCACGGCGTCGCTGTTCCGGCGCATCCTGCCCTGCGAATCGGGACGCTGAACGCGATTCTCGCCGCCGTTGCCGCGAACAAGAGCGTGACTAAAGAAGATGTTTTCAAAGGGCTCTGATGCGTCTCCGATTTGTGTGAGTGGGTTCCGGGACGTTCGGACGGTGGAGCTTCGTGGTCTTTCAGGTCCGAGAATCCGGACCTGGGGCACCCGGCAACCGGCACCCGGCCCAGAGAAATAGGAGGAGAGAAAGTGAAACGAATTTTCTGGATTACACTTCTCATTATCGCCGTCATTATACTTATCTACAACGCGGGAAAATCAAAGTTAACACCTGCAAACGAGTCTGAGGCACAGCAGGTGCCCCCGCAGAAGATGGGTAGTGGAGGAGGTCAAGCAGATGTCAAATGGCAGACGGTTCAGAGTGATGGCGAGGAAATCTATGTCGTGACTAATGGCACTTACTCCGTCTGGCCACACGCACACACCGACATTTCTGGTTTGGGTCCTGGGGGCAAATTTCCCGACCATGGCCCTACTCCTGTAATGACCACCAACATCACCGGATATGGTTATGGGTTTAACACATTCATTGCCTCAAATCTTCCAGAAAGTGACATTGTCGGAGCCCCTCAATCAGTAAGGAAAAGGGTTAAAGGTAACTGTGAGACGAGACACTATCAAATGTTTGGTGCTTTGTTCTTTACAGGGAAGAATCTTAGCGGTTACCCAATAGAAAGCACAGGCCCTGAGAACTTTGAAAGAAAGTTGATTCCCGGTTCCCTTTTTGAAAAAGCGTTCGACATACTGTGCAAAATCGCAAGTGAGCAAAAGCCGCCAGTTTTGACGCCTGATTTGACAAGCGAGCAAATGGCGTCACGCGACGAAGCTGCATTTCGCAATCTCTCGAAGAATTGGCTGAATGTCACAGCATCGAATGGGAAAGTTTACGAAGTCGCCATGGATACGATTTCTCGCAATCCAAGCGACATTTGGCCCGCAGCCACTCTACGTGCAGCGACGGTATATGTATATGGACCTCAGGAGAAGCCTTTTAATCCAAAGAATGTGCAACGTTTCTTTTTCGACTGTCATGATCACTTCCAAACATTTCAACAAGATTGGTCCCCTGTAGCCTACGTCCCACCTCTATCTGTAGCTGCCAAGGTTGCATCTATAGTCTGCGATAACTCGGCGCAGTAAGCCGGGTGCCCCAGGTCCGGATTTTCGGACCTGGGATTTCGATATTGTATTCGTAGTTGAGAGCTATCCCTTGGCCGGGGTGGCGGCGGCTAGGCGCTCCTTGATGAGTTCATAGCCGCGGGCGAAGAGCTCTTCTAACGGCAGCTTGCCGGAGTCTACTTCGGCTAGGATCGCCTTTTGGGCCTGGTACTCGCGGTTCACGATTCCCGCCTTCGATTGAAGCATCCGCCAGGCCTTGCGCCGTTCTACGCAGAACATGACTAACTGCCGCGAGATAGCGCGGTACTCGGTTTTGCCCTTTTCCTCAAATTGGATGTAGACGCCGAAGTCGGGGATGAAGGAGCGGTGCGCCGGGTCGAGGTAGCGGCGGTAGACGACGTCCTGCTGGGTGATGCGGACCAGCATGTTGTCGAGCGGTATGAGACTCGCAGCCTCGTCGGGTTTGAACCTCTTAAAATGGTTGCGGAAACGGGCCTCGGTCGAGCACCAGTGGGCTACGGTGTAACGGGCGCTGGAGCCTGTGACCGGGTCGATGTTATCCCACCAGTCAAGATCGATGGAGGGATTGCCCTGGAGGTCGAGAGCCTCCTGATAGCTTTCGCCGCGGCGCGGATCGAAGACGAACTCGGGCGCGCCACGCGAGTCGCGCACACGCTGGGCCTGGATGAGGGCCATGTCGTCGGCCACGCCGTGCTCCGGCTGGCAGGTGGTGAAGGCTTGCAGGAACATCGTCCCGCGATACTCCAGGCCGTCGAGGATGGCGCGGTAGAGCTTGGGGGCGTTGGCGATGGAGACCTGGGCGACGAAGGGCGAACCGTGACCGGCGAGGAAGGTCTCGGCCACGGTCTTCTTCTCGGTGCTCTTGCCCTGGGTAGCCGCGCCGAAGGAGTTCATGTCGCCGCCGCCGAGCATGGGGGTCGAGTCGGAGTTCTGCCCGCCGGTGTTCGAGTAGACCTGCGTGTCGAGCATGAGGATCTTGACGTTGGGGCGGTTCTGGAGGACGACCTTGGAGACGTTCTGGTAGCCGATGTCGCCCATGCCGCCGTCACCGCCGACGGCCCAGACCTTGGGCAGCTCGACGATTTCCTGGTCGGTCATCAGCGCGTCGGTGAAGTGGCTGAGGTGGTAGTATTGCTCGGCGTCGATGACCTTCATCCCGGCCTTCACGGACGAAGAGCCCTCGGCGGGAGCTTTGATGACCGCGGCGGGAGCCGCAGAGGCCGCATCGGGGGGCGAAGACTCCTGCGTGGCCGCGCCGTCGAGGCGGGTGAGCAGCATGTCGGCCAGACGCTCGGGGATGACGGAGCGGCGGGCGTGATCGACGATGAAGCTCTCGCCCATCAGCCAGCCAACGGTGACGCCGTCCTGGAAGAGCGAGTTCATCCAGGGGTAGGGGTGGGGATTGTTGGGCGGGGTGGAGCCGTAAACGGTGTTGCAGCCGGTGTGGGCGGCCATGGCCATCACGCTCATGCCGTTGGCGAGGCGGCCATCGACGGCTTGCAGATTCTTGTGGTTGAAGGCCTCGGTGAGCAGGACGGCGGCCAGGGCCTCGACCAGCTCGGCGTCGGAGATGGGCCCGTGCTGGGCCTCGTAGGCGTGGATGCGGGCGCGGGTGTCGGCCTCGTCCTCGCCGCCGAGGCCGAGAATCAGATGGGCGATGGCCTGGCGGAAGAGATCGTACTCGGCCTGGCTGCGCGCCTTGAGCACGGCCAGGCGAGCCACGCCGAGCTTCTCAAGCTGACCGGCCTTGGCCTGCAGGCGGCCGCTCTTGGCATGGAAGACGGGTCGCATGTAGGCCTCGGTGACGGCGGCGATGGAGCGGAGAATGCTCTTTTCGCCGCAGCCGGCGCAGGCTCCGTCGCCGGAGACCAGGGCGTCGTAGTTGGAGCGCACCATGAGCAGGTTGCGCAGGGTGGCCGTCTTCGAGTCGGTGGGGTGGGCGGCGTTGTAAAGGCCCAGGTACTTCTGCGAGGTGTCGGGCAGCAGGTCGAGGAAGCCGATGCCGGTCATGTGGGTGGCGTTGACCTCCTCGCTCTCGCGAACCATGCGGAGGGCCTGGTGGTCGCCGCAGGCGGTGACGCAGGCCGCGCAACCCTTGCACAGATCGGAGACAAAAATCGAGAAAATGCCGCCCGCACCGGGGTTTTTGCGCTCCGGCGAGGCGAAGATCGCGGTCACCTTCTGGTAGGCCATGGGGACCTTGTCGAGAATGGCGAAGAACTGCTCTTTCGACTTGGGGGAAAAGCCGTTGGATCCGGTTCCGGCGAGCGCGTCGGTGACCTCGCGGAGAATCGTCTGCAAAGGAGGGCCGGATTTGGTTTCGGCGAGCATGCGCTGGCGGGTCTGGCGCTCGATCTCCGGCAGAGCCTTCATCAGATGGGCGCGGTCGGCAGGGTCGGAGACGTAATGGGCGACGGCGGCGTGCAGCAGCGTGCCGAGATCCTGCGCGGTGTTGGGCAGCGCCGTGTCCGGGCAGACCGAGATGCAGTCCATGCACTGGGTGCAGTTTTCGGGGATGAAGAGCGGGGTCTGGCGGCGGGCGACGTACTTCGATGCGGTGTCGCCGGTGGCGGCGGCGACCACCCCCATGGCCGTGAGCGGCGTGGAGGGCTGGTTGTAGCCAAGCTGGGCGCGGAACTCGGCGTCGAAGCCGGCGACCGTGGCCAGCGGGGCGCGCTTTGCCTGACCGGCGGGCAGCGAGTGGGCGCGGCAGCCGGCGCAACCACCGGAGCCGTCAGAGTTGTCGGAGGGGATGGTCTCGAGAATCGGCAGGAGCGCCTGGCCGCGCAGGGTCGAATGGTCGGCCGCCGCGAGCTCGCCCGTCTTGATCTCCCGCACCTGCTCGTAGCCCTGGAGCATGACCTCCATGTTCGACTGCACGACGGCCTCGCCCAGCTTGCCGAACTTCTTGACGTACTGCCGGTGGACGACCTCGCGGTACTGCTGCTGGGTGATGCCGAACTCGTCGAGCAGGCCGCTGACGGCGAAAAATGCGCCTAAAAAGGCGTTGCCCTGCATGCGCAGTTCGAGATCGGGGCGGTCGGTGGCCTTTTGGGCGATGGAGAAGCCGGGCAGCGTGAAGATGCGAATCTTCTTGTCGATGATCTGCTTGCGCGCCCATCGCGGAAGCTGCTCCCAGGCTTTTTCCCCATTTTCATCCGATTCCCAGACGAAGCTGCCGCCCTCGGCCATGCCGTCGAGCGGGTTGCAATGAGTGAAGGCCTTGGGGTCGCAGCAGAGAACGACGGTGACGTGGCGCAGGTCGCAGTTGACGCGGATGCGCTCCTTGGCGGCCACCATGAAATAGGCCGTCGGCGCGCCCTTTTTCTCCGATCCGTACTTGGGATTGGCGCTGACGTGGATTACTTCTTTGGGGTTGCCGAGCTCGTCGGTGAGGCCGTCGCGCTCAAAGAGCAAATCGTTCAGGTCGCCGATGATGGCGCCCAGGTTCTTGCCGGTGGTGATGGCGCCCCAGCCGCCAATCGAGTGGAAGCGCACGGCCACGGCGCCCTCAGGCAAGAGCGACGGGGTCTCGTCGCCGATGACCGCGTAGGGGTGATCGACGCCGAGAACGAAGAAATTGACGCCGTCGGCGGCCGTCTTGCCGTCGGTGCGGGCGCGGTTGGCAGCGGCGAACTCGTAAGCGCCGATGATGTGCTCGGGGCGGAAGTCGCGCGAACCTAGGCCGTAGCTGCCGCCGAAGATTTTGGGAACCTCGGCGAGCGTGATCGCGGGCAGCCCCGTAACGCCTTGCACCGCCTTCGAAAATGCGGTGCGAATGTCGCGGCCCAGCGGATTGTCGCCGGCCATCGCCTCGTCGGTGCGCTCCAGAATGATGACGTTCTTTTTGCCCCGGAGCGCGGCCACGAGAGCCGCCTCGGGGAAGGGACGGAGGACGTTGACGTGGATGGAGCCGACCGAGGCCCCCCGCGTCTCGCGCAGGTAATCGACCGCGGCCTCGATGTTTTCCGCCGCCGAACCGAGCGAGACGAAGACTGTCTCGGCGTCTGCTGTTTTGTACTCGGAGATGAGGCCGTAGCGGCGGCCGGTCAGCTCGGCAAACTTTTCGTAAGCGGCTTCCAGGAACTCGAGAATCGGCTCGGTGAAGTTGTTTCTGCGCGCCACCACGCCCTGCATGTAGTGTTCCTGGTTTTCGACCGGGCCGAGCATCACCGGATTGGTCAGGTCCATCATCTTGGGGACGCGGCGGCGGGTGGGGCCGAAGAGCTTGCGCTGCGCTTCGGTGGGGCAGTCGATGATGTCGTCCGGCGCGCCGAGAAACTCGCGGATCAAGTCGGATTCGTGCTTGTAGAAGGTGCGTTCGAGGTGCGAGGTGAGGAAGCCGTCCATGATGTTCATGCCCGGCGTCAGGCTCAACTCGGTCACGCGGCGCAGAATCAGCGCCTGGTCGGCGGCCTGCTGCGCGTCCTTGCCGAAGAGCATGATCCAGCCGGTGTCGAGCGCGCCGTAGATGTCGTCATGGCCGCAGTGCACGTTGAGAGCCTGTTTGGTGAGGGCGCGCGCGCCCACTTCGAGCACCATCGTCGAGGCCTTGCCGGGAGCGTGATAGTACTGCTCGACGCCATAGACCACGCCTTGGCCGGAGGTGAAGTTGACCACCCGCTTGCCGCAGACCGAGTGGGCGATGGCTCCGCCCTGAGCCGCGTGTTCGCCCTCGGCCTCGATGGCGATGGTGCTCTGCCCGAAGACGTTCAGGTGGCCTTCGGCGTAGGCCTGCTGGAAGAGCTCGCCGCCCTCGGTGGAAGGCGTAATCGGATAGAAGACGCCGGCGTCGGCAATGCGCGTCTCGGTAAGGTAGGAGACAAGCTGGTTTCCATTGGCGGTAACCCGAATGCCGGGAAAGCGAGCAGCAACCCTCATAAATCCCTCTCTCTACTGACTGCTGTTTTGATGCGCCACGCATCCGCACGATTCCTGCGCCGGACACAACAAAACCCCGTCCGCTGTGGACGGGGTTTTGCGTCAAACTGCATGAGACCTTGGCCTGAATTGGGCCTTGGATCAGGCTTCTGAATTTTGGTTCCGCACGCGGCCGGAAATGGACTCAGCGGCGGCCGCGCTCACCGGCCTTAGGCCTTGGCGGCCTTGGCGACCTTGCCGTCCTTGATGCAACTGGTGCAGACCCTGATCCGCTTGGCGTGGCCGTTCACCATCGCCTTGACGGCCTGAAGATTTACGCTCCAGCGCCGCCGGGTGATGTTGTGGGCGTGGGAGATATTGTTGCCGAATTGCGGGCCTTTCCCGCAGATGTCGCATACCTGTGCCATGACTTCGCTCCAGACTTTGGTGTTTCGCGCCGCCGGGACAGGCAGCCTTCGAACTCCGATGAAATTGTGCTCCGTTTCGAGCCTGTCCAACGCCGCGGCCTGCGGGGCAGATGAAGACACACGCCTCCGGCGGCTCACCGAATCTTCATTATACCTGGAAGCAGCCACTTGGCCAATGCCGGCTTGAGGCGGCCGGAGAGCCCGCAATCTGGAGAATCAGCGCAAACCTGGGGAGCGGGACGCAGTCGGCGAGCAGTCCTCTCAGTCTCGTAAGGCGGGTTTCCCAGGTCCGGGGTGGTTTCTGCTAGCATCTTGGTGGAGAATTCTCAGAATGGATGCCATTACAAGCGCGGGCCTTGGCGCTCGCTGCAATGAAGACATTGCGCTCGATCTGCTCAAGTTTGTGGCCGCCACGGCCGGCGTGGGCCGTCCCGCGGCTCCCTCGACGGGATTCAGCGGCTCGTCCGCTCCCAAGTCCGAGGAGCAGGTCAGCCAGTTGCTCGAACTCTATAGCCGCTGCCTCCAGGCCGTCGAAGGCCAGGGGCCGGAGCAGGCCAAGCCTGGCAAAGGGGCCGCACAATAGTCAGCCAGCCCATTTTGCGCCTTGCCGTCGCCGGAAACGGCGCTTTTGGCAAAAACCACCTGCGCGTCTACCGCGAACTGGAAACGGCGGGGCAGGGCATCGCCTTGGTGGCGGCCGTTGAGCCGGACCCGGCGCGCGCCTCCGAGGCCGCGAACAAATACGGAATTCCTGTTTTTGCCACCGTGGGCGAGCTGCTGGCCGCCGATCTTCACCTGGACGCGGCCACGGTCGCCGTTCCCACCGTGCATCATCACGCGGTGGCCTCACAGCTGATCGATGCGGGCCTGGACCTGCTGGTGGAAAAGCCCCTGGCCGCCACGCTGGCCGAGGCCGACGACCTGATCCGGTTATCCGAGAAAAGCCGCGCCGCAAAGGGCGGCCTCATCCTGCAACCCGGCCATCTGGAGCGCTTCAACCCCGCCGTGCTGGCCGTCGAGCCCGAGCTGCACCGCCCGATGTTCTTCGAATCCCACCGGCTCTCCATCTTCACGCCCCGCGCGCTGGATGTGGACGTGGTGCTGGACCTGATGATTCACGACCTGGACATTGTGCTCACCTTTGCCGCTTCGCCGGTGCGCGAGGTGCGCGCCGTCGGCCTGCCGATTCTCTCGCCCAAGGTGGACATCGCCAACGTCCGCGTCGAGTTCGAGTCGGGCTGCGTGGCCAACTTCACCGCCTCTAGGGTCTCCACCGAGAGGGTGCGCAAGCTGCGCTTCTTTGAGCCTCGCCAGTACGTCTCGATCGACTACGCCCGCCAGGATCTGCTGGTGATCGGCCTCAATGGCGGAATCGCCGCTGCTGGAATCCTGGCCGGAGCGTCTGCCGGAGCCGCTGCCGCCGGCCTCTCTCCCGAAATCGTTGCGGCCCTGGCCGCCGGCAAGGCCGATCCGGCTCTTCTGGCCCAGCTTGCCGCCGCTGGCAAGGCCGATCCGGCCCTTCTGGCCAAATTTACCGCCGCGTCAACCGCCGCCGGTCCCGCGCCGGGACTCTCCTTCACCAAGCCGCCGGTCACGCCCGGCGAGCCGCTGCGGCTGGAGATTCTTTCCTTCCTGGAAGCGGTGCGGACCCGCCGCGCACCGCGCGTCACCGCTCGTCAGGGCCGCCAGGCGCTGGCGCTGGCGCTGGAAATTCAGGCCACGATGGCCGCTCATGCCCAGCGCGCCGGGCTCCAGGACTTCTTCACTCCCGGAGCGTAGCGCTTTGCGCGCACTTTCCTTCCAGTAACTCCCAGGTTCCGATCAAAAATCTGGCAATGTGCTTTCACGTCAGAAAGAATCGGTCATCGCGGCCCGCAAACCACAGTAATCGGCGCACCGGCGCGTTGATTGCTGTTCCCGATGCGCCGCTACTCCGCTTCCCGCGGTACGAGCGTCAGCCGGGCCGTGAGCACCACCAGCGAGACCCACAGCGCATCGGCGCAGAGAAGATGCGCCACCTGAACCCACAATGGAGCCAGCAGCATCACGTCCAGCAGGCCCAGCAGGTAGACGGCGGCCAGCAGCAGCAGCACCAGCGCCGAGAGGCCGCGATTGTCCCAGAGCCGCGTGGCCTTGGGCGCGGTGCGCCTTGCAGCGCGCACCAGCAGCCAGACGAGGAAGATGCTGGCTACGAATGCGAAGGCCGGATGCATCCAGCGCCAGCGCACCAGCCAGCCGCCAGCCGGGGAGAAATCCTGGGCCAGCGCCAGGCCCAGCGAACTGGCCGGGAAGAGCGTGTCGCCCAGAGCGGCCAGCGAACCGGTTACGCCGACGACGATCACCACCAGGACCGTGGCCACCGCGCTCAGGGGCGCCACCAGGCGGACGCTGCCGCGCTGATAGCCCTGGCGACGGCCGAGCAGGTGCGCGGTCAGGGCCAGCGCCGCCAGCAGCAGCAGCGTGTTGGTCAGATGCAGCGCCAGGTAGGCTGGCCGCAAGGGCGACAGGCTATCGGCCGTCAGCCCCAGCTTGACCAGCAGCGCTCCCAGGGCTGCCTCGACCAGCGTGAAGGCCACCGAGGCCACGGCCGCGGCGCGCGCCAGGTGGCCGCGGGCCGTGCCCAGAAAGGTCCAGGCCAGCAGACCCACGACGGCGAAAAACGAGAGGCCGCTGGTGACGCGGTGGGTGAACTCGATGAGCGTATTCACGCCGGCCGAGTGCTGGAGGAGGGTGCCGTTGCACAGCGGCCAGTGGTTGCCGCATCCGGCTCCCGAGCCGGTGGCGCGCACCAGCGTGCCCCACAGAATGACGGCGATAAAGTAAGCCAGCACAACCCAGGCAAAGCGGCGCAGAGCGGGCGAGGGCAGGCGTTGAGCGCGGACGGAAACGGCTGAAGCGGACATAAGGGAAGGCTCCGGGTGGAACTGACCAGTGTAGAACAGAAGGCGGCTGGCGGGGTCTGTTTATTTGAGCCTGAAATTTCTCTGGCGTTCGTTTCGCGGAAATTGAGTTAGGAGGCCGCGGCGAATTCCGCTGTCATCACTTCGGCGGAACCGCGGGCGGGTCTGGTCAGATTGCGCCGCGAACTCAGGGAGGGAGTCTGGTTGGATTTCGTAGGCCGTGCGAGAGTTAAAGCACAACTTATTAAATTCTGAAGCCGCGAGACTATCTCAATGGCGGGCCGGAAGGAAAAATAGTCAAGCAAAACAGAGATAGAATGCAAAATGCCTGTTTTTCTTTCTGTTTGCCGGCGGTATCCACGGCAAATAGAAAGTTGAAAAGCGGCGGCTTGCTATAAGTTTTAGGGCGGCAACTTACTATAAGTCCTGAAGCGGCGGCTTGCAGGAGGCTTGTTGTGCAACGCGAACTGAGAAACCCTGTAACAGCCTGCGACTGAATGCATCCCGGGCTAAAGCCAGCTACTCCGCCGTGAAATCAATTAGACGCATTCTTGATTTCACGGCGAAGTCTGTCTTTTACCGCAGTTTGACTTCGGCCACAGGCTGTCAAGAGTCAGTACTAGCCAATGTCCGTCTTTGCGCGGAGCTTACTGCTACTTCTTGGCTGGCGGGGGAACGTATCCGCCGATCGGAAGCACTTCGCTGCCGAAGGCGCCGTTGATGATGATGGCGGCCAGCAGATACCACGCCGTGGCGGCGCAGAGCAGGCTCTCCCAGCAGAAGACCTTGAACAACAAGGGATTGCCTGTCGCCACAGCGGCAATCAGCAGAATCCACAGGATCGACAAGGTGACAAAAATCCAGACCAGCGCCTGGGCCAGGCGGAAGGTGGCGACCAGGAAGATCAGCGTGATGATGAGCCAGGCGACGGGGAAGCCGATAAGAAAGCCCTTGAAGGCGGCCGCGGGCAGCCAACCGACTGTACTGCCATACAACAATCCGCCGAAGACGATCCAGAAGGCGCCGTAGGAGCCGAAGACGGTCATGGCGAAGGTGTTGCCGGTAAACAATTCGGCAAAGCCAACGCCTATTTCAACGATACCGCCAAAGAAGACGGCCAAGGCTATGGCTGGCGCTACGCCCATCCAGCCAAAATTCGCGAAGGTTAAGACAGTGAGGCTCAGTGCAAATGAAGCTAAGCCTAACGCAGTAGGATTGGAAAATTTCGGTGGCATCACGGCTCCTTTGACCGCCTTCCGGGCGGGCAGAACGGCTTTCCAATTCATGCAACATTGCCGGCACGGCGCCAGGCGCATCTAACTTCCATCCTGCGGCGAATATCCGCCGAAAGAAACTTCGAGAAGAAAGAAACAACCTTGGTGCAGTGGTTCCGGCTTGCGCCAATTAGAGAACCGCTACAAGTAGATTGACGAACGTGGTGAACTCTACCACAGCCAGATAACGAAAGACAATTATTTTTTTATAGGCGGGAATCAGTATCCTTGTTCGGTTTTTATCCCCAGTCCGTTCAGCATCGCTTCGACGCCGCCGGCCGGTTATCCGGCCCGGGCGCGGACCCACCCTGGTCTAAGTTCTGGAGTGCGGGGGGAAGATCCAGAGGCTCTGTAAATAGTGGGCGAGGAGTAAGAATGAGAGGTTAGATCGGGCATAAAACAGATGCGAGGACCGCGCCCGCTGAACTATTGCTTCATTCGTCCCGCACTGAATGTGAAGCAGGTTTTGACGCAGCGGAGGGACCGGCTGCCGAAAGCGAATGGAGCTTCAGAGGCCGGGCGGATGCAACCGCCCGGAATAACCGGCGAAAGGCGTCCTCGCCATCGGCTTCCGGGGAGCAAAGAACTTTGATGGATGGCGGTTGGCCTGGAAAAGCGTGTGTTCCCCGTCACCTTGGGAGATAGATGTGTTCCCCGTCACCTTGGCAGATAAATGATACCGTCTTGATTCGTGAAGCCCGGCCGGTAATATTGCTGGATGGCGCGCAAAATGGGCGGAGCGAAGCGATTGTCGGGCCGGGGAGCGCCAAGTTTCCGCTCCACGCTGTCCTGCATTTGCACGGCTCCAAACTCCCGGTTACGCAACCGCGCCACTAGCGGGCTGGCGTCCAGCCTTCCCAGTTGGATGAAACGCGTGGCGTTGAAGGGATCGTACAGGTAGGGTTTGCCTGCGTAAAAGCACCGCAAAAGGCTCTCGCACAAGGCCGGGCCCGGCTGCTGGCGCAGGTAGGCCGTCTCGGCCGCGAAGCGCTGTTCGCCCTCGCGGCTCTCTTGCAGGGCCGCAGCGGTGCGCCAGTTGTTCCTGCGGACCGTGGGAAGCGCCAGACAAAGAAAAAAGAGGGCGCAGACGGCTGCCGGCGGCAGAACTTTGAACCTTCCCAGAGGCATCCTGGGAAACTCCGCCCAAAAGACTCCGGTCAGCAAGATGATCGCCAGCATGGACCCGAACATACTATTGTTGGCAACGCCAGCTCCGCCGCTGAAGAAGGTATTCACCACCAGGGCGCAGAAGAGCAAAATGGCCAGTACTCTTTGCGAGGGGTTCCTCCAGCAGAAAAGGGCCGTCCCCAGGGCCGCTGCCATCAGCGGCAGAATCGGCAGGAGCGCTATGCCGATAGTATGAAGGGCGGCCGGCACCGAGTAGTTGCGCGGGGTCAGCAGGCAGGCAACGTAGGCTGCCCCGTCGATCTGGCGCGTCAGGACGACGGATAGCGCCACCATCAACGCGCCTCCCACGGCGAAGCGCAGGGCCCTGCGGGGCGAGCTGAACAGCAGGTCCAGGAGCACCGCCAGAGGAAACTCAATCAGGTTGTGTTTGATATTGCCGCCCAGCACGAACAGCAGGGCGGTCAATTCCAGCGCCCAGCCCTTGCGGCCACCTCGCAGATAAACGTAAATGCCCGCCAGAAAAAAGACCTGGGCCAGCATTTGCGGGTCGTCAATGCCCACATAACCTGTGGCATCGGCGCAGAACAGCGCCACCAGAAACGGGCCGGAAAGCCATGCGGCGAGCTTCGAGCGGGTCGTATGCCAGACGATCAGCCCTGCCAGTACGCCGTTCAGGCAAAGACTGGCCAGCGCTAAAATCCGCGCCGTAAACAGATAATCGGAGGTGAATCTTCCGAGAGCCGCAATCAGATGAAAGGAGAGCGCCGGATAGTTGACTGAAGTCCAACCATAGGCCGAGGGGTAGAGAGGCTGATGTTCAGCCACTTTCTGGGCGTTGTATACGTTCCAGCCCTCGTTGTAGTTGATCTGCGTCAGCCGGAAGGCGCGGCTGAATGGGTACGCCGCCGTCCAAAGCAGAATCGCCGCGCAAAATGCGAGTAAAAGCGGGGAAGCCAGTTTGAGGTTGACGCGGCCGGTCTTGCGCATCATTTGTAGATGTCCTGCCAAGCGATTTTGTTCTCCGCAATTCGGTTCCCGTGTGAGGAGGGCGGCAATTTCCCTTGGCGAAAACGGGAAGGTTCCCGCAGGCCGTCCGGCTTCTAGTGCTGCGACCGCGTGAATTTGTAATTTCCCAGGTCCCAAAAACGGGACCTGGGGCACCCAAACTATCGTGGCCGGCATTCCAAACCACACGGTCACGGTACCAGGCGTCGCCTAAAAACCGAATCTGTCCGCATAGAGCCTGGCCAGCAGCCTGGCGTAATCCCAGCCCACTTTGAAGTTGGCCTTGCTGGCGCCCTGGGCGCGCAGGCCAAATGAAATGGGAATCTCTTTGACCGAGCGGATGCGCGCGCGCACCAGAATCTCCAGCAGCAGCTTGAAGCCCGAGGGCTGGAATTCAATGCCATTGATGCACTCGCGGCGAATCAGGAAGAAGCCGGTCATGGGGTCCTTGGCGCGAATGCCCGCTCGCTGAATGGGCCAGGTAGCCCAGACGGCGGCGGCGGAGAGGAACTTCCGGATCGGATTCCACTTGCCCAGCCGGCCGCCCTCGATATAGCGGCTGCCGATGGCCAGATCGCTGCCGGCCTCGATGGCGGAGAGCAGATGGGGGAGCACCTCTGGAGGGTGCTGCAGGTCGGCGTCCATCACGCCGAGAATCGCCGCATCGGTGTGCCGCCAGCCGTAAAGAATGGCTCCGGAGAGGCCGCGTTCGCCTTTGCGCACCAGCAGGCGCACGCGCGGGTCCTCGGCGGCGATGGCCGAGACAATCTCCTCGGTTCCATCGCGGCTGTCGTCATCGACGACCAGAATTTCGTAGGGAATTTCCAATGGATCGAGCACGGCGCGCAGATGGCCGAGCAGGCCGGGAAGGTTTTCGGCCTCGCGCAGGGTGGGAATGGCCAGCGCCAGTTTCTCTTTGGCGCGCTCCTGGGGCACGGCCTGCGGTGCAGAGCGCTTGGCGGAGCCCTCCTCGGGAGTGTAGAATGGACGAATCATAAGCTGGAAGCACGCTGAGCCTGAGTATACGGGGTTTATCCGGTTTGAGGCGCAAATTTCCGGTCAACATTCCGCCGATGTTGCTCCGTTTGGCCTCATCTCCGTTCTCTAACTTTCGTATAATTATAATCTAGGGACATTGATTTCACCCCGTAATCCTGCCAGTTAAGGTGTTCGGGGAATCTGCGAGCGAGTACCCATTTTGACAAATATCTTCCGGCTGGCCAATCAATCTCCTCTTCGCGCCGCGAATATTGAGCCCGAATCTTCGCTTGCCACGCAGAGCGAACCACCCACGCGAAGCCTGCCGGATGAAAATACCCCTCAGCAACAACGCTGGCGCGATCCAGTCAATCGCACCAGCCGGATTCTGGTTCCGATGCTGATCGCGCTCTTCCTGGCCCAATGCACGTGGTTCATCCGCACCCAGTCATTCACCAACGACGAGCCGGAGCACATCATTGCGGGAGTGGAGGCGTGGCACTTCGGCGAGTTCAAGCACTGGCACGACCAGCCGCCGCTGGGACGCCTGCTCTTCACACTTCCGCTCCTGAATAAGGGCGTAAGCTACCGGATCACCGAGGATCAGGTCCGTCCCATCGCGCCGGCGCCGGAGGTGTGGCTCTACCGCGCGCGTCCGGTCAATGTTTTGCTGGGCGTGGTGCTGTTGTTGCTGCTGTGGGGGACGGCGCAGCGGCTGTTTTCCGAGCAGGCGGCTCTATTTGTTCTGGCGCTTGGGGCTCTTTCGCCGGACCTGATTGCGCATTTCTCCCTGGCGACCATTGACGGCGTGGGCTGCCTGTTCATCTTCGCCTGCGCGGTGCAATCGTTGCGCTACCGCCGCAACCCTTCGCGCACCCAGGCCGCGATTCTGGGGGTCTTGCTGGGCGGTATGCTGCTGGCCAAGTTCAACAGCCCGCCGCTGTTTGCCCTGGCGCTGGGGATGGTTTTCTTCCTTCGCCGCGGAGAAGCCGGAGCGCGCCTGCGCGGATTCCGCTGGGGACGCACGGCGATGGCCGCTCTCATCGCCTGCCTGACGGTTTGGTCGGGGTATTTCTTTCACGTCTCCAAAGTGGTCTTCGCCGATCAAATGGTGACCATCCATTTCTCCGGCTACACCAAACTTCTGCAATACGAGATGCCGACTCTACAGACTCCCGTCACCATCTTTCTGCCCGCTTGCGAGTGGCTGACCGGATTGGGACAGGTGGTCGTCCACAATATCGAGGGGCACCGGAGCTTTCTGCTGGGACAATATTCGGCCACCGGCTTCAGAAGCTACTTTCTACTGGCGATGCTGTTGAAGTGGCCGCTGATCGTTCTGCTGCTAGGAGTCTCCGGCGCCGTCCTCGTGCTGTGGCGGCGGTTTCCGGCCCGGCGCGACCTGCTGCTGCTTGCCATCTTCCCTGCTGTCTATTTTGCCTTTGCGGTCACGGCGCACATCGACATCGGCATTCGACATATGCTGCCGGTTTATCCCTTTCTGCTGCTTTCCACGGGAGCCTTTGCGGAGTGGGCGCGCGGCTGGCGCTGGAATGCGCGCTGGACCCAACTTCTCTTGGGAGTTCTATTGCTGGCGCAGGCTGCCGACATTGCCCGCTATGCACCCGACTATCTCTCCTATTTCACGGTGCTCGTAAAACCGACGGACACCTGGAAGCTGTTGAGCGACAGCAATACCGATTGGGGCCAGGGGATGGTGGCGCTGCGTCAATTTCAGGCCGAGCATCCCAATGAGCCCATTCACCTGGCCTACGCGGGAGAAGTCGATCCCGCATTCTATGGCATACGCTACACCCGGCTGCACGAAGAGGACCACCCCTCCGGGCTGGTCATCGTCAGCGCCACGCATCTTTCCGGTCAACTGCTGAAGAACCACTACGCCTATCGCTGGCTCTTGCAGTACCCCATAAAAACGGTTTTGAATCACACGCTCTACGTCTTCGAGGTGCCGCAGGCCAACGCGGCGCTGAGTCCCGGTAAGCCTGTACAAGCTGATAGCGGCGCGGGGGCTCGAACGGCATATTCGCCATAACCAGTAAGTTAGCCCTACCAGAAAGAAGTTCTCCTGACCGAAATCTCACGAGCTTTTGCATGCTGCAAGCGTTGCTGGCAAGAACGACGATCAACGAGGTCCTCACTTGAGACATAAGCGTTTTTTATCCGCATTGTTGCCCATTCTGCTGTTTTCAGCGATTGGATTTCTGGTGATGGGCTATCATCCAGGAGCCGAAGATGACGGGATTTATCTGACCGCGGTCAAAGCGGATTTGAACCCAGCTCTCTTTCCCCACGATGCGGCTTTTTTCCAATTGCAGATGAACACCAGCGTCTTCGACACGTGGATGGCGCGTTTTGTGCAGTTCACCGGCATTCCCGTGGCCTGGTCGGAGCTGCTTTGGCAGGCGCTATCGATCATCCTGATTCTCTGGGCCTGCTGGAGCATTGTCTGTCAGCTCTTTGAGGAAGCCACGGCGCGATGGGCGGGACTGGCCATGGTGGCGGCCATGTTCACACTACCGGTGGCCGGCACGGCGCTGTTCATTGTGGACCAATACCTGCATCCGCGCGCTCTGGCAACGGCGCTGGTCCTGCTTGGCGCCTCCCGGATCATGGCCGGGAAGCGCTGGCAGGCGATACCGCTGGCTATTATTGGATTCGTGCTGCACCCGCTAATGGGGATCCTGGGCATCTCTTTCTGCTGCGCACTGACGCTGACGACCTATGAACCTCTGTATGTGCAACTTCGCGCTTTGCGCACGCGCCTGGTTCCGCGTGAAGTCGAAGCTACTCCGGTACTGGCGCTCATTCCCTTCGGATGGGTATTTGGTCCCGTTTCACCGACCTGGCTGGAGGCATTGAACAGCCGGCACTCGTTCCGCGTCTACCAGTGGGAGTGGTACGAGTGGCTAGGAGCGATTGCGCCCCTGATGCTGTTCTGGATCGTCACCAGCGTCGCGCGGAAACGCGGCGAAACCAAGCTGGCCAACTTCGCGATGGCGATCTTCGTCTATGGAGCATTCCAACTGGCGGTGGCGATGATCATTCTGGCCCCGATGTCGCCGATCGGTCTCAGCACCTTGGAGCCGATGCGCTTCCTGCATCTGATCTATGTTTTCATGGCCTTGGTGGGCGGTGCGTACCTGGGAAGATACGTTTTGAAGGCGCGGCCCTGGCGCTGGGCGCTCTTCCTGCTGCTGGCCAATGGCGGAATGCTTCTGGCGCAGCGGCAGCTCTTCCCGGGAAGCAAGCACCTTGAGCTTCCCTCCATGCAAACCGCCAACCCCTGGCTGCAAACCTTCGATTGGATCCAGCACAACACTCCGAAAGACGCTTATTTTGCACTCGATCCGAGGTACATGGAAGCCCCCGGCGAGGACTTCCACAGTTTTCGCGCCTTGGCCGAGCGAAGCCAGTTGGCCGATGCAGTCAAGGACACCTCGGTGGTGACCAAGGTTCCCGAGCTGGGTCCGGCCTGGAAACAACAGGTGGAGGCCCAGGAAGGTTGGACCCACTTTCAGATTGCGGACTTCGAGCGGCTGAAGACGGAATTTGGCGTGAACTGGGTGGTGGTCTCGTATCCTCAGCCGGTGGGACTGGCCTGCGATTGGCACAACGGCAGTCTAGCTGTCTGCCGGATACCGTAAAAGCAGGGATCAGGGATCAGGGGTCAGGGATCAGTCTATCTCCGGCGTTGCCAGACTCCGCGGGATGTGCCGTCCGGCTAAGGATCCGGCGGTATAATTGATCTCCTCCTTCATGTTAGCTTTGAATGTTGGCGGTTTGCGGTCAGCGGTTGGCAGCCAGGATGCAGAGCCCTGATCCCTGCCCCCTGATCCCTATTCCGGCACGGAGACCGGGTTATGCTGAACCTTTCCCAGCGATTGATTCTCGGCTGTGCATTGGCTGTTTGCCTGATGGCGTGGCTGGTGGTGGCGGCTCACAACGGTCTGGCGGCAGCGGGGCAGCTCAGGTTCGCATGGGTGCTGGTGGCGGCCGTGGTGGTGGTCGAGGCGGGAACCGTTTACTTTGTGCTGCGCCCCATCCGCCTGTTGGCGCGCGACGCCCGCAGAATCGCCCAGGGAAACCTGGAACACCGCGTGGAGTGGAGCAGCCGCGACGGTTTTGGCGCCATCGCCGGCGAGTTGAACCGGATCGCGGTGCGCTTGCGCGAGCTGCGCGATTCGGAGGCCGGCCGGCGGCAGATGGAGTTTCAACTCTCCGACGCCGTGCTGCAATCCATCTTCGAGCCCATCCTCGTAACCGACGGCAAGGGTCAACTGCTCAAGGTGAACCAGGCGGCGGTCGAGCTGCTGGGCGAAGCCGCCACCGACCGCATGGCGCTGGTAAATACCCCCGGTGGCGACAAGATTCTGAGCGCCATCCGCGATGCCGTTTCGATGCAGAAGGCCGTGGCCGCCGAGGACGATGCGGCCCTGCTGCCGATGCGCATTGGCAAGCGGGAGCGCAGCTACCGGCTGCGCACTACGCCCATGCGCGACGCCGAGGGGCGGCTGCTGGGCACGGTGACCACGCTGGAAGATGTGACCACACTGCAGGACACCGATCGCTTCAAGACGCAGTTCATCAGCATGGCCAGCCGCAAGCTGCGCGACCCTTTGCTGCAGTTGCGCCGCGGCCTTTACGCTCTTAGCCAGGGCTTTGGCGGAGAGTTGCGTCCCTTGCAGGCGGAACTGGTGGCCGCGGCCAGCCACGAGTCGGAGAAGCTGGACGATCTGATGGGCGACCTGATCGAGGTGGCCGAACTGGATGCCGGCCGCCGCGAGTTCACGCTGGAGCGGCTGCGCCCGATGCAGGCCCTGAACGAGGTCCGCGACCGCTTCTGCGAGGAGGCTGCCGAGAAGCACATCCGGGTTGACGTCAAGGCTTACGCCGACATGGCGTTCGTGCAGGCTGACCGGCGCGCACTGCGCTCCATTCTGGACAACCTGATGACCAATGCGCTGCGCTATACGCCGCCGGAGGGCGAGATTCTATTAGCCGCCGAAGAGATCAAGAGCTTTGTGCAGTTTACGGTGCGCGATACCGGCCGCGGCATCGAGGCGGAGCGGCTGGGCACGATCTTCGACCGCTTCAGCGCATTCTCCGAGAAGGGCTCTGGCCTCGGCCTGGCGCTGGTTCGCCGGCTGGTCGAGTCGCTGGGCGGGCAGATCGCCGTGGAAAGCCGCCTGGGCCATGGAACTACCTTCCGTTTCACGCTGCCGGTGGCGCCCCTCAATGAAGTCCGCCACCCCGTCGAGGTCGGCTGATGGCAGAGATCAAACTGGAACGCCAACAGGAACCCGCCAGGCTCCGCGTCTACATCGGGGCGGCGCCGGGGGTGGGCAAGACCTACCACATGCTCAACGACGCCTACCTGATGAAGCACCAGCAGGGCGTGGATGTGGTGATCGGCTTGGTGGAGCCTCATGGCCGCAAGGAAACAGAGGAGCAGATTCGCGATCTGGAGGTGGTTCCGCAGCGCGTGATTCCCTACCGCGGGGTCCATCTGAAAGAGATGGACGTGGACGCCATCCTGGCCCGCCATCCGCATACGGTCATCGTGGACGAACTGGCCCATACCAATGTTCCCGGCAGCAAGAACCGCAAGCGCTACGAGGACGTGCTGGAGTTGCTGGACGCGGGCATCAACGTGATGGCCGCGGTCAATATTCAGCACCTGGAAACCCTCAACGACGCCGTCAACCGCTCGGCCAACACTGTTATTCGCGAAACCGTCCCAGATAACTTCCTCAAGCGCGCCAACGAAGTGGTGAATGTGGACGTGACCGTCGACGAGTTGCGCTCCCGCCTGCGCCAGGGGAAGATTTACGCGGCCGAAAAGGTCGAGCAGTCGCTGGCCAACTTCTTCCGCAAGGGCAACCTGAACATGCTGCGCGAGCTGTCGCTGCGCACCACCGCTGAGCAGGTGGGCAACCAGGCCTCCGAGTACCGCCGCGTCCAGGGCCTGGAACAGGCGCCGATTCCAGAGAAGGTGATGGTCTGCCTGAGCACCCGTCCCGGCATTGAGCGCCTCTTGCGCGTGGGCGCCCGCATCGCCGGCCGGCTGGCCACCAACTGGTACGCCGTCTACGTCCGCCGTCCCGACGAGGACAAGGGCCACGGCGACCCCGCGGCCTTCCACCGCCTTGAGGAGTATCAGCGCATGGCCCGCGATCTGGGCGCGCAGGTGGTCACGCTCTCGGATCGCAACGTGGCCGACGCCCTGATCCGCTTTGCCCAGCAGGAGAGTATCTCCCACGTGGTCTTCGGCCAGTCGGCCCGTTCGCGGTGGGAGATTTTTTTGCACGGCTCGGTCATCAACCGCTTCCTCGCCGAGATTCGCGACGTCACCGTGCAGGTGGTGCCCGTGCACCTGCAAAAGCCGGTGCGCCGGGCTTGACGGCCTAAAGCATTTCTCCTGTTGCTGTAGAGCGGGGCTTGCGCATCCCACCCTAGCCGCAAAAACAAGAACGCGGCGAGGGTGGGGCACCCAGACCTGACACCATCAATGAAAATGCTCTAGTAGAAGGTGGGCCAACTGCCCTGCAACAGGGTGGGTTTTTCCGGAAGATAAATCCCCCCCCTGGAGTTGGCTGCTCCGCGATAATCCCGAAAACGCTCTACCGCAGCCTTCGGCGAATCAGGTCGAGGGCCTGCTGGGTAGCCAATAGACGGATGCGATCGCGGTCGCCAGGGAAGACGCGTTCGATGGACTCGGTCTTCTGGGCGTCGGAGATGGCGATGTGGACCAAGCCAATGGGTTTGGCCTCGCTGCCGCCGGCGGGGCCGGCGATGCCGGTTACCCCGAGTCCGAAGGTGGCCCCGGCGCGGCGGCGAATGCCCGCGGCCAGAGCCTCGGCCACCTCCCGGGAGACGGCGCCGTGCCGGGCGATCAGTTCCGGTGGAACGCCTGCGAGGGTGGTCTTCATTTCATTCGAATAAACGACGGCGCCGCCCAGAAAAGAGCGCGAACTGCCGGGAACCTGGGTGATGCGCTGGGCGATCATGCCGCCGGTGCAGCTTTCGGCCACGGCGAGGGTGGCACCGCGAAGGCCGAGATAGTAGAGGACGATCTGCTCCAGAGACTCGGAGGATTCGCCGCCTGAGGAGTAGAGCCAGTCTTCAAGGATTTCTTCCAGGCGGCCGGCCAGCTCATCGACGCGCTGCTGGGCGGCTTCAAGGTTCGGCTTCGCGCAGAGCAGAGTGAGTTGGATTTCGCCGGGTTTGGCCAGGATGGTGGTTTCCACGTCGGTATAGGTAGTGTAGGTGGGGGCGAGGAGCGAATCGGCCTCGGCTTCCAGGATCATGGCCGCATGGAGGGTGCGCTTGGCGATGTGGCGGACGGGCACGGCGGCGCGCAGGCGGGGCAGGCACTCGGCGTCGAAGAGCGGGCGGCACTCGCTGGGCGGACCGGGGACCAGAAAGACCAGCTTGCGGTGGTCGGCGAAGGTGGTGTCGAGCCACTGGCCGGGCGCGCTGCCGTTCAAATTCGGCAGGATGGTGGCGCTCTCGATGACGTCGGCCTGTTTGACGAAGTTGGAGGGCATGGCCCGGTGCCAGGCTACGGCGCGGGCTTTGAGGGTGGCCAGCAGGTCGGCATCGCGGCTGAGGGTCAGCGAGAGGGCCTCGGCCACGGCCTCGCGGGTCATATCGTCCTCGGTGGGGCCAAGACCGCCCATGATGGCCACAATGTCGGTGCGGCCGAGGGCGAAGCGGATGGCGTCGACGAGGTCTTTCCGGCGGTCGCCGACGATGGTCTTGAAGGCCACGGCGACGCCGATCCCGTTGAGCTTTTCGGTGAGATAGAGCGAGTTGGTGTCCTGGCGAAAGGGGGTGAGCATTTCAGAGCCAACGGCGATGATCTCGGCTTTCATAAGGGCAGCTCCTGGCTTTCAGCTCCTAGCTTTTAGCTTCTAGCTTCCAGCTCGATTGTGCATCTTCAGGCAGCCTTGCCTCTGGTCTGGGTGTGGCAGTATGCGCCGGATTCACCATGGAACAAGCCAGAGCTAGAAGCTACAGGCTAGAAGCTCCTCGGGAGGCTAGCAGCTAAAACAGATTCAGTCCTTCGACTCCCAGGTCCACATCATAAACGGCATCGCCGGTGGCGAGAATGGTGGTTCCGAGCGGGGAAAAGGCGAGGCCGACGAGACTGGTGCCAGCCACCACCAGGGTTGCCTCGCCTTGCGGGGTGACGCGCACCAGTCCGCGGCGTCCCTGGAGGCAGGCGGCCAGGAAGATGTTGCCCTCCCGGTCCAGCGCCAGGCCCTGCGGACGGCCCAGGCCGCGGTACCAGACGCGGGCGTCGCCGTGGGTGTCGATGGCCCAGATGGCGTCGTTCGAGGAGAGCGTGGGGCCGGTGACGTAAAGCGTTCCCTCGGCGTCCACGGCCAGGTGATAGGCCGCGGCACTGGGCTCCAGCGTGGCGTAGACGAAGATCTGGCGCTCGGGGTTGATCTTGAAGATCGTGCCGCTGCGGTCGCCGACGAAGAGGTTGCCCTCGGCATCGAAGGCGAGACCCGTGGCCACGCCCATGCCCTCGGCGTAGACTGTGGACTCGCCGGAGGCATCGACGCGGTAGACGTTGCCCTCGGCGCGCGAGGTGACGAAGAGGTCGCCACCGGGATTGAAGGCCAGGCCGGTGGCGTTGAGAATGTCGGTGACCAGGGGGGTACCGCGACCGTCGGGGCTGACGCGCACCACGGAAACCGGGGTCTGCTTGCCCCTGGGGCCGGAGATGGTGGCGTAGATCATGCCCGAGCGGCTGACGGCCGGGTTGGTGACCGAGTGCAGTGCGTCGGAGAGCCGGTGGGCTACGCGCAAGGGAACGGCATTGCTGTCGCCGGCGGAATTGCGGACCTCGACGAGGCCGGTCATGGCCTCATCGGGGACGCGGAAGACGAGCCGTGATGGGCGGCTCATCAGCACCTGGGCTGGCAGGCCATCCACCAGCACGGAGGGCAGCACAGAGGGCAGCACGGAGAGCAGGGCGGAGGGTTGCACGGAGAGCAGGGCGGAGGGCAGGGCGGAGGGCAGGGCAGAATTGACCGGCCCCAGATTCACCCCGCTCAGCTCGACCTCGCCTCCGGGAAGCGCGGCGGCGGGATCCAGGTCGTCGATGCTCGGCTGGAGAGGAGGTTCAGCGGCGGATTGTGTGTTGGCGCGTGGCATGGATCGACCTAAATCCAACGATATAACAGTGATGCTACACCCAAAGCATACAATCCGGCAGCCACATCGTCGAAGACGATGCCCCAGCCCTCGGGGAGGCGTTCGAGCTGACGGACCGGAAAGGGCTTGGTGATGTCGAAGAGGCGAAAGAGGATAAGGGCAATCAGCGCATGATGCCAGTCGGCCCGGCAGCCGATCAGGGCAATCCACTGGCCGGCTGCCTCGTCGACGACCACAAAGCTGGGGTCGTCGAGGCCGCTTTCGCGGGCGACGATGGTGGAGGCGGGAATGCCGAAGATGAGCGTCAGGGCAATGCCGGCCAAGAGCACAAGAAACAGCGTCAGCGGCGCGGGATGCAGCCCCCAGGCCACCGCGGCCCACAGCAGCAGGGCGGCCACCGAGCCCCAGGTTCCGGGGCCGGGTTTTCCCAGTCCCGCGCCGAAAAAGGTTGCCACCGTCCAGGCCCAAAGGGTTTTTGGGGCGGAGGCGGTGGGAGCCGCGGGAGCTGGTGCGGGGCCTGTTGCGGAAGCTGGTCCGGGTGCCGGTGCGGCCGCTGGGATGGGGGCTGAGCCGGCGGTGTGGGGCGTGGGGCTAGTGGTCATCAGAGTCTCCATTGCCGCCGCGGCTTTGGCCGCCACTCAAGCCGCCGAGGTCGTCGAGGACTTCAGGGTCGAGGATGGGCGAGCTGATCTTGTAGACGCCCATCGCCCACTTGCCCAGGTCGATCTTGCGGCAGCGGTCCGAGCAGAAAGGAAAATCCTCGTCCGTGGGCCGGACCAGCATTCCGCAGGTGGGGCAGCGAAGCAGTTTTACGGATTTTTTCTTGGTTGCCATATAGTTGTTGCTGCGAGGGAGCAGCTGCAATGATTATAGGAGAAATCAAGATGGACTCATTGTTTCCAGTGATGGATAAGCTGGTTTAGCTGATGCAACCAGGACTGCCAATCTGCCGATACAACTTTATCCTCGAAATTGCCGACGGTTTTTGAAGCGGTTTTGGCTACGATCCTTTTGAAAAACTCTAAGCCATTGGACACAACGCGATTGTCTGGGGTTTTCTTGTCCAACTCCGCTTTTGTTGATCGGCGTTCCTGCTCAAGTTCTGCTTGCTCCTCTGTCGAGAGCCCGAGGTCTGCACAGTGGTCCATGATTTTTTCGAGAAGGGCTAGAAGTACAGAGCTGTCGCTGACGGTTTGGTGGAAATTCACTTTGGAGTGATCGTTTGATATGACAACCCCGGTGACGGGCGCATTGAAGACATTCTTCGGGTAGCCCGCGGTCAGCATTCTGCTCAATAGTTTCTCGGAAACAAAGTCTTCCAAGTACTCTTTTTGAATCTGCAATCGCAATATCTCGTTATCACGCAAGGCTAGTTGCGCTAGGTAGACTTGCATGGCATCGACTTTGATTTTCTCGGTTGTTTCGGGGTCGGCGTAACCGACACTGATAGAAATCTTAGCGCCGCCGCCTATTTCTTCAATAGATTTGAGGCGGATATTCGCGCTCGGATGCAGCGATGTTACATGATGGAGCATGGCCGGGAGCGTGTTCAACTCAAAGGTGGAAACACCGCCTTTGTAAATAAATTCAATGTAAGTTTGATCGGAGTGAAGTTTTTCAAACTCGCCCGGTGCGTAAGCTGTTGATTCTTTGGCTTCCTCATCCCAGAACGCGCGCTCGCAGACTATGCTTCTAATTGACCAACCCGCCCGCTGCGTTTCCCATAACTTCACATCTCTAGCTGTTGTATCGTTCAGATTGGCGCCTTGTAGGGAAGCTGAACGGAGGTCCGCCTCACTCAGGATCGCCCCGCTCAGGGTCGCTTTGGTCAGGTCAGCGCCGCTCAGGTCTGTCTTGCTCAGGTCCGCTCCGCGTAGCTCTGCCTCGCGGAGTTCTGCCTCGCTCAGGTTCGCCCCGCTCAGGTTCGCCCCGCTCAGGTTTGTTCCGCTGAGGTACGCCCCCCTCAGGTTTGCCCCACTCAGGTTCGCCCCGCTTAGGTCTCTTCCGCGCAGATCCGCCGAGCAAAGATCCGCTCCTGTTTTCTTTTCTCCGCTAGGCCAATCGCGTTCAAGTCGTGATCTCCAACCGTTCCATGCGTCGACACCTCTCAGAAGAATTGCGACTTGCATCGAATCGGCCATGAGGAGAGGATAGCAAAAATAGGTCTGTTGGATTCAAGCAAAGCAAGTGCTGACCTCGATCAGAGTAACGACCGAGAGGGCTTCTTCCTCGCCGGCGGCTTCGAGAGCGATCTCCGCCAGAGCCTGTCGCGCATTCTTGCCTTTACGCTCTTTCGCGATGACGACGCTGGAATCCAGGATCAGTCCCATGCGATCAGGCCCATGGGTTTTCCAGCGGCTCGGAATGGCTCTCAATCACCGCTTCAAGGTCAGGGGCGAAGCCGCCATCCAGCGTGACCGTGGAACCATGTTCCCTGGCCATGCGAAGAGACTCCGAGAGCCGCCGCAATGGGCGCTCATCCGCCGCGCGCAACACAATGGCAGGCGAGAGGTCTCCCTCGATGAAAACTTCGTCTCCCGCGCGGACGCTCGCCATCAGGGCGGCGAAGTTGCGAACCGCCTCGGCTTCCGGGATGTGAATGGTCGCCATACTCTCTGATGATAGCGCGATTTCGGCCTACAGCGGACCGCTGACGATGCGGGCCACAACGTCGTACTCGTGGGCCTCGGTGATTTCGGCGTTGTAAAACTGGCCGGGTTCGAGGCTGGCCAGCTCGCCGAAGTCGTTGATGTAGACCTTGCCGTCGATCTCCGGGGCGTGGAACTGGGTGCGGCCCTCCCACAGGAGCGGCGTCTCCTCGCTTTCGCCCTCGGCCAGGAGGAGCAGTTCGCGGCCCACCCACTGCTGCTTGGCGCGCTTCGAGATGGATTGCTGGAGCTTCATCAGCTTGCGCCGGCGGGCTTCGATGGTGCGCTTGGGCAGTTTTCCATCCAGCAGGAATGCGCCGGAGCCTTCTTCGTCGGAGTAGGAAAAGACGCCCAGCCAATCGAATTTGGCCTCCTTGACGAACTCCTCTAAAATCTCGAAGTCGCGTGGCGATTCGCCGGGAAAGCCGGTGATGAAAGCGGTGCGCAGGGCGACGCCGGGGATAATGGCGCGCGCCTTTTCCAGAGTTTTGAGGAAAATCCCGGCGCTGCCGCCGCGCTTCATGCGCTTCAAGACCGATGGGGCCGCGTGCTGCAAGGGCAGGTCAAGGTAATTGCAGATGTTGTCGTGGCGGGCGATGGTCTCCAGAAGTTTGCCGGTGACGCGGTTGGGGTAGGCATAGAGAAAGCGCAGCCAGCGGAGGCCGTCGATGCGGGCCACGGCGTCGAGCAGTTGCGCGAGGCCGTCCCGCAGGCCGAGGTCTTCGCCGTAGCAGGTGGTGTCCTGGCCAATGAGGGTGATCTCGCGGACGCCCTGGGCGACTAGCTGCTGCGCCTCGGCGACCACCGACTCCAATCGGCGGGAACGGAATTTGCCGCGCAGGTTGGGAATGATGCAGAAGCTGCAGGGGTGGTCGCAGCCCTCGGCGATCTTGATGTAGGCCGAGGATTTGGGGGTGGTGAGGAGCCGGGGGCTCGTTTCGTCGTAGAGGTAGGTGGGCAGCTCGCGCGCCGCGCCCTGCCAGCCGTCGCGGCCGAAGCGGCCCTGGCGCTCGTGCAGCTCGCCTTCGGCGCGGGAAGTGGTCTTTTCGGGCCTTTCATCCCGGCGGGCAGAAGCCGACGCCGGGGAATCGGGGCGATGCGTGCCGGAGAGAGATTCCTGGCCGGGACGAGCGTCCGCCTCGCCGTGGCCGCTGAGAATGTTGAAGGAGGACGGCGAGGCCGCGCTGGCAGCAGGAGCGGCGGCTTTGAGGCCGGCCGCTTCGAGAATGGATTCGATCTCGCCGGTGCCGACCACGGCGTCCACCTCGGGAATGTTCTTCTGAATCTCGTCGCGGTAGCGCTCGACCAGGCAGCCGGCGACGATCAGTTTTTTGGCTGAGCCGGAGGTTTTGTAGCGGGCCATCTCGAGAATCGTATCCACCGACTCCTGCTTGGCCGTGTCGATAAAGCTGCAGGTGTTGACGATGAGGATTTCGGCCTCTTCGGGATGGGAGGTCAGGCGCGCGCCGGCGCGCGCCAGCAGGCCCATCATCACCTCGGAATCGACGAGGTTTTTGGGGCAGCCCAACGAGATAAAGCCCACGGAAGGGGCCGCGGGTGGGGATTTTTTGCTCACATCTTCATTGTACCGGGAGTGGAATTGAAGGCGTGCTCCAGGGGGGAGCCGCCGCCACTACTGCTTCAGCGTGACGGTAATCTTGCGCGCATCGCCGCCGGTCGAGCTGATCGCAATCTCTCCGGTGGCCTTTTTGCGGAGGCTCTTGAACTTATCGCCCCACTCGACCAGCACCAGCGCGTCGGGAGTCAGCAGTTCGTCCAGGCCGAGGGTCTCCAGTTGGCGCTCGCCCTCCAGCCGGTACACGTCCAGGTGAAAGAGCTTCACCGGCTGGCCGTCCTGCGTGCCGTCGTACTCGTGCAGAAGGGTGAAGGTGGGACTGGTCACCTCGTCCGCCTCGGCGGCCTCCAGGGCCTCGGCAATGCCCTTCACCAGCGTGGTCTTGCCGGTGCCCAGGTCGCCGCGCAGGAGCAGCAGTTGCGGCGGCTTGAGCAGGCGGGCCAGCTTGCGGCCCACCTCGATGGTGCCCGCCCCGCTCCTGGTGGTGAACTCGTGCGTTCGGCCTTCAGCGGGAGGTGCGGCGTTGGTCATTCTGCTGCCTCGCGGTAGGCTGAGGCCGGCGACGACTCCGCTGGCGGCAGTCCCTGCAACCAAAGATAACGGTTGGGACCACTGGCGCGAAAGCAAAAACCCTGAAAGCGGAAGGCTCGCGCCAACTGACGAAGACTGTCGGTAGCCAGCAAGGTGTGCTCGTCGGCCTGATGCACGGCCAGATCGGCGGCCAGCCCGTGCAGGTAAACCGCTGCCTCGACCGCCCGCGCCTGCTCTCCTGGGTGCTGCGCGAGCAGGCCAGCCATCATCCCGGTCAGCAGATCGCCCGTGCCGCCCTTGGCCAGGCCGGGATTGCCCGTGGTGTTCACGGCTACGCGGCCGTCGGGGTGGGCGATGAGCGTCCGCGCGCCCTTGAGCGCCAGCGTGAAGCCGGTGCGTTGCGCAAAGCCGCGCGCCACATCGAGCCGGTTGGCCTGCACCTCGGCGACGGTGAGGCCAGTCAGCCGCGCCATCTCGCCCGGATGCGGCGTGAGCACCAGTGTGCGGCCTGCTTTGGCCATTTCGCTCAATTTTGCCAGCAACTCCGGCCGGGCCGCCAGAATGTTGAGCGCGTCGGCGTCGAGGACCGCGGGAATTTTGGTCGCCAGCAGCACTCCGGCGACTAATTCAGCCGTCTCCGCGCCTTGGCCCAGGCCGGGTCCGATTACCAGCACGGTTTTTCCGGCGGTGAGTGTGGAAAGAAACTTTGGGGAGAGATTTTCCGCCGAGATTGAGCCTTCGGCGGTCGCGGCCAGGGGCCAGGTCATCAACTCCGGCGCAATGGCGGCCACCAGCGGCAGCGCCGGGGCGGGAATGGCCGCCGTCACCAGGCCTGCCCCGGCCCGCAGCGCACCCAAAGCGGCGATGGCCGGAGCGCCGGACTTGCCCCCCGCCGTTCCCAGCGTTCCGCCCACCACCAGCACGTGGCCGAAGCTGCCTTTGTTGGCGGCTGCCGGCCGCCGCGCCTGGGTGAGCGAGAGCGCCGAGCCGGCCCAGTGCAACCCCTGCGTCGTGAGCATCGCCTCATCGGGCGAACCGATCGGCGCCACCACAACGGGCTGCTCCCAGTGCCGGGTGAGGTGGCCAAAGACGTGCGCCGGCTTGGGCGCGGTGAAGGTGATGACCGCGTCGGCGGGGAAGACCGGCCCGGGTACGGTTGCGGCGGTTTCGTCGGCCGGCCAGCCGGAGGGCAGGTCAACTGCGAGAATCGGGGGTGCGAGAACAGGGGGGGCGAGAACTGGGGTGGAAGTGGCTTTTATCCATTCCAGCGCCGCCAGCGCCAGCCCTTTCAGCGGCGGCTTGAAGCCGGTGCCGACGACGGCGTCCAGAATCAGGTCCGCTTCGAGAGCCTCCGTGTGCCGCGCCAGGTCTTTGGCCGTCTCGATGACGTGGACGAGGCTGCGGCCGCATTCTGTGCCGCATTTTGGCTCGTCTTCCAGGCTCTTCAATTCGCGCCAGGCCTCGGCCGCGTCGCCGGCGAGGCCATCGGGCGCGCCCAAGAGCAGCGTGGTCACCTCCAGGCCGGCCAAGGCGAGCAGCCGCGCCGCCATCAGGCCGTCGCCGCCGTTGTTGCCGCGGCCGCAGAGGACCGTCACCCGCTTTGCTGCTGGAAACTGCTCTTGCGCGAAGGCGGCCACCGCTGCCGAGGCCGCCCGCATCAGATCAAGCGATGGAATCCCGAACCGCTCGGTCGTCAAGCGGTCGCAGGCCTGCATCTCGGCTGCGGAAAGAACGTGCATGGAAGCTATGGTACGACAGGGATCAGGGATCAGGGGGCAGGTATCAGGGAATAGCAGGCAGGTCAGGCCCGGTCAAACCGACTCGACGGCATCGATCTTTCTGGCGATTTCCTGGGCCAGGGGTTCAATTTCGGTATGAAAGAGCCGGCGCTCGCGCGCGGGCAACTCCTCCAGCAGATCGGGGAACGGCGTGGCCTCGCAGCCGGGAAAGGCCGGAAAGCCGGTTGTATCGGCCATGCGGCAGCTTACGTTGATCAGGTCGGCCATGCTCCAGGAACTGTCCTTCTGCCGTGGTGCATGGTGCTCCGAGACGATGGCCTCAAATTCGGAGGGCAGCTTCCAGTCGATGATCAGTTGCCGGCCGGCCTCGCAATGATCCCAGCCGAAGATCTTCCGCTCGGTCTCGAGGATGTTCGCCGGGGGGCCGCTGTGAGTCACCAGAAGCAGGCTGTACTCCGTGGGGCGGATCACGGCCAGCGCCAGCCGCCCGATGTCGTGCATGACGCCCGAGGTGTAGGCAATGTCCCTGTCCATGAAGCCCACCGAAGCCAGTTGATCGGCGATCAGCGCACAGGCCAGATTGTGGCGCCAAATGGCCCGCATGGCAGGCTGCTGCAGCGTCTTGCCCATGTACGCACGCACGCCCACCGTAAGGCACAGGCCCTGGAGGTTGTTGGCGCCCAGCACCGCGATGGCCTGCAGAACGCTGCTGGCGGGAAAGCGCGGAGCATACAAAAGCGAGTTTGCAATGGTGAGAACTTCGCTGGCAAATGCCGGGTCGGACGAGATCAGATTGCTCAACTGGTGCAGTTGCACGTTCTCATTGTTGGCCATTTGCAGCAGTTGAAGGGCAACTTGAGGAAAGGGCGGAAGGCGGAGGTAGGCCCAGGATGGAGCAGGCGTCTCATTTTTCAGCTTTTTATCCAGCAACATCGGCGTCCTCCTTTCGTTCCGACAATCTCTTCAAGCTGGCTGAATTTACCCGGTTCGAGCCAGTGGAATCCGGCTGATTCGAGCGGACTGGATTCAGCCGGTTTATACCGCCCGAATGCAGCCGATGCCGCTCTCTGGTGCGAAGAATGCATTGCCCGCAGCCGGGAAAATACCTGCTAGTAGCCTTTTCGGCAACGGAAGGCATTCCTTCAGCAGACCGGTCTTGAATGAGTGAAATTTAAGAATGAGTGGAGTTTTGACGAACTGGCCATAGCGCTCCTCCGGGCGCCGCAGTTCTGCTTCTGGGTCCTGCGCCGGTTACGGCTCTTTCTTGCCCCTGTTAAACTCTGTAACGTGCCCGATCAAGCCAAGCCGCCCGTATTCCTGCTCGACACCATGTCGTTCATCTTTCGCGCCTACCACGCGATGCAGCGTGCGCGCCCCATGAGCACACGCGCGGGGCTGCCCACGGCGGCCGTCTACGTTTTTGTGAACATGATCAAAAAGCTGCGCCAGGATTTCGACCCGCGCTACTTTGCCGCCGTCTTCGACGTCAGCGGAGAGGTCTTCCGCGACGGGCGGTCGCGCGAGCTGACCACGCTGCGCAAGTGGAACGCCAAGACGCAGGGCTTCGAAGATGCCGGCTACGAGGGCTACAAGGCCAACCGAGGCACGATGCCCGAGGATCTGCGCCGCCAGATTCCCTACATCCGCCGCGCTCTCGAAGCCCTGCGCATTCCCATTATCGAAGCCGAGGGCTTCGAGGCCGACGACGTGATCGGCACCCTGGCCCGCGAGGCCGCCGAGCAGAAGCACGAGGTCTTCATCGTCAGTGGCGACAAGGACATGATGCAGTTGGTCACGCCCACGGTAAAGATTCTCAACCCGCAGAAGGACAACCTGATTCTCGATCCCGCCAAGGTCGTCGAGGTGCTCGGCGTGCCGCCGGAGAAGGTGGTCGATGTGATGGCCCTGCGCGGCGACGCGATCGATAACATCCCTGGCGCGCCGGGCATCGGCGACAAGGGCAGCGTGGACTTGATTCGGGAATTTGGCTCGGTCGAGGCCGTTCTCGATCACGTCAGCGAGGTCAAGCGCAAAAGCTATCGCGAGTCGCTCGAACAGAATCGCGAGGCTGTTCTGCTCTCGAAGGAGCTGGCCACTATCGACTCTCATGTCCCGCTCGCGTTGGATCTGGCCGCGATGCGGACGGAGCCCGCCGACCTGGAAGCCTGCCGCGAGCTTTTCACCGAGCTTGAGTTCACCTCCATGCTGCGCGACCTTGAGCCTGCGGCTGGCAGCCCCTCGGTTGAGCTCATCGAAGACCCCACCGACGAGCAGGCCGCACGGTTCTACGCCGCCGCGCGCGAGCAGGGCTTTGCCTTTGCGCTCGATGCCGCCGCGCCCGCCCCGGAAGAGGCGGAAGACGAGCCCCAGCGGACGCTCTCGCTGCTCGATGCGGCCGAAGCCCTGGAAAAACAGGAGAGTGACAAGCTGGCTGGCTTCAGCGTGGGCCTCTGTGCCGATCCGGCAACGGCTCTCCACCCCAGCGACAAAGACCTGTCGCCGGGGGCCCCGGCTCTGCGACTCCCGCTGACCGCCGAACTGCGCGCGCTGCTTGAAGACGCGGCCGTTCCCAAGCAGACCCACGACTGGAAGTCGGCGCTCCACCTGCTCACCGCGCAGGGCGTGGCGTTGCGGGGTGCGGTGGAGGACACCATGCTGCTCTCCTACGTGCTCAACCCCACGCACGCCACGCAATTGCTGGCCGACGTGGCCGCGCGCCACTCGCAGCCCGCGCCCGCCACGCTGGCCGCCAGAGCGGCGGCGATTCGCAAGCTGGTTCCGGCGTTGAAGGCCGAGGCGAAAAAGGCGGGAGTCGAGCGCGTTTATGCGGAGATTGACCTGCCGCTTGCGCCCGTTCTCTTCCGCATGGAGCAGGCCGGCGTGCGCATTGACCTTGGCGTTCTCGACGGGCTTTCGAAGCGCTTCGCTATCGAGCTGGAGCGCGTGGGAGAGAGCATCTTCGCGCTGGCCGGCCGCCGCTTCAACATCAACTCGCCCAAGCAGCTTGGCGAGGTGCTCTTCACTCATTTGGGCCTGCCCGCGCCCTCGAGCCGCGGCAAGGGCAGGGCCGTTTCCACCGCGCAGGATGTGCTCGATCAGCTTGCCGAACAGCATGAAGTCCCGCGCCTGGTGCTCGAATTCCGCCACCTGTCGAAGCTCAAATCGACTTACATCGACGCGCTGCCGCTTTTGGCCGACGCCAACTCGCGCGTTCACACTACCTTCAACGCCGCGGCTGTGGCCACCGGACGGCTCTCGTCGGTCAATCCGAATTTGCAGAACATTCCCATCCGCACCGAACTGGGCCGAGAGATTCGCGCCGCCTTCACGGCCGCGCCCGGCACGCAATTGCTTTCGGCCGATTATTCGCAGATCGAGCTGCGCCTGCTGGCCCACTTTTCCGCCGATCCGTTGCTGGTTCACGCCTACCAGAACAACGAGGACATTCACACCCTCACCGCCAGCGAGGTCTTCGGTGTGCCGGCCGCCGAAATGGACAAGGAGACGCGCAACCGCGCCAAGGCCGTAAATTTTGGCATCGTCTACGGCATTTCGCCCTTTGGGCTGGCCGCGCAGTTGGGCATTCCGCAGCAGCAGGCGCGCGCCTACATCGACCGCTACTTTGCGCGCTACGTGGGCGTGCAGAAATTCATAGAAAAGACGCTGGAAGAAACCAGAAAAACCGGCGGCGCGCGCACTCTTTTCGGCCGCGTCCGCCCCATTCCCGACCTCGAGAGCCGCAATCCCAACCAGCGCGGCTTTGCCGAGCGCACGGCCATCAACACGCCGCTGCAAGGCACCGCCGCCGACCTCATCAAGCTGGCCATGATCTCGATCGACCACAAACTCGCCGAGCGAAAGCTCAAAACCCGCATGGTCTTGCAGGTTCACGACGAGCTGCTCTTCGAGGTGCCCGCCAACGAGAAGGCCGAAGTCGAAAAGTTAGTGCGCGCGGAGATGGAAGGCGCCGTCAAGCTCAACGTCCCGCTGGTCGCCGACCTGCGCTTCGGACCGAACTGGCGGGATTTATAGCTGGCCGCCGCGGGTTTCAGAATCTGTTTAAAAAACTATGAGTTTTGAAGGGGACGGGCTTCAGCCCGTCCGTTGAGAGCTGGATTCAATTGCCGGCTTTAACCGCTGAGGGCAATGCAAATATAGCGGTTCTCCAATTGCTATACCCCGAAACCACAGCCGCTGAGTGGCTTTTTCCTCAAGAAAAAGCCACCTTGCACAGAATTGGTCAGTATACGTGTATTGGAGAACTGCTCTAGCCGCGAAAAACCTCCCTCAGGGGCTAAAGCCCGTACCCTTCACTAAAGCCCATACCCTTCATCCAAAATCGAGTTTTTAGGCAGATTCTCAATCGACCGGCTGGAAGTTTTCCGATCATGGCCCGGTGTCGGCTCTATGGGGAGCCTTGCGGGTTTCTGTTTTAGATTCTGTGCGAACCTAAGCGGTTTTTGTTGCGTGTAAGTCCTGTTGCGTGTAGATTGGAGAGTCCTATTTCCGCGCTGCGGAATCGGATCGTTGTGCCCAGGTGAGGCTTGTGGTTGCGGTCAGAGGGGACTTGAACGGGAGGAAAAGATGAACACGCTCACTGTGCTCATTGTCGTTTTGTGCATTTATGCGGTGGCTTATCGCTACTACAGCGCATTTCTGGCCGCCAAGGTCATGGTTCTGGACGACACCCGGACCACGCCGGCATACACCTACCGGGATGGACAAAATTACTCTCCCACGCCGAAGTGGGTCCTCTTCGGGCACCATTTTGCGGCGATTGCCGGGGCGGGGCCGCTGGTGGGCCCGACCCTGGCGGCGCAATTCGGCTTTGCGCCGGGCTTGATCTGGCTGGCGGTGGGAGCCGTGATTGCCGGGGCGGTGCAGGACTTCACGGTGATGGTCGCCTCGGTGCGGCACAAGGGCAAATCCCTGGCCGAGATCGCGCGCACCGAGATCAGCCCCTTTGCCGGCCTGGTGGCCATGATCGCGATTCTGTTCATCCTGCTGGTGACGCTGGCGGGGTTGGGTATCGTGGTGGTCAACGCCCTGGCCAGCAGCCCCTGGGGAGTCTTTACCATCGGCATGACCATCCCCATCGCCATCGGCATGGGGCTTTATATGTTCAAGGGGCCGGGAGGCAAGATTCGCGTAACCGTGCCCACCATCGCCGGCGTGACGCTGCTGATGGCCGCCTTGATCGGCGGACATACGGTAGCCAACTCCAGTCTGGCGGGGGCGCTGAGCTTCAGTCCGCACCAGATTACCCTGCTGCTGGCGGCCTATGGATTCATTGCCTCCACCTTGCCGGTATGGCTGCTGCTGACGCCGCGCGACTACCTTTCGACTTATGTGAAGCTGGGCACGATCGCGATCTTGATTCTGGGCATCTTCATCGTGCATCCGAAGATTCAGTTTGCCTCCACCACGGCCTTTATCCATGGCGGCGGGCCGATCATCGGCGGGCATCTTTTCCCCTTCCTGTTTGTGACCATCGCCTGCGGAGCCATCTCCGGCTTCCACTCGCTGATCTCCTCCGGCACGACCTCGAAGATGTTGGAGAAGGAATCTGATGCGCGCTTCATCGGCTATGGGGCCATGCTGGCCGAGTCGCTGGTGGGCGTGATGGCGCTGATTGCGGCCTGCTCGATGACGCCGGGCGATTACTTCGCCATCAACACCACTCCGGCCGTCTTCGCCAAGCTGGGATTGCACACCGTCCACCTGAACACCATCTGCAGCGAGGTGGGCGAAAACCTGGCGGGGAGGACCGGTGGCGCGGTCTCGCTGGCCGTGGGCATGGCGCAGATCTTCCACGGACTTCCGGGCATGAGCCGGCTGGTCGGCTACTGGTACCACTACGCGATCATGTTCGAGGCGCTCTTCATCCTGACCACGGTGGACGCGGGAACGCGCGTGGCCCGCTACGTCTTGCATGAACTGCTGGGCAAGGTGTACGCGCCGCTGGGCAACCAGAAATCGATCGTCGCCGGAGTTCCAATCGCGGCGCTGGTGGTCGTGAGCTGGGGCTACCTGATTTATACCGGGAATATCTCGACCATCTGGCCGCTGTTTGGCACCGGCAATCAGTTGCTGGCCACCATAGCCCTGTCGGTAACCACGGTCTTCCTGGTGAACATGGGCAAGGTAAAGTACGCCTGGGTTACGGCCGTCCCGGCGGTTTTTGTGGGGATTACTACCGTTACGGCGGGGATTCTTTCCATTCAGAACATCTTCTGGCCGCTGACGAAGGTGGCCGGCAAGCAATTTCAGGGTTATCTGGACTCGAGCCTGATGGTGATCTTCATCGTGGGAGTGCTGCTGGTGGCGGCCGACGCGGTGAGGCGCATCTGGAAGACCCTGCACGGAGAGCCGATCCCGGAGGAGGCCTTTGGACCCTCGGAGCAGAGCGGGTCGGTCCCGATACGCTGCTGCTAGCACCTGCGGTGCGGCCAACTGCCTTCGGCTGGTCCGCGCCTGAAAAAAGGCGCGGGAACAAGAGCGTCGAAAATTGGAATTTGTATTTTCCCAGGTCCCAAAAGCGGGACCTGGGGCACCCAAATTCAATCTTCCTACTCCGATTTGCTACACGCCGAGCTCCGCGCGGATGGCGTCGGCGATGGCGTTGGCGAGGCGGCGCATGGCCTCCTCGCTTTCGGCTTCGATCATCACGCGGGCCAGAGCCTCGGTGCCGCTGTAGCGGACGACCACGCGGCCTGAATCCTGCAACTCCGCTTCGGCAGCGCGAATCGTTGCGGCTATGGCGGGGATCGAGGCAAGCGGCTTCTTCTCGCGCACCTTCACATTGACGATGACCTGCGGGAAGACCTTCAAATCCGCGGTCAGCTCCTCGATGGACTTCTTGCTTCGCGCGATCAGATCGAGGACGACCAGCGCGGTCAGCAGGCCGTCGCCGGTGGTGGCCAGGTGGGGCAGCAGGATGTGGCCGGATTGCTCGCCGCCCAACGCGGCGTTGTTCTTCTGCATTTCTTCGAGCACGTAGCGGTCGCCCACCGGGGCGCGCAGCATGCGTATCCCGCTGCGCTTGAGCGCCGCTTCCAGGCCCATGTTCGACATGGTGGTGGCCACGACCATGTCGCCGGTCAGCAGGCCGCGGGCCTTCAGGTCGCGCGCGGCGACAAGCAAAATCGAGTCGCCGTTGATGACGTTGTTCCGCGTGCCGGCCAGCATGCAGCGGTCGGCGTCGCCGTCAAAGGTGAGGCCCAGGTTCGCCGCGCGGGCGCGCACCTCAGCCGCTACAAATTCCGGGTGCAGCGCGCCGCAATCGAGGTTGATGTTGCGGCCGTCAGGAGCGGTGTTCAGCAACTCGACCGTACTGGCTTCGGGAGCGCTCAGGCGGCGAAAAAGCTCAGGCGCAACGGCTGCCGCCGCTCCGTTGGCGCAGTCGGCGACGATGCGCAGGCCGTTCAACCGCAGGCCGGGGGCGGAGTCGATGAGGAACTGGATGTAATCCTGGCGCAGCGCCGCATTGTCCTCGACCGGGAGCAGGGAAGCCGGATCGGGCGCGGCAAGCCTGGCGGCGTGATACAGAATCTCCTCTTCCATGGCCAGCTCGACCGCGTCGGGCAGCTTGAATCCGTCGCCGCCGAAGAGCTTGATGCCGTTGTCCTGCCAGGGATTGTGCGAGGCGGAAATCACCACGCCCGCCTGGAATCCATGCGTGCGCGCGAGGAAGGCGACAGCCGGAGTGGGCACGACGCCCGCGCTTTCGACGCGGGTTCCGGCTGCAACGAGGCCGGCGGCGAGCGTGGCCGCTATCCAGGGGCTCGATTCGCGCGTGTCGCGGCCCAAAATCACCCTGGGTTCAGCAGTCCTCTTGCGTAGTGTGTGGCCGAGGGCCAGCCCGCAGGCGAAGATCGTGGTTGCGTCGAGCGGGTATTCGCCCGCGACGGCGCGAATGCCGTCGGTGCCGAAGAGTTTGCGTGCGTTTGCTGAGGTCATAATCTCATTTTCTTGGAAATCCGTCGTTGTGTAGCCCGCATTCCCTCAGGGGCTAAAGCCTATTCGATACTGTTGAGTTGATGTATGGGCTGAAGCCCGTACCCTTCAAAACGCGGCCTCACTTGGAGACTCCCTTGGTATTGGGCGCGGCGGATTCCACGCGGCTGATGAAGGCGCCGTCAGAGAGGCGCGTGACCAGCTTGTCGCCGGGCGCAACCTGGGTTGCCGATCGCACCAGCCCGCCCGCCGCGTCGAGCACCAGCGCGTAGCCGCGATCGAGAACGGCCAGCGGCGAGAGCGAGTGCAGCCGCGCGTCAAGAGCGCTCAGGCGGGCCGTGGAGGCGTGCAGCAGCCGTTCCAGCGTCCGGTCGAGCTGAGTGCGGCAGACGACGAGCTGCTCGCGCGCCTGGGCAAGATTCTGGCGGGGATCGTGGCGCAGGACGGCGGCGGTCAGCTCCGCAACCTCACGCTGACGGCGGCGCAGTCGGCCGTTCAGGGCCGCTTCCAGGCGGAAGACGAGCTCGTCCAGGCGCTGAGCCAGCCGGTGCAGCAGCGTACTCATGCGCCCTTCGGCGCGGCTCACCGGAAGCCGCGTCAGCCGCTGGCGGGCTTGCAGCAGTTGGAAGCGGGCGGCGCGTTCCAGGCGATGCGCGTGCGTGGCCAGGTGCTCGGCGATCTTGTGCTGGGCCTCGGTAATCAGTTCGGCGGCGGCAGAAGGGGTGGGGGCACGCAGGTCGGCGACAAAATCGGCGATGGTGAAGTCGGTCTCGTGGCCTACCGCGGAAACGACGGGGAGGCGGCTCGATGCAATTGCGCGGGCCACCTGCTCGCTGTTGAAGGCCGCCAGGTCTTCGAGCGAGCCTCCGCCGCGGGCGAGGACGATCACGTCCACGAGGCCGGAGGAGTTCAGTTCATCGAGCGCCCCTTCGATCTCGGAGGGCGCCGAATCGCCTTGCACGCTGACCGGGCAGAGCAGAACGCTCAGGCCGGAGTGGCGGCGAGAGACAATGTTCAAAAAATCGCGGATCACCGCGCCGGTGGGCGAGGTGACGATCCCCACGGTGCGCGGAAATGCGGGCAAGGGCCGCTTGCGCTCGGCGTCGAAGAGGCCCTCGGCCTTGAGCCGCGCCTTGAGCTGCTCGAAGGCCAGTTGCAAGGAGCCCGCGCCCACCGGTTCCATGGTCTCGCCCACCAGTTGCATCTGGCCGCGCTGCTCGTAAACGCTGACCCGGCCGCGCACCAGCACGTGCAGGCCGTCCTCGGGACGAAAGCGCAAGAGCATGGCCTGACGGCGGAAGAGAACAATGGGGAGCTGGGCGTCGGCGTCCTTCAGCGTGAAGTAGACGTGGCCGGAGGGCGCGGGGCGGAAGTTGGAGATTTCGCCCTCGACCCACACATCGCCCCACTCCTGCTCGACCAGTTCGCGGACCTGGCCGACCAGCTCGCGCACCGGCCAGATGCGGCGCGTAGGGCCCGGCTCGTCAAAGCTGAGGTCCAACTGGGGGCTCAGGTCGAGCTGGGGCGCAAATGGGGCGGAACGAATCACTCCCCCAAAGTGTAATTGGTCGAGCGCCGCGAGTGCCCGGGGTAGGAGTCAAGATTCGGCGGCGCGGCCGAAGCGCTGTCGAAGGACTGGCGCGCCAAGCAGTTGAAATACACTGGGGCGCGCACGCTGATGAGGTGCGATTCCCAGCCCCTGTGCAATTGGCCCCGGATGCGCTTACAATTCTGCAAGAAAGAAAATGGCCAAGGCGAAGGAAAGAATTTTCGAGATTGCGTGCCCGGATTGCGGGGCGATGCTGAAGGTTGATGCGGCCACCGGGCTGGTGGTGAGCCACACTCCAGCCGCGCGCAAGCGAACCTTCGAGGATCTGGAGACGGCGGCTCAGGCCATGCGCGAGCACGATGAGCGCAAGGAATCGATCTTCCGCCAGTCGCTCGAAGCGGAAAAGAACAAGGAAGACCTCTTTGAGAAGAAGTTTGCCGAGGCTCTGCGCAAGGCCAAGGACGCTCCCGAGGGCAAGCCGGTGCGCGAGTTCGACCTGGAGTGAGGGCCGCTTGGCCGGAGCAAACCTTTGCTGTTGAAGGCAATTTGTTCGGCCATAGGGGTTGCCCGGTCGAAGGCAGGTCTGCTTTGGCTGCAGATTCCTGCCCGCGTGAGCACAGTTGGCAATTTAGAGCGATACTGAATGCACCGTCTCCCCGACTGGAGTGACCGAGGTCCGGGACGGAAGGAGAGAAGATGGAGGCTGTTCCGTTTTCCAGATCGGCAAGTGACTCCGCGGATCGACCGGGCTCCCGGAAGTGCAGAAGCAACGCCCCGGAGCACGAAACCATGAGCTGGGTTGGGTTTGTGGCGGGTGGAACGCTGGCCGCAGCCGCTTTGCTGCTGCTCTCCGGCAAGCGCCGCGCCGGAATGGTGGCCGCCGCCTCGGGCACGGCCCTGGCCATGCTCGAGCAGCCGGAGACGCTGCGCTGCTGGTGGAATGCGCTTCCCGGCTACATTGACCAGGCGCAGCAGGTTCTCGGTCAGGTGCAGGATGCGGTCAACGAGGTCGCCGTCAAGCGCGAGGCTCTGCGGCGGGTTTTGGCAAAGTGAAAGTCAGCTTGCCGGCCACATCGGGTTGCCGGCCATCGGGCGGTTTTTCTTAGCAGCCGGTTTTATGCCGATCGCTGCCGGAATCCCACCCTTGCGACAAAAACAAGAACGTCGCAAGTATGGGGCACCCACCACATGAATTCCTTGACCGGCTCCTAGTTTTTTCGCTCGACCAGATAGCGCGCGATGGCCTTCAAGCCGTCGGCGCGGCTGCCGTAGGGCGCGAGGGCGGCAAAGGCCTCCTCGATGAGTCGGGTGGCGTCGCGCTGGCTCTGCTCAATGCCGTAGACGGCTGGCCAGGTGGCCTTTTCGGTGGCCTGATCCTTGCCCGCGGTCTTGCCCAGGTGAGCCGAATCGACGGTCAAATCCAGCACATCATCGACAATTTGAAAGGCCACGCCAGCCTTGCGGCCGAACAGGTCCAGGCGGGCCACGTCGTCCTCCGTGGCGCCGGCGTAGACGCCGCCGGCCACCACGCTGACCCGGATCAGCGCGCCGGTCTTGGCGCGGTGAATGGCGTCGACCAGCTCCGGCGTGGGCTTCAGGTGTTCGCTCTCGATGTCCAGCACCTGGCCGCCAATCATGCCCTCGACGGTGCCGACGGCGTTGGCGACGAGGCCGATGATCCGCACTGTGACCGCGGGCGGCGCGTCAAGGCCCGCCAGCACCTCGAAGGCGCGGGTTTGCAGCGCGTCACCGGCCAGGATGGCGATGGCCTCGCCGAAGGCCTTGTGGCAGGTGGGCTTGCCGCGGCGCAGGTCGTCGTTGTCCAGGGCCGGCAGGTCATCGTGGATCAGCGAGTAGGTGTGGAGCATCTCCAGAGCCGCGCCCAGCCGGGCGATTCCCGCTGGCAAAACCCCGGCGATGGAGATGGCGGCCTGATGGGCCAGCACCGGCCTCAGCCGCTTGCCCCCGGCGAAGGTGGAGTGGCGCATGGCGCCGTGGATCGAGGCGGGCACGGTCGCGGCGCTGGGAAGCAGTTCATCCAGGGTCCGGTCGGTCAGCTCCGCGCCTTCTTGAATCAGCGATTTTACGTCGACTGGCATTGCTCTCATGATAAACGAGTGCGGCTCAATTTTCGCTCCAGCAGCCAAAGCCCGGCGAGCAAAAGCGCGGCCAGGGCGCTGAGCCAGCGTCCGGCGATCACATCCGGGGTGGTGGTCCAGTTGACGGCGAGGTCGATCGGCCCCTGTGGCACGGGGACGGCGATCAGGCCATCGTCGCGCCGGGGCAGGGAAGCGAGGCTCTGGCCGTTGACCGTAATCCGCCAGGCCGGGTAGGCGCACAGGCGCAGAATCAGGAATCCGGCGTGGGGGATGAGGGCCTGGAGGCGCTGGTGCTCCGGCTGATCGGATTGCCAGCGCAGAATTGCCTCGCAACTGCCCTGCGCGGGCTTCCAGATGGGGTGGGCGTCGCCTGAGTCCTGGCCGTCCTGTTCCTGGCCTTTCTGGTTGTCCGGGAGCGCGCCCAGCACCGTGGCGGAATCGGCGGTCAGACAGGCCGCTGGCAGTCCTGTCGGGACGAGAGCGTTGCCGGCGCCGGGGGGGGTGTACTCGTCGGTGCCCTCGAAGCCCGCGCCAGTGCGGTAGACGCTGATCATCGAGGGGACGGCGTCTTCGTCGTCGCAGGTTTGGAAGAAATTGTGTGCGGTGAAGGCTGTCACAGCCAGAAAACCAACTGCGCAGAGGGCCGCGACGGCCACACGCCGCCAGGGACGCGCAGACTTGCCTGGCCAGATGGCGGCGGCAAAGAAGATGGCCAATGGAGCTTCCAGCACCACCAGCCAGCGCCAGGGAAATTGCAAAAATCTCAGTTTGGGCAGCAGATTCCACGCCGGCAGCGAGACGGGAAACTGAAGAAACAAGACGGCAAACGGAATCAGCGCCAGCGGAATCCACCAGCGAAGGAGGTGGGATTGATTCTTGAGGGTCAGCTTGCCGCGCCACCAAGAGAGCAGCAAGCAAACCAGTGCCACGGCGATCATGGAGGCGGCGATCAGCGAGACCCGGTGCAACTCGACGTCGTGAAATGCGAGCGCGGGGCTGGCGTGGCGCGCGAAGAGCCAACTGTTCTCGATCAAGAGGCCCGGATCGTCGATGGCCTGCCGGACGTCAACCCAGCGCTGCTCGCAGGCGGCGGGAATGAGGTAGAGGGAGGACAGCGCAATTCCCAGCGCGGCGGCGAGGGCGGCGCGCAGCACCGGGGCCCAGGATTGGGCCAGCAGAGCGGCGGCAACGGCGACCGCGGCCAGCAGATAGCAGCCCATTACCCCCAGCGGGGCATTCGAGAGCCAGCAGCCGGCCACCACCAGCGCCAGGGGCAACGCGGAGCCGTTCAGAATTTTCCGGGCAAGAGGGCACTTCCGGCCCGGAGCGTCTGAGCCGCCGTCGCGCAGGGCAAAAAGCAGCAGAAGAGGAATCCAGAAGCCGCCGGCGAGTTCGCCGAAGGCGGTGCGTTCGTAAGCGGTGAAGAGGGCGTAGCCGGAGTAGAGTGCCGCGCAACCGGCCAGGGTGGCCGCGCCGTCCGAAATCGAATCCGGGAGCATCTCACGCGCCAGCGCCTGCGTGGCCAGCCCCGTCAAGGCCAGCAGCAGAAAGGTCAGGGCCACCGGAACGAGCGTCCAGGGAAGAACCAGCCCCAGCGCCGCGCCCAGCATCCAGGTCAGCGGCGGATAAAAAACGAAGCGCGGCTCACCGGCGCCGAAGTTGGCGCTGGGGGTCCAGTGCGGGTAGGGGATTCCCTGCCGCCAACTGTTCAGGCAATCGAACCAGGAGACCAGGTGGAAGTCGAAGTCGTGGCCGCAGGAGGGACCGTGCGCCAGCAGCGGCGCAACGGCCACGGCGGCAGCCAGCAGAACGACGGCGGGACCGGTGAAGCGGCTCCAGGAGGCTGTTTTCCCAGGTCTCGAATTCGAGAGCTGGGGCACACGGCCGGCCCCTGTTCCCTGTTCCCTGTTCCCTGTTCCCTGTCTTTTCATGGCAGCAGCCGCAGCGTGTGGCGGGTCTGGGCGGCTACGGCGGATTCGCTGAAGGGCAGCGCGAAGGTTGTGCCGCCATACCAGTCCTTCCATTGATCGCGGAAGTAGGGCGAGAGGGGGTTGCCGCTCTCGCCCAGCACGATGTTCTCCGTCGAGCCGTCGATCTGGCTCCAATCCATGGTGAAGCGCTGCGAGGGGCCGATCGAGTGGCCCGCCTGCTTGACGGTCGTCGTGTCGCCGCTGAGGGGTTGCGGGCCGGTTCCGGCCAGGCGGCTTGCAAAGGGCAGGAACCGGGCCAGCGGGTGCTCGATTTGGATCGTGTGCCAGCTTCCGTAGCTCCAGCGGGCGACGCCGGCGGGGGCTTTGCCCTCGTCCATGCCCTTGCGGACGGCGTCGCTCAGCAGGGCGTCCCAGTTCTTGTAGGCTGGCGGAAGCCAGTCGTTGCTCGCGTGCATCACGATCTCTTCCTCGGCGAAGTTTTGCTCGGCCCAGCGGTACTGTTTGGCGTCGGCGCCCAGCTTGGGCTCCAGAATCAGCGGCCAGAGGGCGCGGCGGGCCTGTGTGACCAGCGAAGCGGCGGCCGAAGTGGCGGTCAGGCGGCCGTCCCAGGCGCGCATCAGGCTGGCGGCCTTGCGCAGCCGCGCGTCCGCGCCGGGGGTGTGGTCGATGGCGTAGGCGAAACGATGGCCCATCTCCTGATCGACCTCGCTGTAGACGTCGGTCTGGAGGGCCACGAGGTCAGAGGGCTTAAGCTGATCGCGGCCTTCCAGAGCCTTGTAAATGCGTTCGATGCGGTAGGGATCGGCCCATTCGAGCGTCAGCGGACTGGGCGAAGCGCCGCTGGTGACGCGGGAGTTGGCGGTGGCCAGAAAACCCGAGGGCGGATCGACCGCGCCGGGCATCGCGCCGAAGGGGATGTAGCCCTGCCACTCATGCGCCGCGTTTTGACCTCCGCCAGTCTGGATGGGAACGCCCATCAGGCCCCCGGGCCGCAGCGGAACCCGGCCGATGGCGTGATAGGCGATGTGGCCCTGGTCGTCGGAGTAGACCACATTCTGCGTCGGCCAGCTCCACGTTGCGAGAGCCGCGGAAAACTCCGCCCAGTTGGAGGCGATGTTGAGCTGATAGAGCGGCAGCGCATGCAGCGCCGGGTCATAGAGCGTCCACTTCAGGGCGATGGGCCGCTTTTCGCGGGTGAAGAGGGGGTTCACGAGCGGCCCGTGAGCGGTCAATTGCACGTCGAGCGCCACGTTCTTGCCGCCGCGCACATGGATCACCTCGTGGTCTACGGTGAGCGGCTTCCATGCGCCGCCAGGGGCAAGATAGTTTCCCCTGCCGTCCAGCTTCTCCACATAGAGGTCCTGAACATCGGCGTAGAGCGCGGTAAATCCCCAGGCCACGTGCTCGTTGTGTCCGGCGATTACGAAGGGCATTCCCGGCGCCGTGACCCCGGCGGCGTGATAGCCGGGCGCGCCGTGGCCTCCGTTCGCCTCGCGGCTGCCGTTCGCTTTCAGGTCGGCCATGTACCAGATGTTCGGCTCAGTGAGCGGCAGGTGCATGTCGTTCGAGAGCAGCGGCTTGCCGCTGGCGGTGTGCTTTCCGCTGATGACCCAGTTGTTGGAGCCGGGTGCGCAGCCGATGCATGAGGGCAGCCCGAGCAGGGCGCGAAGGGCGGCGGTATCCTCATGGCTCGGCAATGCAACTGTCTTGAAAGGGCGCGGCTTCAGCCGTGCCGCTTGGTGGCGAAATTGAAATCCGGGCTTTAGCCCCTGGGGGAATGCATTTTCGGCTATTGGCATTCCCTCGGCGGCTAAAGTCGCGCCACTTTTCAGCGGCCTATCGGCACGGCTAAAGCCGTGCCCTTTCAAAGCTGCGCTTCTTTCCGTGATCTGCGGAGTTGCGGCGCTGGCCTGGCTGCTGTCGTCGTCCTCATCGTCATCGTCGTCGCCGGTGGCCGGAGGCGGCGCGGGCTGCGGCTGGCTAAGTTGTGGCGGAATGCCGGTGGGCGGATGGTCGCGCCACGAGCCGGCGGGGTAGAGGTCGGCCTCCAGCTTCGGGTTGTGCAGCCGGGCGGCGATCATCTCCCGCGAGAGCTTCGTCACCCAGTGTGTGTCCAGCATTTGGGCCATCATCAGGCCGATGCTCACCGAGTCCACGCCGCTCCAGGGCCAGGGGCGATAGCCGAGCAGCTTGAACTCCGCCGGCAGCGAATCCTGATGCTGCGCGATGAACAGATTCACGCCGCGCGCGTAGGCGTCGAGGCGGGCACGGTCCCCGGCGGGCAGGTTGGCGTAGATGCGTTGGGCTGTATTCCGAATCTGCAAAACCCGCTGCGCCCGGTCGTGGCCGATGAGCGCGGGGCCGAGAATCTCCGCCAGCTCGCCGTTGGCGTTGCGGCGGAAGGCGTCCATCTGCCACAGGCGGTCCTGCGCGGTCACGTAGCCCTGCGCCAGAAAGAGGCTGTCCTCGGTGGCTGCTTCGATGTGGGGCACGCCATGAGCGTCGCGGCGAACGATGACCGGGGCCGAGAGCGCTGGCGCGGCCTGGCCCTTCAAACCCTGCCCGGTCGAACCAGTTTCGGCCAAGCTTGCTCGGGCCAAGCCAGCTTCCTTCGAGCCAGCTCCATTCAAGCCCGGCCCGGTTAGATGAATCTCCCCGTCCAGCACCGGCAGCGCCGAGTTGGCGGCGGCGCGCAGCCACAGCAGGCCCGCGCCGGCGGCTGTCATGAACAGCGCCAGCAGCAGGCCCGCCGAGATGGACAGAATCCGCGGCCAGCGGCGTTGGCGGCCTTGAGCGGCAGGCGCAACAGCCGTCGCGGGCACCGGATTTCGTCGAGATTCAGTCTTGAGCATCGGGACGTACACAGAATAACGCCGTGGGCACAGAATAACGCCGCGACTGCGCCGGCGCCCGAAGTTACTCGGCAGCCTGCCTGGCAGCCGGTGTGGCCAGGGCTGCGGACCGCTTGCGTCCGTAGATGACGACCAGCGCCACCAGCAGCAGTAAAGTGATTCCCAGCACCAGCAGGCTGCCCTCGGGGCCGTCCGCGCCGCCGCTCCACAGCGCGTTGCCGGCGGGACTGGTGGTCAGGTAGTGTCCCGTGGGCTGCATGCCGCTGTCGCTGGCGCCATAGAAGAAGGTTTCTGTCCAATCCCAGGCGGCGTGGCAGCCGATCGCCCACCAGGCCGAGCCGGTGACCCAGATGCTGACGCAGAAGACGAAGCCGATGAAGGCTGCGGCAAAGATTCCGATCCAGTTTTCACCGTTGTTGGTGATGTGGATAAAGCCGAAGGCTGTCGAGGTGACCCAGGAGGCCTGCCAGAAGCCACTTCGTGGCGTTTTGCGAATGTGGAGTATCAAGCAAGGGGCAAGCCCCAGCAGGGCGGCGGCGTAGACCCCCCGGAGGCCGCTGCCCTTGCTTCCGACCAGCAGATCCAGGCAGAGCGCTCCGACGACCGCGAGCGCCCACCAGAAGTTGATGCCGCGGGTGAGGGTAAATTGCAGATAGCAGCGGAAACAGCCCTCCTCAAAAAAGCCCACCAGCAGAAACGCGGCGGCCCACAATCCGCCAAACTGGAAAATCGCCGCTCCAGAAAGCGCGATGGGTCCAAAATGCAGCCAGCCGCCCCAGTAGAGGGTTCCAATCAGCGCCGACAGAGTCGCGAAGCCTGCCGCCAGGCCGCTGAGAAAGTGAAGAAAGCGCCGCGGTCCGGTCAGGTAGAAGTCAAAAATTCCCCGGCCCTCGATGCGCGCCACGAGCGCTGCGGCCCCGGCCATCGCCAGAAAAGCAACCAGCTCTCCGAAGAAGGCTCCCGTGGCAGTAAAGTCCTCCTTTTTGCCGATGAGATGGAGATGGAAAAATACAAATCCAGCCGCGGTGCTGAAAATACTGAACAGAAGAACAAAGAGCAGTACCGACCAGCCGGCGCGCAGCCCCTGGCTGCCGCTGAAGACCCAGGGCAGGCCCCCCGGCTCCGCGAGGCCGGGCGCGAAGACCGGCTCCGAGGCGGCCGCGGGGGGCGCTTCAGGAACTGATCCAGTTCTGGATTCCTCTGGCAGGGAGGGCGGAATCTCCAGCTCCATCGAGTCTCCTTCAAAAAGAAATAAATTCGCGTGCCGAAGGGCACTGATGGAAAGATACTCTACGCAATTGCCCCTTGCAGAGTTCCGCGGCTACAGCATTTTCATCCCGGCGCGGAGACTTGGCGCATTGCTGTCATCAATCCGGTTTCAGCGCCAGTCAGGCCCGCTGCGGCTCATCCCGTTTCATCCCGCCTTGACACAATCAGCCGTTCCATTGATTCTTAACAGTTCGGCAGTTCAATTCTTCAGCACATCAGGGAGTTCAGGCCTTGCGGGTTCGCGTCTTCTATCACGACAAATGCTTCGACGGAGCCTGTTCGGCCTCGCTGTTTACGCGATTTCATCGCGAGTGCATCGCCCAGGGAGCCAGTTACGAGTACCACGGCCTGGTGCACCGCACGGGCGCGCTCTTTGACGAGAAGGACTTTACCGGCGACGAGAACGTCATCGTCGATTTCAAGTACTCAGCCTCGCCGCGGATTACCTGGTGGTTTGACCACCATCTGTCGGCCTTTTTGACGCCCCAGGACCAGCAGCACTTTCTCGACTGCAAGCAGAACCCGGAGTGCGGCAGCCGCAAGTTCTTCGATCCCAGCTACACCTCCTGCGCGAGCTTCCTGGCGCACATCGCCGCCACGCACTTCGGCTTCGACACGGCGCCACTCGCCGAGCTGATTTATTGGGCCAACATTGTGGACGGGGCAAAGTATGAGAGCGCGAAGTCGGCCGTCGAGATGGCCGCCCCGGCGATGAAGCTGACGCTGATCATCGAGTCGACGCAAGACCCGGCCTTCATTCCGCTGCTGATCCCGCTGCTGACTGAGCTACCGCTGGCCGAGGTGCTGAGCCAGCCCTTTGTGGCCGGTTTGCTGCCGCCGCTGCTTGAACGCCACTGGCAGTCGCTGGAGTTGATCCGCAACCGCGCCGAAGAGCGCGACGGCACGGTCTTTTTTGACATTACCGATCATCCGCTGGAGGGCTACAACAAGTTCATCCCTTATTATTTGTATCCCCAGGCCACCTATTCGATCAGCCTGTCGAAGTCCAGCTTCCGCACCAAGGTGGCCGTCGGCTCGAATCCCTGGACCAAGGCCGATCCGGCCAAAATGGTGAACCTGGCGGCGGTCTGCGAGCGTTACGGCGGCGGCGGCCATGCCCGCGTCGGGGCCATCAGCTTCCCGCCTGACCGGGCCGATCAGGCTCGCGCGGCGGCAGCGGAGATTGTGGCCGAGCTGAGGGCGAAAAACCCGCAGGGTTGAATCCCTCTTTTGCGGGTAAGCGATCAAAAATCCGCCCTACCGCGGCAACTGAGCCAGGAAGAAGCCGAAGAGCACCAGAATCCCTACCACCATTCCCACGGAGATGCGCAAGCGGTTGGCAAAAAGCTGCTTCGGCGAGCCGAGCCGGGGCAGCATCGGGGCCGCAAAGAGCAATCCGCAGGTGAAGCCGCCCAGGTGGGCCATGTTGTCGATGCGCAGCCCGGAGCCGATCACGCTGGATCCGAAGCTGATCGAGAAGCCGATCACCAGGTTGATGGCGGCAAAGTAGATCACCGTGCGGCGCAGCTTGCGCAGCTCGAAGGGAGGCACCGGCAGCCGCTGCGACTTGAGCAGCACGATCAGCGCTCCGGCAATGCCGAAGACCGCTCCTGAGGCTCCCGCGCCGGCCGGAAAGAGGCCGAGAAGCTGGCTGGCGGCCATCGAGTCATGGTACTTCACCCAGTCCGGGTAGGCGAAGATCCAGTTGACGAAGGTGGACAGCAGGTTGCCCGCCGCCCCGGTGAGGATGTAGACCGCCAGCACCCCCGCAGAACCCATCAGCGGCTCGGCCAGCAATCCCAGGTTCCACAGGCACCACATGTTAGTGGCCAGGTGCAGAATGCCCACATGCACGAACATGGCGGTGACGATGCGCCACCATTGGCCCTGGAGCAGCACGGCGCCAGCGTTGTCGGCGCCCCAGTACATCAGTTGATCGAGGGTGGGGCTGGCCGCGCTGACGTGGTGCGCCACCATGGCCAGAAAAACCAGGCAGTTGACGCCCACCAGCAGATAGGTGGCCGGGGCGGCGGCCCACCGGGAGCGCGGCCGGCTAACCGGAGGCGGCAACGGGGGCGGTGGCGGATTGAATGCGGCGCCGGGAGGCAGATATTCGGGTTCGGGGACGGGGGTGTAGCTTCCCATCTTTCAACTTTAATGCATCAATGGGGCGCCGCGCACCGCGAGAGTGAATCGCGGCTTTCACTCTTCGGGTTCTTCCGCCGGCAGACGATTTGACCGCGCTATGAGATTCCCCTCCTCCGATTCGATGTAGTCTGGAGTTTAGCCTTCGGTCGTTGGAATTTGGACTTCGCCAGTCTGGTGCGGCGGCAGCTTGCCGGCGCGGCAGCAGGATTCCTGGTGCGAATAGCCTCTGCCGCGTGGGTGGGGGGCGGCTTGGAGCCGTCTTGAACGGTTGCGCAAGGCCGGCGGATGGGCGATCAAGGCGAGAAATAGCGATAAAAGCGAGAAAAAGGGAGGATGGCGGTGAGCGCGGAAAAGCGGATTCGAAGGGCGTTGCTGAGTGTGACCGACAAGACTGGCCTGGTGGAGTTTGCCCAGGCCCTGGCGGGCTTTGGCGTGGAACTGGTTTCAACCGGCGGAACGGCGCGGGCCTTGCGCGAGGCCGGGTTGAGTGTGAAGGACATCAGCGAGCTGACTGGCTTTCCCGAGATGCTGGACGGCCGCGTGAAGACCCTGCACCCGCGCGTCCATGGCGGCCTGCTCTACATTCGCGGCAACAAGGAGCATGAGGCGGCCGTCGCGGCTCACGGCATCGAGCCCATCGACATGGTGGTGGTCAACCTCTACGCCTTTGAGAAGACCGCGGCGCAGGCTGGCGTCGCCTTTGGTCATCTGATTGAAAACATTGACATTGGCGGCCCGTCGATGGTGCGTTCGGCGGCCAAGAACTTCGAGGACGTGGCCATCGTGACCCGCGTCGCCGATTACCCGGCCCTGACCGAAGAGTTGAAGGCCCACGATGGAGCCCTGAGCCGGGAGACGCGCTGGCGGCTGGCCCGGCAGGCCTTCTCGACCACGGCGGCATACGACGCGGCCATCGCCAACACGCTGGACCTTATCGCTGAAGCTCCCGAGCCTTCAGCGTCTGCCGCACCGCAGGTGCCCAGCCTTCCCTCGACGCTGCGCATCAACCTCCCGCTGGCGCAGTCCTTGCGCTACGGCGAAAATCCCCACCAGCGCGCCGCGCTTTATGCCGATGGCTCTGGCTTGGGGCTAGCCGGGGCTCGCCAACTCCAGGGAAAAGAGCTGAGCTTCAACAACCTCGTCGATCTGGACGCCTGTTGGGAGTTGGCGCAGGAATTTCCCACCGGCGAGTCTGATCCGGCCGCCGTGATCATCATGAAGCACACCAACCCCTGCGGCGCGGCCACCGGCGCGAACCTTCTTGAGGCTTATACGAAGGCGCTGGCCTGCGACCCGGTCTCGGCCTTTGGCGGGGTCATCGGCGTCAACCGCGAGGTGGACGGCGAGGCCGCGGCCGAGATCGCCAAGCTCTTCGTCGAGGCGATTGCCGCCCCCGGCTTTTCGCCCGAGGCCCGCGAGCGCTTCAGCGCCAAGAAGAACCTGCGCCTGGTCGTGGTGCAAGCCGCGGCGCCCAGGTTTGTGGTTAAAAATGTCTCCGGTGGATTGCTCCTGCAGGAGGCCGATACCGGCCGCATCGACGCAACGGCCCTCGATCCGGGGCTGAAGGTCGTCACCTGGCGTCCGCCCACGGCTGAGGAACTGCGCAGCTTGCTCTTTGCCTGGCGCGTCTGCAAGCACGTCAAATCGAACGCCATCGTCTACGCCCGTGACGGCCAGACCCTGGGCGTGGGTGCGGGCCAGATGAGCCGCGTGGACGCCGCCCGCTTCGGCGCCATGAAGGCCGTGCTGCCGCTGAAGGGCTGCGTCGCCGCCTCGGACGCATTTTTCCCCTTCCCCGATGGCCTGGAAGCCGTAGCCGGGGCCGGCGCGACCGCCGTCATCCAGCCCGGAGGCTCGGTGCGCGACGAAGAGGTTATCGCCGCGGCCGACAAGCTGGGCATGGCGATGGTCTTCACCGGGATGCGCCACTTCCGGCATTAAGGCCTCTCTGCCGCCGATTTCACAGCGGAGGAACGCGCCTGGTTTTTTTGGAGTGCGGCGGGCGCCGCGAGGAGTACCGCTGGGGGACGAATTTCAATTGCAAGCTGCCGCTCCAGTGGCTTTTCCCTGGCGGGAAAAGCCACTGGAGTTCTTCTGTCCGCGGGGATGCGGCTTCGAAATGAGAGCGGCCTTGAAATGGTTTTACCGCCAGTGGCCTTCGACCATCACCCACTGCCCGTGGCGATGGACCCACTTGTGGGCAACCCAGCGCGCGCCGGGATGGGGTGGACGCTCCCAGCCGCCGGGAACCCAGACGTAGTGGTCGCCTGCCCAGCTCTGGTAGCCGTCGATCCACACGAATCCTCGCTCCGGAGGCGGACCGGGACGCTCATAGACGGGAGCCGGCGGCCCCACGCGAATCACCACCTGCGCAAATGAAGCCGCGGGAAGCAGAGTAAAAGCCAGCAACGCTGCCAATGCAATCTTTTTCACGACGATTCAACTCCTCCAGGGTCTGAGATTCTTCAGGGTTTGAGTTTCCGGTTCGAGTTTTCCTGAGCCGGCAAGATTTTTTGAAACCGATTGGAGCTTCCGGAACCGTTCTGTTTCGGCCCGTTAGTGGCTTCAACGCTTTGCCGCGAGAGTAGTTGCGCGCCTGCGGAAGAATGCCTCATCGTCGGCCACCACTCGGCAGGCGGACAGCGGCGAGCACTTCAGCTGGCGGTTATGATGGACAGATGAAACGCGTTTTGTTGTCCTGGAGCAGCGGCAAGGATAGCGCCTGGGCGCTCCACGTCCTGCGCCGGCAGCCCGGCATCGAACTGGTGGGTCTGCTGACCACACTGAACAGCGAATTCCAGCGCGTGGCCATGCACAGCACGCGCCGCTCCGTTCTGGAGGCTCAGGCCGAGGCGGCGCAACTGCCGCTGTGGGTTGTGCCGCTGCCTTGGCCGTGTTCGAATGAAGCTTATGAGCAGTTGATGAGCGAGGTCTGTGAGCGCGCCATTCGCGAACGGATTAATGCGGTTGCCTTCGGCGATCTGTTTTTGCCGGATATTCGCGCCTATCGCGAGACTCAATTGAAGCCGACCGGGCTGGAACCGCTGTTTCCCCTCTGGGAGATTCCAACGGATATTCTGGCGCGAGAGATGATCGCCGGCGGCCTGCGCGCCAAGGTGGTCTGCGTCGATCCGCGGAAGCTGCCCGGCTCGTTTGCCGGCCGCGAGTTCGATGCCGCGCTGCTCAATGATCTGCCGCCGGAGATCGATCCCTGCGCGGAGCGCGGCGAATTTCATACCTGCGCCTACGACGGACCGATGTTCGCCGCTCCAGTCAATCTGGAGGCTGGAGAGGTCGTCGAGCGCGACGGCTTTGTTTTCGCGGATTTCCAGACTCAGCCACTGACCGTCAAACAGGAGTGAGGCGCGCCGTCGGCTGCTTTTCCCTGCCCCCTGCCCCCTGATCCCTGACCACTGTTTACGGAATCTGCGCCATGGGCAGCTCGATGACCGGGGTTCGTTTGCCGTTCTTCATGGCGTAAGCCCACAGGCCGTGAAAGTTCTCCCGCAGCCCTGGCTGGGCCTTCAGCAGTGAACTCAGCACGGCCACGGCCTCGGTGCGCTGGGCGGCCGGATCGGTGACTCCGGTCGATTCGTAGACCACGCCCAGGTCGGCGTGCAGCAGCGTCGGGTCCAGGCGCATGGCGTCGATCTTCCAGGTGCGCGGGCCATCGGCGAGTGTCAGGGGGAAGGCGTCATGCGGAGAATTTCTGATCTGCGCCTGCTCCGCGTCCAGTTTTTCCAGGTTCGGCGAGGATAGAAAATCCACCGGTACGAGCAGCCGCCGCGCCGCTTCGTAGGCGTACCAGGCGCTCCATGAGTTGGTCTTGGCCGAATTGGTGCTGGCTGCATCGGTTTCGGACTGGCCGGTTCCTGGCTGGTTCATTCTGGCCAACTCGCGGGCTCGCGTCCACCACCACAGGCCGTCATGGCCATCGAGGACGCCGGGGCGCACCGTCAGGCCGCCCAGCTTCCAGGTTGAGCCGCTTCCGTCCCAAGCCAGGATGAAGGCCAACTGCCCGCCCAGCGGCGCTCCGGCCGCATCGGCCAGCACCACCGCGTAGCGGCCCGGCGGCAGCGCCTTCATGGTCAGGCTCACGGTCAGCGAGCCGGAGGAATTGGAACAGAAAAACTGCGTGTCGGCGGGCGCGGCCAGGCTGCTGGCGTCCAGCAGATAGAGGCTCCGCAGTTGCATCCGTCCGCCCTTCACGAGCGGCGCCGCGGCCTCCACCGCCTGGTGAATTTCCTCCCAATCCGAGGCCACGGCGGACAGCAGAGCGGCCTTCAGAGCGGGGAAATCCTCTGCCGCCACGGCCTCGGCCAGCCGTCCCGCAGCTGAAGCCAGCGCAGCGCGATCCTGCGGCAGCAACTCGGCCTGCGTGGTGCAAGTTGTGGCGCGAACCCAGGCCGGCGCGGCCAGCAAGACCAACAGCGCCGCTGGCGCGGCCAAACCCATCGCCAAACCCTTCCAGGTCCAGCCCTTGTAGCAGAGGCGCATCTCCCCCAGCCCTTTCCGGCGTGCGAAAGCTCTGGATGAGCGTCCGCGAGCCACTGTTAGTCTAGTACAGTAAAGCGGCGATGGAAGGCCGCGTCCAGGCGCGCAGGGTCAGGCGCGCAGGCCAGGTTCTGAGCCGGAGGCGGATCGGATTGGAGCCCGGAGCAACTTGGAGCCCGGGCAATTGGAGCCAGAAGCCACGGAAGGCAGCGTTCGGACGCGCGGTAGGCGCTCGAAAGCCGCAATCGGGCCTGCTGCCAGGAATCCATCGTCAGAACCTATTGCGGGCCCCACGGCTGGGCCCCATTGCCGGGGCCCATTGCCGAGATCAGGAGCTGATTTCCATGCGCACCATCCTCCCGCACAACTCGCCGGTTTCGCTCGGGATTCTTCGCGGAAGCTCATTCGTCCCGCTGGCGCTGCTTCTCGCCGTGGCCCTTGGTGGAACGCAAATGGGTGGGGCGCAAGTGAGCAGGACGCAAATGGGTGGGGCGCAAGCGCTGGCCGCGCCGGCGTCGGCTGCCGCTCACCAGCCGGCTTCAACGCACAAGCCGGTTCATGCGCGCAAGCGTCACGCCGCGGTCAAGGCGCCGCAGGTCAAGGCGCAGGGCAAAACGCAGGCCACGGCTGCTCCGGCTGCTCCCGCTCCGGCGGCGCCTCCAGCGCCGGAGCTCCCCAAGTGGCCGGCCAACGAGAAGGCCGGCCAAGCCACGGTCACATGGGACAGCCAGGGTTTGCGCATCGAGGCTGCCAACTCCAGCCTGGAGCAGATTTTGAGCGATATAGCCGCCGCCACCGGCGCCAAGGTGGAGGGATTGGGCGCCGACCAGCGGGTTTTTGGCGCCTACGGTCCCGGCCCGGCGCGCGAGGTGCTCTCGCGGCTTTTGCAGGGCTCCGGCTACAACGTCATGATGATCGGCGATCAGGGTCAGGGAACTCCGCGCAAGATCGTGCTCACTTCTCCCCATGCCGGGAGCAGTTCACCGGCGGCTGGCAGCGCCCCAGCCAACGCCGATGACAACGATGATGACGCCGACACTGAAGAGCCGCCGGCAGCCCCGCCCGCCCGGCCCGGCTTTGCGCCCGGCGGGCAGCCACGCAGCCCGCAGCAGATCATGCAGGAGATGCAGCAGCGCCAGCAGCAGGGACAACCGCAGGGCCAGCCGCCTGAGAATTCACAAAACTAGGGCAGGGAACAGGGTTCAGGGGGCAGGGTTCAGGGGTCAGGAACCCGTAAACAGAGAGCCGCTTCTTGAACGGCTGAGTGTGCAGCATAAGATAATGCTGTAAGCTACACAGGGCGAAACGGATCGGTCTATCGTTTTTGATCGCTGCAGTCGCCTTTATTCTCAGCGTCATCGCCTTCTATTGGATGGGCCGGAAAGCCTCAAACTGACCCCTGAACCCTGGACCCTATTTTTACAGTACTTGCGCCACTTCCGGCCGTGCCTTGACGGCCACCGGCCGCGGCTGCAGGCGCATCAGCGCAAAGCTCACGCGAAGAATCCCATAAGCCGCCAGGATTCCAAAGGCCATCGAACCCACCGACGCACAAATCAACATTGCAAAATTCAATAAATCCGCCATTGAACCCACCCTGACTTCTCCTCTAAGGCCTGGAATGCGCCGTATTCACACTGCATTCCCCTGAGCGCAGGCGCCAAAAAAACGCCTTATTCGCTTAGGAAACATTGTCTGCGATTGTTGCAGAAGAATACGTCGCGTTGACCACGATTTCTATTGACTAATAGAATACCCCCAGGGCACTGCAATTTGAAAATCGCATTGCCCATTTTGGAACTGCCCGCCGCTCATCCATTGCCTCATCATGCCCATCACTCACATCACGGTGCGCGGGGCGCGCCAGCACAATTTACGCAACATCAACGTGCGCATCCCCCGCAACACGCTCACGGTGGTCACCGGCCTGTCCGGCTCGGGCAAGTCGTCGCTCGCCTTCGACACGATCTACGCCGAGGGGCAGCGGCGCTACGTGGAGACGCTCTCGGCCTATGCGCGGCAGTTTCTCGACCAGATCGAGCGGCCCGACGTGGATTCGATCGAGGGCTTGAGCCCGGCCATCTCGATCGAGCAGAAGACCACCAGCCGCAGTCCGCGCTCGACGGTCGGCACCATCACCGAAATCTACGATTACCTGCGCCTGCTTTACGCCTCGGTGGGCACGCCGCACTGTCCCAACTGCGGAAGGCCCATCGCCCGCCAGACGGCCGACCAGATTGTCCAGCGCATTCTCGAACTCGGTCAGGGTGAGCGCGTCACCGTGATGGCGCCCGTCGTCCGCGGGCGCAAGGGCGAGTTCAGGGAACTGCTCGACCAGCTTGACCGGCAGGGCTTTCGCGCCCGCGTGGACGGCGAGTTGCACGACCTCTCCGAGCCGCTGAACCTCGACCGTCGCAAAAACCACACCATCGAGGCGGTCATCGACCGCATTCTGCTCAAGAATCCCTCCGCTCCGCAGACGATTCCGGCGGCTCACCCATCGGCTGGCAAGCCTGCCAAGCCCTCGGTGGAAAAGCGCCTCGACCTGGCCGTGACCAAGGCCCTGCAATTGGCCAATGGACTGGCGCTGGTGGCCGCCGCCGGAGGCGAGGAGCAGTTGTTCTCCTCCTCGATGGCCTGCCCCGACTGCGGCCTCGATGTGCCCAAACTGGAGCCGCGCAGCTTCAGCTTCAACTCCGCCTTCGGCGCCTGCCCGGAGTGCCACGGCCTGGGCTCGCTTTACGATCTCGATCCGGCGAAGGTCATTACCGACTGGTCGAAACCCTTGCTCGATGGCGGCCTCGGTCCCGGCTCCAGTTCGCAGTACCTGCTCAAGCTCGTCCACCTGGCCGCCGACCGTTACGACATTGACCTGAAGCTGCCCTTTGAAGACCTGCCCGTCCGCCAGCAGCACGTTCTGGTCTACGGCCCGCCCAAAAACGAGGCTCCCCGGACCGGCTTTCACGGAATTTTGAGTTTTTTGCGCGATTCGATCGATGAGGCCCGCGGCGACAGCTACCGCGAGTACATGATGAACTACATGTCGGCCACGCCCTGCCCGGTCTGTCGCGGCAAGCGCCTGCGCCCGGAGTCGCTGGCGGTCAAGATCGGTGGCCTCTCGATTGCCGACTTCACCGCGCTGCCGCTCAACCGCGCGCTCTCGGCGGCCATCAATCTCAGTTTCACGGCGCGCGAGGCGCTCATTGCCGAACGCATTCGCGGCGAGGTCGTCGAGCGGCTGGAGTTCCTCTGCGCCGTCGGCCTCACCTACCTCGCCCTGGACCGCAACGCCGCCACGCTCTCCGGCGGCGAGGGTCAGCGCATCCGCCTGGCCACGCAGATCGGCTCGCGGCTGCGCGGCGTGCTCTACGTTCTGGATGAGCCCTCGATCGGGCTCCACCAGCGCGACAACAACCGGCTCATTCAGGCCCTGGAAAAGTTGCGCGACCTGGGCAACACAGTGCTGGTCGTCGAGCACGACGAGGAGACCATCCGCCATGCCGACTACGTCCTCGACCTTGGCCCCGGCGCGGGCCGTTTGGGCGGCCAGGTCGTCGCCCAGGGCACGCCGGCCGAGATCATGGCCTGCCCCGAGTCGCTCACCGGCCGCTACCTCTCCGGCGCGGCCACCATGCTCCACCGCGAGCAGCCGCGTCCCCTTACCGGCAACTGGCTCACCATCACCGGCGCGCGCGAACACAACCTGCAGGACGTGAACGTCCGTATTCCGCTGGGCGTGATGACCGTGGTCACCGGCGTCAGCGGCTCGGGCAAAAGCACGCTCATCAACGACATTCTCTATCGCTCGCTGGCCCAGACCCTCTACGGTTCGCGCGAGGAGCCGGGCGCGCACGAGTCGCTCACCGGCGCCGGACAGATCGACAAAGTCGTCCGTATCGACCAGTCCCCCATCGGCCGCACCCCGCGCTCCAATCCGGCCACCTATACGCAGGTCTTCTCGCCTATCCGCGACCTTTTCGCCCGGCTGCCCGAGGCCCGCGAGCGCGGCTACAAGCCCGGCCGCTTCAGCTTCAACGTCAGCGGCGGCCGCTGCGAGGCCTGCCAGGGCGACGGTCAGCGCCGCATCGAAATGAATTTCATGCCCGACGTCTTCGTCGAGTGCGAGGTCTGCAACGGGCGCCGCTACAACCAGGAAACGCTGGCCGTAAAGTTTCACTCGCATTCCATCGCCGACATTCTCGAACTGACCATCGAAGAGGCGCTCCCAGTGCTGGCCGACGTGCCGCAGGTGCGCCAGAAGCTGCAAACCCTGGTTGATGTCGGCCTGGGCTACGTCCATCTCGGCCAGAGCGCGACCACGCTCTCGGGAGGCGAGGCGCAGCGCATGAAGCTGGCGCGCGAGCTTTCCAAGCGGCAAACCGGCCGCACCCTCTATCTGCTCGACGAGCCCACCACCGGCCTGCACTTCGACGATGTGCGCAAGCTGCTCGAAGTCCTCCACCGGCTTGCCGACCTGGGTAACTCGGTCATCATCATCGAGCACAATCTGGATGTGATCCGCAACGCCGACTGGATTCTCGACCTCGGTCCCGAGGGCGGCGAAGACGGCGGCCGCATTGTCGCCGAAGGCCGCCCGGAGGAGATTGCCGCCACTCCCGGTTCTTACACCGGCCAGTTTCTCGCCCGCTACTACACCAGCGCCAGCTCGCCAGCTTGCGGTCCCCGCAAAGCGGGGGCTAACTCGCTGCCTTTGTCAGGAACTGTTCCAAACGGCCAACCCGTTCCTAAGCAGTGGAGTGAGTTGAGTGCTCCAGAGTCTGCTCCTGAGCCGGATGCCCCAGCTCTCGCCCCCGATACCGGGGATTCCACCGCGGAGACCGGGGATTCCACCGCGCCCACCAGCGACCCTCAACCCCAGCCGACTAAACCCGCCACGCGCAAGCGCGCGGCCCCAAAGAAGACCGCCCCCAAGAAATCCCCAACCCGGAAATCCGCAACCCGCAAAAAGAAGACGGTGCTGCCATGAACGACCTCGATCCGGCGCCACGCGAGCCGGAGCAGAACCTGCCCCTCCTGCCAGAGCAGGCTCAGCCGCTGGACTGGAGGAGCGCCGATGAGCCGCCCGTCCTGTTTCAGTTCTGGGCGCAGCCTGAAACCACTCCGCCCGCGCGCATTCCCCACCTGGGGCACCTCTGCCTGCTGGTGGCGCTCACGCTTTTAGGATTGGTCTGCGCCACGCTGCTGCTGATGATGGCCTCGCACTTCCATCTTCTGAGCGGTTTCTCCGCAAAACAAGCGGCCACCAACATCCGTCTCATTCTTGGCGAGGAGGCGGCCATCTATCTGGTTACCCTGGCCCTCAGCCTGATGGTTTTTCCGCTGTTCTGGGACCAGAGCTTCTTTGCCGGCATTCACTGGAGCGGCGCGACGGCTCTTCGCATCGGCTGGAGACTGCCGGCCATTTCGGTAGGCTGTTTTGTGCTCGCCGCGCTTGACGAAACGCTGCTGCCTGGACCACCCAATGCGCCCATCGAGGAGATTTTTCGCACTCCCGGCGCGGCGTGGTTGATGTTCGGCTTCGCGATTACGCTTGCGCCTTTTTTTGAGGAGATCGCCTTTCGCGGCTTCCTGCTTCCCGCTCTCGCCACGGCCTGCGACTGGATTGCCGAACGCTTCACCGGCAAACCTCCCCGCCCACTCGACCAGAACGGCCATCCCCAGTGGTCCATCCCCGCGATGGTGATCGCCTCCATTGCCACCAGCCTGCCCTTCGCCCTGGTTCATGCCGAACAGCAGGGCCACGCGCTGGGCCCATTTCTGCTGCTGATCGCGGTCAGCCTGGTGCTCTGCGCGGTGCGTCTCATTACCCGTTCCCTGGCTGCCAGCGTGGTCGTCCACGCCTGCTACAACTTCATGCTCTTTTCCCTGATGCTGGTCGGCACCGCAGGCTTCCGGCACCTGGAAAAGATGTGAAGGGGACAGGGACTAGGGAATAGGGAATAGGAATCAGGGCGGCGCAAATGTCAGCCTACCGGTGCCAGCTTGAACTCCCACGCAGGCAAAAGTTCATGGGGGCATTGCAGCCGGAGCGCCGTAGCCTCTAAACTTGTCCTTGTTCGCGCCGGTTTGCAGACTGCGGCTGAGTTCGTCTGTAGACGGCCGTTCGGTTTGTGAGACGGCCGCTCAGTTTCGTCAGCTGCCGGGCCGTTCAGAGGGCAACGCGCCATTGACTGGCAGCAGAAAAGTTGCCGGTAGCAGGTTGCGCGGGATCAACAGAGCCGAGCCGTGTGGACTGATTCGTTTACACCCTGGGAAATCGTTGACGCTCTGCGGTTTATGCTTTGCGGAAGTGGTGAAATGGCAAACACACTAGCCTTAGGAGCTAGCGCCGAAAGGCTTGCGGGTTCAAGTCCCGCCTTCCGCACCAGACCTCTTCACCTGCTCGCCCCGGCTGACCGGCTCTTGATTAGAGCAGTTCTCCAATTCATCTACCCTTGCCAACGCTGTGCAAGGTGGCTTTTCCTTAAGGAAAAAGCCACTTGAGTGCGCGGTTTCGGTGTACAGCAATTGGAGAACTGCTTTAGCGCCACCCCGCCCCTGCTGGGTTAATCTGGAGAGACCATGAGCCCATCCGCGCAACAGCCGCAAATGACCCTCGTCCAGGCCCCCGACTACCGCGAGTCCTACGCCAACAGCGTCCAGGTGCGCATGAGCGTCCTGGACTTCAAGCTGGTCTTCGGCCTGGTCTCCAACGACAGCCCTGAGGAGATCATCATCAACAACCACAATGCGATTTTTCTCAGTCCGCAGCAGGCCAAGGTCCTGTGGAATATGCTGGGGCAGCATCTGGCGCAGTACGAGCAGGCCTTCGGCACACTCAATCTGGAGCCGCAGGGCCACAACTTCCCGCAGGGGCCGGTCAACTAGGGCGAGGAACGAAGGCTTGCGCTCAAAAAAACTCTTCGCGCCGCGGCTGGACGCGCCCCTGCCCGCCTGGATGGTCTTCCCGGCGGTCTTCGTGGCGCTCTTCGTGAGCCACTTCACCCTGCTCGGCCTTCCCTACTACTGGGACGAGGCCGGCTACTATATTCCCGCGGCCTGGGACTTCTTCCGCACCGGTTCGCTGATTCCCATCACCACGCTGACCAACGCCCATCCGCCGCTGCCCAGCATTTACCTGGCGCTCTGGTGGAAGGTCTTCAGCTTTTGTCCCCTGGTCACGCGGGTGGCCGTGCTGGCCGCGGCCTCCTTTGGCCTGACGGCGGTCTGGCGGCTGGCCATGCGCTTGACCGGCTTCCCCGCCGTGGCCTTCTGGACCGTCGCGCTCACCGCCCTCTACCCCATCTGGTTTGCCCAGAGCACCCTGGCCCACGCCGACATCTTCGCCGCCGCCTGCACGCTGTGGGGACTGGTCTATGTCCTGCCTGGGGCGCTGCCCGGACCGGATCGAAGACCCGGCCAGAACCAGGAGCCAGGCCAGAGCTGGAAGCCCGGTCAGAGCCAAGCGGCGCTCCGCAAGCCCTGGGCCGCCGCCCTGTGGTTTGCTTTGGCCGTGCTGTCGAAGGAAACGGCCATCGCCATTCCGCTCACCCTGGCCGCCGTCAGCTTGATCGAGAGCCTTCGCGCTCCTCGGCTGGCTCGCTTGCGTCTGGTTCGCGAGGCCGCCTGGCTGGCCAGTTGCGCGCTGCCCCTGGCCGCCTGGTACGCCTACCACTACAGCAAAACCGGCTTCCTCTTCGGCAATCCCGAGTTCCTGCGCTACAACGCCCAGGCCAACCTGGAGCCCCTGCGCATACTGGCCGCCTTCGGCTACCGCGTCCTGCACCTGACCGCGCAGATGAACCTTTTTGTGCCGGTGGGAATGGCCATCGCCGCCCTGCTGTTCAACCCCCGTCCTGTTCTTGCCGGCGCCGGAGCCGATGGCCCCGCCGCCGACGGTTCTGGCGATTCTGACGCTGACGGCCGCACCGCCAACGATTCTGACGCCAGCGACCGCAACGCCGACAGTTCAGGCGCAGACAGGCCCGAAGGCGGCAAACCTGAAGGCGGCAAGCCGGGCCGTCCCGCCATTGCGCCCGCCGCGCTGCGCCGCATTCTCCTTCTGCTCCTGGCCAACGCCGTGCTCTTCAGCGTGCTGGGCGGGGCGCTGCTCACTCGCTACCTGCTGCCGATGTACCCGCTGGTGCTGCTGCTGGCCGTCTCCACACTTTATCGCCGGGCGCGCTTCTGGCAGGCGCTGGCCGCTCTTTCCGCCGCGGCCTTCTTCGTGGGGCTTTTCGTCAATCCGCCCTATCGTTTTGCCCCGGAGGACAACCTGGCCTATGCCCGCGTCATTCGACTCCACCAGGCGGGCATTCGTCAGCTTGAAAGGCTCTATCCTGGCGCGACTGTGCTCTCGGCCTGGCCCGTTACCGACGAGTTGACCCGTCCCGAGCTCGGCTACCTGAAGCAGCCCTACGAGGTTTACCGGCTGGAAGACTTTACCCCCGCTCAGATCGCCCGCGCCGCCGAGGAGCCGGAAAAGTACTCCGCCGCCCTGGTTTTTTCGACCAAGTACGATCCTCCCTCGCTGTCCCTGAACCTAGGACACTGGAGTTTCGGACCCCCGAGTTTCGGCCCCTGGAACGAAGCCGTCGACGAGCGCTACTTCGGCCTCCACCACGACCTGCCGCCGGAGGAGATCGCTCTCGAATTGCACGGGGATTTAGTGTGGAAACGACAGGACCACGGCCAGTGGATTGCCCTGATCCGCTTCAACCGCCAGTTCGAGGCGCGGCTGGAGGATTTCCACTTCTGCGCGACACAGAAACCATGCGGCTAAGTGGATTTTTCTCAAAAAAGCCGCCTTCAATGAGCTGTAATGCCAGCTTGTGAAGTGAAAATGAGCTGAAGCCGGAACGGAAGGCTGGGTGAGCCAGGAATGGAGCCAGCCGGCCTTGGACCGTGCCGCAGCTACTTCCGGCTGTCGCTGCTGCGCTTGCGGAAAACGACCTTCACCTCCCGCCGCCAATGTTCGGTGAGCGCGATCAGTTCCCACTCGACCTGCGGCGAAAAGTAGCGCAGAACCGGCTCGTTGGCGGGGTGAATGCGCAGCGCCGGGGCGGCCAAGAGCAGACGCGGCGCAAGCGGCGAAACCTCCGCGCCGGCGAAGTAGCCCTGGCGCTCGAAGGCCGAAAGCGGCCGGCCGCCCTCATTGCCCGCCGCTGGCTGCCGGTCGTGGTTCAGCGCGCGGACGCGAATCCAGTAGTCCAGCGCCTGCAAGGGCAGGTGCAGATCCTCGTCGGCCTTCAACTCGATCACCGTCAGCCGCCCGTTGCGGTCCAGCGTCAGCAGGTCCAGCAGCCCCCGGTCGCCGGTCGTCAGCGCCGGAACCTGCGTGTAAAGCAGATCGCCGCGCAATCCCGGCAGCAACTCGACGATCTCGCCGCGCAGCCGGGATTCGAGCCAGCGTTCCGGTTGCAGGCGGAAGAGCGGATCGGTGTGCGTGCCGTCGCCGTGGCGGCTCAGGAAGAGCCGCGTGAAGAGATCGCGGCAGAGCGGCTCGTTTTCCGGCGTGAGCGGCGTCTCATTGGCTCCCGCGCCGAAGCTGATCTCCTCCTCGCGGGCAAATGTGTTGGCGGCAAAGCCCTGCCGCACCCGCGCAAACTCCAGGCCATGCAGCACGAGGCCAACCTCGGTGGCCGAGCGGGGCAGGATCTCGACCCGCTCCCTGGCGGCGGGCGGAATCAGCGTAAAAAGCCGGTCGATTCCGGCTTGCGCGCGCTCGATGGCCGTAGCGGCCGAAAAAGCGTGAACCAGCCTTGACGCCAAGTTGCCGGTGTCGCGAAAGTCCACCGCGGCCAGCTCTTCGCTGCGCTCGTCGAGGGTGAAAAGCTGGAAATCGGCGGCGGCGTGGTTCAGCCAGGCCATGCGCTCGGCCGTCGTTCGCCACGCCCCGGCCGGCACAACGACCTTCAACCCGCCAAAGTGGCGCCGTCCGTCGCCCTTCTGCCGACAGTGGTCCAGCCAGAGGATTCCCAGTGTCAGAATGCCGTCCACGATCGATCCCGACTCGGCACTGCTGACGCCAATCACCGCGTCAGCGGCCGTACCGCGCAGCAGCCGCCCGCGCACGTAAGCCGGCCCAAAGCTATGCTCTAGGTCCATCGCCGAGCGCAGGCCATCGACCTTGGAGCCGATGAACTGGCGGGTCAGAACGCGCTCCAGCAGCCGCTGGTAATTGCGGCGGGCGGCCTCGCGGGCGGTGGGGGTGCGGCGGTCGCTGGGGGGAACCAGTTCCAGGGTCTGGGGCTTGGCCGCGCCCATGCGGCGGGTGGCCAGACGCAGGCATTGCGCCCGCTCAACAACCCCGACCACGGTGCGGATCAGGTTGCGCTCTTCGCTCCACAGTTGCAAGAGGCACCGCCCATGCGACTCGCTCACCGCGTAGCGCGCGGAGCGCAGGTCGAAGAGCACACGGCCATCTTCAAGCAGCGCGGCGGCGGGATGTTCCGCCAGGTAGGCTTCAATCGTTTGGGCCAGCCGGGTTACTTCCTGCCCGGCAGAGGCCGCATCAACGCCCGTGGCCATCCGGGCCTTTACCAGCCCTGGCGCGCGCGCAGGCTGGTGATGTGCGCGGTGTGGTGGCGCGAGTGCCAGTCGTATATGGCCAGCGCCTTGGCCAGATTCTGGCGGCCCAATTCAGGGTGGGTGTAGCCCTTGCGGAAGTCATCGTCGGTGAGCGTTTCCAGCAGCGCTACCCAGCGGCCATGCAGCGCCTCGACGAAGGCCAGGGAGCCGTCAACGGGCAGCCAGCGGCTGTCGGGAAGGTTGGCCCAGGCGGCCTCATCGTAAGTCTTGATGGCGGGCCAATCCTCGGTGAGCGCCAATTTGAAGCGGATGTAGGCGTTGGCATGGCTGTCGGCGATGTGGTGAACCACCTGGCGCACCGTCCAGCCGTCTTCGCGGTAGGGCGTGTTGAGCTGAAGATCGTCCAAGTCGGCGACAGCGGCCCTCAGGCGATCAGGCAGCAGGCGCAGCGTCTGCATGTGCGCCGCGCGCACACCGGGGAGGGTGCTGGCCGGGGGGCTGAAGCGGCCGATCGGAAACCGGAGCTCGTCCAGCTCTGTCATGGTATAAACCGTTCCCTGTTACGCCGCGATTCCGTTTGGCTGCGGGAATAAAACTCTGTGGAGTTGCCCGGCCCCGGCGGCTAAGCCGCTTGGGGGCCGGAAACCGCTCTAGTAGTTACGGTGATGGTGATGGTGATGGTGGTGATGGTAATGCCTCGAGGCGGCGAACGCCGGGCTGGCAAACACCATCAGTAGGAGTGCGGCAGCAAGAATTTTCTTCATGCCTTGAATGTTACATGATGACGGCGCTGGTGTTAGAGCCTAAATCGACAGGAATCAAAACAGGAACGGGTCCGGCGGCTGCTCGGGACAAAACAGAAATGGGCGTAAACTGAAAAATAAGATGAACATACCGGCCGCATCCCCACCTCCGAGTCAGAAACGCTACTTTTTTGAAAAATTCGGCATTACCGAGCGGCTGCTGGAGCGCTGCCTGGGCGAGGCGCTCTCGGCGGGCGGCGACTTTGCCGACCTCTACTTCGAGTCGGTGACGGCCACCGCGCTGGGCGTCGATGAACAGATCGTCAAATCCGCCTCGCAAGGCGTCAGCGCCGGCTGCGGCATTCGCGTTCTCTCGGGCGACCGCACCGGCTACGCCTACACCGACAACCTCAGCCCCGAGCGCCTGCTGCACGCCGCGCGCACCGCGGCGCTGATCGCCTCCGGGCCGGCCACCCAGTCCGTGCAGGGCTTCATCGAAACGCCCGTCGCCAACCTCTACCCGGTTCCACTGGGCGGCTACGACCGCGACCTGGCCGCGCGGCTGGAACTGATTCTGCGCGCCGACCGCGCAGCCCGTGCTTATGACCCGCGCATCGTGCAGGTCCGCGCAAGCTACGCCGAGGAGCTGAAGCGCATTCTGATTGCCGCCTCCGACGGCGCCTTCGCCTCGGACACTCAGCCCCTCTGCCGGCTCAACGTCTTCGTCATCGCCAAAGAGGGCGCCAACACCACCAAGGGCACGGCGGGCGGCGGCGGAAGAGCCGGATTGGAGCAGTTCACCGGCTCAAAAAGCCCGGAGACCCTGGCCCGCGAGGCCGCGCGCGGAGCAATTCTGCAACTGGGCGCCATACCGGCTCCGGCTGGCGAGATGGAGGTGGTTCTCGGCCCCGGCTGGCCGGGGATTCTGCTCCATGAAGCGGTGGGTCACGGCCTGGAGGCCGACTTCAACCGCAAGAAGACCTCGGCCTTTGCTGGGCTGATCGGCCAGCAGGTCGCCAGCCCCAAGGTCACCGTGGTGGACAACGGGACGATCGCGGGCCGCAGAGGCTCGCTCAACGTGGACGACGAGGGCACGGCGACGCAAGAGACGGTGCTGATTGAAAACGGCATTCTGCGCGGCTACCTCACCGACAAGCTCTCGGCCCGGCTGATGGGCGCGGCCCAAACGGGCTCCGGCCGCCGCGAAAGCTATCAGTCGATCCCCATGCCGCGCATGACCAACACCTATATGCTGGCCGGAGACGACGACCCCGCCGACATTCTGCGCTCGGTCAAGCGCGGCCTCTATGCCGTCAACTTCGGCGGCGGACAGGTGGACATCACCAACGGCAAGTTTGTCTTCTCGGCCTCCGAGGCCTACCTGATCGAAGACGGCAAGGTGACCGTCCCGGTGCGCGATGCGACCTTGATCGGCAACGGCCCCGAGGCACTGAGGCACGTCTCCATGGTCGGCCACGATTTGAAGCTCGACGAGGGCATCGGCACCTGCGGCAAAGACGGCCAGAGTGTCCCGGTCGGCGTCGGAATGCCGACCATCAAGCTGGACAAGATGACGGTGGGTGGAACAGGGAAATAGCTTTACTCCTACCGATTCGGCTGTTTCCATGAAGCGGCGCACGAAGCTGCGTATGAAGCCGCGCATGAATCCACTGCTGATCGCGGTGGCCCTCGGCGTCCCACTATCTGGCAAGCGCAACGAATGCCGCGACGGTTCATGCTGCTGCCGCATCTACTTAACGAGTGTAGGGATTAGAGCGGTTTTTCAGTTTACGCAGCGTTTTAGAGGGAAGGCAGGCGCTTTTTCTTATACCCCGCAAGGAAAATCCACTTTGAAGTGCAGATTTCCTTCTCTCGCAGCGGGTAAACCGCTATCGAAACTGGCCAACACAACCAAAAATCAAGAGGAGAAAAATCAATGACGGATTCTACAGCATCGCGCGTCTGGTTTATCACGGGAAGCTCCACCGGTTTTGGCCACCTGCTCGCCAAAGAGCTGCTGCGCCGCGGAGAGCGCGTGATCGCCACCGCGCGCAATGTCTCTCAGCTTGAAGACCTGACGGGCCAGTACCCCGACCGGGTCCGCGCCTTCTCGCTCGACGTTACCAAGCCCGAGCAGATTGAATCGGTGGCGCGGCAGGCCATCGCCGCCTTTGGCCACGTCGATGTGGTTGTAAACAATGCCGGTTACGGCGTGACCGGAGCCATCGAGGAGGTCTCCGAAAAAGAGTTCGACCCGATGTTCCAGACCAACATTTATGGCCTCATACGCACCACCAAAGCCTTTTTGCCCCATCTGCGCGAGCGCCGCAGCGGACACATCTTCAACCTCTCTTCGATTGCCGGGCTGGTCGGCTCGCCGGGCTGGGGATTGTATGCCACCACGAAGTTTGCTGTCGAAGGCTTCAGCGAAGCGCTTGCCGGAGAGTTGAAGCCCCTGGGGGTGCACGTCACGATTGTCGAGCCAGGCCCCTTCAGGACGGATTTTTTGGGCCGTTCGGGAAAACTTGCCGCGAAAGAGCTGCCGGAGTACACCGAGACGGCAGGCAAGGCCCGGGAGTATTTCAAATCCCAGTCCGGCAAGCAGCAGGGTGACCCGCAGAAGGCCGTCGAGGCCATCATCGCGGTGGCCGACTCGCCCCAGCCGCCCGTGCACTTGCTGCTGGGCAAGAACGCGCTCCAGCGTTTGCGTGAAAAGCTGGCGATCAGGCAAAAGGAGATTGCCGACTGGGAGAGCGTGACCGTGGGCGCGGATTTTCCTGAAGGCAAGTAAGAGAGCGGCGGATTGCAACAGCAGTAAATCAGGGCCGGCGTCAGTGGTTTACCGCTACAGCAAGCGGAGAATCGCTCTGGATAGAGCATTTTCACTGTTACGGTAATGCGGGATTACAGTAATGCGGGCTTGGTGCACTCCCACCCTAGCCGCAAAAACAAAGGCGCGGCGAGGGTGGGGCACCCAGAACATTGCACCAGTGCGGACGGGGCACACAGCCATTCCACCCTGGAAAGGGAACAGAACGCAGCTTCTTCGACTTTGCTGCGCCTCGCTCAGAATGACAGGCGAGGGTGGGAGCTCAGGACATTAGGCCAGGTGAGGGTGGGGAGCCCAGGACATTGCACCAGGTGTGAAATGCTCTAATTCTCGCTCTTGTCCAGGCCGAATATCTTTTGCAGCAGGTTGCGGTGATCGGTCGCGTGGTCGCAGGCCTCCGTGGGCGCGGTTCCGTCCAGGAAGGCCGCATTGTAGCTGTCCGGGCAGGTGTCGTCGCTGAGCAGGTTGGTGGCGGTGTCGATGCTCACAATCTGCACGCCCTGGGGGGGCGTGAACGCGTTGGTGTCGGAGTACTGCGGCAGTTGCACGGCCCTCTTCATGAAGGCCGCCCAGATGGGCGCGGCGGCGCGGGCGCCTTCGATCTTCACGTCGCTATAGTCGTCGTTGCCCACCCAGACGACGCACAGCAGATTCGAGGTGAAGCCGGCAAACCATGCGTCGTGGCTGGTGCCGGTTTTGCCGGCGGCCGGAGCCGTGAATCCCATGCCGCGCACCCCGGCGCCGGTCCCGTTGCCCCGCAGCACGGCCTCCATCAGGCTGGTGGTGAGGTAGGCCACGCGCGGGTCCAGAACCTGCATGGAGGCGGGCGAGTAGTCGGTGACGACATCGCCCGTGAGGGTGCGAATGCTGGCCAGCATCCAGGGGTCCAGGTACAGGCCGTGGTTGGCGAAGGCCGTGTAGGCTCCGGCCATGTCGAGCGGCGTGGCGTCATAGGCGCCGATGGCCACCGCCGGCGTGCCGCGCGCGCTCTTGATGCCGGCGTCGCGGGCCAGGGCCGCCACGCGGTCGAATCCCACCATGCCGGCCAGGCCGATGGTGGCGTTGTTCAGCGAGCGCATCAGGGCGTAGCGGGCCGTCACCTGGCCGTGGTACTCGCCCTCGAAGTTGCGTGGCGTGTACGCCTGGCCGCCCACGTCATAGGTGGTCTGCTCGTCGCTCAGCATGGTCACGGGCGAAAAGAGGCCGTTTTGCCCAGGCAGGACGGCGCCCTCGGCGGCCGTCGCAAAGGCCGCCGCGTAGACGAACGGCTTGAAGATGGAGCCGGTGGGCCGCTTGGCCACCGCGTGGTTCAACTGCGAGGCGCCGTAGCTGCGGCCGCCGATCAGCGCCAGCACCTGGCCGGTGTGCGGATTCAGCGCCACCAGCGCCACCTGCGGGTACTGGTAAGTCTCGCCCGGTTTGCGGTGCGCGTGCAGCTTGTCCACCTGCTCGTCGATCACGTGCATGGTGGATGCGACGGCCGCGGCCGCCGCCCGCTGCAGGTCCGGGTCGAGCGAGGTGTAGATGCGCAGCCCCTCGCGGTTGAAGTCGCGGTCTCCCAGCCTTTGCAGTAGTTGCTCATGCACCAGATCGACAAAGTAGGGAGCGTCGCTGGCGTCCACGCTGACCACCGACAGGTGCAACTGCTCCTGCTTGGCGCTCTCGGCCTGGTTCTTGGTGATGGCTCCGGTTTCCACCATCGAGTCCAGCACCAGGTTGCGCCGCTCGATGGTGCGGTCGGGATGGCGATAGGGGTTGAAGTAGTTGGGCCGCTGAATCATGCCCGCCAGCATCGCGCATTCGGCCAGGTTGAGCTGGCTGGCGTCCTTGCCGAAGTAGGCCTGCGCGGCCTCGCCAAAGCCGTCAATCGAGAAGCTGCCGCGCTGGCCCAGGTTGATCTGGTTGGCGTACATCTCGAAGATCTGCTGCTTGGAAAAGCGGTTTTCGAGCTGGAAGGTGATGATGACCTCGATTACCTTGCGCTTCCAGGTTTTCTCCGGCGAGAGGAAAAAGCCGCGCGCGAGTTGCATGGTGAGCGTGGAGCCGCCCTGCTCCTTGTGGCCGGTGAAGATGTCCTGGGCCGCGGCCTCGCCCAGGCGCCAGAAGTTGACGCCGTTGTGCTCGAAGAAGCGGCGGTCCTCGATGCCCAGCACCGCCTGGACCAGATTGGGCGGAATCTCGCTGTAGGTGAGCAGGCGGCGCTTGCTGCGGCTGGCGTCGTCGCTCAGGCCGGTAATCAGCAGAGGCTCGAGTTCATAGCTGGTCAGCGGCTGCCCGCGGTCGTCGGCGATCGACTGCACCACCCCGCCGGTGACGCGGATGGTGGCGCTGTCCTCGGTGTGATAAGACTCAGGGCCGGGCCGCACGGTGATGGTCAGCGCGCCTTCTGAAAAGGTTCCCAACTGAGAGGCATGGCCGACGCCATCAACCGAGTAGCCGGCCTCGCGCAACTCGTTGGCGATCAGCCCGATGGAGAGTTTTTGCCCCGGACGCACCTCGCGCGGCGCGGCATAGATTCTGGCCGTCGAGGCAAAGAGCGGCTGCTGCAGGCGCTCGTCCACCACGCGCCTGTACTTGATGTAGAGGAAGCCGAAGACCAGCAAAAACAGCAGCGCGACCACCGCCAGTCCGGTCAGTCCCACGCGCAAGACCGCTTTAGAGAAAGGATGCTCTCTCGCGGGCCCTGGAATTCTGATCTTCAACGCCATCGCCGCTCCTTGTAATTCAGCTTCGTGATGCAGCTTCTAGCTACTAACTTCTAGGTCTCTGACCGCGTAAATTTGTGCTTTCCCACCCTTGCGGCAAGAACAAGTACGCCGCAAGGATGGGGCACCCACAGTGGGTACAATAACAAGCGGTCAGAGAGCTAGCAGTTAGAAGCTAATAGCTAATAGCTATTTCACGCCTCAACCGCCGTCAACAGCGCATCTTCGGCGACGCGCTCCTTGACCAGCGCCACCACGTCGCCCAACGCCACATCGACGCTAGTGGAGGTCGCGCGGGTTACCAGCTCCACCTTGCCCTCGGCGGCCTTCTTGCCCACGTTGATGCGGTAGGGAATGCCCACCAGATCCGCGTCCTTGAATTTGACGCCGGCGCGTTCCTTCCGGTCATCAAGCAGCACGTCGAGTCCGGCGGCTTCCAGAGCCGAGGCCAGCTTTTCGCCGGTTTCCACGAGCAGTTCGTCGCGCATGTCGGTCACCGCGACGACCACCGTGAAAGGGGCGATCGAGGCCGGCAGCCAGAAGCCGTTCTGATCGTTCGATTGCTCGATGGCGGCGGTGAGAATGCGCTCGATGCCGATGCCGTAGCTGCCCATGATGGGCGTCACTTCCTTGCCGTTCACATCGAGCACGCGCGCGCCCATCGATTCAGTGTACTTGTAGCCGAGCTTGAAGATGTGGCCGATCTCGACCGCCTTGCCGACGAGCAACTGGCCGTTGCAGCCCTCTTTCGGGCAGTTTTCGCCTTCGTTGACGCTGCGAATGTCGGCGAGGAGGGTGGGTTTGATGTCTCGGGCGGGAGTGACATTGCGGAAGTGATACTCCTCTTTATTTGCTCCAGCAACAAGCTCCCGGCGACCGTCGAGAGCCACATCGAGAATCACGAGAGGGGCCCTGTCTTTCCATCTATGTGGCAGGCCTATAGGCCCAAGGAAACCGGGCTTGCAACCAAAGAAGGATTCGATCTCCTCGCTCGTCGCGAGGCGCAAGAAGGAGTCTGGGAGTGATTTACCAACAACAGCCTGAAGTTTGGCTTCGTTGACGGTGTGATCTCCCCGGAGGAAAAGGGCTACGAAAGTAACGTCTGACGGATTCGGAATCGGCATGGCCACGTCAGGGGCGAATCCCTCAGCGACGTAAGCCATTGTCTTGATCTGAAACTGAGGACCTACGTGCAGGTAAGCGCCGACTTCATCGATCGTTCGCTGATTCGGCGTGTGTACGAGTTCAGTATCAGCAAGAGGCCCGACGTGCTCCAAGATGGGCTCCAGCCGCGAAGTGGCCTTCTCCAGATTGGCCGCGTAGCCGCAGACCGGGCAACTGGCGATCAGATCCTCGCCGGCGTCGGTGTAGACCATGAACTCCTGCGATTGCGAGCCGCCCATCGAGCCGGAATCGGCCTCGACGGCGACAAACTTCAGCCCGCAGCGGGTGAAGATCCGGCGGTAGACGGCGTCGTGCAGCTCAAAGCTCTTGTCGAGGCCGGCCTTATCCATGTCGAAGGAGTAGCTGTCCTTCATCGTGAACTGGCGCACCCGGAGCAGGCCCGATTTGGGACGCGGTTCATCGCGGAACTTGGTCTGTATCTGGTACCAGATCTGCGGCAATTGCTTGTAGCTGCGCAGCTCGTTCGCGGCCAGGGTGGTCATGATCTCTTCGTGGGTCATGCCCAGGCAGAGCTCGGCGCCCTTGCGGTCCTTCAGGCGGAACATATTGTCGCCCATCCCGGTCCAGCGGCCGCTCAGTTCCCACGGCTCCTTGGGAAGCAGGGCGGGCAGGTAGAACTCCTGGCCGATCTGGTCCATCTCCTCGCGCACAATGGCGATGATCTTGTTGATCGCGCGGTTGCCGAGGAAAAGGTAGCTGTAGATGCCCGCCCCCAGTTGGCGAATGTAGCCGGAGCGGACGAGGAACTTGTGGCTGGCCACTTCGGCGTCTGCCGGGGCCTCGCGAAGAGTGGGAATGAAGAGCTTGGACCAGCGCTGCATAGAGATGTGGGCAAACTTTCCCGCCGGTTTCCGGCGCAAGGCAATTTTCTATTGTGTCCATTCTAAATCTTTTCGGCACAGAAATTTTCTGGAGGAAGCCAAAGGAGGCGGGATGGTTTCTGAGAGCATTCTTAAGCGATTTGCGCAAATACCCCTCATAAATTGCTCCGTAGGGGCCGATGGGGTAAGTGTTGCGGTGCGGAAAAGCAGGCGCTGGCCTGCCTGGCAATGGGGCCGCCGTTGGGATGACAGGGCTGCCGTTCGGCTGACTCGGGTTTCGCGCAAGCTGACGGGGCCCGAGCGATCAGTCCGGCGTGGGGCAAGCAGAGGGGTTTGGTAGCTGGGATTTTACCTCGCCGGCAGGTTTTGCGTTACCGGGGAGGATTTGCTTCACCGGGAAATTTGCTTCACCGGGAAAGGAGTCAGGCGTGTCCATCACTTTGGAGCAAACGGAATCGCTGAGCGTGATTCACCTGGAGGGCGCCATCGACATCGCCTCGGCCGCGGAACTGAAAGAGACGCTGCTGAAGGCGCTGGGGGGCCCCGGCGAGGTGCAGGTCTCGCTGGACAAGCTGGACAAGGCGACCGGTCTGGATGTGACGGCCGTCGAGCTGCTCTGGGCTGCCGGGCGCGAGGCAAAAAAGGCCGGCGCCGGTTTTTCGCTGGTCGGGCAGGCACCCGGAGAGGTCTCCGCCGCGCTTGCCGACGCCGGTCTCGATCTGATGCAAGTTTTTCAAGGGGCCGGTTAGGCCTAGCGGGGTGTTTCTTGTCGAATGAGGTCAATGCCGACATCTTCAAGCAGAGTTTTCGGGAAGAGGCGCGCGAGATTCTGGTCGATCTGGAGTCGGCGCTGCTGGAACTGAACGACAACCGTGGCGATCAGGAGCTGGTGGGCCGGGTCTTCCGCGGCCTGCACACCATCAAGGGCTCGGGGGCCATGTTCGGCTTCGAGAGCATGGCCGCCTTTACCCACAATCTGGAGACGGCCTTCGATGAGGTGCGCAACGGACGGTTGCAGATTGGCTCGGAGCTGATCGACCTGACGCTCTCGGCGCTCGACCAGATTCGGGCGATGATCGAGGAGACGGGTGAGACGGCGGCTGATCCGGCCGCCTGCGCGGAGATTCTGGCCAAGGTGCGCAGCCTGGCCGGGATCGCGGAGAGGCCGCCGGAAAAAGGAAAGAGCGCGGCGGGCGGCTCCAGCGCCGAAACTGCCTCCCAAGCCACGGCTTCCGGTTCCGGCTCTGGGATGAATTCAGAAGCCGGCGGCCCGGTGCGGGAGTGGACGATTCACTTTGCTCCCGGACCGGATTTCATGCTGAACGGCACCAATCCGCTGCTGCTTCTGCGCGAGCTGAGGCAGATGGGCGGGCTGGCGGTGAGGGCCTCGATGGCGGCGATTCCGCCCCTGGCGGAGCTGGACCCGGAGCGCTGCTACATCAGTTGGGAGATGATGCTGGCGACCGCGGCGGGGCTCGATGCGATTCGCGATGTATTCATTTTTGTCGAGGACAGCTGCGAGTTGACCATCGAGCCGGCCTCAATGCTGGCTGGCGAGGCCGCCGCGCAGGTTGCCGCCGCCGCCCGGCCAGCCGCGGATGGAGCGCCGCCGACCGAGGCCGAGCTGACGGCCCAGGCGCTCGATGATAAACGCGCCGCCTCCGGAGGCCGGCGCAACTACGATAAGCCCGACAATGCCTCGAGTCTGCGCGTGCCGGCCACCAAGCTGGACCAGTTCGTCGATCTGGTGGGCGAACTGGTTACCGTGCAGGCCCGGCTGAGCGAACTGGCGGCGCGCAGCGAAGATCCGGAGATTGCCTCGGTCTCGGAGGAGATCGAGCGGCTGACTTCGTCCTTGCGCGAGAACTCGATGACCATCCGCATGATGCCCATCCGGTCGACCTTCGAGAAATTCCGCCGCCTGGTGCACGATCTGGCGCGCGATCTGGGCAAGAATGTCGAGCTGACCATCGAGGGCGCCGAGACGGAACTGGACAAGACCGTAATCGATCAGTTGGGCGATCCCCTGATGCACCTGATCCGCAACAGCATGGACCACGGCATTGAGGCGCCGGATAAGCGCGACGCGCGCGGCAAGCAGGCCACGGCGTCGATCCATCTGTCGGCGCGGCACTCCGGAGCCAGCGTGCTGATCGGGGTCTCGGACGACGGCGGGGGCATCGACGCCGAGGCGGTGCGCGGCAAGGCCGTAGAGCGTGGGCTGGTAGCCGCCGACGCACAGCTCACCGAGGCCGAGACCTTCGCGCTGCTGTTCGAGCCCGGATTTTCGACCGCCAAGCAGGTTACCGATGTGAGCGGCCGCGGCGTGGGCATGGATGTGGTCCGGCAGAGAGTGGATAGCCTGCGGGGCACCATCGAGGTCGTCAGCAAGCCCGGCGAGGGCACCAGCGTAACGCTGCGCCTGCCGCTCACGCTGGCCATCATCGACGGCCTGCTGGTGAGCGTGGGGGAGGCGTTTTTCGTGCTTCCTTTGGCCAACATCCTGGAATGCATGGAGCTGACCGGCGAGGACATCGAGAGGGCCAACGGCAAGCAGGTGGCCAACGTGCGCGGAGCGATTGTGCCTTACATCTGCCTGCGCCAGTACTTCAGCATTCACACGGCCCGGCCGGAGATCGAACAGATCATGGTGGTCGAGACCGAAGGGGGCCGGTACGGCTTTGTCTTGGACCAGGTGCTGGGCGACTGCCAGACGGTGATCAAAAACCTGGGCCGTGTCTACCGGTATGTGCAGGTGGTCAGCGGAGCCACCATTCTGGGCAATGGAATGGTGGCCCTGATCCTCGATCCGGAGCGTCTGGCGGCGGACGCGGTGCGCTCCGCATCGCGCGGGACGCGCACGCTCCCTGGCACGGCGGCAAGGCCGGGCGGCGGAAGGAGCGACGCCGCGCCGCAAAGAGCTTTCTAAAGCATCGTCGGTGCTGGCCTGAACGCCAGCGCCCGTCAATAACGATTCAACCTGCTGCATCGCGCGCTCCTCCGGTTTACGGCCTGTCGAAAAACAACGGGCCCTGGTAATGAAGAGAGCGGATGCAAGCGAAAGGAAGGGGCGGATTTCATGCCAACTGCATTGGTAAGCGAAGGCCGGAAGCGGCGTGACACGGGCTCTGGAAGTGGAAATGGGAACAGCCACAATGGGAATGGTCACAATGGAAATGAGCAGGGCGTCCTCGACCGCGTGAGTTTCAAGGCGCATCCGGCCAAAGCCAAGGAAGACGGCTCGGATCTGGTCTTGCAAGAGATCATGCGCCTGGTCACGGCGGCCACCGAAGGCCGTCTGTCGGAGCGCGGCAAGGCAAGCGAGTTCGACGGCGTTTACCGGGAGATGATCGAGGGCGTTAACGAGATGCTGGACTGCGTGATCACGCCGTTGAATGTGGCCGCCAACTACGTCGACCGGATCAGCCGGGGCGATATACCGGCCAAGATCACCGACACCTACAACGGCGACTTCAACATTCTCAAGAACAACCTCAACGCGTGCATCGACGGGCTGGGCGGGCTGGTAGAGGCCAACATGGTCTTGCAGCGGCTGGCGGTGAACGATTGTTCGGTCCGCGTGGAAGGCTCTTACCAGGGGATCTTCGCCGAGGCTGCCAAGGCGACCAATGGCGCTCTGGAGCGCTTCCGGCACGCGATCAGCGTGATTGACATGATCGGAGAGGGAGAATACCGGGAAGAACTGCTCAGCCTGCAGAAGATCGGCAAGCGCTCGGAGAAAGACACGCTGGTGCCCTCGCTGGTCCGGACGATGAGTTCGATCGACGCTCTTGTAGCCGATGCCGCGATGCTGGCCCAGGCGGCGGTGGAGGGCAAGCTGGCCACGCGCGCCGACGCCAGCAAGCACCAAGGCGACTATCGCAAGGTCGTGCAGGGCGTGAACGAGACGCTGGACGCGGTGATCGGTCCTTTGAACGTGGCGGCGGAGTATGTCGACAAGATCTCCAAGGGCGATGTGCCGCCGCAGATCACCGACAGCTATAACGGCGACTTCAACAACATCAAGAACAACCTGAACGTGCTGGTCACGGCGATGAACGAGATCACCGCGGCGGCCGAGGAGATTTCCAACGGCAACCTTACGGTGAACGTTCGCGAGCGGTCTCCGCAGGACAAGCTGATGCAGGCGCTGGCCGGGATGGTCGGCGGGCTGACGCGCACCGTCTCCGATATTCGCGTCATCGCGGGCGAGGTCTCGGCGGCCTCACAGTCGATCTCGACAGCCTCGGTGCAGGTCTCGAAGGGCGCCAGCAACCAGGCCGCGGCGGCCGAGGAGGCCTCGTCGTCGATGGAGGAGATGGTCAGTAACATCAAGCAGAACGCCGACAACGCGCAGCAGACCGACAAGATCGCCAACAAGAGCGCCAAGGACGCGCAGGAGAGCGGCAAGAGCGTGCTGGAGGCGGTGGCGGCGATGAAGGAGATCGCCGACAAGATCTCGATCATCGAGGAGATTGCGCGGCAGACCAACCTGCTGGCGTTGAACGCGGCCATCGAGGCGGCCCGCGCCGGCGAACACGGCAAGGGCTTCGCGGTGGTGGCGGCCGAGATGCGCAAACTGGCCGAGCGCTCGCAGAAGGCGGCCGGCGAGATCAACCAGCTCTCCACCACGACGCTGAGGGTCTCGGAAAAATCCGGCGAGATGCTGGACAAGCTGGTGCCCGATATCCAGCGCACGGCCGAGCTGGTGCAGGAGATTACCGCCGCCAGCAAGGAGCAGGACACCGGCGCCGAGCAGATCAACAAGGCGCTGCAGCAGCTGGAGCAGGTGATTCAGCAGAATGCCTCGGCAGCCGAGGAGATGGCCTCGACCACCGAGGAGCTGACCGGGCAGTCCGATCAACTGGTCAGCGCCTTGTCCTTCTTCCGCACCGGAGACGAGGACCGCGAGCCCGCGCGCACGAACGGCGGCTTCAGGAGTGGCGGCTCCGGGAACTCCAGGCCGGCGCCGGCTGCTCAACGCGCGGCGAAGCCGAATGGCCACGCTGCTCCGGCAGCCGCCCGGCCAGCCAAGGGCGGCGGCGGGGTCAATCTGCACCTCAAGGACAAGCACGACGAGCTGGACGGCGAGTTCGAGCGCTACTGACCGGAGGGGCGCGCGCCTCGCAAGCGGCGTGCGCCCTGTCTCCCAAACCAGCAGTTCTCCAATTGCTGTACACCGAAACCGCGCACTCAAGTGGCTTTTTCCTTAAGTAAAAGCCACCTTGCGTCGCGTTGGCAAGGCACGTGGATTGGAGAACTGCTCCACGAGAGGAGTTGACGTATGAGTGTAAGTGAAATTACGGAGACGCGGCAGTATCTCACCTTCAAGCTCGGCAACGAGATCTTCGCCACCGAGGTAGCCAAGGTCAGGGAGGTTCTGGACCTGACCACCATCACCCAAATCCCGCGCACGCCGGAGTTCATGGCCGGGGTCATCAACCTGCGGGGCAGCGTGGTTCCGGTCGTCGATCTGCGGCTGTGCCTCGAGATGTCGAGGACCGAGAGCACGCGCAACACCTGCATTGTGGTCGTCGAGGTGCTCTTGGACAATGAATCGACGATCATCGGCGCGTTGGCCGATTCGGTCGAGGAGGTGATCGACCTGGAGCCGGATCAGATTCAGCCGGCGCCCAGGATCGGCACCCAGATCCGGACCGATTTCATCAAGGGGATGGGCAAGCGCGATACGCAGTTCATCATGATTCTGGACATCGACCGGGTTTTCTCGGCCGAAGAGCTGGCCGTGGCCCGCGGGCAGGGCCAGGATGCCGGCAAGCAGTTAGAAACCGTCAAGCAGTTGGCGGAAGTGGCCGCGTAAGGGAAGGGAATGGGGCGGCCGAGAGCATTTTCGGAATACATATAGGCTTTTTGAGAGCCGTGAAGGGTGGCTTTTTCTTGAGAAAAAAGCCACTTGAGTGCGTGCTTTCGGTCTGCACCAATTCCGAAAATGCTATAGGCCGCCCCACTTATACGATGAGCAATCGCGATGAATCTATCTCCGTCAGGGATTATGCGCGGCTTAGCGAGCTGATTTACGCCGAGGCGGGCATCCGCCTGGGAACGGCGAAAAAGACCATGCTCGAGGTGCGCATCAAGCGGCGCTTGAAGGCCCTCGATCTGCACTCTTATGGGCAGTATTGCGATTATCTGTTCGGGTGCCGGGGGATGAAGGAAGAGATCGTTCACTTTATCGACGTGGTGACGACCAACAAGACCGACTTTTTCCGTGAGCCGGGGCACTTCGATTTTCTGATGGAGAGGGCTCTTCCCGAGGCCTCGCGCCACGAAAACGGGCGGCCGTTTCTGATCTGGAGCGCGGGTTGTTCGACCGGCGAGGAGCCTTACACGATGGCCATCGTGCTCAGCGAATATGCGCAGACGCATCCCGGTTTTCGCTTCCGCATTCTGGCCAGCGACATCTCCACCGTGGTGCTGGGAAAGGCCGAGCTGGGCGTTTATAGCAACGACGTGGTGGCCCCGGTGGCGCCTCAACTGCGGTGCAAGTACTTCATGCGCAGCCGTCAGCCCGGCTCCGAGCGGGTGCGGGTGGTTCCCGAGCTGCGGCGGTCGATCGAGTTTCGCCGCCTGAACTTCATGGATTCCGATTATGGCGTCCCGGAGAAGGCCGACGCGATCTTCTGCCGCAATGTGATCATCTACTTTGACCGGCCGACGCAGGAGCGCATTCTCTTGAAGCTCTCCAACTGCCTGGCGCCGGGCGGGTATATGTTTGTCGGCCACTCGGAGACCCTGCACGATATGAAACTGCCGCTGGCGCCCGTGGCCCCGGCGCTTTACAGGAGAATCGATGCCGCAGCTTGAACCAGCCTTGCCGGAGATCTACGTGCAGCCGGGGGAATCGCATCTGGTCAGGAAGCCGGCGATTCTGCGGACGGTACTGGGCTCCTGCGTGGGCGTCACTTTTCTGATTCCGCGGCTGGGCGTGGGCGCGCTTTGTCACCCCATGCTGCCTTGTTATCCGGCAAAACCGCCCGCTGATTCGAGTCTTGCCGCCGGACGCCGTTATGTGGATTTCGCCATTCGCGATCTGGCCTGGCAGTTCGACGCGCTGCAGGTGCGCCGCGGCGAAGTCCAGGTGAAGCTCTTTGGGGGCGGCGATGTGCTGTGGATCAGTGAGGACGCGTCGCGGCCCACCGTGGGCAGATTGAACTGCGCGGCGGCGATCAAGGTGCTCGAAGAGGAGGGTTTTGCCGTGATGGCCTCTTCGCTGGGAGGCGCCTGTGGCGTCAACATTCAGTTCAACACCAAGACCGGCGAAGTGCTGCTCAGGCGGCACTCCGAAACAAGTATCGCGTGCGAAGGCCCGCGAATTGGCGAAGAGTACCAAAAACCGGCGTACCGGCGCAAGGAAGCAATGAGGCCCGGCTTATGAGTGCAAGGAAGATTCGCGTTCTGATCGTGGACGACTCCGCCGTAGTTCGCCAGACGCTGCGCGAGGTGCTCGAGTCGGATCCTGGGATCGAGGTCATTGCCACGGCCGGCGATCCATTTGTGGCCGCCGAGCGGATTGCCGAGCAGGTGCCGGATGTCATTACGCTGGACATCGAGATGCCGCGCATGGATGGGCTTACCTTCCTGAAGAAGCTGATGAGCCAGCATCCCATCCCGGTGGTGATCTGTTCGAGCCTGGCCGAGGAGGGCGCGCAGAGCACCTTCAAGGCTCTGGAATACGGCGCGGTGGAGATTGTGACCAAGCCGCGCATGGGAACCAAGCAGTTCATTGAGGACTCGCGGGCCGACATCTGCAATGCGGTGAAGGCCGCGGCGCAGGCCAAGCTGCGTACGCTCACGCCCAGCCGCACGGTCGAGCCCAAGCTCAACGCCGACGTGATCCTCTCGCCGGCCACCCATGCGATGGCCGAGACCACGGAAAAAATCGTGGCGATTGGCGCGTCTACGGGAGGAACCGAGGCGCTGAAGACGGTGCTCGAAATGCTGCCCGCCGATACGCCCGGCATCGTGATTGTGCAGCACATGCCGGAGCTGTTCACGCGCGCCTTTGCGGCTCGGCTGGACGGTCTCTGCGCCATCACCGTCAAAGAGGCCGAGACCAACGACACGGTCATTCGCGGCCGCGCGCTGATCGCGCCGGGAAACCATCACATGCTGCTCAAGCGCAGCGGGGCGCGCTACTACGTGGAGATCAAGGACGGACCGCTGGTCTGCCGTCACCGGCCGTCGGTCGATGTGCTGTTCCGCTCCGCGGCCCGCTATGCGGGGCAGAACGCGGTGGGCGTCATCCTGACCGGGATGGGCGACGATGGCGCCCGCGGCATGCTGGAGATGAAGCAGGCGGGCGCGGCAACCATTGCCCAGGACGAGGCCACCTGCGTGGTCTTCGGAATGCCCAAGGAGGCCATCAAGCTGGGCGGCGTCGAAAAGGTGCTGCCATTGCAGTCGGTGGCCAGGGCAATTCTCTAGGGAGCTCTGCACAAGTGATTCTGGCAATGTTTTGAAAGGACGTGGCTTTAGCCACGCCGTTCGATTGCCCCAAAACCTTCGGGCTTTAGCCCCTGAGGAAATGTATTTTCTATAATCTGCATTCCCTCGGTGGCTAAAGCCACACCCGATTGGTTTATCTTGCGGCACGGCTAAAGCCGTGCCCTTTCAAAACAGGGGCTTGTGCAGAGGCTCCCTGCGCGGCGCATAGGCCCTCCAGATATAATTCGAAGATGGATTCTTGCGTCCGCCAGGCGGGTCGACCGGCATGAAACGATTTTTGCGCTTGTTGTGCTACGGAGTGCCTTTTTGGGCGCAGGCGCTGCCGGGTGTGTTGCTGCTGGCCATGGTGGGCGTGCTGGACACCTTTCGCGTCCTCCTCCTCCAGCCCATCTTCGACCAGGTTCTGCGGCCGGACGCGCCCGAAGGCCCTATCACTCTGGGCCTCCCCAACAGCAGATGGCACTTCGACCTGAGACTTGCGGTTCCCCATTTCCTGCACATGCACAATGCCTGGAATGTGGTGGCCTTCGCGCTGGTGGTCTCGACGGTGGTCAAGGGCCTGTGCGACTATCTCGGCACCTACCTGGTCAACTATGCTGGCTTCGGCACCATTACCGATCTGCGCAATCATTTGTATGAAGCCACGCTGCGCCGGTCATCGACTTTTTTTCACCGCCATCCCACCGGCACCATCCTCTCCACGCTCATCAACGACGTGGACCGCGTACAGGTTGCGCTCAGCTCGGTCATCAGCGAGTTTCTGCAACAGTTCTTCACCTTCGTCGTAGGATTGGTCTTTGTCATCCGCCTCGGCGGGCAGCTCAGCTGGGCGCTTTTGCTCTTCATCCCCGTCGTGGTCACCTCCTCGCGCAAGATCGGCAGGGAGGTTCGCACTCGCACTCGCACCGGTCAGGACAAGCTGGCCGAAATTCAGAATATTCTGCATGAAACCATTACGGGCAACCGCATCGTCAAGGCCTTCAACACGGAGCTGTGGGAGGTTTTGCGCTTCAAGAAGGCCGCCAAGCGGCTGTTTCGCGCCAACCTGCGCAGTGTCCGCATTCAGTCCATCAGCTCGCCCTTGATGGATTCGATCGGCGCGGTGGCCATTGCCATGATGCTACTCATTGGGCGCAATGAAATTCTCCACGGGCGCATGACCATGGGCCTGTTCGGCGCCTTCATCATCCTGCTTTTCAAGCTCTACGACCCGGTGCGTAAATTTGCTTACTTTTACAACAGCTTCCAGCAGGCGATGGGCGCCTCCTCGTCGATCTTCGTCTTCTTCGACACCGTGGACGACGTGAAAGAAAAGCCGCACGCGATCACCTTCCAGCACTTCCAGAAATCGATTCAGTTTCAGGATGTGGGCTTCTCTTACTCGACCGCGGAGGGGGAGCATCAGATTCTGCACAATATAGATCTCGATGTCGAGGCCGGCGAGGTGCTGGCGCTGGTTGGCCCCAGCGGCGCGGGAAAATCCACGCTGGTCAATCTGATTCCGCGCTTTTTCGACGTCACCTCGGGGCGCATCCTCATCGACGGCCACGACCTGCGCGAGCTGACGCTGGGCTCCTTGCGCCGCCAGGTGGCCCAGGTCACGCAGGAGACGATCCTCTTCAACGACACGGTGCGCAACAACATCGCCTATGGCCAGCCCGAGGTTCACCTGGAACGGGTGGAAGAGGCGGCGCGCAACGCCCTGGCCCACGATTTTATTCTGCGTATGCCGCAAGGCTACGACACGGTGATCGGCGAAAAGGGCTTCCGGCTCTCGGGCGGCGAGCGCCAGCGGCTGGCCATCGCCCGCGCCATTCTGAAGAACGCGCCCATTCTGATTCTCGACGAGGCGACATCGGCTCTGGACGCCGAGAGCGAATCGCTGGTGCAGACGGCGCTGGCCAACCTGATGCAGAATCGCACCGTGCTGGTGATCGCGCACCGGCTGGGAACGATTCGCCGCGCCAACCGCATCGTCGTGCTGGAAGAGGGGCGCATTACCGCCATCGGCCCCCATGAGGAGCTGCTGACCACCTCGCCCACTTATCTGCGGCTCTATCAACTGCAATTCATGGAAGTGCCGGAAGAGCAGGGAGCAGGGATTAGGGACTAGGGAACAGGGATTAGGGACTAGGGAACAGGGAATAGGGGACGGAAGACCAGCAGCGCAGAGGAAGACCATTATGCCGATTTATTCGATGACCGGGTTTGCGCGTACTCAAGTCCGGGTGCCCCTTCCCAATGAGGGCCAGCTCGGTTACACGCTGAGCGTCAAGAGCGTAAACCACCGCTTTCTCGACGTGCAGTTGCGCCTGCCCTCGGGGCTCGACGCTCTGGAGATGGAGTTGCGCCAGGCGCTCAAGGTGAACCTGGTGCGCGGCCACGTGGAGTTGACCCTCTCGGTCGACCGCTCCAGCCAGCAGAAGGCCGGCTACAATCGTGAACTGGTGAACGGCTACCTGGCCGCCTTTGCCGCCGCGCGCGAGGAGCATGGCCTCCTGGACGAGCCGGATCTGAACACCATCCTGCGCCTGCCCGGCGCGCTGCAAAACGAGAACCGCTCGAATGGCGAGGAGGATCTAGCCGCGCTGGCCGAGAGTGTGCGGCTGGAGATTGCGCCGCTTCTCGAAGAGTTGAAGGTTATGCGGGCGCGCGAGGGCGAGGCTCTGACGGCTATTCTCAACGGCACGCTGGACCGCCTGGCCGAAGCCACCGAAGGCGTGGCGGTGCTGCGTCCCGAGGTTGAACAGCGCTGCCAGGAGCGGCTGGCGCAGCGGCTGGAGGCGGCCGCCGGCCCGGAGTTCAACCGCCAGCGGCTGCTCGAAGAGGTGGCCGTGCTGGTCGAACGCAGCGACATTGCCGAGGAATTGGCCCGCATGGGCGCCCACATCGGCCACTTCCGCGAACTGCTGGCGGCCGGCGGCGAAGTGGGCAAGAAACTCGATTTTCTGCTCCAGGAGATGAACCGCGAGGCCAACACTTTGCTCTCGAAGACCGGCGGCGTCGGCGGCCAGGGAATCCGCATCACCGAACTGGGGCTGGCCATGAAATCGGAGATCGAGAAGGCTCGCGAACAGATTCAGAATGTGGAATAGACTTCCCAGAGGTTTCGCGAGAGCGAAGGGTACGGGCTCAAGCCCGTACATTATGGGAAGGCAACTGATTGGGGCTTTAGCCCCTGAGGAATGTTTTTGCTGAACTGTGTATTCCCTCAGCGGCTAAAGCCGGCAATCAAAATCGAATCGGAACGGACGGGCTAACGCCCGCCCCCTTCAATTCTGTCGCACTGGGACAGAAGTACGAGGACAATCGCACGTGGCAGGAATTCTCTTCATCATTTCGGCGCCCTCGGGCTCGGGCAAGAGCACGCTGGTCAACGAGGTGCGCAAGCAGTTGAGCGGAATTGAGTTTTCCGTCTCCTGGACGACGCGCCCGCCGCGCGGCTCCGAGGAGGATGGGCGCGAATACCACTTCACCACCCGCGAGGAGTTCGAGCGGAGGCTCGCCGCCGGCCAGTTTCTGGAGCACGCCGAGGTCTTCGGCAACTACTATGGCACCGCGCGCGCCTCGCTCGAAGAGGCCCGCCGCGAGGGCCACGATCTTCTGCTGGACATCGACGTGCAAGGCGCCGCGCAGGTGCGGGCCAAGATGCCCGAGGCGGTCAGCATCTTCGTTTTGCCGCCCAATCCCAGGGTCCTGCGCACCCGGCTGCGCAATCGCAGCCGCGCCGAGGGCGTGGAAAACGAGGCCGAGGTCTTCCGCCGCCTGGGCGAGGCCAGCAGGGAGATTGAGAATTATCGCGAGTACGGCTATATTTTGGTCAACGACATTCTGGACCGGGCGGTGGCGCAACTGGAGGCCATCGTGCTGGCAGAACGCTTCTATCGCAACGATGAGCCTATCGCCTATCGTTCGCGCCGGGTGTTGGAGGTGGCCGCAGCCTGCCTGCAGGCTAACTCGCAGGAGCGGCTGAAGCCCGTGCTCGAGGCCTTTGGGATTCTCCATCCCACCGGCCAGCAGCAACTGAACTTTGAGGAGGACTCCGATGACGTTTGAAACTGGCTTCGACTCGAACTATCGCAAGGTTTTGGTGGCCGCCCGTCGCGCCCGCCAGTTGCAGAGTGGCGCACATGCTCTGGTCGCGACTCACTCCATCAAACCCTGCCGCATCGCCCAGGACGAGATCAGCGCAGGCAAGATCTCCTACGTCAAAGCCGACGTGCCGGTCGTCAAACCCTCGGTTGAAGGTCCGGGCATTCCTATTCTCTTGAGCTAGCGGCTTTTCCCCGGTTTATATGGCGTTTCTGGCAGCATGGAGAGGGCTTTGTCTCGAAGAAGGCGGATTTTTCTCAAATTCAGAGCCCCCGGCGGTGATCGGTTCTCCCTCTGCGGCAACGGGAGAATCGCTTTAGCTTTTCTGCATTCCACCGCTCCTGATCCGGGCACATGAATTGGAGAACTGCTCTACAATCGAGCCATGAGAGTAATTGTGGGCGTCTCCGGCGGAATTTCGGCCTACAAGGCGGCGGAGCTGGTTCGCGCGCTGCAGCGGCAGTCCATTGAAGTCCACGTGGTGATGACCGAGGCGGCTTGCAGGTTCATCCAGCCGCTCACCTTTGCCGCGCTCACCGGCCACAAGGTCATCACCAGCCTGTGGGACGAGACCGGCGCCAGCGCCTACGAGTCCTCTATCGAGCACATCGGCGAGGCGCAGTGGGCCGATGCTCTGGTGGTCGCTCCGGCCACGGCCAACATTCTGGCCAAGTTTGCCCACGGCGTCGCCGACGATTTCCTGACCACCCTCTACCTGGCCACCAGAGCGCCGGTGCTGGTGGCTCCCGCCATGAACGTGAATATGTGGGAGCACGCGGCCACCCAGGCGAATGTAGAAACCCTGCGCCAGCGTGGCGTCCGCGTCATCGATCCGGGCACGGGCGAACTGGCCTGCGGCATGGTGGGAGCAGGGCGCATGGCCGAGCCCGCCGCTATTGCCGAGGCCGTGCTGAGCGCTGTGGGCCGGCGCAACGACCTAGCCGGAGAGGTGGTTCTGGTCACCGCCGGAGGCACCCGCGAGGCCCTCGACCCGGTTCGCTTCCTCGGCAACCGCTCCAGCGGCAAGATGGGCTACGCCTTGGCCGATGCCGCCGAGAGCCGCGGTGCCAAAGTCATTCTTGTCAGCGGCCCTTCCGGGCTTCATCCCCCGGCGCATTGTGAACTGATTAAAATCACCACGGCCGACCAGATGCGCGAGGCGGTGCTGGCGCGCATGAACGAGGCCACGCTGGTCATCAAGGCCGCCGCGGTGGCCGACTACCGGCCGGTCAACGTCTCCCCGCAAAAGCTCAAGCGCGATGGGCCGCTCACCCTGGAACTGGCGCCCACCGAGGACATTCTGGCCGAGGTCGTCCGCCGGCGCCGTCCCGGCCAACTGATCGTCGGTTTTGCCGCCGAGACCGAAAACCGCATGGAGAATGGCCGCGCCAAGCTGTCGCGCAAGGGAGCCGACGCCATTGTGCTCAACGACGTCAGCGGCGAGGGAGTGGGCTTCGACGCGGATTTCAACGCGGCCACCTTCCTCACCCTCTCGACCGCCATCGAACTGCCCCGAATGCCCAAGCGCTCACTCGCCGACCGCATCCTCGACGAGATTCTCGCCCTCCGGCAGCCGCGTTCGCTGGTCCTGGAACTGGACGAGAGCGAGGGGGAGAAGGGCCGGCAGGATCGTGTGCGCAACGAGGCCACTCCGCCCGCCGCTGCCCGCCGGCAACTGATCGTGGAGTAGAAACAGTTGGCGGTCCCGTAAAACAACTGCCTTTGGAGTGAAGAAGTTGGCGCCATCGCTCGATCCCGCAACCCGCGCAGCCCTGCTGACCCGCGTCCGCTTCTACCGCGATCTCGGCCTCACCGAGTTCTATCGCCGCCCCGTGGACCCTGAGCTCGCCGCCCAGTGGACCGTCGAGCCGGAGAATCTGGGCGCTCCAGCAGTGGGTGTGGCAGTCCCAGGTTCTACTTCTGGCTTTTCTGGCGAAAGGGTGGGAGAGCACGAACTCCAGCCAGCGCCCGCACTTCAGCCCCATTTTTTGGAGGACCAGCCCATTCCGCCCCGCAAACTCATTCCAGCCCCACCGCAGGTGGCCGCCGCCACTCCGCCGGCCGATCGCGCCGCCGCTCTTGAACTCATCCGCGAGGAGATCGGCGAGTGCACCCGCTGCCCGTTGCACGCGGGCCGCCAGAAACTGGTCTTCGGCGACGGCTCGCCCACCGCGCGGCTGATGTTCGTCGGCGAAGGCCCCGGGGCCGACGAGGACGCGCAGGGCCTTCCCTTTGTGGGCAAGGCCGGGCAGCTTTTGAATAACATGATCGCCGCCATGGGACTGAAGCGCGAAGAGGTCTACATCGCCAACGTGGTCAAGTGCCGCCCGCCCGGCAACCGCGTTCCCGAGCAGGAAGAGGGCGCAACCTGTTCGCCGTTTCTCTTTCGTCAGATCGACGTGGTGCGCCCCGAGGTTCTGGTTGCTCTGGGCGCCACCGCGGCCACCTGGCTGCTTGGCCGCCGCCAACCGCTGGCCGGCCTGCGCGGCCGCGTGCATTCGGTGCGCGGCACAAAACTCATCGTCACCTATCACCCCGCCTATTTGCTCCGCGACCCTCGCCAGAAGAAAGAAGCCTGGGCCGACCTGCAAATCGCCATGCGGGAACTGGGCCTGAAACCGCCTTCAAAGGAGTGAAGCGGAAGCTCCCGGGCTGGAGCAGAATCAGGGACGATGTGCCCGAAGCCAGAAAAGCAGAGCCAGAGCTGCCAACAGGAGTGGCGCTTCTGAACAGAACTCGTTGGAGCACGGTTTTCTGATTTTGCTTGAAACAATTTGCAAAAAAATCAGTTTTTCTGCTCATTTGCTCTCGATGTAAGGCCGTTTACTCCATTTGCAGCCGCAATGAGAACGCGCCGGTTGAGTTCTGCAGGACTCTTGCCGCCAGCCAGGCTGACTCGGATAAAATTAAAGGCGCCCACGCTCAGACCTCTTTGATGTACCTTTGACGTTGGCTTTGTTTGCCGGCCTGTTTGCGATTGTCCGGCCTGTTGAGCTGAATTGGCGGACGGGACAGTCCTCTTTACCGGGTGCGACCTCTGGCGCGTGGCCGGCAGGAAGAGTTTGGGAGTACAGTTTCCGATGATGGAGTTTCATATAGCCCGGAGCGCGCGTGAACGCTACCAGTTCACCGAATTGCTGTTTTCCTTCGCAGGGAACGTCGTTTTTGCCGATCTGGCCGCCTGCCGCGAATTTGCGCACCGCATGAACCAGGTTCGCGAGGTGGAAAAACTCCCCGAACTGGCGGTTCATGCCGGCAAACTTTACGCCATGGGCCTGATCGACGAGGCTAGCCACCTGCTGATGGCGCGCTACCGCGAGCAGTTCGACCCCACCGTGATGACCGCCGCGCTGGACTGGTTCTCCGCCAAAGTCGGCGCCGATGAACTGGACCGCATGCTCCTCACCTTTGTCGAGCATTTCCCTGGGATTTCGGTGATGCGCGGCCAGGAAACGCCGCGGCAGTGGCTGTCGGGAGCTACCGATGGCGCGCCCCACCGGGCCGCCGCGCTGGAAGAGCTGCTGCTGCTGTGGACCGCCAACCGCAACGAGGCCTTTCAGCCCTTCGAGGAGCTATTCGAGGAAAAGCCCCTGGCCGAAAAGACCGTTTACCGCGAGGTTACGCAGCAGTTTCCCGACTATTTCGCCACGCGTCCGCTGATTCCGCTGCCCGGCGCCAAGCCGATGAACCTGCTGGAGCTGTTGCGCGCGCCGGCCGTGGGCGCGCCCCGTTCGCTGGCCGACCAACTGGCCCTGATCCGCAAGCTCTGGAAGCCGCTGCTGGGCGATAGCCTGGAGCGCCTGCTGGCCATCTCCACCGGGATTCTGCATGAGGAAGAGATGGCCATCTGGAGGCAGTTCAATCCTCCCGGCGCCACGGCCCAGCGCCGCCGCGAGAGCGGCAAACAGCAGTGGCCCGGCGTGGTCAGCACCGCCGAGGTTCCGGTTTTTGGCGATCAGGCTCACGAGTACGAGAAGTTCAGCCAAGACACGGCCTGGATGCCCACCGCGGTGCTGATCGCCAAGAGCACCTACGTGTGGCTGGCGCAGATGAGCCGGCAGTACGGCCGCTGGATTGCCCGCCTCGATGAGATTCCCAACGAGGAGCTGGCGACTATGGCGCGCCGCGGGATCAATTCCCTCTGGCTAATCGGCGTCTGGGAGCGCAGCCGCGCCTCGAAGACCATCAAGCAGCTCTGCGGCAATTCGGAGGCCGTGGCCTCGGCCTATTCGCTCTTTGACTATCGCATCTGCGAGGACCTGGGCGGCGAGGCGGCCTACACGAACCTGCGCGACCGCGCCTACCGGCACGGCATTCGGCTGGCCAGCGACATGGTTCCCAACCACATGGGCATCGATTCGCCCTGGGTCGTCGAGCACCCGGATTGGTTTATGAGCCGGCCGGAGCCGCCCTACCCGGCCTACAGCTTCAACGGCCCCGATCTCTCCCAGGACGGGCGCGTCGAGATCAAAATCGAGGACCACTACTTCGAGCAGTCCGACGCCGCCGTGGTCTTCCGCCGCCGCGACCGGGCCAGCGGCGAAACCCGCTACATCTACCACGGCAATGACGGCACCAGTTTTCCCTGGAACGACACGGCGCAGCTCGACTACCTGAATCCGGCGGTGCGCGAGCAGGTGATCCAGACCATCCTGCACGTGGCGCGGCTGTTTCCGGTGATCCGCTTCGATGCCGCGATGACTTTGGCCAAGCGCCACTTCCACCGGCTCTGGTTTCCCGGCCCAGGCGCTAGCGGCGCCATCCCCTCCCGCGCCGAGTACGGCATGAGCCAGGCCGAGTTCGACCGGGCCATGCCGCACGAGTTCTGGCGCGAGGTGGTCGATCGCGTGGCCGCCGAGGTTCCCGGCACGCTGCTGCTGGCCGAGGCCTTCTGGCTGATGGAGGGCTACTTCGTCCGCACCCTGGGGATGCACCGCGTTTACAACAGCGCCTTCATGGTGATGCTGCGCGACGAGGAGAACGCCAAGTACCGCTTGGTCCTCAAGAACACGCTCGAATTCGACCCGGACATCATGAAGCGCTACGTCAACTTCATGAGCAATCCCGACGAGCGCACGGCTATCGACCAGTTCGGCAAGGGTGACAAGTGCTTTGGCGTGGCCGCGATGATGGCCACGCTGCCCGGGCTGCCCATGTTCGGCCACGGGCAGATCGAGGGATTCACGGAAAAGTACGGCATGGAGTACCAGCGGCCGCGCTACGACGAAAGCCCCGATCCCCGGATGGTCGAGCGCCACGAACGCGAGATTGCGCCGCTGCTGAAGCGCCGCTGGCTCTTCGCCGAAAGCGGCAACTTCAGGCTGTACGACTTCTTTTGCGACAATGGCTCGGTGGACGAGAATATTTTTGCCTACTCGAACCGCAGCGGCGCGGAGCGGGCCCTGGTGGTTTACAACAACCACTATGGCGAGACGCACGGAACGATTGATTTCTCCGCGGCCTACGCCGACAAAGGCGCTGGCCAACTGCGCCAGCAAAGAATCAGGGAAGGGCTGGACCTGAGCGACAATCCGGCCGTCATTCTGGCCTGGCGCGATTCGCTGACCGGCCTGGAATACCTGCGCCGGGCGAGCGATTTGGCCGAGCGCGGGCTCAGCCTGGACTTGCACGCCTACCAGTGCCACGTCTTTCTCGGCTGGCGCGAGCTTTATTCGACCGCCGAGCAGCCCTGGGACCGGCTCTCGGACCGGCTCAACGGCCGTGGCGTTCCCAACCTGGAAGACGCGCTGGTGAATCTGGAGTTGCAACCGGTGCACGACGCCCTGCGCACTCTGCTCGAACCCGGCATGGTACGCCTTTTCGCCGGTCTGGCCGAGGATGCGCGCACCATTGCTGTTGGCAACAAGAAGAAGGGTGAGGCAGAGCGCAGAGAGTTCTTCGCGGCTGCCTGGGGGCGCTGCGAGAACTTCCTGTGCCTGGCGCAGAGGGCCTATCTTGTGTGCACCGGGAAGCTGAATTCATTGGACGCCACCTCCCAGCCCGCCAACCCCGGATTGCTTGGCGTGGCCTTCCGTGAGCGGCTGCGCGCCAGCCTGCGCATTCCTGCCGTCGAAGAGCTTTTCCCGGCACCGTGGACGGTGGCCGCCCGCCGTGTGCTGCCCAATACCAGCCCGCAGTTGACCGCGACGGCCATCTGGGGGCCGGTGCTCGGCTGGTGCGCGCTGGGGCTGCTGGCTGAATCCATCGACGCGGCCAACCCCGGCGGCATTGCTCTGGATCTCTTTGACCGCCTCCGCTTGCGCGAACCCTTCGCCCAGGCCCTTGCCGCGCTCGGATTTGAAGGCGAGGAGGCCTGGCGCGTGGCCGCCCGCATCAAAGTTCTGCTACTCGCGGGAGCCGGCGCCGGCAAACCGCTGGAAAAACCGGCAGAAGCCTCGTTTGCTGCTCCCGCTCCCGACGTTGCGACCAGCAAGCCGGTGACCGCGCCGAAAGGCTCAAAGGCAACTTCCGAGGCCTCTGCGGCAGCTTCGAGAGTGCCCGCCGCGCCTGAACTTTTTGAGGCCGCTGGCCAGCCAGCGGCGCCCTCGCCAGCCCTGTGGCCCGCCTTGTGGCTCGATCCGGACGTGCGCTGGCTGACCGGCGTACACGAAGCGGAGGGGCACGCCTACCTGGTGCGCGAACTTTATGAGGAACTGCTCTGGTGGCTGCAACTGCCGTCGCTGTTGCGCTTGTTGGGGGAAACCGCTCCCAGCCGCGCGGTGATCGGGCAGATGAGCGGGAGCATCGAAGAGGCTCTGGCCATCGCCGAGTCCGCCGGCTATCGCGTGGACCTGCTCTACGGTTCGGCCACTACGGAAGCCGCCGGCGAAGAGCCCGCCTCTGTGGAAGATTCCGGCAGCAGAGGCTCTTCCAGCGGCTCTTCTGATCCGGTCTTGAACGATTGAAATGAAGCTGGGTGCGAAACTGGGTGCCCCATCCTTGCCGCGCAGTTGTTTTTGCGGCAAGGGTGGGATTCACTTTCGCATTCCCAACGGGCCGAATCAATAACTCAAGCGCGAACTCCCAATCAGCTCTCAGAAGACCGGCTCAGCCTTCGACGGTGAACGTCTCCGGCCACAGCAGGTCGGCCATCGTTTCGCGCCGCCGGATCAGCCGGGCCTTCGAGCCTTCCACCAGCACCTCGGCGGGGCGCGGGCGAGTGTTGTAGTTCGAGCTTTGCGCCATGCCGTAGGCCCCGGCGTCGAGAATCGCCACCAGGTCTCCCGGCTCGATGGGCGCGAGCTTGCGGTCGCGGGCAAAGAAGTCTCCCGATTCGCAGACCGGCCCCACCACGTCCACGATGCGGGGCCTTCCCGCTCTCGGCCTCACCGGCGCAATCTCGTGATGGGCCTGGTAGAGCGCGGGGCGGATGAGGTCGTTCATCGCCGCGTCGGTAATCACGAAGGTTTTTTTGCCGTTGCGCTTGACGTACAGCACACGCGCGACGAGGGCTCCGGCCTGCGCCACCAGAAAGCGGCCGGGCTCGATGAGCAGTCGGCCCTCGAAGCCCTCCAGTGCGTTTTCGACGGCCTCGGCGTACTCGCGAACCTTGGCCGCCGCATCGAAGTGGCCCGCGTGGTAATCGATGCCCAGGCCCCCGCCGGCGTCGACCACCTGCAGCGCGATGCCCTCGCGCTTGAGTTGGCGCACCAGCTTGCTCACCCGCTCGATGGCTGCGCCAAAGGGCTCCGCGGAGCGAATCTGCGAGCCGATGTGCACGCTGACGCCGTAGGGCTCAAGCCAGCGGTTGCCGGCCACGCTCTTGTAAATCCCCAGCGCCCGCCGAATGTCGATGCCGAACTTGTGTTCACGCAGGCCGGTCGAGATGTAGGGGTGGGTCTCGGCGAAGACGTCGGGATTGACCCGCAGGGCAAAGCGCGCTTTCGTTTTCAGTTTGGCAGCGCGCGCGGCCAGAACCTCCAACTCAGCCTCGCTCTCGACGTTGAATTGAAGAATTCCCGCCGTCAGCGCCCGGTCGATCTCGGCGAGGGTCTTGCCCGCGCCCGAAAAAACCACCCGCCCGGCGGCCTCGGGCGCAACCGCCAGCACCCGCTCCAGTTCGCCTCCGGAGACAATGTCGAAGCCCGCGCCGCAGCTGGCCAGCAGCTTCAGAATGGCCAGCGCCGAGTTGGCCTTGACCGCGTAGCAGACCAGGTGCTCGCGGCCGGCCAGCGCCTCTTGAAAGATTGCCAGCCGCTCGACGATCTGGTCGGCGGAATAGACGTAAAGTGGTGTCCCATGGCGCTTGGCCAGCGTTTCCAGCGAGACCTTGCCGCAGTGCAGTGCGCTCTCCGGCTGGGGATGGTGAAAGGGACGAGGCGATGAAGGCGAAGAAGGCGAAATTTGCGTCACGGATGCGGTCAAAATAGGCTTTCCAAAGAAGATCGTTCCTTTGAGCCTACAGCATTTCATCCGGATTGTTCGAGCCTTGAGCGGTAGCCTGCTTCACAAGCCTCTGAGGCCAGTGCTATTCGCGCGCAACCTGGCTTTCTGACAGTTTTTTCAGTTTTCGTGCTGGCGCAGCCACTCGGCCAGGAGAGCGGCGACCTTCTCCGGCTGTTCATAGGCGGCAAAGTGGCCGGCGTCGGGCAGCAGGTGGAACTCGCAGCCGCCAGGCGCGGCGTGGAAGGCCTCCATCTCGGCGAAGGTTACCGCTGGGTCTTCGCCGCCGGCGATGGCCAGGACGGGAACCGAGAGAGTGGCCACGGTGGGCACCGAGTCGGGTCGCGTGGCCAGGCCTGCCTGCACGGCCGCCAGGGCCTCCGCGGTGAGCATCATACGGGCCCGCAATTCGGTCACGATTTCGGGACGGTGCTCACGGGCGGTTGTTCCGATCAACGTCTGGGCCATGCCGTCAAAGAGCGCCGCGCTGCCGCCCGAGCGCGCCTGGGCGATAGTGGCGGCGCGCTTGCTCAGGTTGTCCGTTGCGTCCGGCTGCGGCTTGGAGCAGGCAAAGGCCAGCCCGCGCACCCGTTCAGGAGCCTGACGCCAGATTTCCAAGAGTACATAGCCGCCGATTGAGCAGCCGGCAAAAAGCGCCGTGGGCACCTCCAGATGGTCCAGCAGTGTGAGAACGTCAGCAGCCAGCTGCGCGATGGTCAGCACGGGTGCGTCGGGAACCAGCGCAAAGCCGCCCACCGGCAGGTCTCCCAACTCCGAGCCGCCATGCCCGCGTAGGTCGGGAACAATGGCGCGCACACCGGCTAGATCTTCGGTCAGCGGCCGCCAGTACTCCCCATCGAGGGGCGTAGGATGCAGAAAAACCACCGGCAAACCCACCCCAGTCTCGCGAAAGGCCAGCCTTGCCCCATCCGCCATGTAGGAACTCTTCATAGCAAGAGAATACGCCCAGAGTACGCGATTTTTTGAGCGCGCAAGTTTTTGTTTTAGAGCCGATTTGTGAGAAAGCCGTACAGCCGCCAATTTTCAGGGCAGCGGAAGCTGCTCCTCGGGAATGCCCAGCCAGCCGGCCATGTAGGCCACGGCCACCAATCCACAAGAAAAAATCAGCCCGACGACTGTGAAGATGCGGACCAGCGCCACATCCCAGCCGTAGGCCTGCGCCACGCCGATGCAGACCCCGGCGATCTGGCGGCCTACGATGGGACGAACCAGCCGCCTGCCGGGAATGGCCATGGTGCCGGCAACGGGCGCGCCGCAGTTGGAACAGAAGCGCGCGTTCATTGGCAATTCAGTTCCACAGCGTTGACAAAAGAGCGCCATAGTCCTTTCTCCCTGTTGATCCGACCCTGAACGATTGAAAAGAAGCTATATGTCCAGGTTCTTCACGTCCAGCGCATTGTCCTCGATGAACTTGCGGCGCGCCTCGACGTCTTCGCCCATCAGCGTGGTGAAGATGGCTTCGCATTCGGCGATGTCTTCCAGCTTGACCTGGAGCAGGGTGCGCCGCTCGGGGTCCATCGTGGTCTCCCATAGTTGCGTGGAGCTCATCTCGCCCAGCCCCTTGTAACGCTGCACCGAGTAGTCCTTCTTGCCCTGTTCGACGATGTGGGCGAACAGTTCCCTGGCGGTCTGCTTCTCGACCGGCTCACGTGAAATGCGGACGGCGCGGCGGGCCTGCTTGGCCTCGGCCTGCACCTCGGCGCTTTCAGGGGCAGCGCCGGCTTCGGCGCCCTCTGTCTCGCCGGGTTCAGCATCGGAACTGGCTTCAATCCCGGTTTCAGAGCTCGCCTCGACAGCAGCGGCAGCCTTGGTCGCGTACTCGATGAGGAACGGCGGTTCCAGAAACTCTTTAATGAGGATGTATTTGGACATCATCTGCTTGAACTCAGGGCTGGAGGCCAGTGCCCAGTCGATGCCGCGGGTGGCGCCCTGCGCGTCAGTAAAGCAGACGGACCAGGTGTGGTGCTCCTCATCCTCGACCGGCTCGCTGAGCGATTTGAAGCCAAACTCGTCGGCCAATCCGGCCAGTTCGGCGTACAACTGGGCCAGCTTGGGTGGGACCTCGTTCTCGGATTTCGAGGCGAAGTCGGCGCGATGGACCAGTTCGGCGCGGGCCAGCAACTCCGTCAGTTTTTCATTGCGAATGCGCTTGTCCACCCTCTCGACAAAGCCCAGGTACTCATTCAGCGTGGCCATGAAGCGGATCAGGCCGGGGCCTTCGATGCGGCTGGCGTTTTCGCCGTGGCTGACGATCATCCCCTCCGAGGCGCGGTTGACCATCACCTTCACAAACTCGCGCTCGTCCTTGATGTACTGCTCGAAGCGGCCCTTCTTGATCTTGAACAGCGGCGGCTGTGCGATGTAGATGTTGTCGCGCTTGATCAGTTCCGTCATGTGGCGGAAGAAAAAGGTCAGCAGCAGGGTGCGAATGTGCGAGCCGTCGACGTCGGCGTCGGTCATCAGGATGATCTTGCCGTAGCGGATCTTGGTGGCGTCGAAGTCGTCCTTGCCGATACCGCAGCCCAAAGCGGTGATCATCGCGCGGATTTCCTCATGGCCCAGCATCTTGTCGTAGCGCGCCTTCTCGACGTTGAGGATCTTGCCCTTGAGGGGCAGAATGGCCTGGAACTTGCGGTCGCGGCCCTGCTTGGCGGTGCCGCCGGCGCTTTCGCCCTCGACCAGATACAATTCGCAGCGGTCGGGGTTGCGCTCCGAGCAGTCGGCCAGCTTGCCGGGCAATCCGCCGCCGTCGAGCGCTCCTTTACGTCGCGTCAAGTCGCGGGCCTTGCGGGCGGCCTCGCGGGCGCGCGAGGCTTCGATCGCCTTGTTGATGATGCGCTTGGCGATGGGCGGATTCTGCTCCAGAAACGCGCCCAGCCGCTCATTGACAAAGGCCTGTACCGTGCCGGCGATGTCGGAGTTCAGCTTACCTTTGGTCTGGCCCTCGAACTGCGGCTGCGGCAGCTTGACGCTGACCACGGCGACCAGCCCCTCGCGCACGTCGTCGCCGCTCAGGTTCTCCTTCATGTCTTTGAAGAGCCCCAACTGCTGGCCAATGGCGTTGATGGTGCGGGTCAGCGAGGTGCGGAAGCCGGAGAGATGCGAGCCGCCGTCGACGGTGTTGATGTTGTTGGCGAAGCTGAAGACCGTCTCCGAGTAGCTGTCGTTGTACTGGAGGGCGATCTCGATTTCGACACCGTCGCGCCCGGCCTCCATGACGATGGGCTTTTCGTGCAGCACGGTCTTGCCGCGATTCAGATACTTCACAAACTCGGCGATGCCGCCCGCATAGTGAAACTCGGCGTGGCGGGCGTCGCCGGTCTTGGGGTCGGCGGTGCGTTCGTCGGTGAGCCCAATGGTGAGGCCCTTGTTGAGGAAGGCCATCTCGCGCAGCCGCTGGGCCAGCGTGTCGTAGTTGAACTCGGTGACGGTGAAGATCGACTTGTCGGGCAGGAAATGGACCTTGGTTCCGCGCCTCTTGCTGGTACCGACCTGGCGCAGCTCGCTGACCGGTGCGCCGCAACTGAAGTCCATCTCCCAGGTGAAGCCGTCGCGCCAGATCTCGACGTTGAACTCCTGCGAGAGCGCGTTGACGCAGCTTACGCCCACGCCATGCAGGCCACCGGAGACCTTGTAGGTCGAGGCGTCGAACTTGCCGCCGGCGTGCAGCATCGTCAGCACCACCTGTACGGCCGGCATCTCCTCGCCATTGGCCAGCAGTTTCATGTCCACCGGAATGCCGCGGCCATCGTCGATGACGGTCACCGAGTTGTCCACGTGGATGATGACGTCAATCTTCTTGGCGTAGCCGGCCAGCGCCTCGTCCACCGAGTTGTCCACCACCTCGTAAACCAGGTGGTGCAGGCCCATCTCGCCGGTCGAGCCAATATACATGGCCGGACGCAGGCGCACCGCCTCCAGTCCTTCAAGAATCTTGATATTGTCGCTGGTATAGCTGTCGTTATCGCCGTGGAGGGGGATGCTACTCAGTACTTCAGTCGCCATAAGATTCCGTTCGCAAGCTCTTCTCTTTCGACTCCGCGATAGCGCAGCGCCGAAAGCGCAATTTCAGGTTGGAATGCGGGTATAAACCGCTTGAAAAACAAGGACTTTCAAGCGACTACATCTGGTACAATTTTAGCATGAGGAGAGGGTGCGGGATAGGGCTGAATGAAGAGCTGGAAGAGAATTGGGGAGTCAGATTGGCGCCAGGAAGCATTACTCCAGTAATCTAAGTGGTTACCAATCTTATAACTATAAGAAAATACTTGACTTATGCACAATTCTCCCCTACTGTTTCGGTGTACAGAAAACCACCTTTTCTGTCAATCAAAATCCATAAGGGAGCCACCAGACCATGAAACTAGCCATCCGTATTTTTGCTCTTTCCGTCGTCGTCGCCGGCGTCACCGCCGCAGCCGTTACGCCCAAGACCGCAACCACCTTCCAGAGCCGCCAGTCGGCCACCGCGAATCTGCCCGGTCCTAGCGGCATGCAGTATCCAGTTTGCTGCCGGGTTCAGTAAGGCTGCCGGGTTCAGTTAGTAAGACAGTCCTTTTGCGTCATTTGCTGTAAAGAAAACCACCTTTTCTGTCAATCAAAATCCATAAGGGAGCCACCAGACCATGAAACTCGCCATCCGTATTTTTGCTCTTTCCGTCGTCGTCGCCGGTGTCACCGCCGCAGCCGTTACGCCCAAGACCGCAACCACCTTCCAGAGCCGCCAGTCGGCCACCGCGAACCTGCCCGGTCCGAGCAGCATGCAGTATCCAGTTTGCTGCCGGGTTCAGTAAGTAAAACAGTTTTTTGCTGTCAGACGATACGCATTGCGGGCAACTCGAAAGTCGAAGATCAGGATTTTTGTCCAAAATTGTATGCCGCGATGCGGATTTACGGTTGTGTGGTTGGGCAATTGGCGCTATTCTGTGACTATTCTCAGAATGGCGGGTGCCTGTTATGTCTTCGCAGACTGCTATTTTCCTGATGGACGCGGCTGAGTTCATTCTTTGGTCTGTACTTGGTTTTCTTATCTGGAAGAAAAAGCTGCACCACCGTTTCCCGGCGATGGGCGGCTACGTGGCTTTACGTCTGGCTTCCATGCCAGCGCTCCTTATATTGATCCACGGACAGATGAACCACTGGTTCACAAGTTTTTGTACAGCGGCCTACTTCTATCTCTATTGGGCTGTGTATATTGCCAGTGCAGTGCTGCTCTTTTTTGTCTGCATCGAGGTCTTCCGCTCCGCGCTTACGGCTTTTTCCGGGCTCCAGAGACTGGGAACCGTGGTTTTTCGCTGGGCCGCTCTGGTCTCAGCCATCGTGAGCTTGTCGACGCTCTCCTTCGAGCAGCCAAGCGCTTGTATTATCACTAATATCGCCTACAGGTTGATGCGTTCGGTAAGCATTCTGGAACTTTGCCTGCTGGCCTTCCTCTGCCTGAGCATGAATGCGCTGCGCCTTCCGATTCGCGACATGGCCTTCGGGATTGCCATGGGGTTTGGCCTGATGTCCGCCAATGATTTTGTTTTTGCTTCCTTGCTATCCCGCAACACTTCTCTGACCTCACCTCTCCAGTTCGTTGGCCAGTCAGTAATTCTGGTCTCACTGGGCGTTTGGGTTACCTACTGCGCTTTGCCTGAACCGGTCCGCCAGCCTGTTCTGATGCCGGCCAACTCCTTTATCCTTCGCTGGAACGAGATTGCCTCGGCTCTGGGCCACACCGGAACCCGGGTCGCCGTGCAAGAGACGGCCAGCGGATTTTTCCTTGCCGATGCCGAGCGGAATGCTGAAAAGATGCTCCTGGGGAATCTGAAGGGCCGCGAATCGGAGGCGTAGGCGCTCCGCCAGGCCGAGAGTGAGAGAACTCCGCGGCTGAAAGAGGAGAGGATCGCTGTCTTCCCTCTCAAACCGCTGTCTTCCCCCTCAATCAGTGCGCAACGCTCTGATTGATCCGGCCAGCCGCTCGGAGACGGCTTCGACAATCCGTTCGTGGACCTCGTCGATGCTCAGGTCGCCTTCGATCAGCACGACGCGGGCCGGTTCGCGGGCGGCGATCTCACGGTACTTTTGCCAGACGCGGCGATAAAAGGCCTCCTGCTCCTGCTCGAAGCGGTTTTCGTCGGCGCCATTTTCATCGGCGGTGCGCTGGTTGCGATGGCGCGCGCGGGCCAGCGAAGCCTCCAGCCCAGGCAGCAGCAGCAGCGTGAGGCCGGGCTGAAGGTTGCCGCAGAGCAACCGGTGGAGTTCGAGAACGACCGACGAGCCCAACTCGCGGCCGCCGCCCTGGTAGGCCTCCGTCGAGTCGGTGAAGCGGTCGCAGAGGACGATTTGGCCGGCCTTCAGGGCAGGCTCGATCACCTCGGCGATGGCCTGGGCGCGGTCGGCGAACATGAGCGCCATCTCGGCCATCGGCGCCAGCCCCGTGGAGCGCGAGTCGAGCACCAGCGAGCGAATGCGGTCGCCGGTTGCGGTGCCGCCAGGCTGCCGGGTCACCAGGGGGGCGTGGCCGCGCTGTTTCAGCCAGGTGGACAAACGATTGATTTGGGTGGTTTTACCTGAACCATCCAGGCCTTCAAGGGTGATGAAAAGACCGCGCGACATGGGCTGAGTCTACCACCCGGAGCTGGGCCTGAGGGTGACGGCACGGAAGCGGTGCCCCCTGCCTCAGCTTCGATTTGCGCCAGTCTGTAGAGTTCGCTCCAGCGGCACCGGCCGGAATTTCTCCGCGGGCCGGCAACTTAATTCGCCCCGAGGACCGCAACTTTCGCTGGCGGAAGGAGTCTGAAGGGGAATAGTCTGTCTGCGCGACCGGATTCAGGCCGCAAAGCCGTTGAGGGCGGGAGTTTTTTGGGCGTTGCCAGTTTTTGAGCATTCCCAGGACCGGTGGGTGATCTCCCGCGTTGTTTTTTTGACCGCCCGGTGAAATGCGGCCTGACTTGGCGCAGATTCCCGTTCATCTGGCGCGGATTCCGGTCGAAATGACTCGAACCGGCGGCCATCTCAACCAGCACAAACCCTGCCCAGGGGCAAGCGGATCTTCACTAGCCGGGCAGGCAAGGTAGTATCAGGAGGTTTTTTATGAAATTACTGCATTTCGCGCGCTGGCTTCTGCTGGCGCTGGCTCTCATGCTCGTCCCTGTCTCTTCGCACGCCGGTGTCTTCATCAGTGTCGGTTTTGCGCCGCCAGTGCTGCCGGTCTATGTGCAGCCCGATTGCCCGGAACCCGGCCTGATGTGGATGCCCGGTTTCTGGGCCTATGGCGACGACGGCTACTACTGGGTTCCTGGCGCGTGGGTTCCGGCGCCCTATCAAGGCGCTCTGTGGACGCCCGGCTACTGGGGCTGGTCCGACGGCTTCTACGTCTTCCATGAGGGCTACTGGGGTCGGCACGTCGGCTACTATGGCGGCGTGAACTACGGCTACGGTTATGGCGGCTTCGGCTTTGCCGGTGGCGAGTGGCGCGGCGGGGTCTTCGCCTATAACACCGTCGTAATGCATGTGGACCGCCGGTATGTCCACGAAACTTTCGAGGACCGGGGACGCGTGGAAAGAGGATACGTCGCCCGGGATAGCCACGTAGCCTTCAGCGGCGGGCCCGGCGGCATCCGCTACCAGCCCCGTCCTGAGGAACGGATGGCCGAGCACGAGCAGCACATTTCCAAAACCTCGTTCCAGCAGCAGCACGAGGCGGCAGCCAGGAGCGACAGGAACTCGTACGTCAAGAACAACGGCGGCCATCCCCGCACTTTGGCAGTTTCCAGACCGCTGGGGGCGAATACGAATGCCGCACCCTCGGCCGAACGGGGCAAATCGGGGCACGACAACAGGAATGCGCCCCCTGCGCGCCCTGAGTCACAGCCGCGCCCGCAGTCACAGCCGCGCCCAGAGGCACAGCCGCGCCCAGAGGCGCAGCCGCGTCCGCAGGCACAGCCGCGCCCGCAGTCACAGCCGCGCCCAGAGGCGCAGCCGCGCCCAGAGGCGCAGCCGCGTCCGCAGGCACAGCCGCGCCCAGAGGCGCAGCCGCGTCCGCAGGCACAGCCGCGCCCGCAGTCACAGCCGCGCCCGCAGGCACAGCAACATGAAGCGCCTGCGTCGCACTCCGCTCCCCCGGCGTCGCACTCCGCACCCAAGGACAAGGACGAGTCCCAGCACAAATAGCGGCGGACGCTCGTCCCAAACCAAACCGGCCCACGGTTATCCGTGGGCCGGTTTGCGTTAGTAAGTCTGGATGTAGAGCATTTTCACTTCATATGTTGACACTATGGCTGCATGGAAGGTGGCTTTTTCCTCAAGAAAAAGCCACCTTCCACAAGAAAAGGCCGTTTCCAGACCGCCAGTAACGCTGCGTGAACAGGAGAACCGCTCTAATTGGCCAGCACTGCGCGGTAGCGGACCTTGTTCTTCTTCACTTTTTCGATGGCCGCGTTGGCCTGGGCCATGGGGAAGCATTCGGTGATGGCTTTGATGCCGTGCCGTGCCGCCACGTCGAGCATCTCCTTGAGCCGGTGAGGGCTCCCTCCGGGGTTGCCCGTAATGGAGCGGATGCCGGAGATGAGCGGGAACGCGTGCACGCTCACCGGCGATGGCGGAACTCCCACAAAACAGAGCGTTCCGGTGGGCCGCAGAGCCTGAATGTAGGCACCCCAATCCTGATCGGCGTTGATGGTGCTCAAAATGAGGTCCAGCGTCCCGGCGGTCTCCTTCAGGGCTTTGGACTCGCGGCTGTTCACGAAGTGGTGCGCCCCCAGTGCGCGCGCCTCCTCTTCCTTGGTGGCCGAGGTGGAAAACGCCGTCACCTCCGCGCCGAAGACCCGCGCAAACTGAATGGCCAAGTGTCCTAGCCCGCCGATGCCCACAATGCCCACCCGCGATGAAGGGTTAACGCCGTGGGTGCGCAGCGGGTTATAAACCGTAACGCCGCCGCAGAGCAGCGGTGCCGCCGATTCGCTTTCCAGCGCCTCGGGAATGGGAATCACAAAGCGCGCCTGGGCGCGCACGCGGTCGGCATAGCCGCCGTGCCGGTGCACACAGGTTCCCTCGGCCGCCGGGCATAGGTTCTCCATGCCCCGGCTGCACCACTCGCAGACCCCGCAGGAGTTCGACTGCCAGCCCAGGCCCACGCGCTGGCCCACCTCGAGCAACTGCACTTCGTCGCCAATTGCCGTGATCTTGCCGATAATCTCGTGGCCGGGAATAAACGGGTACTGGCTGATTCCCCAGTCATTTGCAATCAGGTGAAGGTCGCTGTGGCAGACGCCGCAGTGGGTAATTGCGATCTCCACCTGCTGCCGGCCCAACTCGCCTGGATCGTATTTGAACGGCAACAGTTCGGCTCCTGCCGCGTGTGCTGCAAGTCCTTGAATTTGGCTCATGGTCAGTCCTGAAACCTCGCTGAAGTGGGTCAAACAAAATGGTGAATGAGCGGATGCACCGTCCTGAACATTGGCCGGAAATTTTCTCCGCGCCTACTAGTTTAAACCGCCGCCGGGCTCTATGCGCGGATTGAGTGCTGTAAAACTGCTCAGGACTCCATCGGGCGGCGCATGGGATTGCGGAGATTTGCTGGCTTCAATCTCAGTGGAAAACCTCTGAGAGGCACGAAACTACGGTTTTGCGCAGCGCTGCCAGGCCTGCTCGATGTAGCTGTCGGTCATGCCGGCGATGTAGTCGGCGACGGTGCGGACCAGGCCTTCGGCGGGAATCTCGGCCTGGTGGTCGGTAGGCAAGAGACCTGGGTCAGCGATGAGCGCGGAGAACAACTCCTCGACAACCTGGCTGGCGTGGGTGTGCGCTTCCCCCATGCCGGGTGAGTTGTAGAGATTAGCGTAGAGGAACTGCTTGGCGGCGGCGCGCGAGGCCTCCATCTCCGGGCTCAACGTCGCCAGCCGGTGAGGGGCGCGGCGAATCTCGTCCAGCCCAATCCCGTTCAGCGCAACCCAGCCGAGGCCAATCTCGCTGGAGCCAGTGGCAACGGACTTCATCCCATCGGAGCTGATCTCGCCTGAGCTAACCCCATCGGTTCGGGCAGCATTCAGCCTTTCAGCGTCCAGCCCCAGCGCGGCCACCTGCCTCCGCACCTCTTCCAACAAATCCGTCACCAGCGCGTTGAGAATGCGTTTGAGCGTCTCATGCGCGGCCAGTTTTGGTGGAGCGGCGGGGTAGTCGCGCCGCACCGCGTCGTGGAAGAGGCGAAAAAGGGCCACGCCCTCGCGCACCTGTTCGAGGGTGAGAATGCCCGAGCCAAGGCCATCGTCCAAATCGGCGGTCAGGTAGGCGATCTCGTCGGCCAGATCGATGAGTTGAGCTTCGAGGGGAGGGAATTGGTCGAGAAAGTATTCTGCCAGCTCCCGGTGGGTGGCGGCCGAGTAGTCGTGGGAGTGCTTGATAATGCCCTCGCGCACCCCGAGAGTCAGATTCAGCCCGCGAAAGCCCGCGTAACGCTCCTCGAACCAGGTGACAATGCGCAGGGCGTGCAGATTGTGGTCGAAGCTGAGGCCAAAGCCGCGCAGGCAGTGGTCGAGAGCCTTTTCGCCAGCGTGGCCGAAGGGCGGATGGCCGATGTCGTGGGAGAGTGCCAGGGCCTCGGCCAGCTCCGCGTTCAAGCCCAGCGCGCCGGCCAGTGTGCGGGCAATCTGGGCGACTTCCAGAGTGTGAGTCAGGCGGCTGCGGAAGTGGTCTGACGGTGCGTCGGCGGGCAGGCGGGCGAAGACCTGGGTCTTGCCAGCCAGGCGGCGAAAGGCGCGCGCGTGCAGGATGCGGGCCACGTCGCGGGCAAATGGGGTGCGGTAGGGGTGGGACGGCTCAGGGTGCGCGCGGCGCGCCAGTTCGCCCTCCGCGCGGACGGCAATTCCCGCGGGCAGCGCGTAGATCGGCCTGGCTTCCGGTGTGGTCATTGCCTTCGAACCAAAAAGTTTAAGTCAGATTCTACCGCTTACCGCGGCTTGGGCTGGCCAATTGCATTATCCTCCTTGGTCAGCTTGAGGCGGGCATTGTCCAGCTTGCGCTGCACCTTGGCCACTTCGCCCGGCTCCACGTCGATCGGGGCCGACTTCGCGTACTCGGCCAACGACAGCTCCCACTGTGCCGCAGCCAGCCGGATGCGGCCGGTCTTTTCATAGAGTTCGCCCAGATGGTCGTGGAGCGCGGGGTCGGTCTGATCGCGCGCAACGGCCTGGCGCAGATTCTCTTCGGCCAGTTCGTACTCGCCCATCTTGAGGTACACCCAGCCCAGCGAATCCAGGTAGGCGCCGTTCATCGGCTCCAACTCGACAGCCTTGCGGATCAGCTTGAGCGCCTCGGGCAGCCGGATGCCCTTATCGGCCAGCATATAGCCCAGGTAGTTGAGCGTCATGGCGTTCTCGGGGTCCAGTTTCAGCGCCTGGCGGAAGAACTGCTCGGCCTGCTCGTCGTGTTTTTGCCGCTCGGCCAGTTCGCCCCGGAGAAAGAAAAGATAGGTGCGGTCTTCCTTTTTGGTGGTCAGAGCCGCAGCCTTGTCGAAGGCCTCGCCGGCCTCCTTCCAGCGGCGTGCGCGGACGCACATCTGGCCCAGCGCCAGCCACACCGTGCGGTCCTCTTTGGTGTTGGTGAGCAGCCCCCTGGCCAGCGCCAGTCCCTCGTCGGTCTTGCCCACATCGCCCAACTCCCCGGCCAGCATCAGCGTCAGGTCGTGATCCTTGGGGTTGGCCTCGACCGCGCGACGCGAAACCTCGACCGCTTTGTCGAATTGCTTGGCGTCGCGCCAGGCGTCGGCCTGGAACTGATAGCCGCGCACCGCCGATTCGCCGCCCATGTCGATCAGTTTTTGATAGGTCGCGATGGCCTCGGCGGTCTTGTTCAGCTCCTGATAGACCGCTCCCAGCCGCTCCAGGAAGATGCCGCGATTATTCTTTTCCTCGGTGGTGTAGGCTCCATTGGCGTGCGAGGTCTGGTCCACCATCTTCTCGAAAACCTGCACGGCCGCGTCATAGCGGCCCAGCACGTCCATCAGCAGCCCCTCGTTGTAGCCGGCTTCCAGATTTTCCGGGTCCATCTTGCGCGCCTTGCGGATGATCTCCAGCGCCTCCTCAAACTTTCCCTGGCGGCGCAGAATCTCGCCGATGTGAACCAGGGCGCCGGCATTCTCCGGGTCAACCTCGACCAGCTTTTTGTACTGCTTGAGCGACGCGTCGAGCTGGTTGTCGTCGAGCAGGGCCTGGGCCAGCGCTTCCAGGGTGCGCGCGTCCTCGGGCTCGATCACGGCGGCGCGCTGAAAGGCGGCGATGGCCTCCCTGGTCTGTTTCAGTTGCTCATAGGCCGCGCCCAGCGCATCTTCCATCCTGGCCGTTCGGCTGGCGGCCGGAACCGCCTCGATGACCTTGACCTCCTGCTCGAGGTTGCCGCTTTCGGCATAGAGGCGGGCCAGGTTCAACACGGCTTCCTCCGAATCGGGCTCCATGGCCTGCGCAATCTTGAACTGCTCCTCGGCCTTCGTCTGGTCGTGCCGGACGGTGAAGAGCTGGCCCAGCAGCATACGATCCTCGACGCTCTTCGGATCGAGCGCGACGATCTTGGCGAATTCGGCGATCGCCTCGTCCAGCGTATTGCCGGTGGGCGATACAGAGGATGGAGCGTTTTGCTCTTCGCTCAACTGGCGCAGGTAGATGCGCCCCAGCAGCTTGTGCGCGTCGAGGTCGTCGGGCGCGCGCTTGAGCAGTTCGCGCGCCACGCTCTCGGCCTCGCTGATGCGCCCTACGCGAAAGTACAAATCGGCCAGCGCATTGTTCAACTGCGACGAAGCCGGGTCGGCGTTCAGCGCCAGCTTGTACTCTTCGATGGCTTGCGTCACGAGATCCGTGCGGCCCTCGGTGACGGCCTCATTTTCATAGGTGCTGGCCAGCGACAGGTGATAGTACGCCTGGGCGCGGTTCGGCGGCAGCGTGGCGGAGTTGGCTGGTTTTGCCGGCGCGGCCGGAGCCGCTTTTGCCGGAGCAAGCAGGGCGGGGCTGGCGCTGGGAGTCTGGGCGGGACTGGCTGTCACCGGAGTGCCCGAAAGAGCGTTTTTCGGCCCATTCTGAGCGCAATCAGGCCTGGCCGGCAGCAGAAAAGCAATGGCGGCGGCAAAGGTAAGCCAGAGGGGCGGCAAACGAAGTTTTCTTGTCATCATCCTGGGGATTCCCTGCCTTTTCAGCCCGGCCAGCAGGTGAAAAACTCCAAGCTGGAATAGAAGAGAGGCAGCGCAGGCAGCTGATTAAAGCAGTTCTGCCTACTGTACAGACGATTCTAACCGTCATTTGGCTTGCATGGTGCGGCAGAATGAGCATTTTACCGCCCGGGAGCCCAATTCCAGCGCTCGCTGGATAAGTTTATAGCGGTTCTCCGGTTGCTATAGAGGGAAACCACTGCTGCTGAGTGGCTTTTTCCGCAAGAAAAAGCCACCTTGCACGGTACTCGAAACTCCACATTGACTGGAGAACCGCCCTGGAGTGTGCGGTTTCTGTAAAGAGCAGAAGTGAAAATGCTTTAGCGGCAATGGTTTTCCTCTGCTGCAATGGGAGAACCGTTATAAGTTTTCATTGTTTTCTAGGGAATGCCAAGAATCTTGTGGGTTTGCAGGCTCAATCGCCATTTCGGGTGGGCGAGGCAGTAGCGCAGGGCGAGTTTGGTGTTCGCGGCGCGGTTGGGTCCATCCATCGGCTGCAGAAAAAAATGCCGGAAGCAGAGCAGTTCGAAATCGGCCGGATCGATTCCGGGTTGAGATTCGGCTCCGGGCTCGGCTCCCGATTCGGTTCCCGGCTGAGGATAAATCAGCTTCAGTTCGTCGCCGCTCTTCTGCGCCAGCTTCGCCCCGGCCTTGGGGCTGACACAAAGCCAATCCACGCCCTCCGGCGCGGCCATTGTCCCGTTGGTTTCGACGGCAATCTCAAAATCGCGCTGGTGCAGCGCGGCAATCAGATTTGCGTCCAGTTGCAGCAGGGGTTCGCCGCCCGTGCAGACCACGAAGCGCTTGCCCTGAGAGAGGCTTTGCTGCCCGGAGTCTTGCTGCATCGAGTCGGCGGGCCACTTCTGTTCGATGGCCGCGGCCAAATCCTCGGCGGAGTCGAAGTTCCCGCCGCCCGGCCCATCGACGCCCATAAAATCGGTGTCGCAAAACCGGCAGATTGCCTCTGCTCGGCCGGCCTCGCTGCCCGGCCATAGGTTGCAGCCGGCAAAGCGGCAAAAAACCGCGGCGCGGCCCGCCTGGGCGCCCTCACCCTGGAGCGTGTAGAAGATTTCCTTGACGGTGTAGCTCATAAAAACCAGCTTTCAGCTATTAGCTCTTAGCTCCTAGCTCATTGTGCAAGGGTTGGGGCCGTCAACTTGGCGCGAACAAGCTGAAAGCTAAAGGCTAAAAGCTAAGAGCCGGATTTTTCGTAGCGCAGCGGGTCCTCGATCCCGTTCTCGCGGAAGCCTTTGTGCCTGAGCAGGCAGGAATCGCATTGCCCGCACGGCTCGCCCGTGGGCCCGGGATCGTAGCAACTGCTGGTCAGGCCATAGTCCACGCCCAGTTCAATTCCTTTGCGAATGATCTGCGCCTTGGTGAGAGCAATCAGCGGGGTGTGAATCTTGAGCGCCTGACGGCCCTCGACCCCGGCCTTGGTGGCGAGATTGGCCATCTTCTCGAAGGCCGCGATGAACTCCGGCCGGCAGTCCGGGTAGCCGGAATAGTCGAGGGCGTTGACGCCGATGAAAATGTCGCTCGAACCCAGCACCTCGGCCCAGGCCAGCGCAAAGGAGAGAAAAATCGTGTTGCGCGCCGGAACGTAGGTGATGGGAATGCCGTGGCTCATCTCGTCGGCGCCGCGGCCCTTGGGGACGGCGATGTCGGCGGTCAGGGCCGAGCCGCCGAAGACGCGCAGGTCGATGGCCGCGATGCGGTGGTCCGCGACTCCGATTGCGGCGGCGACGCGGCGGGCGGCCTCCAGTTCAATAACGTGCCGCTGGCCGTAGGAGAACGAGAGCGCGTAAAGCTCGTAGCCTTGGCTGCGGGCAATGGCCAGCACCGTGGCTGAGTCCAACCCTCCGCTCAACAGCACCACCGCTCGTTTTGGTTGGGTTCCCATGATTTTGCCTGCTCGCACTTTCTAAGGAGCTGTCCAATAGCATTGCATTTTGAAGGGGACGGGCTTTAGCCCGTCCGTTAAGAGCCGATTTGATTTCGGCTTTAGCCGTCGAGGGAATGCAAACTTCCGTTAAAACTTCCCTCAGGGGCTAAAGCCCGATCTCCCCACGCCTTTGATGTACGGGCTAAAGCCCGTACCCTTCATTCAGAACCGAGTTATTGAACCGCACAGCACTCATGCTATGCACTTACTTCAAATCCCCGCCCTTGCCGATGTCCATCGAGGGCGAGATGGGGTTGCGTTCGTCGATGTAGGCCTCGATGCAATCGTCTAGCACGCCCTTGGCTTCAAGGATGAACTCGATCGCGTCGCGCGCCGCGCCGTGGCCGCCCTTGCCGGGCGTGACGTAGTGGGCGGCGGCCTTCACCTGTGGTCGGGCATCAGCCACGGCCACGGCGAAGCCGCATTCTCGCATCACCGGCAGGTCGATCACGTCGTCGCCCACGTAAGCGATCTCGTCGAGAGTGACGCCTTCTTTCGCGATGATCTCCCGCACCGCCTGCATTTTGAAGGCGCGGCCCTGGTAGACGAATTCGAGCTTCAGGTCGCGGGAGCGCAGCGCCACGGTCTCGGAGATGCGCTTGGTGATGACGCCGCACTTCATTCCGCCCAGCCGCGCCAGCGAGATGCCCGCGCCATCGTGGGCGTTGAAACCCTTGGCCTCGACCATGCGGGCGGATGGAAGGCTGAAGCCGGCCTGGCCGTCCTTTTCCGCCAATGGATTCCGCGCCGCGGCTTCGCCACCCGCGGGACCAGAACCGGAAACAGTCCCAGACTTGGAAGCAGACTCCGAGCCAGGGACAGTCTCAGAACTAGGTCCAGGGGCGGGAAAGAGCCAGATGCCGCCGTCGGTCAGAACGCCATCGACGTCAAAAAGAATGATTTTGATGCGGCGGGCGCGATCCTGCGCGGAGAGGGTCATGCTGCGATTTTACCAAGCCCTGGCCGTTGCTCCCGGTTTCCTGCCTTACTCCAGAAACTCGTTACTCCAGGAACTCGCGCACAAAGGGATTCTGGCTTGTGACCAGCTCGTGCAGCGAGCCGTCGAAGATCAGGCGGCCTTCTTCGAGCATGAGGAAGGTAGTGTGAAGGTCGGTTTCGCCTTTGGGCAGGAGGGCCATGCGGCCGGCCTCGGGATCGAAGCGATGGTTGCTGAGAATGAAGGCGTCCTGGAGGCGATGGGTGACCAGCAGGGAGGGGATGTGGTAGGCGTCGCGCTCCTTGACGATCAGTTCGATGATGGTGGTCGAGGTGACCGGATCGAGGCCGCCAGTGGGCGAGTCGTAGAGCAGAAGCTCGGGCTGGCGGATGATGGCGCGGGCGATGGCCACGCGGCGGCGCATTCCCCCCGAGAGGCTGGCCGGAAAAAGCTCGAAGGTCTCCTCCAGTTCGACAAAGCGCAGGGCGTCGCGGACGCGGCGGTCGATCTCCTCGTCGGGAACCCGCTCCTGGATCAGTTGGTAGGCCACATTGTCGCGGACGGAGAGCGAATCGAAGAGCGCGCCCTCCTGGAAGACCATGCCGGTGCGGGCGCGCAGGTGAAAAAGCTGCTCCTCGGGCAGGGTGGTGATCTCCTCGCCGAAGAGCCGGATGCTGCCCCGGTCGGGGCGCAGCAGGCCGTTGGTCAGCTTGAGCAGCACGCTCTTGCCCACTCCGGCGGGGCCGAGCAGAATGCGCGTCTCTCCCGGTTTAACGGTAAAACTGACGTCTTCGAGCACCGGCGGGCCGTCGAAGGCGATCGAGACGTTGCGAAATTCCACGACCGGGAGGGCCTCGGCGGCCGGAGACGAGGCTGGACCGGGCTGTGGGGAAGCGGGAGTCTCATTCATCGGAAGATGGTGAGCAGCACTTGGGTGATGAGGAAGTCGACGAAGATGATGAGCACCGAGGCGTAGACGACGGCCTGAATAGTGGAGCGGCCCACGCCCTCGGTGCCGCCCGAGGTTCTCATGCCGTAGAAACAGCCGATGGAGGCGATGATGTAGCCGAAGAAGAGCGGCTTGACCAGTCCTTGAACGATGTCGGCATAGACGAGGTGCTCCCAGGCCATGGAGAAATACTGGGTGCCGTTCTGGTTGTTCATGAAGACGGTGACCAGCGCGCCGCCGAGAATGCCGAAGGCGTCGGCCACAATGGTGAGGAAGAAGAGCATCGAGATGCAGGCGAAGATGCGCGGGGTGACCAGCTTGCGGAGCGGGTCCACGCCCAGGGCGCGCATGGCGTCAATCTGCTCGGTCACCACCATCGAGCCGAGTTCGCTGGCCATCGAACTGGCGTTGCGGCCGGAGACCATCACCCCGGTGAGCACCGGGCCCAGTTCGCGGATCATGGTGAGCGAGACAAACTGGCCGGTGACGGCGGTGGCGCCGAAGGCCGACAGCGTGGCCGCCGATTGCAGGGCCAGCACGCCGCCGGTCGAAAGCCCGGCGAGAATGACGATCGACAGCGAGCCGACGCCGATGATGTCGGCCTGTATGAGGAATTCGGGCCAGTAAATCGGAGGGCGATAGAGGTTAGTGAAGGCGCGCCAGGCGAACAGGGAGTAATCCTGCACAGTGAGCACGAGCCGTTTGGCTGTTTTGTCGATCGTCTCTATCGCCATGGGGTTTGCCAGCCTGCGGGATAAAGCGTTGCGCCGCTCGCATCAAAGAAGCAGTGCAAGGACAGAATAGCGCATGAAGCAGGCTGGTGGCGGAAAACAGCAAGGCGCGCCTGCTCCAGCAATTCCCTCAGGGGCTAAAGCCCTAATCCACTCCAGGCGATCATGTACGGGCTAAAGCCCGTACCCTTCATGCAAAACCAAGTTACTGGACAGATTTCAAGGCTAGAGCAATTTTAGGGTTGCTGTAATGGAGGAGCTTGAACTCAAGCGGCTTTTTCCTCAAGAAAAAGCCACCCTGCTCGATCTGCGCTACCGCACGTTAACCCTGAAAATGCTCTAACTGCCCTGGTGAACGGCGTTCTGAAAGCCGGTGTTGGGCACCAGCCAGTTCTCGGAGGGGCTGTACCCTCTGCCGATGGCCTGATTGTAGAAATTTGTCATCGTCGCCGTCAGATCGTCGAGCACCGTGTTTTCGGCGCAGAAGAAGGGCTGGTTGATGGTGTGAGGAAGGTACTGGATGGAGGTTTTGAGGAAATGGCTCTGTTCGACCAGAAGCGCCCCGTCAGGCTGGCGGCGGAAGAGCCGGACGCGGATCGGGGTGGAGAGTGCTCCGATGCGCAGTTCGTGTTCCGCGACAAATTCCGGAGGGTTTTTGCTTTGCTCTGAAGTCATCGGTTTTCCTGGTCGTTCACTGGGATTTTGACTCTTTAACAATACACGCTTTGGGGAGGTTGCGCTCGATGGCCAGCGGTTCACTGACCACTGACCACTGTTAATTGCATTCCTACTCCCGGCCCTTTTTGCGGATCTCGATGTTCAGCCGTTTGATCTTCTGGTTGAGCGTCGAAAGGGGAATGTGGAACTGCTCGGCGGCGTCGGTCTGGTTCCAGTTGCAGCGTTCCAGCTTCTCGATGATGATGCGCCGTTCGATGTCCTCGAGAATATCGAAGAGGGAGGCGTTGGGGTTGAGCTGGAGCAGGGCGTCCTGGAAGCTGCGGCCGGTGATGTGGCCGGGGAGCAGGTCGGAGCCGATGACCGGCCCCGAGGAGAGCACCACGCCGCGTTCGATGGAGTTTTCGAGTTCGCGGACGTTGCCCGGCCACTCGTAATCCATCAGGGCGCGCAGCGCGTCGGCCGAGAGCTTGCGTGGCTCGAAGCCGTTTTCGTTGGCGTAAAAGTCCAGGAAGTGCTGCGCCAGCAGGGGAATGTCCTCGCGGCGGGCGCGCAGCGGGGGCAGGTCTACGCTGATCACGTTGAGGCGGTAGAAGAGGTCTTCGCGGAAGCGGCCCTCGCGGACCTCCTTGCGCAGGTCCACGTTGGTGGCGGCGATAATGCGCACGTCCACCTGGATCTCCTGAATGCCGCCCAGGTGCATGAAGCGGCGATCCTGCAGGACGCGCAGAATCTTGGCCTGGGTGTCCATGCCCATGGTGGCGATCTCGTCCAGGAAGAGCGTGCCGCCATTGGCGACCTCGAAGAGGCCCTTTTTGGAGGCGACGGCCGAGGTGAAGGCCCCCTTCACGTGGCCGAAGAGCGTCGATTCCAGCAGCTCCGAGGGCATGGCCCCGGTGTTGATGGGAACAAAGGGTTTATCATGGCGCGGCGAGTTGGCGTGGATGGCCTTGGCGATCAGCTCCTTGCCGGTTCCGCTCTCCCCTTGGATCAAGACCGTGGAGCGCGAGGGCGCCACCTGCGCCACCAGGTCGAAGACCTTCAGCATAATCTCGCTTTTGCCCACGATGTTGGAGAAGTTGTAGCGCTGCTTGAGGGTGCGCTTGAGCTGCAGATTCTCTTCTTCGGCCTTGTGGCGGGCGATGGCCGAGCGGATGTCGGCCAGCAGCTTTTCATTGTCCCAGGGCTTCTGGACGAAGTTTTCCGCCCCGGCGCGGATGGCGTCCACGACGGTGTCCACAGAGCCGTAGGCGGTGATCATGATGACCGGCAGTTCGGGCTGGCGCTCCTTGATCTGGGGCAGCAGTTCCAGGCCGCTCTGGCCGGGCAGATTCAGGTCCAGCAGCACCAGATCGAAGCTTTCCGCGTCCAGCAGGCGCAGCCCCTCGACGCCGTCGGTGGCCATGGTGACCGTGTAGCCTTCGAGGCTCAGCAGCACCTCGAGCGACTCGCGGATGGCGGCTTCGTCATCGATCACCAGAATGCTCGATACGGCGCCGGCGGAGATGAAGTTGCCGGGGTTGGCGGCGGCGGTTACAGATGGGTTCAAAGGCACTTCGACTTCAGGCATGAACGGAATTCCTCAACAGCGGAAACTCGAGATGAAAGGTTGTACCGGCGCCCACCGTGCTCTCGACGTGAATCTTGCCGGCGTGCTCCTGGATGATGCCGTAGGAGACGGAAAGCCCCAGGCCGGTGCCGCGGCGGTCGCCGGGTTTGGGCATGGTCTTGGTGGTGAAAAAGGGATCGTAGATGCGCTTGAGGTGCTCGGGGGCAATGCCCGACCCGGAGTCGGCCACCAGCGCCGTGACGTGGCCATCGCGCCCGTTGCGCCGGTCGATTTGGGTGGCCACGCGCAGCCGCCCGCCGCCGGGCATGGCCTCCTTGGCGTTCAGCAGCAGGTTGAGAAAGACCTGCTGCAGTTTGCCGGGGTTGCCGTTGATGGAGGGAAGCTCCTCGGCCAGTTCCAGATCGACGGCCACCTGCGCGGTCTTGAACTGGTGCTCCAGCAGCGAGAGTGTGTCGCGGATGACCTGGTTGAGGTCGGTTTCGCGGAATTCGGTCGTCGAGGTGCGGGAAAAATTCAAGAGGCCGTTGGCGATCTCGGCGGCGCGGAAGCTCTGCTGGATGATCTTGTCCAAAACCGGGCCCAGGCGGGCGTCGCCCTTCAGTTGCTTGGAGAGCATCTGCGCGTACGAGCTGATGACGGCCAGCGGCGTGTTGATCTCGTGGGCCACGCCGGCGGCCAGCAAGCCAATGGAGCTGAGCTTGTCGGCCTGCGTCAGTTGGGCCTCCAGCGTGACCCGCTCGGTGATGTCGTCGACCAGGATGATGCGGCCCACCGAGACGAAATCCCGTGAGAGCAGGGGGGCGATGGCGATGTTGGCGGTGCGCTGCTCCCCGGCGCGGGTGGTCAGCCGGAATTTGTAGAGGTGATGAACGCCGGGCTCGTTGCGGAAGCCCTCCAGCGCCTCGATGAACTCGGGAGGGAAGACCGTACAGAGTTCTTGGCCAATGGCCTCGGCGCGGCTGAGGGCGTACATGGACTCCATCTGCGCGTTCCAGCTCTCGATGCGGTCGTCCAGATCGAGGGCCAGAATGCCGATGTTGATCGATTCGACGATGTTCTCGTTGAACTCCTTGAGCCGCTCGAAGGCGACGATTTTTTCCTCCAGCCGGGCGTAGAGGCTGGCGTTTTGCAGGGCGATGCCAATGTAGCTGGCCAGCGATTCGAGCAGTTCCACGTCCTCGCTCGACAGGAAATCGCCGCCGATAGTGCGGCCCAGGCCGATCACGGCGATGGTGCGCGTGGCGCCGTCCTGCTCGATGCCCTGGCCCTGGGCGACGCGGCAGGGCAGATAGTAGTTCAAATCGAGCAGGGCGGCGGCGCGCTGCTGGCTGGCGGGCAGATGCAGGGCCGCTTGAGCATTTTCGAGGAAGATGTGGCCGTGGTCCGGGGCGTGGTCGAAGTCCAGAAAGCCCAGGTCCATCCCCTCCTGCTCGGCCAGGGCCTCGGCGGGCAGCCCATGCGAGGCGGCCAGGCGCAGACGGGGAGAATCCTCCGGGTTTTGCGCCAGAAAAATCGCCACGCGCGCTACCTGCAGGGTGCGCGGCAACTGCTCGACAATCGACTCCAGCAGGGCGGCCAGATCGGTCTCCGAACTGAGGCCGCGGCCAAACTCGACCAGCGCCTTGCGGTAGTCGTAGCGATGGCGGTCGAAGACGCGGTCCACCCAGTTCTGAATCCGGCGCTTGAGAGGTTCAAAGAAGGCCGCCACCAGCACGATGGCGATGCCCTCGCCCCAGTCCCGGACCGATTCCGGCAGCCGGTTGTGGGCCAGCCCGGCAGCTCCCGCGATGATGCCGAAGTAGGCTCCCAGAATCAGGCCGGTGGAGAGCGTGTAGGCCACGCCGCGCTTGAAGATCAGATCGGTGTCCATCAGCCGGTAGCGGACGATCGCCCAACTGAAGGTCAGCGGCAAAAAAACCAGCGAGAGGCCAGCCAGCTTGGTGAGCAGGGCGGGCATTTGCAGGTTGAGCAGAAAGGGAATGGCGTAAAAAAGCGTGAAGGGAACGATGGCCAGCAAGGCGCCGCGGGTCAGCCATTTCAACTGCTGGCGCAAGAGGGGCGAGTGGGCGCGCCGCGAACTGCGCAAGAAGAGGGCGGCGGCCAGCACATAGAAGGCGGCGTCGTAGGCCGTGCTGGTCTGGTTGAGCCGGTGCAGCAGGACGCCGGTCGCCTCCCTGGTCTGGATCGTCCAAAGCCACAGCCCGAGCAGTCCCGCTCCGGGGGCGTAGATCAGCGGCAGCACCAGGCGGCGGGGGAGCTTTCTCAGCCGCTCCTCGGGAAAACTGAGGGCAAAGTGCAGAAACAGCGCCGGCTGCAGGGACTCGGCCAGCACATTCGACCAGAAGACGGTCCAGTCCAGTGCGTCCAGGCAGCCTGTGTACTTCAGCGCGTAAAGAGCGAATGAAACCAGGCAGAAGAGGTAAAAATGCGTGGCCCGCGGAGCTGTCCAGCGGCGGAAGAGGACGTAGATGCCGATGGCCAGGTAGATCAGGCCGATGACCCGCAGGCCCAGCGCCATGCTGCGGTCCACCGGCTCGGGAATGACCACCACGGGAGTGTCGAGCCGAATGTTGTAGCGGGTGATCGAGTAGCGGGCGTTGCCGTAGATTCCGGTGCGGTAGAGCTCGCGCTCCAGGTCGGCCAGACGCTCGATGGGGGCGTCGTTGACCGCGGTGAGCAGGTCGTGCGCCTGAATGCCGGCGCGCTCGCCGGGGCTGCCGGGCAAAACCTTGTCGGCCGCCAGGCCGCCGCCCGGCGCCTCGCTCCACCAGACGCCGTCATCCGGTTGCTGGAAATGGCACTCCTGCTGGAAGTTGCACACCGCCAGCAGCACCAGGCCGAGCGTAACCACGGCCAGCAGCGTCGCCTGCAATCGGTTGAAGAGACTGCTTTCCATTAAAGGACGCACCCTAAATCATTCTGCTCTCTAGCACGTCAGTTGCCATGCGGAAAAACTGCGCCGAAGGCCGAAGGCTAAAGAGCAATTCATTGAGAATACGCGAGATAGAGTCGTTTGGTTGACGAAATTGCCGGCCGGTCCAGGGGCTCATTTGATAAGAATACAATAAATGGCAGACTGCCTACGATAAATGGGATCGTCCTACTGAAATGCGTAACATCATAAGATCCCGATGAGAAAAACCACCGACGCTGTAAACTTGCGCCCGGCGCGAGCGTCTACCTGAGTGATGGCAGCCGGCACAGAATTGGAAGCGATGAGCATGGCCACGGTGGAGGAGACGGCAGGCGAAGAGTTTTCGGCTGTGGTCGCCACGCACCGTGCGCAAATCTTCCGGTTCCTGCTCTCGTCGACGCGCGACGTGGACCTGGCCGAGACGTTAACCCAGGATTGCTTTCTGAAGGCGCACCAGAATTGGGCCAGATTTCGCGGCGAGTCCAGCGCGATAACCTGGCTGATGCGCATCGCCATCAATTTGCAGAAGGAGCATTGGCGCAACCGGCGGATGCAGTTCTGGCGGCAGACCCAGAGCCACGCGGTCGGCCTGGAAGAGGCCAGCGAGTGGCTGCCGAGCGGCGAACGCTCCGCGGAGCAGCGGTTGCTGGCGCGTGAGCGGGTGGGACAGGTGGCCAGGGTGGTCGAGGGGCTCAGCGAGCGGCAGCGGACGGTCTTTTTGCTGCGCTACGTCGAGGAGATGGAGTTGAGCGAGATTGCGCGGGCCGCCGGGCTCAGTGAGGGCACGGTGAAGGTGCACCTTTCGCGGGCAGTGGCGAGAGTACGCGCGGAGGTGGGGGGGAAGCGATGAGTTTCACGAAGAAATTCGCCAAATTCGCCAAATTCAGTTGCGCACCAGCCAGGATGGCGGACGGGGACGGGCTGCGGACGCCGGCGGCTGCCGCAGGGCTGAATCACAGGCTGAATGCAGAGCCCTCTCCTGAGTTGAAGGCAATGAAGTTGGACGAACCTGAGTTGAAGACGATGAAGTTGGACGAAATGGACGGAATGGGCGGAATGAGCGAGGCAGAACTCGACAAAATCGACGAGGCTCTGCGGGAGTTCCGCTTGAGCGTTCACGCCTGGAGTGCTCAAGTCTGGAGCGTTCATGTCCAGAGCGCTCACGCCCAGAAGCTTTCGGGCTGGAACGGTGCGGCCAGCGGTCGGCCCCGGAGGGCGTTGACTCCCTCGCCACGGCGGCGGATGCGCCGCTTGGCACTGGGCTGGGCCATGGGCTGCGTTCTGGTTGCCGCGGGGCTTTCGGCAGGGCTTTGGGAGCATTACCGGCAGCCGGCGGGGATGGCCACGGCGCACGTGGCCGAACCGCATTGGCGGGCTCCCGCGCGGCAGGGCCAGCGGATTCTCGAACCGGTTCTCATACCGGGCAAATTGGCTCAAGACAAGCCAGCTCAAGACAGGCCGGCTCAAGAAGCGAAAGAGGATTTACCGGCCAAGAAAGAGGATTTGCTGGCCAGGGTGGACAGCGACGTCTCGCGGCAGGTTCCCTCGGCCATGGAGCCGCTGGCTGAGCTGATGGCGGGCGACGAGAGCCAATAAGAGCAAATCACACAGGGTAAGAGCGAAACCACAGGGTGCGAGCGGAACCACAAGGTTCGAGCAAAACCACGAACGGGAGCAGGTTCTCGCGAGATCGAGGAGCGGGATCAAGGGGAGAAAAAGCGATGAAGGCAAGCAGTGCAATGGGGTTGGGATTGACGATGGCGGCAGCTTTGCTGGCGGGAACGATGGCGCTGGCGCAGGAGCCCGGATGTGGAATGGGGATGGAGCCCGGGGGCGGAATGGGGGAGCATCGGCCTCCGATGGAGCGGGCCATGGGGCCTGGAGGCGACCATGGGCACTGGTGGAACAATCCGAAGATGGTGGCGCGGCTGAAACTGACCGACGAGCAGCGGAAGGATTTCGACGGCATTCTACTGGAGCACCGGGAGAAGCTGATCGACCTGCGCGCCAGCCTGGAGCGGGCCGAGTTGGAGATGGAGCCGCTGATGCGCGGCGATCATCCGGATGAGGCGAAGATCCTTTCTCAAATTGACAAAGTGGCGCAGGCCAGAGCCGATCTCGAAAAGGCGAATGCCCGTTTTCTGCTGGCCATTCGCAACAAGCTGACGCCGGAGCAGTGGAAGCTGTTGCAGACAGCCCGCGCCAACCATGAGGAGAAGCGTGGCGGCTGTGGACCGGACGGCTGCGGTCCAAACGGCCGTGGTCCAAAAGGTCATGGAGCAAACCAGCGTGGGCCGGCGGGCCAGTACCACCATCAGGCGCCTCCGCCTCCTCCGCCAGCCGAGGAACCGCAGCCAGGACCCGCGGCCCCCGGAACTGGAGCTGGAGCCGGAAAGTAAGCCGGTTTCAGAGCATTTTCGGAATGATTGATCCGGCTCAATTGGAATGCGACACCGGTTCCCACCCTAGCCGCAAAAACAAAGGCGCGGCGAGGGTGGGGCACCCAAATTTGTTTGATTCATTCAGGTCCGGATCAATAAGAGACCAAAACGATTGCAGTCTGGGCTTTGGCGGCAGGAGGAAATTCTCTTGCCGCCGTTTTTTGTGCTTTTGTGGCTATGGTTCGCGTCCCGTGGCTGTTTTTCGCGTTTGCGGCTATTTTTTGGACTCGGAAAAATTTTGGGCGGCCCATTTGTGCCGGGTCGAGGGGGGATTCCGGAGGCGTGGGGCTCGCGCGCGGTGTAGCGAAGCGGGACAGGCGGGTGCAGCACAATCGTACAGCCGCTGAATCGCTTCGGGACAGCGGTTGAATCGAAGCTGAACACTCTGATTTGCCGCGGTACAGTCCCGGTTATAGTGATCTTCAAATTTATGACTAAAGTTATTTTCGCCGGGACCGATGAAAGGGGTGGATGCAGAAAGCCCATCCAGAAAATGCGCGGGGCCCCGGATATAGCGACGGGCACGGACGCAATGGAAGGCATTCAAGAAGGAGTGAACTTTTATGGCCCTCGGTGTTTTGAACAATCTGTCAGCGATGTACGCAGAGAACAACCTGAACAACACCAACAACAGCTTGCAGACAGTGCTGGAGCAGTTGTCGTCGGGTTCGAAGATCAACTCCGGCGCGGACGATGCCGCGGGTCTCTCACTGGTGAACGGCCTGGAAGCTAACTCGACGGCTCTGACCCAGTCGGAGACCAACGCCACCGAAGGCGTGGGGCTGCTGGATGTGGCCGATGGCGCCCTCTCGCAGGTGACCAGTCTGCTGGACCGCGCCATTACGCTAGCCACCGAGGCCTCGAACGGCACACTCAATACCTCCCAGGAGTCGGCGGCCAATCAGGAGTATTTGTCGATTCTTTCCGAAGTCAACAACATCGGCTCGACAACGACCTACAACCAGCAGCAGGTATTTGCCGGCAACACGGTGGCGATCTATACCGGTGACTCATCGCCGCAGGGCTCGTCGGTCGACGACCTGTATATTCGCACACTCTCCGGCTCCAGCGTGGGCGACACGGGCGGCGCGATGTCCTACAGCAATGGCCAGAACAATGTATTCATCAATCTGTCGAATGGGGGCACGAACGCCGGCGTCTCCGATAGCCTGAATGCGAGCGGCGCCACGACGATCACGGTGAACTACATGGCCAAGGGCGCGAGTGGGACGGCGACGATGGCGACCGCCAACATTACCGTGGGCACCGGCACGACCTATGCCAACACCGCGCAGGGATTGATCAACGCCATCAACAGCTCGGGCCTCGGCCTGAGCGCCACCTTCACCACGGCAGCGCAGGCCGGCAGCGTGGCCGTAAGCGCGGCTGAGGCGGGCAATACCTCCGGCGGCGGCGGCGGCGATACCGGCATCGAGATCTCCGGCATCGGCTTGGGGGCCGGGACCAATGGAGCCGGCGAGATAGGCGCTCTGGCGGTAGCCAACGACTCTGATACGCTGGGCGGCAGCCTCACGATTGTTGGGCCGGATGGCAAGAGCCACTCCGTAACATTGGGCAGCGCGAACTCCACCGACACACTGGCCAACCTGGCGGCAACCATTAACTCAGACGACCTCGGGGTTCAGGCCACCTATAATGCGGCGAACCAGGACATCGTCTTCACCTCGGCAAACGCGTCTGAGAGCATCTCTGGCACTTCCATTACCGACACCCCAACGAACGCGACTCCGGTGCTGGCCGCGGTGGTCAATCCCGCTCCGGTGGTGGCCTCGCTGGGAAGCACGCTGTCGGTGGTCAAGGCCAACGATATTCTGAGCGGCACACTGACGGTCACTGACACGACCGGTGCTCAGCATCTGATTACCCTGGGAACGCCGGGCACGACCGACACACTTGCCGACCTGAAGAATACGATCAACGTGACGGATGCGGCCTGGGGAGTGACGGCCCACCTCAACGGCCCCGGAACTGCGATGACCTTTACCGGCACCTTGCTGGATAATGTCGTGGGCGCCAACCTCACCGACACGACTCCAGGCATTGACGGCACGCTGACGGTTGCGAAGAGCGCCGATCTTCTGGGCGGGTCGATGACGGTGACCGACACCGCGGGGACGGCACACACCTTTACCCTTGGCCAGGTGGGTCTAACCGATACGCTGGCCAACCTGAAAACGTATCTCAACACGACCAATGCGGCCTGGGGAGTGACGGCAGCCATCAACGGCGCCGGAACGTCCATGACCTTTACCGGGACGCTGCTGAATAATGTGACGGGCACAAACCTGACGGATACCAGCGCGGCCGTGGGCATCGCCTTGACCGGCACACCGACCTCCAGTGAAGTTTCGTATGCTGGACAGGTGGGAACTTTGACCATTGGTGGAACCGGAGGAAGCGCTACCGATACGATGGGCGGCACGCTGACCATCGGCTCGAACACCATCACGCTGGGCGTCAATACGGGTGCGAACAAGACCGACACACTCGCCGATCTGGCCGCGACCATCAACGCCGGAGACTATGGCGTGACGGCCACCTACAGCGCCACGGACAAGGACATTGTCTTTACGTCGCCAAATACGGTGATCAACTTCAGCGGAGCGCCGACCGATGCTACTGCCAATTCGACGATCACCGCGACCACCAACGCGCCGTATCCCACCCAGGTCGGCACATTGACTATCGGTACAGGCGGCGCCGCAAATGACCAGCTGGGCGGCACACTCATCATCGGATCGAGCACCATCACGCTGGGAACCCTGAACACGACCGACACGCTGGCCCACCTGGAAGCCACCATCAACTCCGGCAACTATGGGGTTACGGCTTCGCTTGACAGCACCGGCAAGATCATGACCTTCAACTCGACAACCGGACTGCTGGTGGCCGTCGGCGGCGCGCCTACGGACACGACCACGGGCGCTCCGACGACGGCAGTCACCGACACCCCCGCCGTGGACTTCTCGGCATATTACAGCACGGGGATATCGGGCGTTGTTGTGGATAGCTCGACCGGCGGCGGAACGAACAACACCGGCATGGTTGCCGACTCAAACGGCGTGGGCGGAACCGCAACCACCAGTTATACGGATGGCGCGGGCGTGAATCTGAGCAGCACTAATCTGCTCAGCCAGGCCAATGCACAGATCGCACTGGGCGATCTCAACCAGGCCATTACCGACGTGGCGGCGATGGACGGCTACATCGGCGCGCAGATCAATACGCTGAACTCGGTCAGCTCGGTGATGACGACGCAGCAGGAGAACGTGGTTTCGGCGCAGAATGCGATCCAGGCAACAGACTACGCTTCGGCGACATCGAATATGTCCAAGTACGAGATTCTCAGCCAGACCGGCATCGCCGCCCTGGCTCAGGCCAACAGCGTGCAGCAGGAAGTCACCAAGCTTTTGCAGTAACCCGGAGTTAGCAGGATAGCGGTTCTCCAGTTGCTGTAAGGGGAAACCACTGCTGCTGAGTGGCTTTTTCCCCAAGAAAAAGCCACCTCGCACGGTACTCGAAACTCCACGTTAACGGGAGAACCGCTCTAAACGCAGAATTGCAGTAACTTCAAGACAACCCAGGGACGGGCGGCGGCAGGGGGAAACCCTTGCCGCCCACTTTTTTTGGAACAGGGGTCAGGGATCAGGGGTTAGGGGTCAGGGAATAGCTCCAGGGCGAAACTTCGTGGAACGGACAAAAACTTGTTCGGAGCTGTTCTGTCTTCTGATTCCTGATCTCTGACCCCTGATCCCTGCTTTTCCCTACCACTCCCCCGTCGTCAGAAACTCGTGAATCGAGGCGGCGGCCTTGCGGCCGGCTCCCATGGCCAGAATCACCGTGGCCCCGCCGGTGACGATGTCGCCGCCGGCAAAGACGCCGCGCTTGCTGGTGTGCAAGGTCTCAGGGTCGGCCACGATGTAGTTGCGCGGGGTGGTCTTCAGGTCCGGCGTCGAGCTCTGAACGAGTGGATTGGCGGTGGTGCCGACGCCGATGATGACCACATCCGCGGGCAGAAGGAACTCGCTCCCCTTGATCTCGACCGGACGGCGGCGGCCGCTCGCATCCGGCTCGCTCAGCTCCATGTGCACACAGCGCGCGCCGGTCAGCCGGCCTTTTTCGTCGCCCATGAACTCGACCGGGTTGGTCAGCAGGCGGAATTCGATGCCCTCCTGGCGGGCGTGCTTGGCCTCTTCGGCGCGGGCCGGCATTTCGGTCTCGGAGCGGCGATAAACCAGCGTCGCGGTCCGCGCTCCCAGCCGCCGGGCCGTCCTCACCGCGTCCATGGCGGTGTTGCCGCCGCCCACCACAATCACGTCCTTGCCCCGGCAGTCGTAGAGCGGCTCGTCGTACTCGTCCGTCTGGTAGGCGCGCATCAGGTTCACGCGCGTCAGAAACTCGTTGGCCGAGTAGACGCCGTTGAGGTGCTCGCCGGGGACGCCGAGAAACTGAGGCAATCCGGCGCCGGTGGCGACGAAAACCGCGTCGTAGTGCTCGTCCCGCATCAGTTCGTCGATGGTGACGCTCTTGCCGACCACCACGTTGGTCTCGAACTCGACGCCCATGCGGCGCAGGTTGTCCACCTCGCTCTTGACGATGGATTTGGGCAGGCGAAACTCCGGAATGCCGTAGACGAGTACGCCGCCGACCTCGTGCAGAGCCTCAAAAACGCGCACCCGATGGCCTTTTTGGACGAGGTCTCCGGCGGCGCTCAAACCGGCCGGCCCGCTGCCCACAATGGCCACGCTCTTGCCCGTTGAGGGCGCATTCGCGGGCAGTCCCAGTTGGCCGCTCTGGCGTTCGTAGTCGGCCACAAAGCGCTCCAGGTTGCCGATGGCCACCGGCGCGCCCTTCTGGCCCAGAATGCAGCCGCCCTCGCACTGCTTCTCCTGCGGGCAGACGCGGCCGGTGATGGCCGGCAAGGCGTTGTCCTCGCGCAGCTTGGCCGCCGCGCCCAGAAAGTCGCCCACGCGGATCAGGGCCACGATCTCCTTGATCTTGACGCCCACCGGGCAATCGACGACGCAGCGGGGCTTGGCGCAGGCGATGCAGCGCGAGGCCTCGGTGACGGCGTCCAGCACATTCAGCCCCAGGTTCACTTCCTCGAAGTTGCGGCTGCGCGCCTGGGGTTCCTGCTCCGGCATCGGCACACGCGGAATCTGCCTGCGCGCCTTCGGCGGAAGAGCTTTTTCTTCAGGGAGGGGAGGAGCATTTCCTTCAGGAACCGGAGGAGTCTTCGTTTCAGGAGCCGGAGAAGTCTTCATTTCAGGAGTTTGCGCGGTCTTCCTTCCAGAAGTTGAAGGAGATTTCGCTTCCGTGAGCGAAGCGGCATTCGTTCCGGCCAGCGGCGGGGCATTCTTCTTATTCATGATGCGCCTCCCCTGCCGCCAGCTCCTTGCGAAGCCCGGCCACTTCCTCTTCCTTGTTCTCTTCAAAGCGCTTCAGCGACTCGCACTCCTTGTCGCGGTACATGGCGTTGCGCTGCGTCAGAACGTCGAAGTCGACCAGCGAGGCGTCGAACTCCGGCCCGTCCACGCAGGCGAACTTGCTGGCCCCGCCGATCAGTACGCGGCAACCGCCGCACATGCCGGTGCCGTCCACCATGATCGAGTTCAGGCTGACCATGGTCTTGATGCCCAGAGGCTTGGTCAACTGCGCCACCGCCCGCATCATCGGCACCGGGCCCACGGCCAGTACGAAGTCGATCTTGCGCCCGGCGGCGATCAGCTCGTTGAGCTTTTTGGTGACCTGGCCCTGTTCGCCGTAGCTGCCGTCGTCGGTCATGATGAAGGTTTCGCTGCTGGCCTGGCGCACCTCGTCCTCGAAGAGCACCATCTCCCGGTTGCGCGCGCCCTCGATGAAGATCACGTGGTTTCCCACCCGCCGGAGCGCGTTGGCCGTGGGCAGCGCCATGGCCGTGCCCACGCTGCCGGCCAGAATCACCGCCGTGCCGTAGTTTTCGATCTCCGACGGACGGCCCAGCGGGCCGACGATGTCCAGAATCGCGTCGCCCGCCTCCAGGCAGTTCAAAAGGGAGGTGGTCTTGCCGATGGCCTGCGCCACGATGGTGACCGTGCCGGCCTCCGGGTCAGAGGACTTGATGGTGAGCGGAATGCGCTCGCCTTTTTCGTGCAGCCGCAGAATGACGAACTGCCCCGGCTGCTGCTTGCGCGCAATGCGCGGTGCCTCGATCACAAACTGCTTGATTTTGAGGCCGACATTGCGGGTTTCCAAAATCTTGTACATATAGGCAAGTCTCCGGCTTGGTCCGGGCCTTCGTCAATGCGCCTCAGCGCGCGGTGAGGGGGGATGGAGCGAAGGAGGAGTTGCGCAACAAAGCGCAGGCGGCTCCAGAGTCGCCATTTCGGAATTATTCAGCAGTGGGGGGCGGTCGCCGTGTGATGCGGGTCACCTGGGGGTAAGAGCCAGCGAGAGGCGCATCCGGCGGGGCCGCCGCAGAGCCGTTTTTCCGTCTCCCGGAGTTCTTTTTTTCTGTGGATTGCCGGAGGGACTAATCCTGCTCCTCCTGCTCCGTCTCGGCCTCCATGCCGGAGAGGATCGCCCTCATCTGCTCGAACTTGGGGGCGCCATGGAGAGCCTTCAGCCGCGGATCGGCCAGCATCTGGAAGAACCAGGGGCAGCGGGCCTCTTCGGCGGCCTGCAGTTCGGCCAGGGCGGCCTCATGGTCACCCAGGGCGAGATAGGCCGCGGGCGTGAATCCGCGCAGAACGTAGCGCTCCCGGCCCAGCCATTGCAGCCGTTCGAGGATGGTGTGGGCCTCGTCCCGGCGGCCGGCGCAGGCCTGCGTGTAGGCGTGAACGGCAGAGGCCAGGTCGTAGTCGGGCAAACGCTTCTCCAGACCCCGCGCCAGATCGACGGCGCGCTCAGTCTCCCCATTAAAGGCAAGAATCGCCGCCCCGTACAGGCCGGTTCCCTCATGGTGGGGAAACAGCGCGATGACCTTCCGGATCTGCTCCACGCTTTCGTCCTTCTGTCCGTCCAGATGGAGCGCCCAGGCCAGGCGGGCATGCAGCCAGGGCGAAAAGGGATCGGTGTGAATGTCCGCGCGCAGCAGCGCAATGGCCTCGGCAAAGCGGTGGCGGCTTACGGCGAACATGGTGCGCGTGTGCGAAGCCCAGGGATCGTGGGGCAGATGCGCGCCGAGGGAGAAAGCCAGCAGGGCCGCCGGCAGGTTGCGGTCATAGTGGAAGTTGATCCAGCCGAGCGCGGGCAGCATGGCTTCGGCCCGGTGGGGAAGATCGGGAATCGATTCGGCGATGCGGCGCACCAGGTCGGCAGAAGCGGACGGAGACATAAAACCGCAGAAGGCCTGGGTGACGCACAGATTGGCCAGATCGACCTTGGCGGCGATCAGGGAGGAATCAAGATCGATGGCCCGCAGCAGGTGTTGCAGCCCGTCCTGCATCCGGTGGCGATGCAGCGTCTGCCACTCATGGTGTCCGCGCAGAAAAAAATTGTAGGCCTCGGCCTGCCGGGCGCCGGGTTCGTCTTCGTTCTCCGTGTCCGCGGCTGCGGCGGAGATTTCCAGGCTGCCGTTCTTCCGTTCCGGCCGTTCTGGCGGCCAGGGCTTGCCGTCAGGGTCTCCGCAGCCTAGCCGATAGGCGAGCTGGCGCATCAGCTCCGACTCGAGCCCGCCGTTCCGGCTCTGCGGGGCCAGCATATCCTCGACCCAGATTTGCGTGCCGTCTTCCACCCGGACCATCTCCGCCCGCAGCCGGTAATGCGAGGAAAATGCCTGTATGCTCCCGGTCAGGACCAGGTCGGCCTTGAGTTCCTGGCCAAGCTGCTGTGCCGTGAGTCCGCGCAGCGTCAGGTTGAAGACCGAATCCCGGGCCAGCACTGCAACGGCCGGGGGACGCGCGCAGGAGAGGCGGGCAATGGTCTCTTCGGCGATCGCCGGGCCAAGGTATTCCGGGACCGAGTACCGGGTGGTGAAGGGCATGATGGCCAGCCGCAAAAGCGCCCCAGGCGGAACAGCGCTGTGACGCCGGATCTCGGCCGAAAAGCGATAGCCGCGCTTGTAGACGGTCTGGATGCACGCATCCGGCTCCAGCCGCGCGCGCAAGCTGGAGAGGCACTTGGAAACGCTGTCGGCCGTCACATGCACATCGCCCCAGAGTTCGTGCTTCAGTTGCGTGGGCGAAACCACCTGGCCGGCGTGCGCCAGCAGCAGCCGCAGCGCGGCCAATTCCTTGGGAGGCAGGTGGACCACCGCCTCGCCGCGCCATAGCGTACCGTCAGCCTCCAGCCGCAGTCCCGCGAAGGAGCAGGTCAGCTCTTCAGCCCCGCGACCGGAATTTGTCGCCGTAGATTCTGCCTCCGGCGCATTGCGCAAAACTGGGCCGTCCCCTATTGCTGTAGCCAACTTGGTTCCTCATATTCTGGGCAATCCGGCCGCCCTTCCGCAGCCCATACTCGCAAGAAGAATGGCACCCGCTTGCAGCGGACACGGGAATCTGCAATGTGAAACTACTCCAGGGGAGAGTAAACAGTAACCCGCCGGCTATCTGTGCGGCGATAAGCCCTCTATCTCTTGAAATTTCAGACTATTCGCTTCCTCTGCGCGGGGGAAAGGTTTTGCCGGGTTTCTGTTGACTTTCTTTATCCGCAAAGTAACTTAATTCATCCGCAAGGTAACTTGAATTGCATTACAAAGTAACCATAAAATTATGACTCCTCGCAGGCGTCTCCATTGCGCTTCTTTGGCGGGCTCTGCACAAGCCCCTGTTTTGAAAGGGCACGGCTTTAGCCGTGCCGCAAGATAAACCAATCGGGTGTGGCTTTAGCCACCGAGGGAACGTAAATTATAGAGAATACATTCCCTCGGGGGCTAAAGCCACGCCCTTTCAAAACATGATCGAATCGACTTGTGCAGAGGCTCCTTAGACTTCAGAAAAACTTCATGAATTCGTCAGCCGGTGCAAGGCCGGAGGCTGGCAAACTGAGAAAAGGGAGTCCACCATGTCCAAGACTGTTTCCTATGCCCACTGGTCCCTTGAACCTTACTGCATCGGGATGAAGCTGCGCTCGCTGCGCACTCAGAAGCGGCTCACGCTTTCCCGCCTGGCGGCCGAGACCCAGCTTTCCACGGCGCTGCTCTCCAAACTGGAGACCGACCGCATGATCCCCACGCTGCCCACGCTGGCCACCATCAGCCGGGTCTACGGCGTGGGCATGAGCTACTTTTTCTCCGAGCCCGCCCGGCACACGCTCTCGATCACGCGCAAGGCCCACCTGCTAGGCAACAGCCGCGGACTGGAGCCGGTGAAGACCACCCCGCTGAATGCGCCGGCTGAAGGCGTCCGGCTGGTGGCGCAGATGATCGAGTTTCCCGCCGGGGGCGCCTGCTGCGCCACCGACGCCTGCCGCGAGGCCAGCGGCCTAGTGTACGTGCTGGAAGGAAAGTTGCAGTTGGATGCCGGCGGAATGCACGAGGTGCTCGAGGCCGGCGATTGCGCTTACATGGAGAGCGAGATGGCGCTGGCCTGGAGCGCGGCCGGCAAACACCGCTGCCGGGTTCTGGCGGTGACGCCGGCCGGCCCGCGCGCCGAACACTGACCGGCCCGGCCCTGTGAGCAGATTCTGGATTAAGGGGTTGCCGCGCCGCTGACGCGCGCGATCAACTGGAATGAGTCGAGAAAACGCGTGGCGCCGGCGTATGGTTGCCCGAGCGGTGAGGCGGCTAGCGTCTGGTAGAGCGTGGTGCCCACCAGGTAGATGCGCGCGTAGAAGTGCATGGTGTCATTCTCGGCCTCAAACTCTCTGCCGGGATAGATGCCGAAGGTGATTATTTTCCCTCTGGTGAGGTGGCCGCTGACGTTGTCAATGGCCCCCTTTTGAGCGCCGTCCAGCACGGTGTTGGGGTTTCTGCCCGCGACCGCCGCGCCGTAGTCGCAAACCCCGACGAAGACCGCGGCCTGACCATCCTGCGCGAGATAGGCGCGCAATTCGAAGTTGCCGGCGTCAGTGGGAACATTTTTCTTCTGCAAAGCCGGCTCGGGGGGGAACGCGGCGCTGAATCCATCCGCGGGAAAGCTGTAGGTTTTCCATTCCTGGCTCTGCGTGGACGGGGTCTGCGCGTTGGGCGCGGCCTGAGTCTGCGCGCCGAGTGCGGCGGCAAACAGGAGAGCCGCCGCAAAAACGGCGATGCGGGGTGCAAAGCTGCTGCGCATGCTGTCGATCATTCCGAATCTCCTGGTTTTAAATCTGCGGCTGAAGGGCTTATCAGCCGCTGGCGCAAGCTGCTGAACTGCAACTTTGGCCACCTTCCCGCGCCTTTAGAGTAGCTCATTCCAGCCTTTCTTCCCATCATTTCAGCGCTCGGCTGGCCATCTTATTTGCCGCCGCGGCTGTAGAAGCAGTTTTCCGGCCGGGGCTCTATATAATCTGAGGGAAATACCGGTGGCAGAGGGAAATGCTGGCAGTTGCCGGCTCCCGGTCATTCAAAGCATTTTCGAAATGAACGTAGTATTTTTGAGTGCGAGGCTTCGGTCTACAGCAATTCCGAAATGCTTTAGCTCAAGCGCGAGGTCAGCCATGCAGCAGAGAACTGAAGAGGTCGCTGAACAGGTGAGGGAAGTGGTGCAGGCCGTGGTCGAGGTTCTGCGCGCGCCGAAGGCCGAAGAGGACTCTCCGCTGGTGCTGGCCAACTCATTTGAAGCCAATGCCTTGCGCGCCGAAATCGTCTGCGTTGGCCGCAAGCTGTGGGAGCGGCAGTACGTGGACGGCAACGGCGGCAATATCAGCGCCCGCCTGGGCTCGCGCTACGTGCTCTGCACGCCCACCATGGTGAGCAAGGGCGACATGGAGCCGGCCGACATCTGCCTCTCGGACCTGGATGGCAATATTCTGGCCGGCGACCGGGCGCGCACCAGCGAACTGCCGCTGCACCTGGGGATTTACAAGGCCAACCCCCGGGCCCGCGCCGTGGTGCACTGCCATCCGCCTTACGCCACGGCCTTCGCCGTCACCGGGACGTTTCCTCCCAATGGGCTGATCACCGAGTACGAGATTTTCATCGGCCAGCCAGCGGTGGCGCCCTATGAAACCCCCGGCACACAGGCTTTCGCCGATACGGTGCTGCCCTTTGTCCAGGATCACAACACGATCCTGCTGCAAAACCATGGCGTGGTCTGCTGGTCCGACACCGTGACCCGCGCTGAGCACCTGGCCGAGATTCTCGACGCCTGCTGCAAGACCTACCTGGTCGCCAAACAGATCGGCGAGCCACTCAACTTCATTCCCGAGAACAAAATCCGGGAGATTCTGGCGCTCAAGCGGCGCATGGGGCTGCCCGACGCCCGCTTCCGCCTCTATCCCGAACTGGCCAGCCCGGCCGCGGAAATGAGTACCGCCGAGCTGGATCGCCTGGTCGAGCAGGTGACGGCGCGGCTGGAAGAGCGGGAGTAAGGGCTTCCTACTCTGACTGAAATGTGTGCGGCCCCTGCTCCGGGCAGCTTTTGCTCGAAGAGTTGGAGGCGGCCGGTAACCGGTTTTCCGGCAGCCTCCCGGCCTGCGCCGGTGGAACACGCCCCAGAAGAGCGCGCCCTTGCGCCAGCGTGCCGTCCACCAGGGCGTCGATCTCCGCGCGGCTGGTGCGGTGGTTCACGATGGCCGCGCGAATGGCGATGCAGCCCGCGATCATCGTCGTCGATGGAGCCACAACGCCCGCCTCCTGCAGCCGGACGACAATCTCTTCGTTGACCTGGTTGGAGCTTTCCGGGCTGGAGTTTTCAGGGCTTAGGCCTTCCGGGCTGGAGTTTTGGGCCGCCGGGTCTTCAGTGCGATAGCGGAAGCAGACGATATTCAGCTCCACCGGGGCCATCAACTCCAGCTCCGGCGTCTCCCTGATGCGGCCTTCCAGGTAGCGTGCCAGCGCGCAACTGCGGGAGATGGCCGCTCCCAGCCGCTCCGTGCCCAGCGCCTTCAGTGTGAACCAGACCTTCAAGGCGCGAAAGCCGCGCGAGAGATCCGGCCCGAAGTCGCAGGGCCAGGGTGAGCCGGCAGCGAGGCCCCGCGAGGCCCGTTTGAGGTAAGCCGCCGGGGAGACGAAGGCCTTCCGGTGCGCCACCGCATCCCGCACCAGAATGAAACCGGCGTCGTAGGGGACCTGCCCCCATTTGTGAAAGTCGAAGGCCACGGAATCGGCGCATTCAATTCCGTTTAGTTTCGGAGCCAGGTCGGGAGCCAGCTTGGCCAGCGCGCCAAAGGCGCCATCCACATGAAACCAGAGCTTTTCCCGCTGGCAAACCCCGGCAATCCCCGCCAGATCGTCAATCGCTCCGGTATTCACCGTCCCGGCCGTTCCCACCACCAGAAAAGGCGTAAAGCCCGCGGCGCGATCTTCTCGAATGGCTTTTTCGAGCGCCTCCAGGTCGATCCGGCAGCGGTCATCGGTGGGGATCAGCCGCAGCGCGTCGCTGCCAATGCCGGCAATGTCCACAGCCTTGGGCACGCAGCCATGAACTGCGTTCGAGGTGTAGGCGGCGAGCCGCCTGGCGTCGGCGGCCACTCCCCGCGCGCGCACCTCGACGCCCAGCGCGGCGTCGCGGGCAATCAGCACGGCGATCAGATTGGCCATCGAGGTTCCGGTGACGAACAATCCGCTCGCGCCCTCGGGAAATTCAAAGAGCTCGCGCACCCACCTGACGACCTGCCGCTCGACCTCGACCGGAATATGATCGCGGCCTCCGAGGTTGGCGTTCAGCCCGGCGGCGAGCATCTCGGCCACCATGCCCACCGGCGTGCCCGCGCCGTTGACCCAGCCCATGAAGCCGGGATGAACATTGCCCTGCGCAAAGGGCAGAATCTCGCGCATGAACTCGGCGTGAACCTGGGCCAGCTCCTCGCCCTGCCGCGGCACGGGAGTGCGAAAGCGCGCCCGCACCTCCTCGGGAATGGGCTGCCAGACGGGACGCTCGCGAATCTTCTCAATGTAGCCGAGCATGTCGTCCAGCATGAGGTGCGCCTGGGCGCGAAAGCCCGTCCAGTCCGTGGGATCGAGGGTTTCGTTAGCTTCGGTTGCCGCTTCCGCTTTCGTGGCAGGATTAATGCCGGCCTTTCCGGTGGGGCCGGTCATTTTTTGTGGCGTTTTGGGGCGCGTTTGCGGCATTCGTTCTCCCTGAAGCTCATTTTACGTGTTGGCTGGCCTCCAGGAGGCAAGCCGATGGCCGGGAAGGATCGAGATTCCTGCCGGTCAGATGAGCTGAGTCTCATCGCCGGGCAAGCCGCCTTGCTACTCAAGCTGCACCGAAATCAGTGCTCTATACGGCTGCCGAGAGCCTAAAAGCCCAACCGTGCTACACTGTATTTGCGCTCAGTGATTTGGCCGTGAGCGGCGGATTGCCCCATAAAGGCAACTTTGCCTGGCACAGATTTCCCCCAAGCCCCTACAGCGTAACCACTTGAGTCTCCCACCCGGTAACTCAGCCTGAAGACCATAAGTTGGTCCAGGGCCAGCCGCCTCAGCATTCCCAAACGGGAACAGACGCGCATGAGCCGGGGAACGCATTCAATTTTGAGTGCTAGGGAGTGTGGTGCTGGCCGGCGTTGTGCCGTCTGGCGATGAAGTAGCGTGCGGCAGCTCCGGGCCTTCGGCGTTCTCCCCTTGAATGCTGGGCCAGTCTTGGATTTGACTTTCGGTTCTCCCTTACGCCAATCGAGCAAGCAGGTCCGCGCAGAGCAATCTTCGTGCGCGCGCCTCCCCGTCCGGTTCCGATTGCAGGCTGCGAGCAGTTCTGGCGGCTCCGGGACCCATAGGAAATGACTTAATTTTGACGACATTAGCAAACGATTCTATTTCGGCAACACAGTTTTCGCAGTTTTCTCTTTCGGCCGCCCTTTTGGCGCGCCTGGCAGCTAATAAATTTGAAACCCCCACGCCGGTGCAGGCCGGCTGCATTCCCCCGGCTCTCGAAGGCCGCGATGTGCTGGCCACCGCCCAGACCGGTACCGGCAAGACGCTGGGCTACCTCATCCCGATCGTCGAGATGATGCAAAAGACCGAGGGCAGGGGCGCTCATGCTCTCATCCTGCTTCCGACGCGCGAGCTGGCCATGCAGGTAGAGAAAGCCTTTATCTCCATTCGCGCCAACTCCTCGCAGATCGTGGCCCTGGTGGTCGGCGGCCTGGCCGAGCGTTCGCAACTGGAGGCCATTCGCCGCGGCGCGCGCCTGATTGTCGCTACGCCCGGCCGTCTCGAGGACTTTCTCAAGCGCAAGCTCGTCCGGCTGGACGGAATCAAGATTCTTGTGCTGGACGAGGTGGACCGGATGCTCGACATGGGCTTCCAACCGGCCATCGCCCGCATTGCGGCCACGCTGCCGACCACGCGCCAGACCCTCTGCTACTCGGCCACCCTCGAAGGACCGGTGAAGGAAGTGGCGCGCAAGTACTTGAATAACCCCGCCCGCATCGAGATTGGCTCGGTGTTGAAGCCGGCCGAGAACGTCGAGCTGCGCACCTTCGAAGTCGAGCCGGACAAAAAGCAGGAGCTGCTCGAGCACCTGCTAGGCGCGGAGACGGGAAGTTTTCTGGTCTTCGTGCGCACCAAGCACGGCGCTGACCGCGTGGCGCGCCGGCTGGTTCGCTCGGGGCACTCGGCGACGCAGATTCACGGCGACCGCTCGCAGGCCCAGCGCAACCAGGCCCTGCGCAGCTTTTCCGAGGGCCGCCACCGCGTCTTGGTGGCCACCGACATCGCCGCTCGCGGCATTGACGTGGCCAACGTGGCGCATGTGGTCAACTTCGACATGCCCAAGATCGCCGAGGACTTTGTCCATCGCGTGGGCCGTACCGGCCGCGCCTCGGCGCACGGCGTGGCCTCGACCTTTGCCGGACCGTCCGAGCGCAACGACCTGCGCAAGATCGAGCGTACCCTGTCGATCCACATGAAGCACTTTCGGGTTCGCTCGGCGGACATCGTAAAAATGGCAGCGGCGTAAAAGCCGCCTGAAAACCAGTCAGACCGGGAGCGGCGCGAGCCGCTTCCGGTTTGGAGCCGCTCCCAGTTTGGCAGTTTCTAGCTGAAGGATTACTGCTGTGCGGTTTCGACAGGTGTATTTTCCGGAAACAGTCGAGGATCGAACTGAAATGGCTCGATGCTTTCCAGCGAGACATGATCCCAGAAGCCAATCCCTTTTGGATAAAGGACGACATTCCACACCGGAACGATCACCGAGGGGACGGCGACGGCGAAAGGGTTGTCACCACCTGGAAACCAATGCTGACTTTTTTGGAAATCATCCCTTGTTTCGGCAATAGACCGATAGATCCATAGGCTACCGCTCGTCTTCGCGTCGAACAGGGCATTCTTGTGTGCTGTCCACTGTCCTGAGACCCGTATCTTCATCAGAGCCAGGTTAGAGGGAATCAAATCTTTCGGAGTGTGCGCCAGCATCTCCAGAACAGGAACGCCGACCTCTGTTGAGGTGTAGATGGCCTCCTGTCCAGAGCTATTCCAGCGGCCAGGAGCAAGTGCCGCGCCAATGCCGGACAGGTTGGCGTATTTTGCTCTGGCGAGCCGGTAGAGCGTAAACGGCTGGTGGGCTAGAAAGAATTCCGGGTCGAGCGATTGGTCTTCAGGAGTCAATAATAGACTCCGTGTTCGATGCGGATGAGGATAGGCTCGATAGCCTGGAGATCATAGCCGTTCTTCTGGGCAACCTGAAGGGGAGTCTGGCCGTCGAGATCCCGGTTCGGAAGAGACAGCCAGCGGGAAGCCTTGATCTCGTCGCCGAAAACATCGACCGTGCGATCTATGAGAGCCCGGTAGCGCATCATCTCGCGAGCCGGTCCGATCAAGCGTCCTTTTTTACTCAATCCACCTGCCGCCTTGGGATTGACCTGGTCCAGCGTGGCCGTACGAGGATTCGTGAACTGGCTAGCATCCTTCTTGGCGTTGGTGCCCATTACTTCAAAGTCGGCTTCCTTCAACTCAGGATTGGCCGGCTGAGTGACGTTCGGAAGAAAGCCCTTCCTCTCGACATGTAGAGGACTCGCCATGCGGCATTATCTCACATCCTGGATTTTCCAGCCTTCCTAAGTTTCCTGATCGATTTCCCGTATAGGGTTTCCCGTTTGGGGAGAGCCTTCGTTCTCTGCGCCTCATTTCGCCCTCATCTCGAAGGCCAAGGGCAGCAGTTCGCGGAAGGGCATGGCGCGGGGGCCGTCGGCGGCGGGGAAGATCACCATTGCCTCGGGCAGGGTGAACTCGGCGAGCACCTGGCGGCAGGCGCCGCAGGGCGGGCTGGGGGCGGCGTTCAGGTTGGCGACGGCGACCGCTTCCACGCGAATCTCCGGCCCGAATTGGGAGACGGCCCTGACCAGGGCGGAGCGCTCGGCGCAGATCGTCAGTCCGTAGCTCACATTTTCCACGTTGACGCCGGTGACGATGGCGCCGTTGGTTAGCCGCAGCGCCGCTCCCACCCGGAAGCCGGAGTAGGGAGCGTAGGCGCGCTGGGCGGCCTCGTGCGCCATTTCGAGCAGGCGCAAGAGCTCCGGCTCCGTGGCGGCTCGGCCGGCTTCGGTCGCGGTTTTACCGGCTTCGGTCTTAGCTTTACCCGGTTCGGTTGCGGATGGATCGTTCATGAATCCTCCGATCTGCTTCGAGCGTTCGAGTTGAGGCTATCGCATCCGCGCGGACTATACAACGGGGAGCAAGTCACTGCAACCAGTTTTCAGAATCGCGGCCCGGGGCTCTCCACCGGCTGTTTTCTATTCCCTAATCCCTAATCCCTTTTCCTATTCCCTCCACGCCCGATCGCTCTTTTCTGATCGTCCTGCAAAACTCTGCCCCTCAAGTTGAGCCTCATCTTTCCGATAAAGGGCTTGAGTGCTCGCTGTGCCGGGGAAGGTCATTCCGGCCGGGCGGATGAGTGGACGCAATGGATGAATTGACGAGGGAATTCCTGATCGAGAGCCAGGAGGGGTTGGACCGCATGGAGCGCTGTCTGACCGACCTGGAAGAGCGGCCCGAGGATACGGAGCTGCTGGCGGAGATCTTCCGTTCAGTGCACACAATCAAGGGGACAACCGGATTTTGGGCTTCAAACGGCTGGAAAAGCTGGCTCATGCCGGAGAAAACCTGTTGGGTCTGCTGCGCGAGGGCAAGTTGAGCGCCGACCGTGAGATCATCACCGGCCTGCTGCAACTGCTCGATGGCCTGCGCTCCATCCTCAAGACGATCGAGGCGGAAGATGCCGAGGGCGAAGGCGAGGACGCCGTTCTGATTGGCCGCCTGATAGAGTTGCAGGCTCCGGCGCAGGCGCAGAGCAAGAAGCCGGTCCATGCCCGGGCTGGCGCGTCATCCGCCTCCAGCGCACCCGCTTCCGTTCCTCCTCCTGCACCCGCGCCGCCCGCACCCCCGCCTCAGGATGAGATCCAGCCAGGGCAAGCAGAGATCGAGCCCGAGCAAGCAGAGCCCGAGCCCGACCAGCCCGCCGCCTTGGCGACGCCGCCCCCGGCCGCTGCTGTTCCGGCCGCCGTTGTTTCGGCCACCGTGCAGCCGCCCGAGCCGCTTCCTGCCGCAGCGCCAGCTTCCAAGGTTTCCGCGGAGGCCGAGAGCGACGCTGCCCGGCCGCGCATCCAGGGAACCGCCGCCGAGAGCACGCTGCGCGTCGACGTGACCCTGCTGAACCGGATGATGAACCTGGTGGGCGAGCTGGTGCTGACCCGCAACCAGGTCTTGCAGGCCACCTCGGCCGATCCGAATATGACCATGCTCTCGCGCCGTCTGGACATGGTGACGGCCGATCTGCGCGAGAGCGTGATGAAGGCCCGGATGCAGCCGGTCTCGAATATCTTCTCGAAGATGCCGCGCATTGTGCGCGACCTGTCGCAATCGCTGGGCCGCCGCGTCCGCCTGCAGGTCGAGGGCCAGGACACGGAGCTGGACAAGAGTTTGCTCGAGGCCATCAAGGACCCGCTGACGCACGCGGTAAGAAACTCGCTCGATCATGGCATCGAGCCGCCCGAGGTGCGCCAGACCGCGGGCAAGGACCCGGAAGGAACCCTCAAGCTGCGGGCCGCCCAGGAGGGCAGCCACGTGGTCATCGAGGTCTCCGACGATGGAGCCGGGGTCAATGTTGAAAGGGTGCGCCAGAAGGCGATCGAGCGTGGTCTCATTACCCCGGACCGCGCCGCTCATCTGGTGGAGCGCGAATTGCTGCAACTGGTCTTCCTGCCTGGTCTCTCGACGGCCGCGGCGGTGACCAATGTCAGCGGCCGCGGGGTGGGTATGGACGTGGTCCGGACCAACGTGGAGAAGATCGGCGGCAAGGTCGAGATCGACTCCCGCACCGGCAAGGGCACCACGCTGCGCATGCGCATTCCGCTCACGCTGGCCATCATCCCGGCGCTGATCGTGCGCAGCGTCAACCAGAGCTTTGCGCTGCCCCAGGGGGCGCTCTCGGAGCTGGTGCATATTCCGCCCGAGCAGGCCGCGGCGGCCATCGAGTGGATTGAAGGCGCGCCCCTTTACCGGCTGCGCGGCAAGCTGCTGCCGCTGGTCTTTCTGGACCGGCTGCTGATGCCCGGCGCCGAGCACAAGATCGTCACCGAGAGGGACAACTTCATCGCCGTTCTGGACGCCGACGGCCGCCGTTTCGGCCTGGTGGTCGACGGGCTGGCCGATCCCGAGGAGATCGTCGTCAAGCCGCTCTCCGCGGTGCTCAAGGACATCGGCCTCTTCTCCGGCGCAACCGTGCTGGGCAACGCCGACCTGGCGTTGATTCTCGACCCCGGCTCGATCGCCATGAAGGCCGGCGTGACCATGCGCGAAGAAGAAGAAGCGGCGCACGCGGTGGAAGGCGAAACCGGCGCCAATGCCGCCAAAAACCTCGAGTACCTGCTGGTGGAGGCCGCGGGGCGCCAGGCCGCGGTGCCCTTGGGCGACGTACTGCGCATCGAGCAGCTTCCGCTCTCGCGCATCGAGTACATCGGCTACCGCCCGGTGCTCAACTTCGAGGGGCAACTGCTGCCGGTCGAGGACTCGGGCGGCGTGCTGGATGCGGCCCAGGGCAATCCCGAGGCGCAGATCATCGTCGTGGTCTGCCGCGAGGGCAATCGTCACGTGGGCGTTGCGGTTTCTCATGTTCTGGACGTGGCCGCCGGAGGCGACCTCTTCGAGGCCGGAACCAGTCAGCGCACAGGCGGCGTTACGCTGCTCAAGAGCCGCGTGACAGGCGTGGTTGACCTAGGCGGCGTGGCTCCGCTGCCCGCCGGGGAACAGGCTCCGCCCGAGTGGAGCCAGACAGAGGAGACAGTGGCATGAGTACTGCGGCAATGGCAGTCAGTCGCAAGGAAAAAACGGCGGCGCTGGTGGAGATGTGTTCGGTCCGCCTGGGGTCGGCGCTGTTCGGTGTGCCCATTACCCACATTCTGGAGATTGTGGGCTCGGCGCGGCCGCAGCCGGTTCCGCTGGCTCCGGTCTTTGTCGGTGGGCTGGTTCACTACCGCGGCGATGTGCTGACCACCGTAAGCCTGCGCCAGTTGCTGGACATGCCGCCCAAGGACGGTCCGCAGGACATCCTGGTTCTGGAGAGTTCCGGCGGCTGCTTTGGCCTGCTGGTGGACTCGGTTGGCGAGGTGCTGACCGTCTCGTCGGCCGATCACGAGCCCAATCCTTCAATTCTGGATGGGCGCCGGAGGGCCTTGTTTGCCGGCGCGTACAAGCTCAAGGACAGTCTGCTCGTGATGCTGAACCCGGAGCAACTGGACCCCATGCGCCTGGGGGCGGCCCAAGCTTGAACAAGCTCTATACCACTGCTGTCTGGAGGTGATCATGCGTGCTTTAATTGTCGATGATTCCCGTTTCGTGCGGGGCTTTCTGCGCGGCCTGCTCGAAGAGAAGGGAATCGAGTGCGAGGAAGCGGCTGACGGCAAGGCCGGCATGGAGCAGTTAAATGCTGGCCTTCCCTTCGATCTGGCGCTGGTGGACTGGAATATGCCGGTGATGAACGGGCTGGAGATGCTGCAACAGTTGCGCGCGCAGGGATTAGCCAACGTCAAGGTCATGATGGTGACCACCGAGGCGGAAAACGACTTCATTCTCCGCGCCCTCGATGCCGGCGCCGACGAGTACCTGATGAAGCCCTTCGACGACGAGGCGCTGACGGAAAAGCTGGCCATGCTCGGTTTGATGGAGGCCTGAGCGATGGCCTCTGGCCGCAAGACCCGAATTTTGATTGCGGACGACTCGGCGGTGATGCGGAGTCTGCTGCGCTCGGTGGTGTGCACCGGCGCTGGCCTGGAAGTGGCCGGCACCGCGGCCAACGGCGAGTCGGCCCTGAGCGCCATCGAAACGATTCGCCCCGATCTGGTGCTGCTGGATGTGGAGATGCCCGTGATGGACGGATTGGTCACCCTCAGAAAGCTGCGCGCGCGGGGCCACAAAATGCCGGTCATCATGTGCAGTTCGCTGACCCAGCGCGGCGCCAAAGTGACCATCGAGGCCTTGGCCGGCGGCGCCTCCGACTATGTGGCCAAGCCGGCCGGGCAAGCCGGCCGCGAGGCGGCCATGCGCGCGCTTGCGCGGGAACTGATTCCCAAGATCAAGGCCCTCACCGTGCAGCTCCCGCCGCCACAGGCAGCCTTCCCGGGCACACCGCGCACGCCGCTGGTTTTTCCCCTGGCGCCGTTGCCCAAGGCCCAGCCGATTTCGTCGGTCCCGGTGGTGCTGGCCATCGGCGTTTCGACCGGCGGTCCAGCGGCCCTGGACATTCTGCTCCCCGCGCTGCCGGTCAGCTTTCCGCTTCCGGTCCTGATCGTGCAGCACATGCCGGAATTGTTTACCAGGCTCTTGGCCGAGCGGCTCAACGGCCGCTGTCCATTGCAGGTGCGGGAGGCCGTCGAGGGCGAACCGGTGCGCGTTGGAACCGTTTATATCGCCAAGGGGAACTGGCACATGGAGGTAGTCGCGGCCTCGCGTGCGGGCTCGCCGCCCACGCTGCGCCTGCATCAGGGCGCGCCGGAAAACCACTGCCGCCCCGCCGTCGATGTGCTTTTCCGCTCGGTGGCCGCGGTCTACGGAGCGGGCGTGCTGGCCGTGGTGCTGACCGGCATGGGCTCGGATGGAATGCTGGGCTGCCGCGCGATTCGTGAACAAGGCGGCAGCGTTCTGGCCCAGGACCAGGCGACCAGCACGGTTTGGGGAATGCCGGGCGCCGTCGCCAACGCGGGATTGGCGCATAAGGTGCTGCCTCTGAACGCGATTGCCCCTGAAATCCTCCGGCTCGCCAGCCGGACGCAATCGGAAGCCCGTGAGCTTCGGGAAGCGGTGGTCTAGTCATGCAAACTTCCTCCAGCGTCGACTACGGCTATCTTCGCCAACTGGTCTTCGGCCTCTCGCAAAACGTGCTCGATCCGTCGCGCGACTACCTCTTCGAGACGCGCCTCACCAAGCTGCTGCGCAACCAGGGCATGACCCAGTTGGAAGAGCTTGTGCAGCACCTCAAGCTCAGAAAGAACCCGGCCCTGGAACGCGCCATCGCCGAGGCCATGACCATCAATGAAACCAGCTTCTTCCGCGATGGCCGTCCCTTCGAGCTGCTGCGCACCGAGTTGCTGCCCAAACTGATTGAGTCCCGCCGGTCCGCGCGCGGGTTGCGCTTCTGGAGCGCGGCCTGCTCCACTGGCCAGGAGGCCTACAGCCTGGCCATGCTCCTGCACGAGCATTTTCCCCTGCTGAACGGCTGGAATATCCGCATCGAGGGCACCGACATCTGCGCCGAGGTGGTCGCGCGCGCCCAGGCCGGCTGCTATCACCGCATCGAGATCAACCGCGGCCTGCCTGCCCGTTCCGTGGTCCGCTACTTCGACCATGCCGGCGAGGACTGGGTAGTCAAACCGGAAATCAGGAAGCTGTGCAACTTCCGTCAGGCCAACCTCTGTGCGCCGCAGTTGCCCTTCAACCGCAGCGACGATCGCTTCGACGTCATCTTCCTGCGCAACGTGATGCTCTACTTCTCGCAGGAGACGCGCAGGCCCCTGCTGGCCGGTATTCACCGCATCCTGGCGCCCGACGGCATTCTCTTCCTGGGCTCCAGCGAGCAGCCCTCCGATCCCACCATCTGGACTCCGGTGCTGGCCGGCGGCACCTGCCACTTCAAGCCGCGCCAGCCGAATTAGAGCGGTTTCGGAATGAACGCGGGCCGCGCGTCAGCCCTGCTCAGCCCTGATCCCGCCACAGCATTACGCCCCCCAGCAGCCCGGTTTCATTGGGGAGAATGCTCACATTCCTGCCCGGCGTGAAGACTATCTTGTTGGCGTTGCCGCCGCCCAGGTAAAGGCGGTCCCAGTTGAACAGCGCCGCGGTCTGCTGGATCGCGGACGCGAGGAATTCATTCCAGCGCGCCTGGCCGAACTTGTCGAGGCCTCGGCGTCCCAGGTAGTCCTCGTAGGTCATACCCTGCTTGCGCCAGGAGTGCCGGCCCAGTTCCAGGCCGGGGCAGAGGTGGCCGCTGGTGAACAGCGCGCTGCCCAACCCGTCGCCCAGTGTGAGCACCAGCTCGACGCCTTGGCCCCAGATGACCCCATAGCCGGCCAGATCGGTGTCGTTGCTCACCCGCACCGGCTTCTGCCAGCGCTTTTCCAGTTCTTCTTGCAGCGGGAAGCCCTTGGCCCACAGGGGATGCAGGTGGACGGCTCCGAAGGTGGCGCCACACTTGACGACGCCGGGAAAACCGACCGAGGCGCGATCGAAGTTCGTCAGCAGCTTGCGCAATCCATCGAGTTCTTCCAGCAAAGCCTCGGGGGTGGGCACGGCCGGAGTGACGACCCGCAGCCGCTCGCTGGCCGGCCTGCCGGCCGAGTCCAGCAGCATCGCCTTCAGACCGGAACTGCCAATGTCGATGACCAGCGTGGTGGGAGCGGCCGGCCTGGACGAACCAGCGGAAGAGGCAGAGGCGTTCGCGGAGACTCCGGGAGCCATCGCAGGAATTGTACTGCCTGTGGACGGAATTGCAATCGCCGAATCGAGGCGAAATTTACTTGGAGGCCGTCCAGCGTATTCTTTTCCCCTACACTGATTCTTGCCGCCCATGCCTTCTTACTGCGAAGTCGCGTTGCCCGTGCCGCTTGACCGTGCGTTCACCTACGGGGTGCGCGAGGGGCAGCGTCCGCGGCGCGGGGCGCGGGTCATCGTTCCTTTTCGCAATGAAAAACTGATCGGGGTGGTGACCGGAACCAACGTCAAGGCTCCGGCCGACTTCGAGGTCCGCTATCTTGAGGCAGTTCTGGACGATGAGCCGCTGTTGAGCGAATCGCTGCTGAAGCTGGCCGAGTGGATGGCCCAGTACTACCTGGCCCCGCAGGGCGAGGTGCTGCGGGGAATGCTGCCGCTGATGGCCGAGGTCCGGCGCACCGTCTACTACCGCATCACCGACCTGGGCCGTGACGTGCTGGCGGAGTGTGTTGATTCCCAGGTCCCAGAATCGGGACCTCCACCCCACGGACCAAGACCCGTCCGTGGGGACCCCGCACCTGGGGCACCCGCACGTCTGAAGCTGTGCCCTGACACGAAACCGGGTTATTCCACAGCTTCAAAGGGCGGCTCGAAGCGCAAAGGCAAGCTCTCCGCCGAGGAGCAGGACCTGGAGCGCCGCGTTCTGGCCCGCTTGGCCTCGGGCGAGCCGGTGAAGGTCTCCACCTTGCGCACCGCGACGGCGGCCACGCTGCCAGTGCTGGCCGGCCTCACGCGCAAAAAGTGGATTGCCCGCGAGTCGGCGGCCGTCGAGCGCGATGCGCGCCGCATGGAGCGGTTTGCCGTTCTGATTCCCGAGGCGCGGCTGCCCGCCTTGACCCAGAAGCAGCAGGCCATTCTGGCCGAGTTGGCGGCCTGCGGCAATGAACTGCCGCTGGCCGAGCTGCGGCGTCGCGATATGCCCGCCTCGACGCTGCAAACCCTGGTCCGGCGGGGGCTTGTCCGCATCGACGAACGGCCGGCGGCTTTTCATCTGGGCGGTTTGCAAAGCCAGCCCGGTCCGCTTCAGCTCAACGAGACGCAGATGGAGGCCCTGGCCAGCCTAGCGGCGGCTCTGGGGGGATTTCAGCCCTTCTTGCTTCATGGCGTCACAGGATCGGGAAAGACGGCCGTCTATCTGGCGGCTATGCAGCGGGCGCTGGACCGGGGCCTGTCGTCGATCCTGCTGGTTCCCGAGATCGGCCTCACGCCGCAGACCGTGGGCCTGCTGGACGCGGCCTTCGGGCAAAAAGTCGCGCTGCTGCACTCCGCGCTCACGCCCGAAGAGCGCAGCGAGCAGTGGCGGCGCATCCGCCGGGGCGAGGCTCCGATCGTCGTCGGCACTCGCTCGGCCGTCTTCGCTCCCGCGCCTCATTTGGGCCTGATTGTGGTCGACGAGGAGCACGACCAGAGCTACAAGCAGGAGGAGACGCCGCGCTACAACGCCCGCGACGTGGCCGTGATGAGGGCCAAGATCGAGGGGGCCGTGGTGGTGATGGGCTCGGCCACGCCGTCGCTCGAAAGCTGGCAGAACTCGGTTCTGGGAAAGTACCAGCGCATCGAGATGCGGGACCGGGTGATGAACCGCCCGCTGCCCGAGGTCGAACTGGTCGACATGCGCCGCGAATTCCAGGAAACCGGCCAGGATCAGCTTTTTTCCCGCGCGCTGGTCAACGAAACCCGCCAGGCTCTCGATCGCGGCGAACAGGCGCTGATTCTGCTCAACCGCCGCGGCTACTCCTTTGCCGTCATCTGCCGCGCCTGCGGCGAAAAGCTCGAGTGCGAGAACTGCGCCATCGCGCTCACTCACCACAAGCCGCCGGCCTCGGTGAATGGCGAGGCCGATCCCGGCCTGGCCCGCGAAGGCCAGCGCCTGGAATGCCACTACTGCGGATTCCGCCGCACCGTCCCGGCGCGCTGTCCCAAGTGTTCGAGCGAGCACCTGTACTACCTGGGCGCGGGCTCCGAACAAGGAGAGGTCCGGCTGGGTGAAATTTTCCCTTCCGCGCGCATCGGCCGCATGGACCGCGACACGGTGCGCGGCCGCTACGACCTGGAGCGCCTGCTGACGCGTCTTCACTCGGGCGAAATCAACCTGCTGGTGGGCACGCAGATGATCGCCAAAGGCCATGACATTCACGGCGTCACGCTGGTGGGCGTCGTCGGCTGCGACCACTCGCTCTCGATGCCCGACTTCCGCGCCGCCGAGCGGGTCTTCCAGTTGATGACCCAGGTTTCGGGCCGCGCCGGACGGGGCGAGCTGCCCGGCCGCGTCGTGGTGCAGACATACTACCCCGACCACTACGCCATCCTGGCCGCCAGCACCCACGACTACCAGGCTTTTGTCGAGCGCGAGCTGAAGTACCGCCGCTGGATGCACTACCCGCCCTTCGGCGTGCTGGCCAATGTGCTGGTGCAATCGCCAAAACTCGAAGAAGCCGCCGGCTGGTCGTCTATTTTGGGCAAATATCTTGTCCAAAGCCAGAACAGCGGAGCTGTGCGGGTGCTCGGCCCCTGCACCGCGCCCATCGCCCGCATCAAGGGAGTCTACCGCTTCCACATGATTCTGAAGGCCAGCTCGCGGCGGGCGCTCAACGCCGCCCTGCGCAGCATGCTGGCCCAGGCCGACGCCGCCCAGATTCCGCGCCGCAACCTGATTGTGGACGTGGATGCGCTGCGCCTGATGTGACCACCACATGCAGTGGGGCCAACCACCTGCGGTGGGGCCAACTGCCTTCGACAGGTCGAGTGAGCGGCATCGTTTCCCACCCTGGTCCACAAAAGGTCAAAACGCAGGTTCTCTTCGGCTTCGCTCAGGGCAGGCTTTCGCCTCCGCTGCGCTTCGCTCAGAATGACGGCGCGGATGGAGCCCCCGCCCTTACTTGTCGGGCGCATTCCCCCAAAAGATATTTTTTGACGATAACTCTGCTTCGTTCTGCTAATATGACGGCCAACTGGGGGAAGCCTGCCGGAACCGCGCCGTCTGGCGCCCAATCCATCAGCGAGGAGCCGGAGATGAGCATAAGCGATGCCGAGGCAATGCGCTCGTCGATCACCAGCGCCATCGGGCGCGACAGCGTCTACATCACCGCGCGAGACGAAGCCAGGCACTTTGACCCGCTCTCGCTTACCGCTATCTACGCCGGTCAACTGCTTTTTGGATTCGTGCGTTCGGCCAGTGGCTGGCTATGGGAAACGCTCAAGAAGAAGGGCGCTGAAAAGGGCGAAGAGGCGATCGGCAACGCCATCGGCGACGCGCTGGGCGCGGCATTGAAAAAGGTCGAACACGCGGTCTCCCCCGAGGCTGCGGCCGAGGCTTCGACCGAGGGGCAGAAGCAGGTTCAGCAAATCGATCTTGCCAGCCAGGCGTTGAAAGAGCTTGGCGCGGCCATCGAGCCGTCGTACATTGAAAGTTTCCTGTCGGCGGGCGAGGCGGCAGCCGCTCAGCAACTGATGCGGGACAACTTTCCCGAGGCCAAGGCGCGCCGGATTGCCGCGGCCGTCACCCTGCAAGTCGAATTGAGCTTGAAAGGAGCCCAGCCGGCATGAATCCAAGGGGCACAAATCTCCCGGAGGCGGCGGGGCCAAAGTATACGGCCATTTCCCTGGCGCGCTACCTGTTGTGCTTTGGCCCGGAGGGGCCTGAAAGAGCCTGGCAATCGGATCAGGTGATGGCCCAGGCTCCGGGGCAGTGGTTTGCCTTCCGCAAGGGGGCGCGCACTACCTACATGAGGGCGGGCGAAAGCGGGCGTTTCAGCCTGACGCCTCCGGAGGGCGTCGATCCGGCGGCGTTGCCCGTCATCGACGAGTCCGGCCCGCCGCCCACCCTGCTGCGCGATTACCTCGATTCACTCGCGAAGTCGATTGTGGTCAACGATGCGGATGACGCCGCGAGAATTGGCGCCATTGCCCTGGCCGCATACAATGGTGACAATCCTGGCGCCTTGCGGAGCGAGATTTTTGCCATTTGCGAGGGTTTCATCCGGCGCTCGTCCGATCTTGCCGATGCGTCGGAACTGGAGGCGCAAACGCACCGCCGTTTCATCGATTTATTGATACCGGGAACGCTCGCTTCGGCGATTTTTCTGCTGACGCGAATCGTGCGCGTCGCCATGCCCGTCGATCTTGTCCATCAGGCGTTTGGCGCCGGCGGTTCTCTTGACATCTTCAACGGCCCGCAGGTCTTTGCCCGCGACGTTCTCGCCAAGATCATGCGCCTGGAGGGCGGCGAAGCGAAGATTGCCGAGGCCGCGGCCAGCTTACAGGCCGACGCGGAGTCGCTGGCCGATCGCGCCGAAGCGGCCACGGAGTTTGGCGAGTTTTATGGGAGGATTTTTGAAGGTTTCCCGTTGGCCTACGCCGCCCAGCAGGGATTTGAATTTCTCGCCGACGCTAGCGCCGGCGGTGCGAAGGCGGGAGATTACCGGATGCTGGCCAATGTTTGCGAGGAACGGACCGTCTGCGCCAGCACCACGATGAGCATTGACTTCAGCAATGCATTGGACTGGCGTGAACTGCACCTTCACCGCGCGGCCATCGCCCGGGCGCAAGAGTCAGGCGGCAGCGCGGCGGCCGAGCAACTCGCTGATCAGTACACGAAGCTTTCCCTGCTGTACCCGCTTTTCCTGCGCGATTTTCTGCTGTCCAAAACCGATCATCTCTCCTATCACGCTTGAAGCGCGGCCACGCAGCCGGGTGCCCCAGGCCTCGCCTTTAAGACTTGGAAGTACCTGCAACCGGCATCAATCGTTCTCGAATAGCTCTTCGTGTGTTCCTGTCCGCTCCAGGTGTACCTTTTCAGTGGTAGCGAAGTAGATCAGCACCCAATCGGGCTCAATGTGAGCGTCCCTATATCCTGCCCAATTGAGTTTGAGCAGATGGTCTTTGTATTGCGCCGGCAAGGGCTGCCCGGCGAGTAGAAGCTCGATCAGGTTTTTGAGTTTTTCGAGGTTTTTGCCTCTCTTCTGAAGCCGCTTCACGTCGCGGTGAAATTGGCTGGAATAGCTTGGGGAGCGCATCAGATGCCCAGCTTGTTGAAGAGATCGGCGGCATCCTTGGCTTGATGGACTTCTACGCCCTGGGCGGTCTTGCGCAGGGTCTCTCGCGTGAGCTTGTTGGGCTTCAGGTCGAAGGGCAGAGCGTTCTCCCTTGCCACTCGGGTCAGAACGATGCGCATCACGTCGGAAACCGTGAGACCCATCTCTTCGAGCACAGCGGTAGCCTTTTCTTTCACCTCAACGCTGATTCGAGAGCGGACAACGGCATTTATGGCCATGCGCATATTGTAGCCCAGTTGGGCTACAATATGCGCATGAGTTTCATCGCCGCCCCGTCTCTACTTGGCGGGCGTGTCGCCCTCCAGCGTGTGCAGCTCCTTGCCGGGTTTGAAGCGCACCGCCTTGCCGGGCGCAATGCTGACCTCGGTGCCGGTGCGGGGATTGCGGCCGATGCCGGTCTTGCGGGCGCGAACGCTGAAGACGCCGAAGCCGCGCAACTCGATGCGCTCGCCAGCCGCCAGAGCCTGTTTGAGGCCCTGGAAGACCGTATCCACCGCAGCCTCTGCCTTGGCGCGGGGAAGACCCGTGCGCTCGATCACATGATGGACGATGTCTTGCTTAATCAAAGGGCACCTCGCTGGCGCAACTTTATAGACTGTACTACGACTTACGGTAGTGATGCTACAGGTTTTGCAGCTTTTATGGAACACTGCGGAGAGCAGGAATTTCTTTGGCGGGAAAGAATTTCTTTCCGGTACGCTTTTCCGCTGGGAAAAGTCCGCTGCCGGGGGCTGGGAAGCCTTTGCTCCGCCCCTTCAGACGGTTTATCCGCCTTTCGCGGGAAGATCGCCGCGCCATTTTGCGGCTTCGTCCGGTAAAATTCTTTTTGACCCGAACATATTTGCATCCGGAGGCAAGCCCGAGCCGGAAATAGGAGACGCATGTCGATTCAGAGTGACCGTTGGATCAGGGAACAGGCCATCAACCACCAAATGATTGAGCCCTTCAGCGAGAAGCAGGTGGCCACCGGCGTCATCTCCTATGGGCTTTCCTCATACGGCTATGACCTGCGCGTCTCCGACGAATTCAAGATCTTCACCAATGTGAACAGCACCATCATCGACCCCAAAGCCTTCGACGAGCGTTCCTTCGTCTCGGTGCAGGGAGATTTTGTGATCGTGCCGCCGAATTCCTTTGCATTGGCCCGTTCCGTCGAGTATTTTCGTATTCCCAGAGATGTTTTGACGATCTGCGTTGGCAAATCAACCTATGCGCGTTGCGGCATCATTGTGAACGTGACGCCCTTCGAGCCGGAATGGGAGGGATTCGTGACGTTGGAAATCTCCAACACCACGCCGCTGCCGGCCAAGGTTTACGCCAACGAGGGGCTGTGCCAGATTTTGTTCTTCCGCTCCGATGAGCCCTGCCAGGTCAGCTACGCCGACCGCAAGGGCAAGTACCAGAAACAACAGGGGATCGTGCTTCCAAAGCTGTAGCGTGTCCGGAAAGAAAATCGGCGGGGCCGGTGCGCAGGCGGTATGTCCTGTGTGGGGATGAGGAGGCCGTGGAGCAGCCTTCGCTCGAAACGCAACTCTGCTGCAATCAGTCGGGAGGCGCGTCATGGGCTCGATCCGCAACGCTGAGTCGATTCGCGTAGGAGTGTTGACCGATGAGCCCCTCCGCCTGGCGGGCCTGGCCAGCGTCTTCGAAGAAGGGCCCGGCGAGGGCTACGCTCTACTGTTTCCGGTCTACGGGACGCTCGAAGAGCTGTTGTCCGACTCCTCGCTGGCCTACCTGGTCGTGGACCTGCTCTCTCCCTCCAGAGGGTTTGGGACCCTGGAGGCCATTCGCCGCCGGCGTCCCGACCTGCGGCTGATCGTCATTGGCCCGGAGGGGGACGACAAGCTGATTATGGATTTGATCGTGGCCGGCGCCCGCGCCTACCTGGATTTGAAGGCCGGTCCGAAGACGGTGCGCCACGCCGTCGAAGCGGTCACCAGCGGCTCCATCTGGGCCCCGCGGCTGCTGCTCTCCAAACTGATCGACCGGCTGCTCGGCACCTCCGACGCCAGCCTCACCAATGCCCCTCTTCGCCTGACCGACCGCGAGCGCCAGGTGCTCGAACTGATTCTCATGGCCTGTTCCAATCGCGAGATTGCCCGCCAACTGGGCATCGAGGAGCGCACCGTCAAGGCTCATGTCAGTCGGCTGATGCGCAAAACCGGCGCGGATAACCGCATCGATCTCTTCATGCGCGCTTCGAACCCCACGCTATTGCAGGCAGCCGGCATCAGGGATCGCCGCCAGGGCGACCGCCGTCAGGGTGAGCGCCGCCGCCGTTCGGTCCCTGGGACGCAATCCGATGGCCCGCAGCCCGTTACTGATAAGTTAACGGATGAGGTTACTTAAATCCATACTCCTTACGTAATCTTGTAGAAATCTGTGTTTTTCCACAGAATGGTTTACAGAAACAACGCAGATCTGGGGAAAGGAGTTCCCAGGCCGCATGTTTTCATGAAGCCTGGGAACTCCTCTTTTTTCTTGATTTAGCGCGAAATCGCTCTGCGGCGTTTCAAACCTTTGGCCCTCCCCCGCGTCCAACTTGGCATAGCAGAATCAAGACTGGTTACTTCAGTCTTGATCTTGCTCCATTGCACTCCCCGCTTTCAACGGGAGCACCGCCTCGACATTTTGTCTGAGTGGCGCCATTCTGGCTGCCAGGAATTTATGCTGTGTCCCGGAGCTGGAATGCGGTAGCCTGTCTGAAAGCGCGCGCTGTTCCTCTGGAAACCATCTTCGACGATGCAACAACCCGCGCCGTTCGTGAACCGCGGAGTGGAAAGGATCTGGATATGAAAAAGACGCTTGCGTTGATCTGTCTCTGTTTCATGCTTCCATCGGCTGGCTTCGCCGCCTCCTCGCGGGAGAACTTGCAGGCCCGCATCGACGCCGCCCAGGCGGTGGTGCGCGAGATCATGATGGCTCCAGACAACAGTATTCCGATGAACATTCTGGAACAGGCCACCTGCGTGGGGGTGGTGCCCGGCTTGAAGAAGGGAGCCTTCATCTGGGGCGGACAGTACGGCCAGGGCGTGGTCACCTGCCGCACCGGCCACGGCTGGAGCGCACCGGTCTTCATTCGCATGGCCGGAGGCTCCTTCGGCTTTCAAATAGGCGGCCAGTCCACCGACCTGGTGCTGGTGGCCGTCAATGACCGCGGCTTCCAGGATCTGCTGAAGAGCAAATTCAAGATCGGCGGAGACGCCTCGGCGGCGGCCGGCCCGGTGGGCCGCTCCAGCCAGGCCTCCACCGACTGGAAGATGGGCGCCGAGCTGCTCAGCTACTCGCGCAACCGGGGGCTGTTTGCCGGCATTGACCTGGACGGCACCAGCGTCAGCCAGAACATGGAAGACACCGAGATCTACTACGGCGCGCCAAACAGCTTCGAGTCCATTCTCAAGGGCGACGTGCCGGTTCCGGCCGGAGCAATTCCGTTTGTTCGCGAGGTAGCCCACTACTTCATCGAGGCCAAACACCGCCAGTAGCATTCATGCAAAGCGCAGAAAGGCAAGGGGCGGTCCAATGGACCGCCCCTTGCTGGTTTTGCGTCGTGAAATCCGCTCCGGGAGGCTAAACTTAAAGTTTGCCTTTGAAGATGCGAGAAAATCTCGAGTTTTGGCTCGTGCTGGCCGTGGCGCGCACCCTGGGGCGGCTGCCGCGCGGGCTGGCGCGCCTGCTGGCCGGTGGGCTCGCCTTCGCCGTCTACTGGTCCTTTGGCCGTCTGCGCCGCGTCGGCGTGCGCAACCTTGAGCTGGCCCTGCCCGAGCTTCCCTTTGACGAACGGAACCGCATCCTCCGCGGCGTCTACATCCATCTCGGCTGGCAACTGGTCGAGTTCTGCCGCATGACCCGCTACACGCCGGAGAACACTCACGGCTGGATGCGCACCGAGGGACTGGACAACTATCTGGCGGCGCAGGCCCGCGGCAAAGGCGTTCTGGTCCTCACCGGCCACCTGGGCGCATGGGAGCTTTCCAGCTTCTACCACTCGCTGATGGGCTATCCCATGGGGATGGTCATTCGCCGGCTCGACAATCGCCGCCTGGACGAGTTCGTCAACGGCATTCGCTGCCTCCACGGCAACCGCGTCCTGGACAAGGGCGATTTTGCCCGCGGCCTGCTGACCGCCATGCGCACAGGCCAAACCGTGGGCATTCTGATGGACACGAATATGACCCCGCCGCAGGGCGTCTTCGTGGAGTTCTTCGGAAAACCGGCCTGCACCGCCTCGGGGCTGGCCCGCGTGGCCCTGAAGACCGGCGCGGCCGTGCTGCCGGGGTTCATGATGTGGGAGGCGGCCGAACGCCGCTACGTGCTGCACTTTGGCCCGCCGCTCGTCTTCGAGCAGACCGGCGACGAAGAGACCGACATCATCGCCGCCACGCAGCAATGCGCCAGCGTGACTGAGACCTGGATTCGACGCTATCCTGACCAGTGGCTCTGGATTCACCGCCGCTGGAAGACCCGCCCGGCGGGCGAGCCCGGGATCTACTGAGGATTTTTACCGTGCACAAGTGGAGATTCGCATGAAGCTGGGCGAACTGATTGAAGCCCTGGGCGGCAAACTGGTCGCGGGAGAGCCGGGACAAGCAGTCGAAGGCGTAAACTCGGTTGATCTGGCCCGTGCCACGGATCTGGTCTTTGCCGAGGATGCGGCCTCCTCCGCCAAGGCCCTGGCCAGCCAGGCTGGCATGGTGGTGCTGCCCGCCGCTGGCGTCGAGGTTAGCCCGCAAGCCGGCTCCAGCCCGTCAATCAAGTGCGTCGTCGCGGCTGCTCAGCCGCGGCTCTGGTTCGCACAAGCGGCCAAACTGCTCGCTCCCGCGCTGTCCGCCGCCGGAGTTCATCCCACGGCGGTCGTCGGTGCGCATGTGCGGCTCGGCGAAAATGTCACCATCGGTCCCGGCGCGGTGGTCGGCGGAAACGCCGTGATCGGCGCCGGAAGCCGCATCGAGGCGGGCGCGGTCATCGGCCAGGGCGTACAGATTGGCGAGGGCTGCCGCATTTACCCCCGCGCCGTCCTCTATCCCGGAACCACGCTCGGCAACCGGGTCGTCGTCCACGCGGGCGCGGTGCTCGGGGCCGACGGCTTCGGCTACGTCCGCGACTCGGCGACCGGCGCCTATACGCAGTTTCCCCAGCAGGGAAGGCTCGTGATCGGGGACGAGGTCGAGATCGGCGCCAACTCGACGATCGACCGCGGAGCGCTCGAGCAGACGAAGATCGGCCGGGGAACCAAGATCGACAATCTGGTCCACGTGGGCCACAACTGCCAGATCGGCGAGGACGTGATTTTGGTGGCTGGGGTGGGCATCAGCGGCTCCTGCACGGTGGGCAGCGGCGCGGTGATCGCCGGGCAGGTAGGTATAGGCGACCACGCGCACGTCGGCCCCGGCGTGATTCTGGGCGGGCAGGCCGGCGTGCTGAGCGGCAAGACGGTCACTAACGAAGGCTTGAAGCCGGGAACGGTCTTCTGGGGCACGCCAGCCCGTCCGATCACGCAGGTTCTGCGCGAGCTGGCCGTGGTGGCGCGGCTGGCCAAAGGGAAGGGAAGCAAAAGGACAGAGAACCGGGAATAGTTTCTGGCTCGTGGCTGCTAGCAGCTAAAAGCTAGAAGCTCGTCGTAACCTCTCTTCCCTCCCGTGGCCCCGGAGCGTGCATCTCCGGCAATGCTGGCCTAGCTGCTCTGGAAGCCGCGTCTGGCTCTGCATTTCTGAGCAGGATGGCCAGCCCTCGCGCGCCGTCCATGCGGCTTTCCACCAGCAGTTCATAGGCCAGGCGGGAAAACTCCGGGTGATGCTCGAAGTGCTTGCTGGCGGCCTGCACCGTATGGACAACGTGAGCGGCGGAAAAGGCTTCGCCATGAAAGCCCGCCACGCCGATCAGCAATCCCCTCACCAGCGCAAACTGAGCCGTCAGCAGGGCGCATTCCCGGGTCATCGAGAGCGGCGCTCCCGCTTGCGCGCCTTCCCGCCCAAAGGGAAACCGGCAGCGGAGGATGGTGTTCGCCAGGTAGTTTTCCAGGACGTGCGGATGGCGGCGCAGGAAGGGCTCGAAATAGCGGTCGTGCGCCTGGGCGTAGTGGGCCGCGAGGCTCTCCAGGGTTGCGCTGGGGCTGTTGCCGATGCCGGCGGTGAAGGCTTGAACGCACTCCACAAAGCGCGGCCTTACATTGGAGCGGTGCAGCAGCATTCCCGCCAGACGCAGCACCACATCCAACTGGGCGGCGCATTCCTGCGGGAGGGTCTCCATGGCGGTTAGCAGCGCTCGGGAGGCAACCGTCGCTTCAAAATCGCCAAGAAAGTCCGGAATGCTCCGTTGCAGCTCACCGCTGGCAATCGCGTCCAGGCGGCGGCAGAAGACGCCCAAAAGAAACAGCCTCTGCCAGAGCGGGTAGGCGCGATTGCCAGCCAGCGCCAGCACCACTTGGCGAATGGGCCGGAACCAGGGCAGCAGCGAGGGCAACCCATCCCCCGCGGCGGCTTCCGCGGGCGCGTAACGGGCCTGACCGGCGGCCGCCAATCCCTTCTGAGCGAGCCGGACTGGCGCCAGCAGCTTTGGATCAAGAAGAACCAGCCGCGCGGCCTCCGGGCAGGAGAGCGTCAGCGCCGTCTCCTCGATGCCGCCAATGGAATTTGCAATGCGCGGGTAGGTGGCGCAGGTGCGCGTCAGAAACCCCTCGCCCAGCTCCGCCTGAACGCGGCAAAGGCTCTCTTCGGTGAGCAGCGGGCAGCGGTTCTGGCCGTTCATGCGGATTTGGGCGAAGCTGGCGGGCTTGAAGGCCTTCCCGTCCACCGCACCCTGTGGCGCGGTCAGAATGCTGGCTTCGATCAACGAGCGCAGCGGACTGGCTGGAAGCTGAAGGAACTTTTCATAGGCCGCCTGGTCGACGGGCACACTCCAGCCCTGGCAGCAGGTGTCCTCGCAGGCGGAGCCGATGCAGCGAAATCTCTCGGCATAGGTGAGGCGGATGGGTAGAATTTGGGGCAAGTGGCGCTCCTTGCAATGGGGCAGCGCAAGTTTGCCGCGGCCTGGGATGAAATCTGTCCAGAAACGGGGCACTTGGCGGACCAGCGAAGAGCTTGGAAGATTGGAAAGCATTAAAGAGCGGGAACGGCCGTCTTCGTCACAGAGGAAGCCCCCTTGCTTCGCTCAAAAGCAGCAAGTTAGCAACGCAGCTATTTTGCAAGCCGGCAGGGCAGCGGGCCGGCAAACTGGCTGGCTCCAGGCGGATTCCAGCGGTGCGGACTGTTTTTGCCGCCCCAGAAAGGCTTCCTGGCCAGATCAAAACAGCATAGTAGGTCAGATCAGAAGGTTTTCTCGGTCATCAGACGGGCTTTTCGGTCAGAAACGGTTCCGGTTTGAGCGAGCCGTCGCGCTGCTTGACCAGCATCTGCACCTTGCCCTCGGCGGCGTCCAACTCGGACTTGCAGGCGGCCGAGAGGCTTACCCCCTCCTCGAAGAGCTTGAGCGACTCCTCCAGGGCTAGGTCGCCCTTTTCCAGTTGATCGACGATGGTTTCCAGCTTCTTGAGCGAGTCTTCAAACGAGGGCATGGCGGTTACTCCGGAAGAGTTTGGGGCAGCACCGAGGCGATCACCTCGGCGGCAGCCGTGTAGCGGCCAAAGGGAGCGCTGACCTGCACTCCCTGAACGAAGGGACGCACCGCCTCGAGCATCTCCTGGGCGATCAGAATGCCCTCCTGGCGGGCGGCGTCGGGCGAGTCGGCCTGGGCCATGCGCAGCATGATCTCCTCGGGCATGGAGACGCGCAGGTCGTTCTTCATGAATTCGGCGTTGCGCAGGCTGGTCAGCGGCCAGATGCCGGCGATGACCGGAATGCGATGCTCCTCGATGCGCTTGAGGAAGTTTTCCAAGAGGCGAAGGTCGAAGACCGGCTGGGTGATGGCATACTCAGCCCCGGCCTCGACCTTGTAGGCGAAGCGGCGCAGTTCCTGCTCGATGTCGGGCACGCCGGGGTTGGCGGCCACGCCGATGGTGAAGTTGGTGCTGGCGCCGATCGAGTTCGAGCCGATGTCCAGCCCGTAGTTCAGCCGTCGCACAATGTTGACCAGGCCGATCGAATCCACGTCGAAGACCGCCGTGGCGTCCGGGTAGTTGCCCAGCTTGGGCGGGTCGCCGGTCAGGCAGAGAATGTTGTGCAGGCCGATGGACGAGGCTCCCAGCAGATCCGATTGAATCGAAAGCAGATTGCGGTCGCGGCAGGTGTAGTGGAGGACGGTCTCCACGTCGGCGTGCTGCTGAATCTGGATGCAGAGGCTCTGCGCGCTCATACGGGCCGAGGCGCGCGGCGAATCGGGGACGTTGATGGCGTGGACGCCGAGCCCGGAGAGCAGCCGCGCCCCCTCGATCTCCTTTACGCAGTTGATGCCCCTGGGCGGCACAATCTCGACCAGGGTGACGAAACTGCCGCTTTCGATGAGCGCTCCGATGCGGGAGCGCACGCCCAGAGGAGCTGGCGGCGTCTCGGTCGTCAGTTCCGGAGCCTTGCCGGTGACCTCGACGCGGGCCTGCGCGTCGATGGCCCGCATCGCCGAGCGCATGGCGCGAATGTGGTTGGGGGTGGTGCCGCAGCAGCCGCCCACAAACTGCACCCCGGCCGAGATGGCCTTGCGGGCAAAGCTGGCCATGTACTCCGGCGAGCAGAGGTAGATGTTGCGCCCCTCGATGGCGCGCGGCATTCCGGCGTTGGGCAGGGCGGCCAGGGGCAGCGTGGTGGCCGGGCGCATGGCCTCGATGGCGGTCAGCACCGTGGCCGGGCCGGTCGAGCAGTTCACGCCGATGGCCCCGGCGCCCCACTCGGTCAATAGCGCCGCCGCCTGGGCTGGCGAGGCGCCGTCCAGGCAGTTGGTCTCGTCGTCCACGGTGACCATCACCAGCACGGGCAGTTCGGGCGCGGTCTCCTGGGCGGCTTTCAGCGCCTCGTGGGCCTCATTCAGCGCGGGCATGGTTTCGATGACCAGGAAATCCACGCCCGCTTCGGCCAGGGCGCGAATCTGCTCGGCGAAGGCCTCGCGAGCCTCGTCGAGGCCGGTCTTGCCCAGCGGCTCCAGGCGCACTCCCAGCGGACCCAGCGCGCCGGCCACCCAGGCCTCTCCGGCCTGCTTGTCCTTCAGGTGCTCGACGGCCTGGCGGGCGATCCGCACCCCGGCGGCGTTGATCTCGGCCACCTTCCCGGCCAGGCCGTGGCGGCCCAGCCGGAAGCGGTTGGCGCCAAAGGTATTGGTCTCAAGAATCTCCGCGCCGGCCTGCAGGTACTCCTCGTGAACCGCGAGGATCAGGCTGGGGTCGGTGAGATTCAGCTCGTCGTAGCAGCGATTGATGGTGACGCCGCGGGCGTAGAGGACCGTGCCCATGGCGCCGTCGGCGAGCACGGGGCGGCTGGCGAAGATGTCGGCAAAAGATGGCATTCTATTCTCATGCTAAGCCACGCGGGCCTGATGCGTCAGCAGGCGGGGGCTGCTTTGTTATACTTCGGGAGTCATAAACTTGGGCTGCGCCGGTTTTGGGATGAGTTTTGAAGCGGTCTATTTACCGTTTGCCCGCTCGTTTTACGGTTTGCCCGCTCGTTGCCGTTTGTCTGCCAGGACGGCAATCGCCGTCGATTTGTTCACGTTGTCCACGCCGCGGCCCTGGCCGCGGGCATCATGCGCAGTATAATCCGCGCTTTTTGTCGAGGTAAGGGATTTTGAACAACAGAAGCATTTGGATGAGCGCCGCCGCGGCCCTGCTCTTTGCGGCCGGGCTGGCCGGCTGTGGCTCCACTACCTATTTTGCGGGCCGGACGCTGCCGCCCAGCGGGCTGGCCAATCGTGTCCTGATCACCATTCAGAATCCCAGCGCCGCCTCCAGCGGCGCGCTGCAGTTCGTGGACGCCTACTACGACATTCGCTGCAAGTACAACAGCACCAGTTGTACGAGTCCGGCGTTTTCCATCGCCGGGTTCTCCGGTTCGCTGCCCACGACCATTCAGAATATGCCCGAGGAAGAGCTGGGCGCGGTTTACAGCTCCGGCAGCGGCAGCCTGTCGCTCATCAACTACGCCACGGAGAAGTCCTCCAGCACCGTGAGCGGCCTCAGTGGCCTTTCTTCCAGCATCTTCATCACGCGCAACCAGTCCTATATCTTTGCCACCAGCCAGGGGACCGGTGCGCTGACGGTGGTCGACCAGTCGTCGAGCAGTGCCGTGACCTACACGCTGAGCGCTCCCGACAAGCTGAACCATCTGAGCGTGAATACGGGAGGTTCGGTGGCCCTGGCCTTCGCCGAGAACTCGAATTACGCCTACTATCCGCTCAAGCTGACGGCCGCCCAGACCCTCGCCTATAAAGGCGGATCAACCACCTGGCCAACCGGCGCGGTGGATTGCGAACCGCTGAACGCGCCCGGCTGGTGCCTCTTCCAGGCGCGGGATTCCAGTAAAACCGCACTGGTCTTCGACCGGCCGGTCAAGGCGGTCTTCTCCGCCGACGGCGGAACGGCTTATGTGCTCAACTGCGGACCGGAGTGCAGCGGAACAATGGCTTCCATCACGCCGCTGCCCGTGGCGCCGATGATCTTCCTCGCCGGCGAGGCCTCGGGCTCGCTGCCTACGGTGAACTCCTCCAGCGCAGTCTGCACCAGCGGCGCGACCGGCTGCACCATCCCCATTCCCGGCGGCGCCAGCAATGCCCTGGTCGACAGCTCCACGCTGTACGTTGTGGGCCAGAAATGGATGTCCGACAGCCACTGGGGAGGCTATCTGACGGTGGTCAACCTCTCCACAAACCAGATTTCGGTCCCGGCGGTCTCCATCAGCGACGGCACCCCGGGCGGAACGAGCCGCATGATTTTGGCCGACAACAACACGCTCTGGATCGGCATGACCGGATGCACCAGCGGCGAACGAGCCCACAACCTTGCAGCCTACGATTACAACGATGGCTGCCTCACGATGTTCAACACCTCCACCAACACCGTGACCCTGATCGAGTCCACTCCGGGCGACGCCACCGGTATTGCCGCGGTCACCGGCCTGAACAAGATCTACACGGCGGAGGGCGGCCAGGTGTACATCTACTCGACCGTGGACGGCTCGGCGATCAACAACGACAATGTGACGGTAACCGGCACGGCCTATGACGTGGCCTACGTGGACGCGACCTCCGACAGCGACAATACCGACTACTGATCGGCGCGTCGCGAGGGAGTGGTTTCGACGGAAATCAACCCCGAGCCGGATGCCTCACAAATGCTGGGTGCCCCACCCTCGCCGCTGTCATCCTGAGCGGAGTCGAAGGACCTGCTTCTTGCAACTTTTGCGGCTAGGGTGGGATAGCACGAACCTCGGCCGCCGTTCGTTTATCGGGAGCCATCTATAATGCCTTTCCCGACCGTCGATTCCGTCCCTGATTCTTCGTCCGCCGACGTGCTGGCCATCGCCGCCCACAGGGACGACGTCGAGCAGACCTGTGGCGGAACCCTTCTGCGCATGGCCTCACGCGGCCTGCGCACCGCCATTCTCGATCTGACCCAAGGCGAGGCCGGAACCCGCGGCAACTCGGAAGAACGCGCCCGCGAAGCCGCCGAAGCCGCTCGCCTCTTGGGCGTTGGCTGGCGGCAGGCGCTCGATCTGCCCGACGGAGCGGTCGAAAATTCTCTCGAAAATCGCCTCAAGATTGTGCGTGTACTGCGGCTCCTTCGTCCCCGCGTGGTCATTTTGCCCTACTGGCAGGCGCGCCACCCGGACCACGCCACGGTCGCCGCGCTGGGCTACGAGGCCTGCTTTCTCTCCGGCCTGACCATGGCGCCTGCAATATCGCATCCGTTGGCTCCTGCTCTGAACGCGCCGCAGGCGCCATTGGCCGCACCGCAGGTGCCCCATCGCCCCTTCAAAATCGTCTACGCCAGCCTCTACGCCGACGTGCGCCCCAGCTTCATCGTGGACATTACCCCCTTCATCGAGCAGCGCTACCAGTCGCTAATGGCCTACCGCTCGCAGTATGCCAACCAGCCCGCCGGTGGCGGACTCTTTGTGCCCGAGGAGGAGATTCGCGAGCGCACCTTCGCCGAGGCGCGCCACTATGGCCTCTTGGCCGGGGTGCGCTACGGCGAGCCATTTGTACAGAGGGAAGTGGGGCTGGTGGACGATCTGACCCTCGTGCCGGTGCAATCGATCTGAGGCGCTTTTAGGTTTCGGTTCGCAGCCATTTTCTCTATAAAAATTTCTTATTCAAAGTAAAAATAGAATAACTTTGCGTTATTTTTCCCCGTTTGCCACACTGAGAGTGGAGGCAGGGAATGGAGCAGACGTGGAATCCGCTGGACTATGAAAAGAATGGCGCATTCGTGCATGGATTGGCCGGCGGAGTGCTCGAATGGCTGGATGCGAAGCCCTCGGAGCAGATTCTTGACCTGGGCTGCGGAGACGGTCAACTGACCGGGCGGCTGGTCTCGACCGGCGCCAGCGTGGTGGGCGTGGACGCCTCGCCGGAGATGCTGGCGGCGGCGCGCTCGCGGGGAATCGATGCGCGCGAAGGCAGTGCAGAGGCGCTGCCATTTGCCGATTGCTCCTTCAATGCCGTCTTCTCCAACGCGGCGCTGCACTGGGTCCGGGAGCAGGACGCGATGCTGGCCGAGGTGCGGCGCGTACTCCGGCCCGGCGGGCGTTTTGTGGCCGAAATGGGCGGCCATGGCAACATTGCCGCGATTCGCGTGGCGCTGGCGGCCGTGCTCGCGCGTTACGGCTACGGTGACCGGAAGGGCGGCGAAAACTACTATCCCACCCCCGCTTCCTATGCGCGGAGGCTGGAGCGCCACGGCTTTAAAGTGGAGCGCATCGCGCTGACGCCGCGTCCCACGCCGCTGCCGGCAAGTGGAATGGAGGGCTGGCTGAGAACCTTTTGCCGCGGCGCCTTCGATGCTCTGCCCGAGGAGCTTCGGCAGCCGGTGGTCGAGGAGACGGTCGCATTGCTGGCGCCGGTTCTGCGCGACGAGGAAGGGAACTGGACCGCCGATTATGTGCGCCTGCGCTTTGCCGCCACGGCCTGAGGCCCGGCCGGTTCTCAGCGGTTGAAAAGCATCTGTCCGCCCACGGCGATCAGCGTCAGCGCGAAGATGCGCCTCAGCCAGAACTCCGAGATGTATTGCGCGCCCGCGGCCCCGAAGTAGCCGCCCACCAGGAAATCCGCAGCCAGCAGCAGCGCCACGCGCACGTCCGCGTTGCCTTTGCGGTAGTACTCCCAGAAGGCAAACAGGCCCACCGGGGCCAGCAAGGCGCCCAGAGAGGTGCCCTGGGCCTTGTGCTGGCTCATGCCCAGCAGCCAGATCAGCGCGGGAACGAACATGATGCCGCCGCCGATGCCCACCACGCCGGAAAGCACGCCCACCAGCACTCCCACCAGCAAAATGATCCAGGTCACGCAAGCCTCCCTCAGGGCGCTCGGAAGAGTGAAGGCCGGGCCCGCGCATTTAGCGTAAATCATGGAAGGCGTTTGTCGTTGCGGCGCGGATCGGCGCGGCTGCAAGGCTTCTGAAAGTTTTGCAATTTGGTCAAATTCACACAGCGTTTGCAATCTCTTTGCTTGCGTGCAGTACTCTGTTAATAATTCCGTGCGGCCTCCGCATCTGAAGTTGAACGGCCGCCGGGCGAGGGCAGACCGGTTGAGCCAAACCATTTTCGTACTGGAAGACGACGCCGACATCGCGCGGCTGGTGCAGCATCACCTGGAAGCCGCAGGATTCGCCGCAAGGCTCTTTCACACTCCCACCAACCTGATTCCCGACGCCGAGCGCCAGGCGCCAGTGCTGTTTCTGCTGGACATCATGGTGCCCGGCGGTGACGGCCTGGACGTTTGCCGCCGCCTGCGCGCCCACCCTGCGCTTTCCACCATTCCCATCATCTTCCTGACCGCGCGGGCCGCCGAAAACGACCGTGTGCTCGGCCTCGAACTGGGCGCCGACGACTACATCACCAAGCCCTTCGCCACGCGCGAACTGGTGGCCCGCGTCAAGGCCGTGCTGCGCCGCTTCGAACGGCCCACCACGCCCTCGGTCATCAGCTTTGAGGAGGTCATCATCGACGCCAACGCGATGCAGTTGAAGGTGCGCGGCGAACTGACCACCACCACGGCCACCGAGTTCCGCCTGCTGGACTATCTGGCGCGCCATCCCGGCCGGGTCTACAGCCGCGACCACCTGCTGGACGCCGTCTGGGGCGATGCCCGCTTCGTCACTCCCCGTTCGGTTGACGTGTACGTGCGCCGCATCCGCGAGAAGATCGAAGTCGACCCGGAAAACCCGCGCTACCTGAAGACCTTGCGCGGCGCCGGCTACCGCTTCGAGCTTCCCAAGAGCGAGTAGGCTGCTTTGACCCGCAAACTCTTCACCAAGCTGCTTGGCCTCTTCGTTCTGCCGCTGTTTGTCTACGCCGTGGCGATGGAGTTTCTCTTCAGCCGCCTGCTCTCTGCCGGCGGAACGAGGCTCACGGCCGCGGAGAGCCTCTCTCTGCTGGGCGGCGCGGCGCTGTGGGCTGGCCTGATCGCGCTGGCCGTGGCTTTGCCGCTGGCGGCCTGGATCGCCTGGCGCCTGCGCGTGCGGCTTGAGAGCGTAACCGCCTTTGCCCGGCGCATCGCCGATGGCGAGTTGAGCGCCCGGCTCACCGCTGCCCGCAACCTGGATGAATTCGCGACCATGGAGGCCGCGCTGAACCAGGCCGCCGCGCGGCTGGGCAAGAGTTTTGCCGAAATGGAAAGTCGCTGCCGGGAGCTGGCCGCCATGCTCGATGCGATGCAGGAGGCGGTGGTCGCCATCACCTCCGAGGGGCTGGTCTGCTGGTCCAACGCCCAGATGCAGCGCATCGCCGGCACGCAGATTCGCATCGGGCGGCCGCTGGTCCACTCCGTCCGCGACCCCGAACTGCTGGCCTGTGTGAAGGCGGCGCTCGACGAGCGTGGGGTCCGTTACGGCCGCGCCAGCTCGCTCGTCCCCGGCCGCGTCTTCGAGATCAACGCCGCTCCCTTGCCCACCGGCGGCGCGCTGGCCGTGCTCCATGACGTCACCCGCGTCGAGGCCGCGGAAAGATCCCGCCGCGACTTCATCGCCAACGTCAGCCACGAGCTGCGCACCCCGCTGACCTCCATCCAGGGCTACGTCGAGACGCTGGTCGAGGCTCCCCGGTCCAATCCCAAAACCACCCGCGAGTTTCTCGGCATCATCCTCAAGAACGCCACCCGCATGAACCGCCTTACTGAGGATCTGCTTGCCCTGGCCAGCCTCGAGAGCCCGGACTACAAGCTGGCGCTTCAACCTACGCGGGCCAGCGCGCTGCTGGAGGACGCCATCGAGTCGCTGGGCGGCATCGTGGCCGACGCCGGCGTGGAGCTGGAATCGGCGGGCGCGCCCGATTCGCTGGTTCTGGCCGATCCCGACGCCATGAACCAGGTCTTCGGCAACCTGATAGAAAACGCCTTGAAGTACGGCAAGGCCGGCAAGCGAATCCGGGTCGGCGCGCGGCTGCTGGAAGCTGAAACCGCCTCCGAAGCTGCCCCCAACCCTGCCTCTGAAGTCGAATTCAGCGTCCAGGACTTCGGCCCCGGCATCGCCTCCGAGCACCTCGTGCGCATCTTCGAGCGCTTTTACCGCATCGACAAGGCCCGCTCCCGCGAGTCTGGAGGCACGGGCCTCGGGCTGGCCATCGTCAAGCACATCGTCCTGGCCCACGGCGGACGCATCTGGGCCGAAAGCGAACTCGGCTCCGGCGCCGCCTTCCGCTTCACCCTGCCTCTGGCCCCGGCAGCGCAGCAGTCTTCAGCTCTACGCTTCAAGCCGGAGCACGTGGTCTGAAATCAGGTGCACGTCCACTTCGTCGCCGGCGCTGTACGATGACCGCTCCGAGGGGAGCACGGCAATCCCGTCGGCGCGCGCCAGCGTCTTCAGCATTCCGGTGGTCTGCGCGCCCGAGCTATAGGCCAGGAATCTCTCGCCGCCGGGCTCCAGCCGAACCCTCAGAAACTTGGCCAGACCCGGTTTTTTGGCCACATCTTCCTGTAAAACCGCGCGAATCACCGGCGGGAGGATGCGTTTATAACCCATTGCCTTCAGGATTGCGGGCTTCACCAGTTCGTCGAAAACGATCATCGACGCCACTGGGTTCCCCGGCAGGCAAAAAATCAGCCGGTCGCCCTTGACTCCGAAGGTGGTGGGGCCGCCGGGCCGCGCCTCGATCGAATAGAAGACCTGCTCCATGCCCATTTCAGTGAGCACCTCGCGCACCAGGTCGCGATCTCCAACCGAGACTCCGGCCGAGGTGATGAAGATGTCGGCCTGAAGTCCGAGGCTCATTTTGGCGACGTGGCTGGCGTGCGTATCGCGGGCGATGCCCAGCAGCTCCACCACCGCGCCAGAGGATTTGACCATCGCCGCCAGCGCCACTCCGTTGCTGTCGGCGATCCTGCCCGGCACGACGGGCTCGCCCAACTCGACCAACTCGTCGCCCGTCGAGAGTATCGCCACCCTGGGGCGGCGAAAAACCGTCACGTGGCTCATGCTGAACGAGGCCATCATGCTGATCTCCGGCGCGCGAATCACAGTCCCCGCCGGAAGGACGATCTCGCCGCAGCGCAGATCCGAGCCGGCAAAGCGAATGTGCTGATGCTCGCGCACCGGGGCCTTGATGGTCACAAATTCGTCGCGGCCTTCGGTGTGCTCGTAAGGAACAACCGCATCGCAGCCGGCGGGAATCCGCGCGCCGGTCATGACCTTCACCGCGCAGCCCGGATCGAGCTGAACCTCTTCCAGCGAGCCGGCGGGAATGAATCCGGTAATGCGCAGACGGGCCTGGTCCTGGCAGTCGGCCCGGCGCACGGCAAAGCCGTCCATCGCCGAGTTGTCGCACATCGGCATCTGCCACGGCGCGGCAATCTCCTTGGCGGTGACCAGGCCCATGGAATCGATCAACTCGACCGATTCATTCCCCAGCGTATGAGCGCGCTCGAGAATCAAGCGGCGTGCTTCTTCAAGAGACGGCATTCTCTCTCCCTGTCTGGCGCGGAAATTCTTCGGATGGCGATGGCCCTGGCGTCCCGTCCAGCTTTCCGTCTTCGAGGCGGATCACCCTGGCTCCCAGCTTGGCGCCTAAAAGCTCGTCGTGGCTGGAAATCACGACGGTCATGCCGCCGGCCACAAGAGAAGCGACCACGGACTCCAGCAGGGCGGCGCTGGCCCGGTCCACATTGGCAAAGGGTTCATCCAGCAGCAGCGCCTCGGATTTGCAGGCCAAGGCCCGCGCCAGGGCCACGCGACGGCTCTCACCGCCGGAGAGCTGCCGGGCCTTACGCAATTCAAAGCCCTCCAGGCCAACCCGTTCCAGCGACTCCCGCACCGCGCTCTGCGCGCTTTCCTTGCCTACGCCGCGCGCCACCAGGCCGAAGGAGACATTGGCGGCCACGGTGCCGGAGAACAGGTAGGGGGTCTGGTGAAGCAAGGTGACCCGCCGGCGCAAGGCAGCGCACTCTTTCGGCTCCCAGCTCACCGGCGTGCCGTCAAAATAGACCGTTCCCTGCTGCGGTTTGTTGAGGAAGGCCAGAATGCCCAGCAGCGTGCTCTTTCCCGAGCCGTTGGAGCCCGCCAGAAGATGAAGCTCTCCGGCGGCGATGCTAAGTTCATCGATGGTCAGGCTGACGGTTTTGCCATGCATTGCCTGAATGGAGCTGAGTCGGTACTTTGCAATGCTCATGCGCTGTGGCTTTCTTGCGCGAGTGTGAGGAAGATATTCACCGCCAGCGAAACGCTCATCAGGATCACGCCCAGGGCCAAGCCGAAGGCAAACTCTCCCTTGCTGGTCTCCAGCGCAATGGCGGTCGTCATGGTGCGCGTAAAGAAACGGATGTTGCCGCCGAGCATCATCGCCACGCCGACCTCGGCGATCACTCTGCCAAAGCCCGCGATGATCGCGGCGACGACCCCGAAGCGCACCTCGCGCGTCAACTGGCAGAGGCTCTGAAAGCGGCTGGCGCCCAGGGTGAGGGCCGTGGGAAGAATCCTTTCATCGGCCCCCTGAATCGCCGCCACGGTGTAATTTGCCACCACCGGCATGGCGAGAACCGTCTCGCCGATGATAATGGCCTGCGGCGTGAACAGCAGCCCCAGCGAGCCAAACGGCCCCATGCGGCTGAGAAATCCGTACACCACCAGCCCGACCACCACCGTCGGCATCGCCATGAGGCTGTTCAGCAAGACCCGAATCGCGCCCATCATCGGGAACTTGCCCAGCGCCACGGCAATGCCCACTGGAACGCCGCCAATGGAGGCGAAGATCACCGACCAGACGGCAACATCGAGCGATGTCAGGACGGCGGTGAAGACCTCGCGGTCTCCCGCGAGAATCAGAGCCAGCGCCTCCCGGAGTGAATCTGAAATAAAACCCACTCGCTACTTCTCCTTGAAGGTGAAGAAGACTGGGTCGCCCTGCACGTGGTAGTTGGCGATAATGCTCTGTCCCTCGGGCCCGGTGATGAAGTCCTCGAACTTCATGGCCAGATCGAATTTCACCCAGGGAAACTTCTTCGGGTTCACCGCGATCACGCCGTAGGGGTTCAAGAGCCCATTGGCGCCTGCGCGGGCCAGGACCTGATCGACGGTAAGCCGGGGCGCGGGCGCGCCGGGCCGCTCCAGTCCGCGGTTGGCGTCATAGAGAATCACCAGGTCGGTCTTTCCATGGCGAAAGGCGTTATAGGTTCCCCGGTCGGCCAGCGTATAACCGCGCAACTCGGTCGCCATGTTGATGACCTCTCCCATGCCTTGCCCGGCCGAGCGGTACCAGGCGCCGGAGGGCGTAATGCCGGCGGCCGACCAGATTTGCTTCTCCTTCACATCGGTGCCGGAGTTGTCGCCGCGCGAGATGAAGGTGGAATGCGTAGCGTCAATGCGCTTGAAGGCATCAACCGCCGAGGTGGTTTCCCGCAGGCCGGCCGGATCGTTGGGCGGGCCGATCACCACGAAGTCGTTGTACATCACGTCGCGGCGATTGATGCCGAAGCCGGCGGCGACAAACTTGTCTTCCAGCCCGCGCGCATGAACCAGCACCACGTCGACATCGCCGGTCTCGCCCAGTTTCAGAGCCTTGCCCGTGCCCACCGCGATCACGTCGACCTTGCATCCGCACTCTTTTTCAAAGGGCGGCAACAGGACGGTCAACAGTCCCGAGTTCTCGGTCGAGGTTGTCGTGGACATCTTCAGATGATCCTCCGCCGTGGCAAAGGAACAGAGGGACGCAACCGCCAGCGCGGCCAGTGCGAGTTTCAACTTCATGGAGCACCTCAACGAATTGAATTTCAGGGAATAGCCTTTCAGTTGCCAATCTTGTTCGTGGGTTGCCAATCTTTTTCGCGCTTAACTTCAGACCAAGCCCGTGCCGGAATTATCTCACGGCCTGTCAAACTGTACTGTCGTTTAAACGATACTGTTCTCAAATTGTGCCATGCACAAACTGCACGCCGCGTAAACCGGACTGCCGCTCAAACTGCACCGCGGCTCAAAAGACCTTGCGGCTTCAGAGCTATCTGTGCAGAACGCGCGAGCCGGTGATGCTCGCTCCGTTAAAACACGTTGCCAATTCTAGCAGGTTTAGAGGAGATTAGCGGTTCTCTTTTTCGCTTTTCCATCGCCCGATGCGGCGATCAGCTTCCGTTGCACTTCGCGCCTCCGGCAGCGTTCGCAGAGCCCGAGCAGTTGGCGGGTTTCTTCTTTGATGCAGTCGAAGGCCGTGCGCAGCAACTCCTCGCTGGCCAGCCGCACCGGCTTTCCGCACACGGGGCAGGAACTCAGCTCGGTCAGCCGTTCCGCATCATCACCGGCATGAATTTCTTCATTAGCCAAGTTGCAGCTCGCGCAGCCGCTCCTGGGTGGGCATGCCGTCCTCATCCCATCCGCGCAGCTTGTAATACGCGGTGAGCATCTCCGGTACATGGCTGATCTGCCCCTTGGCGGGGCCGCTGCTGATCGGGCTGGTAGTGAAGCGCGAGGGCAACTGGTCGTCCTTGCTGGTGAATCCCGCCTGCAGGTTGAAGAGCCTCTCCAGATTCCAGATCCGCTCGCCGGCCTTGACGTATTCCTCCGTCGAGTAAGTGACCCCGGTAAGCGCGGTCAGCAGCGCCGCGTAGTTTTCCCCACCCCGGCCCGAGGTCCCGAAGATGCACCCGCCGGAGGCGTCGATGGCCGCCGTCAGATCCTGGAATAGCTTCACCCAGAAGGGTTTGTCGGCCGTGGCGTGAGGATCGCGGCTATCCCCGAAGCCCAGCACTTCTACCGCCACCGTGTAGCCCTTGGTGTGGCATCCGCCGCGGTTGCAGGTGGCGTACTCCAGGCCGATGCCCTGAATGCCGCGCGGATCGTAGGGCGGAATCTCCTGCTTCTTCACGGTCATCGAAAACTCCGGATGCCCGTAGGAGTTGGCGAAGCGATAGGAGCCCACCGCGAGCTTGTTGCCAAAGCCATCGCGCAGCCCGATCTTCCGCGTCAGATCGACCATTACCGCGGAGTTGCCGAAGCTCAGGTCTAGGCCGTCTGTGTCCTTCACCGTGATAATGCCCGCCTCGAACATCTCCATCGCGCAGGCCACGGTCGCCCCCAGCGAGATCGGGTCCATGCCCATCTCGTCGCAAATCTGATTGCTCTGAATCATGGCGGCAGTGTTATCGATGCCGTGATCGAAGGCGCCACGATCGAAGGCAACTGACAGGCCCTCCTCCTGCGCCTGCTCCGCGATTTGGCTCGCATAGCCGGGATTCTTGACCTTGCTGATGCGTCCGCACCTCATTACGCAGGAGTAGCAGCCCCTGGGACGAGCCGGGCTACTGGGCGATGCGGAGAGGTGATCGCCCTTGCCGGCGGCAGGAATATAGCTCTGCTGGAAGTTATTCGCGGCCAGCGAGCCGAGCTCATTGAGAGTGTCGAGCGGAACATCGACGCCGTACGCCTTCAGCCCCGCGCCCCCGGCCGAATTTCTGTTTCCCGTCTCGCGCGCCTCCAAAATAGCCTCCCGGAAGGCCCTGGGATGCGCCACTTTGATCGGTTTGGTTCCGTATACCGCGATGGCCTTGAGGTTCTTCGAGCCCATGACCGCGCCCACCCCCGACCGGCCCGCCGCAGAGTGCACGTCGTTCATGATCGACGCAAACAGAACCCGTTTTTCGCCGGCCGGCCCGATGCAGGCCACCCGGGCGTCGAGATCGGTCTCGGCCTGGATCATCTCCGTCGTCTCGGGAACCCATTTGCCCCACAGATGCGCGGCCTTGCGGATTTCCACCACATCGTCCTTGATCCACAGGTAAACCGGCTCCGGAGCCTTGCCCTCGACGATCAGCGCGTCGTAGCCGGCGTAGCGCAACTCCGGCCCGAAGAGGCCGCTCGCGTTCGATCCGGCGATGGCGTCCGTCAGCGGCCCTTTGGTGACCACATGATAGCGTCCGCCCGAGGGCGCGAGGGTGCCCGAGAAGGGGCCCGGCGCGAAGACAATTTTATTGTCCGGGGAAAGCGGGTCAACCCGCGCGTCCACTTCGTCGATATAGAGCTTGTCGCCCAGTCCGCGCGCCCCGATATAGAGCACCGCGTCCTTCAGATTGGTGGGCTGCGTCGAGACAGTTCCGGTCGAGAGATTGACGCGCAGAATCGTGCCGCTCCATCCGTTCATGGCCGCGCTCCCTCGAAAGCCGACTTGAACTTGGCGGCGAAGGCTCTTCTTCGCGTGCGGGTGGAGATGTTTTCCTCAATGAATTCAATGGCTTGGGTAGGGCAGAACAGCGCGCAGGCCGGTTCCCCGCCACAGGTATCGCACTTCAGGATCGACTCGGTTACGCTGTCATAGACCGCGCTGCCAAACGGGCAGGCCATAGTGCACATACGGCAGCCCATGCATTTGGCGCGCGCATACTCGACCAGCGTGCTGCCCTGGGCGCGATAAAGAGCTCCGGTCGGGCAGACCTTCATGCACGGGGCCGCGTCGCACTGCTGGCACATCATCGGAACCGAGTAGCCCTCCCGCTCGGAGGTGAAAACGTGCACTCTGGCCGCGGCGGGGCGAAACTGATTTTCGTGGCTGAAGCTGCAAGCCATGCGGCAGTTCTGACACCCGGTGCAGCGCTCCGGATGAATCATAAAAACCTTGGCCATAACTTCTCCACTTCGGCGCTGCAAGCTGCCTTGATCGCACCCCGGCAGGCGACGAAGATGGCGTCAAGGGCTGGACCGGCATTCTCTATTCCCCGCCATGATCGCCTGGAGCATGACCGTCTGGAGCAGGGCTTCGCCGCGCGCGCGACTTATTATGATGCACGAACCGTGCCAAATTCGCAATAGTGCGGCTTTTTATTTGCCGGCGCAGGCAGCAAAGGCTTTGCCAGCCCTATTCCGGTGTCGAGCGGAGGGCGGATTCCGTCAGGATTGCCGATTTTTATGAATTTATCATTTTTTATCAAAGGGTTAACGGCTAGACGGATTTCAGAATCGGCCCTATGCGTTTGTTTGCTCAATCGGGAGTTGCAAGATGGAACATTTGTCTCAAAATGTAACACTTCTGCGCGTGCTGTCTGACTCTGCGCCGCCCCGCGATCCAGCAGAGTAAAACTTGCGTTTTGTAAGAGTTGAGTTGTACACTCGTGCTGTCAGAAAGCGTATGGGGCGAAGTTTCGACGGGGAGATGCAATGCAACAAAATCCCTCGCTGCGGAGCAGAGCTGGGGCGGTCAAATTGCTCGCATAACAGTCAGGGCGCAGGGTTTTGTCTATGGGCGTTACGGATATTCATGGTCGTCGCATTAATTACCTCCGGCTTTCGGTCACCCACCGATGCAACCTTCGCTGCCAATACTGCATGCCCGCCGAGGGCGTTCACAAGTTACAGCACAGCGAGATACTAACCTATGAGGAACTGCACCGCATCGCGCGGCTGGCAGTCTCGCTGGGCATTGAAAAGATCAGAATTACCGGCGGAGAACCACTGATCCGAAAGGATTTAGTGGGTTTTTTGGCGGAGTTGGCCGCCATCGATGGCCTCAAAGAGCTTGTACTTACTACCAATGGCTTTTTTTTGCGGAAGCTTGCGCCGGAACTGCGCCGCGCGGGCGTTCACAGGATCAACGTCAGCCTCGATTCGCTGAAGCCGGAAACCTTTGCCAGCATCACCCGCGGGGGCCACCTTGCCAAAGTCCTCGATGGAATCGAGGCCGCCGAAGAGGCCGGCTTTCCACCGGCGAAGATCAACGTGGTAGTGGTGCGTGGAACCAACGACGGTGAACTGCTGGACTTCGCGGCTCTGACGGTGCGCCGGCCTCATCAGGTCAGGTTCATCGAATATATGCCCACCAGCCTCGTGCCGGACTGGTCCTCGGCATTCGTCTCCGGGCAGGAGATCTTCGAGCGCATCAGCCAGGTCTATCCGCTGGAGCCATTGGAGAGCGCCCAATCGGCTGGTCCCGCCAGACTCTGCAGAATTCCCGGCGGGAAGGGAACGCTCGGCATCATCACGCCGGTTTCGTCGCACTTCTGCGAATCCTGCAACCGCGTTCGCGTCACCGCGACGGGAACCATCAAGGGCTGCCTCTTTGATAATAGCGAGACCGATCTGAAGCCTTACCTGGAGGGCAGCGACAGCCAGTTGAAGGCTGTTTTGAAGCGAGTGATCGTGAGCAAACCCGCCCGGCACCATCTGCGCGAGCCCGGATCGGCGATCACGCCATTTTCGATGGCTCAAATCGGCGGCTGATGGATGCAACACGACGACGAATTCCCCGAGGTGCGCAGTTGATCTCCGATGGACCACCTCCTGCGCGTCGCGACGTTCGGCTGGAGGGCTTCAATAGCCGTTCATCGTTCGACGAAGCGCTCCGCTGGATCGACGGCCATTCCCAACCCCTGAATGCGGAAGAGGTTTCTGTTGCCGCAGCCGCTGGACGCGTTCTGGCCAGAACCTTTCTGGCTCCCGCCGATCAGCCGCCAGCCGACACCGCCGAAATGGACGGCTATGCGCTGCGATCCGCCGAGACGATCGGCGCGGGCGGCTACAATCCCCTCCCATTTCGCCTTCAGCAGGACCGGCGTCAATTGAACCCCGCTTCGGTGCTGCTGATCTCTTCCGGCGCTCCCATGCCGCTGGGCGCGGACGCCATCGCCTCCTTTGGGCTGGTGCGTTCCGACGCTGCGGCGATCGAGGTGATCGAGCCGGTTACCCGTGGCGCGGGCGTGAATTTCAAGGGGCAGGAGGTGAAGGCGGGCGCCGCGCTGATTGACGGCTCCCGCCCGCTGCGGCCGACCGACCTCGGCTTGCTCGCTTCCTTTGGCGTTACCGCAGTGAAGGCCATTCGACGCCCCCTGGTTCGGCTCATTCTCACCGGATGCAAGTCTCTCTCCGGCGGCAGCTCAGGCGACGCCAACGGCCCCATGCTGCGCGCACTGATCGCCCGCGACGGGGGCCTGATCGAGCCGGAGGCGGAACAGCTCCCAGAGCAGCCTGCCCGGTCCGCAACCCCGGAAGACTCCGTCCAGTCCGTCCAATCCGCCCTGGCCGCGTTGATGGCCAAGCCAGGAGCGGATCTTATTCTGGTCTGCGGACTTACCGGCACTGGCCCAGATGACGTGACTCCGCTGGCACTGGACGCGGCGGGCAGCCTCGACGTTCATGGAATCGCTCTGCACCCCGGCGGCTCTGCAGGAATGGGGAGGGTGGGCGAGACCCCGGTGATTCTGCTTCCCGGCAGCCCCTTGCATTGCCTCTGCGCCTACGATCTACTGGTTGGCCGCCTGATTCGCCGGTTGGGGGGGCGCGCTTCCCGGCTTCCCTATGCTCTTCGTCAGGCAGCGGTTGGGCGCAAAATCGTCTCCTCGATCGGCAACTTTGAACTCGCGCAGGTGCGATTGGTCTCTGGCGAGGCCGTGCCGCTGGGCTCGGCCGGATCGGGCGGCTTGGCGGCCGCTGCCCGCGCGGAGGGCTTCGTCCTGATTCCCGCTCCGCTGGAGGGCTACCGGCCGGGGACGCCGGTCTCCGTCTACATCTACGACCAGGCTGATACTCTGGAAGGCAGGGACCTATGACAGCACGGCGCTCAAATTCGGAGCTGCTGCGCGCCGCGCAGCAACAGCAATTTCTCGAAGTGATCGGGCGCGACGAGGCCGAGGCGAAGTTCCGGCAGTGCCTTGATTTGAAGCCGCTGGGAGAAGAACTGGTTCACCTGGCCCACGCCCTGGGGCGCGTTCTTTCGCGCGACGTGGTGGCCGGTGTGGACGTTCCCGGCTTCGATCGCTCGCGGGTCGATGGCTTTGCCGTGCGTTCGGTCGACACCAACGGAGCCTCCGTCGATGCTCCGCGCACCTTGCGGCTCAATTCCGAGATTCTTACGCCCGGCGTTCTGCCCCAGGCGGAGGTTCTGGAGGGAACCGCAACCATCGTCGCCACCGGCGGCATGATCCCGCGCGGCGCCGACGCCGTGGTGATGGTCGAGCAGACGGAGGCGCGCGAACAAGACGGCCAGGTTCTCGCCGACATCTACCGAACCGTTGCGCCGGGCGCATTCATCGCCGCCGCGGGCAGCGACATCGCCCAGGGTGAGACCATTCTGCGCGCGGGCCAGATCGTCACCTCGCGGGAGATCGGCTCTCTGGCAGCCATCGGTCTCGCTCAGATTCACGCCTGGCGCAAACCCAAGGTGGCCATTTTTTCGACCGGCGACGAGCTCGTGGCTCCCGGTGAACCGCGCCCCCTGGGCGGCGTCTACGACTCCAACAGCGCCATTTTTGCCGCCGCGGTCGCAGAGGCCGGGGGCGAGCCGGTGCAGTTGGGCCGGGCGCGCGACGTCGAGGGTGAAATTGCCGCGCTGCTCGCTCAGGGTCTGAACTACGACCTGGTGCTGCTCTCGGGAGGAACCTCGAAGGGCGCGGGCGATCTGGCCTATCACGCCGTCAGCAAGCTCGCGAACCCCGGCATTGTGGTTCATGGCGTGGCGCTCAAGCCGGGCAAGCCGATCTGCCTGGCGGTGACCGATAAAAAGCCGGTCGTGATTCTGCCCGGATTCCCGACCTCGGCGATCTTCACCTTCCATGAATTTGTTGCGCCGGTGATCCGCGCCTTTGCCGGACTGCCTCCTGAACGCCCCGAGTCGGTGAAGGCCCGGGTGGCCGCGCGCACGGCTTCGGACCGGGGCCGCACGGAGTTTGTGATGACCTCGCTGCTGCGCGGGCTGGAAGGGAATCTGGTTGCCTACCCGACGAACAAGGGCTCGGGGGCGGTCACCGCCTTTGGCCAGGCCGACGGCTTCTTCATCATCGACGCGCAGTCGGAGACCGTTCCCGAGGGCGCCGAGGTCGAGGTCACGCTGATCGGCGCGCACCACAAATTGGCGGATTTGGTGATCGTGGGCAGCCACTGCGTCGGCCTCGACCTGCTCGCCGGCCGCGTGATGAGCGAGGGCTTCTCCGTCCGGGCGCTCAACGTGGGCAGCAACGGCGGACTGACCGCAGCCAAGCGCGGCGAGTGCGACATCGCCGGAATGCACCTGATGGACCCGGCCACGGGCGAGTACAACCGCCTTTTTCTCACCGATGATCTGGTGCTCGTGCCGGGCTACATGCGCCTGCAGGGGATTGTTTTCCGCCCCGGCGACGCGCGTTATGAAGGCCGTACGGCGGAAGAAGCCGCCGCGGTGGCCGTGGCCGACCCCGCCTGCCTGCTGCGGAACCGCAATGCTGGAGCGGGGACGCGCATCCTCATCGACCGGCTGCTGAAGGGCTCGCAGCCGCCCGGATACGCCAACCAGGCCAAGACCCACAATGCCGTGGCTGCCGCCGTCGCCCAGGGACGGGCGGATTGGGGCGTGGCGATCGAGACCGTGGCGCGGCAGTACAGGCTCGGATTCCTGCCCTTGCAGATGGAGCACTACGATTTCATGATTCCCAAGAAGCGGGCCGAGCGCCCTCCGGTGAGAAGATTCGTAGCGTTGCTCGCCGAGCCAGAGGTCCGCGAGCAGCTCAGCCAGCTTGGATTCGAATTGAAGAAGATTTGAGCGGTTCCGCGGTTACGAGAACTGGGTGCCCCAGCTCCCGCTTTTGGGAGCTGGGAGATTACGAATGCACACGGTCGCAGTAGTAGCGCCGTTATAACTTCACGGGCAGGCTGGAAGCGCAGAGCGCGGCCCACTCAGCGCGGCAGGAGATAATGGTTCTACCGATGAATGACGACGAAGAGAGTCTGGAGGAGAATTCCTCCACGCCGAGTTGCTCCACTGCCAGGCGGCGCACTATCCCCTATGCGCGCGTCTGGAATATCGCCTTCCGCACCTTTCACCTGGTTTTTATCAGCATTCTAGTCGGTGGGCACGCCTTTGGTGCCTCCGCCGATCAACTGCGCCCTCTGCTCTATGGCGCCATTGTCACCGGAGTGGGAATGGCCTTCATCGACGGCTACCCCACGCTGGAGTTTCTCCACATGGGATGGGGAGTGATGTTGATCGTCAAGCTCTCCCTGCTCTGCCTTGTTCCGTTTATGTGGAGCCACCGGCTCCCCATCCTGATTGCCGTGGTCATCATCGGGTCGGTCGGGTCGCATATGCCGAGGAAATTCCGGCATTATTCCATCATTTACGGGCCAGAGAAGAGAGAAACCGCCTGAACTGCGGAAATTAACCGCTCGAAACCACAAGAATCATCCGCCAGGAACCACCAAAGCCGGCCGTTTTCAAGAAATTAGCGCCCTGCCGTGACCGGTTCCGCCGCGTCCACCTGCGCCCCTGCCTCCGGTGTCGCGGTGTCGCCGATTCCGTATTCCTTCATCTTTCGATAGAGCGTGTTGCGGCTGATTCCCAGCGAAATGGCGGCCTTGTGAATCTTGCCTCCGTAGGAGGCAACCGCTTTGCAGATCATCTCTCTCTCCAGATCGGCCAGATTCCGCACCGGAGTCCCTTCCGGCGATGAAGCTCCCGCCGGCTCCGCATCCAGATCGCCCAGGTTGAAGTAAGCCGCGCGCAACAGCAAATCGTCGTCGGCCAGATTGATTGCGCGCTCGATCACATTCTCCAGTTCGCGCACATTGCCCGGCCAGGAATAGGCTTTGAATCTCTCCAGCACGCCATCCTCAAACTGTTTGGGCTCGATCTTCAAACGCAGCGAGATTTTCTCCACCAGGTGCTGCGTCAACTGCGGTATGTCCTCCCGCCGTTCGCGCAGGGGCGGAATGCGCAGGCTGAGAACATTCAGCCGATAGTAGAGGTCCTGGCGGAAGCGGCCGTCCTTTACCTCCAGCTTCAGGTTTTTCAGCGTTGCGGCGATGATGCGAATGTCGACCTGGCGCTCGATTGCGGTGCCGATGCGGGCCACTCTGCGCTCCTGTATGACCCGCAGCAGCTTCATCTGCGCGCTCAGCGGCATGTCGCCGATCTCATCCAGAAACAGCGTTCCGCCGTCGGCCATCTCGAACTTGCCCGCCTGCCCGCCCCGTTTGGCTCCGGTAAACGAGCCCTCCTCGTAGCCGAAGAGCTCGCTTTCGATCAGCGACTCCGGCAGGGCCGCGCAGTTGACCGCGATGAACGGCCCTCCGCTCCTCTGTCCGCCGTTGTGAACGGCCTGCGCAATCAATTCCTTGCCCGTGCCGCTCTCGCCTTCCAGCAGGATTGTCGAGGAGCTGCCCGCCGCCAGCATCGCCTGCCGCTTCAACTCGTTCATGGCCGCACTCTGGCCCACAATATCGTCGAAGGTGTTGCGGCGCGCGGGAAGGGAATGCTGCTTGGCCGCTGTCCTCCAGCGGTCGATCTCGTGGAAGAGGGCGACCGCGCCGATCACCGACCCATTGTCGTCGCGCAGCAGCGAAGCCGAGCTGCGAAGCTTCTTCCCCGAGCGGTTGCAGACAATTTCCTTCTCCTCGTAACCGGCGCCGTCGTTCAGCAGCTGGAGCATGGGAATCTGGCAATCGGTCAACTGGGTGACGTGCCTCCCTCTGACCGCCTTGGGGTCCACGCTAAAAATCCCCGCTCCCCTGGCGTTGAGTTCGGTGATAATCCCCCGGTGATCGACCGAGATCAGCCCATCCGACATATGATCGAGCAGAATCTTCGAGTAGCGGTAGGCGGTGCGGAGCTGGTCGGTAACATACTGAAGGCGCAGTTGATTCTCGATGGCCCCGGCCGCGGCCACCACCATTCCCAGGGTGTGCACATTGGAGGCGCGGTAATCGCCGCTCAGGTCGAGCACACCGGCCATCTGGCCTTCGGCGGAAAAAATCGGCGCGGCGGAGCAGACCAGGAAGTGGTTGGTCTGGCAGTAGTGCTCGGAGGCGAAGACCTGCACCGGCTTGCGCTCGAAGATGGCGGTGCCGATGGCGTTGGTGCCCTTCGACGGCTCACTCCAGTTTCCGCCCGGACACAACTGATTCTCGCTGGTGCGGGAGGTGACCTCGGGGTCGCCGATGACGTCGAGAAGGTAGCCGGTTTCGTCGCTCAGCACAATCTGGAATCCGGTGCCTTTGACGAACTCGTAGAGCCGTTCCATCACCGGCCGGGCGATCTTGACGAGGGAACGGTGCTGATGCAGCCGCTCTTTGAGTTCGCTGCGGTCAATCTCGCTGTCGGCCGTGCGCAAGGGATCGACGTTCAGGTTCTGGCAACGCTGCCAGGAACTGGCAATCTCAGGGCTCAGGTGGCGGACGTCAAGCGACGCGCCCGCAGTGTACTGCTGCCATGCGCTCTGAACAACGAGATTATTCTTCGGCGTAAGCACACATCCTAACCTGAGCGGATTATACTACCAACTCAGATTCGAGATAGTGTGATTCAAATCACGCGTCCTGGATGCACCCGGCCGCGCTTCAGGCGCCCACAAACCGGGCATACAGGCTGCGAGCAATACCTATGTCGGTGGTTCCCTTGATGATGGCCCGGCCGTCGGGGAAGATCGTCATCTCGTAGGGCTCGCGCCAGAAACGCAGCGCGAATTCATTCCGGCGGACCGCGCCGTGCGCCGCCAGCCGTTGCTCAAGCCCGGCCAGGTCGATCACCTTGCTCTTTTCGTGAATCTGCACGGAATTTCTGCCGCAGAGCGAGATGTGCGGCCGGTTTTCCCCGGAAAGGTGCGGAAATTCCCGCTGCTGGCAGCACCGGCAATCCTCCCTGGGGGTGGCGGCGGGAATCTCGGCGTGATCGTTCCACCAGAGATCCTGGGTGAGCAGGGTGCGCCGCATCAGATCCTTCGATCCAACGAAGAACTTCAGGGCCTCGGCGGCAGCATTGGCGGCAATGAAGGTGACCGCCGCGTTCAGAATGCCGGCGGTGTCGCAGGTCTCGCCCGCGCCACGCTGCGATTCGGGGAACATGCAGGCCACGCAGGCCGTCTCGCCCGGCAGGATGTTCATCGTCACGCCCACGCTGCCGATGGCCGCGGTATAAATCCAGGGAATGCCCTTCGAAATGGCGTAGTCGTTGATCAGGTAGCGGGTCTCGAAGTTGTCGGTCCCATCCATGATCAGCGCGCAGTCGCCCAGCAGCTTCTCCACATTGCCGGGCGTCAGATCCTCGATCTGCGGCTCGATCGTCACCTGGGAGTTGCACTGCGAAAGCCTTCGGGCCGCCGCCGCCGCCTTGGGAAGAAACTGGGCCGCGTCGGCCTCGTCGAAGAGCGTCTGCCGCTGCAGATTGCTGGGCTCGATGTAATCCCGGTCGATGATGCGCAGAAATCCCACCCCGGCGCGCGCCAGCAGGGAGGCGATGGCCGATCCGGTGGCCCCGCAGCCGGCGATGGCCACGCGCGCATCCGCGAGCTTGCGCTGACCCTCGGCCCCGATGCCGCGAAAGAGAATCTGGCGCGAGTAATAATCGTTGAAAGAGACTTCCGGCATGGGCTATCCTCCTCCGACTACCGGGAAGATGCCGAGATTGGCGCCCTCATGAAGTTCCTGATCCGAGGTTGCGTACTTGAAATCGACAAAGAGCGTGCCGACCAGTGACTCCTCGATCTTCAGATCATCGAGCACATTTTTGATGGTCGTGCCCGGCGGATAATCCCGCATCTGCTCGTTGAATCTGTCGTTGCGAAAGGTAGCGTAAAGTCTGACTTGAACCTGCATAGGTGAATTCCGCGCTCTGGCTCATTTTACATGACGCTGCAATGAAAAAACCTGGGCCGCGCGGGAAAAAATCTCCGTTGCGGCCCAGGTGTCAGGGGTGGTTAGAAGTTCCAGTAGCTGTCGATCTCTTCGGGGGTGAAATCCCAAACAGCGTTGTGCGGAGCAACCGGCTCGTACTCGAAGAACTCGGGCAGTCTGTCGTCCTTGTTCGTCATGCCGGCAGCCAAATTGAACTTATGCTCGGTCGTGAGCACATACTTGCCCAAGCCGACCACATCGTCGCCGGTCAAAGCAATGCCGTAACGCGCATTGATCAGATCAAGCAGCGACTGGAAGCACTCCGCGCTATCCAGTACCGGGAAGGCGACGAAGATGCACATGCCGGTCGAATCAACCGAGGCGGTGGCAATCTGCAGGTTGCGCGACAGATCGATCTGTCCGTCCTTCTTCAACGGGTCGACGTGTCCGCCCACGCCCAGGATGTTGGTGGCGATGGTATAGCCGGAGGTGTGGTCGGCGCCCATCGTCGAGGTTGCATAGGTGATGCCGATGCCCTTGACCGAGCGCGGATCATAGGCCGGAATGGCCTGGTGCTTGACCACCGGAACGCGGGTCAGGCCATAGGCTTTGCCAACTGCCTCGGTGCCGGCGCCCAGAAGGCGGCCAAATGGAGTTCCCTTGGCGATTTCCTCCTTGAGAACGCGGAGAACTTCAGCTCCATCTCCCCAGGGAATGGCGCCTCCCTCCATGGCTACGGCGAACATGACCGAGGTCTCGATCGAATCCACACCAAGATCGTCCATGATGTGGTCGGCTTCGGCGATCTGATCCAGATTCGCGATGCCGGAGTCGGCGCCGAGGGCCCAGACCGTCTCGTACTCAAGGCCGGAGGCCAGGTACTTGCCTTCCGCGTCGTTGTAAATCTGCGAGCACTGAATGACGCAGCCGGGATGGCAAGCGTGTGACGGGTTTCCGCCGCGCTTGACGATGGTGTCGTGCATCGTTTCGCCGGAGAAAGCATCGTGTTCCTTGCACTGTCCCGCGGTGAAGTTGTGCGTCGGCAGGCCGCCGGCTTCGTTCAGGATGTTGATCAGGATGTTGGTGCCGTAGGTCTTCAGCGCCGAACCGCTCACGCCATGAGCCATCAGGGCATCGGCCCAGGCCTTGCCAGCGGCCTTGAACTTCTCCGGGTCGGCAATCGGCATGCCGGTCGCGCCGCTGGCGTCAACGGCAATGAACTTCAGCTTCTTGGAGCCCATCACCGCACCCAAACCACCGCGTCCAATGCTGCGGATATGGCTGTCAGGATCCTTGACGGAGATGTTCGCGGTCAGCATCTTCATCTCGCCGGCGGGCCCGCAAACGACCACGCCAACTCTCTTGTTGACGCGCTCATTCAGAATCTGGACCGACTCGTAGTTGCCCTTGCCGAGGGTCTCGGTCTCTTCCTCGATCCGCAGGCCTTCCTGGTTGAGGTAGAGTCCGTGCCACTTGCCGTCGGTCGGATGGCCTTCAATGATCAGCGCCTTGACGCCCAGCTTGGCCAGCATCTGCCCGGCCGTGCCGCCGACATTGCTCTCCTTGATGCCGCCGGTCAAGGGGCTCTTGGCGCCCGCCGAAAGCCGCCCGGAATCCGCGGCGACCGTTCCGGTCAGCAAGCCGGGGCAAAACACCAGCTTGTTATTCGGTCCTAGCGGGTGACAGGTTGGAGGTACTTCCGCCGCCACAATCGTCGAGGTCAATGCCCGTCCGCCGAGGCCAGCCCACGCTGCCGGAACTGGCTCGCTCTTGACGCTCAGGTCCGACAGGTTTACACGCCAAATCTTATCCATTTCCATAGTGTCTCCTTGATGCAGTTGCAACCCGGTCAATCCGCAGAGGAAGTGCTTTCTCTCGAAATTGCCGGCCGTGCAACGGTGAAAACTGCGAAACAGAAGTAACGCTGACTCTCGCCATCCAGAATGTTGCTGCATCGCGAGAGAAGCAAGTAGAATGCCCGGCGAGAACTCATAACCGACTTACATGAGCGATGAAGCTTTGCACCCTGAACTGTTTCCGGCGCCGGAAATGCCCCTCGCTGCCTCGCGAGGTTTCTCCAGCCGGGACTCTGTGGCGCCCGCCGTCCTCTCTGCTGCACGAATCGTGCCAAAGCCACAGCCTTCCGAGTTCTCTCGTTGCCGGATCTGCGAAAATAGCGCCCCGCGACTCAATTTATGGGCAAGTAGTAGGCTAAACGCTCCAAAATGAAGCAATTTACTGTTTTGCGCCTGCCCGGCGAGCTGCTTCCTTGCTGAATGCGCCTCACTCAAAGAGGATTTTCGTCCAGTTTGATTCAAAACATCTGTCACGAAATGGAGCGACTGTCACGAATCGTGACAAATATTTTGAGCGAGATTTGCCCGCACTGATAGCCACGCGATCCGGCAAAATCAAGCGGCTGCACCCCAGTTCTCCGCAACGGAGAAGCCGGAGACCAGTTTGATGAGATTAAAGTCTGTTTTTTGCTGCTGTTAGGCCGCTGCACTCAGCCCCGGAGCAGGTGCGCAGAGATTTTCCAAAGGAGAATGCGCTGCCGGTGAACGCAAATGGGACGGCGGAGGCTTTATGGCAGGCTAATTGCTACTACAAGAACGGCCGCCAGTTCTTATATTCGCGCGGAGTTGGCTGGCTGTGGTGGGTTGCACACGAAAGTTTCCATGGCGATCGTGTGCAGCCCACATTTAACCGAAGCGTTTGCGCGGAGTTGCAATCCTTTAATTATGCACCCAGCGCACCACAGCCCGCCATGGGTTCCCGCTTCTACCAATTTCAGGTTCTTCCGGACCCCGCTGCTGGAGCTGGGCTCGCCGTGGCTGGGCGCGAGTCAACAGCCAGATGGCTCTGATGGCCGCCTGGATTCACTGTCCTGGATTCGCGGTTCAGGCCAGGCAAGCCGCAGTGAGGGCGAAAAATGACGGATGAGTCCCCGGAGAGCATCACCCGCAAGGTGATCGAGTCGTGCGCCAGTTGCGGCTACTGCCGCGACATCGTCGACGATATGCCCTGCCTGTTCTTTCATCGGCTCTATCAGCTTTACGACAAGGAACATGAGGGAAATGAGCCGATCACGCCGCGGGATCTGCGGCTGCTCGTCGATCTGTGCAATATGTGCGGGCTGTGCCCCTGTCCTGGGGAGCGCGCCAACATCCGGCGGGCAAAGGACGGATTCGTGGCGCGGGAGGGGCTGAAGCCCAGCCTGCGCGTGCTCGAGGACGTGCAACTGGTGGGAAGGATCTGCGGCGCCTTTCCGCAACTGGCCAACCGGTTTCTGGAAAATAAAACCGCCTTCGGGTTCTTCAAGCGGCTGACGGGGATTCATCCCGCCCGCAAGTTTCCCGCCATACCCTCGGAAGGCTTTTCGGCCTGGGTGAAAGAACGCGGACTCGACCGGAAGCGGGAGGCCTCCGGCAGGAAGGTAGCCTACTTCGCCGGCTGCACGGCGCGGTACTACTTCCCGGAGGTGGCTAGGGCCGCGGTCGAGGTGATGGAACAGAATGGAATCAACGTCTACCTTCCCGAGCAGAAGTGCTGCGGAATGCCCAGCCTGCTGGAGGGAGACCGTAAGTTCACCTTCAAGCAGGCCGCGTTCAATCTGGAAAAACTCAGCGAGGCCATCGACGAGGGCTACGATATCGTCTGCTCCTGCCCCACCTGCAGCTACATGCTGAAGGACATGTTCAGCGACGGCGCTTACTTTTCCGACGACTTTCGCGCCATGGTGAAAAAGCTCCAGGCTGAATACGGCGGCGACGTGCTCAAAATCCCCATCGGGCGCATCGAGGCGCAGTTGAACGAAGGGTTTCATGCCCCTCCCTCAGAGCATCCTTTAGATCCAGACCGGCCCTCCACGCCGCTCCGGATGGTCTCCCATGGCCTGCGCCCCTTTTTGCCGCTGAGAATGATTGTCGAGGGGCTGCTCCGGGATCAGAGCTACTTCGCCCCGCTCAACGGGCTCAAGCGGATCAAGGTCGCCAGCCATACCTTCGACCTGGGAGAGTACCTGACGCGGCTGCACCGCGACGGCCAACTGAACCTGAAGCTGGGGCCGGTGACCGGCCGCATGGCCTACTACGCCCCCTGCCACCTGAAGCAGCAGAAGATGGGACAGCCCTGGGCGGAGCTGCTCGGCCTGGTGCCGCAGAGTTCGGTCGAGGCGGTCGGCGGAACCTACGATTGCTGCGGAATCTCGGGCATCATGGGCCTTAAGAGGGGCTTCCACCACGCCTCGCTGGCCATGGGGCGGCCGCTCATGGACAAGATCGTCAAGATTGATCCCGAGAAGCTGCTGTGCGACTGCCTGAGCTGCCGCATCCAGTTCAACCAGGCGCTGCCCTATAAAGTTCTTCACCCGGTGGAGATTCTGAACGAATCGTACGGTAACTACCGGGACCTATAATACTGATCCAGAACGGAATGAGGCGGCGAGTTCCACCCCGGCCGCGATGAAACCGCGGCGTTTGCAGAGTGGAGTATGGTGGAATCCCAGGTCCCAAAAGCGGGACCTGGGGCACCCGCATCTGCCGGAATGCAAATGGTAGTGAAAAACCTCCCTCGGGGGCTAAAGCCCGTACCCTTCACAGGAAATCGAATTTTAGGCAGGTTCCAAGATTGATCTGGAGCATTGGGAACGAAGCCGCGCCAGAGCGGCAAAAGCCGGGTCCGGTTCCGCTTGGTGATTTGCATCACAGTCTGTTGTCTGTTTCAACAGTAAGGTGAAGAGCAAATGTACCTGCTCTGGCTCCGAGTTGCGGCGATTCTCTATGCGGCGGCCTCTGTCGCCGTCTTTCCGGCCGTGCTCCACGGACTGACGCGCTGGCGCCGGAGTTGCGTCCACCTGGCCGGCATGGCCTTCTTCTTCCACTTTGTATCGTGCGTCGAAATGCTGGTCCAGGCCCATCGCTGGATGCCGGTGGGAGTGCGCGAGGTGGAGTCGCTGCTGGGCTTCGCCGTGGCCGGAGTGTTCTTCCTGGTCTGGTCGTTTTACGATGCCATCTCGCTGGGAATCTTCGCTTTACCGATTACATTTTTCGTGATTTTCGTGCCCTCGCTGGGCCCGGACCGCTATACCTTCCCTTCGGCTGGAGTGCGCATCGGCTGGCTGGTGGCCCACATCGCGGCCTTGCTGGCGGCCTATGTGGCGCTTTGCTTCAGCCTGCTGGCCTCGGTGCTTTACCTCGTCCAGGAGCGCCGCCTGAAGAGCAAGCGCAGGCCCGGCGAGAAGCTCTGGCGGCTGCCGCTGGGTTGGCAGCCGCCGCTCGACTGGCTGCCGCCGCTCGACACCCTGGAGCGCATCGCCCACGCGACCTTGGAATTCGGCTTTCCCTGCATGACCGTCGGCCTGGTCATCGGTTCGGTTCTGGCGCAGGAGACCGCCCTCGGCGCGGCTTACTTCCGCGACCCCAAGGTCATCGCCTCGTTTGTCTTGTGGATCGTCTACGTCATCCTGCTTTTTGTCCGTCGCCGGGCCGGCCTGCGCGGCCGCCGGGCCGCTTATCTGGCTGGCGCGGTTTTTCTGGTGATGCTCGCCGTGCTGGCGGCCAACGTCTTCAGCCAGGTGCACAGGTACGGTCCGCGATGAACCTGGTTCTCATTGGCGTGAACCACAAGACTGCGCCCATCGCGCTGCGGGAGCGGATCGCGATCTCGCGCGAAGACCTGCCGGAGACCACGCGCGCCTTGGCCGCCGTGCCGGGCGTGACCGAGTGCATGATCGTCTCCACCTGCAACCGCGTGGAGATTTTGGCCGCCGTGGAAGAGCAGGGGGGAGTGGAACGGCAGGCGGCAAAGGAGTCGCCCACGGCCGGGCTGACCGCTTTTTTGCATCGCCATTTTGGCCTGGACCCATTGCTGCTGGCCCCTCACCTTTACGCGCATTGCGATGGGGAGGCCGTGCGGCACCTGTTCCGCGTGGCCGCCAGCCTGGACTCAATGGTGGTGGGCGAACCGCAGATTCTTGGCCAGGTCAAGGAGGCCTTCGCCGTGGCCCACGCTGCGGGCACCGTGGGAGGCCAGCTCGAACACCTGCTGCAGAGCGCCTTTGCCGCCGCCAAAAAAGTCCGTTCCGAGACCGAAATCGGCTCGAATTCGGTCTCCATCGCCTCGGTCGCCGTGGAGTTGGCCCGCAAAATCTTTGGATCGCTGGAAGGGCGCACGGTTTTTCTGGTGGGCGCGGGCAAGATGAGCGAATTGGCGGCGCGGCATCTGGTCGAGCAGGGGGCAGGCGCGATTCTGGTGACCAACCGGACCCTGGAGCGCGCGCGGCGGATGGCAGAGAGCTTTGCGGGCCAGGTAATCCCATTCGACCAGCTTTATGAGGCGGCCAGCCAGGCCGACATCGTTATCAGCTCGACCGGCGCGCCGCACTCGATCTTCGGCCGCGAGCACGGCCAGGCCTTTCTCCATCGCCGCCGCAACCGGCCGATGTTCTTCATCGACATTGCCGTGCCCCGCGACGTGGACCCGGAGATGGGAAAGCTGGAGGGAATTTTTGTTTACGACATCGACGACCTGCAGCAGGTGGCCGCCGCGCACATGGCCGAACGCGGACGCGAGGCCGCCGGCGCCGAGGCGCTGATTGCCGGCGAGGTCGATCGCTTCCACCAGCGGCAGCGCGCAGTGAACGTCTCGCCGGCCATTGTGGCCTTGCAACAGCAGGCCGAGGAGATTCGCCAGGCGGAGCTGCACCGGGCGCAGAGCCGGCTGGGCTTGTTGAGCGCCGAGCAGGTGGCGGCCATCGAGGCGCTGACCCGGGGGCTGGTCAACAAATTTCTTCATCCGCCGATGCAGGCGCTCAAACAGGCGGCCCGCGAAAACAATGCCGCCCGCGTGGAGGCTCTCTGCGAGGCGTGGTCGCTGCCCGCCGGAGCCGGCCAGGAGAACGGAGCAGGCCAGGAGCCCGCCGGAGCAGGCCAGGTGAACGAACCGAACACGGCCGCGGCCGATGGCCGGGTGAGCGCGGGGAATGCTGAAAAAGAGAAAGCTGAAGGAGCGGTAGTGAACCAAGGCAGCGGGGCGGTCCGCCTATGAACCTGCGCATCGGCAGCCGCGGTTCGCAACTGGCCCTGTGGCAGGCCAACCACATTGCCGGGCTGCTCCGGGGCCAGGGGCATTCGGTCGAAATCGAGATGATCAAGACTACCGGTGACCGGCTGCAAGAGGTCACCTTCGCCCAGGTTGGCTCCAAGGGAATGTTCACCAAGGAGATCGAGGAGGCGCTGGCCGCCGGACGAGTGGACCTGGCCGTGCACTCGCTGAAGGATTTGCCCACTGAGTTGCCGGAGCCGTTTCTGCTGGCCGCGACGCCCCCGAGAGTGGACCCGAGGGACGTCTTCGTCTCGGAGAGATTTGCGAATCTGGCCGCGCTTCCCCAGGGGGCGCGCGTGGGCACCAGCAGCCAGCGAAGGCGGGCGCAGTTGAAGGCGCTGAGGCCCGACATTGCGGCGCAGGAGTTTCGCGGCAATGTGGACACGCGGCTGCGCAAGCTGGCCGAGGGCCAGGTCGATGCGATTCTGCTGGCTGCCGCCGGCCTCGATCGCCTGGAAAAGACCGAGTGGGTCCGCGAACGGCTGGAGCCGAAGGATTTTTGCCCGGCTGCGGGGCAGGGGGCTCTCGGGATCGAGACCCGCCAGGGCGACGCGGCGACGAGGTCGGCGGTTGCCTTCCTCGACGACGCGGCCACGCGCTTTGCCGTGACCCTCGAACGGGCGGCGCTGGCGGCTCTCGGCGGAGGCTGCCAGGTCCCCATCGGAATTCACTTCCGGCCGGCTTCGGAGCCGGGCGCGTGGGAGATTTTCGCCGTCGTCGCCGCGCCGGAGAGCGGGAGAGCAGTGCGGGTTTATGAACGCGTCCCGCACACGGACGCGGACCCCATAGCCTTGGGCCGCCGGACGGCGCAGAGGCTGATCGAAGCCGGAGCGGGGCCGCTGCTCGAGGCCGCAACCGGAGGCTCGCGGTGAGTGTGCTGCCGCTGGCGGGGCGCAGGGTTCTGGTCACCCGCGCCGCGCATCAGGTTGGCAAGCTCAGCGAAGGGCTACGTGCTTTGGGAGCCGAGCCGGTCGAGGTTCCAGTGCTGGAGATTCGCCCTCCAGCGAATTTGGAGCCATTGGATGCGGCCCTGCGCAAGATCGGCAGCTACGATTGGCTGATTCTGAGCAGCGGCAATGCGGTGCGGACGCTCGTCGAACGGGCGGCGGCGTTGGGGATTGCGCCAGGGAGTGAATTTGCCCAGCCTGAACGGTTGCAGGTGGCCGCGGTGGGCGAGGCAACGGCCCAGGCGGCGCGCAAGGCGGGATTCAAAATTGCCTTTGTCCCGGCAGCCTACGTGGCCGAAAGCCTGGCCGAGGGGCTGTTGGCGCAGGTTGCGGGGCAGCGGGTTCTGGTGCTCCGGGCGGCCGTGGCCCGCGATGTGATTCCCGAGGCGCTGCGAGCCGCGGGCGCCGAGGTCGAGGTGGTGGAGGCCTACCGCAACGTCTTGCCCGAGGCCGCGCCGGAGCGGCTGCGCCGGGCCCTCGCGGAAGGTTTGGACGCGGCCACCTTCACCAGCTCGTCGAGCGCAACCCATCTGGCCGAAGCGGCCCGCATGGCCGGAGTTGCGTGGCCATTTGCGGGCGTTCCGGCGGTCTCCATTGGGCCTATTACCAGCCAGACGCTGCGGAATCTAGGCTGGCCGCCCGCCGCTGAAGCGAGTCCCTCCGACATTCCAGGGCTGATCGCCGCCGTCGAGCGGATTTTGCTTCACTGACCTGCCAACTTCAGAGTTCAGGGTGCAGGGTGCCCCAGGTCCCGATTTTGGGACCAGGGAAGCCACAAATCTAAACTGTCTGCCACAACCACTGCTAACTCTGCCAAGTTTTATCCTTTGACGTGCAGAGCGGCTCCAGGTTGCAGCGGTCGCACTTGGGTTTGCGGGCCTCGCAAATCTCGCGGCCGTGGTGGATGATCTGGTGGGAAAAGCTGATCCAGCGGCTTTGGGGCAGAATCCGCATCAACTCCTGCTCGACCTCTTGCGGCGTCTCGCCTTTGGCCAGGCCCAGACGGCGCGCGATGCGGAAAACGTGCGTGTCCACCACTACGCCTTCGGCCTTGCCGAACGAGACGCCGAGGACGACGCTGGCCGTCTTGCGGGCCACGCCGGGCAGGGAGATGAGTTCGGCGAGCGTCTCGGGAACCCGGCCGCCGAACTCGGCGACGATCTTCTGCGCCGCGCCCTGAATCGATTTGGCCTTGTTGCGGAAAAAGCCGGTGGTGCGGATAAGGGCTTCCAGTTCCGGGAGGGTCGCCTGAGCCATTGCCGCCGGGGTAGGGAAGCGGCGGAAGAGCTCTGGCGTCACCAGATTGACGCGCACGTCGGTGCATTGCGCGGAGAGGATTGTCGCCACCAGCAGCTCCCAGGGCGAACGGTGCGTGAGCGCGCACTCGGCGGCGGGATAGGCTTCGTCGAGGGCCTTGAGAATAGCGGCGATGCGGTCGGGGGCAAGGGGGCCCTGGGTCGCGCGGTTCTTGGGAGGCGCTTTGGGCTGCTTCTTCGCGGCGGGTTTGCGGGTGGGCTTGGTTGCGGGCATGGTGTGAGGTTCCGCTTTCCATTCGTGGAGAATTGTGGTCTCCCACCCTTGCCACAAAGACAAAGACGCGGCAAGAATGGGGCACCCGGCGAAAAGCCAGATATCGTGAGCTACAAACTGCCGCTCAGCCAACCGCCGAGTTTCTCAATCGGCAGCCTTACCCCGATGAAAAACTGCCCGAAGAGCGCATAAACCGCGCTGGCTTCATCGAAGCGCATCTCGTAGATGAGCTTTTTAAAGGCCACCGGGTCGTCGGCGAACAGGTCCACGCCCCATTCTCAATCGTCGAAACCGATGGAGGCGGAGATGATCTGTTTGACCTGGTCGTCGTAGCGGCGGCCAATGAGGCCGTGCTCGTGCAGCATGGACTGGCGGTCGGCGAGGGGAAGGTTGTACCAATTCACCTTTTCGCCGCGTTTGCGGTCCATGGGATAAAAGCAGAGGTACTTTGCCTCGGGGACGGCGGGGAAGAGGCGCGCCGCCACGGCCGTGGACTGGCGGGCGAGCGTAGAGGCGATCTCGGCCTTCCACTCCGGCGAATACGGCTCGAAACCCTTGGCGGAGGCGGCCTGGTAGGTCTGGCGGCTGGATTCGTAGAGGCCGAGTTCGACGACCGAGAGGTAGGAATAGGCGAGCGAGAGATAGTCGTAAAGCCTGGTCTGGGCCAGGTCCAGTTCGACCTGGTTGAGGGCTTCGAGCGAAGAGCGGAAGTGGGTGAGGATCAGATCGCCCTTGTGGCCGAGCTGGGAGAAGAGCGCGGTCTGGACGGGGGGGCCGGGATTGGCCCCAGAATTGGCATCAGTGGGGCTTTTACATTCCAGGTGCTGAAGCGCGGAAACGGCCTCAGCGGCAATCTTTTGGCGTTCGCCGTCCGCGCAGGACCGCCACGCCTTCCAGTCGAAGCGGAAGAACTGGTGGAGCAGGAAGGAGCCTTCAAGAGTCAGCGGGACAAGCGGGAGATCGGCCAACGTGTTCACCTCGAATCTTCTCTCGATTACCCCATCATGGTAGCAATAGATACTTCAGGGGCTAAAGCCCCGCGCTGATACTGCTGCGTTTATGTACGGGCTAAAGCCCGTACCCTTCACGGATATGGTCGAGGTTCGTGGTCTCCCACCCTAGCCGCAAAAACAAAAACGCGGCGAAGGTGGGGCACCCAGCGACGTAGTTTTCCTTGGTGGTCTGAGCACTGCCCCGGCGCGGCCCTATATACTGAAAGTGCACATGAGCGAAAAGATTATTGCTTTTATAGTCCACTTCGTAACCCACGTGATCAGCCTTGGCGGTTACGCCGGCATTGTGGCGCTGATGGGAATCAACTCGGCCTGCATTCCGCTGCCCTCCGAGCTGATTATGCCGTTTTCCGGCTATCTGGTGTACCTGGGCCGCTTCAGCCTGATCGGAGTGGCGGCAGCGGGAACGGTGGGCAGCAATCTGGGCTCGGCGCTAGCCTACTGGATCGGCGCCAGGGGCGGACGGCCGCTGGTCGAGCGGTACGGCAAGTGGGTGCTGATGAGCCACCGCGATCTGGAACGCATGAACTGGTTCTTTGGCAAGTACGGATCGATCACGGTGCTGCTGGCGCGGATGATGCCGGTGGCGCAGTCCTTCATCGCCTTTCCGGCGGGCATTGCGCGGATGCCGCGGCTGCGCTTTCACGTTTACACATCGATCGGTTCGTTCGCGTGGTACCTTTGCCTGGCCTACGCGGGCATGAAGCTGGGCGTGGCCTGGCACACGGACCCTCGCTTTCAGGCGGCATTTCACCGTTTTCACCTGGGGGTCGAGGTGGCGCTGGTGGCCGGGATCGCGTGGTTTGTCTGGTCACACCTGAGGCGCGGCAGGCTGGCGGAGGCCGCGTTGGTGAACGAACGGGATGCGGTAAGCGCAGCGAACGAGACGGAATAAGACGAAGGCACAGGGTAAGGCGTACACTGTTTCGGTTGCCTGAAAAGGCTTGAACGGCCGGAAAATCCGGAGCAATCAAAGTGAGGTTAGGAGAAATAATGGGGACTAAAGAGCAAGGCGGCCAGACAGCCGGAGCATCGAAGATTGCACCCGCCACGGGCAAACTGGGAGTGATGGTGGTCGGCCTGGGCGCCGTCGCCACCACATTCATCGCGGGAGTCGAGGCGGTGCGACGCGGACTGGCCAAGCCGATCGGGTCGATGACGCAGATAGGCACCATCCGCCTGGGCAAGCGCACCGACAATAACACTCCGCGGGTCAAGGACTTTGTGCCGCTGGCCGACCTGAAGGACATCGTCTTCACTGGCTGGGACATCTTCGAGGACAACGTCTACGAGTCGGCCTCCCACGCCAAGGTGCTGGACGAGAAGCTGCTCGACCAACTGAAGCCCTACCTGGAGACGATCAAGCCTCTGCCGGCGGTCTTCGACCAGTACTACGTGAAGCGCCTGAACGGCACCCACGTCAAGAAGGGCAAGAACAAGCGCGACTTGGCCAATCAGGTGCGGGCCGACATTCAGGCCTTCAGGAAGACCGTGGACCGGGTGGTGATGATCTGGTGCGCTTCGACCGAGATCTTCATCAAGGCCACAGACGTGCATCAGTCGATTGAGGCCTTCGAAAAGGGGCTCGATAACGACGACATCGCCATTGCGCCCTCGCAGATTTACGCGTACGCGGCGCTGAGCGAGGGCGTGCCCTTCGCCAATGGCGCGCCGAATCTGACGGTGGACTTCCCGGCCATGGTGGAGCTGTCGAAGCGCAATGCGGCGCCCATCTGCGGCAGGGACTTCAAGACCGGCCAGACGATGATGAAGACGGTGCTGGCGCCGGCCTTCAAGGCGCGCCTGCTGGGCGTCTCCGGCTGGTTCTCGACCAACATTCTGGGCAACCGCGATGGCGAGGTCCTGGACGATCCCGAATCCTTCAAGACGAAGGAAGAATCGAAGCTGGGTTCGCTCGATTACATCTTCCAGCCGGAGCTCTACCCCGACCTCTACAAGGACATCTACCACAAGATTCGCATCAACTACTACCCTCCTCGCGGCGACGACAAAGAGGCCTGGGACAACATCGACATCTTCGGCTGGCTGGGCTATCCGATGCAGATCAAGGTGGACTTCCTCTGCCGCGATTCGATTCTGGCCGCGCCGATCGCGCTCGACCTGGTGCTCTTCCTCGACCTGGCCAAGCGCACCCGGGAGCTACGCTCGCTGGGCGTTCAGGAGTGGCTGAGCTTCTATCTGAAGTCGCCCCAGACCGCCGAGGGGCTCTACCCCGAGCATGACCTCTTCATCCAGTCGATGAAGCTGAAGAACACCCTGCGCCACATCATGGGCGCGGAACTGATCACCCACCTGGGCCTCGAGTACTACGACTGAGCCACCTGCGGTGGGGCCTACTGCCTCCCGTTTGCCGGCAAGAGCAAAAGCCTCACCCGCAAGGGTGGGGCTTTGCGTTGAGGGGGAGGACAAACGATTCTGGCGGTGGTTTTGCCTCTCAGGGCCTGTTGAATAACCCGGTTTTGGCTGAAGGGTACGGATTTCATCCCGTTCCCTTTCAAGGCGCAGAGTTTTAGAGCGGTTCTCCCGTTAATGTGGAGTTTCGAGAATCATGTAAGGTGGTTTTTACTTCCACCCCAGCCGGGTGCCGGGTGCCCCAAGTCCGGATTCTCGGACCTGGGACGCAACCGCTCCAGATCCAGAGAATTACTGGCCAGAGGCAACCTCAACCTGACGAAGCAGGCTCACGATCTGCTCTGGCGTATGCTTCTTCCCTCGTGCCATTCAAGGCTCCTCTCCCTCGAAAATCAACGCGCTTACGCAGTCCGAGGTTCGAGAGTGACGGC